>Ga0209455_1000028_pt1 | contig 565073 bp, 528 predicted proteins | sample AraplaCol_mCL_r2_FD_184275 | JGI IMG/M metagenome (GOLD analysis project Ga0209455, IMG submission 184275) | Arabidopsis root microbial communities from North Carolina, USA - plate scrape CL_Col_mCL_r2 (SPAdes) (version 2) | ecosystem: Host-associated > Plants > Roots > Endosphere | place...
CTCTATCCACGACCTGATTGACCGCCTCGACCCTGAATTCTTCGGTGTATCTCTGTGCACTCATCGCACCTCCTGTCTAACCTCTAGTTTGAGGCTCACAGGTGTCTACTGGGGCCGGGGCGATTCAGTGTTTGACACTGACGCTTCAGTGTCTGAGGGTGAAGCTCCAGTGTTTGACACTGACGCTTCAGTGTCCGAGGGTGAAGCTCCAGTGTTTAACACCGACGCTTCAGTGTCTGAGGGAGAAGCTCCAGTGTTTAACACTGACGCTCCAGTGTCTGAGGGTGAAGCTTCAGTGTTTAACACTGACGCTCCAGTGTCTGAGGGTGAAGCTTCAGTGTTTAACACTGACACTCCAGTGTTTGAGAGTGGAGCGTGACCTTCCGACCGTCGCCGCTCGTGAATCAATAATCCAACTTTCGCCGCTGCCCCCGTCGCTATAATTGGCCCGCTGCCGCACCAACGGTAGCCGGGTCTGGCGATCCGACCGCGCAACACTCAAAGAAGGCGGACAACTGCTCATGCGGTTGCGTCCGTGCACGCTCGCGCTAGCTTTATGGCAGGCCGGGTGGGGAGACCTTCGGGTCTGCCGGTTTTCTTTGGGGGCCGGTTCGCCAGCCCCGCCGTCGGGCCTGCCACCCTCGTCTGGCGACGGAGTGGTGAGCCTCCTGCAACCCCAAAGAGGCCATCATGCCAAGCACCCAAAGCGGGCACCGCCCCGCGTCTTATCCATCTCCACCCGAGCAACCCGCGCACGCGCCCACGTCATCCGACACAGGCAGGCTCACCAAGAATCGCACCTACCTGAACGGCGCAATCGCAGCGCAGGCGTATCTCAAGCGAACTCGCGTCGCCATGTGCACGCACGGCCAATGCCGGCCGGGCATGCTGCGTGAGGAGCTTCAACACCTCTCTGCACACGCGTTTCCGCCGGCCTTCATCAAAGGTTTTGTGGATGCGATTGATGCGTACGTATCGATGTCGCTCGGTGGCCGCGACGTTGATCCGCAAACGTGGGACGTACTAGCCGCCATAGAGCGGCGTGGCTACAGCCAATAACAACAGATTGACGCATTCCCGTGACGGGCGGGAATGCCAACAGAAGTGGTGGTTCAGGCGTGCTCGCGCCAAGTCAACTCCTTCCTCCTCAACGACACCAAATTCCACAAGATAGCAATCCGGCATAGCCCAGCCGCGCCCTGTTCAGACCTCCAGCGACACTGACCGTGTCAAGGTCTCAAACTCGCGTAAAACGTCGGGGTGCTTCTGGGACAGGAACCGAAATACCGCTTCGTTGCTCACCAATTTGGTCAGATATCCCTTCGCTAGGACCAGATTCAAGACGTCTTGTCCGTAGGACTGCTCGACCAATTTGAGCTGACCTTGCAGGTTCCCCATCTCGCGCTCCATCTTTGCCATCTGCTCTGCGGTGACACCGCCCAATTTGCGGGGCTTGCTCTCATGTAGCAACAGATTGCTCGGCGTGGCGGCAAGTAGTGCCTGCGCATACGAAACCGTGATGTTGTTCGCCGCGATCATCAGTTCGACGCACTCGATTTGGCGGGTCGGTTTTAGCTTTCGAAGCACGGCACCTAAGTTCGGCGAGAAGTGAAAGTCCTTCAACAGTTCTGCGGCTTCCGGGCAAACACCATTGAGCAGCCCCGCGTGCATGATGATGTGTCGAACATCGACGTTCAGTGCCTTGGCCAATTTTTCGCGAGGCACACCGCGCTCCAGGGCGCGTCGAATCATGAAGTGCACCTGAATCGTGCTCACCCGATTCAGTCTGTTGTTGTACGTATAGCCTTCGTCATCGGTGGCAACAAGACAGGGCGCATCCGCGAACTCCAATTCCCTCAGCGCCGCGAGTCGGATATGGCCATCAAGCAAGATGTGCAGTCCGCTGGCCTTGTCAGGTTTGCCAACGCTCAACGGCTCGATCATGCCGATCGACTCGATAGACGACAGAATCTGTTTGAACTTCGCAGATTGCTGCAGGCCCTCGGGGGTCTTGCGCGACGGCAGAATGTTCTCAAGCGGCAGCGTCAGTGGCCGAGGGATGAACCCGAGCAGATCGGTCATGAGGTATGGCCTCCTGGCCAGACTCGATCCGAGAGGTACTTAGGAAGCGTGTCCAAACGCTCGGCGCGGAGCAACACCGTGAAGTTCTCATCGAGCATTAATTCCCGCAGGGCTTCAACGACGAAGAGGAGACGTTGTTGTGCTGTCTCAGCCTTTCTAACAAGCAGCTTCTGCCGTTCGACTTCTTTCTGGTAGTTGCGCACCAAACTGGATGTCGTTACGTCAGCCGGCTTGCGCGGCGCGTTGCGCGCCAAGGTCTTTCCAAGTGCCTGCCGCCTCTCTATGACGCGCCGCGCGTGCAGCAATTGGTGACCTCTCAACTGGCCGGTCTCGTAGGCTTCCTGCAACGCAACCTGTACGGCACGGTCATTGTTGCCGGCCCCCGAGATGACAAGCGCTGCTGTCAACGGGATGCGCCCCGACTCTACCGCCACGAGTAAGCGCTCTTCACCGCTGCCGAGGAGCTGCAAGATGCCGTGTACATAGTCCAGCGTCAGGCCAGTTTTCTCCGCGATCGCCTTCTTGTCATAGCCTTGCTCTTGCAGTCGGCCAATACCTGCCAAGAGCTCTAAGGGGCTGCACTTTCGGCGCGCGATATTTTCTGCCAGGCTCATCACGAAAGCGTCTTCATCGCTGGCCTCCACCACCAGCGCAGGGATAAAGCTCTCCCCCAACGCTCGGAAGGCCTTAAGCCGTCCTTCACCACAGATCAACAGGTAGTGCTCGGCGCCGTCTGGCCCAGGGCGAGAGGTGACAGTAATCGGCTTCTTCAAACCAATGGTCTGGATGTTCCGGACGATATCCTCGAACTTCTGTGCGTTGCGGTCACGGGGGTTGAGGACCTCGATAGTGTCGAGCGGGATCATGCGCAGGTCCGGCTTGGGGTGTTTCCTCGTCATGCGGCCCTCCTGATGCGGCTGCGCTCCGCCATGCCATAGAGGTAGTCCAAGTTGTCGAACCGATAGGTATCCAGTTCGAATCGGTTGTGGTCGGCCAAGCTGATGCGCGGCAGACCAAAGTCCAACCGTGGCAACAGGTAGTAGTCCAGCGGCCCTTGGTTGGCCGTGTCGAGTCTCACAGCCACTGTGATGTCGGGAAGAAGGCCGGCATCAAAACGCACCTTCCACCGATGACTGCCCGTCTCCAGAATCTGGCAGCGTGACAGGACGATCGAAACACTGAACTCTCGATTGACGGTGAGCAAATCGGTTGCCGAGTCCCGTTCCACCGAGCCACCTAGCTCAGCGATCATCCGTTCCGTACGCGCGATGATTTGGGGATGCAATCGCCGCAGGAAGCGATTGATTTCGACGTAGTGATAGTCGCGATCTGGCGTGAAACCCACTGCGTGATAAGCCCGAACGAGGCTGCCAAAGCGATGCGCATAGGCTGCGGCTGAAGGCATGCCTTCCGTCTCATCGATGATCAGGCCCGACAAGAAGCCCCGAGTGCGATAGAGGTTACGCAGCTTGTCCAGGAGTTCTTCGTCGCTGAATCGGCGTGCCCGAGCGCGCAGGATGCCTTGCGCTGTATAGAACAGCTCGGGTGACACGATGGCTTCGAAAGCCCCGTCCCTGCGAATCCACATTTCAGGGCCGTTGACGACGTGATGCTTCTTGAGCTTGAAAGACGTCCGGTTGTAGACGTTGTTGCCAATGTACTTTTCGTTGGACAGCACTTGGCGCACCGTCGCACGTGTCCATTCGCGACCGAGGTCTGTGCGAATGCCGCTGGCATTGAGCCGGCTGGCGATTTCGGCCTCCAGTAAGTTGCTGTCAATAAACCATCGATAAATCTGATTGACCGTTGTCGTCTCTTCGTCCGGCCCAGGCATCAGGATGACGCGATCGGTTTGCAGGCTCTTTTGTTGGCCGCGCACAAGCTCAGCTCGTACGGTACCTAGCTGATCGACCAGGACGCGTCGCAGGCCATATCCGGCCGACCCGCCCTGTCGATACCCCAGTTCGATCAGCCGACATTGGCCGGCGAACACCTTGGCAGATAGCTCGCGGCTGTACTCGCCAGCCATGGCGCGTTTGACGCCTTTGACGATAGTCGAGACCGGAGAACCGTCGTTCTCGAACTGTTCCGCGCAGTAGGCCACCTGGATGCCGGCACGGCGGCAGATGTATTCGTAATAGGCGCTCTCATCGGCGTCTTGGAATCTCCCCCAGCGACTGACGTCGTAGACCAGAATGACTTGGAAGTCGGCAGTGCCGGACTCTACGTCCTTGATCAGTTGCTGTAGCGCTTGGCGGCCGTCGAGTCGCAGGCCGCTTTTACCCTCGTCGGCATAGGTCCGCACAATTTGGATACCGCGACGCTGGGCGTACTGGCGAATCTTGTCGGCCTGATTCTGTGTCGAGTACTGCTGGTGCTCTGTCGACATCCGAACGTACTCGGCGCCACGAAGCAGGATCGGCTCGTCGGGAGGTCTCGAAAAGGTTTCGGCCATACATCCAACCGCGTAGTTTTTTTTTCCGCCAGTGCCGGCTAACGGACGTGGGCGCCTGTGGATTCAAAGCCCCAATTGCCTGCCTTGCAGGATGGCCAAGACTCACATGGACGAACGGTAATGGTTGTTCGATGCGCTGCCTATGACGTCCTATGTTTGCACACGTCCTTTTTGCATCAGTGGTCGAGATACACGGGCGTAATACGCACGATCCACGCGTCCATTGTTGCGCCGCTTGGGTGGAGAACAGGTTCGATTCGGTATAGGCCGGCTAGGAGCTTGGCTTGGAGCGAGTCGGGATACGAGGGGTCTTGGCTCTTCTTTTGCGGATCCTTTGTGCTCCCACCTTTGGCCGCCGTATTGCGGTACTGCTGCCAGTAGTCCGGATGGCGTTCATGCCAAGCGCGCTGGCTGCGTTTTTGGTTTTCTCGGTAATCCGGATCGCTCTCCATCTTCTCGTGCTGCCAACGCCGTCGCCGCGCTCGTTGGCAGGCTGGCATGGAGCAGTAAGTCTGATTCGGCACTTGAGAGCGCGGGACGAAGGATCGGCCGCAGCATGCGCAAGTCCGAATAGTTGCCATGGCGTTCTTCCTGACGAGTCCCGAAGATGCTTCGCAGTATCCCCGCCGTTTGCTGACTGCCTGAGTTTGCCGCAGCGTAAAACCAGACCGTTGCGGCAATTCTTCGGCGCGGAAATGCCAGGGGTTTCGAGAACGGCTCGACAGTTCCCGCGCCTGCCGTCACAGCGGCGCTATTGGCGTTCCAATCTCCCTAATTCTTCAAGCACAATTTCCCGAAACTGGTCGAAGATCACCCAGTTTTTGTACTCGGGGTCCCAATGGCCCCGCCCCCGGCAAATCGGTTCAACAATGCTGCGAACTGCCTCGTTATAGCGATGCGCCACCGCCATGTTGTTGATCGGCAAATTCCGTGCGTGAACACGTACCCCTAGAATCAGAAACATCCATTGCCCATTTCCTTGCAACATGTCGACCTCCGTGTGAATGACGGGGTCAGGCTAGGGGCGGCCGGGCGCAAAAAACACTCTCCAACCATGAACGAAACACTGGTGCAGGGAAATTCCGGCTTTGAAATCAACGAGTTGGATGCGGAACAGGCGCAACAGGTCGCCGCGCTCCACGCCTTCCTGGCATTCCATCAGCAGTTCGATCGCGAGACCAAAGCGCTCGCCGTGGCCCGCGCCCTCGCGCAAGAATCGTTGGATCGGCTCGAAGCCGGGCGCCCAATTGCCAGGTACAACTCGGCAAATATCGCTGACTTGGTTGGGCAGAAGGTCGGACCAGATGGCGCAACGGCATGGTTGTCGAAGGTTTGGAAGGCGCTGGAGCAGTCTCTTGCGGAACGCCGGACGGGCATTCAAGACGTAGCACGGCAAGCGGGCGCCAATATCTACGCGTGGCCAAAAAAGACACCGGGGGCAGGAGGGGCGGGCAATAGCTCGGAATACAGCATTGAGTTCTTGTCGCTGCCCCAGAGCGAAAACCCGGTCGTAACGCCTCTGCCGGGGGAGGTCACCTACGTTCAGGAGCTGACGTTGAAGCCGGCGTTCTGGGCCCGTCCGCTGTTCAAGAAAGGATTCCCTTTAAAAGGGTGGAGGCGCACAAGCTTCATCGCTTTCGGTGTTCTCGTCCTCCTAGCCGTCGGCGGCGCACTGCTGCTGACTTGGCTCGCCCTGAACAACCCGAGGGTGTCATCGTCCACCAAAGACGTCGCTGTCTGGGTGCTGTTCGCCTTGATGATGTCTTGGTGCGGCTACTCGATACTGAAACCGTTCTCCGACCTGGCAGACCTTCGCCTCATCATGGCGCCAGACGTGATGGTGGGTTTCACCGAACTGAATGTTCAACTTGAACTGGCCCGAGAGCGTCCCGCCGATGAGGAGCCGTATCGCGTGCTGCGGCTGGTGCGCTACTCGGCCAAATGCGCTGTCTGCGGTGAAACCGTGCACTTGGCCGACGGCAAAAGAGAGTTCCCTGGCAGGCTTGTTGGTAGGTGTTCCGAACAGCCACGGGAGCACGTCTATTCCTTTGATCGACACACCAGAATCGGCAAGCCTCTTCGCTAGTCGTTGCGCTACCCAGGCTCCGTTCGCACATGAACCCATCACTAAAAGAAAGCCCGCTCGGCACCTATGCCGACCGCGATGGCAACTTCCGATCGGAATACCAAATCGGCACCAGGCTGGTTTGGGTGACCTGTCGGCATCACATCGGTTGCCAACAGTGTGCAGATAAAGCAGACGCGTTGTTGCCCGACATCTGGGCTGCAATGCCAGACGCTGTAGCCATGGCTGAGGACTACTCTCGAACCGTCATTCCGGAGTTCTGGCGCCCGCACGATATGTCGCAACGCGAAGGTGCGCGCTTGGCTGTATGGGGCATCACCATCGTCCCAAGCACTGGAGAGGCCACATTCGATATCTCCATGAACTTCGACTTTGACTTCGATTCGCCGACGTTCTCGAAAGACGATGTCTGGAAAGAGACGCCCATCTTCCTTCCTGAACTACCGGACCCGCATTACGTCTTTGTCACCCGCAACAGCAGCGGCCAGCTCACTGTGGTGTCTAGGCATTGCTGATTGCCAGATCAGCCCTGAAACGTGGGACGTGCTAGCCGCCATAGAGCGGCGTGGCTACAGCCAATAAAAACAGATTGACGCATTCCCGTGACGGGCGGGAATGCCAGCAGAGACCGTGATTCAGACGCACTGTGCCAAGCCAGTTCGGCTAGATGGATCAGTCGCGTGCCACGCTCACACCTCCAGCGACAATGATCGCGTCAGGGGAGCACGTCTACTCCTTTGAAAGCCGATAACAACAACACGGGCCGCCGAGACGGGCGGGGTGCCCATCTATCAACCGTGCGCTTCGACGCTCACCTTCGCATACGAATCGCGCTCAATTTCAAGCACTTGCACAGAAAGCTGAAGGTGCACGCCTGCCGGCGCGCTGCACTGCGCTTGCAAGACCGCCAACACACCTGCCGACAGTTCGCGGCGGGTATCGAGCGATCGCCCGCTCAAGATCGCGAGATCGGCGTGCACGAATGCGCGCGGCGCGCTGGAGGTGCCCACGGCAAACGTGTCGCACCGGTGGCTTCGGCTTTTGATGTCGGCCTCAACAAAATGCCCGGTCGCGGCAAGGGCTGTATTGACGGCGAGCAGGGTCGCTTTGGCGTCAAAGGTGTTGAGGTTGGCGGAGTATTCAAGTGTGAGATGGGGCATGGCGGGGCCGTGCTGCACGGCGGTTGTAGGGGGAGTGCGGCACAGATTGTGATGCAAGCCGCAACCCCCTGGGCCAACGCCAATTTCCACAGTGGGGGATTCAGAAAACGGCTATCTCGCCAGTCGCTTACCGATATCGCAACAACAATTCGCGTTCCAGTGACACGCGCTTTGCCACGATGCATAAGCTGCCTTCATTTGCAGAAAGGGCAGGCGCGTATGGGGGTGTGTGGTTTAAAGAGCGTGGCGAGATCGACTTACCATGAGTCATCGCAAGTCTCCTCCACTGGTGTGCCTGCAGGCCCCTCTGCGCCACCGGCACCGGGGCCGCGTACCGCGTCGGCCTCGCTGCTATGCGGGCTTCCGCGATTGGGCCGTAGGCCCAGATCGGTCCCGCCTTTGAAAGGTGCCGCTGCGGATGCCCTATCGGTCCGTCTTCGCACGCCGAGTCCCGCCACAGCACGTGCCGCAGCAGCCCAGATTGCGCGCGACGCAGCCAATCCCAATCATCCGCAATACCTGGATCTGTCAGCAGCCATGTGCTGGGATGCGGTCAAGCATTGCGCAGTCGTTGCGCACCTTCTGGATGCTACCGTCGATGCCCAGCATGGACTCGTTTCGTCAGCAGATGCGCAGGTCCACGGGCGTGAAGCAATCGCAGCGCTCCCCGAGGGCCATGCCATCGGTTTCTTTGACGACCAAAGGCTGGTCCATGTGATGCTTGGCGTCGGTAACGGTCGAGCCGCAGGTAACAAGAACGACTGTGTCGGCATCGGGGCCCCGATCGGTTGGGAAGCGCTGAACCTGAACCATTTGGCATGGAACGCAAATGGCTGCGTCACGGCACCCGGGCTCCACCAGGCAACGCGGTCCCTTGTGGTGCGAAGTCGTTTGCTGGGCAGCGCAACAACGTGAAAGTGTTGCCCGTAGCAAGCGGGGGCCGCTGGTTGCGCTTGCGCGCTACGGATATGACAGCGCCACAGCGTCGCTAGCCAGCTTGGGTCGATGGCCCGATGGTGTTCGCCGCAATCATCAGCTCAACGCACTCGATTTGGCGGGCCGATTTTCCTGACCGCTTCTGCAGCCCGTGTGTTCACGTCGGCCGCTTCAAAAATACGGCTTCAATATGCGCGCGGTCGGGCGTACCGAACTGATCGGTAAAGAACTTGGCCGTGTCGCGAAACTCAACCGCTGTGCCGTGAAACGGGTCGCGTATCGAAAGATGAAACTGTCCGTTCGCTTCCCGAATGCCGTCCAGCATCACCATGTGCCCGGCTTTTCGGAGCATGCATGGCCCCATGTCATTGATCTTGCTCGCAAGATCCCGCCACGCCTGTTTGCGGCTCGGGTGTGCGGCGCCAAACAAGCCCGTCTTGTAGTTGAGGTCGTGCTCCACCAGGATTGGGGTCCATCCAGTCTGGTGGTGTAGCGAAGCCATCAGGTTGGCGGTTTCACGGGTTTTGCCAAGGGCTGCTTCGTAACCGTGGGCGGTTTCGCGGTTGATGTGCCCATGGTCAAACATCATCATCAGTTCGCAGGCGCCCGTGCAATCACGAAAACCCGGCTGCGGCACCACCACCTTGCCGTTCCCAAGCGGATAGGCCTTGAATTGCCAGCCGACTTGAATGGGGCTGACCGTATTGCCGTTCACCTCAAACGCTGCGTGCTTGGCATCGGCGGCTAGCTTGATGCCCCCAATGCGCTTGGTGACGTATTTGGCCGGAATGTCGTAGATCTGCCCCTTCCCCAACTGCGAGAAGTAGCGGTCATTGTCACCCTCCGCGCGCGGGAACCGCCGGACGGCACCATCGCTGCAACGGACCATGGGCTCCGCCATCGGCGCGTACTTGATATCCGGCGGAATGCCATAGGCTGCGGGCGGGCGCTCATACATGGCCCCGACCACCGTTGAGATGCCCCTGAAGTGCGAGAACTCAGCGGCCGGATAGACCGACCGATGTGGCCCTTCGGGCAACGCCGGAGAACCGGGCGGGCTCTGCCGAGACGACGATGCTTCGCCAACGGTCGCACGGCTGCTGCTCGGCGCCGTGGCGCTGATCGGGCGTCTCGGCAAGGGTGCGCGGCGGCGCATGGGCCCATCGGCGTGTGAACTGGTTCCCGCGCGTCGCGCAGCCGGCATGCCGTCCGGGCGCTGCAGCACGCGCGTAGAACGTTGCGGTGAATCCGTTGAGGCAGGCTGCCTTGCGGCAGTCGCGTCCTGTTCCAACTGAAGGCCGCTGACTCTCTGATGCAGCTCTGCGTACGCAGCTGGATCGTGCGGCACATTGTTGAACTTGGTGTCCATACGGGGTTCGCAAAGCATGATTGGCAGTCGATGCTGCCACGCAGGCAAGACACCCGCCCCGCCCGCTGGCGAAGCAACGAAGTCGTGTGCGAAGCAAGAGGTTCTCCATACCTGCCCAGTCGCAACGCAGAGCGACTGGCGCCAACAGGCCTTCTCAAATAGCGGGTCGACTCACTTCGCGCTGGTCCATTCGAACGGCCCGTAAACGGCGCGATTCCGACCTTCAACTTTCCTCATGGTCATCTTTAAGCGCGCGCACGGATGCTAGTTTGATTCAGCGTGATAGCACGCATGTAGGCAAAAGGCACCGGCCTAAGCGGATTGCTTTGCCGGGCCGCAATGCCCCTCAGCGCGAAGGTGCCGCTGAGTCGGGTGCTTTCTCAAATAAGCATGAAAATTGACGAGGTCGGGAAATGACAAACGGTAGTGTGACGGCGGACACGCGTCGGCAAGAAATGCACGCGCGCGCAAATCGCAGTCTGTTCTCTCATCGGCATGTGGCGGCAGCTCTGATGGCGCTTGCCTTATTCGGCTGCGGCGGCGGAAGCGATGATGCATCCACCAGCGGCGCGACGACGCAAAGCAGCAGTGGCAGCGCACCAGGCTCGGCACAAACAGGCACCGGCACCGGCGCTGGCGACGTTAAGCGGGTCATGGGTACGGACACCAACGCTTCCGCCGCGATTCTCAGCAAGATGGGCAGAACGGGGCGTGTGCAGATCGGCCTGGGTTCGGGGCAGTCGATTGCCGATATGCAGGCCCAGGGCATTCGTCCTGACATTGTCGACGTCTACCTCGTAGGCGTTGGGTCAGGCGCCTGGACTTCGTGGAACAGCCCCACCGGCGCATACGTGACCTATCAGGCCAAGAACGCCATCAGCTATGGCGCGACCCCGATGTTCACGCTCTACCAGATGGCCCAGCGCGGCGACAGTAACCTGAGCGGCATCAGCGATGCGAGCTTCATGAATGACTACTGGTCGCAAGTGCGGACGATGTATGACCGCATCAACGAGCTCGACACTGCGGTGCTGGTCAACCTCGAGCCGGACTTTTGGCCTTACGTCTACGCGCAGGCGCCCAACCACGACATGACCCAAATGCCTGCCGTGCTCAATAACCAGCCGGAATGCAGTTGGATGGCGAACACCGCCGCCAACATCGGCAGCTGTCTGGTGTCGATGGCGCGTTGGCATGCGCCCAAGGCGCTGATTGGCTTTCCCCCGGCATTCTGGAATGCCACGCCAGACGTCTTCGCAAAGCAAATGCAGCTCGTTGGCGCGGATCGTGCCGATTTCATCGTGGCGCAGACAAGCGACCGCGACGCCGGCTGCCTCGAAGCCGCGGCCGTTGGGGAATGCATGGGCCGCAGTGGTCCGTTCTACCTGGACGAGAACAACGTCAACACGCCCAATTTCCATCAACAGCAGAACTCGTATTCAGCCTATCGTGACGCGCTGGGCAATGGGCTGCCGATTCTCTGGTGGCAAACGCCGTTGGGTGTGCCTTCCGACACCCCTGGCGGTATGCCCGGGCACTACCGAGACAACCACGTTGACTACATGCTGCGCAACACGTGGGAGTACGGCGGCATGCACACCTTTGCCATTGTGTTTGGCGGCGGCGGCACCTATTCGACGAACATCAACTCCGACGGAGGCCAGTTTGCGCGCCTCTTCGGTCAGTATCTGACATCGGGTGGCGTTGCAGCGATGTAACTGCGGGTTGGAGGGGCGCATTGGCGCCCCTTTTGATTACCGAGGAATATGGCCAACAAGCCGGCGCCAGTGATGGCATGCCGGGGCCAACCGTGCCAACGGTGAGGTATCGACAGCCTCATCTGTCTTCATCTTGTGATGGGTTTGGGGCGCAGGCTTCCGGGGGCCGCATGGTCGCTGGCGGGTGTGGGCTCTCAACAATCCATCTGCGAATTGCTGGGGATCGATCCGGCCGCCATCAAGACTGATTGTTGAAATGAGGCTGCAAAGTCTCAATTAATCTGAATTCAATATCGTCGAATTCAGATCTAAGTATCTATAAACGTCGCGCAATTGCATCGAATTTTCAGTTATTGATATTCGCGGCGGCCGCTTCGATTATCATCCGCGCAAACACAAAAAAGGCAATCGCTCTGCAACAGACAGGGCGAGGCCGGTCGGGGTGTCGTTCCATTTCACGATGGGGCAGGGAGTGCTTTCGCATGAGATTCCATCTCAGGCGCGCTGTCGCGCGTCGTCACGTTGTTGTGCCATTCGGCCCAGCACTCCTCTAGCCAGCGCCCTGCGCTGACCCGCCCCTTCGCCTGACTCGGAACTGCCCCCCCGCCGCTGTTGCAAGCGCACGCCTGCTGTCTGCGTCGCCTCTTAGTGCCATTCCCCAGCCTGCTTTGCGAACGTTCACGCGAGCGCTAGCACGCTGTTGCCGTCTGCCGTGTCAGTAGAGAAGCATCATGAACGCCAAGTGTTATCGAACTGTCTTCAACGCCGTGCGCGGCATGCTGGTTGCCGTCGAGGAAACGGCCTCCAGCACCGGTAAGGGGCGCAACGTGGGCCGCCGGGCATCTGCCCTGACGTTAAGTGCGGTGGCCGCGCTGGCGGCGCCGGGCTTGAATGCGCAATCGCTAACACCAGATCGCAATGTTCCAGGTCCCCACCCGGTGGTGGGGGTTGCGGCGAACGGCACACCAGTGGTGAACATCAACGCGCCTTCGGCCGGTGGTGTCAGCTCCAACGCGTTCACGAACTACAACGTCGGCCAAGCTGGCGTTGTGCTCAACAACAGCGGCCAGAATTCTCAGACGCAAATCGCTGGCTGGGTGCAGGGCAACCCCTTCCTGGGCAATACCGCTGCGCGCGTCATCCTGAACCAGGTCACCAGCGGTAATCCTTCTACGCTGGCTGGTCCCACGGAAATCGCGGGCAACCAAGCCAGCCTCATCGTCGCCAACCCGGCGGGTATCACCTGCGCGGGCTGCTCATTCATCCAGGCGCCTCGCGTCACGCTGACCACCGGCACGCCAAACTTTGATGCGCTGGGCAACATCTCCAGCATCTCTGTCCAGCAAGGACAAATCACCGTCAACGGCGCGGGCCTCGATGCGCGTGGCGCGCAACTCGACTTGCTGTCGCGGGCCATGGCCATCAACGGCCAAGTATGGGCTGAGCGTCTCAATGCGGTGGCGGGTGCCAACAACGTTGACTACGGCAGCGTCACGCCCACGGCAATTGCAGGCGTGGGCCCGGCGCCGCAGGTCGCTATTGACGTCGGCCAACTGGGCAGCATGTACGGCGGTGGTGCCACGCGGCTGATTGGTACCGAGCAAGGGCTGGGCGTCAACATCGGCGGCAACCTCGCTGCGCTCACCGGCAGCCTGAGTCTGGCTGCCAACGGCGATGTCACCATCACGCCGACGGGGCGTGTGCAGAGCGCGGCGGACGCCAGCATTTCTGCTCCCAATGTCAGCAACCAAGGCGTTATCACCAGCCCTGGCAACGTGACGGTGTCTGGCAGCACGACCAACACGGGCACCTTGGTTGCCGGCGGCAATGCAACCCTCACCGGGCCGCAAATCGCCAACAGCGGCACGATTGGCGCAGGCGTCGATACGAATGGCAATGTCACGCAGCCGGGCGCCGTGGCGTTGAACGCAACGGGTGCGGTGCGCAACAGCGGCAATCTGCTGGCCGGCCAGAGCATCGGCGTGACCGGTGCCAGCATTGACGCGAGCAACGGCAACGTCGCGACACAAGGCGCGGTCTCGCTGTCCGCCACGGGTGATGTGACCACGCGCAGCGCGACCATTTCTGGGGGCAACGTAACCGTCCAGGCCGGCGGCACGCTGGACAACACAGCGGGCAGCCTCTCGTCAAACACCACGCTGCAGGTGGGTGCCCAGCGGGTCGTCAACCAGAGCGGTCTTCTGGCTTCGACCGGCAACACCAGCATCAACACTGGCTCGCTCGACAACACCTCTGGTGCACTGGGCTCCAATAGCGGCAGCCTCACCATTAATGGTACGGGTGACATCACCAATGCCAAGGGCAAACTGGTTGCTGCGCAAGATGTCTCCATCACGGGCGGCAGCTTGGGTAATCAGGGCGGCACGGTGTCGGCCCAAAACCTCTCTTTGAACACGGGGGGCGGCGCGGTCGACAACACCGGCGGCACCGTTTCCGCTGCTGGCACGGCAAACGTAACGGCCGGCAGCCTCGTCAACCAGGGCGGCACCCTTGCAGCCGCGGGGAATGTCGCTGCAAACGTGGCCACCCTGGACAACACCTCGGGTGTGCTCGGCTCCAGCAGCGGCACCTTGAACGTCAACAGCACTGGCGCCATCACGAACGCAGGCGGCAAGTTGGTTGCCGCGCAAGATGTGGCGCTCGCGGGCGCGAGCCTTGGCAATCAGGCCGGCGCAATTTCAGCGCGCAATCTGGCGCTCAACACGGGTGCGGGTGCTGTAGACAACTCGGGCGGCTCGATAGCCGCCTCAGGCACGGCCAACGTCCAGGCGGGCAACCTCGTCAACCGCGGCGGCACGCTCGCCGCTACCGGCGATGTGACCACGACGGTCGCCAGCGTGGACAACACCGGTGGTGCGCTGGGCTCCAATACCGGCAACCTGACCGTCAACAGCGCAGGCTCGATTGCCAACGCGAGTGGCGGCAAGTTGGTCGCTGCGCAGGATGTCACGCTGAATGCAGCAGCGATTGGCAATCAGGCGGGCATCGTCTCTGGCCGCAATCTGTCACTCAACGCTGGAACGGGGGCCATCGACAACACCAACGGCACGGTATCCGCATCGGGCGTGGCAAACGTTCAAGCGGGCAACTTGGTCAACCAGGGCGGCACACTTGCCGCCAACGGCAACGTGCATGCCACCGTCGCGAGCCTGGACAACACCTCGGGCGTGCTGGGCTCCAGCACAGGCAATCTGAAGGTCGACAGCAGTGGTGCCATCACGAGCACGAACGGCAAGCTGATTGCCGGACTGGACGCGACATTCAACGCCGCCAGCTTGAGCAACCAAGGTGGTGCCATTTCGGCGCGCAACCTGTTGGTGAACACCGGCGCCGGCACGGTGGACAACACCAATGGCCAAGTCTCCGCCTCCGGCACGGCAGATTTGACAGCAGGTAGCCTCGTCAACCGTGGCGGTACGCTCGCTTCTGCTGGGGACATGACGGCCACCGTGGCGAGTGTGGACAACACCGGCGGCGCACTGGGTTCCAGCAACAGCAACCTCGTCATCAACAGCGCAGGCAACATCACCAGCGCAAACGGCAAGCTCATTGCCGGGCAGGATGCGACCCTCAACGCTGCAGCCGTGGGTAACCAGGGCGGCACCATCTCCGCACGCAATCTCACGGTCAACACCGGCACCGGAACGGTCGACAACACCAGCGGTACGGTGTCAGCGTCCGGCGTAGCCAATGTCACCGCTGGCAGCTTGGTGAACCAACTGGGCACGCTGGCTGGCGCAGGCAATGTCACTGCAAATGTGGCGAGCCTGGATAACGCCTCCGGCGTACTGGGCTCCAGCGCCGGCGCCCTGAACGTGACCAGCACGGGCAACATCGGCAACGCGGGTGGCAAGTTGCTCGCGGCCCAAGACGCTACGCTCGCGGCGGCCAGCATGGGCAACCAGGCCGGTACGGTCTCTGGTCAGAACGTCACCCTCAATACGGGCACAGGCGCGCTCGACAACACATCAGGCAAGGTTTCCGCCGCGAACGCGCTGCAATTGACCGCTGGCGCGGTAACCAACCAAGGCGGCACGCTGGCCGCGACTGGCGATGTGCACGCAACGGTAGCGAGTCTGGACAACACCGCCGGTGGCATTCTCGGCTCCGGTCAAGGTGGGCTGACGCTCACCAGCACCGGCAACGTCGCCAATGCCGGCGGCAAGCTCCTTGCCACGCAAGACATCCAGCTTCAGGCGGCAAGCCTGGGTAATCAGGCCGGTACGGTGTCCGGTCGCAATGTGACCGTCAACACCGGCACAGGGGCGCTGGACAACACCGGTGGTGCTATTGCCTCCTCGGCCGCGCTCGATGCAACGGCGGGCGCTATCACGAACGCCAACGGCGGCGTGATGCAGGCGGGCACGACGCTGAACACCCACAGCCAATCGCTGGCCAATACCAAAGGCGCGGTGATTGGCAACGCCGTCTCGGTCAACGCCAATACGCTGACAAACCAGCAAGGCACGATTTCATCGAACACGACGCTGGACGTGCAGAGCCAGACCTTGACCAATGACCAAGGCAAACTGGTTTCCAACGGTGTGCTGACGGTCAATGCCGGCACGCTCACCAACGCCGCCGGCCAGGTCGCCTCCAACAGCGACGTGACGGTAAACGGCACGACGGTCGACAACTCCGCCGGCCTGATGCACTCCGGTGGCACCCTGACGGTATCCGGTGCCAACCTGCTCAACAAGAACACCAATACGGCCACGACCGGCATGGAAGGTGCGAATGTGGCGCTCACCGCCACGACGTCGCTCGACAACACGGCCGGTGTCATCCGCTCAGACCTGAACACCCAGCTCACGGCGCCGTCCATCAACAACACGCAGGGCTCGATTCAATCGGCAGGCACGGTGGGTGCCAAGGCGACCGCTGCATTGACCAACACCCAGGGCAACCTGAACGGCACCAAGAGCGTGGGCGTAACGGCTGGCCGGATGAGCGGTGACGGCACAGTGCAGTCGCAAGGCAGTGTGTCTCTGAACCTGCAATCGGACTACAACAACAGCGGCACGCTGGCTGCTGGGCAAGACGTGTCCGTTACGACCTCGGGCAACGTCACCAACTCGGGCACGATGTCCGCAGGCCGCAACCTGGCGGTGTCGGCCAACAACATCACCAACACGCAGAGCGGCCAACTGATTGGCACCGTATCGAACACGCTGACTGCGCAGGGCACGCTGTCCAACGACGGCCTCATCGACGGTGGCGCGACCGTCGTGCGTGCGAACAACGTCGTCAACACGGGCCGCCTGTATGGGGATTCGGTTTCGATTGCTGCCAACACGCTGACGAACACTGTGAACGGCAGTGGCATCGCTGGCGTCATCGCAAGCCGTGGCGACATGGACCTGGGCGTGCAGGCGCTCAATAACCAGGAACACGCGCTTATCTATGCGATTGGCAACATGCGTGTTGGCGGGGCGCTCGACGCGAGCAACCACGCGACGGGCTCAGCGCAAAGCGTCACCAATGGCTCGGCCACCATCAACGCCGATGGCAACCTGACCATTGCAGCCGCGCAAATCAACAACCAAAACAACCACTTTGCGACGACAGACCAGACGTCTCCCGGCCAACACGTCGTGTCGTATCGGCTCAACGGGTCGACGCAGGACATCGACCCGACAACGGTCATGTTCATGCAGACGAACACGGGCAGCAGCGCACCCGGTACGGATTGGCAGTGGCTTGGTGATGCACGTGTGGGCGTCATGGTGTTGCCATCCACACAATATCCGTTCAGCCGCTTCGGCCCGCCGTTCACCTACAGCAACGGCACGGGCGGTGGTGGCGTCGGTATGGCCTATGTGCCGGAGACACCGTGCTGGCAGGATGCCTGCACGCAGCCGACCAATCCCGAGCAGTTTCTCTATAAGACCACGGACGCCATCTGGGGTGTATTTGGCATCGCGCCGCCTCAAGAGATTGGCACACAGCCAGACCCGAGCACCTATCAGCAGTATTGGCAGTATCAAGCGGACCTGGCGGCTTGGCAGCAGCGGCATGACGCCGCCGTTGCGCAATACCAGGTGCTGAACAACGCCATCACAGCATTCAACACCGACCTTCGCAATCGCCAGGTCGAGAGCTTCACCATCTACGACGGCACTCAGCAGGTGACCCGCACTGTGGTCACGCAAAGCGACCCGGGGATGATTACGTCCGGCGGCAACATGACGTTGAATGCCGGCGTAGTGAACAACGTGGCCAGCCAGATGGTGGCGGGCGGCGACCTGACCGGCAGCAACGTGATTGGCACTCGGCCGGTCAACGTTGGGATGCAGGGTACGCAAACCGTCACGACGACCGGAACCGCGCAATACACCTATGTTGGCGGGGGCGGCTCATTCTCGTCCGACCACCGGCAGTACGACAGCTCGCCGTGGCAAGGGCAAACCATCCAGACCAACTATCAACTGGATGTGAGCCCCACCAACGGCAGTGGGCCGAACAGCCAACCTACGGTTAAGTCCGTCGCGGTGACGACCAAGGCGGGCGTCGGCAGCGGCAATGGCACGAGCGTTGCGGACCATATGACCATCGCAACCGACCCGATTCAGCCGGGAGCTGCCTCGGTGACGGTGCCCAACAGCGGCATCCTGCGCATCCAGACATCGTCGATTGCCACACCCGCTGTCGGCTCCGTCAGTGCCGCGACGACTTCCGTGACGCTGCCCGGCAACGTGGTCATCCGCACCGTGGTGCCGAACCTGACGCTGCCGAACAATGCCCTCTACCGCATCATCAGCGACCCGGGCAGCAGCGTGCTGGTGGAAACCGACCCGCGCTTCACCAACTTCCGCCAGTGGACATCGAGCGACACCATGCTGTCGCAGTTCCGCAATGACCCGGGTGCAACGCTCAAGCGCATTGGCGATGGCTTCTACGAGCAGCAACTGATTCAGCAGCAAATCATCCGCGCGACGGGGCAGCGCTTTATTGGCGACTACACCAGCAACGAAGATGAGTACAAGGCGCTGCTGGCCAACGGTACCGCTGCAGGCAAAGCGTTTGGCTTGAACGTCGGCACGGCGCTGACCGAAGCCCAGATGGCGCAGCTCACCAGCGACATCGTCTGGATGGTCAAGCAGACCGTGACGCTGGCGGATGGAAGTAAGCAGGATGTACTAGTGCCGCAGGTCTACCTGCGCGCCAAGGACACCGACATCACCGGTGGCGGCACGTTGATGGCGGGCAACAACGTCAGCTTCAACGCCAAGGGCGATGCGACGAACAGCGGCACCATCGCCAGCCGCAACGTGACGGTGGTCACGGCTGACAACATCGTCAACACCGGCACGCTGGCGGGCAGCACGCTGCTGGCGCAGGCTACGCAAGACATCAACAACCTCGGTGGCCATATCCAGGGCGACCAGGTGCTGCTGTCTGCCGGCCGTGACGTGAACCTGACCAGCACGACGGTCCAGACGAAGAACATCACGACCACGGGCACGAACATCAACCAGGTGGCGAGCATCGATGCCGGTGCACTGTCCATCCAGGCCGGTCGTGACGCCAACCTGGCGGCTGTCGCCATCAACACGGCAGGCAATGCCACCATCACGGCCAACCGCGATGTCAACCTGACTGCGGTGCGACAGTCGAACGAAGAACATGTCGTCTGGGGTGACAAGAACCGCTCGGACCGTTCGTCGTATGCCGATGCGGGTACGCAAATCCAGGCTGGTGGGAACGTCGCCATCGGTGCGGGTCAAGATGTGAACGCCACGGCCGCGTACGCCAACGCCACGACGGGCGGTATCCAGGTGGCTGCGGGGCGTGATGTGAACCTCAACGCGGGCCAGAGCCATCAGGACGTTCGCGACGAGCACTACCAGAAGGAAACTGGGTTCCTGTCCTCCAAGACGACACACACCATTGACTCGGCGGGGCAGACGAATGCTGTCGGCACCACACTGTCTGGCGACACGGTAACCGTGGCTGCGGGCCGTGACATAACGGCGAAGGCAGCGACCATCGCTGGCACGGGCGACGTGAATCTGGCGGCAGGCAACAACCTGACCATCACAACGGCGGATACGGCCACCAGCGAATCGCACTTCAAGGACGTCAAGAAGAGCGGCCTGGGGAGTGCCGGTGCCGGCATCTCGTACGGCACCAACCAAACGACCGACACGACCAACGATACGGTGCGTGGCTCGCAAGGAAGCTTGGTGGGTAGCACGGATGGCAGCGTTCACATGCAGGCCGGCAAAGACCTGCACATCACCGGCTCCGATGTGGTGGCTGGCCAGAACGTGACGGGCGTTGGCCAGAACGTGACCATCGATGCGGCGACTACCGACCGTCACCACGACGAGACGCATGAAACCAAGAGTTCGGGCTTTACGCTCGCGGTGAAGTCGCCCGTGCTGGATGCTCTACAGAACGTCCAGCAGCAAGGTGAGGCAGCAGGCAACAGCCAGGACAAGCGGGCAGCAGCCTTGCATGGAGTTGCGGCTGCGAGCGGTGCAATGGATGCTTTTGGTGCTATGCAAGGGCTGGACAGTGCGCTGAAGGACCCCAAGGGACAGGTTGAAGCCAAAGTCGAGTTGAGCTGGGGTTCGTCGTCGAGCAAGACGACCTTCAAGGAAGACAGCACCCAGAACAACGGCAGCAGCATCAAGGCGGGCGGTACGGCTGCATTTGTAGCAACGGGTGATGGCACGCCGGGCAGCGGCAACATCAACATCGTTGGTTCTGACGTCAACGCGAAGAATGTGCTGTTGCAAGCCAAGAATCAGGTCAATCTGAGTGGCAGCACGGACACGGATAGCACGCGCAGTACCAACGAATCCAAGAGCGCGAGCGTTGGTGTGTCGTACGGTTCGGGCGGGTTCGGTGTGTCAGCCTCGATGTCGAAGGCGCATGGTGATGCGAACTCGGACGCGCAGACGCAGAACAATACGCACATCAATGCCAGCGACACCGTGACTATCGTGAGCGGCGGCGATACCAATATCGTTGGCGCTAATGTCAACGCCGATAAGGTTCTCGCCAACATCGGCGGGAGTCTCAATGTTGCCAGTACCCAAGACTCCAGCCATAGCACGGCTCACCAAGAAAGCACCGGTGGCGGATTCAGTGTCAGCCAAGGTGGCGGCAGTGCGAGCTTCAGTCAAAGCAGCGGCAACGCCAATGGCAGCTATGCGGGCGTGAACGAGCAATCCGGTATCCAAGCCGGTGCGGGTGGTTTTGACATCAACGTCAAGGGCAACACGGACCTCAAGGGCGCGTTCATCGCGAGTACCACGACGCCGGACAAGAATCAGCTAACCACGGGCACGCTCACCTTTTCGGATTTACAGAACCACTCGGACTACAGCGCGTCCAGCGGTGGCTTCAGCCTGGGCGGGTCTCTGGGCAACGGCGGAAACAACTACAAAACAACTGGCAATGATTCGGTGAAAAACAGCGGTGGTCCGACACCGATGCTAAGCCAACACGACGGTAGCAATGAGAGTGCGACTACCCACAGCGCTATCTCACAAGGCACCATCACAATTACCGACCAAGCCAACCAGAAACAGGATGTCGCAGGCTTGACCCGCGACACGAGCAACCTCAATGGCAAGGTTGGCAAGACACCGGACCTGAATAACGTCCTAAACAATCAGGCGGACATGATGGCCGCTGCGCAGGCAGCCGGTGAGGCAGTCGCAACACGCATTGGTCAATATGCCGATCAGAAGCGAGATGCAGCAAAGGATGCCGCTAAGCAAGCCGCAGCCGATAACAATCCGGCGTTGGCCGCTCAGTATGTGCAGGAAGCAAAGAACTGGGACGAAGGAGGATGGAACCGGGTTGCTCTTCACACCGTGGCTGGCGGCGTGCTTGCGGGCATCGGAGGTGGCAATGCTTTAGGTGGCGCCGCAGGCGCAGGTGTATCGGCCACGCTTGCCGGCAACCTCAATAGCGTTAGCAACGCACTCCAGGGCACAACTGGAAATACGGATACCGACCGCTTGCTTGGCAACTTGGTGGCCAATGCATTGGCCGGTACTGCGGGGGCGCTGGTTGGCGGAAATTCTGGAGCGGTAGCGGGCTCGAACGTAGACCTTTACAACCGTGACAGAGATTGCGGGGCCGGCAATTGCCAGGGCGGCAACGGTACGGTCATGCAGCGATTGATCGATGCTGTTGTGAACACTGTGACAAAGCCGGTGGAGTCGGTGAGTTACGCGCTAGGCCTAGACAAGCAGTTCCCCATCGGCAACAACCCATTCAATCACCCTCATTCCGACGCCAACCCACTGATTGACGTCCACAATGGCGGCGACGGCATGCCGCCTCCACCTAGCGTAGCTACGCCTCCTATTGTCGTGCCTTCACCGGTAGGGGGAGCGACGGTCATACCCGGAACAGTCATACCAGGCTCACCCGGTAGCAGCCTACCGAGTAACGCGATGGCGTCGGCCAACGACAATGGCGCGAGTGGTACAAACAATGACAACAATTCTGCGTCATCGGGTGGTAGCCGTGGCGATGCTGTGGCGGGTGGAAGTCCCAACGGAGGGCGAGCAGCCAACAACGTTGGCTCTGCCCGCGAGCAAACGGTAGCCGATGCAGTTGGGGGTACGCGCTCGGGAGAAATAATTCGCACTCCGCGGGGCAGCACGGATGTGGACGTTACCGACACAGTCGGTAACCTTATTGCCGTCGGCGGACCGGCAAAAGCAAACAATCTGGGCTCCTTTGTACAATCATTGATGATTTATTCAGAAACTGCCGCGCAGCGTGGCGTTAGTGCCTATTTCTACTATGCGCCCGGAACACCGCAGTCCGTTATCAACGCGGCCACAAGGGTTTTGGGCGCAAGTTATGTTCGACCAATTCCATAAGGAATTCTGATGTCTTCGTTTACATATAAAGTCTGGACGAGCTTAACGGTTGATGTGCTTTTTAATAAGCTCGTAGCTGTCCTCTCGGAAGTTGGATTTACTTTAGAAAATCCAATATCGGGAATGTGCCAAATCTGGAATGAAGAGGGGGAGAGTAATGACGTAGCGCCGTCCGAAATGAAAAATATCGACTGGAAAAAGCTTTTGCCTCTGAGTGTCCAGTGGTGGAAAGGAGAGGATGACATCTTCGTGACGTTGATGAACGAAGAAACCGTTGGTGGGACTCTCTGCTATCTTCGGCTTGTAGGACTAAGGCGGGAAGAGGAAGCAGAAATTGGGAGGTTGCTAATTCTTCATGTTGTTCCTGACAAGAGAGAGTTCCCTGACGACTTTTCCGTTTTCGCGATTGATGCGCAGTAAGTGATGAAATCGGGGATAGAAACATTGCCACAGCACAGCCAGCCGGGACCGCGAACGTTGGGCAACTGTGGTTGTAGTGCGAGAAAAAACAATGACTAATTTCGGGAAACGGGGACTAACCTGCATTGTGCTGGGGACTACCTTTGCATTGGGTGGCTGCGGTGTCTTCCTCTTTGGCAAGTATCAACCACCTGCGCTGGACTCAGACAAGACCACGCATGTCACCTTCCAGAACGACTACGGTGCCACGGCACACCTGCTGGTCGCCGAGAAGCCAGGTGAATGCGTGTCGGCAAACAAGCGCCTGGGTTGGCAACCGAACGGCATGCTGCCTTACCGCGAAGGGACACCGTTTGATGTTGCACGTGGGGAGCCCGTCAACATCACCATCTACGACCAAGGCGACAACGGTAGCCGCTATTGGCATTGCTTCGTCGACAACGTCTACACGTTTGACCGTTCCGAGGTCACGCTACGTTTCGTGCGCGTGCCCGGTGGCTGCAAGGTCGAAGTGAGCGATGCGGCTGGGGAACCGATTACGCAGAAAGTCGAGAGGTTCGACAAAGAAAAGTGCTTCCCTACGCAGCAGCCCATCTCCAGTCGCACTAACTAAGCCGTACGCTCCAACGATTCCAAATCATGTTGTCTGCAGTTTCCCGCGCGGCCGCGCTCTACGTCTGCACGCTTAGCTCGCTCGCGCTCGCGCAAGTCGCGTCCGCACCCATCACCGGCCCTGGCCCGGAAGTCCAACGTCTGCAGGAGCAGCAAGCCGAGCAAGCGCGTGAGCGTGCCAATGCCCGCCCAGACGTCTTCACGCCACTCGCGCCCGCCCAGGCTATCTCTCTGTCCGCGCTGCCGAAAGAAACGCCATGCTTCCAAATTCAGGGCATTGTGCTGGAGGACAACGTCTTTTCGTGGCTGCCGGACTTGCTCAAGGCGGTCAATGGGCAGTGTGTTGGCAAGCAAGGGCTTGAGGCCATCGAACTGCAGGCGAACAACGCACTGATTGAGCGCGGCTACGTCACTTCGCGGGTGCTGATTCCGAAGCAGAACTTGGCCAACGGTACGTTGCAGCTCAAAGTGCTACCGGGGCGCATTGGAGCCATCCGCAATGCCTCGGATGACAACATCGGCTGGGCACGCATGGTGTTGCTCGCCGGCCCTGGAGACCTGTTGAACCAGCGTGACTTGGACCAGGCGCTGGAAAGCATTCGACGCCTGCCGGGCCAGTCGCAGACGAGCTTTGACATCGTTCCTGGTGAGCGTGTTGGCGAATCGGACATCGTGCTCAAGCCGGGTACTGACAAGCGTTGGCACGCGTCGCTGTCTGCGGACAACACGGGCTTGAAGTCGACGGGCAAGTACCAGATGAGCGGCTCGCTGGTCATCGACTCGCCGCTGCACCTCTATGATCAACTGTCGATTTCCGCATCGTCCAATACGGACCGAGGTTCGACCGCCGCGGGCACGCGTTCCTACTCCATCAACTGGAGCGTGCCGGTGGGCTACGCCACGCTATTCGTCGGTGCCAATCGCTCGCGCTACAACCAGACGGTGGCGGGGTTCGAGGAGCCCATCGTCTACAGCGGCAATAGCTCTGAAGTGAATGCCGGTATCAGCGGAGTGCTGCATCGCGATGCAACGTCGCGCACCGGCGCGCAGTTCAAGCTCTTCCGCAAAATCAACCGCAACTATCTGCAAGACACTGAGATTGCCGTCCAGCGCCGCGACGTTGTCGGCTACGAGGCCTCGATGTCGCACCGCCACTATCTTGGCCCGGTGGTGCTCGACGGCGGCGTTGCTTGGCGAGAAACATTGCCCGACCATTCCAACGCGCCGGGCGTGGTCGTTGGTGACCCCGGCTACGGCGGGCGCTCACAAGTTGAGACAGCCAACGCGAGCCTGTATTGGCCGTTCAAGCTGGCCAGCCAGATGTTCGAGTACACGAGCAACTGGTCTATCCAGCACGCCCGCACGCGTGTGCTGCCCAGCGACTACTTCACCATCGGTAACCGCTACACCGTGCGCGGCTTCGACGGCCAACTAACGTTGGCGGCGGAGGATGGCTGGTTCTGGCGCAACGAGCTGGCGTGGCGCGTGGCCGGCCAAGCCGTCTATGCCGGCGTCGATATGGGCAAGGTGCACGGCCCCAGTGCGGAATTCCTGCTTGGCGACAAATTAGTGGGCGCCGTTGTTGGTGTGCGCGGACGCGTGCCGTCCGGACCCTACATGACCTTCAACTACGACGTGTCGTTTGGTTGGCCGCTGTACAAACCGGCGGGCTTCCGCAGTCAACAACCAGCAGTGATGGCGCAGGTCGGCGTGGAGTTTTAGCGTTCAACCTGGATTCAAATGGTGACGCTATGGGAATGTCGGTGGGCTCTTCGCCTCAAACGAAAAAACAAAAGATCGTCTGGTGGGCAGGTTTTTCCATCTTCATGGGTTTCATCGTCTACGTAATTCTGAAGAACGTGTTTGGCTGGTAGCAGTTGCATCGGATGCACTGGACGATTTAATGATCTTCCGTCGCGGGTGAGGCTGCCTCGGTTGAGTAATGGGATGCGGGTGGGCGAAACATGCTGACGGAAGACCAGTACCACTTCATTGCAAGCGGCTGCGAGGACATGGAGCTTGACGCCATCTGGGATTACTTCTCGGTGCCGTTCGGGTCAAAATTTATGCCGCATCAACTGGAGACTTTCGAGAGCCGAAGAAAGGGATTTCTTTGGGTTGTTGAACGCCTCATAAGTGAAGGGCGGATCGTTCTCATTGACCGGAGTACCCACGCACCGCTGCCGGGCGATTCGCGATCTCAGGTTGAACTTCTCCAGCGCGCTTTTCCGAAAGAAGATGCCGCGATGGACGGAGGCTTGTGGCTTCTCTCGACGAGTTGCCCCGGAGGCGCTGCATGGAGTGCAAAACGATGAACGCCGTCCATGACCGTTCTAGCCTCGGTGGTGGCGCGACAAGATTGCGTCGCTGATGTTTCGCGCCGCCTCTATACCGTTCAACTGAGGGTATTGCTAGGCGTTTGCCAAACGCCTTGACGGCAACACCACGAACGAAACGATGAAGCTAATTCGCGACGGGAATTTCTCTGGAGTCGTCAGGGTTCTTCTGTTTCTACTCAGTATCGGTATCGGCTATGCCGCTCTTGCTTGGGAGGGCGGGCCGAGTGCCGTTCGGACCATTCTTTTCATGGTTGCCGTGGTGCTGTGTGCACTAGGTGGCTATAGCTCTTGGGCACATACGCTTGGGGTGCGGCCATTTGGAGACCGCCCTACGCGAGCACCAACCCAACCCCCGCCCCCTCAATCCCCCTAATTCACCAACGTAGTAACACTCTTAGCCGGCAGCGTAACGGTGAACATATTCCCGCTCACGCTTAGCGGCTGCTGCTGCTCAAACGTAGCAGTCGCCGTCGTCCGGTACGGCGTCAGGCTGGTCACCGTGCGCCCCGCCGGGTTGATCGACGTCGTCAAGGTGACGTCCGTGGCGTTCTCGTTCACCAGCACCACCACAGCCTTGTTGACGCTCGCACCTGCGGGCGTGCCAAACGCAGAAACACGCACGCCCTTCTGCGGCAACGCGGTGGTGTCGTAGCGCACGTAGCCGGGGCGGATGAAGTACGCAAAGTGCTTCAGGCCAATGCCGAAGTAGGTCGGCTTGTTGTCCGAGCCGATCAGGCCGGTGGGCTGGGCGTCGTTGGAGTTGACCAGCCACCAGTAGACGTACGCGTTGTACTGCCCCAGCGTAAAGCCGTCGTGGATCTCCTTCGCAATGGCAATGGCATCGTCAATGCTGGTCTGCCAGGCCGTCTTGTTGTCGGCCTTGTTGACGGAGTCCAGGAAGTGTTCGGTCATCCATACGTCTTTGCCCAGCTTCCGGGCAGAGGCCGGGTAGGCGGGCACGCCGCCGTACAGGTGCCCGCCAATGATCGAGATGTTGCTGGCTGCATTGGTATCGCCCAGCAGTGTGTCCACCGTCGCCTGAGAAAAGTAGAAGGATTCCGGCGCCATCAGCTTGGCTGTGGTGCCGGCAACGGCCTCGGCGCCATGGCCGGCGGCCCACGCTCGCATTTCGTCGGGGCTCCACAGGCAGGATTCGTAGGTCGCCGGGTCCCAATCCGGCTCGTTCTGCAGTGACACGGCGTAGAGGTTCACGTTGCGCGTGGCGGCATACCGGATGTAGCTGTTCAGGTACTTGGCGTAGTCGGCGTACCGCGCCGGGTCCAGGCGGCCGCTATAGAGCGGGTTCGTGCGGTCTGTGTTGACGATCTTCATGCTGGCCGGCGGCGTCCACGGCGATGCAAAGACGAGTGCACCGCGTGCCTGGGCGGCGGCGCCGTTCGCAAGCTCCGCCGTCCATTGGGTGGTGTCGGCCGTCTGGGTCGTGGTGTTCCAATCGGCGGGCGCAATGCGCAGCCGCAGGATGGACAGCCCCAGGCTGTCGGTCAGGCTGGGGCCGAAGAGCGCGTTCACGCGGTCGTCCGCCATCTTGGTGAGTACCAGGCCGCCGAGCCGCCGAACCCTTGGATGGTTTGTTTCGCACTGCCAAAGTTGATGGCCGCGGCCGTGGCGGCGGGTTTGATGCTCAGCGTCGTGCTGACCATGGCCGTGCGGTAGTGCGCGCTGTCCCTCGGCGCGAACGTGGCCTGCAGGGTCACGCTGCCGGCGGCGCTGGTGGTGGCGGCACTCAGCGGTGCGCCGTCCGCTGTGGTGTACGAAGCCGGGTCCACCGTGCCCCCAATGCCGTACAGCGCATAGGGCGCGGTAGAGACCTGCGCAGGCGTCAGCGCAGAGCCCTGCAGCACGGCAGCGGGCAGATCCCACCTTACCGGCGGCTCGGCCTTGTTGACGGTCAGCGTTCGCACGGCGGTGGTGGTGGCGTATTTGGTCGTGTCCTGCGGCGTGAATGTCACCGACAGGGTTTGCGTGCCGACCTCCGGCTTGATGCCAACCGCGGGTGAATAGGCGAAGGTGCCGGGCACGTTGGCAGTCGCGTTCAACTGCGCTGTGCTGAGCGCCGTTCCCCATGCAATCGATGCGGGGTTGAGCCAGGTGATCGTTGGCGTTGGCGTGGGTGTTGGCGTTGGCGTTGGCGTTGGCGTTGGCGTAGGGCTCGGCGCAGGAGTGGGCGTTGGCGCAGGTGTCGGTGTCGGTGTCGTGGTCGGCGCGGGCGTCGGCGCGGGGCTGGCGCCAGGGGTTGACGCGGACACGGGCGCAGTCGTCCCCGTAGTGGACGAGTCGGCAGGCGTGTCGGCCGAGCCGCCACCACAAGCCGCCAGCCACAGGCTCAGCAAACTGACCGCCATGCTCCGTGCGAGGGGGTGATGCCGGTCTTGCGGCGCGCTCGTTCTTCTCAACGTCAACAACATGTCTTGGCTCTTTTTTTAGATGGGTTACGCGCGGCAGCCACCCCCTACGAAAGTGGGGTGCTCCGTTTGGCACACGCGGTATCCCACGTCGCCTCGGCGCGCGTCAAGGCAACGGCGGGGTTGGTGAGAGTTCTTGAACATCTCCATGGCTTGTCGTTGTGATCAAGCCGGCCACGCGCACCAAACCTGCGCTGCCCGCAAGACGGCCTTGGCGGTCTGCAACCCGGCCTGCGCATTCATCTGACGTGCGGCCCTCGCTGTTGCGCTTGGCACTGGTGCGCGGGCAGGGCATCCCAAATCGGTGCGCCCCGCACCAACTCCAAGCGGCGGACGCCCGCGTCCAGTGGCGCATGCCTTGTTCAGGCGCACAGCCCAGGCAATCAACCTCCCCCAGCACAGCCAAGAAAGCGGTTTGATGCTGCATGGCACAAAACTCGCATAAGCCGTGGGCGACCGGTCAGACCACGACCGTGTCTTTCTCCAACTTCGGCCCATGCACAGCATTCCTTCCTCCGTCGCACAAACGCTGCAGCAACGCATCCTGAGCGGCGATTACCCCAGTGGCAGCCGCCTGCCGCCGCAGCGTGAGCTGGCGGAAACCTTGGGCGTGAGCCGCGCATCGTTGCGCGAGGCGCTGACGGTGCTTGAGACGCTGGGCCTGGTCGACATCCTCCCGAGCCGGGGCGTGGTGGTGCGCGGTACGCAGGCCAGCGCCGAGCGCATGCATCGCCCGTTTGCCACGCCGGCGCTGGGCACCTTGTCGCCGCGTCAGTTGATTGAGCTGCGTCTGGTGCTGGAGCCCGGCTGGACGGCGCTGGCCGCCGCGCGCATGCATGCCGCCGGCCTGCGCCACCTGCAATGGCTGCAGCAGCAGTTGGCCCACGCGCTGGAGCGCAATGATTTGCTGAGCGCGGCAGAGGCTGACCTGCACTTCCACGTGCTGCTCGCGCAGTTGTCCGGCAACCCGGGCCTGATGGCGATGGCCGGCCAGTTGGAGCACGCCATTGGCCACAGCCTGCGCTTGCCCTTTGCCCGGAACGGCGCAGACGACCACCCCGCGCACGAGCACGACGCCATCGTGCAGGCCGTTGCCGCGGGTGATGCCGCCGCCAGCGCAGAGGCCATGCGCGCACATTTGTTGTCGGCCGCGCGCCGCAGCGGCATCGACTTGAGCGCGCCGCCCGCCACGCCCGAACCCATGCAGCACGAACCGGTTTCCTTTCGCCTCGCCTCGATTTCCTGAATTTTCTGAAGGAGTTTTTGAATGTTCCGCACCCTTGCTCTGCAGCTGTCGCGTCACACCTCGCGCCGCACCTTCTTCCACGCCGTCATGGCCGCCAGCGCCCTCGTCGCGTTGTTGCCGGGGCGCCCGGCCCATGCCGATACGCTGGCCAACATCCAGAAAGCCGGCGTGATCCGCGTGGCCATCCCGAATGACTTTCCGCCGTTCGGCTCGCTCGGTCCGGACCTGAAGCTGCAGGGCTATGACATCGACATGGCCGGCCTCATCGCCAAGGAACTCGGCGTCAAGGCAGAACTGGTGCCCGTGACGAGCACCAACCGCATTCCGTTCCTGACCACGGGCAAGGTGGATGTCGTGATCTCCAGCCTGGGTAAGAACGCCGAGCGCGCCAAGGTGATCGACTTCTCGCAGGCGTATGCACCGTTCCCCAAGAGCGTGTACGGCCCGAAGGAAGCGTCGATCAAGGGTCCGGCAGATCTGGCCGGCAAGACGATTGGCGTCACGCGCGGTTCGACTGAAGACCTGGCGCTCTCGGCCGTTGCGCCGGCGTCGGCCACCATCAAGCGCTATGAAGACAACAACGCCACGGCGCAGAGCTACCTGATCGGCCAGGTGCAGCTGGTGACGGTGGGCAACATCGTGGCCAACGCGGTGAACGAACGCACGAAGCTGCGCCAGCTCGACATGAAGTTCCCCGTGGAAGACACGCCTTGCTACGTGGGTGTGGCCAAGGGCGAGCCCGCGCTGCTGGACAAGGTGAACGCCATCATCACCAAACTGAAGACGGATGGCCGCCTGAACGATCTATCGCAGCGCTGGATCAAGATGCCGCTGCCCGCAAAGATGTAAGAACCGCGCACGCCTTCGCAACACAGGCCCGGCGCGCGCTTAGGTGTGCCGGGTCACGGATGACCTCCATGGCTTATCAATTCGACTTTGGCGCTGTCTTGAGTTACAGCGGCCAGCTCGCGCAGGGCGCGGCCTTTACGCTCGCGCTCACGGCGGCGGGCGCGGTGCTCGGTGGCGCCATCGGCATTGCCGGGGGCGTGTGCCGCGCCTGGCGCATCGCCCCGTTCAATGCGCTGTTCAAGGTGTATGTGGAGGGCATCCGCAACACGCCGTTCCTGGTGCAGTTGATGTTCGTGTTTTTCGGCTTGCCCTCGCTGGGTGTGCAGATCAACGAATGGCAGGCGGCGTTGCTCACGGCGGTGGTCAACCTGGGCGCGTACATCACAGAGATCGTGCGTGCGGGCGTTCAAGAATCGCCGCGCGGCCAGTTGGAAGCGGCCAATGCGCTGGCGATGAGCCGCTGGGCCATCTTCCGCCATGTGGTGCTGCGCCCGGCGCTGCAGAAGGTGTGGCCTGCGCTGAGCAGCCAGATCGTGATCGTAATGCTGGGCACATCGGTTGTCTCGCAGATTGCCGCGCAGGATCTGACCTTTGCCGCCAACTTCATCCAGTCGCGCAACTTCCGCGCGTTTGAAACCTACCTGGTGGTGACGGCGCTGTACTTTGCGCTGGCGCTGTTGCTGCGTCAGTTGCTGGCCTGGATCGGGCAGCGCTTTGTCGTGGGGCGCCGCGCGCCTGCGGTGTCCGCTGCACCGCTTGCTGCCACCACCGCAGCCGCCTCCATTGGAGACGCCGCATGATCTCCGACATCCCTCTGTTGCCCATTCTTCTCAAGTTGGGGGAAGGGCTGCTCGCCACGCTCATGCTGTCGCTCATGGCCTTTGCACTGGGCGGCACGGCTGGCCTCGTGGTTCTGTTTGCCCGCGTGGGGCGCAACGCCACGCTGCGGCGCGTGAGCAAGGCGTACATCCAGCTCTTCCAGAACACGCCGCTGCTCATGCAGATGTTCATCGTGTTCTTTGGTGCGTCCATGGCGGGATTCGAGATGTCGCCCTGGACTGCCGCCGCCATCGGCCTGACGCTATACACCAGCGCCTATCTGGCCGAGGTCTGGCGCGGTTGTGTGGAGGCCATCCCGCGCGGCCAGTGGGAGGCGTCTTCCAGCCTGGCGATGGGCTACTTCCAGCAGATGCGGCATGTGGTGCTGCCGCAGGCGGTGCGCCTGTCGATTGCGCCCACGGTCGGGTTCTCCGTGCAGATCGTCAAGGGCACGGCGGTGGCCTCCATCATCGGGTTTGAAGACTTGTCCAAGCTGGGTTCGGTGCTGGCCAATGCCACCTTCCAGCCGTTCCTCATCTACGGGCTGGTGGCCGTTGCGTACTTTGCGCTGTGCTGGCCGCTGTCTCTTTACGCCTCTCATCTGGAAAAGAAGCTCTATGCCGCTCGTTGATCTCTGCGCCGTACACAAGCATTACGGCAACAACCACGTTCTCAAGGGCGTCGACCTGCGCGTGGAAAGCGGCCAAGTGGTCGCCATCATCGGGCGCAGCGGCTCGGGCAAGAGCACGCTGCTGCGGTCCATCAACGGGCTGGAGGCCATCGACGACGGCCAGATCGTGGTCGACAACGCGGTGCTCAAGGGCTCGCAGGCCACGCCGGCGCAACTGCGCGCGCTGCGTCTGAACGTGGGCATGGTGTTCCAGCAGTTCAACCTGTTTCCGCACCTCACCGCGGGCGAGAACGTGGCGCTGTCGCCCGTGGTGGTCAAGGGCATGAAAAAGTCTGACGCCCAAGACCTTGCGCGCCAGATGCTGGTCAAGGTGGGCCTGGCCGATAAGTTTGACGCGTACCCCGATCAGCTCAGCGGCGGTCAGCAGCAGCGCGTGGCCATTGCGCGGGCGCTGGCCATGCAGCCGAAGGTGCTGCTGTGCGACGAGATCACCTCCGCGCTGGACCCTGAACTGGTGAACGAGGTGCTGGCCGTGGTCAAGCAACTGGCGGCCGAAGGCATGACGCTCATCATGGTCACGCACGAGATGCGCTTTGCGCGTGACGTTGGTGATCAGCTCGTCTTCATGCACCAGGGGCTGATCCATGAAAGCGGTCCGGCCAAGGAGGTGTTTGCCAGCCCCAAGACGGCGGAGCTGGCGGCGTTCATTGGCGCGGTGCAGTAGGCGGGGCCTATGCCATCTCTTTCAGCCATTTTGGATTAGATATTTTCTAATCCCCACGCCCGGTACTTGTGACTATTTTGATGGTGCGCTCAACATAATGGTTAGGCGCGCCAAATGGGTAACCTGTTCAGTAAGTTTTCTCTCCATCTGTGCATCTTATCTCTCAGGGGCGAGCGGATCTTTATTTGCTTATGCTACCGAAGCCCTGAAATCGGGCCGAAGTAAATGCCGTGAATATCTCGCTGCATTTGCCTGATGAATATTGAAATCACATTCTGGAGATAGAACATGTCGAACGTTCAGACCGCTGCCACTTCGTGGGGGACAGTACCGTCGATCCGTGTGTACACGGCCAATGGTGGCAAGATCACCGAGCGTTGCTATGACGGGAAGGGGTGGTACACGGGCGCTTTCAGCGAGCCCGGCGATAACGTCTCCGTCACCAGCTGGCTGGTCGGCAGCGCTGTCCATATCCGCGTGTATGCAACCAGCGGCAGCAACACCACGGAGTGGTGCTGGGATGGCAACAGCTGGACCAAGGGCGGCTACACCGCCACCAACTGATTTACCGCAGGCTTGATCGTGCGGAATCTGAAAAAGGGTTCCGCCTAGGTCGGCGTAAAGCGAGTGCGTTCGCTTTACGCCGATTTATGTTTTGCTTTTTATTTTTGGTTTTTATTTTCTTGGTTTTTGCCAGGTCAGGGTCGGCCGGTATTTGAAAATAATCTGCTTATCAGTCTTGCCGCCTACTGCGCGGCATGGCCCTGCTTGCCGGCAATTCACCCGCCGTGATGCCAGCGTGCGCCTGCGCAGCAGTGCGCAGCGGCGCTCAGCACCGCGCCAAGAAGGGTGTCGGACGCCCGGGGTGCTCTGCGATAATCGCTGCACTCCAGCTCCCGCCTCACCCTCCCTATGGTTGTCCGCCCCCATCTGCACTGGTTCCGCATGCTTCTGGCATGGCGCGGTTCGGTGCTGCCGCAGCTTCTGCCGCGCCTGTTCCTGATCTTCTTCGTGTCGCTGGTGGCCATTGCGGTGCATGCGCACCTGCTGCCCATCTCGGTCAACCTGAGCACGACCCCGTTCTCGCTCGTCGGCATCGCGCTGGCGGTGTTCCTGGGTTTTCGCAACAACGCGAGCTACGACCGCTATTGGGAGGCGCGCAAGCTCTGGGGCCAGTTGCTCAATACGTCGCGTTCGCTCATGCGTCAGGCGCTCACCCTGCCGCGTGGCGATGGCCCGAATGGCATGAACGGTGCCGTGGCCGATGCCGACGTGCGCGAGTTCGCGCAGGTGCTCGGTGCGCTGCCGCACGCGCTGCGCCATCAGTTGCGCCACACCGATGCGCGCGAAGACCTCGCCGCGCGCCTGCCCGCGCCGTTGCTCGAACGGGTGATGGGCTCGCGCTACCGGCCCATCGTCATTGTGCAGTGGTTGAGTGAATGGGTGCAGCGTCGCGCGCAAGCCGGCGCACTCGATGGGTATGCCGCCCTGGCGTTCGATCGCAACCTGAACGAGCTGTCGAACAGCATCGGCGGGTGCGAGCGCATTGCCGGCACGCCGCTGCCGTTTGCGTACTCGGTCATGATCCACCGCACGGTGTACTTCTTCTGCGCCGCACTGCCGTTCGGGCTGGTGGAAAGCATCGGCAGCTTCACGCCCGTGTTTGCGGTGTTCGTGGCGTACACCTTCATGGCGCATGAAGCCATCGCCTCGCAGCTTGAAGATCCGTTCGGCACGGAAGACAACGATCTCGCGCTCAATGCACTGTCCAACACGATTGAAGATGCGGTGCGCGACATCATGGGCGAGCCCAGCATGCCGCCGCGTGCAGGCGTGCGAGGTGGGGTGATCTTGGATTGATGCGGCGGCTGCCGCGCAACGCCTAAACGGCCATCACCAGCGGCTGCGCCCACCGCTCCAATGTGGCGGCGCTGCCGTGTGCCGCACCGCCAGCCGAATCTGCGTTGCCCGCCAGCAGGGCGCTCAGTTCCACACCGAACAGGCTTGCGCATGTGTCGTTCAGCGTGCGCACGTTGCGCATGCCGGCCCGCCGGGCCAGCGCGTGCGGCGCTTCGCCATCGGGCTCGGCACTGCCGCACATCTGCGCCAGCTGGTACAGCGCCCACGCGGCGCGTTGCTCGCGCACCAGGGCGTGCAGCGCTTCGCCTTCTGCAAACAGACGCGCCCGCACCTGGCGCGGGCAGGCCTGCCAGCACTCGCTTAGCAAAGCCGCTTTCCACGCCTGCGCGGGGTGTTCGAACACCAGCGTGGCCGCTGCGCGCGCCCAGGGTTTGTCATGCTGAATGGCGGCCATGCGGGGGCAGCCTGCGTCGGGCATGGCCTTGAAGCTGATGGCGCATGGCTGCCATACCGTGCCCGGTATCTCGCAGCCGAAATGCGCGAAGGCGGGCACGACAAACGGGTCACCCGGGCGCACTTCGCGCCGCCCGTTGGCATCGCGCAGGCACGCGCTGCCCCGCTCGGCCTGCACGCGCACCGCAAACGGAAAGCGCAGGCGCGAGAGACGGACATGGGCACGGCTGATGAGTGGCATGGCTGACCGATAAGGCGGCGGGTGAAGCGCGACTGTCGCAGGATTCTAAGTCTGCGTGCAACAGGGGCAATGTCGCTCGGGTGACAGAGTGGGGTGCCGCTTACAGCTCCGACAGGCCGAAGAGCCGCAGCCGCTCAAGGTCGGTCACGCGGATGGTCTGATATGACAGCGCGATCATTCCGCCTTCGGCCAGCCGTTGCAGCGCGCGGTTGACGCGCTGGCGCGACAGCCCCGTCAGCAGCCCGATCTCTTCCTGCGACAGTTCCAGCACGGTGCTTGTGCGCGGGTACAGGGCCGGGTGGAACAACTGCGCAATCGCTTGCGCCACGCGTGCATCTGCGCTCAGCAGGCGGTCGTTCTGCACGGTGGCAATGAACTGGCCCATGCGTTCGTTGAGCTGACGCACCACAAAGCTGGCAAACGGCAGGCTCTGCGCGAGCAGCGTGTTGAACACGGGTTCGGGCACCAGCAGCACCTGCGAGGCACGGATGGCGATCACGTCATAGCGGCGGTCTTCGCGCTTGATGACGCTGCCCTCGCCGCACCAGCCGCCAGCGGGCACGCCGGAGAACGTGCAGCCGCGCCCGTCGGAGGTGTACACGGCCAGCTTGATGAGGCCGGTGTCGACGCCGATCCAGTAGCGCGACGGTTCACCGCGCCGGGCAATGAAGGCGCCGGGCTCGAATGCATGCAGCACGGTTTCTCTCGCGGCCAGGGCCTGGTGTTCAGGCGCCAGCGCGGTGAACCACGCATGACCTTCCAGTTGTGTGGCGGGCGTGGGGGCGCGGGTTGCGTTCATGGCGGGCGTGGGGGCGCGGGTTGCGTTCATGGCAGGCGTGGGCACTCGGTCAAAGGGTGGCGGGGGCGCGTGGGGCTCTGCCGTCGCTTTGTAAGAAACCCGTCAGCCTTGGTGTGGCGCGGGTTTCCGGGCGGTTTGTCATTCAGGTGACAGAGTGCGGGAGCCGGCAGATGATAGCGTTGCCCAACAAAAAGCAACAGCGCCCGGCGCACGGAGACACAGCAATGCCCACGGATTTTGATAGCGGTCTGGCCCGCAACGCGGCCAACTTCGTCCCGCTCACCCCGATCGAATTTCTTGCCCGCGCGGCAGACGTCTATGGTGACCGCCTGGCGATCGTGCACGGCCCCGTGCGTCAGAACTGGCGCGACACCTACACCCGTGCGCGGCGCCTGGCCAGTGCGCTGGCGCTGGCCGGCGTCGGCCGTGGCGACACGGTGGCGGCGCTCTTGCCGAACACACCGGCCATGGTGGAAGCCCATTTTGGGGTGCCGATGGCGGGCGGCGTGCTCAACGCGCTCAACATCCGCCTGGATGCCGCCAACCTCGTCTTCATGCTGCGTCATGGCGAAGCCCGCGTGCTGCTGGCCGATACCGAGTTTGCCGACGTGGCCCGCCAGATGGCGCTGGAAATTCCTGGCCTGAAAGTGATTGCCGTGAACGATGCCCTGGGCCCGCAGGCCGAGTCGTTTGGCGACACCGATTACGAATCCTTCCTGGCCTCGGGCGATCCGCACTACGACTGGCAGATGCCGGCGGATGAGTGGGATGCGATTGCGCTCAACTACACCTCGGGCACCACGGGTGACCCGAAGGGCGTGGTCTATCACCATCGTGGCGCCACCATCAACGCGGTCTCGAACATCCTGGAGTGGGATCTGCCCAAGCATCCCGTCTACCTTTGGACGCTGCCGATGTTCCACTGCAACGGCTGGTGCTTCCCTTGGACGATCGCGGCGCGCGCGGGCGTGAACGTCTGCCTGCGCAAGTTCGAGCCGAAGCTGGTGTTCGACCTCATGCGCGATGAAGGCGTGACGCACTACTGCGCAGCGCCCATCGTGCATACCGCCCTGGTGAACGCGCCGCCGTCGTGGCGCGAAGGCCTGCGCGGGACGGTGCGCGGCATGGTGGCAGGTGCGCCGCCCCCGGCCGCCGTGCTGGCGCAGATGGAAGCCATGGGCTTTGAGCTGACGCACGTCTACGGCCTGACCGAGGTGTATGGCCCTGCAGCCGTCTGTGTCGAGCAGGACGAATGGCGCGCGCTGCCCGAGCATGACCGCGCCACGATGAAGGCACGCCAGGGCGTGCGCTATCACCTGCAATCGCAGGTGGCGGTTCTCAACCCCGAGACCATGCAGCCCGTGCCGGCTGATGGCGAGACCATTGGCGAGATCATGTTCCGCGGCAACATCTGCATGAAGGGCTACCTCAAGAATGAGAAGGCCACGCGCGAGGCGTTTGCCGGCGGCTGGTTCCACACCGGCGACCTGGGCGTCTGCATGCCCGACGGCTACATCAAGATCAAGGACCGCAGTAAGGACATCATCATCTCCGGCGGCGAGAACATCTCAAGCGTCGAGGTGGAAGACGCGCTGTATCGGCACCCCGCCGTGCTGGCTGCCGCCGTGGTCGCCCAGCCCGACGCCAAGTGGGGCGAAACACCGTGCGCCTTCGTTGAGCTCAAAGACGGCGCCACCGCCACCGCAGAAGACCTGATCGCGCATTGCAAGACGCTGCTCGCGGGCTTCAAGGTGCCCAAGGCCGTGTTCTTCGGGCCGCTACCCAAGACGTCGACGGGCAAGATCCAGAAGTACGAGCTGCGCCGCAAGGTGAACTCCACCTCGGCGATCGACGTGTGAGCCTGGTGCGGGCCGCCGCATGGGCCCGCAACAAGATGGCCACGGCCAGCGGCTGCACCCACCGCGGCTGGGATGGCGCTACTGGGCGCGCCCGAGCGGGCTGCATTCCGGCCGGGCGGCCGCCTCTGCCGTGTCCCGCACGTTGGACAGACGCAGTACTGAAAACGGGCCGAAGTAGCGCTGCGTCCGTACCAGGCATTCATAGCCCTGCGCTTGGGCATCGTCCGGGGCGTAGGCTTCAAACGTGTCCAGCGTGCCCAGCAGGGCGGTGTGATCGCCGCGCCAGACAACGCGGCTCGGCCTGCCCTCAACCGACTCAACCGGTGCGGAAGCCGCATTCCGCTCGATGCGGGGGCCGGGCAGGGCCCGGAATCCGTGGAACGCGTACGTAGTCTCTTGCGTGGTGCCAACCGGCTCCGGTTCGCCGCTCGTGTTGGTTGCAGCGTCTCTCAGGTGAACATGCTCAATGCTCACGTTGTCCGGCGCGATGGCCAGCACCAGCAGCGCCACTGCGGCAGCAAGCGCAACACCAACCTGCCGATACATCCCGCCGCGCACTCCCGGCCCGCGCGTCACCCATAGCGAGTAAGCGAGTTGCGGCAGCATCAACAACCCGCCCAGCCACAGCAACGCAGTGCCCGCAGCGTCATAACCGAGATGCCAGTTCAGCGCGGCCAGCCAGCCGATGTCTTTGGACTGGCCCAGCGCGAGGCACAGACCGCCGGTGATGAGCAGCAGGGCGACAACGGCGCTGGACCGGCGAAGGGGTTGGCGGGAGGGTGGGTTGGAAAGCGCGTCCATGGTGCTGTGTCGGGTGTGTTCTTAGAGTTTGCGAAAGAGTTCGCCCCAGATGTCGATCAGAAACGACTGGAAGGCAATGTGGAATGCGAATGCCCAAGCGCTCGCGCCCAGCGCGATGCACACGGTGCATACGATGCCGATGATCCAGGTCGCTTTGCGGCGTCCCGCGCGCTCGTTAGGCGCCTTGCTGCGGATGCGGTATGGATTGGCGTCATCGGCGGTGGGCGCTTCATCGGCTATCCACGCTGTGGGTAACTGTGCTTCGCGACGGAATCGCTCGTACAGAATGGTCGACAGCGGTCCGGGCCAGAAGATGATCCACCACAAGATGCGGAATGGTCCGATGGCCGGCCACCAGTTACGCTTGCGCAGGCGACCGATGACGCCTGCTGCAATGTCTTCTGACGAGTCGGTGGGGCTGATTTCCCGCATCGGCCCGAAGTCCAGCAAGGCGTTCTGCCATGTGCGTCCGCCGGGCACGACCTCAAGTTCGGGGAGCGCCTCGGGCGCCTCGTCCATGTAGCAGCGAATGAGTTCCCATAGGCGCTGGCATGCATCCCGGCTGGGGAGGATGCCCTGTACACGCATGCGTTGTATCGGCCGGGGGGATGGCCCGGTACTGAATTCCACCAACACCAACGCCCAGGCGGGGGTTGCGCCCATGGTCAACGGGCCGGGCATGACTGATGCAAATGGGCGCACATGGTTCCAGTCGAGCCGGACGGCCGCCTTGCCTTCCTGTGTGTAGATGCTGTGCGTCCTGCGGTTGAAATGCAGATTTGCATATCGGCTGAACAGGCTGATCTTGAGCAGGTACACGATGCCGACAAGGCACGCCGGAATCAGTACGGCCGATATCACGCCCGTGATGATCTGCCCGGACAGCGGCTGGTTTTTTTCAAAGAACCCAAGCACCGTCATCGGCACAAGAACGGACAGCCCGAACAACAGCGCAAGCGCCATGAACGGGCTGAGCGCTTCAACATCGGACGCGATCTCGTCATAGGCCCACACCATGGAGCGCATATCAAGCTTGATGATGCTGCGCGGGGGCGGCTCGGGCGCCGCATCGCTATGCCGGGGCAACTCACCTTGCAGCAACGCTTCGGCGCCGCCTGCTGCGCTGGAGGGCGACGGCTGATGCGGCGACAGGTGAGACGGGTTACGCATGCCACCTCTCAATCATGGGCGGGCTCCTTCTCCTGGGCTTCAGCGACCTCGTCAGCAGAACGGCCGTCCACAACGAAATCTTTGTATGCGGCACGATTGGGCCAGTACTGTACCTCCGCGTCGGGCACACCCTGGATGAGTGCCTTGCCTGTCCGGAAGAGGCCGGCACCGGGCACCAGCACGTCTGTGATGGCATTCTTCCATCGGCCGGCTTCATAGTTGTCGCCTCCACCAAACCAGATCAGGATCGAGAGCCCCTCGCCTTCCACACTGGCGCGGGCATGCACCTGCTTGGAGGCTTCAGTGTGGATCACGTTTTCCAGATGGAATTCCTTGGCGGTCACTTTGGAACGCCCTGTGCCATTGAGCAGGTATCGGGCAATCACGCCGTGCCCGGAAGACTTCGGTGCCTTGATCTGAATGTCCATTTCGGTGGCATCGCCAAACACCGGAATCTCGATCTTGATGGCGTCGGGGTTTCCAAATGCCGAGGCCTTCTCAAGTTTGACCGAGTAGAACAGGCGTAGCAGCGCGTCCAGTTGCTGGCGCGTACTGGAATACGGGCGCCCCCAGTCGTGCGAACGGACGCCGAGAAAACTACGGTCGGCCCATTTTGCAAACGGGCTGGTGACAAGGTGGTCCGACCAGAAGCCGAAGCCCCACGACGCTACGGTCAACACGCCGGAGGCGATGCCGATCCACATGGCAACCGGGGGCACTTCAGCAGAGACTTCCGCGCCCACTGCCGCGGTTTCTCCCGCCACAGCCAAGCCGGCGGCAACTTCGCCTGCGGCCGTAGTTGCTGCGCGCTTGGCCAAGCCCTCCAACGCCGCTTTGGCCACCATGCGTGTGTAGGCGTAGTAGGCAACGCCGCTGGCGATGCCGGCCACGCCGGAAGCGGTCTTCGCCCTAGCGGCGCCGTGGTCGCCTTCTTTCCAAAGCTTGGTCGCATCCCAAATGCCCAGGCTGCCTTCGATGATGGAAACCGCCATCACCAGTCGGCCTGCGGCGGCGGTCAGTCGATAGAACTCCGCCGTCTTGACCCCTTTGTTGGCGATCTGGCTGGCCACATATCGGAGTTCATAGCTCGCCTGCCAGATGGCAACCGCAGATGCCGAAGCTTCCGATATGTCTTTGACGAGACGTCCCCAGTTGGCATCTCCATGCTGAGCCTCGCTGATATCCACGCCAAGCTCATTCAGGCTCTGACCCAGCGAAGAGATCCGCAACGCCGCAAGGCCCGCAGAGAATGCCCCGTAACCCTTGACGCCTTTCAACGAGGGCGCTTCCTCAAACTTCAGGATTTCACTCTCGGGTATTGCATGCGTTGCGTCTGCCAGTTCGGCCACCTTGCCAAACTGCGCCGGCATGGGTTTGCCCTTGGGCCACTGTTCTCCAAGCACCTCCAGGTACTCGTCGAGTTGCTTGGCCGTTTTGGGTACCGTCGTCATCACCTTGCCGCCGGGTTTGCCCTTCAGGTTGTCGGGCAGTGTTTCTGCGGGAAGAGGACGGTTGTAGGCCGATTTGGTCGTGCCGACGCTCAGGCCTTTGCCGTCGCCATTGGCGCGTCGCAAGTGGGCAAGGAAACCCGCTGCACCGCCTTTGACCTTGACCTGCAGGATGGCCACGTCTTCCGCAGTCAATGCGGCGGCCTGAATACGCCGGAATGTCTGCCGATACAGCTTGGGGTCCGCCTTGAGCAACTGGCGCATGCGACCACTGACGACTTGCATCAGGCGCTTTGCGTTTTCCGAGTTCAGATGTGCGGCTTCGTTCTTGAGCTCGCGTATTTCCTTGAGATAGGCAATCTGATCGCGCGCCTCAATGTACATCTTGCTGCCTTCACCAACCTTTCCCTTGTGAGGCAGCAGCTTGTCGAGCAGGTCTTCCTGATTAGCGGCGACGCCTCTCCAGAAAAGCCGCTTGCTGTCGACGGTGTCGAGCTTGAGTTGCGGCAGCAAAATTTTCTGAAATTCGTCGTTGTTGATGCCGCAGCCTTCAAACATGTTGGCAACGCAATGGCCCAGGTGCGCGGCCATCGTCGTGTCCTTGGCGTCGAATACCTCCGGGTGGCGCCGTGCCGGCAGGAACTGCATCCAGGCAACGTAGTCGGCGGATCGCTTGTCGAAGTCAGCAGCGGCGTCGGTGCAACGGCGATACTTGGAGAGGTAGTTGGCGTAGTTGTCCTTGTTCAGCTTGCTCTCGACTTTTTCTTTCTGTTCGCCAAACGGTGTGCTTTCAATCAATCCCGCCGTTGCCATCAGATCGCGCTCGGCATCGGTGTACGGTTTTCCTTTCCCGTCCGTATTCCCCATGATGTCGGCCAGCGCGCAGTTGCGGTAGTAGTTCAACTGCGTGGCGATGCCAATGTCATCTTCCAGCGGCAACAGAAGCCCCTCAATCTTGTACGGAGCGTTGTTGCGCTTCATGACGTTCAAGAGCGAGGCTTCCGTGCACGGCGCGGGCCGGCTGTAAGCCTCTACCAGCAAGGTGCGACGGTCAACGCGCTGCTGGAACCCCATCACCTGATTCTTCAGTAGGCCATCGCCAATCAGGCTCAACGGTCCCATGTTGGCCATCACGGTCGACTCGCACACCTTCTTCGGCATGATCTTCTTCATGTGGAAGGCGGCCGGGTCCTTGGCCACGTCGTCACGCACGCGCTTCGTCCAGCGTGCGTCCGAGAAGCCGATCCAGGCGGTAGGGCGCTTCGTTGGCTCGGCGATGGTGAGCAGCAGTGCATCCGGGGTGTTGGCCAAGCGCGAGCATGTTGCGGGATGACCGCCCATTGCCCCGGCCAAGTCCGGCGCCATGCGTTGCATACGCCCGTCGGGCTGCACGGTGTAGATTTCCCACGAGGGGTCTTCCGGATAGTAGACATAGAGCCACCCGGCGCGCATGCGGCGCAGCACATATTGCGATGCTTGCAACGGCCGGCCAGCGAGGTAGCCCTGCTGATCGAGCATGTCGGCCAACTGTATCCAGTCGGATTCTCCTGGCCGAAAGTACTGTGGCGGCAGGGCAGCGTACAGCGTCACGAGCATCGTCAGGCCCGACTTGTCGCAACTCGGGCACTTGGGCGGCTGCACCGGCAGATTGTTCTCTTTGGCCGCTGCGACGGCCTTTTGCAGCTTGGCGTGGTCAGGCATGGCTGTGTCGCTCCCAGAACGCTGCGTCGAAGCCGGCGAGTGCCGCAATGGGTGAGTCACCCTGGGCACGCGCGGCGAGCATGGCCTCGCGCACGGTGGTGTCTTGATCGAACTGCGGGGAAATCAGAACGCCGTACAAGGCGTAGATGATGCGGTCGAGTTCGTTGGTGAGGCTCCACGCGCTGCTTGCGCGTTCGACCAACGACAGAATGGCGGCGGCCAATGGAGGCTGCACGACGTTGTGTTCGGCGTCCTGTAATGCGTTCAGTACGGCGTTGATGGTGCTGCTGTTGCGCAGCATCGCCTTGGCGGTTTCCGGCCATGCTGCGTCGGCCAAGGGCGTAGTCGTTGCCGGCGCTGGGTAGCGCTGCAATGCGCCTGCACGGTTCAGCCACCACACGCCGTTGGTGCTGGGTGCGTAGCGCACCGGCGGTTCGGCATCGCCCAAGTCAGTGAGCAGTTCAAATACGCGCGGATCCCACAGACGCAGATAGCGTGCGTGTGATCCGGGCCAGCGGTGCCTGGCCTGCATCGCCATCTCGTGCGCAACGTGTCGGGCCTGCTCTGCAGGAAAGACCAGCCATGCGCAAACCGATGAGCCGCGCGTCTCTCTGTCGGGATGGCGGGTGGCTTCGGCCCAGGCGAGGTCGAGCGTGAAATCGATCGTGTCATCGCGGCCGAAGTCGCCGAGCGGAAGCAGGTAAGGGCGCTGCGCGGGCTGGATGATGTCAGGCTCGATGGGTAGCGGCACGGCTTCGCTGCGACACCGTGCGTTGGCAAGCGGGTCCGTGATCTGCGGGCTGATCAGTACCCACAGTGACGATGGCGGCGGGCCGTCTAGCAGCGGGTCGACTTGCGCAAACAGGTGGTCCCGCAGGTGTTGGAGCGTGGCGGTATCGGCCAGGGCAGTGCGCTCAGGGCTCGGGCGCGCTGCCATGCTTTGTGCCAGTTCCTGGAGGATGCTGTTGGCCACGTTACGGCTCCTTGGGCGGCGTCACGCCCATGTCGTCGAGTGGGTCAACACGATGGGCAGCGGTATCGCGAACGCACTCTGCCGGTGTTCTCGCATCACTCAAATGAAGCGTCATTCGAGGCGCCGCCGGCCTGGGCTAGGCGATGGTATTGGAATCGCGCCCCGGGCTGGATTAAGAGGTGTTAATAAACTGCAGAAATGGCACCTTTCAGGCACTGCAGGGCCCGATGGGTGAACGCCGGAATACAAAAAAGCCCCTCGCCGTGGCGAGGGGCTTTGCATTCGCGCAAACCGATTCAGTCCAGCCTCAAGGCACCGCCACAATCGCCATCCCGCGCGGGATGTTGCCGGTGGCGGCAGACCCGCTTGCCACCGCGGTCAGCTTGCCGGTGGTGCTGTTGATGCTGTACGCGCTGACGCTGTTGTCCACGGCGTTGACCACATAGGCAAAGGTGCCGGCGGGGTTGACGAGCACGGTCACGGGCGCGTTGCCGGTGGGCGTGGTGTCGATCAGCGTGAGCGCGCCATTGGCGGAGTTGATGCTGAAGACGCTCACGGTGTTGGCCAGCACGTTGGTCACATACATGAAGCCGCCTGACGGTGCGATCGCGATGTAGTACGGGTTGGTGCCCGCTGCCACCGGTGTGCCCGATGCGGTGAGTGCACCGGTGTTGCTGATGCTGTAGACGTTGATGGTGTTGTCTGCGGCGTTGGTCACGTAGGCGACGGTGCCTGCCGGGTTGACCGCGATGAACTGCGGCGTGTTGCCGGTGTTGACCGCGGTGCCCACCTGCGTGAGCGCGCCGGTGGTGTTGTTGACGGCAAACGCCATGGCCGTGCCCGGCGTGGCGCCGCTGTTGGCATTCACCACGTAGGCGAAGGTGCCTGCGCTGTTGATGGTGACGGTGTACGGATTGGCCCCTGCGGTGATGGGGGCGAGCGCGGTAAGCGCACCCGTGCCCGTATTGACCGAGAACGCTGAGAGCGTGTTGTCTCCATAGTTGGCCGTGTACGCAAACTTGCCGTTGGGCGTGCGCGCAATGCTGTACGGCTGCATGCCCGTGGGCGTGGCCGAGCCCACTACCGTGAGCAAGCCGGTATCGGCATTGATGGAGAGCGTGGTGACGGTGTTGTCGTTAGCGTTGGCCACGTAGACGTACTTGCCCGCCGGGTCGATGGTCAGTGAAAGCGGCCCTTGCCCCACGGGCACCGATGCGCCGATAGCCGTGGGCATGCCGGTGGTCAGGTCCAGCGTGAAGGCGGAGATCGTGCCGTCGTTCGAGTTGACCGCGTAGCCGAACAGCGGCCGCGGTGCGCAGGCCACCGCAATGGTGGTCACGTTGCTGGTGCCCACGTTGCCGCTGCCGTTGGTGACGGTGCAGTTCTCGCCCAAGGGGCGCGTGCCCACCGTGGCCGCATAGGGCTTGCCTTGCGCGAGCTTGGTCGGAAAGTGGAAGCTGCCGTTGGCGCTGACGACGACAGCATCGCCGCCGTTGTCCAGCAGCGTGACGGACGTGCCCGTGGCCAGGCCGCTGACGGTGCCGCCCACGGAGTAGGTTGCCGGGGCGGGTACGGGCGCCGGCGTTGGCGACGGTGTGGGCGCGGGTGATGGCGTTGGCGCTGGCGTGTTGTTGCTCGTCGGCGGGGGCGTGGTAGCAGCATCTTCGCCGCCACCGCAGGCGGTGAGCCCCAGCGACAGCGCGGCGGCCATTACCAGCGCGGCGCCGTGCATGCCGCGTGCGTGCCGTGGAGCATCGGGTGGGATCGGTGCCGGTGTCGGCTGTGCGTGGGCGCTGCTGCTGCGTTGCGCTTGGGCGATCAAAAGCTCGGCCATGGCTTCCCCCCCGGTTTTTCGTTGTCGCGGTTTGTTGACTCGCGTTTCCCCGAAGCATAGGTACCCGGCCTTGCACGCCGACATAGGCCAATTGACGGACAAAGCCCTCGGCTTCATGGACGGAGGCGCCGCTGTAGGTCGAGTGCATGTGATTGGCGCGATACTGGCGGCTCTCGCCCGCTTCTCGCCCGCTTTTTGCCTACACGCGCTGTCAGCCATGTCCAACGCCAACCTGAGCAACAACGCCGTCGTGATCCGCCAGCTCTCGTCCGCCAATGCGGCCGATGTGGCGGACTACCGCGCTATTCGTCTGGCAGCGCTCAAGGATTCGCCCGATGCATTCGGTTCAACGTACGAGGCCGAGGTCGGGCTCTCGATGGAAGCGTTTGCTGAGCGGTTAGCTACCACCATCGTGCTGGGCGCCTATGCGGGAACCGGTAGCGACGCGCGCATCATCGGCATGGTCGGCTTCAGGCAGCAAACGATAGCGAAGCTCGCACACAAGGGTTTTGTGTGGGGCTTTTACGTGGCGCCGGCAGCGCGAGGGCGCGGTGTGGGCGTGGCGCTGGTGGAGCGCATCGTGGCGGCAGCAACGGGGTTGGTTCAGCAGCTCACGCTGTCGGTGGTGCAGGGCAACGATGCGGCGCTGGCGTTGTACGAGCGTTGCGGGTTTGAAACCTACGGCGTGGAGCCGCGCGCGCTCAAGTCCACCACCGGCTATGCAGATGAAGTGCTGATGGTGCGCTTTCTGCGCGACTGAGCCTGTAGGTGCAGCGCCTACGCGGGCACGCAGGCGCTGCTGTACAGCGATCGTTGTACTGGCGCCAGAGTTGTTACGCCGCTGCAACGTAGGGCGCCTTCAGCGGCACCGGGTTGCGCAGGCTCACGTTCAGCAGGTTCCAGCTGTTGATGGTGACGATCACAAAGCTCAGCTCGGCGATCTCTTCATCGCTGAAGTGCTCGCGCAGTTTGGCGAATTCTTCGTCGCTGGCATCGCTGTGTGGGGTGTTGGTGACCACCTCGGCCCAGCGCAATGCGGCGCGCTCGCGCTCGGTAAAGAACGGGGCCTCGCGCCAGCCGGCCACGGCGTTCAGGTGGCGCGGATCTTCGCCCATCTTGATGAGGTCGCTCCAGTGCATGTCGATGCAGAAGGCGCAACCGTTGATTTGCGACACGCGCAGCAGCACGAGGTCGACCAGCCTTGCGCCCAGCAAGTCGCGGCGCAGGCCGTTCGACAGGTTCAGCAGGTTGTTGAACGCCTTCGGTGCGAGTTGGAAGTAAGCGATGCGGGGGGCTTGCGACATGAGCGGCTCCTAAAGGGTTTGGGTTGGTGACCAGGAGCGGTGGCAGGCGTTGCGTTGGTGCCTTGCGTCGCTCCATACCTTTAAGACGCCCCGTGCGGCCGGGTTGTGACAGCCCGGCCAAAAAATGTTTCGCTTTTTATGTGCGGGTGCCGATGTGCGCCAGCTTGTCCGGATTGCGCACCACGTAGATGGCCACGATGCGGCCGTTTTCGATGACGAACGACTGGGCCGATTCCAGCGTGCCGTTGACGTAGCGCAGCAGGCCGGGTTCGCCATTCACGCGGGCATGCACGTAGCGGACTTCGCCCATGGCGCGCACCAGCTCGCAGTAGATCTTGGTGATCTGGCCGGCGTCTTGAATGATGCGCATGAACGAAGGCACCTTGCCGCCGCCATCGCCCACCAGTTGCGCGTCGTCTGCAAGCAGGGCGCGGATGGCGTCGCGCTGGCCCGTGCGAGAGGCTTCGGCAAAACGCTCAAGCAAATCCCGATGCGCATCGGGCGCGACATCAAAGCGCGGGCGCTCTTGCTGCACGCGGTCGGATGCGCGGTGCACCATCTGCCGGCACGCGGCTTCGGTTTTGCCCAGGAGGGCGGCAATCTCTGCGTAGTCCTGATCGAACACCTGGCGCATCAGAAAGGCCGCCCGCTCCTCGGGCGAGAGGCGCTCGAGCACCCACAGCAGGGCCATCGACAAGTCGCCGGCCAGTTCCACGGCGGCCTCGGGCGTGGGCGCGGCGGATTCCGGTTCGACCAGGGGCTCGGGCAGCCACCAGCCGACGTACGCTTCGCGCTCGGTCTTGACGGCGCGCAGGCGATCGATCGACAGGCGCGTGACGACGGTCACGAGCCACGCCTCGGCCGATTGCAGCGCGTTCTGATCGGTCTGGTGCCAGCGCATCCAGGCGTCCTGCAGCACGTCTTCCGCGTCAGCCCGGCTGCCGAGCATGCGATAGGCAATCGCAAAGAGACGGGGCCGCGCGGCGGTGAAGGCCTTGTCTTCGCTGTCGGTGCGGAGGGTGTGGTCCGGGTTGGGCTGGGTCATGGCGGGGCGTCGTCTAGGGATGATGCCCCCTAGACGGGCGAGCGCGATCGTTTGTGACAGGGTGCTGCGATTATGCGGCGTTCGTCACATCCCGTGTGTCGGCTGCACCTATGTTGGCGCTGAGCCACGGCATCAGCGCCTGCCGCAGCGTCAACAGGTCGATGGGTTTGCCGAGCAGGTGTGCGCCGGCAATGGGCTCGCCAATCTCGGCCTCCGTGCCGTAGCCGGACATCAGCAGCACGTCCACCTGCGGCTGCAGGCGCAGCAGCGTGCGGGCAAGGTCCGCGCCGGATTGGCCGGGCAGGGTGAGGTCAGTCAGCAGCACCTGAACGGGGTGTGCGCGGGCCAGTGCAAGCGCGTCCTCGGCATTGGCGGCGGCCACGCATTGCAAGCCGAAGGTGGTGAGCACCTCCTGCATGGCTTCGCGCGAGGCGGTGTCGTCTTCCACCAGCAGCACCGTAGGCGGCTGTGACGCGTCTGTCGCCACGGCATGGTCTACCGATGGCGATGCCGATTGCGCGTGGGCCTGCGCGGTGCGGCTCGCGGTGAGCACGTTGCGCACCATGCGCGCCAGGTCGTCACGCCGGTAGGGTTTGCCGAGCAGCGTCACGCCGGGCGGTAGCCGGCCGTCGTGCTGCACCTCGTCACGCGTGTAGCCCGAAACGAGCAGCACCGGCAGGGGCGGCACGCGTTGCGCAGCGCGTATCGACAGTTCGCCGCCCTTGATGGAGCCCGGCATGATCACGTCGGTAAACAGCAGGTCGATGGGCGTGTCGCTGTTCATGAGTTCGAGCGCGGCCTCGCCGTTGGCGGCCGTGAGCACGCGGTAACCGAGCTGGGTCAGCATGTCGACGGCGGTCAGGCGCACGTCGGTATCGTCTTCCACCACGAGGATGGTCTCGCGTCCGCCCATGGGCGTGACGATGGTGTCGCGCAGCTCGACGGCATCGTCCGGGGCCGCCTCCGTGCAGCGCGGGAAGTAGAGCTGCACCGTGGTGCCCTGGCCGACCGTGCTGTCAATGGCAACATGTCCGCCGCTCTGCTTGACGAAGCCAAACACCATGCTCAGCCCCAGGCCTGTGCCGTGGCCGTCGGGCTTGGTGGTGAAAAAGGGCTCGAAGACGTGTTCGACCACTTCGGGCGGCATGCCCACGCCGGTGTCGGTGACAGAGAAGACGAGGTAGTCGCCGGGGGCGGGCTGGTCGCGCCCTTGCGCTTGTGTGTTGCCGAGCGAGACGTTGTTGGCGGCGATGGTCAGCATGCCGCCACCGCGCATGGCATCGCGCGCGTTGATGGCGAGGTTCAGCAGCGCGTTCTCGAGCTGGTTGCGGTCGGCCTGCACGTTCCACAGGTCGTCGGCCAAGCGCGTTTCCACCTTGATGGCTTCGCCCAGCGCACGGTGCAGCATCTCGCTCATGCCTTGGACCAGCCGCGTCGGGTTGACGACCGCCGGAGAGAGCTGCTGGCGCCGCGCAAAGGCAAGCAATTGCGCGGCCAGCGTGGCACCGCGCTGCACGGCTCGCGTGGCGGCGGCAATCCGGTGCTGCACGCGCGTGTTGCCCGGCGCTTCCACCGAGAGCAACTGCAGGTTTCCGGCAATCACCTGAAGCACGTTGTTGAAGTCGTGCGCCACGCCGCCGGTCAGATTGCCGATGGCTTCCATCTTTTGAGCCTGGCGCAATTGCGCTTCCACTTCAGCGCGGGCAGACAGTGCATCGGCCACGCGTTGCTCCAGCGTTTCGGTCAATTGGCGCAGGGCCTGTTCGGCGGCCTGCCGTTCGCGCTCGGTCTGCACGCGCTCGGTGGTTTCCACCACGATGGCGAGCACGCCGGCTGGGCTGCCGGTGTCATCGGGCAGCGGGCTGTAGTAAAGGTCCATCCACACGTCTTCGGGGCGGCCATTGCGCAGCAGGACGAGTTCCTTGTCGCGGTACGACAGCGTGCCGCCACCCAGGCAGACATCCATGACGTGCCGGTTGAAGTCGGCCACTTCGGGCCAGCCGAGTTCCACCGGGCAACCAAGAAGATACGGATGACGCCCGCCGGCAAATTCGGCGTAGGCATCGTTGTAGATCATGTAGCCATGGCGGCCCCACAGCATGACCAGCGGCACCGGGCATGCCAGTACCATCTGCACCGCAGCGTGGAGACTGCGCGGCCAGTCCATGATCGGCCCCAGTTCTGTGGAAGCCCAATCGAACGCCAGCACGCGCTGCGCCATCTCACCCTTCCACCCGAGGCAGTCATGGTGATGCGCGAGAAACGGCATAAGGTCTCCTCTGGGGCGGGCCGCACAGTGCACCCGCGTTGCGGTCATTCTAGAAAACGGGGAGGCCGGCCGGCGTCGGCATCAGACGGCTCAAAGCGACATTGCGCACGCAGAAAACGTGCCCGAGGCGGCCGGCACGCTTTGCGCTGGCTGTCTATCATGTGCATCCGTGCCCGCGCAGCCGCGCGCTTCGCACCGGAGTTTTCTACCCACCACACGCCCACACTCGCCAGGAGTTTTCATGAAGTTGATCGGCATGCTTGATTCCCCGTACGTGCGCCGCACGGCCATTTCGCTCAAGCTGCTCGGGCTGCCGTTCGAGCACGCGTCGGTGTCCGTCTTCCGGCATTTCGACCAGTTCAGCGCCATCAACCCGGTCGTCAAGGCGCCCACCCTGGTGTGCGACGACGGCACCCTGCTGATCGACTCAACGCTCATCATCGATTACGCAGAAACGCTGGCGGGCCGCAGCCTGATGCCGGCCGCCATTGCCGAACGCCAGCACGCGTTGCGCGTGATCGGCCTGGCGCTGGCCGCGTGTGAAAAAGCGGTGCAGATCGTGTATGAACACAACCTGCGCCCGACCGAGAAAGTGCACGGGCCCTGGGTCGAGCGCGTGCACAGCCAATTGCTGGCAGCGGTGGAAGCGCTGGAAGCGGAGTGGAAGGACGCGCCGCTGCCTGTGCAGGCAGGCGAGCTGACGCAGGCCGGTGTGACGGTGGCCGTGGCCTGGGCCTTTATCCAGTTGATGGTGCCGGACCGCGTGCCGGCGGCGGATTATCCGCGCCTGGTGGCGTATTCGGCGGCGGCGGAACAGTTGGGCGTTTTTCGTGAGTTGCCGATGGATGCGGTTTGATAGGCCGGCCGATGCGGACTCGCGCCGCGACCGCATCGGCGGCATGCACAACTGGGCTCAGGACGGGCGGCCCCGACGTGCGTACGCGAGCGTCAGAGCCCCGGCGAGCATGGCGCATGCGCCCAGCAGCCCCACGCCTGCGGTTGCCGTGTGTGTCAAGTCCGTCAGCCACCCGATGGCGAACGGGCTGACGAAGCCCGACAGGTTGCCAATCGCGTTGATGAAGCCGATGCCGGCAGCGGCCGCTACGCCGTGCAGGCGTGCCGTGGGCAAGTTCCAGAACAGCGGCAGCGCTGACAGGATGCCGGCCGAGGCCACCGTCAATGCCGCCATGGCTGGCGCAAGCTGGTTCACGGTGAACGCACTCACACAAAAGCCCGCACCTGCCACCAGAGCGCAGGAGCCCACCAGCGTGCCCCAGTTACGCCGCTTGTCGGCTTGCCGTGCCACCACATTCATGGCCACCATGGCAACCGCATAAGGTATGGCGCTCAACCAGCCGACCGTGACGGTACTGGCGATGCCGGCAGTGCGAATCACGCTCGGTAGCCAGAAGCTCACGCCATACAGCCCTGCCAGCAGCAGGAAGTAGATCAGCGCAAACAGCATGACCGTGCCGTTGAGGATGTCCGACGCGCGATGCAGCCGCGCCTGCGCCGGTGCAGCCTTGGCGAGATCGGCTTCCAGAAGGGCCAGCGCATCGGCACTGAGCCAGCGCACTTCGCGCGGTCGGCTCGGCAAGAGAAAGAACACCAGCACACCCACCAGCGCCGAAGGCAGCCCCTCCAGCGCAAACATCCAGCGCCAGCCGGCGTGCCCGAGCTGCCCGTCGAACGCAGCCAGGATCCATCCGGACAACGGGCCGCCCACAATGCCCGCCACGGCCGTGGCACTCATGAACAACGTGGTCATGCGGCCACGCCGGTGCGCGGGAAACCAGTACGTCAAATACAGCACGATGCCGGGAAAGAACCCCGCTTCGGCCACGCCAAGCAGGAATCGCAGCACGTAAAACCCGGTCGTGCTCTGCACCCAGCCCATGGCCGCCGACAGCAGCCCCCACGACACCATGATCCGTGCGATCCAGGCGCGCGCGCCCAGCCGATGCAGCAGCAGGTTGCTTGGCACCTCGAAGAAGAAATAGCCGAGGAAGAAGATGCCTGCGCCGAGTCCGTAGGCGGTGGCGCTCAGGCTCAGGTCCGCCGCCATCTGGAGCTTGGCGGTGCCGATATTGACGCGGTCGAGGTAGGCCAACACCTGGGCCACCAACAGGATCGGCATCAGCCGCCAGGCGATGCGGCGGTAGAGGGCATCGAGGGCAGGGTCGTCAGGCACGGCGTGTGGCAGTGCGGGCGAGGTGGGAGGAACGGGGGAAGCGGGCGCGGGCTGGGCCAGCGCACCGGCGTGCGGGTGCGTGTTCATGCGGTCTCCTGGTTTGTTGTTGTGGGCGGTATGGAATGGACAGGCGGGCTAGCCAGGGGCGCGCGAGTCGGTCTTCTGGTACAGCGTGCGGTCGAGCGTTTCAACCAGCACGCAGCATTGCCACCAGGCGCCGGCGTCTGGGCTGGCGGCAATGGCGTCGCGCAGCACGACGTGGATGACTGCAGCCATGGCGCGCTGCATCTGGGCAGGGCGCGGGTTGGTCAGCACCAGACGGGCGACGACGAATTGCGCTTGTGCGTCGTCGCCGGCGAGATACGTTTCGGCGATATGCACGCGGCTCTTGAGGTCGGTCAGCCGCGCGCTGCCGCTGTCGGCCAACTGCTGGTGGATCGTGCGCAATAGCGCGGGAAAGTCCAGGCGACGTGCCAGCGGCTCCGTCGCTTCGATCACGATATGCGGCATGGCTATGCGTGCAGGGGGGTGAGTAGCCGGGCCGGCGTCAGATGGTTTCGGGCTCGCGCACGCTCAGTGGGCTCCCGGCCGTGTAGCGGGCGATCTCGTCCTTGCGCAGGAAGGCCACGCCGGGGTGCTGCTTGGCGTAGCGCAGGAAGGCGTCCCACGCGCGCACCATCTGCGGCGTGCCGCTGATGCGGTCGTGCGCACTGATTGACATCATGCGGCGGCGCGAGCCAGCTTCTTCGTAGAGCTGGTCGAAGTCGAGCTTGATCTGCTCAAGGAATGCTGAGGGCGAATAGTTGCGGCCTTCGACCAGCAGGATGTCGTTGTTGCGCAGCGTGTAGGGCACGACCACGAAGTCGCGGCCGTTGACCTGTTCGATGAAGGGCTCGTCGCGGCTGAGGTCATCGATGTGATACAGGTAGCCCAGCTCTTGCAGCAGCGACAGCGTATTAGGGCCGCGTCGCAACCAGTTGCAGTTGTAGCCCACGGGGCGCTGGCCCGTCACTGCTTCGACCATCGTCATGGCTTCGCTCAGGAAGGCGCGTTCCTGGGCGCGCGTCATGGCGTATTGCGAACTCCAGCGCGGGCCGTGTCCGGCGGCCTCGTGGCCGCGAGCGACGATCTCACGCGCCAGTTCAGTGTGGCGCAGCGCAGCCTCGCCGATCATGTGCGAGGTCACCTTCACACCGTGTCGGTCCCACAGGTCGAGCATGCGCGGAATGCCCTCGCGGTAACCGTAGGCAAACCACGTGTTGGTGGCCGGGTCGGACGGCATGCTGGCCGGAAAGTCGATCTTGGGGAACGGGCTGTCGGTGCCCTTGGGTGGCTGGCCGCCGGCCTCGAACTGCATTGAGATGGAGATGACAAGGCGGATGCCGTCGGGCCAGAACTGGCCTGCACCTGGCGCGCCCGCCGTCGCAGGGGCGTTGGCTCGCGGTGTCTGCGCGGTGGCGTTGCCGGCCAGCAGCGCGCCGGCAGCCAGGGCGCTTGCCCCGGCGCCTGCACGGCTGAGAAACGTGCGGCGGCCGGCGTGCGGCGGGGCGACAGCGATGTCGACGTGGGCGTCGGTGGAGGGCGGGGTATCAAGCAGTCGGGTCATGGCGCAAGCGCAAACGTGAAAGACCGGGGCATGCTAGCCTTCGCGAAATCGCTGAAATACCGCTGCCAATAGGAAATATCCTTTCCGAAACGCGAAGAATTACCCCATGCTCGACAACCTGCCCGCGCTCATTTCGTTTGCCCGTATCGTTTCCGCCGGCAGCCTGTCCGGCGCGGCGCGCGAGATGGATTTGCCGCTGTCGGTGGTCAGCAAACGCCTGGCGCAGCTCGAAGCGGCCTTGGGCGTACGCCTGATCCAGCGCACCACGCGCCGTCAGACGCTGACTGAAGAGGGCGCGTTGTTCCACAGCCGCGTGGTGCGCATCCTTGATGAAATCGAACAAGCAGAGTCGCTGTTGATGCAGCGTCGCCAGGCTGTGAGCGGCCTGCTGCGCGTGACCGCGCCCGGCCAGCTCGGGCGTCGACGCATTGCGCCCATCGTGGCGGCGTTTCAGCGGGAGCATCCGCAACTGAGCGTGCAGCTTGAGCTGACCGACGCCGTGGTCGACCTGATCGACAGCGGTTACGACATGGCCATCCGCTTTGGCGCGCTGACCGATTCGACGCTGATCGCGCGGCCGCTGGCGCCAAATTTTCGGGTGCTATGCGCCTCGCCAGACTATCTGGCCGAGCATGGCGCGCCGGTGCATCCGGCAGACCTGGTGCGGCATCGGTGCATCCTCATCGGTGACCAGCGCCGTGCCGACTGGCGCTTCAGCGGCGGCGGCGAAGAGCACACCGTGCGCGTGACCGCATCCATCGTCACCAACGACGGCGAAGCCGCGCATGCGCTGGCGGCCGAAGGCGCGGGCATTGCCGTCAAATCCATCTGGGACGTGGGCGACGATCTGCTGGCCGGGCGTCTGGTGCGCGTGCTGCCGGGGCATTCGGTGTCGGCCGCACCGCTGCACGCGATCTATCCGCATAGCCAGCACCTTGCGCCCCGCGTGCGCGTGTTTGTCGATTACGTACGGGATCGGCTGCAGCGGGACTGGCGGTGGGATGCGCTTTGACTGCGCTGTAGAGGCACCCCGGCGGGCATGGTTTGCTGAAGCGTCAGGCCACCTGCGGCTCGATGTTGGCCTGACGGTACAGCCCGCCCACCAGGTCCGATTCCGTGACGATGCCGGCCAGCCGGCCGTCGGTATCCAGCACCGGAATGTGGTGGTGGCCGGCGCTGGCAAACATCGGCACCAGATCCGACATGGGCGCAGTGGCAGCGATGGTCTGCACGCGCGTCTTCATATGATCGGCCACGCGCGGCGGTGTGAGGGCGCCGATGCTGAACCAGCGGCGCAGCGTCTGGCGCATGTCTGCCGGCGCCAGGCCGAGCAGGTCGACGCGCGTGACGATGCCCACCACGCGCCGCGCTTCGTCCACTACCGGCAACGCCTTGAAGCCATGCTGACGCAGCAGTTGCAGCGCGCGCGGGATCGACGTGCTGGCCGAAACCGTGACCACCGGCGTGGTCATGATGTCGGCGCAGGTGAGCGCCTGGAACGTGCGGGTGTAGGCCTGGAGCTGCATCTCGCGCAGCACGGCTTCAATGTCTTCGGGATCGATGTCGAGCAGCTCGCTTTGACGGCGGAGCGCGGCGACGATGTCGGCGCGGGTGAAGCCGGCTGCGGTGGGCGGACGCTCGGCGGCGGGCAGGCGTTGCGCGTGCGGATACCGGTGGCCCGTGGCCGCGTGGTACGCCAGCGCGCCCACCAGCAGCAGCGCTGACTGGACCAGGATCGGCTCCAGCACGAAGCGATAGCCCAGCGCATGCACGGCCGGGCCGCCGATCACTGCGGTGAGGGCCACCGCGCCAGAAGGCGGGTGCACGCAGCGCAGGGCAAACATGCCGGCGATCGCTACCGAGATGGCCAGCGCCGACGCAATCACCGGATCATCCACCAGCAGCGCGAACGTTACGCCCACGGTGGCCGCCACCAGGTTGCCGCCGATGATCGACCACGGCTGCGCGAGCGGACTGGCCGGCACCGCAAACAGCAGCACGGCCGAGGCGCCCATGGGCGCGACCAGCAGCGGGATCAGCGTGGCAGCGCCCGGCACCATCTTCATCATCGTGCCGGTAAACAGGATGCCGACAAGTGCGCCGACGGCGGAGCGGACGCGTTCGCTCCACCGCACCGTCACGGGTGCAGGAATGAAGCTGTGGAGCCAGCGGCGCAGGGCAGGATGCAGAGGTGAAGCGGACATGGTCGACGGGACGGCGATTGCCCGGACCAGGCTTCACCAAAGTCAAAGAGTGCAGCCGGCGATTGTATCACTCTGTGACATAACGCACTGTCAGCGCTGTCATGACGCGGAATGCCCCAATGTAGGGCGAAGATCACGCAGATTTGTCAACGAAACGTCACCGTTATTTCACGGCGCGTGCCGAGACTGCTGGGCTTTCCAGCGCTCTGTGCGGGTTGCGAGCCCGCCGCACCATGTCCTTCATTGTCCGCCCTGCGTTTTCCCGTCCGCGTCTTTGCTCCAGCCTCGTTGCGCTTTTCGGCGCCCTCGCGCTCACCGCGTGCGGCGGCGGTGATGACACGTCCAACAATGGCACGCCGGTCGCCACCACGCAGGCCATTCCGGCGCCGCCCGCAGACCCGGGCTTTGTCGACACGGCTGCCGTGGCCAGCGGCGTACCGGCGTTCGTCGACAACACCGCCACCAACCAGCGAGGCGATGCGCGCTACGCCACGCTGGGCACCAACGCTGGTGTGCGCCTGTTCACGCGCTTTCTCGACCTCTGGCAGCCGCTCACGGAAATCGTCGATGCGGGCGTGACTGCGCCGGCCAACGGGTCGTTCCCAGCCGTGGTCGCGTCCACCTGGACGGGCCTGCCCAATGACGGCACGGCCGGCGGCACGCAGCTCAATCTGCCGGTCTTGAACGCAAACGTTCAATACGTGGTGAACGCCACCACCAACCGCACGCAGGCGCAGGCCGATGCGGCGTACTTTGACGACCGCCGCGGCAAGGGCTACAGCGTGACCGACGGCATGGGGCCGCTGACCACCGCGTGGCGCACGCTGGCGCAGCAGACCACGTCCATCACCACCGTGCCGGCCGATGCCACGACCGTGCTCTACAACGACAGCGGCAACAACACGGGCGTGGGCACCTCGGGTGGCAATACCGCCTTCGGCAAGGTCGTGGACCTGATCAACACGGTGGGCAACAACGCATCCACCGAGCCTTCCAAGCGTTTCTACAAATATGCGCGGCCATACCGCTGGAGCAACGGCGTGGTTGTCGTGCCGACGCTGGTGCCGGCCGAGAGCCCGACGCCCACGACCGACGGTGGCTTCATCAGCGGCCACTCGGCCGAGGCGACGCGCGATGCGGTAGCCATGGCGTACTTGGTACCCGAGCGCTTCCAGCAGATGCTGGCGCGCGGCCTGGAACTGGGCGAGAACCGCATCCTGGCCGGCATGCATTCGCCGCTGGACGTGATGGCGGGCCGCATGATCGGCATCGCTGCGGCCGCGGCCAACTTGGTCGACCCGGCCAACGCCACGCTCAAGGCGGCCGCCTTCACGCAGGCGCACACCGCGCTGATGGCGCAGACCGGCACGGATGCCACGACCTTCCCGACGCTGGCCCAGTCCGGCACGCCGGCCACTGACCGCTTTGCCGACTACGCCACCAACCAGGCCAATTTCACGCGCCGCATGACGTTTGGCTTCACGCAGATTGGCGCGACGACGCTTGCGCCGGTAGTGCCCAAGGGCGCCGAGGTGCTGCTGGAAACGCGCTTCCCGTACCTGAGCGCCGATCAGCGCCGCGTGGTGCTGAAGACGACGGAGCTGGCTTCCGGGTACCCCGTGCTCGACGACGCCGAAGGCTGGGGCCGCCTCAACCTGTTCGCGGCGGCCGACGGCTACGGCGCGTTCAACGGCAACGTGATCGTGTCGATGGATGCAACGCAGGGCGGCTTCAACGCGGCCGACACGTGGCGCAACGCCATCTCCGGCGCGGGCAAGCTCACGCTGCAAGGCAGCGGCACATTGCGTCTGGCCGGCGACAACACCTACACCGGCGGCACGCAGGTCGCAGGCGGCGTGCTGGAAGCCGATTCGGCCAACGCGTTCGGTGCGGGCGATGTGTATGTGGGCGCCGGCACGCTGGCCGTCAAGGCGCCGGCAGCGGTGGCCATTGCGGGCAAGTTCACGCAACTGCAGGGCACCACGCTGGATCTGGCCATCGGCCCGAACGGTCAGGGCAAGCTGAGCGTGGCGGGCCTCACCACGATTGCCGGCGGCACGCTGCACGTGAAATTCGTGAACGGCTACGCGCCCAAGGTGGGCGACACCATCGCCGTGGTGGATGGCGCGGGCAGCAACCGCCAGTTCTCGTCGGTGGTCGTTGACGGCTTCAAGGCCACGGCCATCTACACGGCCACCGGCATCCAGATCCATCTGGACGCCTGACCGTCTGAACGTTCACCTGAGCGGAAGGAGCACGTCGGTCACGGCTTCGTGTTCGGGCACATCGGGGTAGAAGCGCACGCGCTGGAACAGCAACGGCGCGTCGCGCAGTTCCTCGCCGCTGGCGGGCAGCCAATCGGCATACAGGTACGCCACGCTCTGGGCGAGCGTGTCGTCAGAGCCGGTGTGGCGCAGCACGGCGTAGCGCCCGCCTGCCAGCGTCTTGGCCATCACGCCCGCTTCATTGGGCGCTACCGGTGTGGGCGTGGCCGCGCAGATGTCCATACGGAACGCCTCGGGCGGCACGTCGTCGGGGTTGTCGTAGACGACGTTGTATGTGGCCGAAACGCTCGGGTGCAGACGATGCTCGCGGCGCCAGGCGATGAACGCGCGAAGGGTCTCGCCCAGGCGTGCTGGGTCGCCGCGATGCTCGATGGCGGCGACGGGCACGGCCTCGCGTTCGACGATCTCGACGGATTGGGTGTGCGGTTGTGCGGGCATGTGTTGGCTCCTGAGGGCGCGCAGCGCCTGTAGATCGGTCGCCCAGGATGCCCACTGCGGCGCCGCCCGGAAGGCTGACGGCGATTGCCCCGCCTGCCTGCGGAACGCCCGCGCAAATGCTTCCGGCCCTTCGTATCCGCACGCCAGCGCGATGTCGGTGATACGCGCATCGTCGCGATAGGCGAGTTGATGCGCGGCACGCTTCAGGCGCAGCAACTGCACATAGCGCCCGACGTTCATGCCGAACAGCAACGAGAACTGGCGGTGAAAGTGGTACCTGGAAAACGCCGCCACGTCGGCCAACCCATCCACGTCCAGCGTGTCGTCCAGATGTGCGTCGATGTGGGCCAGCACGGCGCGGAAGCGGGCGAGGTAGCGGTCGGTGGCGGTGGTCAATGTGGTGGCTCCTGGGTGGCGATACGGTATCGCCGGCAGGTGGGACGCGCCTGATCGAAATTGCGCAATCGCCTACCGTGATCTCTGGCCCGTGCCGTCTGCCATGGGGCGAGGTTGGGCACATGCGGCGCATATCGGCGCCGCCTTGGCGTCCCTAGAGTGGGTTGTGCCGTGAGGACGGTTCCTTGCGGTGCGCCGGCATACAGGCCGGTGGCTCACGCTCATGGATGACGAGGCCACATCATGGCAGAACAGACGCTCTACACATCGCACAACAACTATTCGAGCCTGCAGACGCAGGGCGGCGGGACCGACACCGAACGCCGCCTCGGCTGGTGCGCCGCCGCCAGCGCGCTCTGGTGCAAGAACACGCTGGACGCGTCGATCGCGCCCAAGGATTCCGACCCGAGCAAGCTGCGCGCCGGCATCTTGCAGGTCAAATATCGTTGGGATCCGAATGGCAATGGGCAGGACGTGCAGAACCTGCTGCACAACTTGGAGCTGAACGGCACGCGCGTGGCCGACAATGTGGCGCTGGCCGCCATGCTGGATACGGTGGTCGGCACGCCCGGTGTGTATTGGATTGCTGATGAAACGCATGCAATGGCAGTCGACACGCGCGCCGGCCGGCAATTGTTCTACGACATCGAGAACGGACTTTTCCAGTACGCCAGCGGCGCCGAATTGCGCCAGGGCATTCAGTCGCGTTATGCCAAATCACGGGAGTGGACGGCTTTCCGCGTCACGCATCAGTGAGCGAGCGTAGCGCCCAAGAAAAAACCGCCCCGAAGGGCGGTTTTCTCTGATGCGAGCGCTGGCTCAGGCAAACGCCTTGGCCGGCTCGCCCGCCAGGCCGGCCGCTTCGCGCAGCAGCAGGGCCTTGTCGGTGGCTTCCCAGCTGAACTCCGGCTCTTCGCGGCCGAAGTGGCCGTACGCGGCGGTCTTTTCGTAGACCGGGCGCAGCAGGTCCAGCATCTGCACGATGCCCTTCGGGCGCAGGTCGAAATGCTCGTGCACGAGCTTGGCGATCTGGTCGTCCGGGATCACGCCCGTACCTTCCGTGTACACCGTGATGTTGATCGGGCGTGCTACGCCGATCGCGTAGCTCACTTGCACCTGGCATTGGCGCGCCAGGCCGGCGGCCACCACGTTCTTGGCCACGTAGCGCGCGGCGTAGGCGGCCGAACGGTCGACCTTCGACGGGTCCTTGCCCGAGAACGCACCGCCGCCGTGAGGGGCTGCGCCACCGTACGTGTCGACGATGATTTTGCGGCCGGTCAGGCCGCAGTCGCCTTGCGGGCCGCCGATGACGAAGCGGCCGGTCGGGTTCACCAAGTACTTGGTGTCGGCCAGCATGTGCGACGGCAGCACCGGCTTGATGATCTCTTCGATCACGGCTTCGCGGATGGCCTCTTGCGACATCTCCGGCGCGTGCTGGGTGGACAGCACCACGGTATCCACGCTGTGCGGCTTGCCGTTCACATAACGCACGGTCACCTGCGATTTGGCGTCCGGGCGCAGCCAGGGCAGGCGGCCGTCGCGGCGCAGTTGCGACTGGCGCTCGACCAGGCGATGCGCGTAGTAGATCGGGAAGGGCATCAGTTCGGGCGTTTCATCGCACGCGTAGCCGAACATCAGGCCCTGGTCACCGGCGCCCTGGTTCAGGTAGTCGTCCGATGCGCGGTCCACGCCCTGCGCGATGTCCGGCGATTGCTTGTCGTAAGCGACGAGGACGGCACAGCCCTTGTAGTCGATGCCGTAGTCGGTGTTGTCGTAGCCGATGCGCTTGATGGTCTCGCGCGCAACGTGGATGTAGTCGACGTTGGCCGTCGTGGTGATTTCACCCGCGAGCACCACCAGGCCGGTGTTGCACAGCGTTTCTGCTGCGACGCGCGCATATTTGTCCTGGGCGAGGATGGCGTCCAGGATGGCGTCGGAAATCTGGTCGGCGACCTTGTCGGGATGGCCCTCGGAGACCGACTCCGAGGTGAAGAGGAAGTCGTTTGACACGGCTGTTAGCTCCAGATTGGCTATCACGTTGCCAATCCGTTAAGCCACGGCCGGCGACGCTTTAGCGGTATTTAGCAACCTTGCCGAGGTTTGTGGCCAAGCAAGGATTCGCCCCGCAAGTTGTCAGTTAACTCGGCGAATCGCGCTATTATACGCGGCACTTTTCTGGGCCGCAGCAAGGCCTGCCAAGACCCTGCTCCCCTGTCGACTGCGACCAACACATTGCAGCGTACGCACGCATGACCTTCCTCTACTGGCTGTTTTCACGCCTGCCCCTGCCAGTGCTGCAGGCGCTGGGCGGCTGGCTGGGAGCGTTGGCCGCCAAGGTGCCCGGCCGCTATCACGACCGGCTCATCGCCAACTTCCGCCACGCCTATCCCGACGTCACGCCCGCCATGCTAAAAGAGGCCGGGCGCTCCGCCGGCCGGATGGTGTTCGAGATGCCGTACTTCTGGGTGCGCAAGAACGGGGCGCAGGTCGCTCCGCACCTGTTCGACGTCTGCCGGTCTGTGATCGAACGGGCGCTTGCCGACGGGCGCGGCCTGATCTTCCTCACGCCGCATCTGGGCTGCTTCGAGGTCTTGCCGCAGGCCTACGCGAACGAGCATCCGGTCACATCGCTGTTCAAGCCGCCGCGCAAGGAAAGCCTGCGCACCTGGATCGAGAACATGCGCAAGGGGCCTAACATGCACATGGCGCCGGCGGACCCGCGCGGTGTGCGCATGCTCGTGCGCGCACTCAAGCGCGGTGAGGCTATTGGCATCCTGCCCGACCAGACGCCCACCGGCGGCGAGGGCGTATGGGCGCCGTTCTTCGGCAAGCCGGCCTATACGATGACGCTGGTGCACCGTTTGCACCGGCTGACAGGTGCGCCGGTCGTGGCCTTGTTTGCCGAACGACTGCCGCGCGGCGCGGGCTACCGCCTGCACGTGGAAGAGATCGGCGATCTGCCTGAAGATGCCACGCAGGCCGCCACCCGCATCAATGCCGCCATTGAACGGTTGATTGCCGTGGCGCCGACGCAATATCTCTGGGGCTATAACCGCTACAAGCATCCCAAGGGCGCGGACGCTCCACCCGCTGCCTGACACTGCTGCCTTTATGGAACGTTTCTCTGCCAAACTCGGACTCGGCTTTTTGTGGCTGTTGTCCTTCCTGCCGTACGGTTTTGTCGCGCGTTTTGGCGAAGGCCTGGGCGGGCTGCTGTACCGCATTCCCAATGGCCGCCGCCGCGTGGTGCTGGCCAACCTGCGCGCCTGTTTTCCCGAGAAGTCCGACGCCGAGCGTGAAGCCATGGCGCACGACGTCTTCCGCAAGGTCTTCCGCAGCTTTGCCGAGCGCTCGTTTGCGTGGTTCGCATCAGAAAAGCGCCTGATGCGCGTGGTGAAGATCGACGACCAGGCCAATCTGCCGGCGCTCCACGGCCAGCCGCACATTCTCGTCACGCTGCATCTGTCAGGTGTGGAGATCGGCGCGCTGGCGCTGACGGACTACCTGCGCACGCACGTCGGCAACGCGGGCTGCTCGCTGTACACGCGCATGGCCAATCCGGTGCTCGATGACGCCATTAAGGCGCTGCGCAGCCGCTTTGGCGCGACCATGGTGTCGCGCAACGAAAACATCCGCCAGATCATGCGCACCATCAAGCGCGGCGAGGCGCTGCAGCTCATCTCGGACATGGATTTCGGCGAGCGCGACTCCGAGTTCGTGCCGTTCTTCGGCGTGCCGGCGCTCACGCTCAACGCCATTCCGCGCATGGCGTCGATGACGGGCGCCAAGGTCGTGCCGATGTACACCGAGATCCTGCCGAACTACGAGGGCTATGCGCTGCGCATCCTGCCCGCGTGGGAGAACTACCCCACCGGCGACCTGACCGCCGATACGCGCCGGATGAACGCCTTCTTTGAAGACGCGATCCGCCCGCGCATCACCGAGTATTACTGGGTGCACAAGCGTTTCAAGCACCGCCCAGAGGGCATGCAGGGCATTTATTGATGCCTGCGGCCGGCCCGGGGCAACCGGGGCCGGCTCGCTTTAGAATGGGCGTTTTCCGAACGCTCATCGCCGCATCTGTGCGGCCCGCCATGAAACTGCACTTCACCAAGATGCACGGCGCGGGCAACGACTTTGTCGTGCTCGACGGCATCCAGACCCCCATCGACTTCACGCCCGAGCAATGGGCTGCCATTGCTGACCGCCACTTTGGCGTGGGGGCGGACCAACTCCTGCTGGTCGAGCGTTCGACACGGCCCGACGTCGATTTTCGCTACCGCATCTTCAATCACGACGGCGGCGAGGTGGAGCACTGCGGCAACGGTGCCCGCTGCTTCGTCAAGTTCGTCACCGACCGGGGTTTGACCGATAAGCGCACCGTGCGCGTGGAAGTCATGAACGGCATTGCCACGCTGACGATGCAGGACGACGGCCAGGTCACAGTTGACATGGGCGCGCCGGTGTTCGATGCGGCACGCCTGCCGTTCCTGCCCGAGGGCCTGCCCACCCGCGTCGAAGGCGACGACACGCAGCACGCGCTGCAGATCAACGGCCGCACTGAATGGCTGTCGACCGTGTCGATGGGCAATCCGCACGCCGTGCAGATCGTCGACGATACGGAGGCCTTTCCCGTACTGGAAGACGGCCCGTTGATCGAATCGCATGCCGTGTTTCCGCGTCGCGTGAATGCGGGTTTCATGCAGATCGTCGATCGCCATTCCGTGCGTCTGCGCGTGTACGAGCGCGGCGCGGGCGAGACGCTCGCCTGTGGAACCGGCGCGTGCGCAGCGGTGGTGGCCGGCATCTGCCGTGGCCTGATCGATTCGCCCGTCAAGGTGGCCACACATGGCGGCGATCTGACCATCGCGTGGGCGGGCGTTGGCGAGCCGGTCATGATGACGGGGCCCGCCACAACCGTCTTTGAAGGCACGTTGGACCTGGATGCGCTCAAGCTGACCGCCGCCGCGCATTGATACCTCGGATAGCGCACGGCGGCCTACCGCCTACCTCAGAACAACAAGCCAACAAGGAGATACCGTGGCATCCAGCGGCAAGAACCCGATTGACTCCTGGTATTTCGACGGCAGCAGCAAGTTCAAGATTGCCAAGTTCGATCCTGCCGCCAAGCCGTGCACCACGGGCAGTAAGGCCGGTGACCTGGCGCAGCTGGCCGAACTGTCTGCGCGCATTGAGGCACTCCAGGACATTTTCTATGCTGAGCATCGGCGCAAGTTGTTGGTCGTGCTGCAAGGCATGGATACCGCGGGCAAGGATGGCACGGTACGCACCGTGTTCCGTGCGCTCGACCCGCTCGGTCTGCGCGTAAAGGGCTTCAAGGTGCCGACGCCCCTGGAGCTGGCGCACGACTTTCTCTGGCGCATCCATGCGGAGGTGCCGGCCGCTGGCGAGATCGTCATCTTCAATCGCAGCCATTACGAAGATGTGCTGGTCACTCGCGTGCATGGAGACATCGACGCCGCCGAGTGCAAGCGCCGCTACGCTCACATCAACGCTTTCGAGCAGATGCTGGCCGAGACCGGTACCACCATCGTCAAGTGCTTTTTGCATATCTCCAAGGATGAGCAGCGCGACCGGCTGCAGGAGCGCATCGACGATCCGCAGAAGCACTGGAAGCTCGGGATGGCGGACATTGAAGAACGCAAGCTCTGGGATGCCTACATGGCCGCCTACGAAGACGCGGTCAATGCCACAGCCACCCCGCACGCGCCGTGGCACATCATTCCGGCCAACTCCAAGTCGCATCGCAGCCTGATGGTGGCGGAGATTCTGCTGCAGGTGATGGAGCGGCTGAAGCCGGAGTATCCGGCGGGGAATCCGGCGTTTAAGGGGCTGAAGATCGAGTAGGGTGTTGGGTTGTGGGTTTATGAACCACAAAAAACAAAACCCCGGCGAAGTCCATCAACCGGGGTTTCCCAACAGCACAGCAAAAAGCGTCAGATCGCGCTAACGCCGTATTTGTCCCGATAGGCCGCAGCCTTTTCACGATACCCAGCCAGCGCCGGATCACCAGCCCCATCCAGATACCCCAGCAGATCATCCAGGTTGGCAATCGACACAACGGGCATCCCATACTGAGCCTGCACATCCTGCACCGCAGAGCGCTCGCCGATATCCACAGCATTGCCGCTGCGCTCCATCCGATCCATCAGGATCAGCACGGCAGCCGGCGTCGCGCCAGCGGCGCGAATCAGCTCAACCGACTCGCGCACCGAAGTGCCAGCGGAAATCACGTCATCAACGATCACCACGCGCCCTTGCAGCTTCGCGCCGACCAGGCTGCCGCCTTCGCCGTGGTCCTTGGCTTCCTTGCGGTTGTACGCAAAGCCCACATTGCGGCCCAGGCCTGCGAGCGCCACGGCGGTGGCCGATGCCAGGGTGATGCCCTTGTAGGCCGGCCCGAACAGCATGTCGAACTCGACACCCGAGTCCAGCAAGGTTTTCGCATAGAATTGCGCGACTTGGCCCAGCAGCGCGCCGTCTGCAAACTTGCCGGCGTTGAAGAAATAGGGCGACGTCCGCCCCGCCTTGGTCACGAATTCCCCGAACGACAGCACGCCGGCTTCCACCGCAAAGCGGATGAAGGATTGGCGCAACTCGCTGTTTTGGCTCATCTTTTTTCTCTGGTCTGCAAAAAAGTCCCGCCATGTTACGCATCATTTCCGCCAACCTCAACGGCGTTCGCTCCGCTGCCAGCAAAGGCTTTTTTGAATGGATGGGCAAGCAGGACGCCGATTTCGTCTGCGTGCAGGAACTGAAATGCGCGCAAGACGACATGACGCCTGAATTCCTGGCGCCGCACGGCTACCACGGCGTGTTCCAGCACGCGGTGAAAAAGGGCTACAGCGGCGCGGGCATCTACACGCGCCACAAGCCCGACGAGGTCATCATCGGCTTCGATAACGGCGAGTTCGACGCCGAAGGCCGTTACGTCGAAGCCCGCTACGGCAAGCTGTCGATCATCTCGGTCTACGTGCCGTCGGGCTCCAGCGGCGAAGAGCGCCAGCAGGCCAAGTTCCGCTTCATGGACCTGTTCATGGAGCACCTCAAAGGCCTGCGCCACGAAAAGGGCCGCGAGGTCGTGCTGTGCGGCGACGTCAACATCGTCCACAAGGAAATCGACATCAAGAACTGGAAGGGCAACCAGAAGAACTCCGGCTGCCTGCCTGAAGAGCGCGCGTGGCTGACCAAGCTGTTTGACGAGGTCGGCTATGTGGATGTTTTCCGCACGCTGGACGACCGCCCCGAGCAATACACGTGGTGGAGCAACCGCGGCCAGGCTTACGCAAAGAACGTCGGGTGGCGGATCGATTACCAGATCGCCACGCCGGGCATTGCCGCCACGGCGCGCCGCACGTCGATCTTCAAGGACATCAAGTTCAGCGACCATGCGCCGCTGACGATCGATTACGACACCAAGGTGCATTGGTAAGCACTTTATTGCGCTGCCGCAGACATTTCTTCGTCAGCCGCTACAATGCAAAACTCACGCGCCGGCATGGGGCCGGCGTTGTGCTTTTTGCTCCTCTGTTTTTAGCGAGATCGCCATGGCATTCAAGGTTTTCGTCGACGGTCAGGAAGGCACCACGGGCCTTCGCTTGCTCGACTATCTGTCGCAACGTGACGATATCGAGCTGCTGCGCATCGCCGAAGACAAGCGCAAGGATTCCGCCGAGCGCGCCAAGTTCCTGAATGCCGCCGATGTCGCATTCCTGTGCCTGCCGGACGTCGCCTCGCGCGAGGCCGTCTCGCTGGTCAACAATCCGAACACCTGCATCATTGACGCCAGCACCGCGTTCCGCACGTCGGACGACTGGGTCTACGGCCTGCCCGAACTGGCTCAGGGCCAGCGCGAGCGCCTGCGCAACACCAAGCGCATCGCCGTGCCGGGCTGCCACGCCAGCGCCTTCGTGCTGCTGATGCGCCCGCTGGTGGAAGCGGGCATCGTGCCGGCCGACTACCCGGTCACCGCGTTCTCGCTCACCGGCTACAGCGGCGGCGGCAAGGCGATGATCGCCGACTACCTCGCCGCCAATAATCCGAAGCTCGACAGCCCGCGCCCGTACGCGCTGGCACTGGCACACAAGCACCTGCCGGAGATGCGCGTGCAGAGCAAGCTGTCGCTCGCCCCGATTTTCACGCCGGTGGTCGGTAACTTCCTCAAGGGCCTGGCCGTGACGATCGGCCTGCACCCGCAGCATCTGGCACGCAAGGCGAGCCCGGCAGACATCGCCAAGGTGTTTGCCGATTATTACCAGGGCGAGCAGTTCATCCGCGTGGCGCCGGCTGACAACGTTACGACGCTCGACAACGGCTTCTTCGATGTGCAGGGCGCCAACGACACCAACCGCGCCGACCTGTTCGTGTTCGGCTCCGACGAGCGCATGGTCGTCACCGCGCGTCTGGACAACCTGGGCAAGGGCGCGGCCGGCGCCGCGGTGCAATGCATGAACGTGCATCTGGGCGTGGACGAAGCGACCAGCCTGCACGTGGAAGCGCCGATTCCTGCAGCCGGCGCCGAGCACGCCGTGCGCGAAGCCGCTCCAGGTTTTGCGAGCTGATTGCCGCCTGAGCTGAAACGAAAAACGCGCCTTCGGGCGCGTTTTTCTTTGCCGGCGCGACTTACTTGCTTTGCGCGCCTGCCGGAATGTTGAACAGCATGCCGCCGCCGTTGCCGCCCGCCATCACGCTCGGCGTCACGCCGTTCCATTTCTCGATGGCGGCGCGTTCGAGTTTCAGGCGTTCCCACGCAAGCAGGCGGTCATCCAGCGATGAGGCGAGCGCATGGTTGGCCGCGGCTTCGCCTTCCGCAATCGCCACCTTCTTCTTGGCTTCGGCCTGGGCGGAACGCACTTCGTTCTCGGTGCGGATCGCGTCCTGGATGGCCTTGGTCTTTGCGCTCACCGCATCGAGCAACGCACGCGGCGGACGCAGCGAGCCGACAATGCCGAACTGCTTGATCGACACGCCCAGCGGTGCAAGCCGCGCGTCCAGCTCGTTGGTCAGCCGCGCGACGAACTCTTCCTTCTTGCCGCCGTTCACGTCATCAAAGTTGTATTCGGAGCCGATGGCGACGATCACGTTGCGTGCCGTGTCGCGCAGGTAGCCGTGCGTGAAGGTCTCGATGCGATCGGCGCGGAAGTTGGTGTAGAACGCCGGCACCTTGTCGCGGTCGAGCTGGTACGAGACGGCCACGTCCACATTCACGGGCACGGCGTCCTTGGTATTGAACGTCAGCTCTTCGTTGAGCGCGTGGCCTTCGTTCACATCCTGCGTCCAGATCACGCGCTGCACGTAGGTCGGGTACTGGATGATCGCCGTCTGCACAGGGTTGTAGAAGACGAACCCGGTGACGACGTTTTCATGTGTGATACCGCGATCGACGAGCCGGTTGATCTTGATGCCCGTGTAGCCGGGCGGAATGATCTGCCAGTTCAGCAGGAAAGTCCGCCCGATGGCCAGCGCCGCAATGGCGCCAAAGACGAGCGCGAGCAGTTTGACCGGCAGCTTGCTTGCCGTGACTTGAGGCATGAGGGTTCCCCTTGTTTGTTGGTTTGCTTCTGAGGTGTGGCTGGCGGGGCGGGCGCGTTGCTTACGCAACGGCCCACTTGCTGGCGCAGGAATCGTCAGCGATTCCCGTCAGGGATGGCCGCGCCCGGTGGGCGGGTGGTGGCAAGCAAGCTTGCCAATGGTGATGAGGCGGTGAGCTTCAATACGGCCGAGATGGCGCATTGCGATGCCCGGATGTTGCGATGCACAAAGTATAGGCCGGCGCCGGATTTTTGCTTCCCTCCGGAAGCACTAGAGCGCGGCTTCGAATGCGCGGGCGTTGTGGAGTCGAATCAGGCGTCGCCGGGGTGGATGCGCGCTGGGTTCCAGCCCAGTGCGTTGTAGACGTGATAGCGCGCGATGCCGATCCATTCGTGCAGCGCGAAATCCGTCAGCGCGAAGTTGTACGCCATCGGCAAGGGCGAGGCCGCGGCCTGCAGATCGTCGGCGCGCACGGGAACCGGCGCCATGCCGAAGTGCGTGAAATACAGCAGGCTGCGTCGTAGGTGGATGGCCGACGAGACGAGCACCGTGCGATCAGCCGCATATTGCGCAAGCACCGTGCGCGAGAACTGGGCGTTCTGCCACGTATTCATGCTCTTGGGCTCCATCAGCACGTCGGCCTTGTCGACGCCGAGGGCAACGAGTTCGCGGCCATACACCGTGGCTTCCGGCTCGCCGTGATGGCGGGCATCGCCACCGCTGACGAGGATCTTGCAATCGCCGTCGGCGTTGCGGCACGCCTGGTACAACTGCGCGGCTTCGACCAGGCGCGGATACGAGAACAGCCCCGGCTCGACCGCGTCGCCCACGCGGAACGTGCCCGCGCCCAGCAGCACGATGGCGTTGCGCGCGCCCCATTGGACGTGCGGCTCGTTCTCGAAGGGCTTTTCCAGCGAATCCAGCAGCCACGCCGGCGCTGGCCCGCACCCGATCACCATCACCAGCACACCCGAGAACACCGCCAACCCGCGCGCAGCCCGACGTCGGCCGCGTGCTGCACACACCGCTGCCACGATCACCAGCACACACAGGATGGTCAGGCTCACAGGTTCCTCCAGGTTGGCGCTCACGCGCGTACGTGAGGCGCCATCGTAAAGAGGAATGGCGGGTTGCGCGACCCGTCTTCTTACGGGGTTGTTGCGGCAGGCTGGGGATTCGCTGAGGGCGCTGGCATGTTCGCGGCCATCACGCTGGTCGCTCTAGCCAATGCGCGGCAAGATGGCGAACTTGTCGCTCGATGCAAAACCACAGGCCGTGCAAGGCAATGCCACGGCTCCAAAAAGGATCGGTGCCAAATGCAAATGAAGGTTGTTCCCCCGGTAAGGGTGCTTAGCGCGCCGCATCGCATCACGCTCGCAGAAGTCGGCAAGACGGCGTCTGCGGTTTGTGCGGCGGTTGAAGCCGATGCGGCTGCGCAGGGCATGACGGTCAGCGGTCCGTGGATGTTCATCTACCGCAATCTGCCGCATGACCCCGATACACCGTGCGAGATCGAATTTTGCCTGCCCGTGCAGTCGGTGCCGGTCTACCACGGCCGACATGTGCTGAAGACACTGCCGGGCGCAACCTGCGCGGCGCACGTCCACGAAGGGCCGCTCGATCGACTTTTCGATAGCTATGCGACGCTGTTGCGGGCGGCGGCAGCGCAGGGTTGTCGTCTCTCAGGCGAGAGTCGCGAGATCTATCACTGCTGGCAGGGCCCGCAGGCAGCAGAGAACCGCGTGGAGATTCTGTTCGCGCTGGAATCCGAGCCGGCATGATGGGACTGGACGGCGGCCCGATGCTTTCGTGTGGCGATGACCGACGATAACGGGCGCCTGTCGGCTGCCCCTTTCACTGCGCGGCGCCAATCTTTCCGAGCAACGTGCGCAACATCGACCGCTCGGCCGGGCCCAGCGCCGCGAGCATGCGCTCCTCCGTCTCGACATGCGAGGCGACGAGCCCATCGATGAGCGCAAAGCCTGCATCGGTGAGCGCGATCTGCAGGCCTCGCCGGTCTTCGGGATCGGTTCTGCGGACGATGAGACCGCGTGTTTCCAGCCGGTCAAGCCGGTTGGTCATGGCCGACGTAGACAGCATCATGTCCTTGGCCAGCGCTGATGGCGACAACGCCTGCTTGCGGCCATTGCGACGCAGGGTGAGCAGGACATCAAAGCCCGCCATGTCGAGCTCCGCCTCCGCCACGTTCGCGACGACCGCCTGCCGCAGACGTTCACCTGCGCGCCAGATTTCGCCGCAGACCGCCATCGGGCTGGGGTCGATGTCCGGGCGCTCCCGGCGCCATTGCGCGAGAATGCCGTCCATCGGCCCGCCTTGCGCCGATGCCGAATTGCCTTGACCCATCGAACACCTCATCCTAGTATTTCGACGTCAAACTACTTGATGTCGAATTTGCAAAATCCTACCGGGTTTGTTTGCCCCCAGCAATTGGCTTGAGAGGGGCGAGTTCGTACGTCTTTTTACCGGCATTTATTTCGACATCAAATTACGTTACGTGGAGATTTCTCGTGCCGTTTAATCGTCTGGCCACAATGATGGCAACAGCGTTGGCGCCCATGCTGTGGGGCACCACGTATCTCGTTTTCACGCAGATGCTTCCTGTCGGGCACCCGTTGCTGGTTGGCGCGTTGCGCGCGCTGCCGGCCGGGGTGCTGCTCATGCTGCTCGGTCCTGGCCTGCCGCCGCGAGACAAGCTGTTGCGTCTGCTGGCGCTTGGCTTGGCCAACATCGGCGTATTTTTCGCGCTGTTGTTCGTGGCGGCACAGCGCCTGCCGGGCGGCGTGGCGGCGACGATCATGTCTGCGCAGCCGCTGGTGGTCGCGCTGCTGGCGTGGCCGTTGCTGGCTCGCAAGCCGCGCCCGGCGCAACTGGCGGCTGCGCTGGCCGGCTCGTTGGGGGTGGGGCTGCTGATTCTCGGCCCAGCGGCCAAGCTCGACGCAATTGGCGTGGCGGCAGCGCTGGCCGCTGCGTTCTCGATGGCGATGGGGACTGTGCTCATTGAGCGCTGGGGCCGTATCGGCACGCCGCTGGCCGTTGCGGCATGGCAGCTCGCGCTCGGCGGACTGGTCTTGCTGCCGGTGGCGTTGTTCGTGGAAGGCCTGCCGCCCGCGGTCACGGCGCGTAACGCGGTGGGCTTTGCGTACCTCATCGTCATCGGCACAGCGTTGGGCTACTGGCTGTGGGTGCGCGGCATCGGCGTGCTGGGCGCAGACGTGACGTTCCTGTCGCTGCTCAGCCCGCTGACGGCAACGGTGCTCGGCGCGCTCGTCCTGGGCGAATGGTTCAGCCCGATGCAGACGGGCGGCGCGGTGCTGATCCTGGGCGCGACGGTGGCGGGGATGGCGTTGTCGCGGCGGGCACGGCGAGAGCTCGCAGTGCAGGCGAATGCAGTGCAGTGTTCCCGCTCAAGCGAGCAGCCGCAACCGCATTGATTTGCACACTACCGCCGCACCATTGGCCGCATCGGCGCCTCATCGCCATTATCAACAGGCGCGGCGCCCAGATATTGCATGTTCGACCGATATTCCGGCAGCTTCGCCATCGTCATATGCCGGGCGTCGGCAAACAGCGTGAGCGTTTCAGGCAAATGGCGCGACAGCACGGCCATGCGCGTGCGCCCCGAGGGGTGCGTCGACAGAAACTGCTTTTGCTCTGTCCCGCCGATCGACCCCATTTTTTGCCACAGCGTGAGCGCGGCGCGCGGGTCGTAGCCGGCGCGTGAGGCGATGTCCATGCCGACCAGGTCGGCCTCGGTTTCCTCCGCACGCGAGAAGGCCAGCAGGTGCATCTTGGCGCCTTCGCCCAAGTCCGTGTCGCCCCGGTTGCCGAAGCCGAACAATTGCGAGATGACGTTGGCGCCCAGGTTGGTGATCTCGCGCTGGCCGGCGCGGGCGCGAGCGTGCTCGCGCAATGCGTGGGCGATCTCGTGGCCGAGTGCCATGGCGAGTTCGTCGTCCGTCAGCTTGAACTGTTCGAGCAGCCCCGAGAACACGGCGATCTTTCCGCCGGGCATGCAGAACGCATTCACCTGCGACGAGCCGATCAGGTTGACCTCCCACTTCCAGTGCGCAGCGTCGGGGTTCCAGCGCGGCGCCTGGGGCGTCAGGCGCCTGACGATGCCGCGGATGCGGATCAGATCCGGCACGTTGTCGGGCGCAAGCGCGCCTTCGTGGGCCGCGTTGTCGATGATGCCCTGGTATTCGGCCAGCGCCCGCTTGTCGATTTCCTCGGCGGGAATGACGAGCCGGATGTTGGGCGACGTGGTGGTCGCCGCTTCCAGCTTCACGCCGTCGGCGGGCACCGGCAGCGGGCCGTCCATGGCGACAGCCCATGCAGATAGCGCGAGGCCAATTGCAGTCAGCAGGAAGCGTGTTATGCGGGGCATATGGGTGAGGGGCCGAATCCGTGCGACATAATATCGGCCAACGCACCGTGCCACGCTACGTGGCAACCCGCATTCGCATCGCCTTCGCCTCTGGCCCGCCGCATGACCTTCCACGATTACCTCGATATTTTCCGCAACCGCCGCATCGGCGCGATGCTGTTGCTGGGCTTTGCCTCCGGCCTGCCGCTGGCGCTCACCTCGGGCACGCTGCAGGCCTGGATGACGGTGGAAGGGCTGGATATCCGCACCATCGGGCTGTTCTCGCTGGTGGGGCAGGCGTACATCTTCAAATTCCTCTGGGCGCCGCTGATGGACCGCTTCACGCCACCGCTGATGGGCCGGCGGCGCGGCTGGCTGGTCCTGACGCAGGCCGGGCTCGTGGCATCGATTGCCGCCATGGCCTTTACGCCGCCGCACGCCGCGCTCTGGGCGCTGGCCGGGCTGGCGGTGCTGGTGGCGTTTTTGTCGGCGTCGCAAGACATCGTCTTCGATGCCTACAGCACCGATGTGCTGCATTCGAGCGAGCGCGGCGTCGGCGCGGCCGTGAAGGTGCTCGGCTACCGGCTGGCGATGCTGGTGTCGGGCGGCCTGGCGCTGTATCTGGCCGATCGCGTGATGGGCTGGAGCAACATGTACCTGCTGATGGCCGGGCTGATGGCGCTTGGCATCATCACGACGCTGTGGTCGCCGGAGCCTGAGGTGTCCGCGCGCGCGCCGCGCAGCCTGCAGGAAGCGGTGGTCGGCCCGCTGCAGGACTTTTTCTCGCGCCGTGGCGCCTGGGCGCTGCTGGCGCTCATCGTGCTCTACAAGCTGGGCGATGCGTTTGCTGGCAGCCTGTCCACCACGTTCCTGATCCGGGGCGTCGGCTTTTCCGCCGGCGAGGTCGGCATCGTCAACAAGACGCTCGGCTTGGCGGCCACCATCGTGGGTGCGTTGTACGGCGGCACGCTGATGGTGCGGCTGGGGCTGGTGCGCGCACTGCTGCTTTTCGGCGTGCTGCAGGCGGTGTCCAACCTGGGCTACTGGGTGCTGGCTGTCACGCCGCAGCATCTGTGGACGATGGCGGTGGCCATCGGCATCGAGAACATTTGCGGTGGCATGGGCACGGCGGCCTTTGTTGCGTTGCTGATGGCGCTGTGCAACCGGTCGTTCTCGGCGACGCAGTATGCGTTGCTGTCAGCGCTGGCTTCCATCGGCCGCGTGTACGTCGGGCCCACTTCGGGCTACCTCGTTGAAGCCTACGGCTGGCCCGCGTTCTATCTGATGACCGTGGTATTCGCCTTCCCAGGCCTGGCGCTGCTGTGGTGGATGCGCGGCACGATCGGCCGCTACGAAGCTGAGCAGAACGAACGCGCCCTGGAAGCCAAAGCGGCCAAGGCTGCCTCAGCCTGATCGGCTAACCCAAGCGGTTCGAGCGGTCGGCATCGGCAAAGCCGGCCAGCGGCAGCGCCGCATCGATGCCTTTGCCCAGCGCGATGGCCTTGAATAGCTCGCCCATTTCTGCCTCCGACAGCAGCTTCTGCACGGCATTGGCCGCCGGCAGAAACTGCATCGGGTCGGACGGATCAAGCGTCATCAACAGCTCGCCGACGCCGGCGCTCAACAGAAAGCGCGCCTGGCTCGTATAGCCGAGCAGTTCTAGCCCGGCTTCCTGCCCCGCCTGGGCGATCCCCGAAAAATCGACGTGCGCGGTGATGTCCTGCAGGCCCGGCAGCCAGAACGGATCGTCATGCGCGTGCTGGCGGTAGTGGCACATGAGCGTGCCGTTGGCTCGGTGCGCGTGGTAGTACTCGGCAGCCGGGAAACCGTAGTCGATCAGCAGCAGCAAGCCGCGCTCGAGTGCCGTGCCGGCGCTGCGGATAAAGCCCTCGGCGGCTTCGTGCGATTCGGTAACGAAATCATCCGTGCCCGGCAGTGCGGTCAGCTTGGCGGGCACCTCCGACGGATCCACGGGCCGGTCTTCCCATTGCAGGCCGTTGTCGGCATCGAGCATCACGCCGCGCTGGCGCCACACGCCGCCGCGCCGCGCCCACAGCGACACGGGCATCGCATCGAGCACTTCGTTGCCGATCATCACGCCGGTGAACGGCGCAGGCAACGTGTCGTGCCACTGCGCAAGGGCGCCCAGCTCGGGGCCGAGCGCAGTCAGGTGTTCCTGTTGGCGCTGGCGCAGCTCGCCGGAGAGTTCGACGATGCCGTAGCTGTCAGGGCGCGCGCCCACCGCATCGAGTTCGGTGAGGATGTCGGCGGCCAGCTTGCCGGTGCCGGCGCCAAACTCCAGCACGTGGCGCTGGCCCTCGGGCAATGCCTGCAGCACCTGCGCGATCTGGTGCGCCACGGTGCGGCCGAAGAACGGTGTCAATTCGGGCGCGGTGATGAAGTCGCCGCCGTCTTCCACGCGGCGGCCGAACTTGGCCGCGCCGCCGCTGTAGTAGCCCAGGCCCGGCGCGTAGAGCGCCAGTTCCATGTAGCGGTCGAACGGGAGCCAGCCGCCGGCGGCCGCAATGGCGTCGGCGATCACGGCGAACAGGTGCGCGGACTGCGCCTGCGCCGCCTCGTTGGGAAGCGGTAAACTCACGGTTTTGCTCATCGCCCGGATTGTAAACAATGGCGCAGACGCCCATCCAGTCAGCTGCGGAATCGACCGCAGAATCCGCTACACAGCGGCGCATCGCCCTCGTCACAGGCGCAGGCCGCCGCGTGGGGCGCGTCATTGCCCTGGCGCTGGCCCGGCACGGCTGGGATGTTGCCGTGCATTGCCACCGCTCGCGCACCGAGGCCGACGCCGTCGCCGCCGAGATCATCGCCATGGGGCGTCGCGCCGCCGTGCTGCAGGCCGACCTGTCGGACGAAGTTGCCGCCGGCCGCCTGATTGCCGATTGCAGCGCTGCACTGGGTACGCCCACCTGCCTGGTCAACAACGCGTCGCTGTTCCAGTACGACGTGGCGACCAGCTTCAGCTATGCATCGCTCGATACGCATATGCGCACCAATGTGGCGGCGCCGCTGCTGCTGTCGCGCGAGCTGCACCGTGCGCTGACTGCCGATGGCGCCGAAGGCCGCGGCGTGGTCGTCAATCTGCTCGACCAGAAGCTCGATAACCTGAACCCGGATTTCCTCTCCTACACGTTGTCGAAGTCGGCGCTGTCGACGGCCACCATGCAGCTTGCGCAGGCCCTGGCGCCCGCGCTGCGCGTGGTCGGCGTGGCGCCGGGCATCACGATGGTGTCGGGCGACCAGTCGCAAGGCGGGTTCGCGCGCGCGCACCAGATGACGCCACTGGGCCAGTCGTCCACGCCGGAAGACATCGCCGATGCGGTGTGCTACCTGGCTACCGCACGCGCCGTCACCGGCACCACGCTGTTCGTCGATGGAGGCCAGCATCTGATGCCGCTGGCCCGCGACGTGATGTTCCTCACTGAATAAACAACTCCTCCCCCGGACGCTCCCATGCTTTCCCTGCTATCCCACCCGCGCCTGTCGCACTGCCGTCGTATGTTCCTGCGCAACTACGAAGTGCAGATCAACATCGGCGTGCATGAATTCGAGAAGAAGGGCGAGCAGCGCGTCCTGATCAACATCGAGCTGTACGTGCCGCTGGAGCATTCGTCGCCCACGGAAGACAAGCTGCATGAAGTGGTGGATTACGACTTCATGCGCGACACCGTGGCACGCCGCATGGCGCAAGGCCATATTCACCTGCAGGAGACGCTGTGCGATGACGTGCTGACGGCGATGCTCAAGCACCCGCACGTGCTGGCCGCCCGGGTGTCGACGGAGAAGCCGGATGTGTATCCGGATTGTGAGTCGGTGGGGGTGGAAGTGTTTCGGATTAAAGAGTCGGGCTGACGGCTGTGTTTTTGATGCGGTGTGCATCCCTCGTTTCATCCCCTGCCGGGGCTGGGTCACTTTCTTTGTCTTGCCAAAGAAAGTAACCAAAGAAAGGCGCGCCCGAGATGGCGAAAGATTCCTTGAATTTATGTCGCAGGGAGGGAAGGGAGGCAAACTCGCTGCGCTCAGACAAGCCTCCCTTCTTTTCCTCCCTGCAACAGAAATTCAAGGCGCCATCTAGGGCAGGGTACGGCCACACCGTCTGTGCGCGGGTGTTGGCGGTGCGCTTTTTTTTGATGGCGATTCAAGCCGCCGTCGCGTATTCGCGGCGCTGGGCGTGCAATGCGCCTGCGACGCTGGCCAGCAGGTCCAGGGCCAGATGCGCTGTAATCCCGCCCTTGTCGTGGCGCGGGTTGTATTCCACCAGTTCGAATGCGGCAAAACGTGCATCGCGGGCGCAAGCGGCGAGCGCCTGCGCCATGCCCTGCGCGGTGAGCCCGTCTGTTTCCGGCGTGCCGACGCCGGGTGCGACGGCGGGGTCGAAAGCATCCAGATCGAGTGTCACGCCAAAGGCCGCCGTGCCCGTTTTGACTTGGCGGATGGCGTCGGCCATGACGGCGCGCAAGCCGGCGCGTGCCACTTCGGCTGCGTCGATCACGCGCACACCTAGCAGGTCGAGCAACGCGCGTTCAGCGGGCTCATAACTGCGCGCGCCGATCACCACGACGTGTTCGGGCAATACCTTCGGCGCGGCATCCCGAACTTGTGTGAGAGCCGCGGCGCCGTGGCCGAGCAGCGCCGCCAGCGGCATGCCGTGGATGGCACCGGAATCGCTCGTCTGCGGTGTGTGGCTGTCGAGATGGGCGTCGATCCAGATCAGCCCAAGCGGACCCTTCGGTCGCAAGGCGTTTGCCACGCCAGACCACGTGCCGATGGCGGACGAGTGATCTCCACCGATGACGACCGGCACATGCCCCTGGCGCACGCCGTGCGCTGTCGCATCGGCAAGCGCGCGCGAGAAACCGGCCACGCCCGGCAGCGCCGCCAAGCGTGCCGAACGGCTGTGCCCCGCCGACATCGCCAATTCGATGTCGTGCACGAGCGCGGCGTGCGTGTCCGGCGTCTGCAATCGCGCCAGCGCGCCGGCTTCCAGCAGCGCACGCGGGCCGTCCTTGCAGCCATCGTCTTGCGCGCCGCAGCCGATGGCCGCGCCGATCAGATCAATCATGGTCATGTCACTCCCCTAGCGAGTTCTTCCTCAAGCCGCCTTGCGGCGCGGCCAGCCAGCCAGCGTCTGGCGGATGGCGTCCAACGCCAGCGCCAGTTCGGCCTCACCGATCACCAGCGGCGGTGTCAGGCGGACCACGTTGCCGTAGGTGTCCTTGGTCAGCACGCCGCGCTCGGCCACCGCGAACGCGAAGTCGTGCGCGTCGATGTCGGCATCGAGTTGCAGGCCGATCATCAGGCCGCGCCCGCGCACCTGCCGCACGCCGTGGCCGACGAGCGTCTTCAGTTCATTGATGAACGCCGCGCCCACGCGGGCGGCACGCTGTGGCAGTTGTTCTTCGATCAGCAAGGCGAGTGCCGCGCGTCCGATGTGCGCTGCGAGCGGGTTGCCGCCAAACGTGGAGCCGTGGTCGCCCGGCTGGAACACGCCCATGACCGCCTCGCGCCCCGCGATGGCCGAAACCGGCATCATGCCGCCCCCGAGCGCCTTGCCCAGCACCACCAGATCGGCGTCAACGCCCTCATGCCAGCTCGCCAGCACATCCCCGGTGCGGCCCAGGCCCGTCTGCACCTCGTCGCAGACGAGCAGCACGTTGTGCTGGGTGGCAAGTTCGCGCGCGAGTTTGAGGTAGCCGGCGGGAGGCTCGACGATGCCGCCTTCGCCTTGCACCGGCTCCATCAGGATTGCGCCCGTGTTGGGCCCGATGGCCGCATGCAGCGCATCGGCGTCACCAAACGGAATGCGCCGGAAGCCTGCCGCGAACGGGCCGAATCCGTAGCGATATTGATCGTGCGAGGAGAATCCGACAATGGTCGTGGTGCGGCCGTGGAAGTTGTTTTCGAAGACGATGATTTCGGCCGCCTCGGGCGCCAGGCCCTTCACTTCGCGCGCCCACTTGCGCGCAGCCTTGATGGCGGTTTCGACGGCTTCGGCGCCGGTGTTCATCGGCAGCGCGCGGTCCATGCGCGTGATGCGGCAGACGTCGGCCAGGAAGGGGCCCAGCTCGGTATTGTGGAATGCGCGCGACGTGAGCGTCAGGCGGCCCGCCTGCTCTATCAGCGCGGCAACGAGTTTCGGATGCGAATGCCCAAAGCTGACGGCCGAGTACGCCGACATCATGTCGAGGTAGCGCCGGCCGTCGGTATCGAACAGCCACACGCCTTCGCCGCGTTCCAGCATGACCGGCAAGGGCGCGTAGTTGTGTGCGCCGTAACGGTCTTCCAATGCATAGCTCGGATGTTGCATTGCGGTCGTCATGATGGCCTCCTGCCTGGATCGGTCGTTCACTTGCGGCGGATTGTGCGATCTGACAGACTTGAAATCAAATCGAATGTTTTTCGTTTTTCGATCCAAAAATTTGATGAATTAAGGCATTCGTGTTTTGCCATGTCGCACTCGCCGCTGCGCTATCTGCATAGCTTCCTGACCGTCGCCAACGAAGGCAGCTTCGTGCGCGCGGCAGATCGCCTGGCCGTGTCGCAGCCGGCGCTGTCGTACCAGATGCGGCAGTTGGAGCAGTGGCTTGGCGTGCCCTTGTTCGAGCGCTCGGGGCGCAAGCTCGTGCTCACGCGTGCCGGCACGTCGGTGCGGGCGTGGTGCCGCGATGCGTTTGCCGGGCTGGATGAGCTGCGCGCCGCGTTGCATAGCGGCGAGATGGAGCGCGTGTCGCTCAAGCTGGCGAGCGGCTCCAGCTTCGGGCGCTATGTGCTGATGCCAGCACTGCTGAAGCCATCGCCCGAATCCGATGCGCCGCTTCTCGACGACGTGCGCCTCGAACTGGCCTTCGGCAGCGACGAAGAGGTCTTCAGCCATGTCGAGTCCGGCCGTGCCGATCTCGGCTTTGTCTACACGCCGCGCACGTCACGCCTGTTTGAACACCACGCTGTCTACACCGAAGAATTCGTGCTCGCCTGCAGCGCCCGCGCATTGCGTGAGCACGGTGCGCCACGCACGCTGGCCGATTGCGCGGCGCTGCCCTTCGTCACCTACGACGAATCCGATGCGGTCTACGGGCTGTGGTTCAAAGCGCTGTTCCGGCGTATGCCGGAGACGACCGTCAGCGCACATCACGTGTCCGACCTGGAAGAGGTCAGCACGCTGGTGGAGGCCGGCATGGGCTGGTCGGTGCTGCCGCTGCATGCCATTCAGGATGCCGTGGAGCGAGGGCGCCTGCTGGTCGTGCGCCCGATCGCGGCGCGGCGCTGCCTCAACACCGTGTTTGCCGTGCGCCGCACATCGAGCTTTCCGAGCGAAGCCCAAGACCGCTTGCTGGTGCGGCTTGCACAGCTGGATGCAGCGGCGCGGGGTTAGCCGCGCAGTCGTCCCGGTCCTGGCTGATCTGCAAGACGCAAATTGCCGCCTTGAAATTAATTAATTCGACAATTAATATTTGCGGCATGGCAACCCGCAAACCTTCCCCTCGCGGCCCCGGCCGCCCTCGTCGCCAGGATGGCGCAACGCAGGAAGACCTCCGTGACCGCCTGCTCGACATTGCCGTCACGTTATTTGCGCGCGACGGCGTCGGCCCGACCACGCTCGCCGCCATCGCCCGCGAAGCCGGGGTGACGGCGCCGATGGTGCATTACCACTTCAAGACGCGCGATCAATTGCTCGATGCCGTGGTGGAGGGGCGCATCCGCCCGTTGATCGATCAGGTGACGGGCCCGGCGCTCGCGATCATTGCCGATGACGCGCATCTGCCCGACCTTGCGCAGACCGTGGCCGGCGTGGCGCAGCGCATGGTGGCGGTGGCCACGGCCACGCCGTGGTTTCCAACGCTGTGGATTCGCGAGATCGCCAGCGAGGGCGGGCAGTTGCGCGAGCGTGTGTTTGCACGCATCGCGCTGGAGCGCGCCACGTTGCTCGTCGACCGCATTGCGCGCGCGCAGGCCGCCGGCGCGGTGAACGCGTCTCTGCAGCCGCCGCTGGTGATGGTGTCGTTGATCGGCCTGGCGATGCTGCCGCTGGCGACGCGCGCGCTGTGGGGCCGCCTGCCGCTGGCGGATCGGGTCAGCGACGAGGACATCGGGCGGCACGTGGCCGCGTTGCTGCTGCACGGCATCGGCCCAGTCGCTACGCCCGAGCAAGCAGATGGGAAATCAGCGAAGCGGAAGTCGAAGCCCAAGCCCAAGCCAAAGGGCAAGCGACACGAGTAGGCGAACACGGCAGGTCAATCGCATCAATCGGATCCCGCGGAGGGCGGTATGCGGCAAGCGTTGTGCATGGGTAGGGCAGGGTGGTTTGCGGTGGCATCGGCCGCAGCGATGGCCCTGGCGGGTTGCGCCAAACAAGACAATCACACCTACCAGGGCTATGTGGAAGGCGAGTTCGTCTACGTGGCATCGCCGGTGGGTGGGCGGCTCGAACATCTTGGCGTGCAGCGTGGGCAGACCGTCAACGCGGGTGCGCCGCTCTTCGCGCTGGAATCGGTGGATGAGACGGCGGCCCGCCAGCAGGCAGCCGCGCAACTGCAAGGCGCCGAAGCCCAACTCGCCGATCTGAACGTTGGCAAGCGTGTGCCGGAAGTGGATGCGGTGCGCGCGCAATTGGCGCAGGCCGTGGCGGCGGACAAGCTCTCATCGACGCAGCTGGTGCGAGACGAGGCGCAGTTCCGTGCTGGTGGCATCGCGCAATCGCAGCTCGATGCAAGCCGCTCGACCGCGCAGTCGAACGCGCAGCGCGTGCGTGAATTGACCAACCAGCTGCGCATCGCCCAGTTGCCGGCGCGCAATGACCAGATTCGCGCGCAATCCGCGCAGGTGGAAGCGGCGCGCGCCGCAGTGGCGCAAGCGCAGTGGCGGCTCGATCAGAAAGCGCAGAAGGCGACGCAGGGCGGCCTCGTGTTCGACACGCTGTATCGCGAAGGCGAGTGGGTCGGGGCCGGCAGCCCCGTGGTGCGCATGCTGCCGCCGGGCAACGTGAAGGTGCGCTTCTTCGTGCCGCAAGGCGTGGTGGGCGCACTCAAGCCGGGGCAAACTGCGCGCCTGCACTGCGATGGCTGCGCGGCCGACATCAACGCTACGGTTGCGTACATTGCAACCGAAGCCGAATACACCCCACCCGTCATCTACAGCAACACGACGCGCGACAAGCTCGTCTTCATGGTGGAAGCGCGGCCCGCCGCGGCCGATGGCCCGAAGCTGCGCCCGGGCCAACCCGTGGAGGTGACACTGCCATGAGCGCTGCCAGCCACGACGGTCAACCGCACACACGCAACGGCAACTACGCCATCGACGTGCATGGCCTGAACAAGCACTTCGGTGACAAGCACGTTGTGAAAGACCTCTCCATGCAAGTCGCGCGCGGCGAGATCTTTGGGTTCCTCGGGCCCAACGGCAGCGGTAAGACCACGTCGATCCGCATGATGTGCGGACTGCTGACGCCCGACAGCGGCAGTGGCTCGTGCCTGGGTTACGACATCCTCAAGGAGTCCGCGCAGATCAAGCGGCGCGTTGGCTATATGACGCAGCGGTTTTCGTATTGGGATGATCTTTCCATTCGGGAGAACCTGGATTTCGTCGCGCGCTTGTACGAGATGCCGAATCGGCGCGAGGTGGTGGACCACGCGCTGGAGCATCTCGGACTGGCCTCGCGTGCCAAGCAACTGGCGGGCTCGCTGTCGGGCGGCTGGAAGCAACGCCTGGCGCTGGCCGCGTGCATGCTCCACAAGCCTGAGTTGCTGCTGCTCGATGAGCCCACCGCCGGCGTCGACCCGAAAGCGCGCCGCGACTTCTGGGAAGAGCTGCACCGGCTCGCAGCGGAGGGCATCTCGGTGCTCGTCAGCACGCACTACATGGACGAAGCCGAGCGCTGCCACAAGCTCGCCTACATCGCGTATGGCGAGCTGCTCGCGCAAGGCACTGCCGAGGAGGTGATCGCCGGGCAGCACCTGTCGACGTGGTCGATCTCGGGCGGCAATCTGGTCGAGCTGGGCCGCAAGCTCGAAGGGCAACCGGGCGTGGATCAGACTGTCGCCTTTGGTTCGGTACTGCACGTAACGGGCGCGGATGCGCAAGCACTGGAAGGCACGCTGCGCAAGCTCACGGGAGAATCCGGCATGCACGCCGAGCCGATCAACACCGGCCTCGAAGACGTGTTCATCCACATGATGAAGCGCTCCTCCGACAACTACGGGGCGCAGCCATGAAACCAGACGGCAATCCCTTTTCGTTCGTGCGCTGGTGGAGCGTGGTGCTCAAGGAGTTTCTGCAACTGCGGCGCGACCGCGTGACGTTCGCCATGATGATCGGTATTCCGATCATGCAGCTGTTCCTGTTTGGCTTTGCCATCAACGCCGACCCGAAGCATCTGCTGACCGGCGTGATCGCGGCCGACCAGAGCGAGTTCACGCGCAGCTTCCTGGCCAGCATGCGCAACTCCGACTACTTCGACCTGACGACCACGCTGACCGACGAAAGCGCCGGACGCGAGGCGTTGGCCAAGGGGCAACTGCAGTTTGTCGTATCGATCCCGCCGGACTTCACGCGCAGGCTCGTGCGCGGCGAGAAACCCTCGCTGCTTGTGGAAGCCGATGCCACCGACCCTGCCGCCACGGGCCTGGCCGTAGCGTCGCTCTCGCAACTCGTGCAGGGCGTCGTCAACAAAGACATGAAGGGTGCGCTGTCGCCGCTGGCCGGAGGTGCGGGCGCGGGCCCGAGCGGTGCGGCGCCACCATTCGATGTGCGCATCCACAAGCTCTACAACCCGGAAGGCATCACGCAGTACAACATCATCCCCGGCCTGATGGGCACCATCCTGACGATGACCATGGTGATGATGACGGGCCTGGCCATGACGCGCGAGCGCGAGCGCGGCACGATGGAAAACCTGCTCGCCACGCCGGTGCATCCGCTGGAGGTGATGACGGGCAAGATCGTTCCGTACATCTTCATCGGGCTGGTGCAGGTGACGATCATTCTGTTGATGGCGTTCTTCGTTTTCCACGTGCCGTTTGTCGGCAGCGTGTGGATGGTCTACGTATCGGCGTTGCTGTTTATCGTGGCGAGTCTGACGGTGGGGATCACGCTCTCGTCTCTCGCGCAGAACCAATTGCAGGCGACGCAGCTGACCTTCTTCTACTTCCTGCCGAACATCCTGCTCTCGGGTTTCATGTTTCCGTTCGTGGGCATGCCCAACTGGGCGCAGGCGATTGGCAACCTGCTGCCGATGACGTACTTCAACCGGCTCACGCGCGGCATCCTGCTCAAGGGCAACGGCTGGTTTGAGCTGTGGCCAAGCATCTGGCCGCTGATGGTGTTTACGGTGGTGGTGTTGGGGGTGGCGCTGCGGTTTTATCGCAAGACGTTGGATTGAGGTGGCTATGTGGACGCTGTGGATTCGACGCGCTGACGGTGGTGATGGTGTTTGTGGTCCATCCCCTGTTTCGTCCCCTGCCGGGGCCGACTTACTTTCTTTGTCTTGCCAAAGAAAGGTAAGCAAAGAAAGGCGCGCCCGAGATGGCGACTTCTCCTTGAATTTATGTCGCAGAGAGGGGAAGGGAAAAACTCGCTTCGCTCAAACAGTTTCCCTTCCTCTTTCCTCTCTACAACAGAAATTCAAGGCGCCATCTAGGGCAGGGACCGGCCAAACCATCTGGGAGCAGTTGTTGGCGTTGGGGCAAGCGTTGGTGGGTGGTGAGCGGTTGCTTGGTGTTGCGATTGTTGCCGCGTTGTCTCTAGGCGGCTGTGCGGTCGGTCCCGATTTCAAGACGCCAGGCGGGCCTGCGGCCGCCGGCTACTCGGCGCAGCCCGTGTCGCGGGAAACCGCATCCGCGCCTGTTGTGGGCGGCGAAGCGCAGCATCTCGTGGATGCCAACGTGCCGGCCGATTGGTGGCATCTGTTCCGATCGCCCGCGCTTGATGCGCTGGTGGACGAGGCGTTGCGTGCGAGCCCGTCTGTCGTGCAGGCCGAAGCGCGCTTGCGTCAGGCGCAGGCCGAAGCCGAGGCGCAGTTCGGCTATGTGATGCCGTCGGTGGATGGCACCGTGTCGGCGGTGCGCCAGCAGATCAACCCGGAGGCGTTCGGGTTCAACACGCCCAAGCCGGGGCCGTTCACGCTGTATTCGGCGTCGCTGTCGGTGTCGTATGCGCTGGATATTTTTGGCGGCGTGCGCCGGGCGCTGGAAGCATCGCAAGCGCAGGTCGATACGCAGCGTTATGAGCTTGAGGCGGCGCGGCTGTCCCTGGCGGGCAATGTGGTGACGACAGCGGTGCGGATTGCCGCGCTGGATGCGCAGATCGCCACCACGCAGCGATTGGCGGCCGAGCAGCGCAAGCAGTTGGAGATCACCGAGCGGAGGTTGAGCGTGGGCGGCGTCGCGCAGGTCGATGCGTTCTCGCAGCGCACGCTCGTCGCGCAGACCGACGCCACGATGCCGCCGCTCATGCAGCAGGCTGCGCAGCAGCGGCATCGTCTATCGGTACTGTTGGGCCGCGAACCCGGTGCTGGGTTGCCGGACCTGCCGTCGCTCGACGCGCTGCATCTGCCCGACCCGCTGCCGGTGTCGCTGCCATCGACGCTCGCGCAGCGGCGCCCCGACATCCGCGCCGCCGAAGCGATGTGGCACGAAGCCAGCGCCAACGTGGGCGTGGCCACGGCCAACCTGTTCCCGCGCATCACCCTGTCCGCAGGGCTGGGTTCGGAAACCACCAGCTTCCGCAATCTGCTGGGCGCCGGATCAAGCATCTGGAACCTCGGCGCCGGGCTCACGCAGCCGATCTTCCACGGCGGCACCCTGCGGGCCAAAAAGCGCGAAGCCGAAGCTGCCTACGATGCAGCCGGCGCGGCCTACAAGCAAGCCGTATTGCAAGGTTTGCAGGAAGTGGCCGACGCCCTGCACGCCGTCAACAACGACGCCCAAACGCTGCAGTCCCGAGCGCTTGCAACCGACCAAGCGCAACAGACTCTGCGCGCCGCCCAAGCCCGCCACGCCGCCGGCGGCATCAGCACGCTAACGTTGCTGGACGCCCAGCGCCAGGTTGATCAGGCGACGTTGCAGCAGGTGCAGAGCCAAGCGGATCGGTTGCTGGATTCCGCTGCGCTTATGCAGGCGTTAGGAGGCGGCTGGCAATAGGCAAACGACAAAGCAGCCCAAGTCGGCAACACTAGCGGCCAGATGGTTTGGCCGTACCCTGCCCTAGATGGCGCCTTGAATTTCTGTTGCAGGGAGGAAAAAGGAAGGGAAACTGTCTGAGCGAAGCGAGTTTTTCCCTTCCCCTCTCTGCGACATAAATTCAAGGAATCTTTCGCCATCTCGGGCGCGCCTTTCTTTGCTTACTTTCTTTGGCAAGACAAAGAAAGTGAGTCAGCCCCGCCAGGGGATGAAACAGGGGCTAACAGAAGGCATAAAAAATCAGCTCACCGCCGGCCGCAACAACCGCTGCTGATAAGCCTGCAAATGCGCAAACGCCACCCGCAGCAACGAAACATCCGTCCCCAACGCCCGCCCACGGCGCAGCATGTCCCCCACGATGTGATCCGCCTCAACGCGCGCACCACTCTCCAGGTCCCGCAGCATCGATGCCGTCAGCGGCGACCCAGCCTGCGTCAGCACATTGAGCCCGCGTTCGCGCGCAGCCTGCCGATTCGGATACCCCGCCGCCGCCGCCACACGCTCGCACGCCATGAACATCGCCTCGTTCAACGCAGCGCCCTCGTCCGTGGCAACAATCTCGCCCACCGTGGCCCGCATCAGGCAAGTCATCGCGGCCAGCGAAGTGAGAAAGGTGAATTTCTCCCACATGTCCTGCATGACGTTTTCGGCCAGCACGGAATCAAAGTTGGCCGTGGCAAACACGTCGCGGATTGCCTCGGTGCGCTCGCGCGGTGCATGCGGCGTGCGCTCGCCGAACGTGATTGAGTGCACGGCGGGGCCTTGGCCGTTGCTCAGGTGCAGCACCGCCCCGTCCGGCGCGCTCGTCGCACTGATGTGGCACAGCCCACCGAGTACGCGTGATTCACCAAACGCGGCATCCAGCCGTTCCAGATGCGCCAGCCCGTTCAGCACCGGCAGCACCACCGTGCGCTCGCCCACCACGGGGCGGATCGCGGTGATGGCGTCTTCCAGGTCGTAGGCCTTGCAGCTCAGCAGCACCAGGTCGGCCCGGCCCCAAGCCGCGGCCTGGTCTGCGGTGATGCTCTGCACGGGCAATTGCGCATCGCCGTGCGGGCTGCGAATCACGAGACCGTGTTCGCGCAACCGCACCGCGCGTGCCGGCCGCACCAGGAAGGTCACGTCTGCGCCCGCCTGGGCGAGCCGGCCGCCGAAATAGCCGCCGGTGCCGCCGGCGCCAAGCACCAGAATCCGCATTGCTGTCGTCATGGGGTTCGTTTCCATCGAGCAGAAGATAGGCAAACGATTCTAGGCCTGTTCGTCCGACCCTGCAGGCGGCGCTCCGCGCGCGCTAAAATGCTGATTTTCCTCACGATTTGACGCCCGTCCGGCCATTATTCAGCGCTGGCGGGGTCGAGATGCCATGACGTTTTCCAATAATTTCCACCGCCTCGAAACCCGTCTGCAGTCGCAGGTCGGCCGTGCCATCGGCGACTTCAAGATGATCGAAGACGGCGACACCATCCTCGTGTGCCTGTCTGGCGGCAAGGATTCATACACGATGCTGTCGGTGCTGATGGCGCTGCAGAAGCGCGCCCCGGTCGACTTCAAGCTGATTGCGATGAACCTCGACCAGAAGCAGCCGGGCTTTCCGGAAGAGGTGCTGCCCAACTACCTGAAGAAGCTGGGCGTGGAATATGTGATCGTCGAGGCGGACACGTATTCGATCGTCAAGGAGAAGGTGCCCGAGGGCAAGACGACGTGCTCACTGTGCTCGCGCCTGCGCCGCGGCGTGATCTACCGCACGGCCAAGGAGCTGGGCGCCAACAAGATCGCGCTGGGCCATCACCGCGACGACATCGTCAACACGTTTTTCCTGAACATGTTCTTTGGCGGCAAGATGAAGTCGATGCCGCCCAAGCTGGCCACCGACAACGGCGAGCACATCGTCATCCGCCCGCTGGCCTACTGCGCAGAGAAGGAGATCGCCTCCTACGCCCGCGCGATGGAATTCCCGATCATCCCGTGCAACCTCTGCGGCTCGCAGGAAAACCTGCAACGCAAGAAGGTCAAGGAGATGCTGCTGGAGTGGGAGCGCCAGACGCCGGGCCGCATCGACAACATCTTCGCGGCGCTGCAGAACGTGGTCCCGTCGCACTTGGCCGATACCGATCTGTTCGACTTCAACGGCCTGACCACGGGCCTGGCGAAGATCGGCGAGGACGCGCTGTTCGGCCAGACCGCCTACGACCAGGCCCCGCTGGTGTTTGCCGGCTCGCATGACGATCGCATCGAGTTCGTGCGGTTTGAGCGCAAGCCGGGCGACAAGGCTGCCGACCAAGCCCTGCCCGGCGAGGTGGCCGCAAGCTGAGCGCGGCCCGCGTCACGCACGGGCGGCACACGTTGCCCACATGTGCGCGGCATGCCACGCCGAGTGTCCACCATCCGCCTGACCGGCCAGCGGGCTACCCGTCTCGGTCATGGCGCGATTGCAACAATTCCACCGTTTGACCGGTTCAGGGGGAGGGTGGGCCCCATGCTAGAATTTTCGCATCTGTGTCTTATACGCCGCAAAAGCGCCCCGCAGAAGGGTTTGCAGGCGGTCCGGCCATCCTGAGGGGAGGTGGCGGGCGGTGGATTTCAGGCAGCCGTTTCCGGCGCCGGCAACCCGTCGCAGGCTATCGCTTCGAGTCACTCTAGGAACCTCCTTGTGAATATCGTCATCCTGGCTGCGGGCATGGGCAAACGCATGCGCTCCGCCCTGCCGAAAGTGCTGCACCCCCTGGCCGGCAAACCGCTGCTGGCGCACGTCATTGAAACCGCCCGCACCATGTCGCCGACGCGGCTGGTGGTGGTCGTCGGTCATGGCGGTGATCGGGTGCGCGAGATGGTTGGCGCGCCCGACATCGCCTTCGCCACGCAAGACAAGCAACTTGGCACAGGCCACGCCGTCATGCAGGCCGTCGACCAGCTCGACGAGAGCGTGCCCACCCTGGTGCTCTACGGTGACGTGCCGCTCACCCGCGCCGAAACGCTGAGCGCCCTGGTGGGCGCCGCCGGCAATGACCACCTGGGCGTGCTGACCGTGCACCTGGGCGACCCCACCGGCTACGGCCGCATCGTGCGCGACGCCGCCGGCCGCATCACGCGCATCGTCGAGCAGAAAGACGCCAATGAAACGCAGCTCGCCATCCATGAGGTGAACACCGGCATCCTGGTGTGCCCGACGGCCAGGCTCAAGAACTGGCTGGCGACGCTGTCGAATGACAACGCGCAGGGCGAGTACTACCTGACCGACGTGATCGAGCGCGCTGCCAGCGAAGGCGTGCCGATCACGTCCGCCCACCCGCTGGCCGAGTGGGAAACGCTGGGCGTGAACAGCAAGGTGCAGTTGGCGGAGCTTGAGCGCATTCACCAACGCAACCTCGCGCAGCAGTTGCTGGAAGACGGCGTGACGCTGATCGACCCGGCGCGCATCGACGTGCGCGGCAAGCTCACCTGCGGCCGCGACGTGGTGATCGACGTCAACTGCATCTTCGAGGGCGACGTCACGCTGGCGGATGGCGTACGCATCGGCGCCAATGCGGTGATCCGCGATGCGGTGATCGAGGCCGGCGCCGAGATCCTGCCGTTCTGCCATATCGAGCGCGCCAAGGTTGGCGCCGACTCGCGCATCGGCCCGTACGCGCGCCTGCGCCCGGGCACCGAGCTGGCAGAAGATGTGCACATCGGCAACTTTGTCGAGGTCAAGAACAGCCAGATCGCGGCACACAGCAAGGCCAACCACCTTGCCTACGTGGGCGACGCGACGGTGGGCTCGCGCGTCAACATCGGCGCGGGCACCATCACGTGCAATTACGATGGCGCGAACAAATTCCGCACCATCATCGAAGACGATGCCTTCATCGGCTCCGATACGCAGCTCGTGGCGCCGGTGCGCGTGGGCAAGGGCGCGACGCTGGGTGCCGGCACCACGCTGACCAAGGATGCGCCCGAGGGCAAGCTGACGGTCTCGCGGGCGCGGCAGGTCACCATCGACAGCTGGCAGCGCCCGGTCAAGCAAAAGAAGGCAGGCTGACAGGGTTTCTCCTGCGCCGAACAGCGGATGCCGCTTTGGCGCACGAGCATCGATACTGAATTACCGAGTGCGGCGCACATTCAACGTGCTGCCACACCCCAACTGGAGAAATCAACATGTGCGGTATCGTTGGCGCGGTTTCCACGCGCAATATCGTTCCCGTCCTGATCGAAGGCCTGCGCCGCCTGGAATACCGCGGCTACGATTCGTGCGGCGTCGCTGTGCAGCGTGATGGCCAGCTCGAGCGCGCGCGCACCGTTTCGCGCGTGGCCGATCTGGATGCCCAGGCGCAGACGAGTCACCTGGATGGCGCGATCGGCATCGCGCACACGCGCTGGGCCACGCATGGCCGGCCGGACACGGTCAACGCTCACCCGCACTTCTCGGGCGACACCATCGCCCTAGTGCACAACGGCATCATCGAAAACTACGAGTCGCTGCGCGAAGAACTCAAGGCTGTCGGCTACGGCTTTGAATCGCAGACGGATACCGAAGTCGTCGCGCACCTGATCCACCAGGCCTACACGTACCCGAGCAGCGCCACGCGCGGCGACCTGTTCGCCTCGGTGCGTGCATCGGTCAAGCGCCTGCACGGTGCTTATGCGATTGCCGTGTTTGCCCGTGACAACCCCGACGTAGTGGTGGGTGCGCGCGCCGGCTCGCCGCTGGTGGTGGCGATTGGCGAGAACGAATCGTTCCTGGCATCCGACGCGCTGGCCGTGGCCGGCACCGCCAGCCGCATGGCCTACCTGGAAGAAGGCGACGTGGTGGAAATCACCCGCGACGGCTTCACCGTGGCCGATGCCCACGACAAGATCGTCGAGCGCGAAGTGAAGGAAGTCGGCACCTACGCCGCCGCCGTGGAGCTTGGCCCGTTCCGCCACTTCATGCAGAAGGAGATCTTCGAGCAGCCGCGCGCCCTGGGCGACACGCTTGAAGGCGTGCAAGGCTTTGCACCGGACCTGTTCGGCCCCGAGGCAGCCCAGGTGTTGCCCAAGGTCGACAGCGTGCTGATCCTGGCCTGCGGCACGAGCTACTACTCGGGCTGCACGGCCAAGTACTGGCTTGAGTCGATCGCCAAGATCCCGACGCAGGTGGAAGTCGCGAGCGAATACCGCTACCGCGAGACGGTGCCCAACCCGAACGCGCTGGTCGTCGTGATCTCGCAATCGGGCGAAACCGCCGACACGCTGGCCGCGCTGCGCCACGCACGCGAACTGGGCCACACGCACACGCTGGCGATCTGCAACGTCGCGACCAGCGCCATGGTGCGCGAGACGCAGCTCAAGTTCCTCACGCGCGCGGGCACCGAGATTGGCGTGGCGTCCACCAAGGCGTTCACCACGCAACTGGCAGCGCTGTACATGCTGGCACTGACGTTTGCCAAGCTGCGCGGTCATCTGAACGCAGAGCAGGAAGAAGATGCGCTGCGCCATCTGCGCCATCTGCCGTCGGCGCTGAACGCCGTGCTGGCGCTGGAGCCGCAGATCATCGCGTGGTCGGAAGAGTTTGCTCGCCGCGAGAACGCACTGTTCCTCGGTCGCGGTCTGCACTACCCGATCGCCCTGGAAGGCGCGCTCAAGCTCAAGGAAATCTCGTACATCCACGCCGAGGCCTACCCGGCCGGCGAGCTTAAGCATGGCCCGCTGGCGCTGGTGACCGAGCAGATGCCGGTCGTGACCGTCGCCCCGAACGACGCGCTGCTCGAAAAGCTGAAGTCGAACATCCAGGAAGTGCGCGCGCGCGGCGGCAAGCTGTACGTGTTTGCTGACGCCGATACGCAGATCCAGTCGAGCGACGGCATCCAGGTGATCCGCATGCCGGAGCACTACGGCCAGCTCTCGCCGATCCTGCACGTGGTGCCGCTGCAGTTGCTGGCGTATCACACCGCCCTGGCGCGCGGCACCGACGTCGACAAGCCGCGTAACCTGGCGAAATCGGTGACTGTCGAATAAGTTTCGGCAGGCGCAGAAACAGAAAAGGCCGTCCTTCGGGACGGCCTTTTTTCGTGGTGTGCGCTTCGCCAGACAAGCATTCGCTCCACCGTTGCCTCAAGTATACCGCGGCCCCTGGGGCTTGCGGGAAGCCCCGGCGGCCGCAGTAGCATCGCCACCCATCTTGAAACCGACCGAAAGGAGGGTGAGACATGCGTGTGACGCCATCGACGTTTGGAGCGCAAGGCAGGGCCGTGGTGATGCAAGCCGGAGGTGCGAAATGAGCGGGCATTCCGTGGTGATTGCCGGCGGCGGGCCGACGGGGCTCATGCTCGCGGCCGAGCTGGCTCTGGCGGGCATTGACGTCGCCATTGTCGAGCGCCGCGCCAACCAGGATGTGGTGGGTGTGCGTGCCCTCGGCTTGCACGCACGTTCGATCGAGGTGCTCGACCAGCGTGGCGTGGCCGAGCGGTTTGTCTCGCAGGGCAAGACCTATCCCGTCGTGCATTTCGGCGAGAACCCGCTGGACATCAGCGACTTCCCCACCCGGCACAACTACGTGCTCGGCCTGTGGCAGCACCACACCGAGCGCCTCCTCGCGCAGTGGGTCGACGAGCTTGGCGTGCCGTTCTATCGCGCGCGTGAAGTGACCGGCTTCTTGCAGGATGACACTGGCGTCGATGTCACGCTGTCCGACGGCGGGGTGCTGCGGGCGCAATACCTCGTTGGATGTGACGGCGGACGCAGCGCTGTTCGCAAGGCGGCCGGCATTGAGTTTGCCGGCTGGGACGCAACGACGAGTTGGCTGATCGCCGAGGTGCACACCACGCAGACGCCTCCGCCCTTTGGCTTCAAATACGACGCCATCGGCAGGCACGCCGTCGCGCCCATGGAAGATGGCAAATGTGTGCGCGTGGTGCTGACGGAGCGGCAACTCGGCACCGACAACGCGCCCACGCTGGCAGACCTGAGCGAGGCGCTGATCGCCGTCTATGGCACCGACTTTGGCGCGCATCGCCCGAACTGGATTTCGCGGTTTTCCGATATGGCCCGCCAGGCCGTGGCCTACCGCGATAAACGTGTGCTGCTGGCAGGCGACGCCGCGCACGTGCATCCGCCCATGGGCGGGCAGGGCCTGAACATGGGCATGCAGGATGCCGTGAATCTCGGGTGGAAGCTGGCTGCGGTCATCAAACGGACGGCGCCCGAAAGCCTGCTCGACAGCTACCACGCGGAGCGCCATCCCGTTGCCGCCCGCACGTTGCGCAATACGCTCGCGCAGGTGGTGTTGCTCCGCCAGGACGAGCGTTCCAAGGCGCTCAGCGAGATTACGTCCGAGCTGTTTCGCATGGACGAACCACGCAGGCGGCTCGTCGGGATGATCTCCGCGCTCGAGGTTCACTACGACATGGGCGATGGCCATCCGCTGCTCGGCCGCCGTATGCCCGATCTTGACCTGGACACCGCTGATGGCCCGGTGCGCGTTTTCCACTTGCTGCACGAGGCCCGCGCGGTGCTGCTCAACTTCGGCCCGAATGAGGCATTCGACATTGCGCCATGGGGTGATCGCGTGCGACGTGTCGATGTCCGCTATGCAGGAACCTGGTCGCTGCCGGTAATCGGCACGGTGCCCGCACCCGCAGCGGTGCTGATCCGGCCCGACGGCCATGTGGCGTGGGTCGGTGACGGAACGGCGCAAGGGCTGCAGGAAGCGTTGCAGCGGTGGTTCGGCCCGGCGGCAGGCTGACAGATGCCTCGCTGCCGACATGGCCGGGTGGAGGGCGGCGTCTATCCAGGTGTTTGAAGCGGCTGGCGTGATCGGGGTGGCCGGTATGCTGCATGGCAACTCAATCACCGACTCTTTGGAGACCTGCATGTTCACTGTCCTCTGCAAGCTCGCCCTGCTCGCCGTGTATGGCGTTGCGCTGGCCAGCTATGCCACGCCGCTGCCGCTGTCCGCCGATGCCATCGGCTGGTTGCGCATTGCGGCCTTGGTGTTGCTGGCGGTGCATGCGTTGGAGGTGGTGTTTTGCTTCCGGAAGGTGTCGCTGCACAAGGGCCCGTTGCTCGACAGCGTGTTGCTGACGTTGCTGTTCGGTTTTCTGCACTGGAAGCCCCTGGCCGACGCCGCGCGGCAAGCCCGCTGATCGCCGCTGATCGGCCGACTAGCCGCAACGGCGGGGCAGACCTACTCTAGTTCCAGTCGTCCCTTGATTGACCAGTTGGGACTCCTTGCTGCAACGCGGCATTGATCATGGACAGAGTGGAACGAACGGCGTTTGTCTTTGCTGGCGGCGGCAGTCTTGGGGCCATCGAGGCCGGCATGCTGCGCGAGCTGGTGGCCTCCGGCGTGGTCCCGGACATGGTGGTGGGCGCCTCGGCGGGTGCCATCAACGCAGCCTTTTTTGCGTGCAATCCGCACGCGGCGGGCACGGCCCAGCTCGAGGCGCTGTGGCGCGGTGTGCGGCGCGCCGACGTGATGCCGTGGTCCTGGAGGGCGATGTTCAGCATGCTCGGGCTCCTGGGCGGGCAACGGGAGCACCTAGTCGATGCATCCGGCCTGCAGCGCCTGCTGACGCGGCATTTCGGGCAGACCCTGCTGGAGGCGGCCACGCTCCCCCTGCACGTTGTGGCCACTGACATGCACACTGGCGCCGAGGTGGTGCTGTCTTCCGGCGCCATCGTGCCAGCGGTGCTTGCCAGCGCCGCCATTCCGGGCGTGTTTCCGCCGGTGCGCATTGGTGATCGCCTGTTGATCGACGGGGGCGTCGCCAACAACACGCCAATCTCCGCCGCCATCCGGCTGGGCGCCACACGTGTCGTCGTATTGCCAGCGGGGTTTGCCTGTGCCGACCGTCGCGCCCCGCGCAGCGCCATCGAGCACGCGCTGAACGCCTTGTCACTGCTGGTTGCGCGTCAGCTTGTGCAAGACCTGGAGCGCTGGGCCGGGCAGGTGCCCATTGCCGTGGTGCCACCGCTGTGCCCCCTCGATGTGTCGCCCTACGACTACGCCCGCTGCGGAGAACTCATCGACCGCGCCGCTGCCGCCACTGCGGCATGGCTGGCAGCCGATGGTCTGGCGGGCACCGGCATTCCAGGCGCACTGCGTGAGCACGACCACAACGACGATCACCCGAACTGCAGCGCAGACCTCCACGGCACGCCTGCGGCTTGATGCGGGCAGGGCGGGGTTTTCTGTCTGGCGCGTCCAACCGGATGGTTGCGCTTGTAGTTGCGGGCGCAATGCGAAGGAGGGAAGGCATCTTGCCGAGCGCTTAGCCCGCGCGCACGGTCGCCCAATCGAGTCCGAACCGTGCGAGGTACTTGCGCAGCCGGTCGGCATCGTTCACCTTGGCCTTCTCGGTGCGTGACACGTCGAAGAGCCGGCGCCCGGCGTCCGACAGCGATGCCGATTCGCGGCACACGGCAATCACGTTCTCCAGTTGCATGCGGTCGAAAAGATCGATCGACGCAACGTCATCGCCGATCAGGCCAGCGAGGGAGTCTCCTTTGCCCGCCGAATCAGGTTCGGCCCACGTATGTTGCAGCCGGGCGACTTCATCCGTGACATCGGCCTCCGTGATACGCCCGCCCTCGGCCAGCGTTGCCAGGCGCGTGACGCTGGCCGACAGCTCGCGGAAGTTCCCCGTCCAGCGTGCCTGCGGCGAGGTGACGAACTTCAGGTAGATGCGACGCGCTTCGGTATGGAAGCGCACCTGCTCGCCGTGCTCGCGGGCAAAGCGGGCCAGTTCGAAATCGAGGTTCGGTTCCAGATCTTCAGGGCGATCGGCAAGACCGGGCAGGTCGAACGTCCACAGATTGATCCGCGCGTATAAGTCTTCGCGAAAGCGGCCCTCGGCCACCCATTGCCGCAGGTCGCGCACGGTGCCGGCGATGAGCTGAAAATCGCTTTCGACTTCGCGGTCGCTGCCGAACGGCAGGAAGCGCTTCTCTTCGATGGCCTTGAGCAGCATGGCTTGTTCGTCCAGGCCAAGTTCTCCGATCTCATCGAGAAACAGCAGACCGCCGTCCGCGCTGCGCAGCAGGCCCGCGCGCTCGGTCTGTGCGCCGGTGAAGGCGCCTTTCACGTGGCCGAAGAGCGCCGACATGGCGCTGTCACCGCGCAGCGTGGCGCAGTTCACCTCGACAAAGCGGCCCGCCAGTTGATGGCGCGTCTTCTTCATCTCGTACACACGGCGCGCAAGAAACGACTTGCCCGCGCCAGTCGGCCCGAACAGCAGCATCGGCGCCTTCGAGCGCGAGGCTACGCGCTCGATCTGCTCGATCATGCGGTTGAACGCCGCGTTGCGCGTGGCAATGCCCGATTTGAGCAGCGACACTGTGTCTTCCCGCTCGCGCGCAAAACGCGTGGCGATCTTGTCGTAACGCGAGAGGTCCAGGTCGATGACGCTGTAGCTGCCCGCTGTGTTGCCGAGTTCTTTCTTGCGCGGCGGGGCGGTCTGGATCAACTGGGCCGGCAGGTAGCGTGCTTCGGCCAGCAGGAACCAACAGATCTGCGCGACGTGCGTGCCGGTAGTGATGTGGATGAGGTAGTCCTCGGCGTCGGTGTCGAAGGCATAGCTGCGGGTGAAATCGTGCAGCGTGCTGTAGACCTCTTCGAAGTCCCACGGGTCGCGCAGCGTGACTTCGACGCTGCGCACCTCCGTCTCGGGCGATACGGAGGCGATGTCCGTGCGCAGCCGTTCAAACAGGCCGCGGCTGCGGGCATCGTGCAGCAGCTCCAGGCGGTGGATGACGAGGTCGTCCTGCTGGCACAGGCCGACGGTCGGCCGCCACCGTTCCCAGCGCTGCGCGCCCTTGCCCACGTAGTCGAGCGTGGTACCGACGAAACCGATGGCGACGTTTTTGCGCATCCCGTGTGTTTATCTAAAAAGATAAACCAATATATCGATAGATCGATATTTCGGGAAGTTTCGCGTGCCTACATCTGCGTTCGGTGCGTGAAAATTCAACAAAATCAAGATGTTGCGAAGTCGATCGTTCCATGGGAAGTGACCTGGCATACCCATTGCACTAGAGGATGTGTCCAACTCAGCAGGAGCGCAGCATGATCAGCGGTAAACAGAAGCGCGCCGCCATCATGGCGCGGCGCCGCGAGCGGCGAGAACAGGCAAAGATTGCCTGCCTGCGGGCACGAGCGCCGGTGTTGGCTCCACCTCCGCCTCCACCGCGAGGTAGCTTGCCGGTGGATGTGTCGCAACTGGCGCCGCACAACAGTTGGGGCTCCGGTCTGCCCCGCTTCGCACAGCACGGTTACTACGTCGATCAGTGGTACGCCTGCGTCGATTGCGGAAAGCACGAGGTCTGGACCGCCGGACAGCAGAAATGGTGGTATGAAACCGCCAAGGGCTATATCGATTCGATCGCCATCCGCTGCAAACCGTGTCGCGTAATACGACGCAGCGGCCGCACGATCAGCAAGAAGAACAACGACAACAACAAAGGAAGCAACGCATCATGAGCAGCTACAACACCCTCCACGTCGACAACGGCGCCGACATCAAGCTGTGGACCAACGGCGTACCGGTGGAAGACGACGCCCGCAAGCAGTTGATGAACACGACCAAGATGCCGTTCATCTTCAAGCACCTGGCAGTGATGCCGGATGTGCACCTGGGTAAGGGTTCGACCATCGGTAGCGTGATCCCGACGCAGGGCGCGATCATCCCGGCGGCCGTCGGCGTCGATATCGGCTGCGGCATGATGGCCGCGCGCACGACGCTCACGGCGGCTGATTTGCCGGACAACCTGCACGGCCTGCGCAGCGCCATTGAAGCGGCGGTGCCGCACGGCCGTACGCCGGGCCCGCGCGACAAGGGGGCCTGGAACACGCCGCCGGAAACCGTGGATGCAATGTGGGGTGAACTGGCCGATGGCTTCAAGCGCATCACCGACAAGTACCCGAAGCTGAACAAGACGAACAACCACAAGCACCTGGGAACGCTCGGTACGGGCAACCACTTCATCGAGGTTTGCCTGGACGAGGAGCAGCGCGTCTGGTTCATGCTGCACTCGGGTTCGCGCGGCGTGGGTAACGCCATCGGCAACCTGTTCATCGAACTGGCGCAGGCCGATATGCGACAGCACATCGCCAACCTGCCGGACCGCGACCTGGCGTACTTCGAAGAAGGCAGCGAGCACTTCAACGATTACGTTGAAGCCGTCGGTTGGGCGCAGGACTACGCGCGCCGCAACCGCGCCACGATGATGCAGAACGTGATCGCGGCCGCGCGCAAGGTCATCGCCAAGCCGTTTGCAGCCGACGTGGAAGCGGTGAACTGTCACCACAACTATGTGCAGCGCGAAACCCACTTCGGCCGCGAGGTGCTGGTGACGCGCAAGGGCGCGGTGTCGGCACAGAAGGGGCAGCTCGGCATCATCCCGGGTTCGATGGGCGCAAAGAGCTTCATCGTGCGCGGGCTCGGTAACGAAGACGCCTTCTGCTCCTGCAGCCATGGCGCAGGCCGCACCATGAGCCGCACGCAGGCCAAGAAGCGCTTTACGGTCGATGACCAGATCCGCGCCACGGCCCACGTGGAGTGCCGCAAGGACGCCGACGTGATCGACGAGATTCCGATGGCCTACAAGGACATCGACCACGTGATGGCCGCGCAGGCGGATCTGGTGGAGATCGTCCACACGCTGCGCCAGGTGGTGTGTGTGAAGGGCTAGGAGGATGGAGCATGCTGACGCGTGTTGAGGGTCCAGAGCTTGAAGCGATGCGCCAGCACTTGGCGCAAGCCGGCTGCGTCTTCGACTTCGTGCTGTATCGCGTTGAGGGGCCGGATGCGCCAGGCATAAAGATTCACCGCCAGGCGCTTGCCGGCTTGTTCGCGCAACTCGAATGGCCGGCCCAAGACGTCGATCTGGACCGCGCTTGCCCAAGGAGCCTCGGCGCGTCTGAAGTTCGGGCGCTGATGGAAGAAGGCGGGGTGTTGGAACGCGTTTTCCTTGATCCGCCTTATGGGGCGAAGCTCGGCGCGAAAGACTTCCGGGATTGGCTCGTGATGCTGTGCCTTCTACCGGATGACGAACTCGACGTGGCCGACTGGGTAGGCAACCCTGACGAAGCGCCCGAGCGCAGCGCGTGGAGTGACTACTTTGATGCGGGAAAGGAATGGTGGGGCATCTGGTGCCTGACCGCTTACAACCCGCGATGCCGCACGCTGTGTGTGCTGGCAGCAAGCACGACCGATTAAGACAAGAACCACGAATCGCTATGACTTTCCTCTACTCCCACCCCGTCTCTGACGCCATTCGCGAACGCGTGCTGACGGAGCTGACGCACATCGAGCAGCAGCATGATGTGCGCGTGCTTTTCGCGTGCGAATCCGGCAGCCGTGGCTGGGGTTTTGCCTCGCCCGACAGCGACTACGACGTGCGCTTCGTCTACGTGCATCAGCCGGAGTGGTATCTGCGCGTCGAGCCGCAGCGCGACGTGATCGAATTGCCGATCAGTGATGAACTCGACATCTCGGGCTGGGAGCTGCGCAAGGCGCTGCAGCTCATGCACCGCTCCAACCCGACGCTGCTGGAGTGGCTCGCGTCCCCGGTTGTGTATCGACAGGACACAGTGCTGGCCGCGCGCATGCGCACACTGGCGCCCACGTTCTTCTCCGAGCGCAAGGGCCGCTGGCATTACGTGTCGATGGCGGCGAAGAACTTTCGCGGCTATCTGCAGGGCGAGACTGTGCGCATGAAGAAGTACCTGTACGTGCTGCGCCCGCTGCTCGCAGCACAGTGGATCGACGAAGGGCGGGGCATCCCGCCGATGCGCTTTGCCGATCTGGCCGACACAATGGTCAGAGATGCCGCGTTGCGAGACGAGATCAACCAACTGCTGGCGATCAAGATGGAATCTGGCGAAGCGGAATACGGTGCACGCTTTCCGCGTATCCATGCCTTCATTGAAGAGGCGCTGGCGCAGGAAGATGTGCCTAGCGATTTCCGTCAGGCTACTGGCGACCCGGCTGCGCTGGATGTGTTTCTTCATGACACCGTGCTGGCGCACGCACCCTGTACAACCTGACGCGCATTCCGTTGCGGGGTGCCCAGAGCAAAAAAAAGAACAAACCATGAACACCCAATTACAACAAGCACGGCAAGCGCGGCCCGCAGACTGCATCGAACTCGACGGCGCACAGGGTGAAGGGGGCGGCCAGATCCTGCGTACGGCGCTCACGCTGTCCATGCTGACCGGCACGCCGTTCGAGATCACGAACATTCGCGCCAAGCGTCCCAAGCCGGGTTTGCTGCGCCAGCATCTGACGGCTGTGCAGGCCGCCATGCAGATCAGCGGCGCGACCGTGGAGGGCGCAGAAGCAGGATCGCAGACGTTGCGGTTTGCGCCGGGCAAGATTCGCGGCGGCGATTACCGATTTGCAATCGGTACGGCCGGCAGCTGCACGCTGGTGCTGCAGACCATCCTGCCCGCGCTTTGGTTTGCCGATGCGCCGAGTACCGTGACGGTCAGTGGCGGTACGCACAACCGCGCTGCGCCACCGGTCGATTTCCTGATCCGGGCATGGCTGCCGCTGGTGGCGCGCATGGGCGTGACGCAGACGCTTGCGCTCCTGCGTCACGGCTTCTACCCCGCTGGCGGCGGCGAGGTGATCGCGACAGTAGCACCATGCGCCGGCACGCTGACTGCGCTGCATCTGACCGAGCGTGGCGCCCTGCGGGCGCTGCGTGCGGAAGGCATTGTTGCCGGGGTGCGCGGCAGCGTGGCGCGGCGCGAGTTGGACACGTTGAGTCGTCTCGTTCCGGGCATTGAGGGCACCGTGCGCGATCTCGGCAATGCTGAAGGCCCCGGCAACGCATTGGTCCTCGATATCGAATACGAGCACGTGACCGAGGTCTTTACGGGCTTTGGCGAGCGTGGCGTGACGGCGGAGACAATCGGCAAGGAAGTCGCCGGTGCCGCGCAGCGCTATCTGCAAAGCACCGCAGCGGTGGACGAATACCTCGCCGATCAGCTTGTGCTGCCGCTAGCCCTTGCAGGTGCGGGCAGTTTTACGGTGGTCGCTGCGTCATCGCATCTGCTGACCAACATCGGCGTGATCGAGAAATTTCTGCCGGTGGAAGTGGTGGTGCGCCCGCTGGACTCGGGCGCTGCCCATGTTGAGGTGACTTGAGCCGGCTCTCCCGGCTCACTCCTTCTCCCTATGCACCGGAAACAACGCCGACAACACCTGTCGCGCCGTCCCGCGCAGCACGCCGCTCGCATCCGGGTCGCCATAAGCCAGTGCCGTCGCAAAGTTGCGCGCCTGCTGCAGCGTGACGTGCGGCGGCAGCGGCGGCACATCGGGGTCGGTCTTCACTTCCAGCACCACGGGCCGGTCTGCGTTGAGTGCTTCGTCCCACGCGCCGGCCAGTTCGTCGGGGTTGTCGACGTAGATGCCCTTCAGGCTGATCAACTCGGCAAAGCGGTGATACGGCACGTCAGGGATGTCCTGTGACGCCGGGAATTTCGGGTCGCCTTCCATCACGCGTTGCTCCCAGGTGACTTCGTTCAAGTCCTGGTTGTTGAGCACCATGCAGATCCACTTGGGAGACTTCCAGCGCTTCCAATATTTCGACACGGTGATGAGTTCGGCCATGTTGTTCATCTGCATGGCGCCGTCGCCCACGAATGCAATGACGGGTCTCTCCGGGTGCGCAAACTTGGCGGCAATTGCATACGGCACGGCTGCCCCCATCGATGCCAGCCCGCCCGACAGCGAGCCCATCATGCCGGGCTTGAACTTGAGATCGCGCGCATACCAGTTGGCACACGTGCCGGAATCGCTGGTGACGATCACGTTGTCCGGCAGCTTGGGTGACAGTTCCCAGAACACGCGCTGCGGGTTGACGGGGTAGGCCGGTTGCAGCGCGCGGTCTTCCAGCGTCTTCCACCAGCTTTCATTCCAGCGGGCAATGCGTTCGGGCCAATAGCGATCGGTCTTGCGCTGGAGCAGCGGCAGCAGTGCTCGCAGCGTCTGTGCGCTGTCGCCCACGAGATTGACTTCCATCGGATACCGCAGCCCGAGCATGCCGGGGTCCAGGTCGATCTGCACACCGCGCGCCTGGCCTTCCTTGGGCAGGAACTCCGCATAAGGAAAGCCGGAGCCGATCATCAGCAGCGTGTCGCAATGGTTCATCAGCTCCCAGCTTGGCTCGGTGCCGAGCAGGCCGATGGCGCCTGTCACATAGGGCAATTCGTCGGGCAGGACGGCCTTGCCAAGCAGCGCCTTGGCCACGCCCGCGCCCAGCGTTTCCGCCACCGCTGCCACTTCTGCACTGGCCCCGAGGGCGCCCGCGCCTACGAGCATCGCCACCCGGCGGCCGCTGTTGAGGATGTCCGCCGCGCGTTCCAGATCGACGGCTTGCGGGATCACGCTCGGCGCGCTGTAGCCCACGCCCGAGTGCACCGTGCCGTGCGCACGCGGCGGTTCGGTGTAGGGCATTTCCTGCAGATCGTTCGGCAGCACGAGCGCCGTTACCCGGCGTTGCCCGATGGCGATGCGCACCGCGCGGTCCAGCAGATGCCGCACCTGCGCCGGCATGCTGGCCTGGTGGACGAACGCGCCCGCCACGTCGCGGAACATCGCCGCCAGATCGACCTCCTGCTGGTAATGCCCACCGACTGCCGTGCGCGCCTGCTGCCCGGTAATCGCCAGCACCGGCATGTGGTCGAGCCGCGCGTCGTACAGCCCCGTGATGAGGTGCGTGGCACCCGGCCCGGACGTTGCCATGCACACGCCCAACTCACCCGTGAACTTGGCGTGTGCAGAGGCCATGAAGGCGGCCATTTCTTCATGCCGCACCTGCACGAACTCGATCTTGCCGCCGGCCCGCTGCAGCGCACCGAACATGCCGTTGATGCCGTCCCCGGGGTAGCCAAAGATGCGCCGCACGCCCCAGTCATACAGGCGGGCGACGAGGAAGTCGCTGACGGTGGCTTGCATGGTTTCTGTCCAGTATCAGGTGGTGGGTCGTCAGCTCGTGGTCTCGGCGAGCAGCGCTTCCTTTCGTGCGGTCATGGGCTCCTGCAGCGGCGTCAGGTCGACGTGCTGACGGACCAGCTTGGGAAAGAGTTCGGTCTCTTCTTCCTCCACGTGGTGTGAAACGTACTCGGCCAGCACCGTGAATTTGGCCGCGAACAGATCGTCGCCCGCGTGCATGCCGCTCAACTGCTTGATCAGGTCCTTCGCGGTGGCGTGCTCCACCACGGCTTCGTCTACGAGATCCTTGAACGCTTCGCCACCGTTGTCACGCACGAACGGGTAGAACACTTCTTCTTCAAGCTGCGTGTGCACGGTCAACTTTTCACATGCTTCGCGCACGATTTGCTCGCAGGTGGCTTTGTCTTTCTCCTGCTGGAACGTCTTGAACAGTTTTTTTACCTCGCGGTGATCGTCCAGCAGCATCGACAGCACGGCGCGTTGCGCCACAGGAATTTCAGCCTTGTTCATGGGGCTCTCCGGTAAGGGGTTCTTGTTTGAATCCGCCGAACCGTCGAGCAACCGCCATGCCGCACGCGCGCCTTTGCGGGCGACGTGCCGCAGGCAAGCTTCGTGCTGACACAGGTGATTGCGTGCGACAGACGCCGCGCAGATGCGTGGCCGCCGCACATCATCCTGAACGTCAACTGATTGATGGGAGGTAACTGCTATGCAAACCACGACAACCGGCACCACGCTGGGCACCGCCACTGGCACCGGTGTAGGAACCACCGCGGGTGTACGCATGCGCATCATTGGGCGTGCCGATACCGATTCGGCCGGCCCAGGCCCGGAGTTGATGGCCGCCGATACGCTGGAGGGCGATCGCGTCGTCAATCTCAACGGAGAAGACCTTGGCAAGATCACCGACATCATGCTCGACGTGCAGCGTGGCCGGATCGCCTACGCGGTGATGTCAGTGGGCGGCTTCCTGGGTATTGGCGACAAGCTCTTTGCAGTGCCGTGGAGCGCCATGTCACTGGACGTTGACCGCAAGTGCTTCGTGCTCGACGCCAACAAGGACCGCCTGGAGGCTGCCCCCGGCTTCGACAAGGACAGCTGGCCCACGATGGCCGACCCGACGTGGGCCCAGTCCGTGCATGAGTACTACGGCTCGCGTCCGTACTGGGAAGAGTACTGAGCGCCCGCAGGCACGCCATTCGCTTGCGTGTCGTCAGCCACGCTTGAAACAGGAGGGCGCCATGGAGAAAGGCAAGAAAGAGAAGCATCCGCACGCACACAAGCGTGAGGAGCTGGTAGAAAAGGCTGTGGAAGATACTTTTCCGGCCAGTGACCCGCCCGCCACAGGCGGTATCACACGGGTTGTCGACAAGGATAAGGACGCGAACGCGCACCAAGACAAGCGCACCCACAACGGCAACCACCGGTAGACGTCAGCCGGCAAAGCGCGCCCGCATCGCCCCTTCGGCATGCGGGCGTTTTTGTTCTGCCGCCCGTGTTGTCAACGGTGCGCCAGGATGTTGACCACGTTGCCGAATGGATCGCGCACGTAAAAGCGGCGCACGCCCCAGGGCTCGTCAACAAGCGGATAGACGATTTCCAGGCCCAGCGATACGGCCCGCGCATGCACCGCATCCACATCGTCCACTTCCACTGACAGCGCCGGCACCGGCGTACCGTTTCCGCCTTCGCTGGCGATGCTGACCTGCGGCGTCATCGTGTTGGCCGTATCGGCAAAGGTGAGGATCCAGCCGTGGTCCATCACCACTTCCAGATCGAGCAGTTCGGCATAAAACGCGCGGGCGCTTGCCGGGTCGGCGGCATGCAGATTGGGGACGATGCGTCGGACGGCCATGCAGGGGCTCCTTTTTACCGATTCGGTGACGGAATTCTAGTCACGGCTGTGACGCCGTGTTGGCATGCGCACGGGGCGCACATCACGTAAAGTGGCGGGCACTCGAACTACAGAGACACGCACGCCATGGAATTCCTGCAATCGCTGCTGGCACCCCGCCTGCAAAACGTTGAAACCTCCGCCATTCGCGAGCTGTTCAAGGTGCTCGGCAAGCCGGGCCTGATCTCGTTTGCCGGCGGTTTCCCTGATTCGGCCCTGTTTGACGTGGAAGGCCTGAAGGCCGCGGCCGACAGCGCGCTCACCACAGACGCAGCCCGCGCGCTGCAATATGGCGCCACCGAGGGCTTCGAGCCGCTGCGCGAGGCCATCGTCACGCTGATGAAGTCGCGCGGCGCCAACGTCGCCAACACCGACATCCTCGTCACCACCGGTTCGCAGCAGGGGCTGGATCTGCTGGGCAAGGTGCTGATCGGCGAAGGCGATACGGTGCTGACCGAAGCCCCCACCTTCCTCGCCGCCATTCAGGCGTTCAAGCTGTACGGCGCCAAGGTGGCCGGCGTGCCGACCGACGGCGACGGCCTGGACGTCGACGCGCTGGAAAAGGTGCTCGCCGGTGGCGGTGCTGTTGCGCGCCCCAAATTCCTCTACGTGATTCCCAACTTCGGCAACCCGAGCGGCGCGCTGATGAGCCTGGAGCGCCGCAAGCGCCTGCTGGACGTGGCGGTGCGGCACAACCTGCTGATCGTGGAAGACGATCCTTACGGCGATCTGTATTTCGACGCAGCCCCGCCGCCGTCGCTGTATGCGCTCTCGCAGCAGACCGACGGCGCGCAAGGGCGTGTGATCTACCTGGGCAGCCTGTCGAAGGTGGTGGCCCCAGGCCTGCGTGTGGGTTGGATGATCGCCTCGCAGCCGGTGCTGGGCAACGCAGTGATGGTCAAGCAGTTTGCCGATGCGCACACCTCCACGTTTGCGCAGGCCACGGCCGCAGCCTACCTGCGCAGCAACCGCCTGGACACCGTGCTGCCGCGCACGCGCGCCGCCTATGCCGAACGTGCCCACGCCATGGCCAACGGCCTGCGTGCGCTGCTGCCTGAAACCGAACTGACCTTCAATCGCCCGCGCGGCGGCATGTTCCTGTGGTGCGCCTTGCCGGGCCGCAATGCCGCTGATGTGGCCAAGGTGGCCATCGAGCGTGGTGTGGCCTTCGTGCCAGGCGCGGCGTTCTACCCCGTCGACCCGGATCGCTCGACGCTGCGTCTGTCGTATGCCACCTCGTCGCTGGCGCAGGTGGAAGAGGGCGTGCGCAAGCTCGCACACGCTATCGGCGAGTTCAAGCTGGGCTGACCCTGCTGCTGGAGCAAGCCACGGTGGCACCGGCACACACCGACGCGCAGCAAGACCCCGCGCTGCTGCGCCGCCTGCTTCGCGCCAAAGACCGCATGGACGCCGCCTCGCACGAGGCGTGGCCCGTCAAGCGGCTGGCCGAAGTGAGCGGCGTGTCGGAGGCGCATTTTGCGCGCTCGTTCAAGCAGGCCTTCGGCATTCCGCCACACCGCTACCTGCTCACGCGCCGCATCGAGCAGGCCACCACCCTGCTGCGCGACACCGACCTGCCCATCATCGAAATCGCCTACGCCACAGGCTGGGAAAGCCTGGGCACCTTCGGCCGCATCTTTCGCGACATCACCGGGCAGAGCCCGAGCGCGCTGCGCCGCCACGCCCAGGCCACCGCGCCGCAGCAGCAACTCGACCGCGTGCCCGCCTGTGTGCTGAAAGCGGCGCAGCGGCCCGACCTTGTCACAGCAGTTTCGGAGAAGCGCCGCCAACTGGCGGACGGTACAAATCCGTCACCTACCAACAACAAGGAGCGGTGATGAGCCAAGGGATCAATGTCGTCGGGCTGTATGTGGATGATCAGGACGCGGCGCTGGCGTTCTATGTCGACAAGCTCGGGTTTCGCGTGCATACCGACGTGCGCAACGGCCCGTATCGGTGGCTGACGGTGCAGCATCCGGAGCAGCCGTCGTTTCAGCTCGGCCTGTTCCAGCCCGGCCCGCCGATTCACGACGAGGCCACCGCGCAGACGCTGCGCGCCATGGTTGCCAAAGGCGCGATGCCGCCGCTGGTGCTGACCGTTGCCGATTGCCGGAAGGCCTATGCGCAACTGCGCGAGCGCGGCGTCGAGTTCACGCAGGAGCCGGTCGAACGCTTCGGCAGTGTCGATGCTGGCTTTCGTGACCCCGCCGGCAACGGCTGGAAGATGATCCAGGCTGCTGGGGGTGCAAAGTGAGCGCCCGCAACGCAATCCGCCAGTTCCATCGCTGGGTGTCGATGGCCTTCACGCTCACGGTCATCGCCAACTTTGTCGCCATGGGTGTGGGCAAGGGCGCCCAGCCGCCCGCGTGGATCACCTATGCGCCGCTGCTGCCGCTGGCGCTGTTGCTGTTCACGGGGCTTTATATGTTTGCGCTGCCGTACCTGGATCGGCGTGGCGCGCGGCGTTCGACCGGCGATGGTGACGCGTCCAGCGCGGCGATCTGAGCGTCACTGCTCGATTGCGGGGTGCAGACGGTCGAGCGGGAGTGTCCGGGGCTCGGGCAACAAGCTCAACGCCTCGAACATGACAGATCGAGGTTGAACAAATCGGGCTCAAAGGGCCGAACGCGACGGGGCGAAGTTGATCTGCCGGGTTCAGAACGCCGCGCGTCAGCGTTGAATGCTGAGCGGCGGTGTTCTGAACGTTAAAGGCGGCGATGCGTTACTGCTGCATCTTGAACGGCGCGGTCGGGGCTGGCCCCTGGATACGCTTCACTTCTTCCTTGGGCAGCGGCACCACCGCAAACACGGCGTCAGTTTCCTTGGCTTCGCGGATATCGACGGACTTGCGCTCGAAGATGTTGACGCCCGAGAACACCATCACGTCCCCCAGCTTGGGAGTGAAGGCAAAGTAATCCGGTTCGTCGAGCACAACATTGCCTTTGACGATGACCTTGCGTTGCAGGTACGCGTAGTCCCCCGTGACCAGCACGGCCTTGGCGGGATTGCGCAGGTTCTTGCCGGCCACGTCGCGCAGCATCACGGTCATGCTGCGGTCCAGGGTCGATTGCAGCATGTCGCGCAGGGGTTGTGCCTGCTGCGCCAGCCAGCCGGTATCACCCGACAGCGGTTTGACGTCGGCGCTTGCAGCGATGTACTGCGTCTCCCACAGCGGTTTGCCTCCGGTATCCACCAGCTTCGTCTTGAGCACCACATACGGTCGGACCTCCGTGTCGTTCACGTAGGTCAGCACGCCGAAGGGCTGCACGCTCAGGTGTGTGCCGCCGCTGCCGACCGTCAGCGCCTTGTTTTCGTCGGCTTTCAGCTTGGCCTGCAGGAGCGTATCGGCCTGAGTCAGCATGTCGTAGGTCGTGACCGCAGACGTATCGCCGGCGCGGCTTTGTGCGCGTGCGCTGTTGATCGAGTCCGCGGCAATCACGCCCAGCAGACCGAACGCCATGCCGACGCCCAGGCCCGCCTGGTGTCCGCTGATATAGAGCCGGGTATTGGGTACCGCGTAGATGCCCAGCGGCAGATCCCACTTGGAAGGCGGCTCCTTGTCAAGGCTCACCGTGACCTGCTTCTGCTCTGCCGGGAAAGGTTCGGTATGGCGGAAGCTGGCGCAGCCTGCCAGCGCGGCGATGGTCAGGCCGAGCGCGGCCCGGACGGCGAGTTGACGCAGTCCCATTGTTACTACCCCCTGATGATGTTGTTGTTGAGGCCGTCCGCGCATCTTCGGGAGCGTCATCTGCTCCTGCCGATGCTGCGATCGGCCGAAAGCGGATGATAAGGAAGCAATGTGCTTTACGGATACCCCCCGAACGCGGCCTCTAGGTGGCAATGGCTGCTGCTTTAGACGGCCTGCGCGTCAATCTGCGTGACCTCATGCCGCCCACTCCTCCGCCACAACACCACCGCCACCACATGGCACGCGGCCGCGGCCCACCCCAACATGCCCGGCCCGCCATGCGCCAGGGCCAGGGCGCCAACGCTCGACCCCAGTGCAATCCCCGCATACACCGCAGACGCATGCAGCGACAGCGTGATCGGTGACACATCGGGCGCGAGGCGGATCAGCCGCGTCGCTTGCGCCGGGCCGAAGCCCCAGCCGGCCATGCCCCACAGCACGACCGCGCCGATGGCGACCGCGCCGGCCACCGTGCCGTGCAGCACCTGCGCTGACAGCGACAGCACCGAGAACGCCAGCACGATGCCCGCGCTGCTGACCGCCAGCACGCGTGCCACGCCTGCGCGGTCGGTCATGTGGCCGCCCAGGCCCGTGCCCAGCGCCGCAAAGCTGCCGACCAGGAACAGCACGATGCCCACGTGCTGTGGCGCGAAGCCCAGCCCCTGGACAAAGAACGGGGCGACGTAGGTGTAGAACGTAAAGCCGCCGGCGGCCCACAGCGTGGACACCGCCAGCGCGCCCAGCATGCCGGGCCGGCGCGCCACGGAGAGGCGTTGCGCCAGCGTGGTCACACTGTGCGGCAGGGCGCGCGGCAGGCCGAACGCGAGGCCTGCTGTGGCCAGCGCCGACAGCACACCGCATGCGATGAACGTCGAGCGCCAGTCGCCCTGCGCCGCAATCCAGGCGCCCAGCGGCACGCCGAGCGCCACCGCCACCGTGCCGCCGCCCGTGATGATGGCGAGCGCCGAGCCGCTGCGCGAGGCGGGCACCAGCGAGGTCGCCACCGCATTGGCCGTCGGCAGAAAGACGCCGGCCGCCAGCGCCAGCAGCACGCGCGCCGCCATCAACTGCCCGAAGCCGTGCGCGGTGGCCGCCAGCAAGTTGCCTGCCGCAAAGATGGCCAGCGCGCCGATCAGCACGCGTCGGCGGTCGACATTGCCCAGCAGCGTCGCCATCACCGGCGAGCCCACGGCGTACGTGACGGCAAACACGGTGACGAGCTGCCCGGCCGCCGGCACGCTCACCCCCAGGTCTGCGGCCAGGACCGGCAGCAGGCCGGCGATCATGAAACCTTCAGTGCCGATGGCGAACGCGCCCAGGCACAACCACCACAGCGATGCCGGCATGGTCGGCTCCTGTCAGAAGAAGAAAGCGGAATGGAGGCGGAGCGCGGAGGCTCCGCGAGGATCAGCGCGCGGTGGTGCTGGCCGTCTGGCCCAACAGCACGCTGCGCTCGTCGTCGGAGATGTCTTCGCGGCGGCGCGAGTAGGCGCGCTCCACCCCGGCATAAGCGCGATGCGTGGCAGGGCGTGCGCCAACGGCTTCGAACCAGCGCTGCAGATTCGGAAAGTCGTTCAAGTCCTGGCCGTGCCCGGCGTGCGGCACGATCCACGGATAAGCCGCGATGTCGGCGATCGTGTAGTCGTTGCCGGCAATGTAGGGCCGATCGGCCAGGCGGCGGTCGAGCACGCCGTACAGGCGGTTCGTTTCCTTGGTGTAGCGCTCGATGGCGTAGGGCACGCGCTCGGGGGCGTACACGTTGAAGTGGCCGATCTGCCCGGCCATCGGGCCCAGGCCGCCCACCTGCCAGAACAGCCACTTGAGCACTTCCATGCGGCCGTGCAGGTCGGCGGGCATCAACTGGCCGGTCTTCTCTGCCAGATAAAGCAGCATGGCGCCCGATTCGAACAGCACCACGGGTTCGCTGCCTTCGGCCGGGTCATGATCGACCATGGCCGGAATCTTGTTGTTGGGCGAAATGGCCAGGAACTCGGGCTTGAACTGGTCCCCCCGGCTGATATCGACGGGGATGACGCGGTGCGGCAAGCCGGTTTCGGCAAAGAACAGCGCCATCTTCAGGCCGTTGGGCGTGGCGCAGTAGTAGAGGTCGATCATGGCGGGGCCCTCGTGTTCTGTCATGTTGGTTGACAGATTATGTGGGCGAGTGGCCTTTTGTAATGTCCAAAAAATGGAATTTTCAGGTGACCACTCACTGGCTGTGCACCTGTGCGGGCTCCGCTGTTTCGCAAGCGCGTGCGTACCATTCCCAGGCCGCGGTGCCGCACAGCACGCCCGTCGCCAGCGCCGACACGGCCAGCGCCGGAAGCTCAACCGCTGGTAGCCATGCGCCACCCAACACCACTAGGCCGACCACATGTGCCGGACGCAACCGCCCGAAGATCGCCCACTTGAACAGCAGGTTGCCCAGCAGGTATAGCGCCGCACTGCCCAGCACCGCCAGCGTTGTCCCTTCATGGGCGTGGCCCACCGGATGCGCCAGCACAAATTCATCGGCCACGGCCCCGACGATGATGCCGGCCACCAGCACGACGTGGATGTAGGTGTAGGCCAGGCGTGCGAGCCGCCCCGGATCAGCCGAATGCGAGATGGTGCGCGCACCGCGCTCGGCAATCGTGTCGAAGTACAGCCACCACATCGCCAGGCTGCCGACGAACGACAGCGCCATCGCCGCGATGTTTTCTGCGTTCCAGTCGAGCCCGGCAAACGTGGAGCCCGTCACCAGCACCGATTCGCCCAGCGCGATGATGATGAACAGCGAGCAGCGCTCGGCCATGTGGCCGCCTTCCACGTTCCAGTCGTTGGTGGTGGAGCGGCCGAGGCCCGGCGTGTAGAAGCCCATCGATGGCCCGAGCCATTCGATGGTCAGCGCGACGATCCAGCAGGCCCAGCGCACGGAACCGTCCGACAGGCCGCCCGCCAGCCACAGCACGGCAGAGATGCCGAGCCACGTGGCGATGCGCTGGAAGTTGCGCCGCATGGGCAGCGACTCGCCGCGCACGGCCCACAGGAAGAACACCGTGCGCCCGAACTGCATGAACACATAGGCCAGCGCAAACGCCAGCCCGCGCGAGCCGAACGCCTGCGGCAGCGATGCCGAGAGCAGCAGCCCGCCCGTCATCAGCACGAGCATCAGCATGCGGATGGCGAGCTTGTCCGGATCGAGCCAGTTCGTCACCCACGACGTGAAGATCCACACCCACCACACCGCCAGCATCAGCAGCAGCGCCTGCGCGCCGCCCTGCAGCGTGAAGTTGCCGATCAGCAGATGCGAGAGCTGCGTCACCGCAAACACGAACACCAGATCGAAGAACAACTCGATGTTGGTGACGCGGTGGTGGCCGTGGGCCCCTTCAGGCGCGGGGCGGAGATAACTGCGGGGCATCGGGTGTCCTCGGTGCAAGACTCGGCGGGGGCGATCAGGCCGACTGCATGCCGAGCGTGAGCGTGCCTGCGCCCACCATCACCGCACCGCCCGTGTAGCCGAAGCGGCGCTGTGCGGCCACGCTGGTCAAACGCTTGGCGAGCAGCTTGGCGGCCAGCGCGTACATCGACGCATTGGCGGCAGCCAGGATGACGAAGGTCGGCAGCAGGATCGCGCTCTGCGACAGGAAGGTCTGCTCGGCCGACATGAACTGCGGCACGAAGGCGACGAAAAAGACGATGCTCTTGGGGTTCAGCGCGGTGACCGTCCAGGCCGACAGGAAGCGGCGGCCGGCGGACTTTTGCTGCACGGGGATGGTGGCCTCCGGCGCGTCCGCCTGTACGTCATCCTGCAGGCGGCGCGCGCTGAGGATGGACTTGATGCCCAGATAGACGAGGTACGAACCGCCAATGAGCTTGAGCGCCGTGAAGGCCGCGGCCGATGCGGCGAGCAGTGCGCCCGCACCGGCAAGGGACACGGCCATGGCGGTCGTGTCGCCTGCCGCCACGCCGGCAACGGTGCTCCACGCCGAGCGGCCACGGTTGGCCAGCGAATCACCAATCACCAAAAGGATGGTCGGGCCGGGGATGAGCAGGATGATGATGCTGGCGCCGATGAAGGCCAGCCAGGTTTGGAGGGTCATGGGGCGGCTCGCTGTGTTGTTGGGTGAGGGGAGACAGTTATCCATGAAAAAAATGGGGCGTCAAATGGGGCGGGGTGTTTTTCTTTTTTCTTGGTTTTGATGTTGGTGGTGCATCCCTTGTTTCATCCCCTGCCGGGGCTGACTCACTTTCTTTGGTCTTGCCCAAAGAAAGTAAGCAAAGAAATGCGCGCCCGAGATGGCGAAAGACTCCTTCAATTTTCGTAACCGGGCGGAGGCGGGGAAAACTCGCTGCGCTCAGACAGTTCCCCGCCTTTTTTCCGCCCGCTTACAAAAATTGAAGGCGCCATCAAGGGCAGGAACGGCCAAACACTCGGTATGCCGGTGCAAACGAAAAAGCGAGCCTTGGTGGCTCGCTTCGTGTTCGACGGTTTGCTTTTCCCTTGCCCTAGATGGCGCCTTGGATTTTTGTTGCGGGGAGGATCAAGGAAGGAGCCTTGTCTGAGCGCAGCGAGTTTGGCTCCTTCCCCTCCCCGCGACACAAATCCAAGGAGGGGGTCGCCATCTCGGGCGCGCCTTTCTTTTGCTTACTTTTCTTTGGCAAGACAAAGAAAAGTGAGTCGGTCCCGGCAGGGAACGAAAGGGAGGTGGACCACCAAGGCAAAAAATAACCCCAAAAAAACCTACCCATGTCGCCTCGCCGCCAACCCCACCCCACTCACCAACAAAACCCCCGCCGCCACCTCCAACCCATGCGGCAACCGACCCTCATAAACAAACCCATACACCAACGCAAACACCGTCTCAAACACGATCAACTGCCCCGACAGGGTCAACGGCAACTTGCGGCTGGCCGCATTCCACAGGCTGTTCCCGAGCACAGACGCCCCCAGCGCCACGCCCATATTCACCAGCCAGAACATCGCCCATGCCGATGCGGGCTGCGCAGACACCGTTGCCATGCCGGGCATGAAAAACGCCGGCACGGCCAGGGCCAGTGACAACACCCCAGTCGCAACGCCCATCAACAGCGACCACTCGCGACTGGTGAACTGCGGCCGCGCGCGCAGGTACCGCGCATTGCACACCGCGTACACCGTCCAGCACGCCAGCGCGCCCGCGGCCATCAGCAGGCCGATGAAATAGGTTCTGCCGCCCGCACTCGAATGCACGTCGGGCGCATCCAGGTAGATGCACACCACGCCGGCCACGGCCATCAGGAGCGGCACGGCCAGGCGGCGCATGGGCAGGCTGCCCCGTTCCGCTGCGCCGGCCAGCGTGACCGTCACCGGCAGCAGCCCAATGATGAGCGACACCGGTGCCACGCCCGCGCGCTGCACGCCGCCCGCCACGCACAGGTAGTAAAGGATGTTGCCCGGCAGCGATAACAGCAGCAGCGCCAGCCAATCGCGCCGGGTCGGTTTGCGCCACAGCGTGCGCCACACCGGTAGCGCGAGTGCCAGCGACAACACGCCATACAACACATACCGCGCCGCTGAAAGCGCCAGCGGAGAGAACTGCGGCAGCATCTTCGGCGCGACGAAGATGACGCCCCACAGCGCCCCGGCCGCGACGCCGTAGCCGATGCCCGTGAGGTGGTCACGCCGTGCGTCGTGCTGCGTGTGATGAAGATGCGTTGCAGTGGAGGTGTCGCCAACAGCCATGGAGCGCCTGTCCGGAAAGATCAATCGAACCGGCACTGTGCGCGCGCGCGCGCCGCGCGTCTTGGCGAAGACGGCTGCGCTTTGGCAAAAACGGAAACGGAAACTGAGACCGGGGGCTAGCGCCGCACGGCTGCGGGCGTGATGCCGTGTGCGGCCTTGAGGTGGCGCGTGAGGGCGCTTTGGTCGTAGTAGCCGGTGCGCGCGGCAACCTCGGCGATGGGCAGGGCGGTGGTTTCCAGCAGCGTCAGCGCATGCCGCAGCCGTACCTCGGCCAGATGCGCGTGCAGCGTGGTGCCGTAGGCCGCACGGAACAGCGTGGCAAGGCGGCGCGCGCTCACGCCGACTTCTGCGGCGAGCGCATCGACGGTGAGCGGCTCGGCGTAGCGGTGTTCGATCGCGTGCCATACGCGCTCGGCACGTGCATCGGCGCGTGCGCGTATTTGCGTGGATTGGTTGGCCGGATGCGCGGCCAGCGTCGCCAGCGCGAGTGACGACCACGCATTGGCCAGCACCATGTCGACGATGGGCGCGTCTTGCAGCCACGTCGTCAGCGCGCGCAGGCCCGGCGTGAGCGGAAAGAACACGCGATCGGCCAGGCCGCCGAGGCCGGGGGCGCCTACGTTTTGCCCGGGAATGTCGAACACGATGAAGCGGTTGGCGCCCGTGGCTTCAAACGCGTGCGTGGCGCCGGCCGGAATGAGCGCAGCGTGGTGCGTGTCGACGCGGCCGCCGCGGCCGTCCACGTCCATCTCCAGGATGCCGCGTGCGGGCATCACGACTTGCATGAAGTCGTGCGAGTGCGGAGGGGCGGCGAGGCCGTAAGTGCGGAAGTCCAGCATGGTGCCGCCGAGAATAGCACCGGCATCCGCCCAAAAAAATACCCGGCCACAGATCATGCTGCGCCGGGTCTCGGAACTTTCACGGAAAGAGGCTCCGTGAGAAGAGGAACACGCATATCGTGCGCTGCGTGCATGACAGCGGCATGTCAGCCGCGCCTGCGCACTCATTCTTCCTGGATCGCCACTTTGTCCGGATAGAACGCGAGATAGCCCGCCACTTCACGCGCGACGGGTTTGGGCTGCTCGTACGTCCAGACGGCGTTGTCGACGCGCACATCGCCTGCCACGATGGTGTAGTACGACGCATCGCCCTTGTACGGGCAATGCGTGTGATGCTGCGTGCGCTCCAGCAGATTCATCTGCACATCGTCGCGCGGGATGTACTGTACCGGCGGGTACGACGCCTCGCGCAGCGTGCGCGCCAGATGCGTGCTGGCGATGGTGAAGCCGTTGAGGGTCACCGTCACGCGGCGCGGGTTCGACTCCACGGTAATGGGGTGATTCGGATCGATATCGGGCATGCGGCACTCCTGCAGTTGGGCGAGGGAAGACGCTTTCACTGTAGCAAGCGCCGCGCGCGCCTTCTTTTGCCCCCGCTGCTTACCAGTGGGTTTCCGATTCCGGCGTGGACGAGACGCGATGGATCGCCAGGTCGGCGCCCATGAATTCGGCCTCGCGATCAAGCCTCAGCCCCACGAGCTTGCGCAGCGTGCCGTACACCACTGTGCCGCCGATCAGCGCAATGGCGATGCCGCCGGCCGTGCCCGCCACCTGCGCCCAGAACGACACGCCGCCCAGGCCGCCCAGCGCCTTCAGGCCGAAGATGCCGGCCGCGATGCCGCCCCACGCGCCGCATAGACCATGCAGCGGCCACACGCCGAGCACGTCGTCGATGCGCCAGACGTTTTGCACGCGCGTGAACATCCAGACAAACAGCACGCCCGCAATGCCGCCGACGGCAAGCGCCCCCAGCGGGTGCATCACGTCGGAGCCGGCGCACACGGCTACCAGGCCGGCCAGCGGGCCGTTGTACGAAAAGCCCGGGTCGTTCTTGCCCATCCACCACGCGGTGAGCGTGCCGCCCACCATGGCCATCAGCGAGTTGATGGCGACCAGGCCGCTCATCTTGTCGAGCGTCTGCGCGCTCATCACGTTGAAGCCGAACCAGCCCACCGCCAGCACCCAGGCGCCGGCGGCCAGGAACGGGATGTTCGACGGCGGATGCGCGGCGATGCGGCCGTCGTCTTTGTAGCGGCCGTGGCGCGCGCCGAGCAGCAGCACCGCCGGCAGCGCGATCCAGCCGCCCACGGCGTGCACGACCACCGAGCCGGCAAAGTCGTGGAACTCCGCGCCCGTCACGCTCTGCAGCCAGTGCTGGATGCCGAAGCGCTCGTTCCAGGCGATGCCTTCAAAGAACGGGTAGACGAAGCCCACCAGCACGAAGGTTGCCGCCAGTTGCGGCTCGAAGCGCGAGCGCTCGGCAATGCCGCCCGAGATGATGGCCGGGATGGCCGCCGCGAAGGTCAGCAGGAAGAAGAACTTCACCAGCTCATAGCCGTTCTGCTGGGCGAGCACGTCGGCGCCGGTAAAGAAATTGACGCCGTACGCGATCGAATAGCCGATGAAGAAGTACGCGATGGTCGACACGGCAAAGTCGACCAGGATCTTGACCAGCGCATTGACCTGGTTCTTCTTGCGGACGGTGCCCAGCTCAAGGAACGCGAAGCCGGCATGCATGGCCAGCACCATGATCGCGCCCAACAGGATGAAGAGCGCGTCGCCCCCGGTTTTGATGGAGTTCATTGCGGTTGTCGTGCGGGTTGAGGGTCAGCGCCATCCGGGTGCAGTGCATGCCCACAAATGACGCAAAAAGCGCCGACAGATGCAAAAGTTGTTCCAACCGTGTGCAAAAAGGTGACATGGCGCACCAGGGCCGTGCGCGCGCCGTCGTTCTCGGGCGTCGGGTTTGGGGTGGCCCGAAATCGGTGCGTAATTGCCTTGAATTGGTGCGGTTGAGGTGGTTGATGCGCCGTAGTGGTGCGCGTGGGCGCGGAAGGTTACGGCTTGGCGCCCGACACGCTGAACGATGCCGCCACGGCGTTCCACAGCGGCTCGTACCGCAAGCGCACGGCGCTGGCCTGCTCGGGCGAGGTGGCGGGGGACTGCATGTGCAGCATCAGCAGCGCGCCGTCAGTTGGCACCATGAAGACGCGGCCGACCAGCGTGTTGCCCGTGGCGCGCGGGATATGCGGGCCGGGCGATTCGCCGATGTAGCTGGCCCACACCCCGGTGCGTCCGCCGAACGACTGCGTGCCCCAGCCGAGCAGCCGGCAAGGGGCCGCCACGGCTTGCTTGACGGCATCGCGCATCCAGCGCGGTTCGCGGCTGTCAGGAACGGTTTCGAGGTCGCCTTCGGTGGGGCGCACGATCAGTTCCATGCGTGACAGCCCCGAGCCGCCCTGGTTGGCCCACGCGCCGATCGCCACCCGCGCCGGGTCGGGCTTGCGCGGCGGCGTGGGCGGCACGCGCTCCCAGGAGAACGGCAGCCGCAGGCCGAGGCTCGCGCCGCGCGCATTCGGCCAGTCAGACAACGTCACGGTCTGGGTGAAGCGGCTGCTCAGTTCATCGGCGGGGCGGTCGTCGTAGACCACCGCCAGCAGCGTCTGCAGGGTGGCGCGGTCCTGGTTGCCCTGCGCACGCGCAACCACGCGTTCGGCCAGCGCGTGCGCCGTCTGGGCAGTCTGGGTGGCGGTCGTCACGCTGGGCTGGTGGATATCGAGTGCGCGCTCGATCAGGAGTTGCCGCTCGTCGTCGGATAGCGGAATGCCGGCGATCAGGCGGCGCGTGCGGGCCAGCGCCTGCGGGAAAGTGTTGTCGAACTGCGTACGGGCGCGGATCAGCTCTTCACGCTGACCGGGAAAGCGTTGAATGGCGCGATCAAGCGCCTGCGTCTGCACGGTCAGGAAACCAAGCACGCTGATCAGCCCCGGGATGGCGCCGGGCGTGTAGTCCCACGCCAGGGCGTGGCCGGACCACGCCAACAAGGCAGTCAGACACCAGCGCATCGTTGCGCGGCTTGGCATTGGAAGTTCCCCCTGTGGCCGGACCCGTCTCCGGCCAAAATCTGACTCTAACGATTTGTATCGATTGTGTGCAAGCTGGGTGTTGCACCGAGATCGGACCGTTCCGGCCCCACTGTTTGCGCAAACAATGCCGGCGCCCGCGCGGCCGGTTGACGAGGGCGTCAACCCCGAAAATACTGTCTGTTCGACCCGTCGACCGGCACACCGCGCCTTGTGCGCTGTACAACACCTCCAATGCCGGCGCCCACTTTATCGAAGGTGGAGACATGACCGATCTTTCCGCTGCCCGCGCGGCCGATCCCACGCCTGCCAGCGAAGCCGCGCCGGTGCGCAATAAGGTGCGCTTCGTGACGGCCGCATCGTTGTTCGACGGGCATGACGCGTCGATCAACATCATGCGGCGCATCCTGCAGTCGCTGGGCTGCGAAGTGATCCATCTTGGGCACAACCGCTCGGTGGACGAGGTGGTCAACGCGGCGCTGCAGGAAGACGTGCAGGGCATTGCCGTGTCCAGCTACCAGGGCGGCCACGTCGAATACTTCAAGTACATGATCGACGCGCTGCGCGCACGCGGCGGCGAGCACATCCAGGTGTTCGGCGGCGGTGGCGGCGTGATCGTGCCGACGGAGATCCGCGAGTTGCAGGACTACGGCGTCGCGCGCATCTACAGCCCCGAAGACGGCCAGCGCATGGGCCTGGCCGGCATGATTGCCGACATGGTGCAGCGCTGCGATATTGATCTCTCCATCTACGCGCCGGCCACGCTGGAGCCCGTCGCCAATGGCGACCGCCGCGCCCTGGCGCAATTGATCACCGCACTGGAATCGGGCCGCATCGATCCGGCATTGCGCGAGGCCGTGCACGCGGCTGCGATGGCCACGCCGACGCCGGTGCTCGGCATCACGGGCACAGGCGGCGCAGGCAAGTCGTCGCTCACCGATGAGCTGATCCGCCGCTTCCGCCTTGACCAGCGAGACACGCTGCGCATCGCTGTCATCTCGATCGATCCGTCGCGGCGCAAGTCGGGCGGTGCGTTGCTGGGCGACCGCATTCGCATGAACGCGATCAACCATCCGAACATCTTCGTGCGCTCGCTGGCCACGCGCGAGGCCAGCCGCGAGATCTCCGACGCGCTGCCCGACGTGATTGCCGCATGCCGCGCCGCCGGGTTCGATTTCATCATCGTCGAGACCTCCGGCATCGGGCAGGGCGATGCGGCCATCGTGCCGCACGTCGATTTGTCGCTGTACGTGATGACGCCCGAGTTTGGCGCCGCCAGCCAGCTGGAGAAGATCGACATGCTCGACTTTGCCGATCTGGTAGCGATCAACAAATTCGACCGCAAGGGCGCGCAGGACGCGTGGCGCGACGTCGCCAAGCAGGTGCAGCGCAACCGCGAGCAATGGCACGCCCGGCCCGAAGACATGCCGGTGTTCGGCACGCAGGCCTCGCACTTCAATGACGACGGCGTGACGGCGCTGTATCACATGCTGGCCGATCGGCTGAGCGAGCGCGGCATGGCGCTGGCTGAACGCACGCTGCCGCGCCCGGCGGGCAAATGCTCCACCAGCCACGACGCCATCGTGCCGCCCGCGCGCGTGCGCTACCTGGCGGAGCTGGCCGATACGGTGCGCGGCTACCACCGCCGCGTCGATGCGCAAAGCCGCCTCGCGCGGGAGCGCCAGCAGTTGCGGGCCAGCCACCGCATGCTGGAGCAGGCCGGTGCCACGGTGCAGACGCTGTCCGCGCTCGACAAGCAAGCCACCGAGCGCGACGCGCAGCTCGGCGCTGTTGAGCGCAAGCTGCTCGCCATGTGGCCCGATCTGCGCCGCGCGTATTCCGGAGACGAATACGTTGTCAAGATTCGCGACAAGGAAATCCGCACGCAGCTCACGCACACCACGCTCTCGGGCACGACCATCCGCAAGGTCGTCCTGCCGCCGTATGAAGACGATGGCGAGGTGCTGCGCTGGCTGATGCGCGAGAACGTGCCGGGCAGTTTTCCGTACACCGCCGGCGTGTTCGCCTTCAAGCGTGAGAACGAAGACCCGACGCGCATGTTCGCGGGCGAGGGCGATGCCTTCCGCACCAACCGGCGCTTCAAGCTCGTCTCCGAAGGCATGGAGGCCAAGCGGCTCTCCACCGCGTTCGACTCCGTCACGCTCTACGGCGAAGATCCGGCGCTGCGCCCGGACATCTACGGCAAGGTGGGCAACTCCGGCGTGTCGATCGCCACGCTCGACGACATGGAAGTGCTGTACGACGGCTTTGACCTGACTAGCCCCGCCACGTCGGTGTCCATGACGATCAACGGGCCCGCGCCGACGATCCTGGCGATGTTCATGAATACCGCCATCGACCAGAATCTCGCCCGGTTCCGCGCGGACAACCAGCGCGAGCCGACGCAGGACGAGGAAGCGAAGATCCGCGCGTGGGTGCTGCAGAACGTGCGCGGCACGGTGCAGGCCGACATCCTCAAGGAAGACCAGGGCCAGAACACCTGCATCTTCTCGACCGAGTTTTCGCTCAAGGTGATGGGCGATATCCAGGAATATTTCGTGCACCACCAGGTGCGCAATTTCTACTCGGTGTCGATCTCGGGCTACCACATAGCCGAGGCGGGCGCGAACCCGATCTCGCAACTCGCATTCACGCTGGCCAACGGCTTCACGTATGTGGAGGCGTACCTCGCGCGCGGCATGCATATCGACGATTTCGCGCCGAACCTGTCGTTCTTCTTCTCCAACGGCATGGACCCCGAGTACAACGTGCTGGGCCGCGTCGCGCGTCGCATCTGGGCGGTGACCCTGCGAGACAAGTACGGCGCGAACGAGCGCAGCCAGAAGCTGAAGTACCACGTGCAGACGTCGGGCCGGTCATTGCACGCGCAGGAGATTGCCTTCAACGATATCCGCACGACGCTGCAGGCGCTGATCGCCATCTACGACAACTGCAACAGCCTGCACACGAATGCCTACGACGAGGCGATCACCACGCCGACAGCCGAGTCGGTGCGGCGCGCCCTGGCCATCCAACTCATCATCAACCGCGAGTGGGGCCTCGCCAAGTGCGAGAACCCGAACCAGGGCAGCTTCGTCATCGATGAACTGACGGACCTGGTGGAAGAAGCTGTGCTGCAGGAGTTCGAGCGCATTGCCGAGCGCGGCGGGGTGCTCGGCGCGATGGAAACCGGCTACCAGCGCGGCAAGATTCAGGAAGAGTCGATGCTGTACGAGCAGCGCAAGCACGATGGCTCGCTGCCGATCATCGGTGTGAATACGTTCCGCAATCCCGACGCCGAGAGTGTGGTGCCGCCGCACATTGAACTGGCACGCTCCAGCGAAGAAGAGAAGCAGAGCCAACTCGCGCGGCTGCAGGATTTTCATGCACGGCATGCCGGGGAAGCGCCCGCCATGCTGCAGCGCCTGCAGCGCGCCGTGATCGACGATCAGAACGTGTTCGCGGTGCTGATGGACGCCGTGCGCGTCTGCTCGCTTGGGCAGATCACGCACGCGTTGTTCGAGGTGGGCGGGCAGTACCGGCGCAACATGTAGCCCGCACCCCGTTCAAGCGTGCGTGGCGGGCGCAATCCATGCCGGCAGCGCGCCATGCCCGCCGCGCGGAGCGTGCCAGACCTGGCGCGCAGCTGCAGTCACGCTGTCGATGAGGGGTACGGGCACGTGCGCCTGCAGCTTCTGCGCCATGCCCGCCAATCCCGCGCCGCCCAGCACGATTGCGTCGACGGGCTGGCGCCGCAGGACGGTCGTGCAGGCGCCAATCAAGATCTGTTCTGCCGCATCCGGCGCGGCGTATAGCGCGGCCCCGTCTAGTTCGACGGTATGGATATCGCGCACGGTGTGGCCGCCTTCAAGCGTGGGCAGCAAGCGCTCCAAAATCGGCCCCCACGCATGGCCTCCCGTGATGACTGCGCAAGTGCCGTACGTTGCCGCTTCCATCAACGCGGCCTCCGCCAGGCCGGTGACGGGGCACGGCGCTACCTCGCGCAGCGCGAAGAGCCCGGGGTCGCCAAAACAGCCGATGATGGCGGCGTTGATGGCTGGCTGCTGTGCCCGCGTCCATGCGTCGAGCGCGGCGTGCGCGGCCACCGCGTAGCCGACTTCGGTGGCGATGTACGGCGCACCAAACCGCGCGGTAACCGCTTCCACAACGACATCGCAGGGCAATGCAGCCTGCACGAAGCGCGTGATGGTCTGTGTGAGCGCGCTCGTGGTATTCGGGTTGATCAGCAGCAGCCGGCGCGGCCCGGCCGATTCCGTAGCGAGGGTCATTGGCGCGCGTTCAGTCAATGGTTCAGTCAACCCGCCCGGCGCTCTGGCGGCGGCGCAGTCGAACAATGGCCAGCATCGTCAGCCCCATCACCATGAACGACACCACGGTGGTGAGCGTGCCCAGCGCGTAGATGGACGGCGTCGTCACGGTGGTGGTCAATCCTTGCAGTTCGAGCGGCAGCGTGTTGACGTCGCCGATCGCCTGCGAGGTGCGTGCGATCTCGTCCCAGCTCAGCGTGAAGCCGAACATGCCCACGCCGATGAGCGACGGCGCAATCAACGGCAGCACAACGTGCCGGAACGTCTGCCAGGGCGTGGCCCCCAGGTCGCGCGCGGCTTCTTCGTAGGCTGGGTTGAAGCGGTTGAAGACGGCGAACATGATGAGCAGGCCGAACGGCAGCGTCCACGTGAGGTGCGCGCCGAGGGCGGATGTCCAGAGGCCCAGCGACGATCCAAAGCTGTCGGCCTGATCGCCCATGCCCAACGCGGTGAGCAACGCCTTGATGCCCGTGTCGATCAGCCGGAACTGCAGGCCGATGCCGAGCGACACCACGATCGACGGCATGATCAGGCTGGCCACCGTGACGTAGAACAGTGCACCACCGCCACGCAGCCGCTTCCGGAAAGCCAATGCCGCCAGCAGCGAGAGCCCCATGGTCAGCGCCATCACGACCGCGCCCAGCGCGAGTGAGCGCCGGAATGCCGCGCCGATGTCGACCACGCCCAGGCCTTCGGCAAGCTGGCGATACCAATGCAGCGAGAGCCCATTCATCGGAAATGTCAGGCCGCCTTCCGGGCCCTGGAAGCTGAGCGCGAAGATCGTCAGCATCGGCCCGTACAGGAACAGCACAAACAGCGCGAAGAGGCATGCCAGCGGCCAGAAGCCGGGGGCATGGGGTTCGCGAAAGCGCGCTTGCATGTCAAAGCTCCTTGCGGATGTCGACCACGCGGGTCAGGCCCCAGATGATCATCAGCACCGTCAGCAGCAGCACCACGGCGTTGGCGGCCGCCAGCGGAAATTGCAGGTACGACGTCTGCACCTGGATCATCTTGCCGACCGAGGCGATCTGCTGGCCGCCCATCACGCCCACGGTCACGAAATCGCCCATGACGATGGTCAGGATGAAGATGGAGCCGATCAGGATGCCGCTGCGCGACAGCGGCACGATCACGTGCCACAGCGTTTGCCAGGCGCTGGCGCCTGCATCGCGCGCGGCTTCGAGCAACGCGCGGTCGATGCGCATCATCGAATTGAAGATCGGCACGATCATGAACATGGTGTAGAGGTGCACGTAGGCCAGCAGCACCGAGAAGTTCGAATACAGCAGCCAGTCCTGCGGCTGCTCGGTCAGGTGCATGGCCTGCAGCGTCTGGTTGACGAGGCCGTTGCGGCCCAGCAACGGGATCCACGAAATCATGCGGATCACGTTGGACGTCCAGAACGGCACCGTGCAGATCACGAACAGCAGCGTCTGCACCGCAGCCGAGCGCACGTGGAACGCCAGGAAGTACGCCAGCGCAAAACCCAGCACCAGCGTCAGCGCCCAGGTGCCCAGCGCAAAGCGCAGCGTCGACAGGTACGTCGACGCCGTCACGCACAGATCGCCGTATTCATTGAGATGGCCGCAGCCTTCCCACAGCTTGGCGTAGTTGCGCAAGGTGAAGGTCGGCAGCAGCGCGTACTCGTTGAAATCCCAGAAGCTGACCATTGCGACCAGCCCCAGCGGGATCAGAAAGAACACGACAAACACCGCCGCAAACGGCAGCGCCTGCAAGCCCGGACGCAGGGCGCCGGCGGCGGGTGGAGTAGACGGCGTAGACGGCGTAGAGGGTGTCATGACGATGGCGACGTGCTGAGGGGCGTCAAGCGGCGACAAACTCGTTCCACTTGCGGACCATGTATTCGTTTTCGTCCATGACTGCGTTCCAGCAGGCGATGCCGCCCATGCGCTGTTCGTAGCTGCCGCCGTCGCGCACGCTGCCGGCCTTGGCCAGCACATCGCCGTGCGGGCTCTTGATGTCCTTGGCAGCGGGTTTGCCTTCCATCCAGTAGGCCCACTCGTAGGGCTCCATCTTGGCCTTGGCCGTTTCCAGCACGGCGCTGTAGTAGCCCTGGCGGTTCAGGTATGCACCGGCCCAGCCGTCGAGGAACCAGTTGATGAATTCATACGCCGCATCGAGCTTCTTGCCCGACACCGTCTTCGGAATGCCAAAGCCGGCGGCCCACGCGCGATAGCCTTCCTTCAGCGGCTGGAAGGTGCAGTCGATGCCCTTGCTGCGTACCGCCGTCACCGCCGGGCTCCACATCGACTGGATCACCACTTCGCCCGAAGACATCAAATTCACGCTTTCGTTGAAGTCCTTCCACAGCGCGCGGAACTGACCTGCCTTCTTGGCTTCGATCAGCGTCTTGATGGTCAGGTCGATTTCGGCGCGGGTCATGTTGCCCTTGTCGGCGTACTTGTGCAGGCCCTTGGCTTCCACCACCATCGCCGCGTCCATGATGCCGATGGAAGGGATGTTCAGGATCGACGCGCGCCCCTTGAATTCCGGGTTCAGCAGCTCGGCCCACGAGTTGATGGGGCGCTTGATGAGGTCGGGACGGATGCCCAGCGTGTCGGCGTTGTACACCGTCGGGATCAGCGTCATGAACTGCGTGGGCGAGGTCGCAAACGTGGTCGCATTGGCCCCCGGCAGGTACATGACCTTCTTGGGCGCGGTGCCCTGGTCGCCCACCTTCTTGCCGGCCACCTCGCCCTTGGTGAACAGCGACGTGATCTTGTCCGCGTTCTTGATGCGGCGCGCATCGATGCCCAGCAGGTTGCCCGTCGGCACGATCTTCTTGAGCGAGAAATACTCCGTGTCGATCAGGTCGAAGCTGCTTGGCGCGGTCACGGCGCGCTTGGTGATCTCATCGGTCGTCACCGCCACGTACTGCACGCGGATGCCGGTGTCGGCTTCGAATTTCTCGGCGATCAGCTTGTCCTGGTTGACCGCCGTGCCGAGGTAGCGCAGCGTCAGTTTTTCCTGCGCGTGGATCGCGGGTACGACGCCGGTGGCCAGAATGGCGGCCATGCCCTTGAGTGCGGTGCGGCGGCCGGCCTTGAAGTCGTTGGAATCGTCAGACATGTTGCAACCCCTGATAGGAAGGTGAAGGCAGCGCCTGAAGCCGTCAGGCTGCGGATTGGAATGGTTGAGCCGGTTTCAGGCCGCTGGCGGGCCCGGTAAGCGGTGGGCCTGTGCGGCATCCCACGAGGCCCAGATGGGTTGATGCAGTGCGAGGTGTGCGATGGTGGCGTCGGTCTCGGGCAGGCTCACCGTTACGCGTTGCGAGGGCGAGAGCGCCACGCCTTCCACGCTCACCAGCACATGTGTGCCCTGGTATTCGATGTCGCAGATGCGGCCGCGCACGCGGGGGCGATCTCCGGCTGTGGATTCATCAGCATGCAAGGCCATGCGATCGATGCGCACCGCTACGGGCCCATGCGCGTCTTCCAGCAGGTTGTGTCCGCCGATGAAGGTCGCAACAAACGCGCTGGCCGGCTGGTTGTAGATCTCGCGCGGGCTGCCGGCCTGTTCGATGCGGCCGTGGTTCATCACCACCATCTGGTCGGCCAGGGCCATCGCTTCTTCCTGCGAGTGCGTGACGTGCACGAAGGTCAAGCCCAGTTCCTGCTGCCAGCGTCGCAATTCGGCACGCATCTGTGTGCGCAGGAACGGGTCCAGCGCAGAGAGTGGTTCGTCCAGCAGCAGCACGCGCGGCTCCATGATCAGCGCACGCGCCAGCGCCACGCGTTGCTGCTGGCCGCCTGACAACTCGCCAGGCCGACGCTGCGCCAGGTGGCCCATCGCCACGCGCTCCAGCAGCGCCTGCGCGCGCTGGCGCCTTTCGCGTGCGTTGATACCGCGCATCTTCAGGCTGAAGGCCACGTTCTCGAGCGCGCTCAAGTGGGGAAACAGCGCGTAGCTCTGGAACATCATGGCCGTGCCGCGCGAGGCCGCCGGCAGGTTGGTGATGTTGCGGTGGCCCAGCAGGATGTCGCCGTCGCTCACATGTTCGTGGCCGGCAATCATGCGCAGCGTTGACGATTTGCCGCAGCCCGACGGCCCCAGCAAGCAGCAATAGCTGCCGGCCGGCACGCGCAGGTTGATGGCGTCGACGGCCACGGCGTCATGTGCGTAACGCTTGGTCAGCGCAACGAGTTCGAGGGAGTCGGCGGGGGCGGTGGGTGCGCGGGTCATGTCGGGTTGGTGCAATAGGTGTGCCTGTCTGCGCGCGGAAATTTCGGCGCGAGCGCGCTTGGCATGCGTCGTTCTGGTGCGCGTGGCCGCATCTGCGGGCAGCCGCGCCACATACCGGGGCAAGTGGCGCGGCCGGCTTCGCACGGGTCAGAAGGTGTGACGCACGCCCAGCGCCACCGAGGTCTGGCTCGTGCCCGGCACGCCGCCGCCGATGGCGCCCGACGTGGTGTTGACAAGCGCTTCCGTCGCGCTCGACGAGTTCTTCAGATACGCCACGTTGGCCACCAGCGTGGTGCGCTTCGACAGGCTGTACAGGCCCAGCAGCCGGTAGACCATCGAGCTGTTCGACAGCGTCGAGTTGCGGCGGTACAGCACATCGGCCGAGCCGGTAAAGGCCGTGGTGAAGGCGTAGTCGACGCCGCCTTCCACCGCGTACGCCTTGCGCGCCGACATGCTGGGAATCGACTGGAACGCGCCCGTGCCGCCCACATCGGCGCGCGCCGCGCCCAGCCGCAGCTTGGTCGCCCCAAACGTGTAGCTGCCGCCCACGGTGATCAGCTTGTAGAGCGAGCCGGTGCCGCTGCCATCGCGCTCCTGGTCGTAGCTGGCGGCTAGATACAGCGGGCCAGCGCTATAGCGCCCTGCGAGGTTGAACAGCGAGCCCTGCGAGATGGAGCCGGCCGCTTCGCCAAAGCCGTACATCGCGCCGAACTGCGCACCGCCCAGGTCGGGCGACACGTACTTGACCGTGTTGTTGTAGATCTCGCTCACGGCGTCGAACTCGCTGAACTTGAAGATCGAGCCCGAGTTGTAGCCGCCCTTGAAGACGCTGCCCACCAGCCAGTCGTCGTTGAAGTTCCATTGCTTGCCGGCCGTGAGCGTGCCCGACGACGAACTCAGCCCGACATACGAATTGCGCGAGAACAGCGTGCCGTTGGAAGACATGCGCCCGTTGCTCGGGTTGAAGCCGGCCTGCAGGTTGAACAGCGCATTCACACCGCCGCCCAGGTCTTCCTTGCCGCTCAGCCCGAAGTTGGACACGCCCAGGATGCTGTCCGACACGCCGGTCAGACTTTGCGAGCCGTTGCCGGCATGGTTGGTCCAGCTAACGCCGGTATCGATGACGCCCGACAGCGTCACGCTCGACTGCGCCGCAGCGAAGCCCGACAGCCCGAATGCCAGGGCGGCAGCGCCCAGCTTGGTGGTGGTGCTCATGACAGGTGATCCCCTAAATGAATTGGCGCGACCGCATTGCGTGGCCGCTTCCGGCATTGCGTTCTATGTTGAGTACAAGCTTTGTTTGGATTGTGCACAATCACGCTTGTCTACATGCAGTAACCGTGCCAAGCAAAATGGGCGGTTTTCGCTTGCTTCTGGTGCAAGAACGTCAAAAACATAGGGAGATTTCTTGAGGATGTCGCACCAACGCCGCCCGAATTGGCATCGGTTTTGTGCACAATCCAAGCGGCGTTTGCTCGATTAGAATGGCGAGATGCCAGAGCCCACGACCCCTCCGACCTCCCAGCCACGCCGCAACAACGCCGAAGTCGACGCCCGCATTTCGGACGCGGTGTACGACGCCATCCTCGAACAGAAGCTGCCGCCCGGCACCCGTCTGGTCGAGGCGCAGCTATGCAAGGCCTTTGGAATTACGCGGGGGACATTGCGCCGGGTGCTGGTGAAACTGGCGCATGAGGGCGTGGTGGAGCTGCAGCCCAATCGCGGCGCGACCATCGCCGTGCACGACGCGACGGAAGCTCGCCAGGTCTTTGGTGCGCGGTTGATTCTGGAAACCGGCTCGGTACGCGAACTGGCGCAGCACGCGACGGCGGAGCAACTCACCGAGCTGCGTGCGCTGGCGGCTGCTGAACACGCCAGCCGTGAATCCGGCAACTGGCGCGATTGGATCCGCCTCTCGGGCGACTTCCATATCCAACTGGCCGAGGCGAACGGCAACCCCATCATCACGGCGATGCTGCGCACGCTGGTGGCGCGTACCTCGCTGCTGATCGGGCTCTATGAATCCCCCGCGCGGCCGAGTTGCGGCCACGACGAACACTTGGCCATTCTCGATGCGGTGGAGCGCCGCGACGGCGAGCGCGCCGCGCGGCTGATGGGCGAACACTTGGGCGAATACATCGCTGCGCTGGAGCTTGAGCCCCGGCAGGTGGAGACGATCGATTTCTCCAAGCTGTTTCGCCGCGTCAAGGTCTGACCGAGCGTTGGCCTAGCGTTGCATGACGGCCAGGGCCACGAGGATGCCCGCGGGCGGCAACACGCACCAGAACGACAGCGTTGCAAACGCCAACGCCCCCAGCACCGCGCCCGTGGCGAACCCGGCCAGCGGCGGCACCATCTTGCGCAATCGCGTGCGTGCAACATCCTTCTGCGTATCACCCGGCGACAGCAACTCCACCACGTCGATCACGATCTGCGTCGTGTTGCCGGTCATGATCGTGGTGGGTGCATGTTCCGACAGCACGATGCGCGCCTTGGCGTTCTGTACGCCCATCGCCGCGACGCCGAGCAGCCCGACAACAATCGTGGCCGGAGCATCGGGCGATTGAATTGGCAGCGCCAGCAGCCCCGCCGCCATGAAGGCCAGCAGCAGAACGGCCTGCACAAGCAGCAGCGGCCGCAGCGGCGCCACACCGCGCCGCGTGAGCGCCGTCACGGCGAGTTTGGTCGCTGCCACGGCCACCACGAACATCGGCAGCGCCAGCAGCTTGGCGAGCACGCCTTGGCCGGAGCCCGCCAGCTCCAGGCCGATCATCACGAAGTTGCCGGTCACGTGCGCGGTGAACAGCCCAAACAACGCCGCAAAGCCGACCACATCCACATAGCCCGCGACGAACGCCAGCAGCGTTCCCTGTGCGATCAGGAAACGTGCTGACGCCGGTGTGGCCGTTGCAGCCGTCGCCGCCGTCGCCGCTTCAGAAGGCAAAGCACGAACACCCGAAGGCGCCCCAGAAACCGCGGAAGTCGGTGGTCGGCACATTGGCCGTGCGCGCTTTCTGGTGCGCGTGGCCGTGCACCGAACACGAACCGACGCACTGATGCACCTGCTGCTGCATGGGCGCAGCCGGCCGCCAGTGCCCCGGCACGCGCGCCACGGGCGACCACTCCGGCAGCACCGGAATGGGCGGCGGGCCGAATTCGGCAAACTCCGCTGCGCCGTAGACGATGCGTCCACCCACCACCGTCAGCACCGATTCGATGGTCTTGATATCGGCCTCGGGCACGCTGAAGAAATCCGCCGACAATGCCGCCAGATCAGCGAGTTGCCCGACCTTGATCTGCCCCTTGTTGCCCTGGTCTGCCGAGAACCACGCGCTGCCGTGCGTGTACAGCTCGAGCGCCACTTCGCGCGGCAACCCTTCCGGATACAGCGCCATGCCGCCCACGGTGCGCCCGCTTGCCAGCCAATACAGCGACGTCCACGGGTTGTAACTCGACACGCGCGTGGCGTCGGTGCCGGCGCCCACGGGCACGCCTTCGGCCAGCATGCGCTTGATGGGCGGTGTCTGCTCGGCAGCGGCAGCGCCGTAACGGTCGACAAAGTATTCGCCCTGGAAGGCCATGCGATCCTGAATGGCGATGCCGCCGCCCAGTGCGCGCACGCGCTCGATGTTCTTCGGCGAAATCGTCTCGGCATGGTCGAAGAACCAGGGCAGGCCGTTGAAGGGAATGTCGCGGTTCACCCGCTCGAACACGTCGAGCATGCGCGAGATCGATTCGTCGTAGGTCGCGTGCAGCCGGAACGGCCAGCGCTGCGCGACGAGGTGGCGCACCACGGTTTCCAGCTCCTGCTCCATCGTCTCGGGCAGGTCGGGGCGCGGTTGCAGGAAGTCTTCGAAGTCGGCTGCGGAGAAGACGAGCATTTCGCCCGCGCCGTTGTGGCGGAAGAAGTCATCGCCCTGGCGGTATCGCACGCTGCCAGTCCAGTTCTTGAAGTCGGCCAGCTCCTCTTTCGGCTTCTGCGTGAAGAGGTTGTAAGCGATGCGGATGGTGAGCTGGTTCTGCGCGGATAGCTCGCGGATGACCTCGTAGTCTTCCGGGTAGTTCTGGAAGCCGCCGCCTGCGTCGATGGCGCTTGTCACGCCCAGGCGGTTCAGCTCGCGCATGAACTGGCGCGTGGAGTTGACCTGGTATTCGGGCGGCAGCTTCGGCCCCTTGGCGAGCGTCGCGTACAGGATCATCGCGTTCGGCTTGGCGATCAGCATGCCGGTGGGCTCGCCGGACGCGTCGCGCTGGATCTCGCCGCCCGGCGGGTTCGGCGTGTCCTTGGTGTAGCCGACCTGGCGCAGCGCCGCGCGGTTGAGCAGCGCGCGGTCGTACAGGTGCAGCACGAACACGGGCGTATCGGGCGCGGCCTGGTTCAACTCTTCGAGCGTGGGCATGCGGCGCTCGGCAAACTGGAATTCCGACCAGCCGCCCACCACGCGCACCCATTGCGGCGACGGCGTACGCGCGGCCTGCTCCTTGAGCATGCGCATGGCGTCGGCCAGCGAGGGCACGCCTTCCCATCGCAGCTCCAGGTTGTAGTTCAGCCCGCCCCGGATCAGGTGCAGGTGCGAATCGTTCAGGCCGGGAATGACGGTGCGCCCGCGCAGGTCGATGACCTGGGTGGCGGCGCCGCGTTGGGCCATCACGGCGGCATCGTCGCCCACGGCAACAAAGCGGCCATCACGCACGGCAACGGCGCTGGCGGTGGGGCGTTCGCGGTCGACCGTGTGGATGCGGCCGTTGTGCAGGATGAGATCGGCGGTCATTGCGTCAGTATTTGGGGAAGATCGAAAAACGTCCGGGTCCGGCAATCAGGACCGTGGTGAAGATGATCAGCAGCATCCACCCGAACTGTCCATCGGCAAGCGACCAGTCCGGATGCACCACCAGCATGGCCACCAGCAACGTGGCGATGATGGGCAGACACGCCAGGCGCGTCAGCACGCCAAGCGCAATCAATAGCGGGCACAGCGTTTCCGACAGGATCGCCAGCAGCAGTGTGGGGGCGGCGCCCATGTGGAACGGGTCTTCAATGCGCGTCAGTTCCTGGCTGTAGTGCAGCACCTTGGGCAGCCCATGCACGGCGATCAGCAGGGCGCTGCCGGTCAGGCGCAGGAACAGCAGGCCAACGTGCAGGGCGGTATCGGCAGGGGCCGCAGCGTGGGAGGGTTCGAGCGACAGGTGTGTCATGGCGTCAGCTCGGGTTGCGCGGCGTGGTGCCGCTGGTGCTGCCGGAGCCGCCAGTGGCGGCCAGGTCTGTTGGTTGCGCCGCGGGTGGCACTTGGGGCGGTGCGCCGGTGATCTTCGGCACGCACTCGTGGCGGAACCACGCCATGGTGATGGGCTCGCCGGCCAGCAGGCGCTGCGCAGCCGGCACGATCTGTTCGCCGATCAGCATGCCGAGCAGCCCGACCAGCGCGATCGCCGGTGGCGCCGGTGAGCGAACGTGCAGCAGCGCGTAGATGATGCCAACCAGCATGCCGACGGCAATGGAGATGAGGTAGGGCTTCACGAGGAGGGCTCCAGGATGCCAAGGGGCGGCGCGCGCAAACGGCGCCGCCCGTGCCGGTCAGGTGCTGAGGAAGGCCAGCAGGTCCGCGTTGACCTTGTCCGCCTCGGTCACGCACATGCCGTGCGAGCCGCCCGGATAGACCTTCAGCGTCCCGTCCTTCACCACTTCCACGCCCAGCTTGGCCGAATTGTCGATCGGCACGATCTGGTCGTCGTCGCCATGCAGGAACAGCACCGGCACGTCGATCTTCTTCAGGTCTTCGGTGTAGTCGACCTCCGAGAATTCCTTGATGCACAGATACTGGCCGTGAATGCCGCCGGTCATGCCCTGCGCCCAGAAGGCATCGATGGTGCCCTGCGAGACCTTCGCGCCCGGCCGGTTGAAACCGAAGAACGGTGTGGCGAGATCGCGGTAGAACTGCGAGCGGTTGTCGGCGACGCCCTTGCGGATGCCGTCGAACACGTCCATCGGCAAGCCGTGCGGATTGGAGGCCGTCTTGAGCATGATGGGCGGCACCGCGCCGATCAGCACCGCGCGGGCGACGCGCTTGGTGCCATGACGGCCGATGTAGTGCGCGACTTCGCCGCCGCCGGTGGAATGACCGACCAGCGTGGCGCCCTGGATGTCGAGCGCATCGAGCAGCGCTGCCAGGTCGTCAGCATAGGTATCCATGTCGTTGCCCTGCGACGGCTGGTCGGAGCGGCCGTGGCCGCGCCGATCATGCGCGATGACACGAAAGCCCTTCTGCACGAGGAACAGCATCTGCGCGTCCCACGCGTCGGCATTGAGCGGCCAGCCGTGCGAGAAGACGACGGGCTTGCCGTTGCCCCAGTCCTTGTAAAAGATGCGCGTACCGTCTTGGGTGGTAATCGTTTGCATGGGAATGAGAGAGAGGGTGGTGGCTGGTTGAATGGACGACGGGGCGACGCATGCGGTTGCACATGCGTCGCCCGGCCGGAGCAGCGTCTTCTTTTGTATGGGGCAGCGCGATCAGTTGGCCGCCACGGGTGCCAGCGCCTCGTGCGGCGTGGCCGTGCGTTGCGGGGCCTCGTGCACCATCGTGTAGGCGTAGTCCACGCCCATGCCGTAGGCGCCGGAGTGTTCCTTCACCAGCTTCATGACGGCGTCGTACGTGTCGCGGTGGGCCCAGTCACGTTGCCATTCCAGCAGCACCTGTTGCCACGTCACGGGCACTACGCCGGCCTGGACCATGCGCTGCATGGCGTAGTCGTGCGCGTCCTTTGACGTACCACCCGAAGCGTCGGCGACCATGTAGATCTCGTAGTCGGCATCGTGCATGGCCGACAGCGCGAAGGTGCAGTTGCACACCTCCGTCCACAGGCCCGAGACGACCACCTTCTTGCGGCCGTTCTTTGCCAAGGCATCGCGCACCTTCTGGTCGTCCCAGGAGTTCATCGAGGTGCGTTCGAGCAGTTCCTGATCCGGAAACACATCGAGCAATTCCGGATAGGTATAGCCCGAGAAGCTCTGCGACTCGACGGTCGTAATGGTGGTGGGGATGTTGAAGATCTTCGCGGCCTTGGCGAGGCCGACGGTGTTGTTCTTCAGAACCTGACGATCGATCGACTGCACGCCGAAGGCCATTTGCGGCTGGTGGTCGATGAAGATCAGTTGACAGTTTTGCGGGGTAAGGACTTCCAGCTTGGGATTCATGGCCGTATCCGGTTCCGATAGGAGATGCGAGGGGGGGCGCTGCAGATCTGACGCCGCATCGGCGCGGCGCGATCAACGGCCCATCCATGATAGGAAGTTGCGCACCGGGCGCAACGCCTCAATCGGCGAGTGCAGTTTTTGCGATTGCCGAACAATCGCCGCGACTTCCCGAAATATTCCATTGGTACCCTGGACCCGCGCGCCGGTCGTGGGATTCGGCGCGCGTGGCCATTAGCGGATCCAGCCGCGCTCGAGCAAAGGCGTGTCCCATGCCGGCTCGCCAGCGTGGTGGCTGGCCAGGCAATCGATCAGTGCACACACCTTGACGGCCTGACGCTGCGTTGCCGGATACACGGCGGAGAAGTGCAGCGGTGTCAGGTCGTAGTCGACAAGCACCGGCACGAGGCGGCCGGCGACCAGATCGTCGCTGATGACGAGGGTGGGCAGGCAGGCAATGCCGGCGCTGGTGAGGGCGTAGTCGCGCAGCAGATGCACGGAATTCGAACGCACTTGCTCGGGCAGGTCCATCGCAACGCCGGCCTCGCCGTTGCGCGAGAACACCCAGCGCTTGCGGGTCGGGTAGCCGGAGTACAGCGCCAGCGAATGCTGCAGCAGATCGGCCGGCTGCTGCGGCATGCCGTATTCCTCGATGTACGCGGGGGTGGCGCAGAACATGCGCCGCAGCGGGAACAGGCGCCGCTCGATCAGCGAATCGTTGATCGGCGGGAAGATCTGAAACGCCACGTCGAACCCCTCGGCAATCGGGTCGACCACGCTGTCGTCGACCACCACGTCGAGCTGGATATCGGGGTACTGCGCCCCGAACCTGGCCAGCGGCTCGGCAAAGTGGCTGAGCGCGTACCCGGGCAGCATGCGGATACGCAGCTTGCCGGCGGGCGTGGCGCGCAGGCCGCGCATCTGGTCGGTCAGGTCCGTCAGCATGCAGACGGCTTCGGCGCATTGCTTGTAGTAGGTTTCGCCCACTTCGGAAAGACGCACGTGCCGCGTGCTGCGGTGAAACAGCGGCGCTTCAATAAAGCGCTCCAGTTGCTGCACGCGGTGGGTGACCACCGAGTTGGTCACGCCTAACTGGCGGGCGGCCTCGGCAAAGCTGCGCGTTTCTGCCACGCGCACGAAGGCTTCAATACTGAGAAAACGGTCCATTTCCAGCGTCCTTGCGCCAACGAGGAAAGAGCGGCGCGACGCCGGCCATCATACGGCGATCCGGTGGAATGTGACGTTACCGTCAGCAAGGCTTTTCTGTGCATCGCCGCGTCGTTTATCCTCTGCAATCTGTTTCATTTCCATCTCGCATTCCAATACCAAACGAGGAGCAGTTCATGGCAATTCAAGTCGTCGGCATCGTCGGTGCCGGAACAATGGGCAACGGCATTGCGCAAGCGTGCGCCGTGGTTGGGCTGGATGTGGTGATGGTGGACATCAGCGATGCCGCCGTCCAGAAAGGCATTGCCACGGTGGCAGGCAGCCTGGACCGCCTCATCAAGAAGGAAAAGCTGACCGAAGCCGACAAGGCTGCCGCGCTCGCACGCATCCACGGTTCGACCAGCTATGACGACCTCAAGCGCGCCGACCTCGTGATCGAAGCCGCCACCGAGAACTTCGACCTGAAGGTGAAAATCCTCAAGCAGCTCGAGGCTGCGGCTGCACCGCACGCGATCGTAGCGTCGAACACGTCGTCCATCTCGATCACCAAGCTGGCCGCCGTGCTCCAGGATGCCAGCCGCTTCATCGGCATGCATTTCTTCAACCCGGTGCCGATGATGGCGCTGGTGGAAGTCATCCGCGGCCTACAGACGAGCGATGCCACGCACGCGGCGGTGGAAGCGCTGGCCAAGCAGCTCGGCAAGACGCCCATCACGGTCAAGAACAGCCCGGGCTTTGTCGTCAACCGGATTCTGTGTCCGATGATCAACGAGGCGTTCTGCGTGCTGGGCGAGGGTCTGGCTTCGCCGGAGGAGATCGACGAGGGCATGAAGCTCGGCTGCAATCACCCGATCGGGCCGCTGGCGCTGGCCGACATGATCGGCCTGGACACCATGCTGGCCGTGATGGAAGTGCTGTACACCGAATTCGGTGATCCGAAATACCGCCCCGCCATGCTGATGCGCGAAATGGTGGCCGCCGGCTACCTGGGCCGCAAGACCGGCCGCGGCGTGTACGACTATCGCAAGTGAGTTAGGCGCGGTCCTTCACGGCGTTTGCGCTGTCCGCCAACTGTCAGGCCGGATTCGCGCAAACTGTCTGCAAGTGTGCATGGAGACGGTGTGGCGGTGCGTTGAAGATGACGCATCGCCACACCGTTTTTTTCTTCCCCACACTCCGGACGCCACCATGTCGCGCTATGCCTTCCGCCTGCTCAACGTCTTTGCCGAATCCACCTTTGGCGGCAACCAGCTCGCCGTGTTTGAAGACGGGCGCGGCCTGGACGACGCCACCATGCAGGCTATCGGACGCCAGTTCAACCTGTCAGAGATCACCTTCATCTTCCCCGACGACACGGATGGCGCCACGGCGCGTTTCCGCATCTTCACGCCCGATTACGAGATGCCGTTTGCCGGTCACCCATCGCTTGGGACCGCGCAGGTGGTGCGCGAACTGTACGGCCCCGGCAATGAGCTGACGCTGCGTTGCCAGTCGGGCATCGTGTCGCTGACGGCGCAGGACGAGGGGTGGTCGCTCGTGCCGCCGCGCTCGGGGGCGCTGAATACGCGCGAAGCCGATCCCGCCATCGCCAGGATGCTTGGGCTGGACGCCGATGCGCTGGCGGGCCCGCCGCTGTGGGTTGACGCAGGTATCGAGCAACTGATGGTGCCGGTCAAGACGCGCGCCGATGTGGAGCGCGCCCGGCCCGACCCGTCAGCCTTCGATGTCTGGCCGCGCAGCCGCAACGACGGGCGCAACGCCTACGTTTTCACCATGCCCGCGCCCGGTAGCAGCGATCCGGTGGTTTCGCGCTTCTTCTTCGAATACGGTACCGGCCTGTGGGAAGACCCCGGCACCGGCTCGGCGTGTGCCAACCTGGGCGGCTGGCTGCGCGCGACGGGCCATGCCTTGCCGGCAAGTTACCGCATCGAGCAGGGCGCTGCAGTGGGTCGACCCTGCCACCTGACGCTGCGTGTGGATGCCGACGGCACGATCCACGTCGGTGGCCGCGTGATCGAAATCGGCCGCGGCACGTTGACGATTTGATCGGTCGACTAGGCCGCGCCGGCTGGCGGTGTGAGCTGCTTGCAGAAGAACGTCGTCCCGCAGAATGCGCCGTTGGGCATCAGCGCGTAATTGGGCACCACGCCCACGCGCTGCCAGCCGGCGCGTGCGTATAGCCGCTCGGCGTCGCCGCCTGTCACCGTGTCGAGCACGAGCACCGTCTTGCCCTCGGTGCGCGCTTCCTCTTCGATGGCGGCCATCAACTGCTGCGCCACGCCCTTCCTACGCGCGCGGCGGTGCACGAGCATCTTTGCAACGTCGGCGCGGTGCGGCTGGTTTTCCGGCTGTGCGAGCACCAGTTGCACGGTGCCGTGGATGGCGCCCGCTTCATCTTCGGCAATCAGCAGGGCGCGCTCGCCGCGCGCCACGCCTTCGGCAACGTTGCGCCAGAACGCCTGCGCCTTGTCGCGAGACAACGGCCACATGAAGCTCACCGACGCGCCGCCTTCCACGCAATCGATCAGAACATCGGCCAACGCGTCGACGCTCGCGCTTGCCTCGTTGGCGCCCACGCGCCGAATGGTCAGGGTGTCGATCATCAGGGCCTCCAGTGGGCAGCGGACACGGTTGTCAGTGCGACGAGGTAGCGGGCAGGCCGCCGCGTGGGGTTGTGATAGACGATCGGGCAGTCCAGCCGCATGGTCAGGCAATCGCCTGCATTGAGGCGCCAGTGTGTGTCGCCCACGGTCATTTCCATCGAGCCTTCGATCACCCACACCTGCTGGTGGATTTCGGCATCGCGCGCGCCGGTGTCGTAGGCCACGCGCTCGCCGGCCGGAAAGTGCACCTCAACGAGCTGCAAGGGCGAACGCGCCGCCGGCGACAGGTTGCGGCGCACGTAGCCGGAGGCAGGGTCGGTCCACTCGGGCTGATCTGCCGCGCGTGATACCGGCGACGGTTCCACGGCCGGCGCGGGACTGTCTTCGAACAGCGAGGCAAGCGTCACGCCGAGCGCGGAGCTGAGCCGATCCAGCACCGCAGCGGTCGGGCTGCTCTGGGCGCGCTCGATGAGGGAGATGGCCGAACGGCTGACCTGGCTGCGTTCTGCCAGCGCGTCGAGCGAGAGACCCTGGGCGTCGCGCAGTTCGCGCAAGCGGTGGGCGATACGTTGGTGGATGTCCATGCAATCCAGTTTAATGGAAATTTTTATCTAGTAAACTGGAATTTGCGGCACGGCCAGATCGCCCTTGCTCCGGCTCATGCCTTGCGCGGGTGGCAGGGGCCATCGCGTCGGAAGGGGTGGGAGAGCGCTCCGGCCGCGTTCATCGGCCGGCTCGAAGGTCGCAACTCCGGCAAGCTCGTGGTGCGGGTGGCCGAGGCCTGACCGCGCGCTCGGCCGCTCTTGGCTATTGGGTTGCAGCGTCCCGGCGCTGTACGGCGGGCGGCTGCCACGAGGCGTCGAGCGCCGCTTCCTTGGGCCAGGTCAGTTGCATGCGCAGCAGGAACGGGCCGGTGGGCGGCGGCAGCCAATTGTTGCGCATGCCCTTGGGCGGAGCGCGCTGGATCAGGATGTCGAGCGAGCCATCGCGGTTCAGGCGTGGGCGATCGGCTTCGCTCAGCACGTTGCGCAGGCCCGGGCGTTCGGATGCGCGGCGCGGTTGCCCAGCCGCGGACAAGGCGGCGACGGCCCAGCCGGCATTCTCGGGCGGGAGTTGGTTGCGCTCGAAATGCAGGACGTAGCGGTGCGTGCTGTCCAGCGCCATGCCGTTGACGTCGGTCGTGGCTGTGGCGATGAGCATGTCCTGTGGCAGGTCGGTGCCGCCGCCGTTCCACGCCACGATGGCGCGCTGCGCGTAATCCAGCCCGTACGCGCCGACCATGCGCGGGATGAACCAGCCATTCTGCGTGACGGGCGGCTGCTTGACGGCCAGCGCCAGCGTTTCGCGCGCGGCCGCTACCCCACCCTCCATCACCTTCAGGTTGGCGGCGCTTACGGCTTTGGCGTCGAACGGCGCACCAGGCACGATGCCCAGATCACGCAGCGATTGCAGCATCGTGGAGTCGGCCGCGTGCGGCGGATTGTCCTTGAGCAGTTCAGCAAAGCGCGTGAAGTAGCTGTTGGCGTCCAGTGCGGTGACACGGCGGCGCGCGGCATCCAGGCTGACGTCGAGGTCGGTGGCCTTGTCCGTGTTGACCTTGGTTTCGGCTTCGGCCTCGCGCAGGGTGCTCTTGCTGAAGGCCTCCAGCGGGGTGATGCGGTAGCGGTCCTGTATGCGGCGTGCGGCGGTCAGGTCGCGCGGGCCGGCCACCTGCGTTCGTGCCACCACCCAGACGAGGCTGGTCGGCGCGGCAATCTGCTTGACGCCCGTGGGCAACGTGCCCTCCCAACCCGGCGGCGTGATGGCGTAGTGCGCGGCACGCGCCCCGGTGGTGCGGTTGCCGAGCGATTCGAACACGTCGTTCCACCCGTCGTGCAGCGCCACCCAGAGGTGTCGGCGCCCGGCGTCGGGCAGGCTCAGGACGACCGGGCCGTTACGCAAATCGACGAAGGCACTGCTGGCGAGCACGTCCACGCGGGCGCGCACGCCGGTGGGCAGTGCTTCGTCGTCCAGCGTGCGCTGGTGCATGAACGTACCGGCAGGCGCCAGCGCAGACGTCGTCTGCACCAGCGCGTCGGACATCATCAACGGAAACGCGTAGACATAGGCCGCGCGCACGAGCGCTTCGTTCGGCTGCGGCAGACGCTGTTCGATGGGGGCCGTGGTCGCGGCGTTCTGGGTGGAGCAGCCGGTCAGGCTCAGGGTAAGCGCCGAGGCCGCCACGCTCAGCGCCACGGCCGCCAGCTTGGTAAGCGGGCGCGCGGGCGCAGGGCAGTGCGTCATCTTGTTCTCCTTTTGTCGTCGGTGCGCGCAACAGGAAAGCAGACGCCTGTCGGACATCCCCCCAAGGATGCTTGCGCATACGCTTACGCGGTAGCCGATCCCGTGGCTCCGCGCATGTCGTATCTTGAATCTTTGGAATGTAGAAGCGCTGACAGCGCAAGTCAATTGAAGTGCTGCGCGGCACGCACGCCTAGTTGGAGGCGGGCAGAGTCTAGAGGCGCAGGTGCAGCGCAAGACGCAACTTGGCCGCGTCGTATTCGGCCTTCAGGCGCGCCACGATTTCGGCTGCGGGCGGCAGATCGGCAATCTGCCCGACACCCTGGCCGGCACCCCAGATGTCTTTCCAGGCCTTGGCGCGCGAGCTGCCATCGCCAAAGTTCATCTTGGATTTGTCGGCCTCGGGCAAGGCGGCCGGGTCCAGGCCTGCGAGTTCGATGCTTTCGCGGATGTAGTTGCCGTGCACGCCCGTAAAAAGGTTGGTGTAGACGATGTCCGATGCGGCTGCGCGCAAGATGGCTTGCTTATAGCTTTCGGCGGCGTGGGCCTCCTGACTGGCGATAAAACGTGTGCCGATGTAGGCCAGGTCCGCGCCCATGGCCTGCGCGGCCAGGATGGCATCGCCTGTGGCAATGGCGCCCGACAGCGCGATCGGCCCGTCGAAGATGCGCCGCACCTCACCCACCAGCGCGAACGGCGACAGCGTGCCGGCATGCCCGCCCGCACCCGCTGCCACCAAGATCAGGCCGTCGACACCGGCTTCCAGCGCCTTTTCGGCATGGCGCAAATTGATCACGTCGTGCAGAACGATGCCGCCGTAGCTATGCACGGCATCCAGGATTTCCTTGACCGGCGCGCGCAGCGAGGTGATGAAGATCGGCACCTTGTGTTTGACGCAGGTGGCCACGTCCTGCTCCAGCCGCGCGTTCGAGTGGTGCACGATTTGATTGACGGCGATCGGCCCAACCACTTCTTGCGGATGCGCGGTGCGGTACGCCGCCAGATCCTCGTTCATCTGCGTGAGCCAGTCGTCCAGCACCTCGGCTGGGCGCGCATTGAGCGCGGGAAACGCTCCAACGATGCCGGCCTTGCATTGCGCCAACACCAACTCCGGATAACTGACGATGAACATGGGCGAACCGATCACGGGCAGCGTCAGATGCTGCAGCATGGGCGGGAGGTGCTTGGCGGCGGGCATGGCGTCTCCAGGTTGGGCGAACCGGCACGACAGGGCAGAGCATGTCGTTCGATTATAGGAACGATCCCGCACCCCGCCGTGCGGGGTCACCTCACCGGGCTCAGACGTGGGCGTGCTGCGTCAGCAGTTCGATGAAGGTGCGGTTGAAGGCGGGCAGGTCATCGGGTTTGCGGCTGCTGACCCAGTTGCGGTCAGTCACCACCTCACGGTCGACCCACAGGCCGCCGGCATTGCGGATGTCGTCCTGCAGCGTCGGCCAGCTCGTCAGCGTGCGGCCTCGCACCAGTCCGGCAGACACCATCAGCCACGGCCCGTGGCAGATCACGGCGATGGGCTTTTGCGCGCGCTCGAACGCTTTCACGAATGCCTGTGCGGCCGGCACGACGCGCAGTGCGTCGGCGTTGAAGACGCCGCCGGGCAGCACCAGGCCGTCGAAGTCGTCTGCCTTGGCCTGGTCCAGCGTCAGGTCCACTTTGAACGTATCGCCCTTGTCGGCGTGGTTCAGGCCCGTCACGCTGGGGCCTTTCGGCGCAATGATGCTGACCGTGGCACCGGCGCCTTCCAGCGCCTGCTTGGGGCTGGCCAGCTCGGCCTGCTCGAACAGGTCGTCGACGAGAATGGCGATGCGCAAGTCATGCAATGGGGTCATGGCGAACTCCTTGTCAGGGGAAATCCAAAGAAGGGAACGGCAGGGGATGGTTCCGCAACGCGCGTGCCCGCTCTGCGCTAGCATGCGGAGCATTCGCCACGCATCACTTCACCCAAGACTGATCACCGGAGACTTGCATGACCACGCCGCTTTCCATCGATGCCGCCACCGCTGCTGCAGACGCCGCGCTGTTTCCCGGCTTCCGTCCGTTCCGCCAGGTGGTCAACGGTGTGGAAATTGCGGGGGTGATCGGCGGGAGCGGCCCACCGCTGCTGTTGCTGCATGGCCATCCGCAAAGCCATGTGATCTGGCATAAGGTGGCGCGCGAGCTGGCGCACGATTACACGGTCGTTGCGACCGATCTGCGCGGCTATGGCGCCTCGTCCAAGCCGGCCGGCAGCGCGCGGCATGCGGAATACAGCAAGCGCACCATGGCGCAGGACCAGGTGGAGGTGATGCGCGCGCTCGGTTTTGGCCGCTTCCGGCTGTGTGCGCATGACCGCGGGGCGCGGGTGGCGCATCGCCTGTGTGTCGATCATCCCCTCCACGTCGAGCGCGCCATGCTGCTCGACATCGCCCCCACGCTGGCGATGTACGAAAACACCGACATGGCGTTTGCGTCTGCCTACTGGCATTGGTTCTTCCTGATCCAGCCGTCGCCGTTTCCAGAGACGCTGATCAACGCCACGCCCGATTTCTACATCGGCAAACTGATGGGCCTGCGCCACGCGGGGCTGGAACCGTTCGCACCCGAAGCGATGGCGACCTACGCCGCTGCCATGCGCGAACCGGCGTGCGTGCACGCCATGTGCGAGGACTACCGTGCCGCCGCCACCATCGACCTCGAACATGATCGCGCCGACCGCGACGCAGGCAAGCGCGTGAGCGTGCCGCTGCGTGTGCTGTGGGGCGAGCACGGCGTGATCCAACGGTGCTTCAAGCCGCTGGAGTTGTGGAAAGCCGTGGCGGACGACGTGAGCGGCGGCACGGTGCCATGCGGGCATTACGTGCCGGAAGAGGCGCCCGAAGCGCTGCTCAAGGAGATGCGCGCGTACTTCGCCTGAGGCGGCCTGAGGCGGCTGTCTACGCTTCAGCCCATTCGCGCAGCAGGTTGTGATACGTCCCCGTCAGCGCAATGACGGACGGATCGTCCTGCCCCAGCAACCCCATCAGCCGCTGCAGTTCCGTATCCATCTGGAACAGCAGCGTGCGATGCGCGTCGCCGCGCACCATGCTCTGTAGCCAGAAGAATGAGCAGACGCGAGCGCCGCGTGTGACAGGTGTCACGCGGTGCAGGCTGCTGCTGGGGTAGAGCACCATGTCACCCGCTGCAAGCCTGACGCGGTGTTCGCCGAAGGTGTCGTCGATGATGAGTTCGCCGCCGTCGTAGTCTTCAGGTTCGGTCAGGAACAGCGTGCAGGAGAGGTCGCTGCGCATGCGGAAATCCGTGCCGCGCAGGTGACGCACGGCGTTGTCGACGTGGTTGCCGAAAGTCTGCCCGCCCGCGTAGCGATTGAACAGCGGCGGGAACACCTTGAGCGGCAACGCGGCGGAGAAGAACAGCGTATTGGTCGAAAGCGCATCCTGAATCAAGGTGCCGACCTTGCGCGCAGCCGGCGAGCCTTCGGGCAGCTGCATGTTGTGCTTCACCTGGCCTGACTGCGCGCCGGCGGTGACCTTGCCGTCCACCCACTCGGCGGCATCGATGATGGCGCGGCACCGCGCAACCTGTTCCTTGGTCAAGACGTTGGGAATCTTCAGCAGCATGATGGTTCGGTTTCCAGCGCGATGGCCAGCACGCGCAGGCGCGCATCGGGATGGCCGGCGAGAAAGTCATGCGCCTTCGCGAGGAAGGCGGGTGTGGCGGTGCGCGTGACGGCGTGCATCCAGGTGACGGCGTCGTTTGCGCGGTTGGCGAGTGCGAGCAGGCGCGCGGCGTTGAACTGGCCGCGAAAGTCGCCGCCCTCTGCGGCGCGCAGGTAGCAGCGCAGGGCCATCGCCGTGTCCGCCTCGACTTCCCAGCCGTCTTCATAGAAGCCGCCGAGCACGTTGATCGACTTGGCGTGGCCTTGTGCGGCAGCAGCCTGGAAAAGTGCGAACGCGCGTGTGCGATCAGCCGGGACGCCCCGGCCGAGCTGCAGGTTCGTCGCATAGTTGTACTGGCCCCAGTCGAGGCCAGCAGCAGCGGCGCGGGCGTACCAGTGCGTAGCCGTTTTGTCGCAGGCGGGCGAGCCCCAGCCGTGCTCGTAGCAGCGACCGAGCATGTTGGCGGCCATCGCATGGCCCGATAGCGCGGCCGTCTTGAACCAGAACAGCGCTTCGCCGGGGTTGCGTTCGATACCGCGGCCATCAAGCAGCCATTGGCCGAAGATGGCCTGCGCTTCCGTGTGCCCGCGCTGAGCGGCTGCCGCCAGCCAGCGCGCGGCGCGGTCGGCGGGGCCAGTCAGCACGGCGTGGATGGCATCGACCACCGCCGCGTCGGCTGTGGCGGCGACAGCGGCTGCGGCGGTTGCAGCGTCAGCCGGCATCAGTAGCGGATGCCCAGCGTCAGGATGGCCGTGCGGCCCGGTGCCAGCGATGCGTAGTGCGATGCATACGCCTGGTTGAAGTACACCTTGTCGAACACGTTCTGCACGTTCAGTTGCAGGGTGGTGTGTTTGTCGATGCGGTACGCGGCCATGGCGTCAAAGCGCCAGTAGGCCGGCACCCACTTCGGGTTGGCGGGGTTGGCGCTGCCCCACACCTTCGAGACGTAATACGCGCCGCCGCCCAGGGTGAGTTTCGGCATCGGCTGATACGTCGTCCACAGGCTGAAGCTGTTCTTCGGCGTGTTGGGGAAGGCCGTACCGTTGGTGCCGCCAAAGGCCGCGCCCGCGCCACCGTTGTTGCGCAGCTCGCTCTTCAGATACGTGTAACCGCCGAACACTTGCCAGCGGTTGGTCAGCGCGCCCGACCAGCCCAGCTCGAAGCCATCGACGCGCTTGTTGCCCGCCATGGCGGCGGTGCCGTCCTGCTGCACGATGCGGGCGTTGGTCGTCTCGATCCGGAAGATCGCGGCCGTCAGTGCCAGCTTGCTGTCGAGCACGTTCCACTTGGTGCCGAGTTCGTAGGCGCGGTTCTTTTCCGGAGCGAGCACGTCGCCGCGATTGCCCGAGCGGTCCGGCGTGAGCGCGCTGGTATCGGCGCCCTGGCCCGCCACCGAGCCCGACGGTGTCGACGATGTGCCGTACGCCAGATAGATGCTGCCGTTCTGCGCAGGCTTGAACACCAGGCCGAGCTGATAGTTGAGCAGGTTGTCATCGCGCGAGAAGCTCGAACGCACGCCTTGCGCATTCGCCGACGTGGTGGCCGATGCCGAATAGCGATCAAAGCGCAGCCCGCCGTTGACTTGCCACCGCGGCGACAGTTCGATCGTGTCGAACACATACGCCGATTGCGTGCGTACGGTCGTCTCTGCCGGATTGTTGCTGAGCTGGATGCTGCCGGCCCATGGGTCGTTCGGGTTTGGGTTGAAGAGATCCGCGCAGTTGTAGCCGCCCGCCGCGCCGATGCCGTTGGGGCAGCGGTTGCTGCCGGTGGCCACGTTGTAGGTGTCGTTGCGGCTGCGCTCGCGCGAGAACTCCAGGCCCGCCGCGTAGCTGTGCTTGAGGCCGCCGGTGTCGAACTTGCCGGTCGCTTCCGTCTGGTTGGCAACGGTGTTGGCCACCGAATAGCGCGAATTGGTGCGGCGCCAGACCATGCCGTAATAGATGTTGCCCTGGCTGTCGTCGGGCTGCGTCCAGAGGGTGTCCTGGCTTGTGCGGGCGATGCGCGTGGTGTTGCGCAGCTTCAGCGCGCTCGACACATCGTGCTCCAGCGTGAGGGTGCCCATGTCGGCGCGGTCGCGGCGGAAGTCGCGTGACAGGCCGTAGTAGACATTGCGGTCGACATTTACCGGTGCGCCGTCGCCGGGGCCGAACAACTGCGGGCGGCCGTCGGTGCGGCGGTTGAACGTGCCGTTGTTGTACGGGATGCCGGTGTCCGGCGTGTCGTTCGATTGCAGGTGGTAGTACGACAGCGTCGCCCGCGTGGGCGTGCCCAGCCCAAAGGCGATGGACGGTGCGATGCCCCAGCGGCTGAAGCTCGTCACGTCGCGGCCGGCAACGGCGGCGTCGTGCGCCATCGCGTTCAGGCGGAACGCCGCGTGTTCGCCGATCTGGTAATTGCCGTCAGCCGTGACACGTTTGTACGCCGCGTTGCCGACTGACAGCGTGCCCTCGGTGAAGTGCTCCAGCTTCGGCGTCTTCGTGACGATGTTGACCGCGCCGCCCGCCGCGCCGCGGCCTTCATAGGCGCCCGACGGCCCCTTGATGACCTCCACCGATTCCACGTTGAACATCTCGCGCGATTGCGCACCGATGTCGCGCAGCCCGTCGAGGAAGGTGCTGGCCTGCGCGTCGTAGCCGCGGATGAACGGGCGATCGCCGACGGGGTTGCCGCCTTCGCCGGCGCCAAACGCAATGCCCGGCACCGTGCGCAGCGCCTCGGTGAGCGTGACGGAGCCGGTGCCCTGCAACACCTCTGCGGGGATCACCGTGACGGACTTGGGCGTATCGAGCAGCGGCGCGGTGAATTTGCCGCCCGAGGCCGCGTCGGCCTTGAAGCCGTTGGTGCCGGTCACGGTCTGCTCGGGCAGGGTGGCGGATACGGCGTCTTTCTTCGTGTCGGCTAGCGCCGGCGCTGAAGCCACGGCGAAGCTCATTGCGCCGGTCAGGTAACCCACCACCGAATGTTCGGTGCGCTTGCGTTCGATCTGTGCTGCGGACATGACGTGGTGACACTCCCCTGAAAGTTTTCGTCACATGTTTGTTGTAAATGAGAATTGTTATCGTTTACATGTGAACGAGTCAACGCTCCAGCTGGCGAATGGCTTACGGCCGCAATGGGATCGTCATATAAATCATGGGGTTACGGCGCTCCGGCCGTGCTGTAGAAAATTGTTGAGCGCTGCGACACGCGAACGTTTCCATTTTTTCAATCAAATGATTTAGTATTGCCGGGCAGGTTGTCCAACCGAATTCCCTTTCAAGGCGAGCGTCGCGTGAGCATGGACCCGGAACTCCTCATCGAGCGGCGCGGCCAAGCGCAGTGGCTGACCATTCAGCGTGAAGACCGCCGCAACGCGATCAACGCCGCCGTGCTCGAAGCGCTGACTGCCGCGCTGGCCGACGCCGGCCGTGACGCCGCCGTGCGCGCCGTGGTGCTGACCGGCGCCGGTACGCGCGCCTTCTGTGCGGGGGCCGATCTGCAAAGCGGCCAATCGTTCCGCTTCGACTATTCCGAGCCGCACCAGGCGCTTGCCGATCTGTTTCGCGCGGCGCGTCGCTGCATCGTGCCGCTCGTCGCCCGCGTGAACGGCGCGTGCATGGCGGGCGGCATGGGCTTGCTGGCGATGTGCGATCTGGCGGTGGCCAGTCGCAGCGCCACGTTCGGGTTGCCGGAAGTGAAGGTCGGCCTGTTTCCGGCGCAGGTGCTGGCCGTGCTGCAGCACCAGTTGCCGCGCCGCGTACTCAATGAACTCTGCCTGACGGGCGAACCGATGAATGCAGACCGCGCGCTCGCCGCCGGCCTCGTCAACGAAGTCGCCGAGCCTGAAGCGCTGGATGCTGCAGTCGACGCATTGCTCGCGCGGCTGGTCGACAAATCGCCGTCGGCCATCCGGCGCGGCCTGTACACGCTCAAGCACGTCGAGCAGCTCAGCTTCGAACAGGCCATGGCCTTTACCGAAAGTCAGATCGGCCTGTTTGCACTGACCGAAGACGCGCAGGAAGGCCAGGCCGCCTTTCGCGAAAAGCGCGCGCCCAACTGGACGGGCCGCTGACATGCGCAAGGACACCATTTCCATCGGCGGGGCCAGCGGCTTCTGGGGCGACAGCGTGACCGGGCCGCTGCAGCTGGTGGCCTCCGGCCGCATCGACTTCCTCGTCTTCGATTACCTGGCCGAGCTGACCATGTCGCTGCTGGCCAGCGCGCGCATGAAAAACCCCGAGTTGGGTTACGCCACCGACTTTGTGAGCGTGGCGATGCGCGCGGTGCTCAAGGATGCGCTGGCACAGAACATCCGCATCATCGCCAACGCGGGCGGCGTGAATCCGCGCGGATGCGCAGCGGCGCTGCAAGCCTTGGCCGCTGAGCTGGGCGTCAGCGTGCGCATTGCCGTTGTGGAAGGCGACGACGTCACGCCGCTGCTGCCCGCACTGCGCGACGAAGGCGTGCGCGAGCTGCAAAGCGGCCGCCCCTTGCCCGACAAGGTGGTCAGCGCGAATGCGTATCTCGGCGCATTGCCGATCAAGGCAGCGCTGGATGCCGGCGCGCAGGTTGTCATCACGGGGCGATGCGTCGACAGCGCCGTCACGCTCGGCGCGTTGATGCACCACTTCGGCTGGGCCATCGACGACTACGATCGACTCGCCGCCGGCAGCCTCGCTGGGCACATCCTTGAATGCGGCTGCCAAGGCGCGGGCGGCCTGCACACCGATTGGGAAGCCGTGCCCGACTGGGCGCACAGCGGCTATCCGATCGCTGAATGCCGGGCCGACGGCAGCTTCATCGTCACCAAGCCCGACGGCACGGGCGGGCTGGTGACGCCTGCGACCGTGGGCGAACAACTGCTCTACGAAATCGGCGACCCCGTGCGCTATGTGCTGCCCGATGTCGTTTGTGATTTCACACACGTGACGATGACGCAGGCCGGCGAGCATCGTGTCGAAGTGCGCGGCGCACGCGGTCGCGCGCCGACGCCCGATTACAAGGTGAGCGCAACCTATGCCGACGGCTATCGCGCGACGGGTCAGCTCACCGTTGTCGGCATCGATGCCGATCGCAAGGCGCGCCGCACAGCCGAGGCGATTCTGGAGCGCACGCGCGGCCTGTTCCGCCAGCTCGGCCTGCCGGACTACAGCGCAACGCATATCGAGACGCTGGGTTCGGCATATCTGTTCGGGCCGCATCAGCCGGACGCGCCCCGCTTTGAATCGGTGATGTGGCTGGCGGTGACGCATCCGAACAAGCAGGCGTTGGAACTGTTCGCGCGCGAGATCGCCCCGGCCGGCACGTCGTGGGCGCCCGGAACGACCGGCGCCGGCGGGCGGCCAAGCGTGGTGCCGGCCATCAAGCAATACGCCTTCCTGATCGACAAGTCGCGCGTGCAGGCGCGCATGACGTTGCTGGGCGAGGAAAGCTTCGACATCGCCGTGCCGGCGGTTGGCGCCGCGTTGGAAGCATCCGCTGTTGCGCCGGCATCGGTTGCATTGCCGCCCGGCCCGACACGCGAAGTTCCGCTCATCGAACTCGCGTATGCCCGCAGCGGCGACAAGGGCGACACCTCCAATATCGGCGTCATTGCGCGTCGGCCTGAAGACCTGCCGTTGCTGCGCGCGCAATTGACGGAAGACGCCGTTGCCGCTTACCTCGCGCACGTCGTGAAGGGGCGCGTCACGCGATACGACTTGCCCGGCATCCACGCCCTCAACTTCGTGTGCGAACAGGCGCTGGGCGGTGGCGGCATGGCGTCGCTGCGCAACGACCCGCTCGGCAAGGGCATGGCGCAGGTGCTGCTGACGATGCCGGTGCGCGTGCCGGTCGGCCACCCTTGATTGACGAGGCGATCATGCTCTCAGGCCTGCTGCCGTCTGCCCGCTTCGACACCGATCACGACGCCGATCACGATACGTTTCGCGAGACCGTTCGCCGCTTTGTCGACAAGGCCGTGCTGCCGCACATCGACGCATGGGAAGAGGCCGAGACGTTTCCGCGTGCGCTGTATCGCGAGGCGGCCGACCTTGGTTTGCTCGGCATCGGTTTCCCCGAGGAATACGGTGGCACGCCGGGTGATTTGTTTCTTGAACTGGCGATGATCGAAGAGCTGACGCGGGCAGCCAGTGGTGGTCTGCTCGCATCGCTGTTCAGCCACACGATCGGTGCGCCGCCCATCGTGGCGGGCGGATCGGCAGAACTGAAGGCGCGTGTGTTGCCGCAAATCCTGGCGGGCGAGAAGATCAGCGCGCTTGCCATCACGGAGCCTTCGGGCGGCTCGGACGTCGCCAACCTCACCACGCGCGCGGTGCGCGACGGCGATTACTACATCGTCAACGGCAGCAAGATCTTCATCACCTCCGGCATGCGCGCCGATTACATCACCGTGGCCGTGCGTACCGGCGGGGCGGGCGCGGGCGGCATCTCCGTGCTGCTGGTGGAGGGCAACACGCGGGGCCTGACGCGCACGCCGCTCAAGAAGATGGGCTGGTGGTGCTCCGACACCGCTCAACTGCATTTCGATGATTGCCGCGTGCCGGTCACCAACCTGCTCGGCGCGGAAAACCGCGGCTTCGAGCTGATCATGCGCAACTTCAACCACGAACGCCTGGCGCTGGCGATGCAGGCCTACGGTCTGGCGCGCACGTGCCTGACCGAAGCCGTGGAATGGGCCACCCAGCGCGAAACCTTCGGCAGGCGTCTCGTTCAGCATCAGGTGGCGCGCCAGAAACTGGTGGCGATGGCCACGCGCATCGAAGCCACGCGCGCCTTGCTTGAAGACCTGATGCGGCGCATGCAGGCCGGCGATGCGCCGGTCGCACAGCTGTGCATGCTGAAGAACTTCGCCACGCAGAGCCTGCAGTTCTGCGCCGACACGGCCGTGCAACTGCTCGGTGGCATGGGCTTCATGCGCGGCACGAAGTCGGAGCGCATCTATCGTGAAGTGAAGGTCTACATGATCGGCGGCGGCGCGGAGGAAGTCCTCAGCGACCTTGCCGCACGCCAGCTCGGCTGGGCCTAAGGGCCCAACGCGCGCATCGAGGGAGAGAACCATGTATTGCTCAGTCTTTCGACCGGGGCTGTTCCAGGGCCAAGTGGCCGTGGTGACGGGTGGCGGCAGCGGCATCGGCCGGTGCACCGCGCATGAGCTGGCATCGCTGGGCGCGGCCGTTGCGCTGGTGGGGCGCAATGCAGAGAAGCTCGCGGCGGTGCGCACGGAGATCGTCGAAGCCGGCGGCACCGCGCACGCCTACGTCTGCAACATACGCGACGAGGCCGCCGTGCAAGCGACCGTCGCGCACATCTACCGCGAGCACGGCCGCATCGATGCGTTGGTCAACAACGCGGGCGGGCAGTTTCCGGCGCCGCTCAAGGACATCTCCGCCAAGGGCTGGGAAGCGGTGGTGCAGACGAACCTGACCGGCGGCTTCCTGATGGCGCGCGAGTGCCTGAATCAGGCGATGCAGCAGCACGGCGGTGCCATCGTCAACATCGTGGCCGACATGTGGGGCGGCATGCCGAACATGGGCCACTCCGGCGCAGCGCGTGCGGGCATGGTCAACTTTACGGAGACGGCCGCGTTCGAGTGGGCGCAGTACGGCGTGCGCGTGAACGCGGTGGCGCCGGGCTACGTGGCGTCGTCGGGCATGGATGCGTATCCGCCGTGGATGGCCGAGACCATCCGCAGCATGCCTTCGACCGTGCCGCTTGGGCGCTTTGCCACCGAGGCGGAAGTGTCGTCGGCGATCGTGTATCTGCTCTCGGAAGCCGCGGCGTTCATCACCGGCACGACGTTGCGCGTGGACGGCGGCCGCCCGAACGTGCGGCCCGGGTCGCCCATGCCGGCACCGCGTCATGGCGCTGAGCCGTTCAACGGTTTCCACCTGGCCGTGACGCCCAAGGTGCTGCAAGGCGAGGAGGACCGCAATGCCGGCGCTTGAATCGTGCATCGTGCCGCAGAGCGACGCGTATCGGCAGAACCATGCCGCGCTCACGGAGCGCGTCTGCCAGTTGCGCACGCTGGAGAACCGCACGCGCGACAAGTCCGAAGCCTCGCGCGCGCGCTTCGAGCAGCGCGGGCAACTGCTGCCGCGCGACCGGCTGGGCCGCCTGCTCGACGCCGGCGCGCCGTTTCTGGAGCTGTCGACGCTGGCGGGCTTTTGCCTCGATCACACCGACCCGGCGCGCTCCATTCCCGGCGGCGGCTTCATCGCGGGCATCGGCTGGGTGAGCGGCGTGCGCGCGATGATCATCGTCGACGACGCGGGTATCGACGCAGGGGCCGTGCAACCGATGGGCATCGAGAAGTTCCAGCGCGCGCAGGCTATTGCGCTGGAGCAGAAGCTGCCGTTCATCCATCTCGTCGAATCGGCCGGCGCCAACTTGCTGACCTATCGCGTGGAGACCTTCATCCACGGCGGCAGCGGCTTCTATTGGCTCGCGCGGCTGTCGGCGGCGGGCATTCCGGTGATCAGCGTGGTGCATGGGTCGAGCACCGCGGGTGGTGCCTACATGCCGGGCCTGTCGGACTACGTGGTGATGGTGCGTGATCGCGCGCGCGCGTTCCTTGCTGGTCCGCCGTTGCTGAAAGCGGCCACGGGCGAGATCGCCACCGAAGAAGAACTGGGCGGCGCACAGATGCACGCCAGCACGTCGGGCTTGGCCGAATACCTGGCCGAAGATGATGCCGACGCACTGCGCATCGCACGCGAACTTGTTGCTGCGCTCGACTGGAACCGCGATGTATCGGCAGCGGATCGCCCTTATGCGCCGCCGCGCTTTGATGCGGAGGAATTGCTCGGCATTGCGCTGACCGATCATCGCAAGCCGCTCGACATGCGCGAGGTGATTGCCCGCATTGCCGATGGTTCGGAGTTTCTGGAGTTCAAGCCTGACTACGGCCCCGCAACGATCACGGGGCACGCGGCCATCTGCGGCATGCGCGTCGGCGTCATCACGAACAACGGGCCGCTGGACCCGGCGGGCGCCACCAAGGTGGTGCATTTCATCCAGACGTGCTGCCAGTCTGATACGCCGCTGCTGTATCTGCAAAACACCACCGGCTTCATCGTTGGCAAGGCGTCGGAGCAGGCCGGCATGATCAAGCACGGATCGAAGATGATCCAGGCCATGGCCAACGCCACCGTGCCGCGCATCACCGTGCATTGCGGGGCGTCTTTCGGGGCGGGCAACTACGGCATGTCGGGGCGCGGCTTCTTTCCGGATTTCTGCTTCAGCTGGCCCAACGCCAAGACGGCCGTGATGGGCGCAGAGCAGGCCGCCGGCACGATGGCGACGGTAATGGCCGCGAGCATGCAACGCAAGACCCAGACCGTCGACCACGACGCCATTGAAGCGATGCGCGCCAAGGTCATCGACACGTTCGAGCGGCAGTCCGACGCGCTCACCATTTCGGGCCGGCTGCTGGACGACGGCGTGATCGACCCGCGCGATACGCGCAAGGTGCTCGCCTGCGTGCTGTCCGTCTGCGACGAGGCGCGCAGGCGAACGCTGCATCCGATCCAGTTTGGCGTTGCGCGCCCGTAGCGCCATCCCGAAATCCATACACGAAACAGCCCAGCACACCAGGACAACGGAGCGAGACACCATGCACTTCACCCACGAACACCAGGAACTGCAGCGCAACCTGAAACGCTTCATCGACAGCGACATCAACCCGTACGTGGATGAATGGGAAGCGGCGGAGATGTTTCCCGCCAAGCAGCTCTTCAAGAAGATGGGCGAGCTGGGCTTTCTCGGCATCGCCAAGCCCACCGAATTCGGCGGTCTGGGGCTCGACTATTCGTATGCGATGGCGATGGCCGAGACGCTTGGGCACATCCACTGCGGCGGCGTGCCCATGGCGATTGGCGTGCAGACCGACATGGCGACGCCCGCGCTCGCACGCTTCGGTTCGGACGAACTGCGCGCGCAGTTTCTCGCCCCCGCCATCAGCGGCGATGCGGTGGCGTGCGTGGGCGTGTCGGAGCCGAGCGCGGGCTCCGACGTGGCGAGCATCAAGACCACCGCGCGCAAGGACGGCGACGACTACATCATCAACGGCAGCAAGATGTGGATCACCAACAGCCTGCAGGCCGACTGGATGTGCCTGCTGGCCAACACATCCGATGACCCGGCCCACCGCAACAAGTCGCTCATCATCGTGCCGATGAACACAAAGGGCGTGTCGGTCGGCAAGAAGATCCGCAAGATCGGCATGAATTCGTCGGACACGGGCCTCATCTACTTTGACGACGTGCGTGTACCGCAGCGCTACCGCATCGGCGAGGAAGGCAAGGGCTTCACGTACCAGATGCTGCAGTTCCAGGAGGAGCGCATGTGGGCCGCGGCCAGCAGCCTGGCAACGATGACGATGTGCATCGAGACCACCGCCGAGTACGCGCGCGAGCGCAAGTTGTTTGGCGCCAGCCTGCTCGACAACCAGTGGGTGCACTTCAAGCTGGCCGAGCTGAAGACGGAAGTGGAAGCGTTGCGCGCGCTCACGTATCGCGCGTGCGATCTGTACATCCAGGGGCAGGACGTGACGGAGCTGGCATCGATGGCCAAGCTCAAGGCCGGGCGCCTGGCGCGCATCGTGCCCGATGCCTGCCTGCAGTTCTGGGGCGGCATGGGCTTCACGTGGGACAACCCGGTCTCGCGCTATTACCGTGACGGGCGTCTGGGCTCGATTGGCGGCGGTGCGGACGAGGTGATGCTCGGCATCATCTGCAAATACATGAACACGCTGCCGGGCAAGAAGGGCTAACGCGATGGCCACCTCGCATGCCGCATTCCGCTCGATCCTCATCGTCAACCGGGGCGAGATTGCGCTGCGCATCATGCGCACTGCGCGTCGCCTTGGCATGCGCACCATTGCCGTGTATTCCGAGGCTGACCGCGATGCGCCGCATTGCCGCGCGGCCGATCTTGCGTTGTCGATTGGTGCATCGCAACCGCAGGCGTCGTACCTGAACGTTGCGGCGTTGTTGGAGGCCGCGCGCAAGTCGGGTGCGCAGGCGGTCCATCCGGGCTACGGCTTCCTTGCAGAGAGCGATGCCTTTGCCGGCGCATGTGCGGATGCCGGCCTCGTCTTCATCGGCCCACCCGCAGATGCCATCCGCGCAATGGGCAACAAGGCCGGCGCCAAGCGCCTCATGGAAGCCGCCGGCGTGCCGTGCGTGCCGGGCTATCAAGGCGAAGACCAATCGGCCGAGCGCATGGCCGAGAAAGCCGCACGGATTGGCTATCCGGTGATGATCAAGGCGGCCGCTGGCGGCGGCGGGCGCGGCATGCGGCGCGTAGACCGGGCGGAGGAGTTTACGGCGGCGCTGCAGTCCGCGCGCTCCGAAGCGGAGAACGCGTTTGGCTCGGGCGAGTTGATCCTCGAAAAAGCCATCGTCGAGGCGCGCCACATCGAGATCCAGGTGTTTGCCGATACGCATGGCAACGTGGTTCACCTTGGCGAGCGCGATTGTTCGGTGCAGCGCCGGCATCAGAAGGTGATCGAAGAATCGCCGTCACCGGCCGTATCGCCCGAGCTGCGTGCGCGCATGGGTGCAGTGTCGGTGGCGGCGGCACGCGCCATCGGCTACGTGGGCGCGGGCACGCTGGAATTCTTGCTCGCCCCGGACGGCGCGTTCTACTTCATGGAGATGAACACGCGCCTGCAGGTGGAGCATGCGGTGACCGAAGCGGTGATCGGCATCGATCTGGTCGAGTGGCAGTTGCGCGTGGCGCTGGGCGAGCCGTTGCCACTGGCGCAAGACGCCATCGATGCACGTCGCGCACAAGGCGGGCACGCCATCGAAGTGCGCCTGTGCGCAGAAGACCCGCAGCAGAATTTCCTGCCGCAGAGCGGCACCGTCGCCCGCTGGCGTGCGCCCGGAGATGTGCGCACGGACCATGCGTTGGCCGACGGGCTCGTCGTTTCGCCGTACTACGACTCGATGCTCGCCAAGATCGTCGCGCACGGCACCGACCGCGCCGATGCCTGCCGGCGTCTTGCGCGCGCCTTGGACGATTGCCTGCTGCTTGGGCTGCCGACCAACCGGGCGTTTCTGCGCGACTGCGTGGCGCATCCGGCCTTCCTTGCCGGCGATGTGTCGACGGCGTTCATCGACCGCCATTTCCCGGCGGCGACGCGGCAGGCGCCCGTACCCGATGCAGCGGTCTGCCAGGCGGCTGCCGTGCTGCTCACCCACTTGCGTGAAGACACCGCACGCCGCTATCCCGCAGAACTGCATGGGTGGGCCAGCAGCCGCACGTATCCGACGCTGTGCCGCTTTACGCTCGACGGCGAAGCGATCGACATGCGCGTGCGTGCGCTCGGTGCGCAGCAATGGGAACTGGCCTGGGACGGCGGTGCCACGCAGGTGGCGCTTGTGTCAGAGGGCGACGGTCGCGTCACGCTGGCGCTGGGCGACATATTCCACGCGGTGGATTACGCCGTCACGGCCGGCGCTTGCCACTTCGTGCTGAATGGCATCGAACACACCGCCATCGACACCACCTACGCCAAGGCCGAGCGCAGCGGCGCGCAAACCGGCAGCGGCCGCATCAGCGCACCGATGAACGGCCGCGTGGTTGCCGTGCACGTGGCCGAAGGCGAGGCCGTTTGCGCCGGTCAGGTGCTGCTGGTGGTGGAGGCGATGAAGATGGAGCACAGCATTGCCGCGCCGCTCGCAGGCGAGGTGAAAGGTCTGTTCACCCAGGTCGGGGCACAGGTTGCGCCCGGCGGGTTGTTGATGGAGATTGCCGCGGCCTGACGGCTGCACTGCCGTCCCGATCCATCGTTTCGTCGTGCAGTTCATGTGGTCAATGCAGTCAATGCAGTCCATAGGAGACGTCCCATGTCCGAAGCCACGCCAGACACCACGCTTGAAGCCAACCTGCTGAACCGGGTGACGCTGGGCGATACGTTGCATCGCAGTGCACGCAAGTTCGGCGCGAAGGTCGCGCTGGTCGATGGCCCGCGCCGCATGACGCATGGCGAACTCAATGCAGACAGCAATCGCTATGCGCACGCGCTGCTTGCAAGCGGCCTCTTGCCCGGTGACAAGGTGGCGATGCTCTGCGGCAACTCGGCGCAGTTTCTGGTGGCCGCGTACGGCATTCTCAAGGCGGGGCTGGTGTGGGTGCCGATCAACGCGATGCTCGGTCCGGACGATGTGCGCTACATCCTCGAGCATGCCGAGGCGCGGCACGTGGTGATCGACGCGGCGCTTTACCCGGCGCTGCGCGACACGCTGTCGGCGCTCGCGCTGCCCGCGCATCAATGCTTCGGCGCACCGGTTGCCGATGGCCCGCAAACCGTGGAGCAGGCGCTGCCAGGCCACGCCGATACGCTGCCCGCCGTGGTGATCGACGATCGCGATCTCGCGCTCATCATGTACACCAGCGGTACGACCGGCCGGCCGAAGGGCGCAATGCACTCGCACCGCTCGGTGCATGCCGCGTTGATGTCCAACATCGCCGGCCTCAATCTGAACGAGACCGACGTGTTCTCGTGCCTGCTGCCGATGTTCCACTGCGCGCAGTTTGCGACGGCCGCGTCCGCCATGATGGTGGGCGCCACGCTCGTCATCCAGCGCGGCTTTGATCCGGCAGCGCTGCTCGACGCGATTGCGAACGAGCGCATCACGCAGCTGTTCGGCCTGCCGCTCATGTACGCCGCGCTGCTGCACCATCCGCTGCGCGCGCAGCGAGATCTGTCCAGCCTGCGCCTGTGCCTGTATGCGATGGCGCCGATGGCCAAGCCGCTGCTCGAACGCCTGATTGCCGAGGTGTGCCCCAACTTTGCGCTCGGCTCCGGCCAGACCGAAATCTTCCCGATGACGATGTATTTCGCGCCCAACCAGCAACTGCAGCGCACCGGCAACTATTGGGGCCAGCCGTGCATGGTGAACGAAGCAGCGGTGATGGACGATCAAGGCAATCTGCTCGGCCCGAACCAATTGGGCGAGATCGTGCATCGCGGCCCCAACGTCATGCTTGGCTACTACAAGGACCCGCAGGCCACCGCCAACGCGCGCCGTTTCGGCTGGCACCACACGGGCGACCTCGGCATGTGGGATGCCGACGGCCAGCTTCAGTTCAAGGACCGCATCAAGGACATGATCAAGACCGGTGGTGAGAACGTGCCTTCGGTCAAGGTGGAAGAAGTGTTGCTGCGGCACCCGGCCGTGGCGAATGCCGCGGTGGTCGGCTTGCCGCATGTGCACTGGGTGGAAGCGGTGGCTGCGTTTGTCTGCCTCAAGCCCGATGCACAAGCCGATGCTGCCGCGTTGCAGGCACACTGCCGAGAGCATCTCGGTGGCTTTGAAGTGCCAAAACACATTGCCGTGGTCGACAAGCTGCCCATGACGGCGACCGGCAAGATCCAGAAGCACGTGCTGCGCACTGCCAACCAGACGTTGTTCGATGGCGATGCGCGCTAGCGAGGACTAGGCCGCCGGCTCGGGCGGCGTGCGCAGGATGAACAGCACCGCCTGATCGGCCAGCGCGTCAATGCTGATGCCAGCGCCAGCCTGATACCACTGCGCCGTCCAGTTGAGCGCACCGAACATCAGCAGGCGGTCGACAGGCGTCGGGTGTGCCCATTCGCCCGAGGCGCGCAGGCGGTCGATCACGCGCGTCCAGATGTCTTCGTAGCGATCCTTGAGCGCGATGATGCGTTCTTGCGCCTGCGTATCGAGCGAGCGCCACTCGTACAGCATCACCGGAATGAAATCCTGGTGGGGCGCAAGGATCGTGTAGAGGTGCGCACGCACGAGTTGGCGCATGGCCTCGCGCGGCGGCAGGTGGTCGATATCGATGGCTTCGATGTCGGCCAGCGCCACGGTCAGGCCGTGTTCGATCACGGCCTGCAGGATGTCCTGCTTGGTCTTGAAGTAGTAGAACCAGCTGCCTGCATGCACGCCCGTGGCGGCGGCAATGTCGCGCACCGTGGTGTTGCCGTAGCCCTTCTCGCGGAACAGTCTGGCCGATTGCTCGATCAGCGCGCGGCGCAAGCCCTCGTTGGCATCCTGCACGGGGCGGCCGCGTTTGCGGCGCGGTGCTTCGGCTTCAGTGGCGGCTTCAGAGGCGCCTTCGGTGGCAGATTCGGGCGAGGTGGGTGTGGCGGGTTTCGGCATGCCCTGGGGAGGAGAAGAGGCGTCGCTGCATTGTAGCGGGGCATCGCCACCGCGCGGCACGTCAATCGCGGTTCAGGATGCGGCCGTGTTCGACGGTGGCGGCGCCTGCCTTGACCAGCGCTGCGATCGCGGCATCCACCAACGTTTCCATCGATTGGCTTGCGAAGAAGCGCGCCTGCAAGCGCGGCATCAGCATGGTCTGCGTGAACCACGCAAACAGTGCCTCGTGCGACAGGGCCTGCTGCTCCAGCAGCTTGAACTTCACCAGCACGCGGATGGCGTGCAGCGCATTGCGCTCCGGGTCTGCACGCAGATACGCAAGACGCCCCAGCGATGCATCAATCGCGGCGTTGACGCTGGTGAACGGCCGGCCATGTCCGGGAATCACCACGCGCGCGTCGAGTTGCGCGATGCGCTCAAGAATGGCCTGCTGTTCGGCAAAACCGCTCTCGCCTTCCAGTTCGGGAAAGATCACACCAAAGCCGCGCTCCCACAACGCATCGGCAGAGATCAGCACGCGTGTGTCGGGGTTGAAGAGGATGACCGCGTGCGGGTCGTGCCCGGGTGCGCTGATGACCTGCCAGTCGAAGCCGCCCAGTCGTGCAGTCATACCGTCAGCGAGGCCTGCGTCGGCATCGCGATCCGGCAACGTGAAGCGTGCGCACTCCTGGCCGGTGGGGCCGTAGCTGAGGGCGTCGGTATCCCAGCGGCGCACGTCGTCGATCTGCGCGGCGGGCACGCGCGTGTGACTGCCGTAGATGGCCTGCAGCGCCGCGTTGCCGCCGCAATGGTCGGAGTGCAGGTGCGTGTTCAGCAGACGGCGCAGCGGCCTGCCTTGCAGCGCGTGCTGCACAAGCGCCACGGTTTGCGGGGCGTGCGTGAGGTAGCCGGTGTCCACCAGCGCGCAACCGCCCTGCGCTTCGTCATCGAAGAAAAGGATGTTGTTGGACGACAGCCAGCCGCGCTCGAACACGCGCATCGAATCAGGCAAGGTGACGATGTCGTGTTCGGCCATGGTGATGGGCGCTCAGGCGCAGGGCGTGTCGTTGAGCCAGGCGCAGGCGCGCTCGGGCAAGGTTTTCCACACGGCCAGGCGAGCGGTGTCGTCCATGGTCGACCATGCGGCAATTTCGTCGATGGTGCGCATGCAGCCGATGCACAGGCCGTGCGCCTCGTCCATCTTGCACACGCTGATGCACGGCGATGCCACAGGCTGCGCGCGCTCGGCTTGCGCGCGGCTATTGCGCAGCTTGCCGAGCGAGAGCTTCAGTTGCGCGCGGGTGCAGGCGTCCATGCTTGTGCGGTCAGTCGCGCAAGGCGACGTCGGCAACCGGCGCGCCCGTCATGGCTTCGAGTTCCGCGGGCGTGAGGTTGAACACGGCATGCGGATGGCCGGCCGCAGCCCACACGCTGTCGTACTGGAACAGGTCGCGATCGAGCAGCATCACAGGCTTGACGGCATGCCCCACCGGACACACGCCGCCGATGGCGTAACCGGTCTTCTCGCGCACGAACTTCGCATCGGCCTTGGCCAGCGCGCCCACGTGCGCGGAAACCTTTGCCTCGTCGACACGATTGGTGCCGCTGGCGATCACCAGCACCGGCACATCGTCTTCCGCGCGTCGGAAGATGATCGACTTGGCGATCTCGGCCACGGAGCAGCCCAGCCCGGCAGCCGCTTCAGCGGAGGTCTTGCCGGTGGCCGGCAGCATCACGATGTTTTTTTCGTAGCCGAGCGTGCGCAGGTGGTCGGCCACGCGTTGGGCAGATTCAGGCAGCGGTGCGTTCGTATCGGTAGAGGTCATCGTCGTTGTTCTTGATGGGGTTTCAGATGCAGGCCTGGGCGATCTGGTCCTGCAGCTTGAGCAGCAGCGCGCGGCCCGCACGCGAGGCGGTCGGGCGGCCGATGGCCTGCGAGATGAAGTCACCCGCCAGCACGACCTTGTCGAGGTCGATGCCGGTGCGGATGCCCAGGCCGTGCAGCAGGTACAGCACATCTTCGGTGGCGACGTTGCCGGTCGCGCCCTTGGCATACGGGCAGCCGCCCAGCCCGGCCACCGAGGCGTGGAAGATCGCGATGCCGACTTCCAGGCTGGCGAGGATGTTGGCCAGCGCCTGCCCGTACGTGTCGTGGAAATGGCCCGAAAGGCGGTCGATCGGGAACGTCGCCGCGGCGGCTTCCATCACGGTTTTCACCTGCCCGGCCGTGCCCACGCCGATGGTGTCGGCAATGTCGATCTCGTCGCAGCCCAGATCAGCCATGCGCTTGATGACATCCACCACCGACGATACCGGCACCTCGCCCTGATACGGGCAGCCCAGCGAACATGAGATCGACCCGCGCACGCGAATGCCCGCAGCCTTGGCGGCCTGGGCCACCGGCACAAAGCGTTCGATCGATTCAGCGATCGTGCAGTTGATGTTCTTCTGCGCAAAGGCCTCGCTGGCGGCGCTGAAGATCACGATCTCGTCCGCGCCTGCTGCAGCGGCGCCTTCGAAGCCCTTCATGTTGGGTGTGAGCACCGAATACAGCGTGCCCGGCCGGCGCTGTACGCGCGCCATCACGTCGGCGCCATCGGCCATTGCGGGCACCCATTTGGGTGACACGAACGACGCGGCTTCCACGTTGACGAAGCCGGCCTCGGACAGCCGGTTAACCAGTTCGACCTTGGTGTCGGTGGAAACCGGCGCCTTCTCGTTCTGAAGACCGTCGCGCGGGCCGACCTCGACCACTTTCACGAAATGCGGGTAGCTCATCTCAGTAACCTCGTTGCAGATCGACGATGCCGGCAATCGGTTCGCCGGCTTCCAGCGCGCGGATCTTGCGCGCGATCTGGGCAATGCTGACCTCACGCAGCGTCAGCGCCGAGATGTGCGGCGTGATGTGGATGCGCGGTTCGGTCCAGAAAGGATGGTCGGCGGGCAGCGGTTCGGTGCGGAATACGTCGAGCGCGGCGCCGGCAATGTGGCCGCTGCGCACGGCGGCAAGCAGGTCGTCTTCCACCAGATGCTTGCCGCGCGCCACGTTGACAACGAACGCGCCCGATGCGAGTTGAGCGAGCAGCTTTGCGTCGATCACGTTTTCGGTGTCTGCCGTCAGCGGCAGCACGTTCACCAGCACGCGCGTGCCTGCAAGGAAGCCGGGCAGGGCATCGCTGCCTGCGCGGCAATCGACGCCCTCGACGTGCTTGGCAGAGCGGCTCCAGCCGCGCACCGGAAAGCCGAAGCCCGCCAGCGTCTTGGCGATGTGCGTACCGAGCACGCCCAGGCCCAGCACGCCGACGACAAACTCATCGCGGTTGAACGGCTTGAGGAAACGCCACATCTTGGCTTGCTGCTGGCGCTCGTATTCATCGAGCCGGCGGAAGAAGCGCAGCACGGCGTGCGTGACGTATTCGCCCATCTGCGCGGCCATGCCGGCGTCGTCCAGGCGCACGATCGGCAGGCTGTCCGGAATGGCATCGGGCGATTGCGCGCGCAGGCCGAGGATGGCATCGACGCCCGCCCCGAGGTTGAACACGGCGCGCAAATCGCGACGATCGCGCAGCATGTCGGCGGGCGGTTGCCAGACCACGGCGTAGTCAGCATCCTGCGCCGCACCGTGCTCCCACACCGACAGCCGCGCCTCAGGGAGTGCCTGCGCAAAACCATCGAGCCAGGGTTGGGGCTTGCCGTCGGGCGTGTAGATCTGGATGTGCATGTAGGGCGACTTCAATGCGGGTGATTGACGTATACGTCAAGCAGTGTAGCAGGGGCCGCCAAGGCGTGTGGCAGCCCCGTTGGGCGTCATTCGGCGGGCTTGAACGCCAGCAACTGCACGCCTTCCGTCACCTGATCGCCCACGCCATACAGCACGGATTCGACGACGCCGTCGGCAGGTGCCGTGAGCGTGTGCTCCATCTTCATGGCTTCCATGACGACGAGCGGCGCGCCCTTGGTGACGGTCTGCCCTGGGGCGGCCAGCACAGCGATGACCTTGCCGGGCATCGGCGCGGTCAGCTTGCCGCCTTCGTCGTCGGCTTCGCCCGCGTGCGCCAACGGGTCGTGGCGCTCCAGCGTCCAGTGCGCGCCGCCGGTGAAGACGTGGAATGTGTCGCCGTCGACATGCACCTGACCAGTCGCCTTGTGCGTGCCGAGCGTGACGGTGAAGGTCTCTGCATGGCGCTGCGAGGCGAAGGGCGCTTCGCTGCCGCCAACTTTCAGCCGCGATCCGTCCCGGCCGTAGACAAGCGTGGCGTCGGCGGCCTGTTCGCCGTGGGAGAAGCGCAGCGTGCGCTCAGCCGCGCCGTTCAGACGCCAGCCGCTGCCGCGCGCCCAGGGCGAATGCGGATCGCGCGTGTCGGTGCGCAGGCTGCGTGCTTCGCGGGCAAGCAGCGCTGCCACGGCCAGGGCGATGGCGTCCTGCGGCACGGCCGGGGCTGCCGGGAACAGCGTGTCGTGATGGCGCGCGATCAGGCCGGTATCCAGATCGGCGGTCGCAAACGGCTTCGATGCAACGAGCCGGCGCAGGAATGCCACGTTGGACGACAGCCCCACCAGGTGGAAGCTGCCCAGCGCCTGCAGCATGCGCGCGAGCGCTTCTTCACGGTCACGGCCCCAGACGATGAGCTTGGCGATCATCGGATCGTAATAAGGGCTGATGGCATCGCCTTCGCGCACGCCCGCGTCGATGCGCACGGCGGCGGGCTCGCCATTGGCCTGCGCGCCCACGGTAAATTCCACCGCCGCCGGCGTGCGCAGCACCTTCAGCGTGCCGATGGACGGCAGAAAATCGCGCTCGGGGTTCTCTGCATAGATACGTGCTTCCAGCGCGTGGCCGTGGATGTGCAGTTCGTCCTGCGCGCGCGGCAGCGGCTCGCCGGAGGCGACGCGCAATTGCCATTCGACGAGGTCCTCGCCCGTGATCATTTCGGTGACCGGATGCTCGACCTGCAGGCGCGTGTTCATCTCCATGAAGTAGAACGTGCCGTCTTCATCGACGATGAACTCGACCGTGCCGGCACCCACGTAGCCCACGGCGCGCGCGGCAGCCACGGCGGCTTCACCCATCGCGCGGCGACGGTCCAGCGTCATGCCGGGGGCAGGCGCTTCTTCCAAGACCTTCTGGTGGCGGCGCTGCACCGAGCAGTCGCGTTCGAACAGGTAGACGGCGCCGCCGAAGCTGTCGGCAAACACCTGGATTTCAATGTGGCGCGGGCGCGTGAGGTATTTCTCGATCAGCACGCGGTCATCGCCAAAGCTGGAGGAGGCTTCGCGCTTGACAGAAGCCAGCGATGCTTCGAACGCATCGCCCGATTCCACCACGCGCATGCCCTTGCCGCCGCCGCCCGCGCTCGCCTTGATGAGCACCGGATAGCCGATGCGATCAGCCTGCGTGCGCAGGAATGCGGCGTCTTGGTTGTCACCGTGGTAACCGGGAACGAGCGGCACGCCCGCGGTTTCCATCAACGCCTTTGCCGCGCTTTTGCTGCCCATGGCTTCGATGGCCGAGGCCGGCGGGCCGACGAAGATGATGCCGGCGTCTGCGCAAGCCTTGGCGAAAGCTTCGTTTTCCGACAGGAAGCCGTAGCCGGGGTGGACGGCCTGAGCGCCCGTGGCGCGCGCGGCTTCGAGGATGCGGTCGGCGCGCAGGTAGCTGTCGCGGGCGGCGGGCTCACCGATGTGGATGGCTTCGTCGCAGGCCGCGACGTGGCGGGCGTTGGCGTCGGCATCAGAGTAGACCGCGACCGTGCGGATGCCGAGCTTGCGGCAAGTGGCGGCGACCCGGCAGGCGATTTCGCCTCGGTTGGCGATGAGGAGCTTGGTGATCATTTTTGGTGTGTCTCCGGTGTTCTCTGCATCTTTTGCACTTGTGGTGCGTCCCTTGTTTCATCCCCTGCCGGGGCTGACTCACTTTCTTTGTCTTGCCAAAGAAAGTAAGCAAAGAAAGGCGCGCCCGAGATGGCGACCCCTTCCTTGAATTTGTGTAACCGGGCGGAGAGGGAGGCAAACTCGCTCCGCTCAGACAAGCCTCCCTCTTTTTTCCGCCCGCTTACACAAATTCAAGGCGCCATCTAGGGCAGGAACGTCAACGGCCAGACCGTTGGTGTGCCTGCTCTGTCAGGCTCTTGCTTGTTGCTTGTTGCTTGTTGCTTGTTGCTTGTTGCCGTTCGTTTCGCTCCGCGTCTTGCCGAGTACCCACCACTGCGTTTGCACTGCGATGGTGGGGCCGTACCTTGCCCTAGATGGCGCCTTGAATTTCTGTTGCAGAGAGGAAAAAGAGAGGAGGCTGTCTGAGCGAAGCGAGTTTGCCTCCTCTCCCTCTCTGCGACATAAATTCAAGGAATCCTTCGCCATCTCGGGCGCGCCTTTCTTTGCTTACTTTCTTTGGCAAGACAAAGAAAGTGAGTCGGCCCCGGCAGGGGACGAAAGGGGAGCAGACCACCAACAAAAAACCAAGACCCACCCCCACAACAAAGCATCAGTCCGCCGGCGTAATGTCGATATGGCAATGCGACGAATGCGAGTGCGAAGCATCAGCGCTTTGATGCAGATGATCCTGCACCTCCACCCGCATCCCCAACCGTGCCAGCAGCTTCCGATCCGCATCCGCCTCCGGGTTATCCGTCGTCAGCAGCTTCTCGCCATAGAAGATCGAGTTGGCGCCCGCCATGAAGCACAGCGCCTGCAGCGCGTCGTCCATCGCCTCGCGGCCAGCGGAGAGCCGCACCATCGCCTTGGGCATCGTGATCCGCGCCACGGCAATCGTGCGCACGAAATCAAACGGATCCAGTTCTTCGTTGCCCGCCAGCGGCGTGCCTTCCACCTTCACCAGGTTGTTGATGGGCACCGAGTCCGGATACGGCTCCATGTTCGCCAGCTCGGCGATCAGGCCCGCGCGCTCGTGCACCGATTCCCCCAGCCCGACGATGCCGCCGCAGCACACGTTGATGCCCGCTTCACGCACGTGTTCGAGCGTGTCGAGCCGGTCTTGATACGTGCGCGTGGTGATGATCTCGCCGTAGAACTCGGGCGCGGTGTCGAGGTTGTGGTTGTAGTAGTCCAGGCCCGCTTCCTTCAACTGCGCGGCCTGTTCCTGCTTGAGCATGCCCAGCGTCACGCATGTCTCCAGCCCCATTGCCTTCACGCCGCGCACCATGTCGGCCACGGCATCAAGCTGATGCGGCTTCGGGTTGCGCCAGGCTGCACCCATGCAGAAGCGGCTTGCGCCGTTTTGCTTGGCGCGCGACGCGGCTTCGAGCACGGCGTCGATCGGCATCAGCTTTTCAGCCTCGACACCGGTGTCGTAGCGGGCCGATTGCGGGCAGTACGAGCAATCTTCCGGGCAGCCGCCAGTCTTGATGGACAGCAGCGTCGAAAGCTGCACCGCATTCGCATCAAAGTTGGCGCGGTGCACCTGCTGCGCCTGGAACAGCAGGTCGTTGAACGGCAGCGCGAACAGCGCTTCGATGGCTTCGCGGCTCCAGCGGGCGTTGGGATTCTGCCCGGGCGTGGGCGGCACCTTGGCGGCGTTCGGCACGAAGTTCAGTGGAGTGGATTGCATGAGGACTTCCTTCAAGTGATGCGTGGTTTCGTTGTTATGCGGGTCAGGCCGGCAGCAGCCAGTTCGGCTTGCGCTTGCCCAGGAAACTTTGCACGCCTTCGCGGCCTTCTTCCGAGGCGCGGATGGCGGCGATGCGCTCGGCAGTATCCGCCAGCAAGGCGTCGTTGACAGCGGCGCCAGAGACTTCACGCACGAGGCGCTTGCTCTCGCGAACGGCATTCGGGCTGTTGGCGACGAGCGCGGCGGTAATGTCGCCCACCTTGGCGTCAAGGGCGTCTGCGCTCACCAGCTCATGCACGAGGCCCAGGCGATGCGCCTCTGCGGCGGAGAAACGCTCTGCGGTGATGAAGTAGCGGCGCGATGCCTGCTCGCCCAGCGCGCGGATCACGTATGGGCTGATGGTGGCCGGAATCAAGCCAAGCTTCGCTTCCGACAGGCAGAAGTTGGCCGTGTCGACAGCGACGACGATGTCGCACGCGGCGACCAGGCCGACGCCGCCGGCATACGTGTCGCCCTGCACGCGCGCGATCACGGGCTTGGGGCAGGTGTAGATGGCGCGCAGCATTTCTGCCAGGCGCAGGGCGTCGGCGCGGTTCTCGTCATCGGAGTAGCCCGCCATCTTCTTCATCCAGTTGAGGTCGGCGCCCGCGCAGAAGGCGGGCCCGTTGCCGGACAGGACGATGGCGCGCACGCTGGGCTCATCGGCCAGCGCGCGGAACGCACCGGTCAGCTCGGCGATGACGGTCTCGTTGAAGGCGTTGCGCACGTCAGGCCGATTCAGCGTGAGTGTGGCGACGGCGCCGTTCTGTGCGAAGGCGAGGGTCTCGAAAGTGTTCATTCCGGCTCCTTGTTGGTGTCGGACTTGGGGTCGTCGGCGCCGGATGCTTCAGCGTTGCTGCCTGGTGCCACCGCTTGCACCGGGCCGGCGGGCAAGCCAAGTTCGCGCAGGAAAGCGTCGACCTGCGGCAGCCAGATGCTCAACCCCGCGTGGCTTGCGAACATGCCGTGCGAATCGCTCTTAAAGGTGCCGAAATCCACCAGCCGGCCTCTGCCGCCTGCACTCGTGTAGGCCGCGAACATCTTGTCGGGCATGGGCTTGGGCCAGTAGCTGTCGTTGTCGCCGTAGAACCAGAGCGACGGATAGCGCGACTGGCGGCCGTACGTCTCGAACGCGCGCACGAGGTTGCCTTCCCAATCGACGCAGGTGTCGTTGCGCAGGCCGCCGGCAAAGTTCACCAGCCCACGCACGCCGGGGTAGGCGATGGTGCCAAAGGCGAGCGTGGTCAAACCGCCGTGCGACTGGCCCATGACGACGATGCGGTTGCGGTCCACGTACGGCTGCGCGGTCATGTAGTCGAGCGCGGCGACCACGTCTTCGGCCTGGATGATGCCGTTGGCTTCCACGTTGCAGCCGCTGCCGATATACGCGCCGCCGGATTTCGAAAACCCCTGCCGCATCGGAATGGCCACCACGTAGCCGCGGGCGACCAGTGCCGCCGCCTGCTCGCTGTAACGGGCACGCGATTGGAATGCCGCCTTGCCGCGCGCCTTGCCGTGATTGAGCACGATGAGCGGGAAGGGCCCGTCGCCGGCCGGCTTGTAGACCGTCGTCTCCAGCTTGACGGTGAAGATGCCCGCAGACTTGGGCACCTCCACGATGGTCTCGCTGATGCCCGGCGGCGCCGTTTCACTCGCATGCGCGGCGGCAAGCAGCAGCGCGCAGCCAACGGCTGCCAAGGCGCTGCGCCACGTTCGCGCGGTGTTGCTGCTCACTGCAGATCCCTGTTCGATGGGCGGCCCGCTTACATGCGGAACACGCCGAAGTTCATGTCGCCAATCGGCGCGTTCAGGCTGGCCGACAGCCCCAGGCCCAGCACGCTGCGCGTGTCGGCGGGGTCGATCACGCCGTCGTCCCACAGGCGTGCGCTGGCGTAGTACGGATGGCCCTGGCGCTCGTATTGGTCGCGGATTGGTGCCTTGAAGGCGGCTTCTTCATCCGCACTCCACTGCCCGCCCTTGGCCTCGATGCCGTCGCGGCGCACGGTGGCGAGCACGCTGGCCGCCTGCTCCCCGCCCATCACCGAGATGCGCGCGTTCGGCCACATCCAGAGGAAGCGCGGCGAATAGGCGCGGCCGCACATGCCGTAGTTGCCCGCGCCAAACGAGCCGCCGATGATGACCGTGAACTTCGGCACCTGCGCCGTCGCCACCGCCGTCACCATCTTCGCGCCGTTCTTGGCGATGCCTTCGTTCTCGTATTTGCGGCCGACCATGAAGCCCGTGATGTTCTGCAGGAACACCAGCGGGATCTTGCGCTGGCAGCACAGCTCGATGAAGTGCGCGCCCTTGAGTGCCGCCTCCGAAAACAGGATGCCGTTGTTGGCGATGATGCCGACCGGGTAACCCCAGATGCGCGCAAAGCCGCAGACCAGCGTCGTGCCGTAGCGCGCCTTGAACTCGTCAAAAGCGGAATCGTCGACGATGCGGGCAATGACTTCGCGCACGTCGAACGGCTTGCGCGTGTCGGTCGGGATCACGCCGTAGAGCTCTTCGGCTGCGTAGCGCGGTTCGACCGGCGCATGAATCTGCACCTGCTCGGGCTTGCGGCGGTTCAAGTGCGCGACGATGCTGCGGGCTTGCGCCAGCGCGTGCGAATCGTTGTTGGCGAAGTAATCTGCCACGCCGGACAGCCGCGTGTGCACATCGGCGCCACCGAGGTCTTCAGCGCTCACCACTTCGCCGGTCGCGGCCTTCACCAGCGGCGGACCCGCCAGGAAGATCGTGCCCTGTTCCTTGACGATGATCGACTCGTCGCTCATGGCCGGCACATACGCGCCGCCCGCGGTGCACGAGCCCATCACCACCGCGATCTGCGGAATGCCCTTGGACGACAGGTTGGCCTGGTTGTAGAAGATGCGGCCGAAGTGATCGCGGTCGGGAAACACGTCGTCCTGGTTCGGCAGGTTGGCGCCGCCCGAATCGACCAGGTAGACGCAGGGCAGGTGGTTCTGCTCGGCGATCTCCTGCGCGCGCAGGTGCTTCTTCACCGTCATCGGGTAATACGTGCCGCCCTTGACCGTGGCGTCGTTGCAGACGATCACGCATTCCTGCCCCGAGATGCGGCCGATGCCGGTGATGATGCCGGCGCCCGGCGCGGCATCGTCGTACATGCTGTACGCCGCCATCTGAGAGAACTCCAGGAACGGCGTGCCGGGGTCGAGCAGTTGCTGCACGCGGTCACGCGGCAGCAGCTTGCCGCGGGCGAGGTGCTTGGCGCGGGCGTCTTCACCGCCGCCCTGGGCGATGCGTGCAACCTTGTCGCGCAAGTCGGCGACGAGCGCGCGCATGGCATCGGCGTTGGCCTTGAATTCTTCAGCGCGGGGGTTCAGCTTGGTCTCTAGCGTCGGCATGGCAGCAGTGCAAGAAGGTCGGTGCGGTTCAGTCAGGGAAGGTGCCGTCGACGTACAGCCAACGGCCTTCGGCGGATTCAGCGCCGCTTGCGTCCAGGCGGACGAAGCGGCTGGTTTCGTGCAGGCGATGCGCGCGCCCGCCCACCTTGTAGCGCGCAACGAATTCCACCGTCGCGTGCGTGGCGTCTTGCGGGGTGTGGCGCTTGACGTCCAGGCCGAGCCAGCGCGTGGCGGCGGCCTCGGCTTCGCTGGTTTCCAGGTCGACAGGGCAGGTGGACGGATGCCACGTGCGGCGCAGGTACGCCGTGTCGCCCAGCACATAAGCGCTGTAGCGCGAGCGCATCAATTGCTCAGCGGTGGCCGGCACGACGTCGCCCGCATGGAAGGGGCCGCAGCAGCGCGCATAGGCGCCGTCGCCGCAGGGGCAAGCGTCGGCAGGGCCGATGGGCCTGGTTTGTGCGGCTGGCATCAGGCCAACAACTCCGGCAGTTCGCGCATGTCGGTGAACGTGCGGGTAGCGCCGGCGGCGATCAGCGGGCCCGGCGCATTGCGGCCGGCGTATGCCAGCACCGTCATGCCGGCAGCGTGCCCTGCGGTGACGCCCGTGGGGCTGTCTTCAATCACCAGGCAACGCGACGGCGATACCCCCAGGCTGCTGGCGGCCAGCAGATACACATCGGGTGCGGGCTTGCTGCGCGCAACCTCGGTAGCCGAGAAGATGCGCACGTCCGTGGGTTGGAAGTGCTCGATCAGCCCGGTGCGGTTGAGCTGCAGCTCAACCTTCGTGCGATCGGCGCCCGAGGCCACCGCCATCGGCAGGCCCAGCCTGGAGAGCACGTCGATGGCGTGCGCGATATGCGGCACGGCTTCCACCTCGGCTTCGAGCAGCGCGTTGCGGCGCGCGTGGAAGGTGGACAACCAGTTCGGCGGCAGCGGCGCGCCGCGCATTTCGGCAATCGCATCCAGTTCTTCGCGAATGGCCTTGCCGAGGAAGCGCTTGATGGAATCTTCCAGGCTGATGCTGATGCCAAGCTCGGTCAACATCTCCCAGATCAGGCGGTTGACAAGGGGTTCGCTGTCGACCAGCACGCCGTCGCAATCGAAGAGGATCGCGTCAAAGCGCGGGTGGTTCGAAACGGGGGAAGTCACTGCGGTCATGCCTATTGCGTTGAGAGTTGAGACCGCCTACGCCAGCGCGCGGGCGATCAGGATTTTCTGGATATCGCTCGTGCCCTCGTAGATCTGGCACACGCGCACGTCGCGGTAGATGCGCTCCACCGGAAAGTCGCTGACGTAGCCGTAACCGCCGAAGACCTGGATGGCATCGGAGCAGACGCGCTCGGCCATCTCGCTGGCGTTGAGCTTGGCCATGGCCGCCTCTTTCAGGCACGGCAGCCCGGCGTCTTTCAGGCTGGCGGCATGCCAGACCATCTGTCGTGCGACGTCTACGCGCGTGGCCATCTCGGCCAGGCGAAACTGCACGGCCTGATGCGCGAACAGCGGCTGGCCGAAGCTTTCGCGCTCCTTGGCGTACGCCAGCGCGGCCTCGAAAGCCGCACGCGCCATGCCCACGCTCTGCGCGGCAATGCCGATGCGCCCGCCTTCCAGCCCGGACAGCGCCATCTTGTAGCCCGCGCCTTCTTCGCCCAGCAGGCAATCGGCGGGGATGCGGCAGTCTTCAAACACGATCTGCGCCGTGTCGGATGAGTGCTGGCCGAGCTTGTCTTCGAGCCGCGCGACGATGTAGCCGGGCGTGTTGGTCGGCACCAGGAACGCGCTGATGCCGCGCTTGCCTGCTGCCTTGTCGGTCACGGCCATGACGATGGCCACGTCGGCATGCTTGCCGCTGGTGATGAACTGCTTCACGCCGTTCAAGACCCAGTGGTCGCCATCGCGCACGGCCGTGGTGCGCAGCGCCGATGCATCGGAGCCGACATGCGGCTCGGTCAGGCAGAACGCGCCAAGCATTTCGCCGCGCGCCAGCGGCGCGAGCCACCGCTGCTTCTGTGCGTCATTCGCAAACGCCATCAGCATGCTGCACACGGGGCAGTTGTTCACGCTGATGACGGTGGAGGTGCCACCGTCGCCGGCAGCAATTTCTTCCAGGATCAACGCCAGCGAAAGATAGTCGAGCCCCGCGCCGCCCAGTTCTTCCGGCACGGCTACGCCATAGGCGCCCAGCTCGCCCAATTGACGGTGCACGTCTTTCGGGAACGTCGCTTCGCGGTCCCATGCCGCCGCATGCGGCACGATCGCCTCGCGCACAAAGGTGCGGATGGCGTCGCGAATCATCTCTTGCTCTTGGGTCAGCAGCATCGTTCCGGCCTCACCATTCAATGACGCTGCCGTCGTAGTTGCGGAACCCGCCGTTGTCGGCGCGCGTGGCACCGGCAATCACGCGGCGGATACCGGCCACGCTCTCCTGCGGCGTGATGGCCGCGCCCGCGCCGCCCATGTCCGTCTGTACCCAGCCGGGGTGGAAGGTCAGGCAGGTGGCGTGCTTGGCATCAATCGACACCGCGCGCAGCACGGCATTCACCGCCGCCTTGCTGGCGCGATACAGCCAGCCGCCATTGCCGGCCATGTCGCCGATGCTGCCCATGCGGCTGGAGATGACAGCAAGCACGCCGCCAGGTTCGTCCGCGTCGTTGCGTCCCGCCTCCACCATCGGCAGCACGGCGGGTAGCACGCTCATCGGACCCCACACGTTGGTGTGCATCACGGCATCGAAATCCGCCTGGCTGACGGGCGTGGCGCCCTGCGTGCGCGGGCCGTAGATGCCCGCCACGTAGATCGCCACGTCCAGCGCTTCGCCGTCCAGCTTCCACGCCAGGCCGGCAACGGCGTTGGCGTCGGTCAGATCAAGCACGTGCGTTTCCGCGCCCAATGCCTGCAGCGCCTGCGCGGCGCCTTGCGTGCGCACGGTGGCAATCACGCGCCAGCCATCCGCACGGTACTGCTTGACCATTTCCAGACCGATGCCGCGCGACGCGCCCAGGATGAGCGCGGAGCGCGTGCGGCGGGACGTTGCGTTCGTCATGCGTGTGCCTTAGTAGAGTTCGATGCCGACGGCCGTGGCTTCGCCGCCGCCGATGCACAGACTTGCCACGCCGCGCTTGCCGCCGCGGTGTTGCAGGGCGCCCAGCAGCGTCGCGATCAAGCGCGCGCCAGACGCGCCGATCGGATGGCCCAGCGCGCACGCACCGCCGTTCACGTTCACCTTTTCGTGGGGGATATTCAGGTCGTGCATGGCAGCCATCGGCACCACGGCAAACGCCTCGTTGATCTCGAACAGATCGACGTTGCCCGAGTTCCAGTCGAGTTTCTTGAACAGCTTGTCGATGGCCGTGACCGGCGCCGTGGTGAACCAGCCCGGCGCTTGCGCGTGCGTGGTGTGGCCCAGCATCACAGCGAGCGGCGTGATGCCGAGTTGCTTGGCAGTCGATTCGCGCATCATCACCAGCGCAGCCGCGCCATCGTTGATCGACGAAGACGACGCGGCCGTCACCGTGCCGTCTTTCTTGAACGCGGGCTTGAGCGAGGGGATCTTGTCGACCTTGATGCGGCGCGGGCCTTCATCGGTGTCGATAACGGTGTCACCGGCTTTGCTCGACACGGTAACGGGCGTGATCTCCCAGCGGAACGCGCCGGATTCGGTGGCCTCTTGCGCGCGGCGCACGGACGTCATCGCGAAGTGGTCCTGGGCCTCGCGCGTGAAGCCGTACTTCTCGGCACAGTCCTCGCCGAAGGTACCCATGGCGCGGCCCCCGCCTTTTTCGTCACGCTCGTAGGCATCTTCCAGGCCGTCAAGCATCATGTGGTCGTAGATCATGCCGTGACCGATGCGGTAGCCGCCGCGGCCTTTCGGGATCAGGTACGGCGCGTTGGTCATGCTTTCCATGCCGCCCGCAACCACAACATCCAGCGACCCTGCCAGCAGCGCGTCGTATGCATTCATCGCGGCGCGCATGCCCGAACCGCACATCTTGTTGACCGTGGTGCAGCCGACTGACAGCGGCAGGCCCGCGCCCAATGCGGCCTGGCGTGCCGGCGCTTGCCCCTGGCCCGCAGGCAGGACGCAGCCCATGATGACTTCTTCAATCTGTTCCGGTTTCAAGCCCGCTCGCTCGACTGCCGCGCGAATGGCGGCGGCGCCGAGTTGCGGAGCGGTGAGGCTGGCGAGTTCGCCCTGGAAGGCGCCCATCGGGGTGCGGGCGGCGGAAGCGATGACGATGCGGTCGGACATTGCTGCAATCTCCTGGAACTGTGCTTGGGACAGGTTCTGCACTTGTGGTGCAGGGGTTGTGTGTCTCTTGCTTTTTGCGTGGGCCTTGGTGGTCCATCTGCGTATCGTCCCCTGCCGGGGCCGACTCACTTTCTTTGTCTTGCCAAAGAAAGTAAGCAAAGAAAGGTGCGCCCGAGATGGCGACCCCTTCCTTGAATTTGTGTAACCGGGCGGAGACGGGAAAAACTCGCTTCGCTCAGACAGTTTCCCGTCTTGCTTCCGCCCGCTTACGAAAATTCAAGGCGCCATCTAGGGCAGGAACGTCAACGGCCAAATCGTTGGTGTGCATGCTCTGTCAGGCCCTTGCTTGTTGCTGTGTTGCCGTTTGCTTCGCTCCGCGTCTTGCCGCGTACCCACTACTGCGTTTGTGCTGCGATGGTGTAGCCGTTGATGCCCTAGATGGCGCCTTGAATTTCTGTTGCAGGGAGGAAAAAGAGGGGAGGCTGTTTGAGCGCAGCGAGTTTGCCTCTCCTCCCTCCCTGCGACATAAATTCAAGGAGTCTTTCGCCATCTCGGGCGCGCCTTTCTTTGCTTACTTTCTTTGGCAAGACAAAGAAAGTGAGTCAGCCCCGGCAGGGGATGAAACAAGGGATGAACCACCAACAAAACCCCATCCCCAAAAAGAAATTCAGAACCCCACCGGGCTAGGCGTACTCCCTTCCTTCCCATAATTCAGCCAAGCCTCACCCAGCTGAGCATGCAGTTCCTCATTGGAACTCGCCGCCATCCCCAGATTGCGCAACATCCCGTCCTTCACGCCGTAAATCCAACCGTGAACGGTCAGCGGCTGCCCGCGATCCCATGCGTCCTGCACGATCGTCGTCAGGCACACGTTGTTGACCTGGTGAATCACGTTCAGCTCGCACAGCCGGTCATGCTGATCTTGCTCGCGGACCACCGTACCGAGATACGTTTCGTGTTGCTCGGCCACGTCACGCACGTGACGAATCCAGTTGTCGGCCAGCCCGAAACGTTGCTTCGTCAACGCTGCCTTCACACCCGAGCAGCCGTAGTGGCCCACCACCGTGATGTGCCGGATCTTCAGCACTTCCACCGCAAACTGCAGCACCGACAGACAGTTCAGGTCAGAGTGCACCACCACGTTGGCGATGTTGCGATGGACAAACACCTCGCCCGGCGGCAGACCGATGATCTGGTTGGCAGGCACGCGCGAATCCGAGCAACCGATCCAGAGGTATTCCGGGTTCTGCTGGTTGGCTAGATTGGAGAAGAAATCCGGGTCTTCAGCGTGGACGCGCTCGACCCATTTCCGGTTGTTCTCAAACAGTTCTTTGATGCGATGTGGCATGGTTTCCCGTCGTGTTGAAGGGGTTAAGCGGCGGCGCGCTGCTGCAGCGTCGTGTTGTCTTGCGCTGCGTTATCGGGCGCGCTTGCGCCGTAGCGATTGACGAAGCGCTCGGCTGCGTCATACGCGTAGAAATCGTGCATCTGCCCCGAGAGCAGGCGCTCCTTGTACCCCTGCCACATGGAGGCCTCGAAGAAGTCTGCGTGGTGTTTGAGGAAGGCTTCACGCACGCGCGGGTCGCCAAGCAGGAACGTGCGATACGTCTCCGGAAAAATGTCGTGCGGGCCGACGCTGTACCAGACCTCGCCGGACATTTCTTCTTCTTCCGTGCGTGGCTCGGGCACGGTGCGGACGTTGCAGTCGGTGAGGTATTCGATTTCGTCGTAGTCGTAGAAGACCACGCGGCCGTGGCGCGTCACGCCAAAGTTCTTGTACAGCATGTCGCCCGGGAAGATGTTCGCGGCGATAAGTTCCTTGATGGCGTTGCCGTATTCGATGATGCCGTGCTCGACCTGCGCATCGGTGCCTTCGTGCAGCCAGATGTTCAGCGGCGTCATACGGCGCTCGATATAGACGTGGCGGATGACGATCTCTTCGCCGCCGTCTTCGCTGCGCTGGTATTCAACCATCGAAGGCGCGTGCTTCTCCAATTCCTTGATGAGATCGTCATCAAAGCGCGAGAGCGGAAAGGCCACGTCGGAATACTCCAGCGTATCCGCCATGCGCCCCACACGATCGTGGCGCTTCACCAGTTGGTACTTGCTCTTGATCAGTTCGCGCGTGGTTTCCTTCGGCGGCGGGAAGTAATCCTTGATGACCTTGAACACGTACGGGTACGAGGGCAGCGTGAACACCAGCATCACAAGGCCCTTGATGCCGGGCGCGATGATGAACTTGTCCGACGAGTGTTGCAGGTGATGCAGGAAGTCGCGATAGAACAGGTTCTTGCCCTGCTTCTGCAGGCCGAGCGAGGTATAGATTTCGGCGCGCGGCTTGCGCGGCATCAGGTCACGCAGAAAGGTCACGTAGGCGGACGGAATTTCCATGTCCACCATGAAATACGAGTGCGTGAACGAGAACAGGATCAGCAGTTGCTCCTGCCGCAGCAGCACCGTGTCGAGCGAGAGCTGGCCCGCGGCATTGCGCAGCATCGGCACGGCCAGCGGGAATGTCTTGTCGCCGTTGATCACGCGTCCGATGATGTACGCCGCCTTGTTGCGGAAGAACAGGGACGACAGCACATGGATCTGGAAATTCGGCGCGATGCGGAAATCGCCAAAGTGCTCGCCCACCGCGCGCACGACGTAGCCGATATCGCGTTCCAGATCTTCAAACGGCGCGTTGAGCTGGAAGTTGTGGACAATGCGCTCGAAGCAGGGGCCCAGGCCGTCGCGTGTGCCGGGGTAGTAGGCGCGGTACGTCGGCTTGGTGGGCGACTCTTCGTTCTCGATGTACTCCGTCGAGATGGCCGGGCGCACGAAGATGAAATCGTTGTTGAAGTACGAACGATGCAGGATGCGCGTACACACCGAGTTGAAGAAGGTCTCGGCCAATTCCGGCTGGTGATGGTTGGTCAGCAGGCCGATGTAGTGCAGCTTGATCTGGCGCCAGATTTCGTCGTCGATGTTCTCGGCGTCGTATTCGTCTTCGAGGATGACCGACGCTTCGCGCACGCGCTCGTCGTAGTAGGCGATGCGATCGCGCTGCAGTTGCTGCAGGCCGCCCCAGTCCCCGGTCTCAAACGCGGTCTTGGCCTGTACGCTCACTTCCCGGAACAAGCGGTAGTGCTTGTCGAAGCCGTCGAGCATCGTGCGGGCGACGTCAAAGGCGATCTGCGACGAGAGGAGCTTGGGGAAATGGGACATGGCGTGTGCGCGGGGAGGAGCAGGGAAGCGGCAAAACCAGCAAACCAGGCAGACCTAGATTGTATGGTCTTCGGTGCCGTGTTCGCGTCCTGAAACCGTTGCGCCTCCTTATCCGTTTGGCTGATGGCCCCGTGCCACCAGCCCGCCTGCTCCCGCCCGTTACATCGTCTCTGCGTACAGCTCCCGACCGATCAGCATGCGGCGGATTTCCGACGTGCCGGCGCCAATTTCGTACAGCTTGGCGTCGCGCCACAGGCGGCCGACCGGGAATTCGTTGATGTAGCCGTTGCCGCCCAGGATCTGGATGGCTTCGCCGGCCATCCAGGTGGCCTTCTCGGCGGTGTAGAGGATCACGCCAGCGCAGTCCTTGCGCACCTGGCGCACATGGTCGCGGCCCAGCGAGTCAAGGTTCTTGCCCACCGTGTACAGGTACGCGCGGCACGCCTGCAGCGTGGTGTACATGTCGGCCATCTTGCCCTGGATGAGCTGGAATTCGCCAATGCTCTGGCCGAACTGCTTGCGGTCGTGGATGTATGGCGTGACCACGTCCATGCAGGCTTGCATGATGCCGATCGGGCCGCCGGAGAGCACCGCGCGCTCGTAATCCAGACCGCTCATCAGCACCTTGGTGCCGCCGTTTTCCTGGCCGAGGATGTTTTCCACCGGCACTTCCACGTTCTCGAACACCAGCTCGCCGGTGTGCGAGCCGCGCATGCCGAGCTTGTCCAGCTTCTGCGCAACAGAGAAACCCTTCATGCCCTTTTCGACGATGAACGCCGTCATGCCGCGCGCGCCCAGTTCAGGCTCGGTCTTGGCGTAGACGACGAGCACGTCGCAGTCGGGGCCGTTGGTGATCCACATCTTGGTGCCGTTGAGCACGTAGCGGTCGCCTTTCAGCTCCGCACGCAGTTTCATGCTGACGACGTCGGAGCCGGCATTCGGCTCGCTCATCGCGAGGGCACCGACCCATTCGCCCGAAACCAGCTTGGGCAGGTATTTGGCCTTCTGGGCCGCCGTGCCGTTGCGGTGGATCTGGTTCACGCACAGGTTCGAGTGCGCGCCATACGACAGACCAACCGACGCCGATGCGCGGCTGATTTCTTCCATGGCGATCATGTGCGCCAGGTAGCCCATGTTGGCGCCGCCGTACTCCTCGGCCACCGTGATGCCGAGCACGCCCAGTTCACCCATCTTGCGCCATGCGTCCATCGGGAACTGGTCGGTGCGGTCGATTTCGCCGGCACGCGGTGCCAGTTCACCCTGCGCCCAATCGCGCACAGCCGAACGCAGCATCTCGATGTCTTCGCCCAAGTCGAATTTCAGGCCGGGCAGATCAATCATGGTGGTCTCCTTGGGCGCGGTCCAAGCCGCGTTGTCTCGGGTAAGTGGTCTGGCGCTGTGCGGTGCACGCCGCTTGTGGCGGACGCACCGGTGCCGGAAGGGTGCTTCAAGGTGTTGCGTATTGTATTGACGTTTACGTAAACGTCAATGATCGGCCGTTACGTAGATTTGCGGAATCAGGCGGCCTTGCGTCGCTTGGGCGGCTTGCCCGTGCCGGCCTGCGCATCTTCCAGCAGGCGGCGGCACTGGCGTTCGTGCTGGTCGATCTCGGCCAGTTGGGCGTTCAGGTCTTCCAGTTGCTGCGTAAGCACCGCACGGTGTTGCGCCAGCGACGCCAGGAAGCGCTCCAGCTGCGGCACCGTATCGCGCGGCGATTCATACAGATCCAGGATCTCCTTGATCTCGCCCAGCGACAGGCCGAGTCGCTTGCCGCGCAAGGTCAGCTTCAGGCGCGTGCGCTCGCCGGCCGAATACACGCGTCGACGCCCGCCCGGGCCTTGGCGATCCGGCGCCAGCAGGCCCTGGTCTTCGTAGAAGCGGATGGCGCGCGGCGTGATGTCGAACTCGCGTGCAAGATCGGTGATGGTGAAGCTTGCGTCGGCAAGCTCGCCGGCATCGCCCGATTCAAGATCGGCGGCAAGCGCGGCGGCGGCAGACGGAGTAGAGGCAGACATACGGCGGGGAACGGAGTAACGGCAGAGGTGTGATTGCGCATGCACGCCGGCCAGCGACATTAAGTTTTCGCTTAAGATGGATGACCGGCGGCGAATTGACGTTTACGTTAGCGTCAATGGCGCCAAACCGCAATCGCAGAGACCGCCGCACAGCAGCTCAAGGCGGCGACCGAGACCACATCCCCATGAACGCGCTCGAACACCAACTCGACTATCCCTTTGGCGACACGCTTCCCGAAGGCGGCACGCGGTTTGAAGTCGCCCCCGGCGTCTACTGGCTGCGCATGCCGCTGCCGTTTGCGCTCGATCACATCAACCTCTGGCTGCTACGTGATCGGCAGGACGGACAAGATGGCTGGACGATCATCGATTGCGGCATCAACCACGAAGCGATCCGCGGGTATTGGGAAAGCATTTTCACGAACCACCTGGGCGGCCTGCCGGTGCTGCGCGTGCTGGTCACGCACTGCCATCCGGACCACGTTGGCCTCTCGAACTGGCTGTGCGAAGGCGGCGACGAAAAGCGCTGGAACGTGCGCCTGTGGATGAGCCTGGGCGATTACGCCTTCGCGCGCATGCTGGTGGGCGGCACCGGCGCATCGAACGCTGGCGGCGAATTTGCCGCGCGCCATTTCGAGCGCCACGGCTTGACGGACCCGACCTCCATCGAAGGCATCCGCAACCGCAAGGATTACTACAGCACGCTCGTGCCCGGCGTGCCGAGCCAGTACCGTCGCCTGATGGATGGCGATGTCGTCGCCATCGGCGAGCACAAGTGGCGTGTCATCACCGGCTTCGGCCACGCGCCCGAGCATGTCGCCCTCTACAGTGAAGATGCCAACGTGCTGATTTCCGGCGACATGGTTTTGCCGCGTATCTCCACCAACGTGAGCGTGTTCGATCTGGAACCCGAAGCGGATTCGCTCACGCTGTATCTGGATTCGCTGGGCAAGTACGAGCCGCTGCCGGCCGACGTGCTGATCCTGCCGTCGCACGGGCGACCGTTCCGCGGGTTGCATACGCGCATCCAGCAACTGCGCGACCACCATGCCGATCGGCTGGCTGAAACGTTGGCTGCATGCAAGGCTGCGCCGCAATCGGCACGCGACATCGTCAACGTCATCTTCAAGCGCCAGTTCGATGTGCATCAGATGACCTTCGCGATGGGCGAGGCGCTTGCCCACCTGCACGCGCTGTGGCATCGCGGCGAACTGGTGCGCGAAATCGGCGCGGACGGTATCGTTCGATTCCACGCCGCTGCATAAACCACACAACCCGTGCTTTCTACCGGAGCCGACCATGGCTGACCAGCATGACGTTCTCGACGACAGCGCCGTCGTCCTGCCGTTTCCCGCGCAAACGCCGACCGCGCCGTATTACGCGGTGATCTTTTCCTCCACGCGCACCGACGGCGACAACGGCTACGGCGCCATGGCCGACCGCATGGTGGAGTTGGGCCGCAGTATGCCGGGGTTTCTCGGCATCGAGTCCGTACGCGATGAACTGGCCGGCGACCAGGGGCGACCGGGCATCACCGTGTCGTATTGGTCGTCGCTGGAGGCCATTCGCGAGTGGAAGAACCAGGGCGACCACCTTGCCGCGCAGAAGCTGGGGCGCGAGCAGTGGTACGCGTCGTACCACCTGCGCATTGCCAAGGTGGAGTACGACTATGGGTTCGAGCGATAACGCATCGCTCCTGCAAAAAAAAAAGAACCCGCCAGTTGGCGGGTTCTTTTTTTTTTGCACCGCTGAAAGATCTAACGCAGCGTCTTCGCAAATTGCCCGAGATACCGCACGCCGTCGATCGCGCGGCTGCCGTACCACGACACCATCTCGCCATCGACGAGATAGACGGGCTTGCCGATCTGCTTTTCCAGCGCGTCGACATGCTCTTCGGTAAAGCTGTAAGGCTCGGTGGAGAGCAGTACGCAGTCGATGTTGCGCACGACATCATCGCTCCAGCGGAACGTCGGGTAACGCGTGTCCGGCCGGTTGGGACGAGCGCAATCGCCGCTCTTGTCGGTGCCGCATTGCACGGGCGCAGGGTCGTCCGGCCACGTATGGCAGTTCACGAGCTGGAGCATGCGCGAGATGTACGTGTCGCGCGATACCGTCATCCACGGGTCTTGCCAGATGGCGTACAGCACGCGGTGCGGCAGGAAGTGGCGGCCGCGCAGCGCCTCCAGCTCCTGCGTGAGCGCGTCGGACAGCTTTTGCGCCTGCGCCTCGCGGCGGAAGATGCCGCCCAGCAGTTGGTATAGCGCAAGGTTGTCTTCCGGCGAGCAAGGATGCGTGACGATGATGTGCGGGATGAATTCGCGCAGCTTGTCGACGGTCGGGCGCGTGTTCTCGTCAATGTTGACGATGACGTGCGTGGGCGCCAGCTCGCGCAACTTGTCGAGTTTGACGGTCTTGGTGCCGCCGACCTTCGGTACGTTGCGCACCGCGTCGCGCGGGTGGATGCAGAAGCCGGTGCGGGCAACCAGTTGATCGCCCAGATCGAGCGAGAACAGCAGATCGGTAATCGAAGGGACCAGGCTGGCGATGCGCGGTGTGGTGTCGACAGGGGCGTGCGCGAGGCCAGCCGCATCGGTGTAAGTCATGACGAAATCTCGGGGTTGCGGGGTTTGCGCCCAGCGCGCGCAAACGCAAAGTCATAGAGCCCGCGCGGCAGCACGTGCAGCAGCTTGGCGACGATGCCCATCGGCCATGGCAGCACCGTGAAGCGCACGCCGCGACGGATCGCATTCACGGCTTTCTGCGCGAAGCGGTCCACCGGCATCAGGAAGGGCATCGGATACGGATTGTGTTCGGTCATCGGCGTTTTGATGTAGCCGGGCGCGATTGTCACCACGCGCAGGCCAAGCGCGCTGAACTCCACTCGCAGGCTCTCCATCAGCTTGATCACCGCCGATTTGGAGGCGCTGTAGGCCGCCGCACCGGGCAGGCCGCGCACGCCCGCCACGCTGGCAATACCGACCAGCGTGCCGCCGGGCTGCCCGGGTTTGGCGCGTGCCAGCATCGGCGCGACGAACGGCTGGAACGTGTTCAGCACGCCCATCCAGTTGGTGTCCATCACGGCGGCAAAGGCTTTCAGGTCGCCCGGTTCGCGCAAGTCCGTGCCGACCGAGATGCCGGCGTTGGCGATCACCACATCGGGCAGCCCGACCGTGGCGATAAATGCGCTGGCCACCTCGCGCATCGATTCGGCGCTGCGCACGTCGGCGGCGTAGCAATGGCAGCGGCCCTGGAGAGCCGCTGGCAGCGTCTGCACAAACGCATGGAGCGCGTCGACACGCCGCGCGACCAGGCCGATCGTAGCGCCCTGTGCTGCGTACTGACGTGCCAAGGCTTGGCCGATGCCGCTGGAGGCGCCGGTGATGAAGACGATCTCGCTCATGTCGATGTCCTGTTGGTGTGTAGAAGGGCGACGCACAAAAAACGCCCGCACAGGGGCGGGCGTCGATGGCGGTGTCACGCCCGGGCAAGATGCCCGGAAACGCGGCAACCCGTCACATCTTGCGGTTGCGCACCTGGTCGACGAGGTAGTCGAGCGTCTGAGCAGCGCCCACGTTGCTGCCTGCATCTGCCGGCGACGTGGTGTACTTGCCCTGCACAACGACGGTCGGCACGCCTTCGATCTTGTACTGGTCGGCCAGTTGCGCGGCGCGTTTGGTATTGGCGTTCACACTGAACGAGTTGTAGGTGTCGCGGAACTGCTTCTCGTCAACGCCGTTGGCGGCCATGAACCTAGCGATGTCATCCAGTTCGGACATCGAGCGGTAGTTCTTGTGCAACTGGTCGAACACGCGGTCATGCAGCGTCTTGCCGCTGGCGTCCTTGGCGTCGAGCTTGCCCAGCGCTTCCAGCGTGTAATAGATGCGGGTATGCGGCTCCAGCTTGGCATTGAAGGCCACCGGCACGCGCTTGATCACCACGTCCTTGCCTTGCTTGGCGACCCACGCCGTCCAGGTGTTTTCAAAGTCATAGCAGTGCGGGCAGCCGTACCAGAAGAACTCCGTCACTTCGATCTTGCCTGCGGGCACAGGCTGCGGCGTTTGCAGCACTTTGTATTCCTTGCCGGCGGTGGGTGCGGCATTGGCCGGCGCGGTCATCAGGAAGCCGGCGCCAGTGGCGAGAGCGATCAGGAAAGCAGCGAGTTTTTTCATGGTGAATGGACGACGGATTAGACGGCTAACTGGACGAAGCAACGGGAAAACCAGCGAAATCGAGTGCCGAGCCGCTCGACGCGGGTGTCAGCGTAACTGAATCTCAGGTTTCTGACCGATCACAGCCCGCCGGGTTCACAGCGGGCTGCGCGGACTTCGCGTTACTGGCGGGCGAAGCGGATGACCGACGATTCCACGCCTGTCGACTGCAGGCGGCTGCGCACGGCGGTCATCTCGTCGAGCGAGTTGAACGGCCCCAGGCGCACGCGATACATGGTGGCGCCGTTCACCTCGCGCTGCGTCACCTTGGCTTCAAAGCCTTGCATGGCCAGATTGCCCTTCTGGCGCTCAGCGTCTTCGGAGGATTTGTAAGCACCAACTTGCAGGAAATAGCCCGTCTTGGCGGCATCCTGGCGAGCAATCTCGGCAATCGGGTCCGTCACCGGCTTCTCGTTGGAGGCAGTGACCGGCGGCTTGGGCGGTTTGGCGCCTGGCGCGCTTGCCACCTGCGGGGCCGAGCTTGGCTGGGCAGGGTGGATGGTGATGCCCGGCGGCGGATTGTTCTGATCGGCGGCCTGATCGACCGGTTTGGCCGGCACGCGGCTCCACAGCGGCGCGTTCGGGTCCGCCGCCTGCGGGGCGCTGGCTTGCGGCGCGGGTTGCACCGGCGTCGGCAGCGTGTTGACTACGTTGCCCGCTTCGCTCGGCTTGGGCTGTGCGCCGCCACGCGACACGAAGGGTACCGGCGCCTTGGTGATGTACACCGCCACCACCACGGCGATCGCCAAACCGACGATCAAGCCCAGCACCAGACCCAGAAACGTGCCGCCCCGTTGCGAGCGGGCACGGGAAGATTGCGTATTGCGTGCCATGTCGATCCTTCTAGAAGCGCCCGATTATAAGAGCGCCGTGTGATGCCAAATCATGCGCGTTTACATCTTTTGCGGTGCGGACACGCCGATCACCGCCAACCCGTTGCGCAACACCTGACGCGTGGCGGCCAGGAGCGCCAGACGGGCGCGCTTGACGGCCTCGTCGTCGACCAGCACGCGATCGGCGTTGTAGAACGCGTGGAAATCGCCCGCGAGGTCGCGCAGGTAGAACGCCACGGCGTGCGGGGCCAGTTCGCGTGCGGCGTCGGCCAGCATGTCGGGGAATGCGGCCAGGCGTTGCACCAGGGCTGTCGCCTGCGGGCTGACGTCCGGGCCCGTCACCGCAGCCAGATCGGCGTTGGTGAGCGAAGCAGGGTCAACGCCTGCGCGTTCGAACACCGAGCAGATGCGCGCGTGGGCGTATTGCACGTAGTACACGGGATTTTCGTCGCTCTGCTTGAGCGCCAGATCGACGTCGAAGACGAATTCGGTATCGGCCTTGCGCGACAGCAGGAAGAAGCGCACGGCGTCGCGGCCACGCGTGAAGCGTGCAGGCCAGTTCGGCTCGCCGGCGTCCACGCAGGCGCGGATGGTGTCGACGCCGGCTTCGCTGTCGGCGTCACCGTTGGACCATTCGATGAGGTCGCGTACGGTCACGTACGAGCCGGCGCGCTTGGAGATCTTCACCTCGGCGCCGTCCTTCATCACCGTGACCATCTTGTGAAGGACGTAGTCCGGATAGCCCTTCGGGATGCCGATATTCAGGCCCTGCAGGCCGGCGCGCACGCGAGCGATGGTGCCGTGGTGGTCGCTGCCCTGCACGTTGATGACCTGCGTGAAGCCGCGGCCCCACTTGGTCGTGTGATACGCCACGTCGGGCACGAAGTAGGTGTAGGCGCCGTCGGACTTGCGCATGACGCGGTCCTTGTCGTCGCCATCATCGGTCGTGCGCAGCCACAGTGCACCTTCCTGCTCGTACGTCTTGCCGGCGGCAACGAGTGCGTCCACCGTCTGCTGCACCTTGCCTTCGGTGTAGAGCGACGACTCCAGGTAGTAGCGGTCGAACTTCACGCCAAAGGCCTGCAGGTCGATGTCCTGTTCGTTGCGCAGATACGTCACCGCAAAGCGGCGGATGGCTTCGAGGTTTTCCACATCGCGCTCACCCGTCACGGGTTCGCCATCGGAGGCGCGTACGGTCTTGCCTGCGAGGTAATCGGCGGCAATGTCGGCGATGTAGTCGCCGTTGTAGGCGGCTTCGGGCCAGTTGGCGTCGCCCGGTTTGAAGCCGCGCGCGCGGGCCCGCACCGAGACAGCCAGGTTCTGAATTTGCACGCCGGCGTCGTTGTAGTAGAACTCGCGGTGGACCTTGTGGCCTTGCCAGTCGAGCAGGCTTGCCAGCGCATCGCCCAGCGCGGCTTGGCGGCCGTGGCCGACGTGCAGCGGACCGGTCGGATTGGCCGAGACGAATTCCACCAGCACGGGCGCGCCGTCATGCGTATTGGCGGCGCCGTAGCGGTCGCCTTCCGCGAACACGGCGGCAATCACGTCGGCACGCGCGGCGGCCGACAGGCGCAGGTTGATGAAGCCGGGGCCGGCGATCTCAACGGCGGACACCAGGCGTTGGCCGCGGGCATCGGCGCGGATGGCGTCGGCGATCTTGCCGGCCAGCTCGCGCGGGTTGGTGCCCAGCGGCTTGGCGAGCTGCAGCGCGACGTTGCAGGCGATGTCGCCGTGCGCGGCCTGCTTGGGGCGCTCCAGGACGATCTCCGGTCGGGCTTGGCCCTCGGGCAGCAGGGAGCCGACGGCGTCGGACAACAATTGGGCGATCGTCTGTTTGTGGGAGGGCAGCATAAAGAAACCATGACGCCGGCAGTGCTGAAATGGATTGAAATCCAGTTCTGGCGCCGCCAGTTGCGTTGTTCGGGGAAAAGTACGAAATTTTATCAGGTGAGCCGCGGTCTCAGAGGTATCCGCCCCCAGTCATGGCAATCGGCGGCTCCCCCACCCAACCAAGGGAAACAAGAAATCATGATCACCTTTACTTCGCACGCTTCGCAAAAATTCTCGATGCAGAAGGATCTCGCCATGGTGTTGCTGGGCGTGATCGGCAAGACGCTGGGCGAGCGCGGTGTCATCACGCCCGAAGAAATGCCCCACGCCATCGATCGCCTCAAGCGCGCCATCAAGGATGACACGCACCAAGCACATATCAAGGTGGCCGAACTCTCGGCGCCCGAGCTGGGCGAAGACGGCGAAGAAGAGCCGCCGCATCTCGGCCAGCGCGCCTATCCGCTGCTGCACATGCTGGAAGAATCGCTGGTCGAAAAGTCCAGCGTGCTCTGGGGCGTCTGAGTTTCGGGGGCAGGCCCAAAAAAATGCCCGGCCGCCAAACGGGGCGGTCCGGGCATCCGGCCACGGGGGCCGGGAGCGGGGGAGGGGGCTGGCGCGTTGGCCGGTGTCTCGTCCTGCAGCGTTTGCGCTATTGGTCGTGGAGCATGTCGGACAGTTCGTCCGCGTGTTCTTCCTCAACGGCCAGAATCTGTTCCAGTACCCGCCGGGTGGTGGGGTCTCGATCCCCGATGTAGCGGATCATCTCCAGGTAGCTGTCGATCGCGATCCGCTCGGCCACCAGGTTCTCCTTGATCATGTCGACCAGGCCGTCGGCTTCCACGTATTCAGAATGGCTGCGCGTGGACAGGCCTTCGGGGTTGAAGTTGGGCTCGCCGCCCAGTTGCACGATGCGCGTGGCGATGCTGTCGGCGTGCGCCTGTTCCTCGTTGGCGTGCACCAGGAATTCTGCGGCGATCGGTTCTGCGTTGATGCCCTTGGCCATGAAGTGATGGCGCCGGTAGCGCAGCACGCAGATCAGCTCCGTGGCCAGCGCCTCGTTCAGCAGCCGCAGCACGGTCTCCCGATCGGCTTTGTAGTCTTCGGTCACCGCGCCTTCCTCGATGTGCTTACGGGCACGTTCGCGCAAGGTTTTGATGTCGGTGAGGAAGCCGCTTTCCGAGGGGGCGGCGACGTTGGTCCGGCTCATGTGGTTGCTCCTGCGGGGTAATTGGCGGGATGGGTTTATTCGCTGGCGTCGCGTCGGCTGCTGCCGCCGGCCAGCGCCACGACCAGCCCGATCGCTGCGCCAATCGCCACGGCTACACCAACAGACTTGAAGGGCGCTGCGGTAATGGTTTCTTCCGTGCGATCGAGCGCCCAGTCCATGCGTTCGCGGGCCTGCTGCGCGCGGTCGTTGGCGGCTTGGCGCAGTTGGTCGGCACGCGCATGCAGCGTGCGGCTGGCGCGCCGGGCTTCGGTGCTGCCTTCGTCGGTCAGTGTATGGATGGCGTTTTCGAGCGATCGCAGCAGGCTCCGCACGTCTTCGACGGGGGGGCGAGCAGCGTAGCGGGCGTGGTCGACGGCGTCGCTGGCACTGTTCATGGCGCGGTGCGCGCGATCATTGACGTCGTCAATTCGGCTTCGGACGCGTTGACTAGCAAAGAGTGACATGGTGAAGCTCCTCATCGTGGCGCCGCGGGAAGCACGCACCGGCGGCGCGGTTGGTTTGGGTGCGATTTCGGCTTTTGCGAAAGCGGGCCGCATGCCAAATGGTTTAGCAAGACACGGGCCGCGCTCCCGCGTGGGTCTTCTGCACTAATCGACGGCTTTGAAGACCGTGACGCCCAGCACCAGAAACAGCACGAACAACACCACAAAGATGAAGAACAGGACCTTGGCGATACTCGCCGCGCCTGCGGCAACGCCGGTAAAGCCCAGAACGCCGGCCACCAGGGAAATGATGGCGAAGATGAGTGCCCATTTCAGCATGTTGTCGTCTCCGGTTCGGATGGATGGAATGCAGGGCAGCGGTGAATTGCGTGAGGCCCGCGCCCTGTGGCGTACTCCCACGCACATCGCGTGCCTGACCGGGGTGCGCCCCAAGTGTCGCGCGGCGCGCCCACGCGGTATCATCCGAATTGCCAAAAAAACACAAACGCAACGCGCGCCGCGTCGGGCGGTTTGACGCGTTTCCTATGGGTCTGCATGCCATGCGGTCATCCTTGCGCTCCACTCTGCTGCTCGCCGGCGGCATTCTGCTGACGCTCGGGGTGCTGATTGCCTCGGAGACGGGCAACATCCGCCTGAGCCAGGGCTATCGGCAGGTGATTCAGTCGCAGCAGGCTGAAACCGCCATCAACGAACTGCTTGCCGAGCTGGTGAACGCCGAGGCCGGGCAGCGCGGTTTTTTGCTCACGGGCAAGGACGAATATCTCGATCCGTACAACAAGGCCATTCCGCATATCCATGCGTTGATGGCAGAAATTCGCGATCACTACGCCAACGATCCGGACGCGCTCAAGCTGTTCTCTGAGACGGCGCTCCAGGTCAGCCGCAAGCTCACCGAGATGGAACTCACGCTCATCTACGGCAAGCGCGACCTGGAAGTGGCGCTCGATCTTGTGCGCACCGATTTCGGCAAGGCATCGATGGAAGCGGTGCGGCAGGGTCTGGATCGCCTGCGTCAGCGTGAGATTGCCACCGTGGCCCGCAGCCTTGAACACGCCGAGCGCGATCTGGCGCTGTCGCGCTACGGCATTGCGCTGATCACTGCGGTCAACATCATCCTGCTGGTTGTGCTGGGCATGCAGCACGCCAAGCGCCTCGCCCTGACCGAGCGCGAGCGCGACATGGCCGAAGAGGAAAGCCAGAAACTCGACCGCATGGTGCGCGAGCGCACGCGGCAGTTGTCCGACTTGGCCGCCCACTTGCAGCGCGTGACTGAAGACGAGAAGACGCGCCTTGCGCGCGAGCTGCATGACGAGTTGGGCGCCATCCTTACCGCCACCAAGATGGATCTGCATTGGCTGCGCTCACGCATTCACGCCAGCGAGCCCGCGGTAAGCGAAAAGATCACGCGCGTGATGGCGCACGTGGATCAGGGCATCCAGATCAAGCGCCGCCTGATCGAAGACCTGCGCCCGACGATCCTGCTTAACCTGGGTTTGGTGGAGGCGCTCTCGCAATTGACGGAGGACGTCGGCACGCGCAACGGCTGGCATACGGAAGTGAGCTTGCCCGACGACATGCCCAAGCTGACTGACGATGCGGCCATCGCGTTGTATCGCATCGTGCAGGAATCGCTGACCAACGCATCGAAATACGCGCATGCGACCACGGTGTCGGTGGCGCTCGATGTGGATGACCAGGGCGTGCGTTTGCGCGTGCGCGACAACGGCCGTGGCTTCCCAGCCGATATCGAGCGGCGCCGCATGGTCGGCCATCACGGGCTGCTGGGGATGGAGCAGCGCGCCATTGCGCTGGGCGGCACGCTCGTCATCGATTCAATGCCTGGCGGCGGCGTGACGATCATCGTCGAGTTGCCTCCCAGCGATGCCGTGTTCGACCGAGGTGCGGCCAACGAACCGTCGGGCATGCAGGCGCTGACTGGCGGTATTACGCCCGCGCCGGGCCACGGAGGCGCGACGGTGTAAGCCGCCCGGGGTGATGCCAACGCCCAAACAAAAAGCCCCATCGCGGGGCTTTCTGTTTTTGATGCCGGTGTAGCTGAAGGCTTACATCTTCTGCTTGGCGTTGTCGGCCGAGTTCTCCAGCTTCTGACCACCGGTCTGGATGTCCTTGCCGGCACCAGCCATGGTGTTGCAGCCGGCCAGGAACATACACGTGACTGCAAATGCGGCACACAAGGTCTTCATCGAACGCTCCTTGGGGTGAGAAATGGCGTTGGGCGCGCGCCACGACGGCAGACGCGGCGGGCGCGAAGAATCTCAGGGATGGAAATGCTGGGCGGCTTGCTGGCGGGGGCGGCCGACGCCAGCGCGCTCTTCGATCACCTCGAACACCTTGTCCAGCTCGAGCGATTTGTCGAAGAAATAGTTTGCGCCTGCCTCAAAGCAGCGTTGCCGGTAGGTCGGCACCTGCGCGTGGTTGGTATAGACGATGCGTACGCTGGGCGACGCTTGATCGCGCAACGTTTGAAGGACCTTGAAGCCATTGCCCTGCCGCAATTGCAGGTCGACGATCACGACGTCGTAGTGGCCCTGTCCGAGAAGGCCCAGCGCCAAGTCTTCGGTGTCTGCCCATTCGACCGTCGCCACGAAGGCGGAAGCCTTGAGGTATTCCAGCACCATGCCGCGAAGCACGGGGGAGTCCTCAATCAGGAGGACGCGCAGGCCACGGGTGGAGAGGGTGACGGCTTGATCCAGCATGGGTTGATGTTAGCCAGCGGGTTGCCGAGGTGGTATCAGGCGTTGTCCTACATGCCAGTTGGGTTTGCGGCGCGCCGAGGCGGTTTGGCGCCCAACCGGGTGCTACTCGACCAAGCCGTTTTTGATGGCGTAATACGTCAGATCGGCATTGGATTTCATGCCCATCTTTTCCAGAATCCGCGTGCGGTAGGTGCTCACCGTCTTGACGCTCAGGAACAGCTCTTCCGCGATGATCGACACCGATTGCCCACGCGCCAACTTGCAGAAGATCTGGAATTCGCGCTTGGAAAGTGTCTGGTGCAGAGGTTGGTCGGTTGGCTTTTCCAGGCCACCAATCAGCAACTCCGCCACGGTGGGGCTCACATAGCGACGACCTTGCGACACAGTGCGAATGGCCTTCACCAGCTCATCTGGCGCGCTTTCCTTGGTCAGATAGCCCGATGCGCCCGCGCGAATCAGATTGATGGCGTACTGGTCTTCCGGGAAGGTCGACAGGATTAGCACCGGCAGATCGGGATGGCGCTGGCGAGCGAGCTTGAGGGTGTCGATGCCGTTGCGATCGGGCATGGAAATGTCGAGCACCACGACGTCAAAGGCGCCGGTGCGGAGTTGCTCCATCACCTCTTCCCCGCTGGCCGCTTCCCCCGCGACTTCGATGTCCCGCTCTTCCGACAGGAACTGTCGAAGGCCGGCACGGACGATCTCGTGGTCGTCCGCAATCAGGACGCGAATCATGCTGCTCCTTATGAGCGCGCTGGGCGGGCTGCCCGGCTCCGCGCGCTGCGCTTGTTGGTTCGATACGACAGCAATTGTATCGGACTGTTGCGCCGAAACGGGGCTCCTCGTGCTGGCGCGCTCAGAGGGAGTTGTCTGCGTTTCCATAAAAGACCTCGGGAATGTGCATGAGTCGCAACATGTGGATGCCTGCCAATGAGCAATCCATGTGCCTGAGCGCGTGCGGCCAAAGAAAACGGGGCGGAAGAGTTCCGCCCCGGTGGGTAGCCACGATTGCCGAAGAAGGCCGGCAGTCTCGTCTAGCGACGTGTTACTTCGTCTGGGTGGTCGCGGCGGCGTTTGCGCCAGCGTCGGCGCTCAGACCCGCGCCGGTATCAGCCTTGGCAGCCTTGCCCGACTTCTCTGCCGACTTTTCCGTCTTGCTGACCGACTTGCCGACCTTATCGGCGGTCTTGTCGACGCCGGCTTCTGCCTTGGCCTTGTGCTCGTGCGCGGCCTTGGCGCCGTGCTCGGCCTTGGTGTTCAGTTGGCTCTTGGCGGACTCGGTGTCCAGCTTGGCGCCGCCGTCCGACTTCACATCGGCCTTCAGGCCTGCACCAGTATTGCCTTGCGCCGGAGCCACGGCAGCCGTGCCATTGGTTTGCAGCGATGCGCCGGCCGACGGGGTTTGCGCGTTGGCGTAAGCCGAAGCAGCAGCGATGGCGATGGCGGACAGGGAGATCAGCAGCTTGTTCATGGAAGAGACTCCTTTCGTTCTGAACGGCCACGCGAAGGATTCGTCGCGGCATCACTCTGTGTGTGTTGAGTGAATGGGTTCAGTCTATGGAGCTCTTCCGGTTACGACTGTTAGGGGGTGTAAGCCTTTGTAATGTAAGGATCGCCCCTCTTGAAACCCTAGCAAAGCCAATGCCGGTAAGGGTTTGTGGACGTAAGACACAGTGTGGATCACGCCATGTCTTAAACGTCTTGTCACAGAATCAGAGATTGGGCGCGAGGGCGCGCTCCACAAACGCGCGATCTTCACCGCTGCGGGCGATCATGTCGTCCACCTGATCCTGGCCGATCTTGCCCAGCGTGAAGTACGTGCTGTCCGGGTGCGATAGGTAGAAGCCGGATACCGATGCAGCGGGGGTCATCGCCAGCGCTTCGGTGAGGTTCATGCCGATCTCCTGCGCGTCGAGCACGCGGAACATGTCACGCTTGACGGTGTGTTCCGGGCAGGCCGGGTAGCCGGGCGCGGGGCGGATGCCCTTGTATTCCTCGCGGATGAGCGCATCGTTGTCGAGCGTTTCATCCGCCGCGTAACCCCACAGGTCGCGACGCACGCGGGCGTGCAAGCATTCGGCAAAGGCTTCGGCAAAGCGATCGGCCACGGCCTTGAGCATGATCGCGCTGTAGTCGTCGTTGTCCGCTTCGAACTGCTTCTCGCGCTTTTCCACCCCGATGCCGCCCGTCACAGCAAACAGGCCGATGTAGTCGGCAATGCCGGTGCTCTTAGGCGCGATGAAATCGGCCAGGCAGCGGTTCGGGCGCATCACGCCGTCGATGATCGGGCGCTCGCTTTGCTGGCGGATGTTGCGCCACGTGAGTGCGACTTCCGAGCGCGATTCGTCGGTGTAGATCTCGATGTCGTCATCGTTGACGGTGTTGGCGGGCAGCAGCGCGATCACGCCGTTGGCCGTGAGCCAGCGGCCGGCGATCAGCCGCGCGAGCATGCTCTTGCCGTCGGAAAACACGCGACGAGCCGATTCACCCACGATCTCGTCGTTGAGGATGTCCGGGAATTTGCCGGCCAGGTCCCACGTCTGGAAGAACGGGCCCCAGTCGATGTACTGTGCGAGTTCGTTCAGGTCGTAGTTGCGGAACACGCGGCGGCCGATGAACTTGGGCTTGGGCGGCGTGTAGTTCGACCAGTCGATCTTCGTCTTGTTGGCGCGCGCGGCGGCCAGCGACACCATCGGCTGGGCCTTCTTGTTGGCGTGCTGCGTGCGGATGCGGTCGTAGTCGGCGTGCAGTTCTTCGACGTAGCGCGCGGCGCCTTCGTCCGACAGCAGGCTCGACGCCACGCTCACCGAGCGCGAGGCGTCCGGCACGTAAACCACCGGCCCTTCGTAATTCGGGGCGATCTTCACGGCCGTATGCACGCGGCTTGTCGTCGCGCCTCCGATCAGCAGCGGGATCTTCTTCACGCGGAAGTATTCGTCGCGCTGCATCTCAGAGGCCACGTAGGCCATCTCTTCCAGCGAGGGTGTAATCAGACCCGACAGCCCGATGATGTCCGCGCCTTCCACTTTCGCCTTTGCCAGGATGTCGTTGCACGGCACCATCACGCCCATGTTCACGACTTCGAAGTTGTTGCACTGGAGCACGACGGTGACGATGTTCTTGCCGATGTCGTGCACGTCGCCCTTGACCGTGGCGATAACGATCTTGCCGCGCGAGCGCACGTCGCCGCCGGCCGCTGCAATCTGGCGCTTCTCTTCTTCGATGAACGGAATCAGGTGCGCCACCGCCTGCTTCATCACGCGGGCGGATTTCACCACCTGCGGCAGGAACATCTTCCCGGCGCCGAACAGGTCGCCGACGATGTTCATGCCGTCCATCAATGGGCCTTCGATGACCTGGATCGGGCGGCCGCCGGCTGCAAAGATTTTCTGGCGAACTTCTTCTGTGTCTTCGACCACGTAATCGGTGATGCCATGCACGAGCGCGTGGGCCAGGCGCTTTTCCACCGGCTCCTGGCGCCAGGCGAGGTTCTCTTCGCGCTTGGTGCCGCCGCCCTTGTAGCGGTCGGCGATTTCCAGCAGGCGATCGGTCGCATCCGGGCGGCGGTTGAGCACCACGTCTTCCACGCGGTCGCGCAGCTCGGCGTCGAGGTTTTCATACACGCCTAACTGGCCCGCGTTGACGATGCCCATGTCCATGCCCGCCTGAATCGCGTAGTACAGGAACACGGTGTGGATCGCTTCGCGCACCACGTCATTGCCGCGGAACGAGAACGATACGTTCGACACGCCGCCGCTCACCTTCGCGTACGGCAGGTTCTGCTTGATCCAGCGCGTCGCTTCGATGAAGTCGACGGCGTAGTTGTTGTGCTCTTCGATGCCGGTAGCGACCGCGAAGATGTTCGGATCGAAAATGATGTCTTCCGGGGCGAAGCCGACCTGGTTCACCAGGAAGTCGTAGCTGCGCTTGCAGATCTGGGTTTTGCGCTCGAACGTGTCTGCCTGGCCTTGTTCGTCGAAAGCCATGACCACAGCGGCCGCGCCGTAGCGCTTGATCAGCTTGGCATGGTGCGCGAACTGTTCTTCGCCTTCCTTGAGCGAGATCGAGTTGACGATCGCCTTGCCCTGCACGCACTTCAGACCGGCCTCGATCACCTCCCACTTGGACGAGTCGATCATGATCGGCACGCGTGCGATGTCGGGTTCCGAGGCGATCAAATTCAGGAAGCGAACCATCGCCGCCTTGGAGTCGAGCATCGCCTCGTCCATGTTGATGTCGATGACTTGCGCGCCGTTTTCGACCTGCTGGCGTGCCACGGCCAGCGCCTCGTCGAACTGGCTGTTCAGGATCATGCGCGCGAACGCCTTGGACCCGGTGACGTTGGTGCGCTCGCCGACGTTGACGAACAGCGTGTCCTCGCCGATGTTGAACGGTTCGAGGCCCGAAAGACGCATGGGGCGCATGGAGTGGTCGGTCATGATGGTGCGGGGTTCGGTCAGGCGGCGGCGTATTCGCCGAGCTTCAACAGGTTGCCGTGCGGGTCGATCACGTAGAGCTCTTTCATGCGCCACGGACGCACCGCCGGCGGCGCGAGCTCCAGCCCGCGCGCGGTGAATTCTTCAAACAGGGCCTGCGTGCTGGGCACACGCAGGTAGCACGAGGTGTGCTCGGCAATGCGGCGCTCGTTGCACAGCCAGAAATGGATCTCAGCGCCATCGCGGCTGACGATCAGGTAGTCGTCTGCGATCAGTTCCTGCTTGAAGCCAAGCCGCTCCGTATAGAAGCGGGCTGACTCCTGCAGGTCCAGCGAGGCCAGCACGGGAATGGTGCTGTCGATGCGCGCGGTCATGTCGATGGCGGGAACGATGGCTGAGCTCAAGCGGCTTCTTTGTACTGGCCCGGCCATGCGCGCGGTTTGCGGTTCGCCACGCGCTCGGCAATCGCCTTGATGTGCTCTGGCGTCGTGCCGCAGCAGCCGCCCACCAGGTTCACCAAGCCGGCCGATGCAAACTCGTCAACCAGGCTGGACGTGACATCAGGCGTTTCATCGAAGCCGGTGTCGCTCATCGGGTTGGGCAGGCCGGCATTCGGGTAGCACGAGACGGCCGTGTCGCAAATCTTCGCCAGCTCGGCAATGTACGGACGCATCAACGCGGCGCCCAGCGCGCAGTTCAGGCCAAAGGTGATCGGCTTGGCGTGGCGCAGGCTGTTCCAGAAGGCCTCCACGGTTTGGCCCGAGAGAATGCGGCCGGAGGCGTCGGTAACGGTGCCGGAGATCATCACGGGCACGCACTCGCCGGTGTCTTCGAACAGCTGATCGATGGCGAACAGCGCCGCCTTGGCGTTGAGCGTGTCAAAAATCGTCTCGACGAGGAACACGTCCGCACCGCCTTCGAGCAGCGCCTTGCCCTGTTCGTAGTACGCGTCGCGCAGCAGGTCGAAGCTGACGTTGCGGGCGCCCGGGTCGTTCACGTCGGGCGAAATGCTGGCGGTCTTGGGCGTCGGTCCGAAGGCACCGGCCACGAAGCGGGGTTTGTCCGGCGTGCTGTATTTGTCGCAGGCCTCGCGTGCAAGGCGCGCGGCCACGACGTTCATCTCGTAAGCCAGCTCCGCCATCTTGTAGTCTTCCTGCGCGATGGTCGTCGCACCGAAGGTATTGGTTTCGATCAGGTCGGCGCCGGCCGCCAGGTACTGCTCGTGGATTTCACGGATGACGTCGGGGCGCGTGAGCACCAGCAGCTCGTTGTTGCCCTTCACGTCGATCGGGTGGTCGGCAAAGCGCTCGCCGCGGTATTGCGCCTCCGTCAGCTTGTAGCGCTGGATCATGGTGCCCATCGCGCCGTCCAGGATCAGGATGCGCTCGCGCAGCAGCGCGGGCAGGTTGGCGGCACGGGTGTAGGGCAGGGGCGCGGTCATGGGGAGGGACTCCGAGGTGCTGCGGCCGGTCAAATATTCAGAATTTGCGGCCAAAGGTGAATTTTACCAGTCGCATCAATGACTTGCCGCTGTTGTGGGCAATAGCGCTCCTATAATCCACATCACGCCATTTGTCCGCCCTGACGCCCGCCATGCAATTGCTCGATCCTACAGACGCCCACGCCTTCCTAGAGCGTACGCCCGCCGCGCTTTTTGTCGACTGCCGCAGTGAAATGGAACACCTGTTCGTGGGCCATCCGGCCGGCGCCCATCATGTCTCGTGGAACGACGGCCCGCATTGGGAGGTGAACCCCGAGTTTGTGCCGACCGTGCGCAAACTGACCGGCCATGGCATCGAGCGCCCTATTGTGCTGATCTGCCGGAGCGGCAATCGCTCGGCGGCTGCGGCGCACGCGCTGGAAGAGGCGGGTTTCCGTGACATCTACGTCGTGCGCCATGGCTTTGAGGGAGACCTGGACAGCACGCGCCATCGCAACACGCTCAATGGCTGGCGTCATGCCGGCCTGCCGTGGGAGCAATGCTAGAAGCATGCTATCGACGCGATAGTCGATCGACACATGAAAAAACGCCCGGCAGCGCCATGCTCCGGGCGTTTTTTGTTGATCCGTCGGCGGGCTGCTTTGCCCGCGCGGTACGTTAGTGCATCGTCACCGGCTGCGTCATCACCGTGTCAAATTTGCCGAGAAAGTCGTCGACTTCTTCAACGGTGGGCTCGCTGGCGATCAGCTTTTTCACATCCTCGCGGAAATGCTCGGCTAGCTCGCCGCCGAGAAAGATCTCGCGTTTGAGGTTCTTGTCCACGATTTCGTAGCCGCCCGCTGCCAGCATGGCGTGTTGGCCGTCTACACCGAACTCAACAACACAGTAGTTGTCGCTGTTGTAGATCATCTGCATGGTGCACCTCCGAGGCGTCAATCGTCTTGCTGTTGTGGGGACTGCTCTACTGCTGCACCGGGTAGATGGGGCCCACCAACACGACTTCAAGGGCCGATCAACTCCCGTCACCTGACCGTTCTGCCCATCTGCTCCTTGGGCTTCATGATCGGTCACAAAGTTCGCGAACGCGAGGCGAAATGTGTGACGTGCGTTGTGATCGCGTAACAAGACCTTTCCGCTCCTGCATCGAAAGAAGCAACTGGCCTTCCGCCATTTGGCGGGTAGACGGCGGGCCGTGTGCGGGGCGCTTGCAACTATCGACAAGGCAAGCAGGCCTTATGGCGTGTCACATTGGCTTCCGCATCCCGCGTGCCCGAAGAACTCATCCAGATCGGCGAGAAAGGCCTCCTCCTGTTCGATAGGGGCCAGGTGTGCTGCGTCGGGAATCACTTTCAAACGGGCGTCGGGGATGTGCGAGGCGATCGCCTGCGCTACTTCCACCGGCGCACCGGTGTCTTGTTCACCTGTCATGACGAGCGTTGGGCAAGCGATGCGCGCAAGCGAACTGCGTGTGTCGAGCGCCTTGATGGCCAGGCATGCACCGACATAGCCGTGCGGTGGCGTGGCGCGCAGCAGCTCGCGAATGCGTTCCACCACGTCGGGATGGGCTTCACGAAACGGCGTGGTGAGCCAGCGCTGTATCGTGGGTTCGACAATGCCGCTCATGCCGTGCGCTTCGACTTGGCCGATGCGTTCATCCCACATGGCGTGCGCTGACACCGGCGTGTAGCACACCGCGTCGCACAGCGTGAGCGAGAGCAGCCGATGCGCGTGCCGTACCCCCAGAATTTGCCCCACCATGCCGCCCATCGACAGACCAACGAAATGCGCCTGTTCAATCGACAGCGCATCAAGCAGGCCGGCCGCATCATCCGCCAATTGGAACAACGTGTAGGCGCCGTGCGGCGCGCTGGTCTTGCCATGGCCGCGTGCGTCATAGCGCAGCACGCGGTGGCGGCTGGCCAAGCGTTGGGCGATGCTGTCCCACAACTGGTGGTCCACGCCCAGCGCGTGCGCAAGCAAGACCCATGAGCCATCAGCGCCGTCGGTGCGGTAGTGGATATCGATGCCGTTGGCGCACACCGTGCCGGAGTTGGAGAGGGCGTTGGCGTCCATGTCAGCCTCCTTCCTGGGACTGGTAGACCAGATCGAATTGCATGCCGTTGGGCTCGGTCTGGCGCAGGCGTACTGGGAGCCAACCGTGATCGGCAGACAGCCAGATCTCTACACGCCGTTTGTCATCTGCACGGCGCGGCAGTCGTATGAAGTGTTGTGCACGAATCGTGCCGTTCGGAGTGTCGATGGTTTCCTCGCCCACGTGCTGGACGCGGGCCACTTCCACGCTGTCGGTATCGGCGATCGGGAATTCCAGCGTAAGGCCCGGGCTGGCGATGCGCGCGGGGCCGCCGCGGGCCAGTCCGGTCAATTGCAGGAAGACGCTGAAGCGGTCTTGCGTGCCCTCGGGCAACGGCAACACGGCTGGCGTGCGCGAGAAGGTGACCGTCGATGCGCTTTGTGCGCCGGACGCAGGCCTCTGCTCAGTCGCGTAATGGAAGGTGGTGACGTCGGGCTGTCTACGACCGCGCACTTCTTCGTAGCGTGTGGGGGTCAGGCCATATGCGCCGACGGTGCCCGCGCTGCGAAAGGCGAGCGTGCCGAAGAACAGCGGCAACGGAATTTCCACGGCAAGCGTGTAAGTTTTGCCATCGGTGGCCCAGCGGATCACGCCATCTTCGTTGCGTACGCCGTTGACGTAAGTGGCGTACCGCAGCGTGGTCGACGGCGGCAGCGAGAACGCGTCGCCCGGCAGGGCAGGCGGTCCGCTCGGGCCTTCGCCGCTCAGATCCTTGACCACGCCGGTATCGCCCGAGGCTTGAGCGCCAGCGCTGGTGAATTCGGATGGATCCATGCTTGCCAGATCAGGCGCCGGCGACGTAGGTGTCGGCGCGGGAGCAGGTGGGGTCTGAGCACGCGGACGGGGCGGCGCCGGGCGGGGCTTGGGCGCAGCCGGGGGCGTTGGCGGCTGTACGGGCTCGGGATGCAGCAACAGCGCGGGGATGATCTGCTCGGGCGCCGGCGGCCACGTCACCTGACGGCTGCGGGCGATCCACACGACGGCAATCACGTGCAGCACGAGCACGGCCAGCAGCACGAGCCCGAACCGGCCAAGCCGGTAGAAGCGGCGCCTGCGGGGTTGCTCGCGGTCGGTATTCAGTTCGTCAGGACTGCGGGGCGTTGGGTGCAACGTATCCAAGATCGGCGGAAAGCTGTTGTGCGGCCAGCCGCAAGCGCCGCTCCAGCGGGCTGCTCCAGGTGGTGTCGAAGGTGCTTTGTGCGCCCAACGCGATCAGCACAAGACACAATTGGCCGTTGGCGTCGAACACAGGCAGCGACATCGCGTTGATGCCCGGCAATACGCCGCCGTGGATGCGCGAAGCGCCGTGCTTGCGCACGTCGGCGCAGATGGCGTCGTAGGCTTCGAGCGTTTGCGGCAGTTCGGGGTTCTCGGCGCTCGGGGTATTCCCTGCTGCCGTAATGCGGTCGAGTTCGCGCTGGATGAACGAGCGCGTCTGCGCGCGCGGCAAGTACGCGCCGAACACGCGGCCGGTGGCCGAGTTCAGCATCGGCATCACGTCGCCCAGGCGCAGGCTGACTGTTACGGGATGGCTGGCTTCTTCCCAGTGAACGATGGCCGGGCCCTGGTTGCCCCAGACGGCCAGGCCGATGGTGTGATCGATCTCGTCGCGCAATGCGGCGGCTGCGGGGCGGGCGCGGCGCATCGGGTCTTGCCGGTTCAGGCTCACCAGACCCATTTCCAGCGCGAATGGCCCCAGGTCGTAACGGCCTTCGGGCGTTTGCGTGACGAGCCCCAGGCGCGCAAAGCTCACCAGATAGCGGTGCGCCTTGGCGGGGTTCATGGGTGCGGCACGCGCCAGATCGCGCAGCATCATTGGGCCATCGGTGTGCGTGAGCACTTCCAGCAGCCGGAAGCCGACTTCGATGGACTGGATACCGGAGCGCGCGGGCGCATCCAGCTCGCCATCGGCATCGGACTCCAGGTCGAGATCGGTGTCGGCGGGCAGCGGTGACATGGTGAGCGGTGATGGATCGGTTCGGGCCAGTTTAGCCGATGCAAGGTGTACCATCCGCGCAGCCTTTTTTCATACAACGCACATGAAACTCGCCACCCTCAAGGATGGCTCGCGCGACGGTCAGCTGGCCGTGGTCTCGCGCGACCTGAAGACCGCTCACTTCGCCACGCACATCGCCGGTACGCTGCAGCGCGCGCTGGACGACTGGGCCTTCCATGCACCGCAGTTGCAGGATCTGTACGATCAACTCAACGCGGGCCGTGCGCGCCACCCGTTTGCGTTCGACGCCGCAAACTGCATGGCGCCGCTGCCGCGCGCGTACCAATGGGCCGATGGCTCGGCCTATGTGAACCACGTTGAACTGGTGCGCAAGGCGCGCGGTGCCGAGATGCCCCCCGAGTTCTGGACCGACCCGCTGATGTACCAGGGCGGCTCGGATGACTTGGCCGGCGCGTATGACCCCATCGTTTGCCGCAGCGAAGCGTTCGGTATCGATTTCGAGGCCGAGGTGGCCGTCATCACCGGCGACGTGCCGATGGGCACCGAGCCGGCCGCCGCTGCCGAGGGCATCCGCCTGATCATGCTGGCCAATGATGTGTCGCTGCGCAACCTGATTCCGGCGGAGCTGGGCAAGGGTTTCGGCTTCTTCCAGAGCAAGCCGGCTACGTCGTTCTCCCCCGTGGCAGTCACGCCCGATGAATTGGGCGGCGCCTGGCGCGAACGCAAGGTGCATCTGCCGATGACGGTGCGCTGGAACAACAAGAAGGTTGGCCAGCCCGAGTGCGGTACTGACATGGTGTTCGACTTCGGCCAGTTGATCGCGCATATCTGCAAGACGCGCAACGTGCGCGCGGGCAGCATCGTCGGCTCAGGCACGATTTCCAATGTGGACCGCAGCAAGGGGTACGCGTGCATCGCCGAGAAACGCATGCTGGAAACCCTCGAATCCGGCGCACCCGTCACCGAATACATGCGCTATGGCGACACCGTGAAGATCGAGATGTTCGACGCCAATGGCGTGTCGATTTTCGGGGCGATCGACCAGGAAGTCGTTGCCCCGGGCACGCAGGCGTAAGGCTTAAGCGGATTCGGGTGCCGTTTTCGGACGGCGCCCCCGCCTTGGTGCCGCGGCACCCGCTGTCAGCGCCTGCCCGTGATACCCCAGGCGCAGCGACAGCGTCCGCCCGGCCTCGCGCAGCAGCCGCGCGGCGGGCCCTTCCAGGCTGGAATCGAACACGCTGGACAAGCCCAGCGCCGTGATCGCCCCCGCCAGCTTGCCTTGTGAATCAAGCACCGGCACGGCCACCGAATCGATGCCGTGCACCAACGTGCCGCCAATGCGCGCCACGCCTTCCTGCCGCACCGCCTGCCAGCGCGCGCGGCAGTTCAGCCAGTCGGTCAGGCCAGCCTTGCCTGCGCCGGGGCCGCGCAGTTCGCGGTCGATGAGCGAGACGATCTGGATTTCCGGCATCCACGCGGCGCACGCCTGGCCCGTGGCCGAGTTCAGCAGCGGCATGACCGAGCCCACCCGCACGTTGACTGCCACCGGCCGGCCGCTGTCTTCCCAGCGCACGATGACGGGGCCGCGCGCGGTCCAGATCGACAGAAACACGCTTTCGTTCAGCCGCTCGGCCAGCTTGGGCAGCAGGTTGCTGCCCTCACGGACGAAATCCACGTCGGACAGCGCCGACAGCCCGACCTGCAATGCCTGTGCGCCCAGCCGGTAGCGGGCCGAGGCAGGATCCTGCTCCACAAAACCCATGCGTTCCAGCGACACCAGATAGCGGTGAACCTTTGCGCGCGGCATGCCGAGCTGCCGGCCCAGTTCAGAGACGGCGTGTGCGCCACCGGCATGCGCCATCGCCGAAAGCACGGTCAGTGCGATCTCGGCGGACTGGATGCCGGCGCTGGTGCGTTCAGGCGCGGCGTCTTCTGCGGGCGGTTCGTCCGGCGATGTATCGGGGGGCAGGGGGGCGTCGATGGGCATCTTGAAGTCTCGGGTGTCGCTTTATAAGATACGCGTTACGTAAAAAGATACAACCGGCGCGGCGGCCCTGCGCGCTGGAAAAGACCTCGAACCTGGAGACGCCATGAAGCTGTCGATCTTTTCCGTGCAGGACCACTACCCCGACCGGCCCCGCAGTCTGCCGCAACTCTACGCAGACGTCATCGCCCAGGCGCGTCATGCCGAAGCGCTCGGCTACGACACCTTCTGGGTGGCCGAGCATCACTTTCACGAGTACGGCGCCGTCCCCAACCCTGCGGTCTTCCTGTCGCATCTGGCCGCGCAGACACAGCGGCTGCGGCTGGGCACGGCCATCTCGATCCTGACTTTCCACCATCCGGCCACGGTGGCCGAGAACTACGCCATGGTCGATGCGCTTTCGGGCGGGCGGCTGTCGCTGGGCGTGGGCTCCGGCTACCTCAAGCACGAGTTCGAAGGCTACGACGTCGATCCCGCCATCAAGCGCGAGCGCTTTGACGAGGCGCTGATGCTCGTCGAGCGCTTGCTTTCCGGCGAGCGCGTGCATCACGCGGGCCAGTTCCACACGCTGCGCGACGTGCGCCTCAACGTTTTGCCGGTGCAGGCCCGCGTGCCGATCCACGTGGCGATCCTGCGGCGCGAAGCGGCGTATCACATTGGGCGGCAGGGGCGGCGCATGCTGTTCGTGCCGTATGCCTCGGTCGAAAGTTTCGATGACATCCGCACCTTGATGGACGATTACCGGCGCGGCCTGGCCGAAGCAGGCATTGCCAACACGCGCGGCATGGTGGCCGTCGCGCTGCACGCGCACGTGGGCCCGACCGAAGCCGCGGTGCGCGCGACGGCCGCCGACGCGTTCGACCTGTATGTCGCCACGCGCCTCTACGCGCGCCGCCAAACCTACGACGATGTGCTGGCCAGCGGCCTGTCGTTGTTCGGCACGCCCGACGCGGTGGCTGAGAAGCTCGCGCGGCTGTCCGACATGGGCGTCGACCATGTGATGGCGCTACACAACTTCGGGTTGATGCCGCAATCGGCCGTGCTTGAGTCGATGCGCGCGTTGGTGGAGGATGCGTTGCCGCGCGCCGGCATCACTGCGCTCGCTGCCTGAGCCTGTCTAGCCTGGGCGACTCCGCATCGCCAAACCGACGCAAAACCGCTACGCTCTTTGCCAAACCACGGGAGGAGACCCGCAATGCAGCGACCGAAGTGGCGGCACGCAGGCGTACTGGCTGGTTTGGCTTTGTTGTCTTCTGCCGCGCTGGCGGACATCCGCATCGGGGTCACGGTGTCGGCCACCGGGCCGCAGGCGTCGCTGGGGCAGCCCGAGAAGAACGCCACCACGCTGTGGCCGCGCGAGATCGGCGGTGAGAAGGTCGACGTGATCGTGTTTGACGATGCGTCGGACACCACGCGCGCTGTCACCAACACGCGCAAGCTGATGAGCGAGTCCAACGTGGACGTGATCGTCGGCTCGTCCACGACGCCGAATACGCTGGCGATGATCGACGCGGCGGCCGAAGGCAAGACGCCCGTGATCTCGCTGGCCTCATCCGCCCGGTTGATCGAGCCGATGGATGCCAAGCGGCGCTGGATCTTCAAGACGCCGCATTCGGACTCGCACATGGCGTCGCTCATTGCCGAGCATGCCACCGCGCACGGCGTGAAGACCATCGCCTACATCGGTTTTGCCAACGCACTGGGCGAAGCCTTTCTCGCGGAGGTCCAGCGCTTTGCCGATCTCAAGCACATCCGCATTACCGATACCGAGCGTTTTTCGCCCACCGACAACAGCGTGACGGCGCAAGTGCTGCATCTGCTGGCCAACAAGCCGGACGCCGTGGTGATTGGCGGCTCCGGAACGCCCGCCGCGCTGCCGGCCCGCGCGCTGGCCGAGCGCGGCTACACCGGCAAGATCTACTTCAACCACGGCGTTTCCAACAACGACTTCGTCAGGCTGTGCGGCAAGGACTGCGAAGGCGCCTACGTGCCGACCGGCCCCGTGATGGTCGCCGCCGAATTGCCCGACGCCCACCCCGCCAAGATGCAGGCACTGGATTTTGCGCGCCGCTACGAGGCGGCCTTCGGCAAGGGAAGCGTGTCGATCTTCGCCGCCTACACGGGCGACATCGGCTTGCTATTGCAACGTGCGGTGCCGGTGGCGCTCAAGCGGGCCAAGCCGGGCACGCCGGCCTTTCGCGAGGCGCTGCGCGACGCACTGGAGCAGGTGCGCGATCTGCCCACCAGCACTGGCGTGGTCAACATGAGCCCGCAAGACCACGTGGGCCTGGACCAGCGCGCCCGCGTGATGGCGCAGATCCGCCGCGGCCAATGGCATTTGGCCGATACCGCAAAGTGACGATGGCGCACATCCCGCGTTGCACGCGCGATCGCATCCGCTATGCTTGATCCATTACCTCAGACGCCATGACTTCGCTCGCTCCCCGCTTCGCCCGCTATCAGGCGCTGACGCTCGTCCAGCACGGCCCCATCCTCGAAATCGTGATGGGCGCAGCGCAGTCGGCCAACCGCAAGCTGTCCACTGCCGATGCTGGGCTGCACCGCGAGCTGGCGGAGATCTGGCGCGATGTATCCGCCGAGCCCTCGGTGCGCGTCGCACTCATCCGCGGTGAGGGCAAGGGCTTCTCAGCCGGCGGCGATCTACACCTCGTCGAGCAGATGGCCGAAGACTTCGACGTGCGCACCCGCGTCTGGCACGAGGCACGCGACCTCGTCTACAACGTCATCAACTGCGACAAGCCCATTGTCAGCGCCATGCACGGCCCGGCCGTGGGGGCAGGGCTGGTCGCCGGATTGCTGGCCGATATTTCCATCGCTGCCAAGGATGCCCGCATCGTCGATGGCCACACGCGCCTGGGCGTGGCGGCGGGCGACCATGCAGCGATTGTCTGGCCGTTGCTGTGCGGCATGGCCAAGGCCAAGTATTACCTGCTGCTGTGCGAGTCCATGACCGGCGAGGAGGCAGAGCGCATTGGGCTGGTTTCGCTGGCCGTGCCCGAATCGGAACTCGTCAACCGCGCATTCGAAGTCGCCGAGCGCTTGGCGGCGGGTTCGCAGACGGCCATCCGCTGGACCAAGTATGCGCTGAACAACTGGTTGCGCATGGCGGGCCCGAGTTTTGATACATCGCTGGCGCTTGAATTCATGGGTTTTGCGGGCCCCGACGTGCGCGAGGGTATTGCGAGCCTGCGCCAGAAGCGTCCGCCCACGTTTGATGGCGCCTGATAGGAAATACGCCTGCATGCCCGACCCCGACCGATTTGTAGGAGACACCATGTTCACCCAGATGCCCAATTTCGCCGAAGGCGGTTTCGAATTTCTGCGCAAGCTGTGGGGCGGCGGCTTTGCCGGGATGGCCGCTGGCGGCATGCCCAACATGGCCAGCTTTGCCGCGCCGCCGATGGATCTCGAGGAAATCGACAAGCGCATCCATGACCTGCGCGCTGTTGAGAGCTGGCTGCAACTGAACGCCAGCCTGCTGCGCACGGCAATCCAGGGCCTGGAGGTGCAGCGCGCCACGCTGGTGGCCTTGCAGACCTTCGGCTCCGCGCTGTCGCCCGACGCCATGAAGTCCGCGTTCGACAGCCTGACGCCGGATGCGTCCTCCTCTTCGTCGTCCCCCGATGAAGCGTCCAAGCCCGCCTGGCCGCACACCGCTGCCACAGCCAAGCCGGCTGAAGATGAGCCGCCGACCGAAGACGAGGCCGAGGCAGAAGAAGACACGGACGACGACCAAGCCGAAGCCCGCGCCGAAAATGCCCAGGACCAAGCCGCTGCGCAGGCGCAAGCTGCTGCACGTGCCGCCGCGGCTGCGCTGGATCCCTCGCCGTGGTGGAACATGCTGCAGCAGCAGTTCAACCAGATCGCCAGTTCGGCTGCCGCCGCCATGCCGATGCCGCAGAACTTGATGCCGGGCTTCCCCGGAGGCTTCCCCGGGTTTGCGGGGGCTCCGGGCGCAGAAGGGTTGGATGCGGCGCCGGAAGACATCGAAGACAAGACGGCGCCGCCCAAGCCCAAGCGCGCCGCCTCCAAGCCAGCGCAGAAGCCGGCCGCCAAGACGCCTGGCGGCAACTCGGGCAAGCCAGCCACCAAGAAGGCGGCTGCCAAGAAAGCGCCGGCGAAACCAGCGCCGCGCAAGCCGACCAACGACACGCCCTGATCGATGTCGCCAGATTGCACTGCACTCTTGATGATGGGCGGCGGCGCGCGGGCCGCCTATCAGGTTGGTGTGCTGCGCGGCATCGCGGGGTTGGCGCGGGAGTATGCGCCGGGCGTGGCACGCACGCCGTTCGACGTCATTTGCGGTACGTCGGCGGGGGCCATCAACAGTTTGGGCCTCGCACGCGGTGCGCAGGATTTCACGCTCGCCACCGAGGCGCTCACCCAGCTCTGGGGCAGTCTGCACGCCGATCGTGTCTATCGCACGGACGTCGGCCGCGTGGGCTCGAGCGGTGCGCGGTGGCTGACCGCACTGGCGTTCGGCTGGATGACCGGCCGCACGCCGCGCGCGCTGTTCGACAATACGCCGCTGCGTGAACTGCTCGAGTCGCAACACGACGGGCAGCAGGTGCAAGCCGCATTCGAGGCTGGAGCGCTGCGCGCGCTGGCCATCACCGCGCTGTCTTACACCACAGGGCGTCACGTCACGTTCTATCAATCGCCGCACGTGGTGCTGCCGTGGCGGCGTTCGCAGCGGATTGCGGTATCAGACCAGATTGGCGTGTCGCACATGCTCGCGTCGTCGAGCATCCCGTTCATCTTTCCGGCCGAGCCAGTGCCGCTCGAAGGTAACGACGAATGGTTCGGTGACGGCACGATGCGCCAGATGTCGCCGTTGAGCCCGGCCATTCATCTGGGCGCGAATCGCATTCTGGTGGTGGGCGCCGCGTCTCGCTCGCAGCCGGGCTGGTACGACACGGTGCCGGCGTCCGGCTATCCGTCGCTCGCGCAGATCGCGGGGCAGGCGCTGGCGAGCATCTTTCTCGACGGGCTCTCGGCCGATATCGAACGGCTGCAGCACGTCAACGCAGTGGTGGCCCGCAACCCCGAGATTGCCGACGCGCGCGACGGCTGGCGCAAGATCGAAGTGCTGGTGATGGCGCCGTCCGAGCGCATCGAGCTGATTGCCTCGCGCCACGTGCAGCGCCTGCCGGGCACGGTGCGTGCGCTCCTCAAGCCGTTGGGCGGCACCGAGGCGCGCGGTGCGGCATTCGCCAGCTATCTGCTCTTCGAACCTGAGTTCACGCAGGAACTGATCGACCTGGGCGAGCGCGATGTGCAGGCCCGCCGCGACGAGTTGGCGGCGTTCCTGTACGGCGCGATTCCGGACACGATGCGCGCGGCCTGATCAACGCGATGAGCGTGTCGAGGGTTCAGCCAACAGCGCATCGATGCGTTTGATGAGCGCGGGGTCGCTCGGCTCGACGCTGCTCGGGAACACCGCCGCCACGCGGCCGGTGCGGTCCAGCAGGTATTTGTGGAAGTTCCATTTGGGCGGCTGGCCCGTCTGCGTTGCGAGCCACGAGTACAGCGGCGACGCACCCGCGCCAATCACCGCCGTCTTCGAGAACATCGGAAATTTCACGCCATACGTGTTGTAGCAAAAGTCGGCGATTTGCTTGCTATTGCCGGGCTCTTGCTGGAAATCGTTGGACGGAAAACCCAGCACCGTCAGGCCCTTGTCGCGGTACTTCGCGTAGAGCGCTTCGAGCCCTTCGTACTGGTGGGTGTAGCCGCAATAGCTGGCGGTGTTGACCACCAGCACGACGCGGCCGGCGTATTGGCAGAGGTCTTGCGGCGCATCGTCCTGCAGGCGCTTGACGCGAAAGTTCAGGCTGGCCGGGCAGGCGCTTGCGGCAGCCGGTCCTGGCACGAGAGGTGCGGCGCCCGAAGCGGCAGCATGCCCCGTGCGCGGCAGCAGCAAGGCGATCACGGCAATGGCAATCGCAATGGCGATCATCAACAGATGATGTCGACGCAGCACCCCCGACGCGTGCAATTGCAGGCGTGGGCGACGCGTGGAAACGGTGGCAGAAAACAACATGGCGAATCTCCAAAAGCGGACGCTCAGCTGGCGAGCCGGAACTTGTCTTCAGTCTAGGGTATAACGCCCCGGAGTCGCCCCAGGGGAAATGTGCGGTATGCGTGGCGCGCCATTCGCCGCACGAATTGCAGCGCTTCCTATACTGGAAACCTTGCCGGGCGATGCCCGGTCCGACACAAGAGACGACGGCCGGCGTGCTGTCGATCACATCGCGGCGTACCGCGAGACAACGCGCAACCGCATCGCGCGTGAGGGGGTCGCCAAGCCACGTTGCGGTTGTGGCGCCGGCAGGCCTGTTGTCACGAGGAAACGGGCAGACACAGAACTTTGCTCCGGCAACCATGAAAAACGGGGGCTGGTCAAGCATGTCTGTTAGAATCCGCCTGCAAATTCAAAGGCTTACCATGCTCTATCCCGAATTGTTCAAGTCGTTGGAAGCGGTCCGCTGGAATATGGAAAAGGATATTCCGTGGGACACGTTCGATGTGTCGCTGCTGACCGACGCGCAAGCGCAGACCATCAAGATGAATGCCATCACCGAGTGGTCCGCCCTGCCTGCCACCGAGATGTTCCTGCGTGACAATCGCCACGATTCCGATTTTTCGGCGTTCATGAGCGTGTGGTTCTTTGAAGAGCAGAAGCACTCGCTGGTGCTGATGGAATATCTGCGCCGCTTCCGCCCGGACCTCGTGCCGACCGAAGAAGAGCTGCACAACGTGCGTTTCGAGTTCGATCCGGCTCCGCCGCTGGAAACGCTGATGCTGCACTTCTGCGGCGAGATCCGCCTGAACCACTGGTACCGCCGTGCCTCCGAATGGCACACCGAGCCGGTCATCAAGGCGATCTACAAGCATCTGTCGCAGGACGAAGCCCGCCACGGTGGCGCCTACCTGCGTTACATGAAGAAGTACCTCGGCCAGTTTGGCGACAGCGCACGCAGCGCATTCGCCAAGATCGGCGTGCTGATGGCCTCGGCGCGCCGCACCGAGAAGCCGCTCCACCCGACCAACCTGCACGTCAACAAGGCGCTGTTCCCGCAAGACACGGTGCAGTCGCGCCTGCCGAACCCGGATTGGCTGGAGCATTGGCTGGACGAGCAGATCAAGTTCGACGCCGGCTGGGAAAAGAAGGTCATCGAGCGCATCCTGCACAACATGGGTCTGCTGTTCGAGCGCACCTTCGAAACCGTGCAAGACCTGAACCGCTACCGCAAGGAACTCAACGCGCGTCTGCTCGGCTCGGCCGAACAAGCTGCCTGATCCTTGCCAGTGGCAGTGAGCGGCCCATCGATTCGATGGGCCGTTTTGTTTTCCACTTCGATTTCGCTTTTGCCATGACCGCTCGCCAGCCCGCGCCCGCCTTTGAACAGAAGATCTGCGACGCCGCCGATGTGGAAGCCCGCGTGCGCGCCTTGCCGCGCCCGCTGGTCTTCACCAACGGTGTGTTCGACATCCTGCACCGTGGTCACGCCACATATCTGGCGCAGGCGCGTGCGTTGGGCGCGTCGCTCGTGGTGGGCGTGAACACCGATGCCTCGGTGCGGATGCTGGGCAAGGGCGACGATCGCCCGCTCAACACACAGGACGATCGCCTGGCCGTGCTGGCCGCCCTGGAAGCGGTGAGTCTGGTGGTGTTGTTTGCCGAGCGCACGCCGGTCGAACTCATCGAGCGCGTGCGTCCCGACATCTACGTGAAAGGCGGAGACTACGACATCGATGCGCTGGAAGAAACGCGGGTCGTGCGTGGCTGGGGCGGTACGGCGCTGGCGATTCCCTTCGAGCATGACCGCTCGACGACGGCGCTGCTCAAGCGCGTGCGCGCGACGTCCTGAACGCTTAGCGCGATGCCGTGACCGCCGCGCAAGCGTGCAGGTCTTCGGCGCCCAGGGTCTTCTTGAGGGCGGCCAGTTGGGCTGCGACGCTCGAAGCCGCTTCGGCGGTGGTGGTCACGCGCAGCGAGGTCTGTGAGCCGAGCCGGCGCGTTTGCGTGACCACAGCGGTGCGCACGTCCTTGGCGCGCAGTTCATCCAGACGCTGCTGCGCGCGCTCCTTGTCGCGGAACAAGCCCAGCGACACCACAAACGTATTGCCTTCCTGCACGATGGCTGAATCTGCCACGTTGCGGCGCTTGAGTTCTGCCACCTTGCGATCGGCGTCGTCGCGCGTGTCGCGGGCCGGCATGTGGACCCACCAGCGGTTGTCTTCCTGACGCGTGATGCGCTCAACCTGCACGCCTGCCAGTTGCTTGAGCTGATCGATGCCGCGCGTGGCCTGTGCTTCGGTCAGGCCGCCCAGCTCGGTGCAACTGCCGCCGCTTTCAGCGGTGCCGGCGGTGGTCAGAGCCGTACGCTCGATGTGCGTCTGCGGGCCCGATGCGGCGGGCGAGGAAGCCGACGGCGCCGAGTCCGGCGCCGATTTCGGTGCGGCGGCAGCCGGTGCGGAAGCGGGTGCTGGTTCGAGAATACGGATCTCGTCGGTGCGGATCTGGCGACGCATCCGGTCAGGCTCGCGTTCGCTCTCGAACCACGCCTTGGACACTTCGGGCCCGAACACGCCGGTATTGGCCGCGAGCAGAACGCCGTTGACGAGCAGCAGGAGCAGCAGGGCGAGGCGAAGCGTCATGGTGCGAACGGACGTGGATTCGGGTGGTGGTTCGGAATGCAGAAACACAGCAGCAACAACGGTAAGACGTCAGACGAAAACTGCAGCCCGGCCGACCGAGGCTACGCCAACGTCGCGGCGCCTTCCCGGCGCGCGCGCGCCAGCACCTGAAGGCCGAGCAGCACGAGATTATCGTGCATCTGGAACGGCATGCGCAGATGCGGCCCCAGCGCGGCGCGTGCTCCGCCGCTCAGCACGCAGCGTGCCGGGCCGGGGTATTGCTTTTGCAGTGCCATCCAGGTCTGTGCAATTGCGCCCGCCTGGGCGATGACGCAGCCCAGCGCGATGGCGTCCTGCGTGTTGTCGGCCCAGGGCGGCGCAACGACGTCGCCGGCACTCAGGTAGCTGACATCGACTTCGGGCAACTGCGCCGTGTTGCGTGACAGCGCGCGCATCATCAACGTGAGGCCGGGAAGGATCAGGCCGCCGGCAAACAGGCCATCGGGCGTGACGATGTCGAGTGTGGTGGCGGTGCCTGCCGTCACCAATAGCAGGGCCGTGTCGGGCCACAAGTGGCGTGCGCCGACCGCGCCGACCCACCGGTCAGTGCCAAGCTGCGTTGGGTCGCGATACCCATTGCGCAGCCCAGCGGTAGCATCTTCCGACGCGGCAATGCGCACGCGCGCCCCGTCGAACACGCGGGCGATGCGCGCAGTAAGTGCATCGCGCAATGCCGGGCCGGCCACCGCGCTGATCCACACCTCGGGTGGGGCAACGCCGGAGGCGTGGCAATCGCGCCAGTCTTCCACCAATTCTGCCAATCGATCGTGGGCGCGGGCGCCGGCATGCTGCCAGGGTGTGCCGCCGGGTTCTTCGGGCAGGGCGAGTTCGGCATCGGCACCGCCGGCAATCCACGCCCATTTGATGCGCGTATTCCCCGCGTCGATTAGCAACAGCGGACGGGCGGGGGCAGCGTGCGCGGCCGAGACCTTCAGGCGTGTCATGGCTGCTCCGCGTCTGCGCTACGCAAGGAGACCTCGCCGCTGTGGACCCATTGCACACGTCCGCCCGACTCAATCGCCAGGCGGCCTTGCACGTCGATACCATGCGCGACGCCTTCGAGCACAACCGTGCCGTCCTGCCACAGGCGCACGCGCTCTCCGGCAAAGGCATCGCGGGCGGCAAACGGCGCAACGAACGGCGCCAGGCCCTGGGCGCCGAAGCGCTGCAGGTGTTCACCCAGCGACGTGAGCAGTGCCGAGAACACGGCATTCGGTTCCGGCGCATCCACCAGTTCTTCCACGCCCGACAGGCCACGGCCCAGCGTGGTCTCCAGCACGCGCGGTCGTTCCAGGTTCAAGCCGATGCCGATGACGGCCCAGGTCTGGCCCGCTTCCTTCCGCACGGTTTCGACCAGGATGCCGGCTAGCTTGCGCCCCGCAATTTGCACATCGTTGGGCCATTTCAGTGCGAGTGCCTGTCCGCTGCCGCCCCGGGCTTCCGCGTACCCAGCCACGGCGTCGGCCACGGCTACACCCACGGCCAGGCTCAGGCCGCCTAGCTGCGCGGGCTCGCTCGCGAAGGCGCAGGCGACGGAGAAGGTCAGGCCGTGGTCGCCACCCCATGGGCGGCCTTGCCGGCCGCGGCCGGCGGTCTGGCGTTGAGCGGCCAGCACGCGCGCGCCGAGCAGTGGAGCGGTGCCGGCGTGGGCCGGCGGTGCTGCGTCGGCAGGCCAGGCGGCATCACGCACGGCGGCCATCAGGTCGGCGCTGGTGGAGCCGGTGGTCTCAACCACATCGACAGGCCAGCCGGCAGCCGGGCCGCTGGGCTGGATGCGCTCGCGCGCAACGCGCCACCGCGCGGAGGGTTCGGCAAGAGACATAAAAAAAAGGGCGATCAAGTTCGCGCTAAGAATGCGCGCATTGTACGAGCGGCGCTGCAAACACGGGACTGGCGCTTGCTTCAAGCGATGCAAAGGCCTCACAGTGTGGCAGCCAGTGTGACAGCGTTTGGCGGCGCGTTGGCTACAATTCGACCGATATCCGGCATCACCGCTTACGGAGAACCGTTTGATCACCTGCCGTACACCGCAGCTTGAGGTGCGCGTTGTCGATGGACGCTCCGTCGCCTTTCTTTCCGGCGACTGGACCACGCTCGCGCTGGCCGAGCGCGCAGGCGTGCGCAGCGCGCGCCAGCAGATCCGCGCCGGGCTGGATAACGCGAACGCGTGGTGCCTGACCGAAGTTGGCCGAATCGACCACTTTGGCGCGCAACTGCTCTGGCGCGCCTGGGGCAACCAGTGGCCCGAACATCTGGATGCCCGGCCCGACCAGCGCCGCATGCTCGATCGCGTTGCCAAGCTTGACCCGGGCGGCTGGAAGCAGCGCCTGGCGCCGCGCATGAACCCGGTGGCGATCCTCGGCGAGGGCATGCTCGATTTTTTCGATCACGCCCGCAACGGGATCGCCATGGTTGGTCAGCTGATGTTCGACTTCGGCAGGTTCATGCGCGCGCCGCATCGCGGGCCGTGGCGCGAGATCTCCGCCAACATCTACAGCACGGGTTACAAGGCGCTGGGCATTACGGCGCTGGTGGGCTTCCTGATCGGCATCGTGCTGAGCTATCTGTCGGCCAACCAGTTGCGCGTGTTTGGGGCCAGCATCTTCATCGTCAACATCTTGGGGATGGCCATCATCCGCGAGCTTGGGCCGGTGCTGGCTGCGATCCTGGTGGCCGGGCGTTCGGGGTCGGCCATCACTGCGCAGATCGGCGTGATGCGGGTGACCGAAGAGCTGGATGCGATGCGCGTGATGGGCATCTCCCACGGTTTTCGGCTGATTCTGCCCAAGGTGATTGCGCTGGCGATTGCCATGCCGCTGCTGGTGGCGTGGACGGATCTGCTGGCGCTGGCCGGCGGCATTCTTGCGGCCAAGTTCCAGCTCGATATCAGTCCGACGTATTTCATTACCTCGCTGCCCGATGCGGTGCCGGTGGCCAACCTGTGGCTCGGCATCGGCAAGGGCGTGGTGTTCGGCATGCTGATTGCGCTGGTGGCGTGCCACTTCGGTCTGCGCATCCAGCCCAACACGCAGAGCCTGGGCGAGGGCACGACCACGTCGGTGGTGGTGTCGATCACCATCGTCATCCTCGCCGATGCCGTGTTCGCCATCCTCTTCAAGGACGTTGGGATATGACGCGCCCCCGCCATCCGCATATCGAGCATGCCGGGGCGCCGCCAGCGATCACGCCCGCGCGCGAACGCGTGATCGAGGTGCGCAGCGTCACCAAGCGCTACGGCAAGGTGACCGTGCTCGACAACATCGATCTGGACGTATTTCGCGGCGAGGTGCTTTCCATCGTGGGCGGTTCGGGCAGCGGCAAGACGACGCTGCTGCGCCAGGTGGTGGGGCTGGAGAAACCCACCTCGGGCACGATCCACATCTTTGGCGAGGAGTTGACCTGCCAGGTCGGCAACGATCTGCAGTCGATGCGCAATCGCTGGGGCATGCAGTTCCAGCACGGCGCGCTGTTCTCTGCGTTGTCCGTGATCGACAACGTGGCGTTGCCGATGCGTGAATTGCGCACACTGCCCGACGCGTTCGTCCAGCGCGTGGCGATGCTCAAGCTGCAGATGGTGGGGCTCAAATCGACCGATGCCGACAAGATGCCGTCGGACCTGTCGGGCGGCATGATCAAGCGCGTGGCGCTGGCACGGGCCTTGTCGCTGGAGCCGGAGCTGGTGTTTCTGGATGAGCCGACCGCCGGTCTGGACCCGCGCGCATCGGACGATTACGTTGCGCTCATCCGCGAATTGCGCCAGGAGCTGGGCCTGACCGTGGTGATGGTGACGCACGATCTCGACACACTGGTTGCGCTGTCCGACCGCATTGCCGTGCTGGCGGATCGCAAGGTGCTGGCGGCCAAGCCGCTGGACCAGATCATTCAGATCGATCATCCGTTCATCAAGGAATACTTCCTGGGTGAACGGGGCAAACGGGCCTTGATGGCATTGGGCCCGCAGATGACGGAGGCGGTGGCTGCAGCCTCGCTTTCGACGCAGGAGGATTGATGGAAAACAAAGCCCACGCATTCCTGGCCGGGCTGTTTACGATTGGGCTGGTCATCTTCATCGGGCTGGCGGTGATGTGGTTCAACCGTGACCAGACCGTGCGCGTGCCGTACGAGGTGGTCACGCGTTCGACCGTCAATGGGCTGAACCCGCAGGCTTCCGTGAAGTACCGCGGCCTGGATGTCGGCAAGGTCGACAGCATCCGCTTTGACGACAAGGTGCCGGGGCAGATCGTGGTGCGCGTGCTGGTCGACAAGGATGCACCTATCACCACCACGACGTATGGCCGCCTCGCGTACCAGGGCGTAACGGGCCTCGCTTATGTGCAGCTTGACGATCGCGGCTTCGACAACAGCAAGCGGGCGCCCAACCCCGTGCACCTCGCCACGTCGGAAAAGAACCCCGCGCGCATCCGCATGGAAGCCGGGTTCCTCGATGAGCTGGACAAACGCGGCGACCAGATGCTCTCCAAGCTCGATCAGACGCTGAACTCGCTGTCGATCATGTTTGACGACGAGCACCGCCAGCAGATCACGGCGTCGCTGCAATCGTTCCAGAAGACGATGGACGCCTACAGCACGCTCGCGCAGCAGGCTGAGCCGACCATGCGCCGTCTGCCGCAGATTGCCGATAACCTCGACTCCACGCTGGTGGCCACGCGCAAGCTCACGCAGTCGCTGTCCGACCCCAAGGGGCCGTTGATGACGACGCTTTCCGGCGCGGGGACCGATCTGACGACGGCTACGCAGTCGATGCAATCCGCCGCCAATGTGCTGACCTACGAAACGCTGCCGCAGCTCAACGGCTTTGCGCGTGAGGCTCGTCAGGCCGTGCGCGGCTTCGACCATGCCGTGACCGACTTCAACGCCCGGCCGCAGAGTGTGCTGTTTGGTCCCGCGCCCGGCGTGCCCGGCCCCGGTGAGACCGGCTTCACCGCGCCCGCCGCCCGCACTTCGGCCCAGCCCTGAGGAGATTCCATGCCGATGTTGTCTGCTGTGTTCCGCCGCTCGCACGCGCTGCCTGCTTTGATGGCGCTGTCGCTTCTGGCAGCTTGCTCAAGCGCCCCGGTGGCGCCCGCCGCGCTGTATGACTTTGGGCTCGCGCCGGCCACCAGCGCAGGCGCACGCCTGCCCACCGCCTTGCGCGTGGCCGACGTGGCCGGCCCCGGCTGGATGGACGGCAACGCCATCTACTACCGCCTCGCCTATGCGCAAAGCCAGCGTACCGACGCCTATGCCAACAGCCGCTGGGTGGAATCACCCGTGAGCCTGTTCGATGCACGTTTGCGTAACGCGGCGGCCGCACGCGGCCAAGTGGTCGGCTATCCCTCGCCCGATGTGCCCAGCCTGCGTATCGAGCTGGTGGACTTTTCGCAGGTGTTCGACCGGCCCGAAGCCAGCCGGGGCGTGGTGCGGCTGCGGGCAACGGTGTCGCTGGCGCGCGGCGTGATCGACCAGCGCGTGGTGCAGGCCGATGCGCCTGCGCCCAGCCCTGATGCTGCGGGTGGGGTGACGGCGCTCACGCAGGCGTCCGACAAGGCCATCGGCGAGGTACTCGACTGGGTGGCGGGTTTGCCGTTGGCGGCGTCAACCTCGACCGTGCCTGCAACGTCCGGTGCTGCATTCGGCACGCGCCGACGCTGATACCCGACCTCTCCACCGGATGGAGGAACCATCCGTGATGTGCGGCATCGGACGCTATCATGGGCGGATTCTTCCGGGCATGTCCGCTCCTCCTTCTAGATAGCTGCTTCCGGTGACGGACTTCCACTCGCAACCCGCTGCACCCACCCCGCATCGCCACTCGCCGCTTGCACGCGCCGGGCTGGGGTGGTTCGTGCTGCTGGTCGTCTACGCAAGCCTGTATCCGTTTGCCGGCTGGACAGACACCGGCGTCTCGCCGTTTGCCTTCCTGAGCGCACCGCTGCCGCGCTACAACACCGGCTTCGACATGCTCACCAACGTGTGGGGCTACATGCCGCTGGGCATGCTGACGGTGCTGGCGCTGCATCCGCGCATCACCGGCTGGCGCGCGGTGATGCTGGCGCTGCTGGCCGGGTTGCTGCTGTCGGGCGCCATGGAAGCGATCCAGACTTATCTGCCAACGCGCGTGTCCTCCAACGTCGATCTGGCGACGAATACGCTGGGCGCGCTGCTGGGCGGCATCGTCATGCTGCCGTTTTCAGCGCGGCTCATCGACCGGGGCGGGCTGCGCCGTCTGCGCCGCCGCTGGTTCGAGCCGCATGCGACCTTTGCGATCCTGCTGATGCTGGTATGGCCGTTTGCACAGATCTTTCCGCAGGAATTCCTCTTCAGCATGGGCGGAGTGATTCGCAGCATCCTGCTCGATCCATCGCCGGATGCGTTTGTGGTCAATTTCCTCAACGGGTGGTTTCCGGAGCTGTTCGACTGGCAGGACAAGCTGACGGCGCACCCGGAAGCACTGCAGCGTCAGGAGCTGCTGGAAGCCCTCATCACCGCTTGCAGCTGGATCGGCACGGGGCTGCTGGCCAGCGTGGCCATGCGTCGCGGCGCGCCCATGCTGCGCCTGCTGGCTGCGCTGCTGGCGGGCGCGCTGCTGGTGAAGGCGGGGGCGACGGTGCTGCAGTTTCCGCTGGGCGGCGCGTGGGATTGGCTTTCATCGGGCGCGCGTTTCGGGCTGGTCGTCGGCTCCCTGGTACTGGTGCTGCTGGTGCGCCTGCCTCGCTGGCTGCGCGGTGCGCTGGCCATGGCCCTGCTGATCGCGCTGATCATTCTGTCCAACGTGCTGCCGCCGAGCCCGTATTCGTGGGTGTCGGCGCAAAGCTGGCGGCTCGGGCGCTTCGTCCATTTCAACAGCCTGTCGCAATGGATCGGCTGGTTGTGGCCGTTTCTCGGTCTTGGCTATCTGGCCTGGCGCGCCGAGCAGACACAGCTGCAGCGGCGCGCCGGACGTCAGGCGCGTTGAGCGCGCACCGTCGCCGATGCTGCGCGCGGTGATGCCACGCGGCGTACCGCAACTAGCGCTGCCAGTGCTGCAAGGTACACCGCGGCCATGGCGACAAAGCCCGCACGCCACCCAAACAGACCGGTCGACAACGCCGCCACGCCCAGGCCGATGAGCGCGCCGCCCTTGGCTGCGCTGCTGCACAACCCCAAGGCAAAACCTTGACGATCTTCGGGGCTGGTTTCTGCCACCAAGCTGTTGAGTACCGGCAGCAGCCCGCCAAGGCACAGGCCCCACGCCAGGCGCGCAGCGATGAACGCGGCTTCCCCTTGCGCAATGCCTTGCCAGAGCGCGGTAAGTCCGCAGACGGCGATCAACGCACAGACGCGCCCCAGCGTGACGTGCACGGGCAGGCCCGCAAAACGCTTCGCCCACCAGCGCGCAGACAACGCCAGTGTCGCGGCCGTGGCGCTGTAGGCCAGACCGGCCAGCATCACCGACCCATGCAGCGTCTCGGTGATATACGGAGCAAGGAAGCTTTGCGGCATGACGCGCGCGGCTTGCACTGCCACCATGCCAAGCAGCAGGCCGATCACCAAACCTCCCAGCGGAGCGCGACGTGCCTGGCGAGTGTCGGCGTCCGGCTCGGGCTCGGATCTCGGAGCCCGCTTGATCGCAGGTAGGCAGAACATCGCCAGCGGAATGCACGCCAGGATGACCGCCGCGCCCGCCGTGTTGGCCATGCGGAAGCCCATCCACGCGACGAGCCATGCCCCGACCGGCGGCGCCATGAAGCTGCCGCACGCCGTGACGGTCTGCAGATCGGCGAAGACGCGCCGGCGCATGTCGGATGGCGCCACGCGCATGGCGTAGATTTGCGCGGCTGCAAGGAAGCCCGCCAGCCCGCCTTGCACCGTGCGCGCCAGCAGCACGCTTGCGGCTGAATCTGCATAGACCGACCACAGTTGTGACGCGGCCAGCGCGACCAGCGCCCGCAGAATCATCGGCTTGGGCCCGACGCGGTCGGCTAAGCGGCCCCACCATGGCGCGGTGACGAGCGTGGCTGCCATCGGCGCAAAGTACGCGGCGCTCGCCACCCACGCGAATGGCACATGAGGTATCGGCGACAACTCGCGCAGGAACAGCGGCCAGAACGGCCCCGTCATTTCCATCGCGCCCATTGAAAGGGCCTGGATGACGAGGAGCCACCGGATGGCCCCCCGCCACGCGTCTACGGTCGTTGCCGCGTTCATGCGCGAGCGGCTGCAGCCAGCGGGTTGGGCAGCGCGGCGTGCATGTCGTCAGACTGGTCGCGCAGACGCATGCGGACGAACGTCTTGAACGTCCATGGCGCTTCGAGCAGCGCGTGGCGCTCGCGCGTCCAGGTGTCGGTATCCAGCGCTGTGCGGTTCGCTTCGAACACGGCCTGCATGGCGTCATGCCACTGGCGCAGGCCTGCGCTGCTGCCGTGGTCCGGGAACAGGGCCAGCGCCAGTTCACCGATATGGCACAGCAGGAACGCGTGAATCAGCTTCTTGCGCGGAATGTCCCGATCGGGATACGTGGTGTGGCCGGCACGGAAGGGCTCGATCGAGAAGCCTTGTGCCTGCAGCGTCGGCAGCGCGATCTTCACGTCGCCAAAGTCGCGCACCACCAGCCGCACCGGCATGCCGGCCGCGTCGATGACGACGAAGGTGTTCTGCTGATGCGCCTCCAACGCAATGCCGTAACGCAGATAGAGGCCGACGATGGCCGGAATGGCGACGCGCAGGTACGCGTCGAAGAAACGCGCGGCCCGCTCGGCGCGCGTGCCATCGGCTTGGCGCGCCAGCACTGTGTCAAGCAGCAGGGGCGCCGCTGCGTGCGTCATGTCCGCGGTGAAGTCCGGCGTGAAGAGGGCACCGACCGGCAGCAACCGCGCGTTGCCGGCAATGCGTGTGGTGGGGTTGTCGCGCACGATCATCGACAGATGCCGGGCGCGATCGTCCTCCGTGCCGGCCACGTGAATGCCGTGGCGTTCGGGCACGATCGACAGGACGTTCGCCAGTCCTGCGTCGCTGGCAAGAATGCGTTCGAGCAGCGCGCTCACGCGCGGGCCCATCACGGCCGATTTGGGCGACACGGTGCGCTCGACGCTCGTCAGCCGCATGCTCACGGGCAGCTTGAGCATCGGGCCGCCCGGCGCGTCCGTCGCGGCCACGGTGCGGAATGACATCGTTGGCCGGGCGACGATGCTGATGTCCGGCAGGCGGATCAGTTCGCCCGTGGCAAATTCAGCGGCGAAGGTCTCGCCGAGTGTCGTGTCGCGCTGCCACGGGTGAACGGGCAGCGGCAGCCACGCTTCGGGCGCGAGCTGGCGTGCCAGCAAGGCTTTGCGAAACGCCGCCATGGCTTCGGGGAAGGTCGCTGCGAACCAATTGGCGTAGGGCTGCACACCGTCCATCGTCGTGATCTGCAGACAATGCGCCGCCACGGCCACCACGCCCAGGGGCACCTGCGCCTCGAACTCCGGTGAGAGCGCAATGACCTGTTCGGGCGCGAGCCCCAGTCGCGTCTTGTAGGCCGGATGCCACGGATGCCCGCCGGTGCCCCACTGCTCGGTACGCGCCAGGGCGTGCGGCGTGCCATCGCCGCAGAGCAGGGCCAGCGCGTCTTGCGACGCCGCAACGCGGTGCTCGGCGGCTAGACGCTCGCCCCAGACCAGTCGATAGGCCTGGCACAGCGTGTCGTTGTCCTGGCTGTTGTCCAGTTCCGTCGCAAGGCGGGCAATGGCGGCGAGGCGGTGGGCGTCGGCGGCATCGCCCAAGTCGAGCATGGGCGTGAGCCAGTGGAGCAGGGCAGACGGACGTTCAATCGGCGTTGGTGGGCGATCGTGCGCCAGCACGGCGACGTCGCCTGCCAGTGTCCAGCTACCGAGCGCGCCCGGCCGCAAGCCGGTGAAGCGCAACAGCACGCGCTGCTGCCAGATCGGCAGCAAGGTCACATCGGCGCGCGTATCGGCGATGAGTTGGTCTGCGCTGAGCAGCGCTTCACGAAACAGCGCCTGCAGCAGGCGCGACAGCACCCGCCGGCGTGCCAACTGCTGCGCTGCCGACCAATGTTCGGCCTGCACGCCGGCGTCGTGCAGCGCGGGAACGGATTCAAGACGGAGGTTGCCGGCCGCGGCGGCAGCAGATGCGGTTTCGGTGTGGGCGGCGGTATCAGATCGACGTTGCACGAGGGCTCCTACGGGACATGAGCGTGTGCAGGCGAGCGGGGCTCGGCCCTGCAGCACAGGGGGTCCAGATGTAGGGGCCGCGTCAGAGGCAGGCGGGAATGCTACGCCCTCCCTGAGAGGCTGCAAGGGAGGCTCGTTCTTCTAGGTATGTGGGCCACGCCAACAGCCTGGTCGACTGCGCGGTGGCGCCATTTGGTGCGCTGCAGTGTAGATGAGAATTATTCGCAATTGCAACACTATTCCATCGATCTACGGAGATCGGGTGACGGAACCGGCCCGTGCCGTCTTCACGTAACCGACATGAATCCTTTCTACCTTAGCGCGTGGTGAGTAGACGGCGCGCGCAGCACAGTCCGGCTCTCTGATGTCATCTGGAGGTCATCTGTGTCTGCCAACCGAAATGCCAGCGCTTCACGCCGCATGCCTGCTTCCGTGTCGCCTGCCTCGCCGCCGCATGCCGTTGCCTCGCAAAACGGCCTGGCATCGCCAGTGATTCATACCGTCGACTGACTTTGTTCGTTGCGTTCAGTCAGTCGCTGCCCCGTGTTGTTCCCCCACCCCCCCCAAAAAATACACAGACATTCAGGACGAGAACATGACCTCTAACAGTCGCCGTGGTTTTCTCCGTTCCGCTGCCCAGCTGGCTGCTGCATCCGCAGCCATAGGCGCGGTGCCCGAAGGCATTCGCCAGGCGCTGGCGATTCCCGCCCATAACGCGTACCGCACGATCGAAGACGTGCAGCACATCGTGATCCTCATGCAGGAAAACCGCTCGTTCGACCATTACTTCGGCACGCTGCGTGGCGTGCGCGGGTATGGCGATACGCGCACCGTCACGCTGCCGACCGGCAAGAGCGTCTGGCACCAGCCGATGGCCGGTGGCGTGGGCGAAGTGCTGCCGTTCCGCCCGAGCGCGCCAGATCTGGGCCTGCAGTTTCTGCAAGACCTGCCGCACGGCTGGAATGACACGCACCTTGCCGTCAACGGCGGCCGTTACGATGGCTGGGTCCCGCACAAGGGCACGACGACGATGGCGTACCTGACGCGGCAGGACATTCCGTTCCACTACGCGCTGGCCGACGCCTTCACCATCTGCGACGCCTATCACTGCGCGACGCCCACGTCGACCGACCCGAACCGCTACTACATGTGGACCGGCTATGTCGGCAACGACAACGTCGGCGGCGGCCCCGTGATCGACAACGCAGAAGCGGGCTACGGCTGGTCGACCTATCCGGAAGTGCTCGAAGCCGCCGGCATCTCGTGGAAGATCTACCAGGACATCGGCACCGGTCTCGACGCCGCAGGCTCCTGGGGCTGGACGAGCGATGCCTACATCGGCAACTACGGCGACAACTCGCTGCTGTACTTCAAGCAATACCAGAATGCACAACCCGGCAGCCCGCTGTACGACAAGGCGCGCACCGGCACCAACGCAGCCGCCGGCGACGGCTACTTCGACATCCTCAAGCGCGACGTGCAGAACGGCACGCTGCCGCAGGTGTCGTGGATTGCCGCGCCCGAGGCTTTCTCGGAGCACCCGAACTGGCCGGCCAACTACGGCGCCTGGTACATCGATCAGGTCTTGCAGGTCCTGACTTCCAACCCCGAGGTGTGGAGCAAGACCGCGGTGTTCATCACCTACGACGAGAACGACGGCTTCTTCGATCACCTCGTCCCGCCGTTCGCATCGTCGGGCAGCAATGGGCTGTCGACGGTCGACACCACGGGCGAATACTTCCCGGGCAACAGCACATACGCAGCCGGCAGCTACGGCCTGGGCCAGCGTGTGCCGATGCTCGTGGTGTCGCCGTGGTCCAAGGGCGGCTTCGTGTGCTCGGAAACGTTCGACCATACGTCGATCATCCGTTTCATCGAGCAGCGCTTCAAGCGCACGCACAGCGTAAAGTCGCCGAATATTTCGAAGTGGCGTCGCGCCGTGTGCGGCGATCTGACGTCCGCGTTCAACTTCGCCACGCCCAACGAGGTGGTGCCCGCATTGCCGAGCACCGCCGCCTACGTGCCGAAGGACAAGCTGCGCCACGCCAGCTACGTGCCGCTGCCGCCGCTGGTGCAGGCCGTACCGAAGCAGGAAGCCGGTGTGCGCCCGTCGCGCGCCCTGCCGTACGAACTGTTCGTGCGCGGCCGCCAGGATGAAGCCGCCGGCAAGTTCCAGCTGGAATTCGTGAACACCGGGGACGCGGGTGCAGCTTTCCTCGTCTACGCCGCCGGCGCCCCTGACGCGCCGCGCACCTACACGGTAGAAGCGGGCAAGCGCTTGTCGGACAAGCTAGCCGTGAGCGCGGGCGGCGCCTACGACTTCACGGTGCACGGCCCGAACGGCTTCCTGCGCCGCTTTGTCGGCAAGCTCACGCTGTCGGGCCTGCTGCGTCCGCATGGTCGCGCGTTGGAAGTGAAGGAAGGCTACGACGTGGCCAACGGCAACCTGCAACTGCGTCTCATCAACCATGGCCGCGCGCCTACCGTCTTCACCATCAAGAGCGCCTACACGGGCGAGAGCGTGCAGCGCGAAGTGCGCGGCGGTGACGATGCGTCGGTGTACCTCGACCTGCGCAGCCAGCACGCCTGGTACGACCTGACCGTCACGGCCAGCAGCGATGCCGGTTTCGAGCGTCGCCTTGCCGGTCACGTTGAGACCGGCCGTGTCAGCGCGTCCGATCCGGCGCTGAGCGCATAAGCGAGACCCAAGCAAAACGGCCCGCAAGCTTGATTAGCCTGCGGGCCGTTTTTGTTACGACGCTCAGCGTCAGAGTTGTTTCGTGTAAGTGCGTGCCTGATACAGCGCCAGCGCGCTCAGCCCGACGATCACCACGATCGCCAGCACATCGGCAAACGGATAGCCCCAATATTGCGTCATTGCGTTGCCCCCTTCTGTTCGAGGTCGAGCAGGCCGGTGTCGGCCATGCGTTGACGGCCAAACTCGGTGATGGCGTAGCGGAAGTGCACCTTGTTCGTGGCTTCGTCCAGCGTGTCTTCAGCCGTTTGCACCAGGCCGCCGGAGTAGAGATCCGCGAGGATGGCGCGAATGCTGCCCGTCCAGTATTCGTCTTCGGGCTTGCCGTATTCGATGCAGGTGCGATGAGCGATTTCGCTGTCCCACAGCGTGTCGCTGCCCGCAAGCAGTTGCAGGATGTAGCCCTTCGTATGCAGTTTCATGCGTGCGTCTCCGTGGTTGCAGGTGCCACGCCGCCGCGGATCACTTCCAGGTTTTCCGAGCTTTCCGACACCATCACGAAGCCGCCGAAGATCACCAGCGCCAGCCCGATCAGGAAATACCACTCCGGAAACTGCAGCGTGAAGATGGCGGTGAAGAGGGTGGCGAACATCGCGTAGAACGCACCCAGCGCCTGACCGCGCCCCACGCCGATCAGCGGGAACGATTTGTACCAGGCCACCGCGCAGAACGAGAAGGTGACGCCGCCCACGACAAGCCACAGCAGCGCCTTGCTGTGGACAATGCCTGAGGCAATCTCCGTTACCGGCACGGGCACATGCGCAAACAGGGCGATGGCCGGCAGGATGAGGACGACCCAATAGATGGCCTCGGCGGTGTAGCGGATGGAGACCCCGCAGTCAGGGTCGGTCACGTCCATGGCACGGCCCACGATCGCCCCTTCCAGGCCCCAGCCGATCGCCGCCATGGCGCCGCCCAGGTAGCCGATCCACTGATTGCCGCCGCTGTGCGATTCGGCCATCAGTGCCGGCGCATAGATCGCCACGCCGCCCAGGATGATGATGGCGATGCCCACCGCCGCCCGCGCGCTGATGCGCTCGTTGTACCAAAGCTTGGCGACCGTCGCGCCCACCACCGGATACAGCAGCCCGGCCACTGCTGCGAACACGGCGCCGACATAGCCCATCGCCAGATACGAGCCGAAGTTGGCCATCAGCCCGCCGACGACTGCGGCAATGAAGTACCAGCGCGAGATCTTCCGAAACTGGCCGATGGTGCGGAAGTAGTCGCCAAGCTTGCCGAGAGAGCCGAGCCACACCCACTGGAAGAGCATCACCATGACGCTATGGAACGCCGTGATGACGGCCGCACAGACCAGGAAGGCGCGCGGGTCGGAAAGGTCCATCGAGGCAAACGGAGATTCATGCCAGACGGCCGTGCCTGGTACGTACCAGGCGCCCCAGAGGATGGCGGCCCATAGCGCCCAGCGGTAACCCCACTGCAGCGTACGTCGATGATGTGCCGCGCGGGCGGCGGAGGAAGAGGCCAAAACCGATCTCCTTGTTCTGTATGCGTCAGGCGCAGGAAACGCGCGTGATGCATTCGTTACTGGAGGTTAAGAAATTTACTGTGAGTTTTTCTGGTGTCGATGCCGGCCCTCCAGACGTGCCGGAAAAAACGTGGTGGATTGGAAATGTCAGGGGTTGACGTTCGCGACGTCAGCTGACGCCGTGGGCTAGGACGTGCCCGCCTCGGGCACCAAATTGACCACGGCGATCATGTGCAGCGGTGCCTCTGTGGCCGGGTCGCGTGCCAAGGACGTGGTCATGTGCACTGGCATTGCCGAGCCGTCCCCCCGTACCAACTGCAGCGTGAGCGCATACTTGGGCACCGACCCGGCGAGCAACTCGCCGTATTGACGCAGGTGGCGTGCGAGGTCACTGCGGTGTGTGAGGTCCAGCAGCGTGCGTTGCTGCAGCGCCGCTTCGGACTGGCCCAGCAGCGTGCATAACCACGGGTTGGCGCTCAGGCAGCGGCCTTCCAGGCTCACCCGCGCGATACCGATCGGCGCTTGCTCGAACAGCGTGCGCAGCTTGGACTCACTGTCGCGGAAGGCGGCTTGCGCTTGCACTTCCGCGGTAATGTCCTGCGCCGCGCCGATCATCGTAGGCGTGGCCGCAGAAGGGTCCTGCGCTTCGCCTTCCTCACGAAGGTGGCGGCGCGAGCCATCGGGCAGGGTGATGGTGTATTCGACGCGATACGGCTGTCGTGAGGCCACGGCCCGGTCCAGTACGGCCTGCACACGGGCGCGATCTGCGGGAACGATGGCGTCCAGATAGCGCGCCATCGTCACCGGCGTGGATTGCGGCGCCCAGCCGAAGATGCGGTAAGCCTCATCCGTCCAGCGGCAGGCGTCGCTGCCGGGTTCCCAGATCCAGCTGCCGAGGTGTGCGATCTGTTGCGCCTTGGCCAGGAGCGCCTCCGAATCACGCAACGCGGCTTCGGCCGTGTGGCGCTCCGTGGTGTCCAGGCTCAGGCCGATCATCTTGACCGGGCGGTCCTGCGCATCACGCACGAGCGTTGCGCGCGAGACGATCCAGCGGACCACGTCCGGCGCCGGCGCAATGCGGAATTCATGCTCGTAGACGCCCCCCGCACTCAGGTTCTGCGAGACCGCGGCCTGCACACCGGGCACGTCCTCGGCGAGCACGCATTGCCAGAAATCTTCCAACGTGCGGATCGGCCGGCCAAACAGGCGCGCCACATTCGGCGAATAGGCGACCGCGTCCGTCAACAGGTTCCACTCCCACGTGACCACGCCGGAAATCTCCTGCGCGAAGGTCATGCGCGCCTCGCTTTCCATGATCGCGGCGATGTGCTTTTGGCGGCCTTCGCGGGCGTCGGTCGTCAGGCTCGCTTCAAGGTCGGCCAGGGCGCGGTCGCCGTAGCGCAGCCAAAGCCAGTTCACGTTCAGGAAGCGGGCCAACGCCAGCAGGTTGGCGTATTCGATCTCGCCGCCACGCGTCCATTTGTGGACCGCCGAGGGCGACACGCCCAGCGCTGCCGCCACTTGCTTGAGCTGGATGCGGCCGCGTGTCAGCACACCTTTGAGGCGGCCGGCAAAGCTGTCGTCATCAAGCGGGCCGTCGGACGGCGGAAGTGCTGCGGCGGTCATGGGGGCGGATTGACTGGAAGTGATTCGCGACAGTATAGCGCGGCATAAATAGGAGAAATTTATTGAATATCTGTTGTGTTAGGTCATAACGATTGGCCCGAAGCAACTAATTTTTCCTAGACTAGTCCAAAATTCTCCAAAGGTAAATAAAAACACCATCAGTGAATTTACGGGTCGCCGCACTGGATTGGCGTCTGACAAGACGCCACCGTGCCGGCATTTCGGGCGCCGACTTCTTTGTGCGCCCACCATCCATAGGGGTACTGGATATGACGCAAGCTTCCCTTTCCACCGATTTCCATTCCGCCATGCTGGCTCCTCGTCTTGATCTCTACATCGACGGTCAGTGGGTGCAGCCCGAAGGCGGCGTGTACCGCGACATCGTTGATCCCGCCACTGAAAACGTCCTGACGCAGGCCGCCGACGCCTCCGTGGCCGATGCGCAGCGCGCCATTGCTGCCGCCCGCCGAGCATTCGACGAGGGCCCGTGGCGCCAGACTGGCGCGCGCGAGCGTGCGCGCCTGCTCAACCGCATTGCAGACGCCATCGACGCCGACGCCGAGAATCTCGCGACGCTCGAATCGCTCAACACCGGCAAGACTATTATCGAAAGCCGCTGGGACATGGACGGCATTGCTGCGACGTTCCGCTACTTCGCGGGCTTGGTCGCCACGGAATCCGGCCTAATTAACGAGGCTCCGGACACCGTCATCAGCCGCACGCTGCGCGAGCCGGTGGGCGTATGCGGCCTCATCACGCCGTGGAACTACCCGCTGCTGCAAGCCGCATGGAAGATCGCGCCGGCGCTGGGTGCGGGCAACACTGTCATCGTCAAGCCGAGCAACCTGACGCCGCTGACCTCGCACCGCTTTACCGAGCTGCTGGTTGAAGTTGGCCTGCCGGCGGGCGTGTTCAACCTCGTCACGGGGGCGGGTGAAGCCGGTGCCGAGCTGTCGCGCAATCTGGACGTCGACCTCGTTTCGTTCACGGGCGGTGCTGTTGCAGGCGCGGCGGTCATGAGCGCGGCCATCGGCAACTTCAAGAAGATCGGCCTGGAGTTGGGCGGCAAGAACCCGAACATCATCTTCGACGATGCGGATTTCGATACCGCCGTCGATTACGCAGTCAACGCGGCGTTCTTCCACGCGGGCCAGGTGTGCTCGGCCGGATCGCGCCTGATGCTGCAAGACGGTATCCACGACCGCTTAGTCGATGCGCTGGTCGAGCGCGTCAAGCGCATCCGCGTAGGCAACGGCTTTGCTGAGGGTACGGAGATGGGGCCGGTGCAATCCGCCTTCCAGCGCCAGAAGATCATCAACATGATCCAGGCGGGCGTGCAGGAAGGTGCTGTGCTGCGCTGTGGCGGCAAGGTGCCGGAAGGCGATGCATTCCAGCGAGGCTTCTGGCTCGAGCCGACCGTGCTGACCAACGTGCGCGACGACATGAAGATCGCCACCGAAGAAATCTTTGGCCCGGCGCTGACCGTTGAGCGCTTTTCCACCGAAGAAGAAGCGGTGCGCCGCGCCAACGCCACGCCGTTCGGTTTGGCCGGCGCTGTGTGGACGGCCGACCTGAACCGCGCCAACCGTGTGACCCGCGCACTGCGATTCGGCACCGTGTGGGCCAACGACTATCACCCGTACTTTCCCGAAGCGCCGTGGGGCGGCTACAAGGCCAGCGGCATCGGCCGTGAGCTTGGCCGCGGTGGCCTGGACGAATACACCGAACTCAAGCACAGCTACATCAACCTCGCTCCGCAGCCGATGGGCTGGTTCGGTGCGGACGCTGAGTAAGAACGGGAGGGCATGTTTTGACCACGAATACCGCACAGGAATACGACTACATCATCGTGGGCGCGGGCTCGGCTGGCTGCGTGCTGGCTGCGCGCCTGACTGAGGATCCGGACGTGACCGTGCTGCTGCTCGAAGCGGGCGGCCCCGACCACCGCTGGGATTTCCGCACCCAGATGCCGGCGGCGCTGGCGTATCCGCTGCAGGGCACCACGTACAACTGGGCCTACGAAACCGAGCCCGAGCCGCACATGAACAATCGCCGCATGTCGCAGGGCCGCGGCAAGGGGCTGGGCGGCTCATCGCTCATCAACGGCATGTGTTTCATTCGCGGCAACGCGATGGACTACGAGCGCTGGGCGAGCGATTTTCAGTTGGACGACTGGACCTATGCCGACTGCCTGCCGTACTTCCGAAAATCGGAAACGTACGACAAGGGCGCCAACGACTGGCACGGCGATGCCGGCCCGCTGCAGGTCACCACGCCCAAGCACGACAACAGCCTGCTGTTCCACGCCTTTATCGAAGCCGGTGAGCAAGCCGGCATTCCGGCCACGGACGATCTGAACGGCTACCGTCAGGAAGGTTTGGGGCCGATGGATCGCACCGTAACCGCCAAGGGCCGCCGTGCCAGCACATCGCTGTGCTACCTCGACAACGCGCGCAAGCGGTCCACGTTGACCGTGCTGCCGCGCGTGCTGGCCGATCGCGTGATCTTCGATGGCACGCGTGCCGTGGGCGTCGAGGCGCTGATGGATGGCAATCGCGAAACGTGGCGGGCGCGCCGTGAGGTGATCGTCACCAGTGGTGCCATCGCGTCGCCGCAGTTGCTGCAGCGCTCAGGCGTGGGCAATGCCGACGAGCTGCGCGCCCTGGGCATCCACTCGGTGGCACATCTGCCCGGCGTGGGCGAGAACCTGCAGGACCATCTGGAGATGTACATCCAGTACGAGTGCCTGCGCCCGGTGTCGATCTACGAAAACACGCTTTGGTACAACAAGCCGAAGGTCGGGCTGGAGTGGTACATGCACGGCACGGGTCCCGGCGCCAGCAACCATTTCGAGGCGGGCGGCTTCATCCGCAGCGATGACAGCTTCGAGTGGCCGAACATTCAGTACCACTTCCTGCCGCTGGCCGTGAACTACGACGGCAGCAACCCGGTGAAGATGCATGGGTTCCAGTGCCACGTGGGTTCGATGCGTTCGCCATCCACGGGCTACGTGAAGCTCGCTTCGCGCGATCCGCGTGATAAGCCGCGCATCCTGTTCAACTACATGGCGCACGACGTGGATTGGCGCGAGTTTCGCGCTGGCGTGCGGATCACGCGCGACATCATCGCGCAGCGTGCGTTCGATCAATATCGCGGTCGCGAAATCAGCCCCGGGCCGAGCGTGCAGACCGACGCCGAGATCGACGCCTTTGTGCGAAGCCATGCCGAGACCGCACTCCATCCGTCTTGCACCTGCAAGATGGGGCCCGCAGACGACCCGATGGCCGTGGTCGACAACGAAGGCCGCGTGCACGGCTTGGAGGGCCTGCGCGTGGTCGACGCGTCGATCATGCCTCGCATCGTTACCGGCAACCTGAATGCGCCGACGATCATGATGGCGGAGAAGATCGCCGACCGGATTCGCGGTGTCGCGCCGCTCGCGCGCTCCGATGCCGCGTTCTATGTGCATGGCAAATCGCCGCTGCAGGCGCCGGCCAAACCGCTGGTCGCCGGTGAGCTGGTGGCGGCCTGATGCGCTGGCGCAAGGTCACCGCAATGCTGGGCGGGGCGGCGGCGTGTGCAGCTGCGCTGCCCGCATTGGCGGACGAGGTGCCGGCGGGCGATGACAGGCGCTGGTCGGCCAATGCATCGGTTGTCTCGCAATACGTGTCGCGCGGCCTGCGCCAGACATGGGGAAAACCTGCCCTGCAAGCCGGCGTTGATTACACCGCGCCAAGCGGTTTCTATGCCGGTGTGTGGGGCTCCCAAGTCAGCGATCACGTCATCGCAGGCGCGCATGCTGAGATCGATACCTACCTCGGCTATGCCACGACCGTTGCGCACGGCGTGGAGTTGACTACCGGGCTCTACCGCTACTGGTACCCCGGTGCACGCTACGACAAGGCTATCGGCGGCGGCCCTGCCACCGGCTACGACTACACGGAATGGATGGTTGGCGCCGGCTGGCGCGGCGTGTCGGTCAAGCTATGGACCACGCTGTCGAACTACTTCGGCTTCGATGGCAATTCGCTGGCTGACGGCATCGACCGCGGCAGCCGCGGCTCCACTTACGCCGAAGCCAACTGGGCTGTGCCGTTGCCGAATGACTTCACACTCGGCCTGCACATCGGCCATGAGCACGTGCGCAACCACAGCGCGTTCAGTTTTACCGACTACCGCATCGAACTCTCGCGGCCCATCAACAAATTTCTGACGCTGTCTGCTGCTTTGACTGGTGCCGATGCATCGGCCTATGCGCATCAGCTCTCCGCGCGCAACGGCACGGATCGCATGACGCTCGGCCGACGCACGGTCGCACTCAAGCTGACGGCCACGTATTGAGCGGCAGGCGACGGCGCTCTACCCACAACCCTTTTTCTACAACCTCTGCTTTCAAAGCACACACCATGGCCTCCCTGGGTTTTACCGACGTTGTCGGTCTGGTCGGCGTCGCCGCTTATGTTTCTGCGCACTTTGGCGTGCAGGTCCTGCATAAGCCGCCGACCGGCGCATTCGCCGTTCGCCTCAACCTGCTTGGACCGATTTGCATCCTGATTTCGCTGATGGGCTCATTCAATCTTGCGTCGTTTCTCACCCAGTTCTTCTGGCTGGCGCTGACGTTGATGGGCTGGTGGCGCAATAAGCAGGCGGGGCGGCCGGTAGCGGAACCCACTGGCGCACCACGCCCGGGGCATCCAGCGCAGCAGTAGGTTCGCCGCTCACGGTTAAAACCGCGTCGACGTACGCGGTTTTTTTGCGGGACCGATTTGAGGATCGCCGCGAAAGATGTGCCTCAAGAGTCCCTTTTTTGGTACAGGTGCTGAACAATTGTTGATGCATGAAGAACAGTATTTTCTTCAATTGAGTATTTATTCGTCGTTGGCAACGATCTATTCTGATCGCAAGCGCAACGAACTGAGCGCAACCGAATATCCAGACAGATCAGGAGTCCATCATGAACACCCGTCTCGCAACCGCTTTCTCCCGTAACGCTCTGCTGGCCCTGGTGGCCACGGTTTCGGCTTCCGCCGCTCTGCTGTCGGCCCAGCCGGCCGCCGCCGCCGTCCAAAGCAGTGCTGATCCGTACACGCAAGGTGCTGCCGCCAAGGCTGATCCGTACACCCAGGGCGCTGCCGCCAAGTACGACGTCTACACGCAGGGTGCGGATCGCCAGGCTGATACTTACGGCTATCTGTCGTGGAAGAACGACCGCTTCGATCCGTACACCCAAGGTGCTGTCGGCAAGGCTGACCCATACACCGATGGCGCAATCGCGAAGGCCGATCCGTACACCGACGGCGCTGCCGCCAAGTACGACGTCTACACGCAGGGTGCGGATCGTCAGGCTGATACCTACGGCTATCTGTCGTGGAACGGCGATGCCTCGTATCCGAAGGATGCTGCTTCGCGCGCCTGATCGAACCGCATCAAAGCAAAAGGGCCTTGGGGTGCAACCCAAGGCCCTTTTTATTTGTGCAGCGTTCCTGCTTCGTGATCAGACCACGCCGGCTTCGTGTGCCTGCTGATCCGCATGGTACGAGCTGCGCACCATGGCGCCCACGGCCGCGTGTGTGAAGCCCATCTCGTACGCCTTCTCTTCGAACATCTTGAAGGTGTCCGGATGCACGTAGCGAAGCACCGGCAGGTGGTGGCCCGACGGCGCCAGATATTGGCCGATGGTGAGCATGTCGATGTCGTGCTCGCGCATGTCGCGCATGACTTCCAGGATTTCCTCGTCCGTCTCGCCCAGGCCGACCATCAGGCCGGACTTGGTCGGCACGTTCGGGTTGCGGGCCTTGAAGTCCTTCAGTAGCTTGAGCGAGTGCGCGTAGTCCGCACCAGGGCGGGCCTGCTTGTACAGGCGCGGCACCGTTTCGAGGTTGTGATTCATCACGTCGGGCGGGCATTCCTGCAGAATGTCCAGCGCCTTTTCCAGGCGGCCGCGGAAGTCCGGCACCAGCACTTCGATGCGCGTGGCCGGCGACAGGGCGCGCGTACGCGAGATGCAATCGACGTAATGCTGGGCGCCGCCGTCACGCAGGTCGTCGCGGTCGACGCTCGTGATGACGACGTAGTTGAGCTTGAGTTCGGCGATCGTCTTGGCTAGGTTTTCCGGCTCGTTCACGTCGAGCGGGTCTGGGCGGCCGTGCCCGACGTCGCAGAATGGGCAGCGGCGCGTGCACTTGTCGCCCATGATCATGAACGTGGCCGTGCCCTTGCCGAAGCACTCGCCGATGTTCGGGCAGCTGGCCTCTTCGCACACCGTCACGAGATTGTTGGCGCGCAAGATGTCTTTGATTTCGTAGAAGCGCGAGTTGCCGGTGGCGGCGCGCACGCGAATCCAATCCGGTTTCTTGAGCTTCTCGGCCGGCACGATCTTGATGGGAATGCGCGCGGTCTTGTCGAGCGACTTCTGCTTGGCCGTCGCGTCGTACGGCTTGTTCGACGGGGTGGCAGGGGTGGCGACTTCAGTGGCGCCAGCGGCGGAATCGGTCATCGTGTTCTCCGCACGGGCTTGCGGCTCGTGCATTTCAGGGCGCTATGCAGTAGCGGCCTCGGCGGGATGCGCTTGCGCGCGTTGCTGCAATTGGGCGACCAGCGCATCGGCCAGGTCGCGGGAAACGGTTTGCCAGTCGTTCGCATCGACGGCGCGTCCGGACGCATCACGGGCGCCGGCGGTCACCATATCGACGGTTTCCAGGCCGGCATAGCCACACGGGTTGATCTGCGTGAAGGGCGACAGGTCCATCGCCAAGTTCAGGCTCACGCCGTGGTAGCTGCAGCCGTTGCGGATCTTCAGGCCCAGCGCGGCAATCTTGGCGCCAGCATGCGGCCCGCTCGACAGGTAGATGCCGGGGGCGCCAGCCTTGCGTTCGGAGCCGACATTATACGTGGCGAGCGTCTCGATGACGGCCGCCTCGATGGCGTCGACCAGCGCCTTCACGAACAGCCCGCGGCGGCGCAAATCCAGCAAAAGGTAAGCGACGACTTGGCCGGGGCCGTGGTAGGTGATCTGGCCGCCACGATCAACTTTCACCAGCGGGATGTTGCCGGGAGCCAACAGATGCGCCGGATCGCCGGCCAGGCCGAGCGTGAACACCGGCGGGTGTTCAACCAGCCAGATCGTGTCGGGCGTATCGGGGCCCCGCTGCGCGGTGAATGTCTGCATTTCGTCGAAGCAGGCGGCGTAGTCCTGCAAGCCGCGCTCGACGATGTCAATCGGAATCATGCCCGCGAGTGTAGCGCAGGGCCGCTAACGGCGCCCCGCGCCTTTGCCCGCTTCGGTCGCAGGGTTGCGCAAAAAAATGCCGGCGCGATGGGAGGCATCGGCGCCGGCGTCGGCTTTTGCGGCAGATGCCGCAAAGGAGGCTAGGAACAGGTTTCGGGCTCAGGCGGCCACGACCGGCGTGTCGGCGTGCTCGTTCCAGCCGAGTGCGGCGAGTGTGTGGCGCCATCCGTTGGTGACGTGCCACGGCTGGCGCGGCATGTGGCCATCGGTGGCTTCCACGGCCAACGCGACTGGGCCGAGGGCTTTCGGGTCCACCGAGACGACGATTTCTTCACCGCGTTTCACGGCAACGGTGCCGCCCGCGTGCAGCCATTCGTCGCCGGCTTTGTTTTCGTGTGTGATCCATACGTCGTGCCCGTAGGCTTCTTCAACGCGCAGATTCTGGTTGGCCGGCATGCGCAATGCCACCACTTCGCCGGGCTGCAGAGTGAATACAATTTTTGTTAGTACAGCTTTCATGATCGGCTCCTTCACGGCAGTGGGATGGGGCCTTGCCGTTGAAGGAATTCTAGGCGCTTGGTTGCCTTGTACCAAACGATATATATTGCGTTTCTTGATAGCGCGGCTCACATAAAAACCATGTCGCGCTACGAAAATCCGGAGGGAAAGATGACCGAAATCCGCGAACCGATGCGCTTGCCGTCACTTGGCGCGCTGCGGGTGTTCGAGGCGGCGGCCCGCTATGAGAGTTTTTCGCGTGCGGCGACGGAGCTGTTCGTTACGCACGGCGCCGTCAGCCATCAGATGCGCACCCTGGAGAACGAGCTGGGCGTGCCGCTGTTTGAGCGGCGCGGCAAGCGCGTCATGCTCACCCACGCGGGCCGTGCCTACGCCGATCGCGTGCGCGAGGCGCTTGACCAGATCGCCCAGGCCACGCACCAGCTGCGCGCCGGCAACCGCGACAACCGCCTGGCCATCAGCACGATGCCGTCGTTTGCCGCGCGTTGGCTGACGCCACATATCGGCACCTTCATCGAGCGCCATCCCGAGTTGGAAGTGGAACTGTTCTCCAGCCCTGCGCTGGTCGACTTTGGGCGCGAAGAGATGGACGTGGCACTGCGCATGGGTTCGGGCAACTATCCGGGCCTGTACGTGGAAAAGCTGCTCGACGATGTGTTCTTTCCGGTCTGCAGTCCGTCGTTCAACGGCGGGCGCCTGCCGCGTACGGTGGCCGAGATGGCGACCATGACCCTGCTGCGCAGCGAGGGTGAGGATTGGGAGCCATGGTTCGAGGCTGCTGGCGTCTCAGGGTTTGTGGAGCCGCGTGGCGGGCTGATGTTCCAGGACTCGTCGCTGCTGTTGCAGGCAGCGGCGGCGGGGCAGGGCATTGCGCTGATCCGCCCGACGCTGGCGTTCAACGAATTGCTGGCCGGCCGCGTGGTGCGCCTGTTCGAGACAACGACGCCGTGCCCGTGGAACTACTACTTCGTCTGCCCGCACAGCGCGCTGCAGACGCCCAAGATGCAGGCGTTCCGCGCGTGGCTGCTGCCGGAGATTGCGGCGTTCAAGCTGAAGCTGGCGCGGTTGATGGATGACAACACGGTCTGCCTGGGGCACGTGGCCAAAGGCTGACGCGGTATCGCCGCACAAAACAAAACGCCCCGGCTGACCGGGGCGTTTTGCTTGGCTGCACAGAGACGCGTTACAGCACGATCTTCACCATCGGGTGGCTCGTCAGCGCCTGATAGAGCGCGTCGAGTTGTTCGCGGCTCGTTGCACGCACGATCACCGTCAGGCCCAGGTAATTGCCGCTCGAAGACGGGCGTTTTTCGAGGCGCCCTTCGTGGAACTCCGGATCGTGCAGGCGCACCACCTCGACAATGGTGGCGGCAAAATCGTCATGCATCGGACCCATCACCTTGATGGGGAAATCGCTCGGGTACTCGATGAGCGACTGTTCGGGCGGAATGTGGCCCGGCGGTGTGGTGTGAGAGGAGGTCATGTCGAAGTAAATGGGGGTGATTACTTCTTTTTAAACCACAGCTTGACCGCGTCGATCGTGCGGCCGACGAAGCCGGCTTCCGGCACGGCTTCGAGCGCCACCACCGGGAACTCCGACACCACGGTCGAGCCGTCCATCACCTTGACCGCGCCCAGTTGCTGGCCTTGCGCGATCGGGGCGATCAGCGGGTCCTTGCGCTCCAGCACCGGCTTCAGGCGCGCACCTGCGCCCTTGGGCACCGTGATCCACTTGTCTTCCGGCACGCCCAGATTCACGCTCTTGGCCTGACCCTTGTACACCTCAGGCGTCTGCAGTGCTTCCTTGGCCTTGTACAAGCGAACCGTATCGAAGAACTGATAGCCGTAGTTCAGGACCTTCAGGCTCTCCTGTGTGCGGATAGCGTCGCTCTTGGTGCCGACGATGACCGACAGCAGACGCCGGTTCGTGCCGGGCACATCCGGCAGCGGACGATTGGCCGAGGTGACGAGGCAGTAGCCGGCCGACTTGGTGTGGCCGGTCTTGCCACCATCGACAGTCGGGTCGAGCCACAGCAGGCGGTTCCGGTTGGACTGCTTGATGTTGTTATAGGTGAAATCCTTCTGCGAGTAGAACTTGTAGTCCTGCGGGAAATCCTTGATCAGCGCTGACGTCAGGATCGAAAGATCACGTGCGGTCGAGTAGTGATTCGGGTCGGGCAGGCCCGCGGCATTCATAAAGTGCGTGTTCTTCATGCCCAGGCGCTCGGCTTCGCGGTTCATCAGCATCACGAAGTTGGTCTCGGTGCCGCCGACGGCCTCGGCCAGCACCAGGGCTGCATCGTTGCCCGACTGGATGATCAGACCTTGCGTCAGCTCACGCACCGAGGCGGGCTTGCCGGCTTGCAGGAACATGCGCGATTCGTCGGTCTTGACCGAGCGCACGGTCTCGGTGGGCGTGATCATCTGGTCGTACTTGAGCTTGCCGTCGCGCACGGCTTCAAAGACCAGATAGGCCGTCATCAGCTTGGTGAGCGAGGCGGGCTCGATGCGTTCGTCCATGTTCGCGCCGCCGAGCACCTGGCCGCTGGTCACGTCAGTGAGCATCCACGAGCGGGCCGCGACTTGCGGGGCGGGCACTGGCTGCGCCATGGCGGGCAGTGCGGTGACCAGCACGGCGGCTGCCACAGCGGTTGCGGCGGCGGAATGGAAGGCGAGGGGCGTGAAATGGGCGAAGCGGGTCTGCATGTCGGGTCCTGCGGTCTGCTTGGAGTTCAATGGCGCCGTGCACCGGGGGAGGCACGGCATCCGGAAAAATCAACGGGTTGGTGTTACGGCCGCGGCGCCCAGGCGCCGGTAATGAGCTGCCTGATCAGATGCAGCTTGCGGTGGAAGAAATGATCGGCGCCCGGGATGACGATCACGGGCAGTTCCTGAGGGCGCGCCCAGTTGAGCACGTCGATCAGTGGCACGGTGTCATCCTGTTCGCCGTGGATGATGATGGTGTCGGCCGGCACTGGCGCGACATCCCAGCGTGAGGTGGCCGTGCCGACCAGCGCCACACGCTCGGCGGGCGTGCCGGCTTCGGCCAGGCGGCGAGCCACTTGCGACACCACAAAGCTGCCAAACGAGAAACCACCCAGCGCCAGCGGCAGCGTGGCCACGTCGGCGGACCATTCGGTCTGCGTACGCATCCAGTCGAGCACGGCCAGCATGTCGTCCTGCTCGCCGATGCCGTTGTCGTGCGTGCCTTCGGTCTTGCCCACGCCGCGAAAATTCAGGCGCACCGTCACGTAGCCCAGGCCGACGAAGGTGCGTGCCAGCGTCTGCGCGACCTTGTTGTCCTTGGTGCCGCCGAACAGCGGATGCGGGTGACCGATCAGCGCCAGGCCGCGTGGCGCGGTGTCCGGCTGGTCGATCGACAGGTCGATCTGCCCGACCGGGCCGGGAATCAGGCGTTCTTCGGTATGAACGTTCATGGAAAAGGGAAAGCAGATGCAGTAAAGCCGGGCTCACGCGTTGGCAGGGCGGTCGACCATCAGCCGTTCGACCGGTCTGCCTTCAACCAGATGGCTCTGGATGATTTCGTCGATGTCTTCCTTGTCGACAAAGGTGTACCAGACGGCCTCGGGGTAGACCACCATGACCGGGCCGAGTTCGCAGCGGTCCAGGCATCCGGCCTTGTTGATGCGCACGCGGCCTTCGCCGTTGATGCCGAGTTCCTTGCAGCGCTTCTTGGCGTATTCCTGCATGGCCTTCGCGCCAAAGTCGGCGCAGCAGCGCGAGCCGTCCTCGCGTTCGTTCAGGCAAAAGAAAACGTGGTGCTGGTAGTGGCTGCTCATGGGCGGACCGAGAAGGCTGGCAGGGCTGCGTGACGGTACGCGCGGCAGGACATGACAGGCTTCCTGGCGTCGCGCACATATGTGGATTTGCGTAACGAGCCGGCATTATACGACCCCGATGTCGCGCTCCCTTCCAACAAGCTGGCTCGGCGCAACGCGCGATGCTGCGTCGCAACACGTTTTCCGGATGTCTGGACGCCCCTCTGCGCGGATTCCGGGATTGACGACGGCTGGGGCGGGTGCCATCGTAGTCACACCAAGCTGGTACAAGGGCTGGCGGGCCGCCAGCGGTAGAAATTGGTGTTGGCATAGCCCTTGCAATAACGACCGACCTGCTGCGGGAAACGCCGGACACATCAGCGTATCGAGGCAGGAGAGAGACCACACCAGGGCGGGTCGGACCGGGCGAGCAGTTGAGCGCACGGCCGGTCTGTGACACTCGAGGAAGACATGAAAAAACCGTTCTACAAAATCCTGTACGTACAGGTGCTGGCGGCGATCGTCATCGGCGTTCTGCTTGGCCATTACTCGCCCGAACTCGCCGTGAAGATGAAGCCGCTCGGCGATGGCTTCATCCAACTGATCAAGATGGTGATCGGGCCGATCATTTTCTGTACCGTTGTCTCCGGCATTGCCGGCATGCGCGACATGAAGAAGGTGGGCCGCGTGGGCGGCAAGGCGTTGCTCTACTTTGAGATCGTCTCGACCTTCGCGCTAGTGATCGGCTTGGCTGCAGGCCACATCTTCAACCCGGGCGCGGGCTTCAACGTTGATGTGAACACCATCGACGCCAAGGCTGTTGCCCAGTACGCCGCCAAGGCGCACTCGGCCAGCACGGTCGACTTCCTGCTCAACATCATCCCGAGCACGGTGGTGGACGCCTTCGCCAAGGGCGACATCCTGCAGATTCTGCTGATCGCGTTGCTGTTTGGCGGTGCGCTCTCCGCCATCGGTGACCGTGCACAGGTGGTGACGGATTTCATCGACCAGATCTCGCACGTGTTCTTCCGCATCGTGCACATCATCACGCGCGTGGCCCCGATCGGTGCCTTTGGCGCTATGGCATTCACCATCGGCAAGTACGGCGTGATTTCGCTGGTGCCGTTGCTCAAGCTGGTCGGTACGTTCTACCTGACGGCCATCATCTTCGTGGTGGTGGTGCTGGGCATCATTGCGCGGCTGGTCGGCTTCAACATCTTCCGCTTTGTGTCGTACATCAAGGAAGAGCTGCTGATCGTGCTGGGTACGAGCTCGTCGGAATCGGCGCTGCCGCACCTGATGGAAAAGATGGAGAAGCTGGGCTGCTCGAAGTCGGTGGTGGGCCTGGTGGTTCCGACCGGTTATTCGTTCAACCTGGACGGCACCAACATCTACATGACGATGGCGGTGATCTTCATCTCGCAGGCGCTGAACATCGAGCTGACCTGGACGCAGCAACTGACCATCCTGGCCGTTGCCATGCTGACGTCGAAGGGCGCTTCGGGCATCACCGGCGCGGGCTTCATCACGCTGGCCGCAACGCTGGCCGTGGTGCCGGATATTCCGGTGGCGGGCATGGTGCTGATTCTCGGTATCGACCGCTTCATGAGCGAATGCCGTGCCCTGACCAACATCACGGGCAACGGCGTGGCCTGCGTGGTGATCTCGGCCTGGGAACGTGAACTGGATCGCGCCAAGCTGACCCGCGTGCTGTCGGGCGACCGTAGCGATGAGGGCGTGCCGGCCTCCCCGGCAGTTTGATCGTTCGAATCTGGCTGGCGCCCGCGGGCGCTTGAAAGCGCAAAGCGTATGATTGCGGGGCCTGTCCTTCCAGACGGCCCCGCTTCTTTTTTGGGATGCACCTCGTGAAGCACCTCGGCGGCATGCCGACTGCGGGCGCGGCGTTGGAAGGCACGGCAACACTCTCTGCCGCCGACCTCCAGCCGATGTCCGATCCCGATTTCTCCTTGACCAGCGCCTCCGGCTCGCGACGCGGCTTCTGGTGGCTGGTGGCGCTCGGGCTCGTGGTGGTGATGGCCGTGGTGTGCGCGACCACATTTGTGGTGGCGTGGAACCGGGGGCTCACGCAGGCTCAGCAGGCCGCCGGCGGCCGGGTCGATCGTTATGCCGCCAACCTCAAGAGCACGCTCGACCGCTACGAATACCTGCCGGCGCTGGTGGCGCTGCATCCGTTCATTCACGATCTGCTCGCCAATCCGACGCCAGCCAACGTCGACCGCGCGAACCGCTATCTGCGCGAAGTCAACGATCGCGCTCACGCCACCGCCACCTATGTGATCGCCCCCAGCGGCAAGGCTCTGGCCGCGTCCAACTACAACCAGCCTGACAGCTTCGTCGGCGCTGAATATCTATTCCGGCCGTATTTCCAGCAGGCAGCGGAAGGGCACGTCGGGCGCTTTTACGGCATTGGCATCACACGTGAAGAGCCCGGCTATTACATCTCGCAGCCGGTTATGCAGGACGGTCGCGTGATCGGCGTGACGGTCGTCAAGCTGAACCTCGAATGGTTCGGCCGCGCCAGCCACGACGCGTCGGAGCCGGTGATGGTGGCGGATGAGAACGGTGTGATTTTCCTGTCGTCCGTGCCCGCGTGGCAGTACCGCACGGTGGAGCCGCTCACATCCAAGCTGCAGGCGCAGTTGGAAGCGACGCGCCAGTATTACCGCAAGCAGATCACGCCACTGCCGCTGCAGCCGGAGGCGCCGGCCTTTCTGCGATTGACCGGACGGTTGCCGGAAGGTGCAGAACTGATCCGCGTTGGCGAGCGGACGAACGCCACGCGCTATCTGCAGGTTTCGCGTGACCTCGTCGAGCCCGACTGGACGCTGATGTACCTCACACCGGTGGATCCCGTGATGAGCGCGGCGCGCAGCGCCACCGTGGCGGCGGCGTTTGCCTTTGCGTTTGCGTGCCTGCTGCTTTTCTACTGGCGTCAGCGCCGCCTGCGCATGATGGAGATGCTGCGCAGCCGTCGCCTGCTCGAAGCCGCGTATGACCAGCTCGAACGCCGCGTTGAAGACCGCACGGCCGATCTGATGGCCACCAACGAACAACTGCAACACGAGATCGTCGACCGCACGCGTGCCGAGGCCGAGTTGCGTGCAACGCAGGATGAACTCGTGCAGGCCAGCAAGCTTGCCGCCTTGGGTCAGATGGCCGCCGGCATCACGCACGAACTCAACCAGCCACTGGCCGCGCTGCGCACGTTTTCCGACAACACGCGCATCCTGCTCGAACGCGGCCAGCACGGCGCCGCCACTGACAACCTGCAGGCGATTGCCGATCTGACCGAACGCATGGGCAAGATCACGGCGCAGCTCAAGCTGTTCGCGGGCCGCTCACGGCGCAAGGTGGTGGATGTGCAGGTGCGCGTGGCGCTCGATCACACGCTCGCGCTACTGCGTCCGCGCCTGGGCGACGTGGCACTCGAACTGCACTGGCATATCCCCGAAGCAGATGCCGTCGTTCGTGCGGATGAACTGAAGCTGGAGCAAGTGCTGATCAATCTGATTGGCAACGCGCTCGATGCGATCAACACCAATGAACCCGCCCGCCCCGGACGCATCGACATCAGCATCGGGCCCCCCGAGGGTGTGCCGGCGCAATCGAACCAACTGACCATCGCCGTGCGCGACAACGGCCCGGGCATTCCACCCGACGCCATGCCGCACCTGTTCGAGCCGTTCTTCACCACCAAGGAGATCGGCCAGGGGCTCGGCCTTGGGCTGGCGATCTCCACCAGCATCGCGCGCGATTTTGGCGGCTCGCTGTCGGCTGCCAACATGCCGGGTAGCGGTGCGCAATTTACGCTGACGTTGGTACGCGCCGACGTCACCTCCGCGGCGTCCATCTGATCCGTTTTTTACACAGATACGAACCATGTCCGAAGGCTTGAACGTTCTCTTCATCGAAGACGACCCGCCTGTGCGCCAGGCCACCGCGCAGAGCCTGGAGCTGGCCGGCTTCAACGTCCAGGCGTTCGGCAGCGCCGAAGAAGCAGTCGGCAAGATCGACGCAAATTTCCCCGGCGTGGTCGTCAGCGACCTGCGCTTGCCGGGCGCAAGCGGCCTGGACGTGCTCGCGCACTGTCAGTCGTTTGGCACGGGAATTCCCGTGGTGCTCGTCACCGGCCACGGCGACATCACCATGGCCGTGCAGGCGATGCGCGAAGGCGCGTTCGATTTCATCGAGAAGCCGTTTCCCGCCGAGCGCCTGACCGAGACCGTACGCCGTGCCGTCGAGCGTCGCGCGCTGGAGCTGGAAAACCGAGCACTGCGCCGTGAACTGGCCGGCCCGGCGGCAGGCACGCGCATCATTGGGCGCTCGCCTGCGATGGGCGCTGTGCGCGCGCTGATTGAGAACGTCGCGACCACCGATGCGCCGGTGCTCATCAACGGCGAGACCGGCACGGGCAAGGAGCTGGTCGCGCGCAGTCTTCACACGCTCTCGCCGCGTCACGACAAGCCGTTCATCGCGCTGAACTGCGGCGCCGTGCCCGAGCAAATTTTCGAGAGCGAGATGTTCGGCCACGAAGCTGGTGCTTTCACCGGTGCGGGCAAGCGGCGCATCGGCAAGCTCGAGCATGCCTCGGGCGGCACGCTGTTCCTCGACGAGATCGAGAGCATGCCGATCGCGCTGCAGGTCAAGCTGCTGCGCGTGCTGCAGGAGGGCGCGCTGGAGCGGCTGGGCTCGAATGTTTCGGTGCGCATCGACGTGCGCATCGTTGCGGCCGCCAAGGGCGATATGGAAGCGCTGATTGAAGCGGGCGGTTTCCGGCGCGATCTGTATTACCGGCTAAACGTCGTCGTCATCGATTTGCCGCCGCTGCGCGAACGCCGCGAAGACATCATCCCGCTGTTCGAACATTTCCTGCTCGAAGCCGCCGTGCGTTATCAGCGCCCGCTGCCGATGTTGGCCGAGCGCCAGCGCCACGAGCTGATGCAATCAAACTGGCCCGGCAACGTGCGCGAACTGCGCAATGCGGCCGATCGCCTTGTGCTTGGCGTGGGCCGCACGCCGGTCGTGCCGGATGCATCGGAAGACGGCATGCCGCTCAAGGAGCGCGTCGAGCGCTATGAACGCACCGTTATTGCGGAAACCCTGGCGCGCACGGGCGGCTCGGTGCACCAGGCGGCGGATATTCTGCAGGTTGGCCGTGCGACGCTGTATGACAAGATCAAGCGATACGGCCTTTGACTTGGCACGCCCGCGCGCAACAACGCCCGGCATCAACCGGGCGTTTTCTTTTCGCGCTCAACCCAGAATCGGATGGGCATCTGCTACCGGATATCCACGGTCGTCCGTCGGAATCCGCTGGGTTTGGAATGCGATCAGCAGTGCCTGAAACCTGCCGTCGATTTCCACGATGACCGCACCGTCCTGCTGTGTGCCGTTCTCGCGCGAATGGTCCTTCACCCCCGGTGTATGCACGACCGGGTTGCCCTGGTTCATGTGGGTTTCGTGCAGGCCGTTGTGCTGCGGCTCAAACAGGAAACCAAAGCCGTAAACCATCACGTCGGTGCGCGGCGGCCAGCCTTTGCGGTCGTCGTCGCCGGAGCTGCCGTGGTAGACGTAGTCGATCGGCGTGGCGGTGCGGTCGAGGTTGAGCATGTCGTCAACGAGCGCGTTGATGTCGTTGTGCTCGGTCTCGGTATCCAGCGCGATTGGCCGCATGTTCGGAAAGTCGACCAGCCCGGCGTCGCGCACGTAGTCCAGGCGCGGGAAACCGTTCTGGTGCAGCCCGGGTGCCAGCGCAGCCAGATCGGCGGTGATCGGCAACTGCAGATCGGCCGTCCACTGATACAGCACGTGATAACCGGCGGCACCCGCACCCGGCATGCTGGAGTCGGATTTCACGTTGGCGAGCACCACGAACTCCGAACCATCCGGCGCTTCCACCACGATCGCGTAATGCGGATTGCCGTTGTAGCCCTCCAGGTAGGGCACGCCGAATTTCAGCTTGCCCTTGAACATGCAGTAGTGATTGGCCATGCAAACTCCATCGAACCTAGGATTGACGGACCGCCATTGCAACAGGCCCGCGTGAACCCAGTGTGGAACGCGCGTCGCCCAGAAACAAAAACGCCCGGCGTTGACCGGGCGTTTCGTTTGAACTGCGAGGAGGGCGGGCCGCTTAGGCCTGCTTGCCCAGCGTCTGCTTGAGCAGCGCGTCGAACGACGACCATTCCGGTTCGCCCACGTAGCGCTTGAGGATGCGGCCGTCGCGGTCGACCAGGAACGTGGTCGGCGTGAGCTGCACGTCGCCGAAGGCCTTAGCGGCGGAGCCGTCGGCGTCCATTGCGACCTTGAACGGCAACTGGCGCGTCTGGCTGAAGTTCATCACGTACATTGGCGCGTCGTAGCTCATCGCCACGGCCACGTATTCCAGTCCTTCGCCCTTGTACTTGTTGTACGTCTGGATCATGTTGGGCATTTCCTTGATGCACGTGGCGCAGCTCGTGGCCCAGAAGTTGACGAGATAGACCTTGCCCTTCAGGTCTTGCGTCGAGAGCTTTTGCCCATCCAGCAGTGTGAAGGTGGCCGCGGGCACCTTCTGCGATGGCGAAAACGCACGCCAGCCGAACCAACCGGCCCCAGCCAGCACCAGCACGATCACAGGGAGCAGCCAGCGGCGCCCGCCAGACATGGCGGTAGCAGGGGCTGCGGAGGAAGTCAGGGTCGAGGCCATGTCGGCAACGGATTTGGAAGGGAATCAAACATGTATTGTAGGCCCGCCGTGCCAGTGCCGTATGTCAACCGCGACAATCCGTCCGTAGAGCGATTTGCGCGTCACTTCCCATTGGCGAGAGCAGCTTCGTACAAGGCCAGGTCCGTGGGGGAAAAGCAGCAAAAGGTGACGGTGTCCAGGCTGGCGCCGTGTTCTCGCGCGGCACGCACGGCAATCGGCGCCGCCAATTGCGACGGGAAGCCGTACACGCCGGTGCTGATGCATGGGAACGCAATGGTGCGCACCTCGTGTTTGCGCGCCAGTTCCAGGCTGTTGCGGTAGCAGGCGGCCAGCAATTCCGCCTCGTCTTGCCGGCCGCCGCGCCAGATCGGCCCGACGGTGTGGATGACGTAGCGGGCCGGCAATCGAAAACCGGGCGTGAGCTTGGCCTCACCGGTGCGGCAGCCATGGAGGGCGCGGCACGCCTCCAGCAGTTCCGGCCCGGCCGCACGGTGGATCGCGCCGTCCACGCCGCCTCCGCCGAGCAGCGAGCTGTTCGCCGCGTTGACGATGGCATCGCAGTCCAGCGTGGTGATGTCGGCGCGCAGGGCACGCAAGGTGACGGACGGGATTGGCATGGCGCGGTCCTTGGCGGGCGGAGGGTGGGCGTCTCTGTCCGATAATAGGCGCCTCGGAAACGGACGGAAAACCCACAGGAGGCGACGTGGCAGTCACAGCAACGGCAGGGTGGCGGATCGGGTTGGGCGCGGCGGCGTGTGCGCTGTTGATGGCCTGCTCTCCCAAATACGACTGGCGCACGGTCCATTCCAACGAGGGCGCCTACGCCGTGGATTACCCCGCCAAGCCCACCGCAGAAGCCCGGCCTATCGCCATCAACGGCCAACGCATGCCGATGACGATGCAGGCCGCCAGCCTCGACGGCACGCTGTTCGCCATCGGCGTGGTGGAACTGCCCGCGGATGATCCAGTCTGGCGACAGCGCGCGGTGGAGGCGCTGCGCAATGGCTTGTCCGCCAACTTGAAGGGCCGCGTAACCGAGCGCGACATCGCCGTGCAGACCGCCGCACAGCCGCCTTTGTCATTGCCGGCGGTAGAGTTGATTGCCCAGGGGGCGGGCGGGGACGATCCCGCGCCGCGCCGGCTGACCGCGCGCGTGGTCGCCACGGGCAAGCGCGCATACCAGGCCGTCGTGCTGGAATCGGGCGATGCCGCACGCGATGCCCGCCAGCAGGAGCAGGTCGACCAATTCCTCTCCAGCTTCCATCCGTACTAGACCCTGAGCACGCCCGAGCGAACTCGCCGCAGCCGGTGCACAATCGCCGTCTTCCGCTTTACCGCTACACAATTCACCACATCACGGGGAACCATCATGACGTTGCAAGTCTGGCTGGCCTTCTTTCTGGCCGCCTGGGTGATCGCCATCTCGCCGGGGTCGGGCGCCATCCTGTGCATGAGCCACGGCCTGACGCATGGCGTGCGCCGCACGTCGGTCACGATTGCAGGACTGGAACTGGGCATTGTCGTGATCCTGTTCATTGCGGGTGCCGGGCTCGGCGCATTGCTGATCGCCTCGGAGCACGCCTTTACGGCCATCAAGATCATCGGCGCGATGTACCTGATTTACCTGGGCATCGTGCAATGGCGCACACCCATTCAGATCGCGAAGCCGGCTGAGGGCGAGCCCACGAACGTAGCGCCTCGGGTGTCTGGCAGTGGCGCGCACCGCCGCTTCCTCGTGGGGTTGCTGACCAATCTGACGAACCCGAAAGGCATTCTGTTCATGGTGGCCGTGCTGCCGCAGTTCATCGATCCGGCCAAGCCGCTGCTTTCGCAACTCGGCATCCTGGCGGCGACGATGGTATTCGTCGACCTGATCGTCATGCATGGATATGCGCTGCTGGCCTCGCGGGCGCAGCGCCTGTTCCGCAATCCGCGCGCGCTTCGCTGGCAGAGCCGCTTCTTCGGCGGCATGCTGATGAGCATTGGCGCCGCGCTGTTCTTTGTGAAGCGGCAGACCAACTGAGTTTCAAACGCCACCCCCAGGGCGACTAGCCAACTGGGTTGGAGGCGCAGCGCGTGGATGAAGGCTAATCGGCCTTCACGCCGCGCCGATACTGAATTGCCTCGCCCACATGCGCAGCATCGATTTGCTCATCGCCGGACAGGTCGGCAATCGTGCGGGCGAGCTTGAGCACGCGCGCATAGGCGCGTGCAGACCACGAAAAGCGCGTCATCGCGTGGCGCAGCAAGCCATCGGCCGCATCGGTGCGGCTGCAATGCAGATCGATTTCATGACCGCCCAGCAAGGCGTTACGCTTGCCTTGCCGTGCAAGTTGTCGCGCGTGCGCAGCAGAAACCCGCTCAGCCACGTTGAGCGTCGGTTCGCCAGGCGGCCCGTCGAGCAACTCTTCCTGCGAGGGTGTTGGCACTTCGATCTGCACATCGATGCGATCAAGCAGCGGCCCCGAAATGCGTGCCTGATAACGCTCTACCTGATCTGGCGTGCAGCGGCACGCTCGCAGCGGATGCCCGCGATAGCCGCACGGACACGGGTTCATTGCGGCAATCAGTTGGAAGCTGGCAGGGAAGTCTGTCTGATGCGCGGCGCGTGAGATGGTGATGTGGCCCGTCTCCAATGGCTCACGCAGGACTTCGAGCACGCGGCGCTCGAACTCTGGAAGTTCATCAAGGAAAAGCACGCCCTGATGCGCCAGCGAGATTTCGCCCGGCCTTGGCGTATTGCCCCCGCCCACCATCGCCACAGCCGATGCCGTGTGGTGTGGCGAGCGGAACGGCCGCACCTTCCAGCGCCGCGCGTCGAAGCCGCGCGTGGTCAGGCTCATCACGGCGGCGGCCGAGAGCGCTTCGTCGTCGCTCATGTCAGGCAGCAAGCCGGGAAACCGTTGCGCGAGCATCGATTTGCCGGTGCCGGGCGGTCCGATCATCAGCATGGAATGACCGCCGGCGGCGGCCACTTCCAGCGCGCGCCGCGCCTGCGGCTGGCCCCGCACGTCAGCCAAGTCGGGATAGCGGATATCCGCGTCGACCGGTGCGGGCAGCGCGGGGGCGAGCTTGCGGTCCGGCGCGCTCAGGTGGTCGCACACCTCGATGAGCGTGCGGGCCGGGAGGACTTTTGTGCCGCTCACGAGTGCGGCTTCGTCGGCGTTCTCGGCGGGCAGCACGAAGGCGCGGGCAAGCGGTGTGTCGCCATCGGCGAGGACGGGGTTGCGCGATAGCGCATACGCCATCGCCAGCGCACCGCGAATCGGCCGCAGATCGCCGGACAGCGACAGCTCTCCCGCAAACTCATGCGCATCCAGATGCGTGTGCGGAATCTGCCGGCTTGCAGCGAGGATCCCCAGCGCGATTGCAAGATCGAACCGGCCCGATTCTTTTGGGAGATCCGCGGGCGCGAGGTTGACGGTGATGCGCCGCGCCGGAAACTCGAAGCGGCTGTTTTGGATCGCCGCGCGTACGCGGTCCTTGCTCTCCTTCACCTCGGTGTCGGGCAGGCCGACGATGGTGAACGATGGCAGGCCATTCGCCAGATGGACCTCCACCGAGACGGCTGGCGCATCGATTCCCGAGAGCGCGCGCGAACGCAGTACAGCGAGGCTCATCGCGCGATCCTCCGGGAGAACTCACGAGCAAGGCGGAGGGCGTGGCATCGGTGCATGGCGTGACGGAGCATGGCGGTTGCGGAACCCTCCACTGTGCCAGCCGCGTTGCGCCGCCATGTTCACCGGCATCCAAATTTGACGATCGTCGTCGGCATGAGAAGCGGAAAAAAAAACCGGAGCACTGGGCTCTGGCTTCGTTGTCGGCAGATCAACTCAGGGGAAGGCCGGCATGGCCGTGTCTTCGCCGCTGAAGTGGCCTTCGGGATGCGTCTTCTGCAGCAGCGCACGTACCTCTTTCACACGCGAGCGCGGCACATCGACCATCAGCAGGATCTGCCCATCCTCCACTGCCTGCTTGAATGGTTTGAGGCGGCTGTTTGGCACGGAGCTTCCGATCATGCTCGAGGCCCATGCGCCAAAGAGCGCGCCCACCACGGTGGTAATGCCGACCATGCCCCACTGCGGTCCTTCGCCGATGACCGGGAAGATGGCCGCCACGATGCCTGCCAGCACGCCCGCACCCCCGCCAATCACCAGCCCATTCTGGGTGGCGTGGACGATGTCCGAAGTCTGGAGGATGTTGGCCTCGTGCAGGCCGGTGAGATCGACGCCGGGCCTGGAGACGAAGTGGATGTGGCGCTCGGTAATGCGCGCCAGCAGGAGGTCGTTCATTACGCGCCGGGCGCTGACGACGTCCGGCATAAGGAAGTAGAGGCGATGCTGCATGATCTTCTCCTCAAGCGCGGTGCACGCGCGTCTTAAGGACGTTCTAGATCAGTTCGCCAGCCGCAACAAGGCGGCATATGGATCTTTTCGCTGTGCGCCGCAGCAGGGGTGCGGCGGCCGGCACAGCAGCCACGCAGATGCGTGCCCGGCGCAACACCGGGCCGCGGGTTACTGATCTGCCGGGGCAGCGGACTTCAGTTGGGCTTCCAGCGCGGCCACGCGCGTTTCCAGTTCTTCCAGACGCGCGCGCGTACGCGCCAGCACTTGCGATTGCACGTCGAATTCCTCGCGGGTGACGAGATCGAGCTTGGAGAAGCCCTGGGTCATCATCGCGCGGACGTTCTTCTCGATGTCGGCCGCCGGCGAGTTACGCAGGGCTTCGCTGACGCGGTTTTGAAAGTCGGAAAAGAGATCGGTCGGTTTCATGTCATTTGCTCCGTGGGTCGTGCTATCTGCGCCAAGCCGGTGCATGCACCGAAGCTGTGCGTGGAAATTGCTGTGCCGTGGTGCGAAGGCCTGCGCGTGGCGCGTGGTTTCGGTGCTGCCGGCCGCGATGGTACCGGCTGGGCGCTCTAAACGGCACACCTTGCGTCAAATCTCGCTGCGATGCGGCATTGGCGGCGCCATACAAACGGGGACAGAACGGGCCGCCGCAGTTTCCGCGCCCGGCCGTGCGAGCGACTGCATGGGGCTGAAATCACTCTATCACATGGTTTTTATCGCGCCATGACGGTGTAGACCACTTGGCGTGGACCCGCCTGCTGCAACCGTTGGCGGGCAGCGAGCGCTGCCAGGAGCGACCCGTCCCCAATTTCCTGCGCTTTCGTACCTTGGCGTCGCGCGCCGCTGTGACCGAAGACGCCCTCCAATCCGACGACATCGACATGGCATGACAGTTGCAGAACTGGTGCGAATTTTTTTCCATTGCCGTTGCGACTTTCTAAAGGGGGAGAGCCGTTATGAAGAAGTTTGCGTACGCAGCCAGCCTTGTACTCCTGACCGGTGCCGTTGCCGGTGTGAGCCAATCCGCCATCGCGCAGTCTGCACCTGCGGCTGACGCACCGGCCGCCGCGCCCGCGCCGGCGCCTGCTGCGCTCACGGCCAACGTGACGCTGGCCAGCCAATACCGCTACCGCGGCATTATGCAGACCAACAACAAGCCGGCCATCCAGGGCGGCTTTGACTACGCCATTCCGGGCGGTGTGTTGCCCGAAGGCTTCTACATCGGTAACTGGAACTCGTCGATCAGCTGGTTGAGCGATTCGAACTCGAACGTCTCCGCGCCGATCGAGATGGACTTCTACGGCGGCTACAAGACCGAGATCATCAAGGACGTGCCGATCGACGTGGGCGTGCTCCAGTATTACTACCCGGGCAGCTACCCCGACGGCTTCACGCGTCCGCACACCACCGAAGGCTATGCCCAGATCGGCTACGGCCCGGTCACGTTCAAGTATTCGCACGCGTTTTCGAACCTGTTCGGCACGCCCGATTCGCATCACAGCCAGTACTTCGACCTGTCGGGCAACTTCGACACCGGCTTCTGGGGCCTGACGCTGAACCTGCATGCTGGCTACCAGCAAGTGCCGCATCAGACCGTGCGCGCCTCATATGCCGACTGGAAGGTCGGTGTGACGAAAGACTTCGGCAACGGCTGGGCGGCATCGCTGGCCTACATCGATACGAACGCTTCGCGCGCGTTCTATACGAACACGCGCGGCAACTACATGGGCAAGGCCACGGCCCTGCTGTCGATCACCAAGACTTTCCAATAACGATGCGCGGCGGCGCTCCGGTGCCGCCGACCGAGGAGCAACCAGCATGAAACTCATCATGGCCATCATCAAGCCGTTCAAGCTCGACGAGGTCCGCGAGGCATTGTCCGAAGTCGGTGTGTCGGGCATTACCGTCACGGAAGTCAAAGGCTTCGGACGCCAGAAAGGTCATACCGAGCTTTACCGCGGCGCGGAGTACATCGTCGACTTCCTGCCTAAAGTGAAGATCGAAGTGGCCGTGCCCGACGACGTGGTCGAACGCGCCGTCGAGGCCATCGAAAAATCTGCGCGCACCGGCAAGATTGGCGACGGCAAGATCTTCGTGGCCGAGGTCGAACAAGTCATCCGCATCCGCACCGGTGAGACCGGCGGCGACGCCCTATAAGCCCCAATCCGCCAAGGAAGAGGTCAAAACATGAAAACCTGGTTCACACGATTCCTGACGGCTGGGGCCGTCGCTGCCGTGCTCGCAGGCGCCGTAGTGTCGGCGCCGGCCGTTGCACAGGACAAGCCGGCGGCTGAAGCTTCGGCGCCGGCTGCCGCGGCTGCCGCTTCCGAGCCGGCCGCTGCCGCACCGGCTGCCGCTGCCCCGGCTTCAGCGCCTGCTGCCGCCGCTGCTCCGGCTGCCGCTGCGCCCGCCGCCGCTACGCCCGTACCCAACAAGGGCGACACGGCGTGGCTGCTGATCTCCACCGCCTTCGTCATTCTGATGACGCTGCCGGGTCTGGCGCTGTTCTACGGCGGCCTAGTGCGCAAGAAGAACATGCTGTCGGTGTTGATGCAGTGCATGGGCATCTTCTCGCTCATCATCATCCTGTGGGCTGTCTACGGCTACAGCTTCGCGTTCACTGAAGGCAACGCTTTCTTCGGCGGGCTTGATCGTCTGTTCCTCAAGGGGCTGACGCCGGATTCGGTCGCTGCCACCTTCAGCAAGGGCGTGGTGGTGCCGGAATACGCGTACTTCGCGTTCCAGGGCGCGTTTGCGGCGATTACGTGCGCGCTGATCATCGGCGCCTTCGCCGAACGTGCGAAGTTCTCGGCTGTCCTGCTGTTCGTGGTGCTGTGGTTCACCTTCAGCTACCTGCCGATCGCGCACATGGTCTGGTTCTGGCCGGGTCCGGACGGCTTTACCGACGCCAAGGCGGCCGAGGTGATGACCGCCAAGTCGGGCTGGCTGTTCCAGAAGGGCGCGCTGGACTTTGCCGGCGGTACCGTGGTGCACATCAACGCTGCTGTGGCAGGTCTGGTGGGCGCCTTCCTGTTCGGCAAGCGCATCGGCTTTGGCCGTGAGGCGCTCAAGCCGCACAGCCTGACGCTGACGATGGTCGGTGCCTCGCTGCTGTGGTTCGGCTGGTTCGGCTTCAACGCCGGTTCGGCCCTGGAAGCCAACGGCAGCGCCGCGCTGGCCTTCGTCAACACGCTGCTGGCAACCGCTGCGGCCGTGCTGTCGTGGAGCTTCGGCGAGTGGTTCGGCAAGAGCAAGCCGTCGATGCTGGGTGCTGCATCCGGCGCCGTGGCTGGCCTTGTGGCCATCACGCCGGCTGCCGGCTTTGTCGGCCCGATGGGTTCGATCGCGCTCGGTATCATCGCCGGCCTGCTGTGCCTGTGGGGCGTGAACGGCCTCAAGCGCATGCTGGGCATGGACGACACGCTGGACGTGTTCGGCGTGCACGGCGTGGGCGGTATCCTCGGCGCGCTGCTGACCGGCGTGTTCGCGGCACCGAGCCTCGGCGGCACCGGCATCTACGACTATGTCGCCAACAAGGTTGCAGATGATTACTCGATCGGCGGCCAGCTGTGGATCCAGTTCCAGGGCGTGGTGACCACGGTCATCTGGTCCGCAGTGGTGGCGTTCATTTCGTACAAGATCGTCGATGCCATTGTTGGCCTGCGCGTGCCGGAAGAAGAGGAGCGCGAGGGTCTGGACATCACGTCCCACGGCGAAACCGCCTACGAAGACTGATCCGCTCACTCACCTTGCAAAAGACCCGGCTGCGCGCCGGGTTTTTTGTTCCGCCGCCCCTGAGCCGGACGTCCTTAAGTCCGATGTAAAAAACCTTCAATTGCCTCTCGTTATGCGGACGCTTACATTGCAGACGTGGTTTCCTCCACCTGCAGAACGCTCCCCGTATCTGTCAGGCTATTCCCCAAGCGCGGCAGCCCCGCGCTTTTTTTTTGTCCGCCTTTTTTGTGTGGCTTGCTGCACCGCCGCACTTCGCCTCTTGCGAATCCTCTTTCCTGACCGCATATCGATAGCCCGCTGTCGTCTGCAAGCTATTGCCTGTTCCTCTACAATCGGAGCGGGCGATAAATAACATCAATAGGAAGGGTATGGTTCCGCACTTGATCACCGCGCTGAACGGGCCGCTGCTCGAGCTCGAGCAGAAGATTCTTGACGCCACGCCCGCCATCGAACGCTGGTTCCGCCTAGAGTGGCAGGAACACACGCCGCCGTTCTACTGTTCCGTGGATTTGCGCAACGCCGGCTTCAAGCTGGCGCCGGTCGACACGAACCTGTTCCCGGGCGGCTTCAACAACCTTGCGCCCGAGATGCTGCCGCTGGCCGTGCAGGCCGCCATGGCCGCCATCGAAAAGATTTGCCCGGACGCCAAGAACCTCTTGCTGATCCCCGAGCGCCACACGCGCAACATGTTCTACCTGCAGAACGTCGCGCGCCTGTCGCAGATCATGCGTCAAGCCGGCTTGAATGTGCGTCTGGGGTCTCTCTCTGAGGACATCACCGAGCCGACGCCGATCGATTTGCCGGATGGGCAGCGCCTCGTTGTCGAGCCGATCAAGCGCATCGGTACCAAAGGCCGTCGCCTGGGCATGGAAGACTTCGATCCGTGCTCGATCCTGCTGAACAACGATCTGTCAGCCGGCGTGCCGCCCATCCTCCAGAACATCAACGAGCAGTATCTGCTGCCGCCGCTACATGCCGGCTGGTCGCAGCGTCGCAAGACCAACCACTTTGCCGCCTACGACGAAGTGGCCAAGAAGTTCGCCAAGCTGATCGACATCGATCCGTGGATGGTCAACCCGTACTTCACCAAATGCAGCGGGCTGGACTTTCATGAGCGGGCCGGTGAGGAAGAATTGGCCCACGCCGTGGAAACGGTGCTCAAGAAAACCGCCAAGAAGTACAAGGAATACGGCGTGACCGAGACCCCATACGTGGTGGTCAAGGCCGACGCCGGCACCTATGGCATGGGCGTGATGACGGTGCGCGATCCCTCCGAGGTCAAGGGCCTCAACCGGAAGGAGCGCAACAAGATGAGCGTGGTCAAGGAGGGCCTGGAGGTCTCCGAAGTGATTGTGCAGGAAGGCGTGCACACCTTCGAGAAGATCAACGAGGCGGTGGCCGAGCCGGTCGTCTACATGATCGACCGCTATGTCGTGGGCGGTTTCTACCGGGTTCACACGGGCCGCGGCGTGGACGAGAATCTCAACGCGCCGGGCATGCATTTCGTGCCGCTGCCGTTTGCGTCGAATTCGCTGCCGGACAGCCATGCCAAGCCGGGCGCCGGCGAGCCTAACCGCTTCTATATGTACGGTGTGGTGGCGCGCTTGGCGCTGCTGGCTGCATCGCTCGAGCTTGAGAAGACCGACCCGAACCCGCTGATCTGATCGGCCATAAAACGCTGTAGAAGGAACCGCCATGCGCATCCTGTTCATCGTCGATCCGCTGTCGACGTTCAAGACCTACAAGGATTCCACCTTCGCGATGATGCGCGAGGCGGCGGCGCGCGGCTATGCCATCTACACGTGCTTGCAGTCACGGCTCACGCTGGCGAACAACGTCGTCGAAACCGTGGCCACGCCGATCGCCTTGACCGGCGACGAGCACGACTGGTATCGCGCCGGCGATGCGCGCCTGCTACCGCTCACCGGCTTTGACGCGGTGCTGATGCGCAAGGATCCGCCGTTCGACATGGAGTACGTCACCAGCACATGGTTGCTGGAGATTGCCGAGCGTCAGGGCGCACGCGTGTTCAACAAGCCGCAGGCGATTCGTGACCACTCGGAGAAACTCGCCATCGCGCAGTTCCGCGAGTTCACCGTGCCGACCATCGTGTCGCGCGATGCCAAGCGCCTGCGCGAATTCCACGCCGAGCAGGGCGACGTCATCTTCAAGCCGCTCGACGGCATGGGCGGTGCGGGCATCTTCCGTGTGGGGCCGGACGGCATGAACCTCGGGGCGGTCATCGAATCGCTCACCGACAACGGCGCACGCACGATCATGGCTCAGCAGTACATTCCTGCGATCCGCGAGGGCGACAAACGCATTCTCCTGATCGGCGGTTCGCCGGTGCCGCATTCATTGGCACGCGTGCCGATGGCCGGCGAGGTCCGCGGCAATCTGGCGGCTGGCGGGACGGGCAAGGCTCAGCCGCTGTCCGAGCGTGATCAGGTGATTGCGCATGCACTTGCGCCCGTGCTCTGGCAACGCGGTCTGCTGCTTGTCGGTCTGGACGTCATTGGGGATTACCTCACCGAGGTCAACGTCACCAGCCCGACGTGCTTCCAGGAAATCACCCAGCAGACGGGCTTCAATGTGGCCGGAATGTTCATCGATGCACTCGAGCGCGCCGCTGGCAAGAACAGCGGACTGGGGCGCAAGCCCGCCTGATTTGGCGGAATGGCCCCTCTGCCGAGGGTCCTCCACAAGGGGGAGGTTCGGCACACGGCCGCACAATTGCGCCAAATGGCCCTGATACAATCAGCGTTATACCGATTCGCTTTTCGATCATGGCAGGGATTCTGATCATCGCTCATGCGCCGCTGGCCAGCGCACTGCGCGATTGCGCTGCACACGTCTATTGCGGTCAGCCCGAGCGGCTGGGCGCAATCGATGTCCTGCCCGATGCCGAGCCGGCTGCCGTGCTGGCTCAGGCGCGCGACAAACTCGCCGAACTCATTGAAGCCAACGGCGCACTGGTGCTGACCGACATCTTCGGGGCCACGCCCGCCAATATCGCCTCGCGCCTGGCCGATCCGGGCCGTGTGCGCGTGCTGGCCGGCGTAAACCTGCCGATGCTCGTGCGCGCCATCTGCTATCGCTCCGAAAAACTCGAACAACTTGCCGCCAAGGCTCTGGCCGGCGGCGCGCAAGGCGTACTGCAGGTCGGCTCGACAGCCGTTCAGAACCAGGTTGCCAATCATCCAGACAAATATGCTGCAGAGGGATATCACCATCATCAATAAGCTCGGGCTGCATGCCCGCGCCTCCGCCAAACTCACGCAGCTCGCCAGCAAGTTCGACAGCCAGATCAAGATGTCGCGCAACGGCCGTCAGGTCGACGCCAAGAGCATCATGGGCGTGATGATGCTGGCCGCGGGCATCGGCTCCACCGTCACGCTGGAGATCGACGGCCCCGACGAGCACGATGCCATGGATGGTCTCGTCGCGCTCATCAATGACCGCTTCGGCGAAGGCGAATAACCCCTCCCAGCCGCACTCCACTTCAACGCCGCTCCGGCCAGCGTCTATGCCTTTTACCCTGCACGGTATTCCGGTCTCGCGCGGCATCTCCATCGGCCGCGCTCACATGCTGGCGCGCGCGGCGCTCGATGTGTCGCATTACCTGGTCGACGAAGACAAGGTCGACGCTGAGATCGAGCGTTTGCGCAGTGCCCGCGCTACCGTGCGTGCCGAGTTGGCTGCGCTCAAGCGCGATCTGCCCACCGATGTGCCCGAAGAGATGGGCGCCTTCCTCGATGTGCACGCGATGATTTTGGATGACGCGTTGCTCTCGCAGGTGCCGGAGACGTTGATTCACCAGCGGCGTTACAACGCAGAGTGGGCGCTCACAACGCAACTTGAAGAACTGATCCGCCAGTTCGGCGAAATCGAAGACGAATACCTGCGCGAGCGAAAGGCCGACATCGAGCAGGTGGTCGAACGCATTCTGAAGGTGCTGGCCGGCGCGCCCGCGTTGGCGCCTGCGCCGGTGGCGGTCGGTTGCGATCCGGATGCTGGGATGATCGTCGTGGCGCACGATATTGCGCCGGCCGACATGCTGCAGTTCCGGGGCCAAACCTTCGCTGGCTTCGTGACCGACCTGGGCGGTCGCACCTCGCACACCGCCATCGTGGCGCGTAGCCTCGATATCCCGGCGGCCGTGGGTGTTCATAACGCCAGCACGCTGATTCGCCAGGACGACATCGTCGTCATTGATGGCGACAACGGCATCGTCATCGTCGATCCGAGCGCGTCCATTCTCGAGGAATACCGCCACCGCCGCAGCGAAGGCGAATTGCAAAAAAAGCGCCTCGAACGCCTGCGCCATACACCCACCGTCACGCTCGACGGTACGCAAATCGATCTGCACGCAAACATCGAAATGCCGGAAGATGCGGCCGCGGCCGTCAAAGCCGGTGCCGTGGGCGTGGGCCTGTTCCGCTCCGAGTTCCTGTTCATGAACCGTCGCGGTGCGCTGCCCGACGAGGAAGAGCAGTTTCGCGCGTACCGCACCGCCGTTGAATCGATGATGGGCCTGCCCGTCACGATCCGGACCATCGACATCGGGGCTGACAAGCCGCTGGACATCCGCGACGACGTGTTCGAGACCGCACCGAATCCGGCGCTTGGTTTGCGCGCGATCCGCTGGTCGCTCTCGGAGCCGGCAATGTTCCTGACGCAATTGCGCGCGCTGCTGCGGGCGTCTGCGTTTGGGCCCATCAAGATTCTTGTGCCGATGCTTGCGCACGCCCGCGAGATCGACCAAACGCTTGAGTTGCTGGCACGCGCCAAGGCCTCGCTCGACGCCGATGGCGTGGCCTACGACCCGACCATCAAGGTCGGCGCCATGATCGAGATTCCGGCCGCCGTGCTGATCCTGCCGGTGTTCCTGCGCCGCATGGATTTCCTCTCGATCGGCACGAACGATCTGATTCAGTACACGCTCGCTATCGACCGCGCCGACAACGCGGTTGCGCATCTGTACGACCCGCTGCACCCGGCGGTGCTGCAATTGATCGCGCGCACCATTCGCGAAGGGCATCAGGCAGGCAAGCCGGTTTCAGTGTGCGGCGAGATGGCGGGGGACGCTTCCATGACGCGCCTGCTGCTGGGTATGGGCCTGACCGAATTCTCGATGCATCCGTCGCAGTTGCTGAGCGTTAAGCAGCAGATCCTGCGCTCGGACCGCCCTCGCCTGATGCGCGAAGCGGACCGCCTGCTGCACGCCTGCGAGCCAGCCGAAATCGAGGAAGCGCTGGGCGCGCTCGCACGGGCCTGAGTCGCGCGTCCTCAAAGCGCCGGCCGTACCCAGTGTCGCGCCGGCGCATCGCTTTCCTAAGGTGTGGCTTCCATAAGTGATTGAAATTTCACGTCTTTCTCTGAAAAGACGGCTTGCGTACACCTGCATGACCCTCCGCTCAGAATGGGGTAGAACAAGAATTGTTCTCATTTTGATTCTCTGTTATTCTGGTTTTACAGCGTGTTCCGAGCGCTGCGGAGGAATCCCGTGTACGTCTGCATCTGCAACCAAGTGACCGACCGCGAAATCCATGGCGCCGCCCATCTGGGCGTGTCGACGATGGACGAACTCGCCGAAACGCTCGGCGTGGGCACCTGCTGCGGACAATGCCGGGACTGCGCCAAGCAGGTGCTTGCCGAAGCGGTGAGTTGCGTCCCCGTCGACCAGATTTTGGGCCGTGCCAGCACGCATGCCATAATCGAGCGTCGCGACGAGCCCGTTGCCAATGATCAGGCCATTTTGCCTGGAGCATTGGCTGCCTGATTCCCCCCGTCTTTTCCTGTCGCCGCGAATTGCCGCCCAGGCGTTGAGCCTCGGCGGCATTTGTTGCTTGCTGGTCAGGCAAAGGGCTCGCCTTGAACGGACGCGTGCGTGCGTCCATCACCGCAGTTGCACTTTGCTGGAGCCCCAAGAATGAAAGGCGATAAGAAGGTCATCCAATATCTGAACGCCCAGCTCAAGAACGAGCTGACCGCCATCAACCAGTATTTCCTCCACGCGCGCATGTACGGCCACTGGGGGCTCAAGCGCATCGGGGACCACGAGTACAAGGAGTCGATCGGCGAGATGAAGCATGCCGATCGGCTCATTGAGCGCATTCTGATGCTCGACGGGCTGCCCAATCTGCAGGACCTCGGCAAGATCTTCATCGGCCAGGACACGAAAGAGATCATCGAGTGCGACCTGAAGCTGGAGCGCGCCGCACACGGCACCGTGGTCGAGGGCATCGCTTACTGCGAATCGGTGAAGGACTACGTCAGCCGCGAAATTCTGGTCGACATCCTGGACGACACCGAAGAGCACATCGACTGGCTGGAAACGCAACTCGAGCTGATCGACAAGGTCGGCATCCAGAACTACCTGCAATCGCAGATGGAGCCCGAGGGCGAGTAAGTCTCGTCAGGCGACAAAAAAAGAAGGAGGCCTCGGCCTCCTTTTTGTTGCGCGGTTTCGGGCGTCTCAGTGCGCTCCGCCGCAGACCGGGCATGACCGCTGGCGCGCGATGCGCATCGTCGTCCATTCCATCGATAGACCATCGAGCATCAACAGGCGACCGGCAAGCGATTGACCGATACCCGCGATCAGCTTCAGCGCCTCAGCAGCCTGCACCGTACCTACCATGCCCACCAGCGGCGAGAACACGCCCATCGTTGCGCACGCGACCTCGGGCGCGGGCTCGTCGGGCGGGAACAGGCACGCGTAGCAGGGGCCGCCGTCGCGGCTGTCAAACACGCTGATCTGCCCGTCAAAACGGATGGCGGCGCCCGACACCAGCGGCACCCTAGCCCGCACGCAGGCAAGGTTGGTGGCCTGGCGAGTGCCGAAGTTATCGGAGCAGTCCAGCACTACGCTTACGCCTTGAAGCAGCGCGCCAATGGCATCGGCATCGAGCCGGCGCTGTAATGCATTCACGCGCACGTCCGGATTCAGTCTGGCAATGGCCGCCTGGGCCGATGCCACCTTCGGTTGTCCGACCGATTCCGTGGTGTGGATGATCTGGCGCTGCAGATTGGTCAAGTCCACCGTGTCGTCGTCGACGATGGTGAGCGTGCCCACGCCGGCCGCAGCCAGATAGGGCAGGGCCGCAGCGCCAAGCCCGCCCGCACCGATGACGAGTACATGGCTCTCAAGCAGGCGCGTCTGCCCCGCGATGCCGATTTCGTCGAGCAGGATATGGCGTGAGTACCGCAGCAGTTGATCGTCGTTCATGGTGGTGCAATGAAAAAGGCCGTGCAGTGCACGGCCTCGTAAGTTTGCCAGTGTTTGCCGGCCCGTGTCTTAACGGGCCCCGGTGGGCTCCGGTGCAGGCTGCACGCCGCTGGCCGGGACATTGGGTTTTGGAGCTGCTGGCTCGGAGGCCGGTGCCGCCTTGCCCTTCGGCAGCTTGGCCGGGGCGCTCGATTCCTTGGCCGCCGACGACTTCACCGCCTTGTCCGGCACAGCGGCAGCGGCCGCTTCCAACACCGACTTCGAGCGCTTGACCGGCTGCCCCTTCAGGTCGGCGATGGCCTGTTGCAGCATGAAGTCTTCAGCCGAACCGAACTCGATCGGCTTCTTGTTGCGCTCCTTCTCGCGCTGCTCGGGCGTCTTCTTGGCGTTTTCCTCTTCCAGACGACGCAACTCTTCAACGCGGCGCTTTTCGCGCTCCGTCATCTCGGCTTCTTCCGATTCCTGCTTGTTATGCAGGTGGCGTTCGGTGTCGATTTCGCGCGTGATCAGCGCGTCGTCCGGGTCGCCGTCCGGGTTCTGGTCAACCGGAATATCCGGGCGGATGCCCTTCGCCTGGATCGACTTGCCCGAGGGCGTGTAGTAGTACGCGATGGTCAGCTTGATGCCAGTGTCGTTCGACAGCGGACGTACGGTCTGCACCGAGCCCTTGCCGAACGTCGTCTTGCCCATCGTCTTGGCGCGGTGATGATCCTGCAGCGCACCAGCCACGATTTCAGAGGCCGAAGCCGTGTAGGCGTTAGTCAGCACGATGATCGGCACGGTCTTGAACTCGGGGTCCAGGCCGACCAGCGGATCGGAGTCGAAGTTGCTCAAGCGGTAGTTGGCGAAGGTCGCCTTGTACGTGCGCTTGGCATCCGGCACTTGGCCGTTCGTCGATACCACCGTCACGTCCGGCGGCAGGAACGCAGCCGACACGCCAACCGCAGCTTGCAGCACGCCACCGCCGTTGTTGCGCAGATCCAGGATCACACCCTTGAGGTGCGCGTCCTGTTTGGCCAGGTCATTGAGCTTCTTGGCCAGGTCCGGAACGGTGCGTTCCTGGAAGCTCGTGATGCGCACCCACGCGATGCCGTTGTCCAGCATCTTGGCCTTGACCGACTGCACCTGGATCTCGGCGCGTGTGATGGTCAGCGGGAACGTGCGCTCTTCCTTCTTGCGGTAGATCGTGAGCGTGACCTTGGTACCCGGCGCGCCGCGCATGCGTTTGACGGCTTGCTCCAGCGGCATGCCACGCACGGGCTTATCGTCGATACGGGTGATCAGGTCGCCCGGCTGCACGCCGGCGCGGAACGCCGGAGTGTCTTCGATTGGGTTGATGACCTTGACCAGGCCTTCTTCCTGCGAGATCTCGATGCCCAGACCGGCGAAGCGGCCCTGGGTCCCTTCCTGCAGTTCCTGGAAGTCCTTCTTGTCCAGATAGGCCGAATGCGGGTCGAGGCTGGCGACCATGCCCTTGATGGCTTCGGTCAGCAGCTTGTCGTCATCCACCGGCTCGACATATTCACGCTTGATCTGGCCAAAGATGTCCGCCATGAGCCTGAGCTTCTCCAGCGGGAGCGGGCCGACCGTCGCGTTTTGCGCAGTGGCGGAGAGCTGGAGCGTCGCCAGAACCCCGGTGACGAGGCCGATGGCGATCAAGCTGATGTTCTTGAGCGAAGTTCGCATGTGTCGAGCGTGGACGTGGGAACAGTAGATAAACATGGCCCGGGACGGCTCGCGCACATCCCGGGCTACAGGCTTCGACAGTATAAAGGCGTTGGAGTGCCGTAGCGCCCGTTACGGTTTATTTCGACTTGCCTTGGCTGGCGACCGCCGCGAGCGAAGCGGCAATCGCTTCCTGGTCGCCCAGGTAGTAATGGCGGATCGGCTTGAGGTTGGCGTCCAGCTCATACACAAGTGGCGTGCCGTTGGGGATATTCAGGCCGACGATGTCTGCGTCGGAAATGCCGTCCAGGTACTTCACCAGCGCGCGGATGCTATTGCCGTGCGCGGCGATCACCACGCGCTTGCCGCTCTTGATGGCCGGTGCAATCGATTCATCCCACAGCGGCATCACGCGCGCGACGGTGTCCTTCAGGCATTCGGTCAGGGGCACCTGCTCGCGCGTGAGACCCGCGTAGCGGGGGTTGCCGAAGGCGTCATTGTCGGCGCCGGGCTCCAGCGCGGGCGGCGGCGTGTCGTAGCTGCGGCGCCATACTAGGACTTGCTCGTCGCCATATTGCGCGGCGGTTTCGGCTTTGTTCAGGCCCGACAGCGCGCCGTAGTGGCGCTCGTTCAGGCGCCACTCATTACGGGTCGGGATCCACATCAGATCCATTTCGTCCTGTACATGCCAGAGCGTGCGGATCGCGCGCTTGAGCACCGAGGTGTAGGCCAGATCGAACGTGAAGCCGGCTTCGCGCAGCAGTTTGCCGCCTTGGCGGGCCTGGGCGACGCCTGTGTCGGTCAGGTCGACGTCGACCCAGCCGGTGAAGCGGTTCTCCAGATTCCACGTCGATTCGCCGTGGCGGATGAGGACGAGCTTATGCATGACTGCCATGATGAGAAGTGAGAAAACCTGCGCGCGGCTGCGGCGACGTGTGGTACGTCATCGTGCAGCCGCTGAAACCGACTATTTTATAATGCCGCGGGCATTGGGCCCCCGAATCGTTCGGCTGATGTTCGCCCAGTAGACTTGCCCGACCCATCCCAGGAAACCGATACCGTGAAGTTCTTCGCCGATTACAACAACCTCGCACTGCTTGCCGTCGCCATCGTTTCGGGTCTGCTGCTGCTCTGGGCGCCCATCCAGCGCCGCATCGCGGGCGGCGGCGGTGCCAAGGTGGGTGCTTCGGCGGCCACCCAGCTCATCAATCGCCGCAATGCCGTGGTGGTGGATGTGCGTGAAAGCGGTGAATACGCCGCCGGGCATCTGCCGCAAGCCAAGCACGCGCCGCTCGGGGAACTTGCAGGCAAGGCTGCCGGGCTTGCAAAGAACAAAGAGACCCCCATCATCCTCGTATGCCAGACGGGTCAGCGTGCCGGCCGGGCGCAAGCAGTCCTGAAGCAGGCCGGTTACAGTGAGGTGTATTCGCTCGAGGGCGGATTGGCCGCCTGGCAACAAGCGGGCCTTCCGGTTGTGAAATAAAGATACGAGGTTGAAGTTATGGCGCACGTGGTCATGTACAGCACCACCGTCTGCCCCTATTGTGTGGCAGCGGAACGACTCCTGAAGCAGCGCGGTGTCGAGCAGATCGAAAAGATCCTGATCGATCGCGAACCCGGCAAGCGCGAAGAGATGATGACGCGTACGAATCGCCGCACGGTTCCACAGATTTATATCGACGAGCGCCACATCGGCGGCTTCGATGATCTGTCTGCGCTGGACCGCGAGGGTGGCTTGGTTCCGTTGCTGGCTGCCTGATTCGGCGGCCCGATCTGGCGACCTGCGCACCACACAAAAACGCCCGGCTTAGACCGGGCGTTGTACTTTTGGGCCGGCTCTCATAGCGGGCTCCATTTGGTCATGTACCATACGCGTCTTGCGCGGCGGACGCTTCCGCCAAGCACTGACCACATCCCATTTGAAGGCGAGTCATGAGCGACCAGCAACAGCAGCAACCGGGCCAGGATGGCCAGCCGTTCTTCAACATCCAGCGCGTCTATCTGAAGGACCTGTCGCTGGAACAACCGAACTCGCCGCACATCTTCCTCGAGCAGGAACAGCCGTCTGTGGAAGTGCAGGTGGACGTCGCCGCTTCTCAACTGGCGGAAGGCGTGTTTGAAGTGACTGTCATCGGTACGGTGACGACCAAGGTGCAAGAGAAGGTCGCGTTTCTGGTGGAAGCCAAGCAAGCGGGCATCTTCGACATTCGCAACGTGCCGGCCGAACAGATGGACCCGCTGCTGGGCATCGCCTGCCCGACCATCGTGTACCCGTACCTGCGCTCGAACATTGCCGACACCATCGGTCGCGCCGGTTTCCAGCCGATCCACCTGGCCGAGATCAACTTCCAGGCGCTGTACGAACAACGCCTGGCCGCTGCCATGGAGCAGCAAGGCCAAGCCGGCGGCGCTGGTCTGGTGATGCCGGACGGCTCGAAGGCCACCCACTAAGTACGAGGCGCACTGCGCCAGACGCCCGCGCCAGCCGCACGCTTGCGCGGGCTTTTTTTTTTGCCCGACCTGTTGCTCGACCTTTGCCTGACCGATGCTGAACACGCGCATGCGAATTTCCGTTTTGGGTGCCGGTGCCTGGGGCACTGCCCTGGCCAGCCACGCCGCGCAATCGCACGACGTCGTGCTGTGGGGGCGTGACGCAAAGCTTGTCACGCAGATGGCCGCCACGCACATCAACGCGCCGTATTTGCCGGGCATGACGCTGCAGGCGTCGTTGCGTTTTTCTGCTGATTTGCAAGCCGCGCTCGACCATGCCGCGGGCGATGATGCGCTCGCCGTCATCGCTTCACCCGTCGCCGGGCTCGCCGACCTGACGCGCACGATTGCGGCACACGGCGGCGTGCGCAACGTGATCTGGCTATGCAAGGGTTTCGACCCTGAGACCAGCGCACTGCCGCACGCCATCGTCGCCGATGTGCTGAAGGCGTCGGGCCGTACCGACCTTGCTGTCGGTGTGCTGTCGGGGCCGAGTTTCGCCAAGGAAGTCGCGCAGGGTCTGCCGTGCGCCATGACGGTCGCCTCCACCAGCGAGGCGCTGTGCAAGCTCACGCAGCGGGGCTTTCACCATCACGCGATGCGCGTGTACGCCAGCGATGACCTTGTCGGCGTGGAAGTCGGCGGCGCCGTGAAGAACGTACTGGCCATTGCGACAGGCGCCGCCGATGGCCTGGGCCTGGGGTTGAACGCGCGTGCCGCACTGGTGACGCGCGGGCTGGCCGAGATGACGCGCCTGGGTTTGGCGCTCGGCGGTCGACCGGAAACCTTCATGGGGCTGACCGGCATGGGCGATCTGCTGTTGACCGCCACCGGCGACCTGTCACGCAATCGCACGGTCGGGATGCAGCTCGCGCAGGGCCGCACGCTGAACGACATCCTCCACAGCCTGGGTCACGTTGCAGAGGGCGTGCGTTGTGCGCGGGCGGTGGCGGCGCTTGCGCGCGCCAAGGGCGTGGATATGCCGATTACCTTTACCGTCTGCGAAGTCCTGTTCGAAGGGCTTCCTGCTGCGAAAGCGGTCGAGCGTCTGCTGCAGCGCGACGCCAAATCCGAATCGGCACGCTAGCCACGTCGCAATCAACGGTGCGTTTGGTCTGAATCAGGCGCCGCCCGCGAACCCGTTCTGCCGCCACGCTTCGAACACCACCACCGCCACCGTGTTCGATAGATTTAGGCTGCGGTTGTCCGGCCGCATCGGCAGGCGAATCCGCTGCGAAGCGGGAAACCACTCGCGCCGCTCTTCCGACAACCCGCGCGTTTCCGATCCGAAGACAAACCAGTCGCCCGGCTGGAACGCCATGCTGGCAAACGGCGTCGAGCCGCGCGTGGTGAGCGCGAACATGCGCGTGGGATCGGGCTGCGCATCGCGCAGAAAGGCGTCCCAATCGGCATGCACGCGCATCGTCGCGTACTCGTGATAGTCGAGCCCCGCGCGGCGCATCCGGGCATCTTCGAGCGGAAAACCCAACGGTTCGATCAGATGCAGCTGGGCGCCCGTGTTGGCGCACAGGCGGATCACATTGCCCGTGTTGGGCGGGATTTCGGGCTCGACAAGGACGACGTTGAACATGATCGGGCGGCAGGAGGAATTTCGGCGGCGAGCTTATCCACATTGGGAAGGGTTGTCACCCCGCCACAGCTTGGCATAAGTGGCGCGACACAATGTCGCATAAGCACGGAATCAGGGCGTGCGCAAGGCGACAACGTTGGTGACGCGGGTGGCGCCGGCGCGTTTGAGTTGCGTGGCGATCTCGCCGAGGGTCGTGCCGGTGGTCATCACATCGTCGACGACGCCGACATGGCGCCCCGCGATGCGCGCAGGTTCGGCGACAACGAATGCACCGTGCAGGTTAGTCAGCCGTTCGGCGCGGTCCAGCATGGCCTGCGCGGGGTTGTCGCGCACACGGTGCAGGGCATTCGCATGACCGGGAATGTCCAACTGGCGCGCCAGCCGGCGGGCAATTTCCCACGCCTGGTTGTAGCCGCGCGAGCGCAGGCGTGCAGGCGAGAGCGGCACCGGCAGCAGCACGTCCGGCAAGTCGCCCGGCGCAGCGGCGAGTGCGTTGCCCAATTGGTGCGCCAACCAAGCCGCCAACGGCAATTGCGCCCGAAATTTCAATCCGGTGACAAGGTGGTCAAGCGGCCAGTCGTAGTCGGCAATGACGATGGTCGCGTCAAAGTCGGGCGCACCGGCTAAACAAGTGCGGCAATGTCGGGCGGCGTGCCGCGCTTCCAGCGCAATGGCGCATTGGATGCAGCGCCGCCTGTGCAACTGCGGCGCCAGATCGCTCGTGCAGCCCGTGCACACCAAGCCGCCCTGCACCGCGCCGCACAGCGCGCAGGCGCACGGCAACAGATGACGCAGGCCGGCGCGAAACCATGCCGATAACGCGTGTTTATGCATGCAAAAAGCCACTATCCAAGCCGATTTGCGGCCGCTGCGCTATCGGACGGCGCCTCAAACTGCGGGCCGGTATACTTGGCAACCGCAGTATTCCGTCCCGCCTTGTCGATGTCTGATCCCGCTCTTGCCCGTCCTGCCGCCTTGCGGCGCGCCTTTGATCGCCGCGCCGCGCGTTTCGCCGACGTGGATTTCCTGCTGCGCGAAGTGGGCAGTCGCATGCAGGACCGGCTGTCCTACATCAAAGCCACGCCTGCGCGTGCGCTGGATTTGGGTTGCGGCCTGGGACAAGGCCTGGCAGTACTGCGCGCGCAATATCCGGACGCGCAGATTTGCGGGATCGACTGGTCGTCCGCCATGCTGGCGCAAGCGCAGAAACTCGATCCGCAGCGCACCGATGCGGGGTGGCTCGGCCGGCTGCTGAAGAAGCGACCGGTCTTTGATTTTGCCCAGGCGGATTTCCGCGCGCTGCCGTTTGCCGACGCGTCATTCGATCTGCTGTGGTCGAACCTAGCGCTGCACTGGGACCCGGCGCCGCACGCGATCTTTCCGGAATGGCACCGCATCACCACGGAAGGCGGCCTACTGATGTTCAGCCTGTTCGGCCCCGACACCTTGCGCGAGCTGCGCAGTGCCTTGGCCGGCATCGACGCGGGTGTCCATACGCTGCGCTTTGTCGATATGCACGACATTGGCGACATGCTGGTGCACAGCCGCTGGTCCACGCCCGTCATGGACATGGAACAGCTCACAATCACCTACGAAACGCCGCAGGCGCTGCTGGCCGATGTGCATTTGCTTGGCGGTATGGCTGGCTTGACGGACGAAGCAGGCCGCGGCCTTGCTGGCGCCGGTCTGCACACGCCGCGCTGGCGCCAGCAGCTATTCGACGCACTGGATGCGCAACGCAATCCCGACGGACTGATACCGCTCACCTTTGAAATCGTTTACGGCCACGCCTGGAAGCTTGCGCCGACCCAGCGGCAGGCGCTGGACGAGGAGGGGAGAGCCATGATTCCGATCGATCAGATCGGCCGCAAACCGCGCGCCTGAGATGTTTTTTAATGCGAAAACGGCATTGGCGCACCTTGTCAAGCCGGGACTTGCATAAAGGCGCTTTACCTTGTTTGGGGTCAATCGCGGCCATATAATGCGCCAGTTTGTCGCAGCAGTCCCCCCAAAGGCCTATCCCGTTTTTTGCCACGGGCGAACCGTTCGGGTATGCATCCGAGGCAGGAGTGGTTCAATGCACGACATTGAAACCGCGCTCCACCCAGCATGCGGCGCGTCCACCATCTCGGAATCGCCGCGCAAGAACTGGCTCATGAAGCGAAACTGCTCGCTTTCAACCCGCCAGATTGGCTGGTCCACCCCCTTGGTTGTCATTCCCCCGTTCGTAATCGCTTGGTTTTCTGTCTGGCAACGCGCGTGATTGGTGTTGCCTGACGCGGGGCTGGAGGTCGCGATTCTCGGATGGGCATTGCTGTACTATGCCCGCCACGCCTCCGATTACGGGCAAGTCTGGCTGGAAGACGGCCGGCTCGTGATCTAGCAGGTGCGCGTCAGGCGGCGCAAGCTTGCGGACGAGCTTTCCCGGTGTTTGGGACACGGGCAACCAACCCAGGTCTCATGAGCCGCGCACCGGGGCAGAGTGGAATCTGTCAATTGGGTAGATAAAAAATGAAAATGTTGAATAAGACATTGGCAAGTTTGCTGGCGGCAGGCTCTCTCCTCGCCCTCAGTCAAACGGCCCTGGCAGTGGAAGACATGCCGGGCGGCCCCGCAGTGCGGCAGCTCAATCTCGCGCCCCCGGTCACCAAGATCGCCGCCGAGATCCATTGGCTGCACTGGATGATGCTGATCATTTGTATCGTGATCTTCATCGGTGTATTCGGGGTGATGTTCTACTCCATTTTCAAGCACCGTAAGTCGGTCGGCCACAAACCGGCGACGTTCCACGAAAGCACCACGGTTGAAATCATCTGGACCATCGTGCCGTTCCTGATCGTGATCGGGATGGCGCTGCCGGCTACCAAGGCTGTGGTCGCAATGAAGGACACCACCAATTCTGACCTCACCATCAAGGCCACCGGCTACCAGTGGAAGTGGGGTTACGACTACCTGAAGGGCGAAGGCGAGGGCATCTCGTTCCTCTCCACGCTGACCACGCCCCGTGACCAGATCAACAACCAGGCGCCCAAGTCGAACACGTACCTGATCGAAGTCGATAATGAACTGGTCGTGCCGGTCAACCGCAAGGTGCGCATCGTCACGACCGCCAACGACGTGATCCATTCGTGGATGATTCCGGCGTTTGGCGTGAAGCAGGATGCGATTCCGGGCTTCGTGCGTGACGCATGGTTCAAGGCTGAGAAGGTCGGCGTGTATCGCGGCCAGTGCGCTGAACTGTGCGGCAAGGAACATGCGTTCATGCCGATCGTCGTGCGCGTGCTTTCGCAGGACGACTACACCAAGTGGGTCGACGGCAAGAAAAAGGAAATGGCCGCCAAGGCCGATGACCCGAACAAGACCTACACGCTTGAAGAGCTGAAGTCGCGCGGCGAGAAGGTCTACACCGCCAACTGCGCGGTCTGCCATCAACCGAACGGCAAGGGCGGCGGTCCGTTCCCGGCGCTTGATGGTTCGAAGATCGCCAATGGCCCGCTGGCTGACCACGTTGGCATCGTGCTGCACGGCAAGGGCGCCATGCCGCCTTGGGCTTCGGCACTGAACGATGTCGAAATCGCTTCCGTCATCACTTACGAGCGCAACCACTGGGGCAACCACACCGGTGACCTGCTGCAGCCGACGCAAGTGAAGGATGCGCGCGGCGGCAAGATGCCCGAAGGTGGCAGTGCCAAGACTGCTGCAACTGAATCCGCCGGCAAGGTGGCGTCCCAACAAGCGAATGCGGCCGAAGACCGCAACGCTGGCTGATTGATCGTCTGCGTGACGAACCGAACCTAGGAGTTCCTCGATGAGCACCGCTGTTACGCACCCGCAAGATCACGCGCACGGTCATGGAGACGACCACGCGCACGACCATCCGCACGGCTGGCGCCGTTGGCTGTTTGCGACCAACCACAAGGACATCGGTACGCTGTACCTGCTGTTCTCTTTCATGATGCTGCTTTCGGGCGGCACGCTGGCCCTGCTGATCCGCCTTGAGCTGTTCCAGCCCGGCTTGCAGTTCTTCCATCCGGAGCTGTTCAACCAGTTCACCACGCTGCACGGCCTGATCATGGTGTTCGGCGCGATCATGCCGGCCTTCGTGGGCTTTGCGAACTGGATGATCCCGCTGCAGGTCGGCGCGTCCGACATGGCCTTTGCGCGGATGAACAACTTCAGCTTCTGGCTGTTGCCGCCTGCGGCGCTGCTGCTGGTGGGCTCATTCTTCGCACCGGGCGGCGCCACGGCTGCCGGCTGGACGCTCTATGCACCGCTGTCGGTCCAGATGGGCCCGGGCATGGACATGGCGATCTTCGCGATCCACATCATGGGCGCATCGTCGATCATGGGCGCGATCAACATCATCGTGACCATCCTGAACATGCGCGCGCCCGGCATGACGCTGATGAAGATGCCGATGTTCTGCTGGACGTGGCTGATCACGGCGTACCTGCTGATTGCTGTGATGCCGGTGCTGGCTGGGGCGATCACCATGGTGCTGACCGACCGCCACTTCGGCACGAGCTTCTTCTCGGCTGCAGGCGGCGGTGATCCGGTGATGTACCAGCACATCTTCTGGTTCTTCGGGCACCCCGAGGTGTACATCATGATCTTGCCGGCGTTCGGCATCGTCAGCCAGATCGTGCCGGCCTTCGCGCGCAAGCCGCTGTTTGGCTACAGCTCGATGGTGTACGCCACGGCGTCGATCGCCATCCTGTCGTTCATCGTGTGGGCGCACCACATGTTCACGACCGGCATGCCAGTCACCGGCCAGCTGTTCTTCATGTACGCGACGATGCTGATTGCGGTGCCGACCGGCGTGAAGATCTTCAACTGGGTGGCCACCATGTGGCGCGGCTCGATGACGTTCGAGACGCCCATGCTGTTCGCGATCGGCTTCATCTTCGTGTTCACGGTGGGCGGTTTCACGGGCCTCATCCTGGCCGTGGCTCCGATCGACATCCAACTGCAGGATACCTACTACGTGGTGGCGCACTTCCACTACGTGCTGGTGGCCGGCTCGCTGTTCGCGCTGTTCGCGGGCTTCTACTACTGGGGTCCGAAGTGGTCGGGCTACATGTACAGCGAGACGCGGGGCAAGATCCACTTCTGGGGTTCGATGATCACCTTCAACCTCACGTTCTTCCCGATGCACTTCCTGGGCCTGGCTGGCATGCCGCGTCGCTATGCGGACTATCCGCAGCAGTTCGCCGACTTCAACGCCGTGGCGTCGATCGGTGCACTGGGTTTCGGCCTGATGCAGGTGTATTTCTTCTTCTTCGTGGTGCTGCCGTCGTACCGCGGTGGCGAGAAGGCCGCCGACAAGCCGTGGGATGGCGCGGAAGGCCTGGAGTGGACCGTGCCGTCGCCGGCGCCGTTCCACACCTTTGAAGAACCGCCGCACGTCAAGTAATGCAGGTGTCGCGGGGCCGGCTGCCGATACTGGCGCTGGCCCCGTGATCCTCCGGACAACGATGTCGAATCCAGAAAAAAGCCCAACGCCCGAGCAACGCGCTGCCAACCGCCGTCTGGGTCTCATCCTCGGCACCATCGCGTTGGTTTTCTTTCTGGGTGTGATTTTCAAGCGTGTGGTATTCGGCGGCTAGCCGGGCAAGCAACGCGCTGGTCGCTGAACCGAGATTTCGCGAGACCTCTATGAGCCAGACACCGGCGCAGCCGGATCCGACCCAAAACGACAAAGCCCTCGAGCGCGGCCTCAACCGGTCCATGCTCGGCAAGCTGGCCGTTGTGGTCGTGATCATGTTCGGCTTCGGCTACGCGATGGTGCCGCTGTACAAAAAGATCTGCGAGCTTACGAACATCAACGTGTTGAACACACGGGATGAAGATGGCGGCGCGCTGCGCAATTCGCAGGTCGACAAGACGCGCACGATCACGGTGGAATTCGATTCGAACAGCCAAGGGCCGTTCCGCTTCCGCCCTATGAAGAACAGCATGGATGTGCATCCCGGCGAGATCAACCAGATCGTCTACGAGGTGGTGAACAAGGAGGGGCGTACGGTCGAGGCGCAGGCCATCCCAAGTTACGCGCCCAAGCAGGCAACCGAGTTCTTCAAAAAGATTGAGTGTTTTTGTTTCAAGCAGCAGACGCTGACGGCCAACGAATCACGTGAGATGCCGGTGGTGTTTGTGATTGATCCGGATCTTCCCAAGGACGTGAAGACGATCACCTTGTCCTACACTTTCTTTGAAATCCACGCGCCGTCGGCTATTGCGCCGGCGATGCCGAACAAGGGAACGTGAGGACATGGACGAACTGAAGGAAGCGACCAAGCGACGCGCATCATTCGCACAGACGATGAAGGCGGTGTTCTGGTCCTTCTTCGGTGTGCGCAAGGGCCGCGATCATGACCGTGACATGGCGCAGTTGAATCCCGTGCACGTGATCATTGCGGGCATTCTGGCGGCGGTCATGTTTATCGTTGTGCTGCTGTTGATCGTGCGGGCAGTAGTCGGTTAAGAATTGAGAAGGTTGAGGAGACGGCCCGAGCAGCATGGGCCGGGCAACATCGATTGGATTCTTAAAAAAAATAGAGCTGGAGAAAAAGAGATGAGTGCGAATCGAGCAAACGCTCCGTACTACTTCGTGCCCGGGCCGTCGCGGCATCCGATTACGGCAAGCCTCGGCCTGCTGATCGTGCTGTTGAGCTCCGCTGCATGGGTGAATGCTCAGCCCTGGGCCCCGTGGACGTTCGTGGTCGGCCTGCTGTGGTTCCTCTTCGTGCTGCGCGCGTGGTTTGCTGACGCCATCTCCGAGTCTGAGACCGGCAAATACGGCGACCGCGTGGATGCGTCGTTCCGCTGGTCGATGAGCTGGTTCATCTTCTCGGAAGTGATGTTCTTCGCGGCGTTCTTCGGCGCGCTGTTCTATGCCCGCACGATTGCCATGCCGTGGCTGGGTGATCTGAACAACAAGCTGCTGTGGCCTGACTTCAATGCGCTGTGGCCGAACGCTGGACCGGCCGGCACGGTCGCTCCATTCACGACGATGGGCCCGTGGCCGATTCCGACCATCAACACGGCGCTGCTGCTGACTTCGGGTGTGACACTCACATGGGCACACCATGCGCTGCGTGAAGGCAAGCGCGCGCAGGTCATCCAGGGCTTGCTGCTGACGATTCTCCTGGGCTTCACGTTCATGGGTTTCCAGGCGTTCGAGTACATCCACGCCTATCACGAACTGAACCTGAAGCTGACGTCGGGCATCTACGGTTCGACGTTCTTCCTGCTGACGGGCTTCCACGGCTTCCACGTGACCATGGGCGCCATCATGCTGTCGGTGGTGCTGGGGCGTGTGATCAAGGGCCACTTCACGCCGGAGCATCACTTCGCATTCGAAGGCGCTGCGTGGTACTGGCACTTTGTGGACGTGGTGTGGCTGGGCCTGTACGTGGTGGTGTACTGGCTGTAAGACAGCATCGGATTGGGGCGGCGCAGCGTCGCTCCATGACCTGGCCAACGGCCGGCGAAGACAATGCCGCAGACGGGACACCGCTGCGGCGTTTTCGCTTTTCTGGCCTGACTGATTTGACTTGGGTTATTGGCCGAAACGGATGCCGGTACTGTGGATCCACCCCAGACGGTTCGCGACGAGGATGAAGATGAACAGCGCGATCGAGAAACCGACGCGGAACATCAACGAGCGAACGGTGCGGTTGCTGTGGCCCTTGTCGCGCATCAGGAAGAACAGCGCGGAGGCAAGGCTGCCGAGGATCAGCAGAAACGCAATGGCAACAACGATGCGCATGGAGGGCTGCCGGTTGGGCAATGACGGGTTGGAAATGACTGCCGAGCATTATCGCACCGGGGCCGAGCGATGACCGCGCGCGTACCGATGCGGCAGTGGTTTGCGCCTGTGCCGATGTTGGCGGGCGTGGCGCTGATCGCGCTGACGTGCGCGCTCGGGCGCTGGCAGCTTTCGCGTGCGCACGAGCGCATCGAGCGCCAGGCCCGCATCATGGCGCTGGAAAATGCACCCGCCCAGCGCATCACCGCGCAGCCCGTGACAGCAGAGTCGGTGATGTACCGGCCGGTGCTGCTGCGTGGAACGTTCGACGTGGCGCACACGGTGCTGCTTGAGAACCGTCCGCACGTCACCAACGACGTATCGCGCCCGGGTTTCGAGGTGCTCATCCCGCTCAAGCTGGAAGGCGCCGGCGGGCGCGCCGTGTTGGTCGACCGGGGCTGGCTGCCGCGCGATCCGGCCGACCGCACGCGCATCGCGCCGTACACCACGCCGGCGGGAGAAGTGCAGGTCGAGGGGATGGCGGTGCCGCATGCCAGCCGGGTCTTCAGTCTGGGCAGCAAGGACGGCGCTGATGAAGTCGGCCAGCGACTTAGGCAGAATATCGACCTCGACGCTTTCTCGCGCGAAATCGGCGTGCCGCTCCAACCGTTCGTGGTGCAGCAGCAGTCCGACGTGGAGGACGGCCTGTTGCGCGATTGGCCGCGCGCAGACCTGGGCGCTGAGCGCAATTACGGCTACGCATTCCAATGGTTTGCGATGGCGGCGGCGGTGCTTGGGCTGATGGTCTTCTACAGCGTGCGGCGTTATCGCCGCTTGGTGGGCAGCTCCGAGCCCGCCTGAACACGAACTCGCGTTGCGGCTTAGTGCCGCAGCGGAATGTATTGGGAATCACATGGTGAATCAGGAATCCGCACCCGGCGCGCCGGGCACACTCGGGGCGTCCGAAGACCCGCGCATCGACGCGCGCACGCGCCGCGGCCGCTGGATGATGCTGTTGCTTCTGTTGGTGTGTGCCTCTCCGGTGATCGCGTCGTACCTTGCGTATTACGTGTTCACCCCGGCCGGCGGCAAGGCGGCGTACGGCGCGCTGGTCGATCCGCAGCGCCCCATCCCGAGCGGCCTGATGGTGCAGGACGAGCACGGCGCTGAAGTGCCGCTCGCCAGCCTCAAGGGCAAATGGCTGATGGTGTCCGTGGATGGCAGCGCCTGCGACGACAACTGCGCGCGCAAGCTGTTCACCATGCGCCAGCTGCGCATCGGCCAAGGCCCGGACCGCGACCGCATCGTCCCCGTCTGGCTGGTGACCGACCGCGGTGAAATCGACCCCCGCCTCATCAAGGCCTACAACGACGATTACGGTGCCGTGCGGTTCCTGCGCGCGCCCGACCTGCCGAAGAACTGGCTTGCCGACGGCAAGACGCCGCCGACGGACCACCTCTTTCTGGTCGATCCGCTTGGCAACCTGATGATGCAGTTCCCGAAAGATCCGGACCCGAAGAAGGTGCGTGGAGACATGACGCGACTCTTGAAGTATTCGCGCATCGGATAAGCCATGCTGCTGCAACTTGCTTCCATCGGCATCCTGATCGCGCTGATCCCGCTGTGCTACGTGCTGGTCAAGGGGGATCGCAACAAGTACCGCAAGCTGGTGTGGATCACCGCTTTCCTCACGCTCGACCTGATCATGTTCGGCAGCTTCACGCGTCTGACGGATTCAGGCCTCGGTTGCCCGGATTGGCCGGGCTGCTACGGCACCTCCAACCCGTTCCACGCCCGTGACGACATCCATGCCGCACAGGCCGCCATGCCGAGTGGCCCGGTCACGTGGATGAAGGCGTGGATCGAGATGACGCACCGCTACTTCGCGCTCGCGCTGGGCGTGCTGATCATCACGCTGGTGGTGCTGGCGTGGGTCAAGCGCAAGGAGCTGAAGCAATCGCCTTGGTATGCGACGGCCGTGCTGGCGTTGGTATGTGTGCAGGGCGCCTTTGGCGCGTGGACGGTCACGCTCAAGCTGCAGCCGGCCATCGTGGTGACGCACTTGCTGCTCGGCATGTCGTTGCTGGCCGCGCTGATCTGGCTCGGCTGCAAGAACGACGTGCCGCGTGTGGTGGATGAGCGTGGTGCCTCGTTGCGCATGGCGGCGGCCATCGGGCTCGCGCTGCTCGTTGTGCAGATTGCGCTGGGCGGCTGGGTCAGCACGAACTACGCTGTGCTGGCCTGTACCGATTTCCCGCTGTGCAATGGCCAGTGGGTGCCGCCGATGGACTTTGCACACGGCTTCACGTTCTGGCGCCAACTTGGCAAGACTGCCGGCGGCGATTTCATTTCGCACGACGCGCTGGTCGCCATCCATTGGACGCACCGCGTGTTTGCGGTCGTCGTGCTGAGCTACCTGGTATGGCTCGGCGTGCGCGCACGTCGCATCGACGGCATTGGCCGTGTCGCGACGGTGCTGCTCGTCGTGCTGGCCGTGCAATTGGCGACCGGGCTGTCGAACATCGTGCTGGGGTGGCCGCTGCTGGCCGCCGTGGCGCACAACGGCGGCGCGGCCGTGCTGCTGTTGCTGATGGTGCGTCTGCATTACCTGATCGGGCTCGCGCAAGCGCGGGCGCCGATGCCTGTGGCGGCTGCAGTCGTCTGAATGCCGTCTGAACGTTTTTTATGAATACCGTGGCAACCCCAACAACTTCCACTCAACTTCCTGGCTGGCGAACGACCGCATCGCAGTATGCGGCGCTGACCAAGCCGCGCGTCACGCAGCTTGCCGTGTTCTGCGCCGTGATCGGCATGTTCCTGGCCACGCCGGGCATGGTGCCGTGGCCGGTGCTGATCGGCGGCGCGGTTGGCATCTGGCTGTTTGCCGGCGCTGCCTTCGCCATCAACTGCCTGGTCGAGCGCAAGATCGACGCGATGATGCGCCGTACGGCCTGGCGCCCGTCGGCCAGCGGCGAACTGGGCACGCGGCAGATCCTGGTGTTCTCGGTGGTGCTCGGCGGTGCGGGCATGTGGACGCTGCACGTGTTCGCTAACGACCTCACGATGTGGCTGACGTTCGCCACCTTCATCGGTTACGCGATCATCTACACGCTGCTGCTCAAGCCGGCCACACCGCAGAACATCGTGATCGGCGGTCTCTCGGGGGCGATGCCGCCGGCGCTGGGCTGGGCGGCCGTCGCCAACAGCGTGCCGGCCGAGGCGTGGATCCTGGTGCTGATCATCTTTACCTGGACGCCGCCGCACTTCTGGGCGCTCGCGCTATATCGCCGCGCCGACTACGCCAAGTCGGGCCTGCCGATGCTGCCGATCACGCACGGCGAGAAATACACGCTGCTGCACATCCTGCTGTACACGCTCATCATGATTGCCGCGACCATCCTGCCGTTCGTCTACGGCATGAGCGGCTACATCTACCTAGTGACCGCGCTGGTGCTGGGCTTCGGCTTCCTCTCGTATGCGTGGCGCATGTACCGCAAATATTCGGACGCACTGGCGCAGAAGACTTTCCGCTATTCGATCATCTACCTGTCGATCCTGTTTGCCGCGCTACTGGTGGATCACTACTTCAAGTTCGGCCCGGCGCTCATGCAAAGCGCGGCGCTGTGACGCACAGCACCGCCAGCAAGCGTGTGCCGTTGGCGGTACGCTAGGCGGTCTGTTCCCAACACGATGACCATGCTCTCTTTCCGACACTTCCGCGCCGCGCTCTTCGCCATGCTGGCCGTCGCTGTGCTGGCGCTGACGGCGTGCAGCGACAAGCCCGCCTTCAAGAACCTCGACATCACCGGGTCCAAGAGCTTTGGCACCGATTTCTCGCTGACGGACCACACCGGCAAGCGCCGCACACTCGAAGATTTCCGCGGCAAGGTCGTCGTTATGTTCTTCGGTTACACGCATTGCCCCGATGTTTGTCCGACCACGCTGGCCGAACTGCGTGCTGTGATGGAAACCCTCGGCAAAGACGCCGATCGCGTCCAGGTGCTGTTCGTCACCGTCGACCCGGAGCGCGATACGCAAGACTTGCTGGCCAAGTACGTGCCTGCGTTCGATCCGCGCTTCATTGGCCTGCGTCCGGCAAACGAAGCTGAACTCAAGAAGGTCGCGTCTGATTTCAAGGTGTTCTACAGCAAGGTGCCGGGCAGCTCGCCCGACAACTACACCATGGACCACACTGCCGGCAGCTACATGTTTGATCCAAAGGGCAACCTGCGTTTGTTCATCAAGCACGGCCAGGGCCCCGAGCCGATCGCCCACGACATCAAGCAATTGCTGGCCGACTGATCTCCGGTCGCCGCGCAAAGAAAAAGCCCGCCAAATTGGCGGGCTTTCTTTATGGCGAGGCGGGCAGCTTAGGCGAAGGCCTGCAGCGCACCCTTCATCTTCTTCATCGCGGCCGATTCGATCTGGCGAATGCGCTCGGCTGACACACCAAACTCGTCAGCCAGCTCATGCAGCGTCGAGCCGCCCGATCCGTCGTCATTCACGTTCAGCCAGCGGGCTTCAATGATGCGGCGGCTGCGGTCGTCCAGCTTGGCGAGGGCAGCTTCGATGCCTTCACTTTGCATGCGGTCGTTGCCGCGAGCTTCGATCACGCGGGTCGGCTCGTTGTGCGTGTCCGCCAGATAGGCGATCGGGGCAAACGACTCTTCGCCGTCGTCCATCTGGCCTTCCAGCGCGATGTCGCTGCCCGAGAGGCGCGTTTCCATCTCGCGCACTTCAGCGCCCTTGACGTTCAACTCGGCCGCTACGGCGTCGATCTCATCCGAAGTGAAGGTCGCCTGCGCATCCTGCTTGTGGCTGCGCAGGTTGAAGAACAGCTTGCGCTGGGCCTTGGTGGTGGCCACCTTGACCATGCGCCAGTTCTTCAGGATGTACTCGTGCATCTCGGCCTTGATCCAGTGCATCGCGTACGAGACGAGACGCACGCCCTGATCCGGGTCGAAGCGCTTGACGGCCTTCATCAGACCGATATTGCCTTCCTGAATCAAGTCGGCATGCGGCAGGCCGTAACCGAGGTAGCCACGGGCAATCGACACCACGAGGCGCAGGTGCGAGAGCACCAGCCGGCGGGCGGCATCGAGATTGTCGTTGTCGCGGTATTCGCGGGCCAGACGCTGTTCTTCTTCGGCCGTCAACATCGGCACACGGTTGACGCTCTGGATATAAGCGTCGATGTTGCCCAGGTTGCCGGGGAACGCCAGCGCCCATCCATTACCGGCGTTGCCGGACGGCTGGGTGGCGATTGCGGAAACGGTATTCACGGGGATGACTGCGTTCACTCAGGACTCCTGTCGAAATCCAGTGGAGGTTTGGAAAGGCATCTTAGCACTCCAACCGGATGAGTGCTAATAGGACATTTTTGTCCGGCTAATAGTTCCCGTAAATCAGGGTTGATTCTTCAATAGTGTGATGTTTGCGGCGCAACAAAAAGGGCGCCGCACCCAGTCATAGACCGCAGTGGGCGGTATCGGTTCTCGACTATGCCGCCGTGTTACGGCCGCGTGACTTCGCCCAGTAAAGTGCGCGATCGGCTTCACGCAGGGCGGCGTCGGGGTCACGTACTTCGGGGCCCGGGCAGGCCACGCCAATGCTCGTTGTGACGTGGAGCACCGTGCCATCGGGCAGGTGAATCGGGGGGCGGATCGCGCCAACGATCTTCTGCGCGGTGTGCAGCGCATCGTCCGGGGCGTCGATGGGGTCGAGCAGGATGATGAACTCGTCACCTGCGAGGCGGGCGACGGTGTCTGTGCGGCGCACGGCACGTTGCAGGCGGTGCGCGACCTCCACCAGCACAGCATCGCCGGCGGCGTGGCCGTAGGTGTCGTTGATGTGCTTGAAGTGATCCACGTCCAGATAGAGCACGCCCAGCGGCGCGGGCAGGCGCTGCCGGCGTTCCAGCGCGGCGCGCAGGCGCTCGTAGAGTTCGTAGCGGTTGGGCAGGCCGGTGAGGGCATCAAAGCGTGCCATGCGCGAAAGCTCCATCTCGCTGCGCTTGGCTTCGGTTACGTCCTGCACGAAGGCGTAGAAACCGCAGCGGCCGTCGCGCGCTTCTCCGGCATCGGGGACGAGCTGGCCGCGGAAATGCCGGGTGCGGCTGCGCGGGCCGTTGGCGTGCGGCTTTTCGTACCAAGGCGCGGTGATCTCGAATTGGACGGATTCTCCGCGCCGGGCGCGCACCAGATACGGTGCCAGCAAGGCGTACGTGCCCGGCGTGAACACGCGCTCCGGCATCTGGCCGCAGACCTCCTCGGGCGTGCGCTGCAGCCAGCGTGCATGCGTGACATTGCAGAAGGTGAAGACGCCGTCGGGGTTGATGTGCGACACCAGCAGCGGCGCGTTGTCGAGCACGAGCTTGAGTGCGCGTTCACTGCGCGCCAGGGCCAGCTCGGCGCTCGTGCGGGCCGTCAGATCCTGCAGCACCGAGAAATAGCCGCGCAGCGTGCCGCGATCATCATAGTCAGGAAAGTAGTGGCCGCTCAGGTAGCGGGGCACGCCGGTGCGCATGGACTGGATCTCGAATTGCACCGGGTAACCGGCCAGCACCTCCGTCATGTAGGGCAGCAGCGCGCGGTAGTCCTCGGGGGCGTAGATGTCGCGCACATGGCGGTCGAGCAGCTCGTCTTCATTGCGGCCGAAGGCTTCGAGCAGCGTGCGGCTGGCAAAGCGGACGATGCCGTCAGGGTCGACATAGCTGAGCTGCGCGGGCACGTTGTCGGCCACCAGGCGCAGTTGTTCGCGGCTGGCGCGCAGGGCGTCACGGCGGCGCTCGAGGCTTTCGTTGGCGGTGCGCAGCGCACGTTCGGACGCGGCGAGCCGGTTGGCAAACGGCCGTACCGTCAGGCGAATGGCCAGCACGCTGCCAATCATCAGACACAGCATCAAGGCCGCAAGCCGCTCGAACTGCACACGCATCGGGGCGTACAGCTCGGCGCTGGCGATCTTGCTGATCAGCGCCAGACCTGTGTGGCCGATGGGCGTGTAGCTGAACGACGTCGGCATGCCGTGGATGTCCTGCCACTGGCCGTAGCCGGCCTGACCCGCCAGCGCCAGGCGCGACGGCAGCGGCCGATGATCGACCGTAAGCTGCGGCAGCTCGAACACATACGCGTCAAAGCGCTGCGGAAACGACATGGCGCGGCCGCGCGCATCAAAGCCCGACATCGCCAGCGTTTCCGTCATCCCCGTGCCGCGTTGGTTGGTGTAGCGGCCTGTCATGTGGGCGAGCGGTTGCTCGGCGACCAGCCAGCCGATCTGCATGCCGTCTGCCATGACCGGTGTTTCGGTGCGCATGGCAAAGCCATGTACCCATTGCAGCGTGACGCGCTCGGGCGCGAGGCCGGCGTGCAGCGGTATCGACAGTTCGGGTTCAAGCGTTTGCGTCCCCAGGCTGACGATGCCCTCGCCGGCGAGCGTACGCAGTTGCAGGTACGAGTAGCCTTGCTCGCGATACGCCTGCAGCGCGCTCGCGCTGCGCAGGCGCGCTGCGTTGTCGGCCGGATGGCGCAGTACTTCCTGGATGTGCGTGGCAGCAGCCACCAGGCGCGGGTTTTCTGCACGCATGGCGAGCAGTTGGTCGAATTCTTCAGCGTAGCTGGAAAGCGCACGGGCCCGCGTGGTACCGAATGTCAGGGTGGCGCTATCCACCTGGATGATGAATGCCGTGATGGTGGCCCCCAGCCCTGCCACCACCACACAGCCGCCGCTGATCCAAACGATGGTGTCTTCCGGCGACAAGCGCAGGCGCAACAGGCCAGGATGCCTGGCCACCGCGGCGCACAGCACGCCCGTGACCACCAGCAGCGAGCAGACGGCAGCCACGTCCGAGGCGCGCCACCGCAGCCACGCCGGATACAGATATTCGAGTGCCATGGCGCGGCCCAGCAGGTCGCCCGCGCAGAGCAGCATCGCCAGGCCGAGGAGCCCACAGAACCACCGCGCGCGGTGCGGTTTGTGCAGCGAGGGGACGAGGCTTAGGGCCGTCGCCGATGCGGCCATCGCCAGCGCGTGGCTGGGGTGCATCCCGCCAATCCATCCGGTCACCCATTGGCGGTCGAACCAGGCGTGCAGGCCAGGAAAATCGAGCCCGATCGACCATCCCGTGATCATCTCGGCCAGTCGCAGCGTAGACAGCAACGCCACCGCGCCACTCAGCCCGCGTGCCGTCAGGTCTGCCCACCGGGCGTTGGGTCGTACCGTCCCGACCAGCAGCGCCCCCAGGCCAGCGCCCAGCAGCGTCAGGTTGATCCCCGTGGCGAACACGATCAGCAGCCGGTCCGTGCCCAGCTTCACTGCCCATGGCCAATGCTGCAGCCAGCCGACCATCACGGTCAGCCCGACAAGGACGAGGAGGAAGCCGATGCCGCCGGCAATGGCGACAAGCGGCCGGCGAGGAACCATGCAGGTGAGGCGTAAGCGGGGCGGTTTCAGGGCGGATGTCTTCTAACCGGAAGATCGGCGTAAAACCGCGCCGCTTGAGCGTTTCCACCCAAATGGGTGGGCCAAATTGCCATGTCTGCAATGTCGCGTGATCGACGGGTCATTGAATGCGGTGCACCCCGCACATGGGCTCACGTCCCGTGCCGTCACGCAAGTTAGCTACACTGCCCGGACATCGCAGACACCGTTACAGGAGCCGTCATGACCATCGTCGTCAGCAAGGACACCGAAGGCCTTTTCCGTCACAAGATCACCTTCCCCGAGAGCGTGACCTACACCGACGTGCCCAAGCCGGCGGGCGAGGGCAGTGCGCCCGATCCGCACGCCTACTTTGATGCAGCATTGGCAAGCTGCAAGGCGCTGACCGTGACGCTGTATGCACGCCAGCGCAAGTACCCGCTCGATTCGATCGATGTGGCCGTCGAGCACGACGGCACCCAGGAGCGCCAGGGCCGTTACAAGCTGCGCACGGTGCTGACCCTGCACGGCGACCTGAGCGACGAGCAGCGCGCCGACCTGCTGCGCGTGGCCGGCAAATGCCCCGTTCACAAGCTGATGACCGAAGTTGAGATCAGCGTCGACACCGAACTTGCCGAGCGCGTCTGAGGAGCTTTCCACCATGACTTCCATTCAGCACATCATCGGTCCGCACGTGCGCGACCTGGGCGGTTTCTCAGTCAAGCGCGTGCTGCCCTCGGCGGCGCGCCAGACGGTCGGGCCGTTCATCTTCTTCGATCACATGGGCCCCGTGGATTTCGCCCCGGGCGAGGGCATCGACGTGCGCCCCCACCCGCATATCGGCCTGGCCACCGTCACGTATTTGTTTGACGGCAGCATGGTCCACCGTGACAGCCTTGGCAGCGTGCAGACCATCACGCCCGGTGACGTGAACTGGATGACGGCCGGCAACGGCATCGTCCACTCCGAGCGCTCCTCGCCCGAGGGACGCGAAAAGGGCGCGCGCGTGCATGGCATCCAGACCTGGGTGGCGCTGCCGAAGGATCAGGAAAAGGTGAACGCCAGCTTCGCCCACCACGCCGCCGACACGCTGCCCAAGCTCGAATGCCCTGGCGTGCAGGGCGTGGTCATTGCGGGGGATGCGTTCGGGCTGACGTCGCCCGTGAAGGTGAGTTCGCGCACGTTGTACGTGGCACTGGAACTGGCGGCCGGTGCGTCGCTGGTGATTCCGCCTGAGCATGCAGACCGCGGGCTGTATCTCGTCGACGGCGCCGTCACCATCGACGGCGAGGTGCTCGACCCGCAGCACCTCGCCGTGCTGGAACCCGGCGGCGACGTAACGCTCACCGCGCAGGCATCGTCACGCGTGATGCTGCTGGGCGGCGACCCGACCGACGGCCACCGCCACATCTACTGGAACTTCGTCGCCAGCGACAAGGCCGACATTGAAGACGCCAAGCAGCGCTGGGAGGCCGACGCCTTCGCCCACGTGCCGGGCGAGACGGAGCGCATTCCGCTGCCGTCCAAGTAAGACCGAGCGATCGATCAGGCAGCCTGCGCCGGTCGTGCACACCGCACGATCGCGCGGACCTGCTTGGCGATCGGCTCCGGCACCGGCTGCTCGCCGTTGAGCACCGCTTCAATCCACCGCGCCGTTGCCGCCACGTCCGTCCCCGCAGGCAATTCAGGCGGCGCATCGCTTGACCCTTCCACCGCTTCAATCACGGTTTCGTGTGATCCGTCGTGCAGCCACTCCACCGCGCTGCCGCGCCGAGCATCGGCCACGGTCTCGCCTTCGGTGCCGCGGGCGAGCAGCACATTGGCCGGATGGCGCAGGAAGTAGTCGGTGAGCGTGTCGCGGTATTCCGGGTGCGTGTAGCTCACCAGCCGTAGCGCCTCGTGCGGGGCGTGTCCGCCAATGGGCTGCAGCATCTTCACCACCGTGTGGGCCGAATTGCGCAGGCCGACGATCTCGCGCTTGTCCAGCAGCGACGCCAGCTCGGGCGATAGCACGTCGATCGGCACGTAGGCCAGGCGATCGCTCTCCAGGCGCTCGCGGGCGTCGTCCATGTGTTCGCAGACGGGCCAGCCGAGTGCTTCGAACAGCGCCGCCGTGGTGATGCGGCCGTCGAAGCGGCGGATGCCATGCACCAGCACCGGCACACCTTCGCGCGCCAGCAGCTTGGCCAGCAGCGGCACGAGGTTTGGCTGGCGGCGGGCGCCGTTGTAGCTCGGGATGACGACCGGCAACGCGCGCTCGGGCGTATCCGGTGCCGGCAGCGGCCGGCAGTGCGCATGCGTGGCTTCCAGCATGCCGTCGAGTTCTTCCGGGGTCTCGCCTTTGATGCGGTAGGCCATGAGGATGGCGCCGAGCTGCACGTCGGAGATGCGGCTTTCCAGCATGGCGGTGAAAAGCGCGCGGGCGTCGTGCTTGACCAGGGCGCGGGCGCCGTCTGCGCCGCGGCCGATTTCCTTGATGAAGCGGGCAGCGGGGAAGGGGCCGTTGGCGAAGGCGTCTTCAGTGGCGGTGGCGGGGAGGATGGGGGGAGCGGGCATCAGGATGTGGCGGGGGTGTTTGCTTGGGTTTGATCATAGCGCTGGGGTTTGCGCTGGCGCTAGCGTGGGACGTGGGATGTTCTTTGTTGGTGGTGCATCTCTTATTTCATCCCCTGCCGGGGCTGAGTCACTTTCTTTGTCTTGCCAAAGAAAGTAACCAAAGAAAGGCGCGCCCGAGATGGCGAAAGACTCCTTGAATTTATGTCGCAGGGAGGGGAAGGGAAAAACTCGCTTCGCTCAGACAGTTTCCCTTCCTTTTTCCTCCCTGCAACAGAAATTCAAGGCGCCATCTAGGGCAAGAACTTCAACGGCCACACCGGCGGTGGGCCGGGCGTGGCGATGTGCACGTCGTTGCGTTGGCGCCGGGTGTCACGAACTGATGGCGGCGGGATCCATCCAGATGGCTTCCCAGATGTGGCCGTCCAGGTCGGCCAGGGCGCGGCCGTACATGAATCCCAGGTCCTGCTTCGGGTTGATGTCGGCCGTGCCGCCGCATTTCACTGCTGCATCGTTCATTTGGTCGACGGCGTCTTTGTTGTCGCAGGTCAGGGCGAGCATCACTTCGCTCGACCCGCTTTGCGGGAGCGGGCGGCTGGTGAACGTTTGCCACTTTGCGTGCGTGAGCAGCATCACGAAGATCGACTCGCTCCACACCATGCAGGCGGCCGTGTCATCGGTGAATTGCGGGTTGTTCGCGAAGCCGAGGGCTTCGTAGAAGGCTTTGGATTGCTGCAGGTTTGCGACAGGAAGGTTCACAAAGATCGACTTCGTCATGACAGGTCTCCTTGGTTGAGGGCGAGCACCGCGCTTGCCTGCCTGAACGATACGGGCGCGAAGATCGTAGGCGCATTGACTATTGGTAAGACGCGACCCAGCTCACCCAACACCAAGGGCAATCGCCTTTCTCACACGGCTCAGGCTCTCGGGAGTAATACCAAGCCAGGCGGCGATGTGATGCTGCTTCAGACGCCTGTGCAGATCGGGTTCACTGCTGATGAAATTGCGATAGCGCTTCATGGCGCTGTCGTGGCGGAAGGCGATTTCAACCGGCTCCTTTTCGATGATCCAGTGGCGCTCCATGTAATGGATGTAGAACGCCGCGATATCCGGGAAGCGGGCCATCAACGACCGAAACGCCGCAAATTCGTACTCCAGGACACTGCAGTCTTCGATAGCGGTGATCGTAAATTGGCTCGGTTTGCCAAGCAGCGTCGCACTGACCGAGCCGGCAATCCGGCCCTCCGGAAAGAAGTACTTGATGACCATGTCCCCCTCCGGGCCGACATAGTGCTGGAAGAACAGGCCCTCCAGAACAAAGGCGAACCGCGTCGGCACGTCCCCCGCCACGACAAGCGACTCGTCTCTCCGGTACTGCCGCGGTTGAAGCAGAGCAGCCCACGCCCGCTCCGCCGCCTCCGAGATTTCCGCATAGGTCCGGACCTTCCTGAAGAACGCTTCGGTATCCACTCGATCACTCTCCTGGCTTGGCACAGCGAACCGCCCTGGAGAGAAACGCAGCAGGGCCAAAGCTCGCCCCGCATTTGTACCAGAAGGGCCCTCCACCCACCCAGCAAGAGAACGCAACACCAAGATCAAGCGTCCGGCAACCGAGCCACGAATCAGGGAGCGAAGCGAACCGCCCACCCACAACCCACGCTTGAGCCCACGCCAACGCCCAAATCACGCCGGTTTGGCCGTTGAAGTTCCTGCCCTAGATGGCGCCTTGAATTTCTGGAAGCGGGCGGAAAAAGGAAGGAGGCCTGTCTGAGCGAAGCGAGTTTGCCTCCTTCCCCGCCCGGTTACAGAAATTCAAGGAGTGGGTCGCCATCTCGGGCGCGCCTTTCTTTGCTTACTTTCTTTGGCAGGACAAAGAAAGTGAGTCAGCCCCGGCAGGGGATGAAACAGGGGATGGACCACCAAGTCAAAACAACAAAACCATCCCCCAAGCAATCAGGCAGCCTCCGCCACCGGATGCCTTTGCTTCCGATAAAGAAAATCCAACACCGCCGTCCGGCAAGCGTGATAAGCCGCATCCTCCGCCAACGCCATCCGATCCCGCGGCCGCGGCAAATCCACCGTCAACACTTCGCCAATCGTCGCAGCCGGCCCATTCGTCATCATCACGATGCGATCCGCCAGCAGCACCGCTTCATCCACATCGTGGGTCACCATCACCACCGTGCTGCCGGTCGCCGCCACGATCTTCAGCAGCTCGTCCTGCAGATGGGCCCGCGTGAGCGCATCCAGCGCGCCAAACGGCTCATCCATCAGCAACACCTTCGGCTCCATGGACAACGCTCGCGCAATGCCCACGCGCTGCTTCATCCCGCCCGAGATTTCATGCGGATGCTTCTGCTCGGCATGCGACAAGCCCACCAGCGCCAGCGCCGCATGCGTGCGCTCACGCAGTTGCGCCTTGGTCTCGGTCTTGCCGAAGACCCGCTCGACGGCGAGATACACGTTGTCAAAGCACGTGAGCCACGGCAGCAGCGAGTGGTTCTGAAACACCACCGCGCGATCCGGCCCGGGCCCGGCAATCTCGCGCTCGGCGAGGATCAATCCACCCGTGGTCGGCCGCGTGAGGCCGGCAACGAGATTGAGCAACGTTGATTTGCCGCAGCCCGAGTGCCCGATGAGCGCGATGCACTCACCGCGCGCCACCGTCAGGTCGATGTCGCGCAGGGCGACGAACGAGCCGCGCTTGGTCTTGAACGTCTGCCCGACGTTTTCAATGCGCAGGAATTTGTCTGTCATGGCGCTCCCCCCATTTCCCTTAAACCGCGTCGTACGAGAAGCGCCGCGCAATCGCCAGCAGCGCGTGCTCGAGCAGCAAGCCCACCACGCCAATCACGAAGATGGCGATGACGATGTGCTCGACCTTCAGGTTGTTCCATTCGTCCCACAGCCAGAAGCCGATGCCGACACCGCCGGTCAGCATCTCCGCCGCTACGATCACCAGCCACGCCGTGCCGATCGACAGCCGCACGCCCGTCAGCATGTACGGCAGCACCGCCGGAAACAGTACGCGCGTGAACACTTTCCATTCAGACAGGTTCAGCACACGCGCCACGTTCAGGTAGTCCTGCGGCACGCGCGTCACGCCCACGGCGGTGTTGATGACCATCGGCCAGATCGAGCAGATGAAGATCGCCCAGATGGCCGCCGGGTTGGCCGACTTGAACAGCAGCAGCCCGATCGGCAGCCACGCCAGCGGCGACACCGGCCGCAGCAGGCTGATGATGGGCGAGGCCATCGCATTCAGAAACGCAAAGCGCCCGATGAGGAAGCCCGCAGGAATGCCGATGACCGCCGCCATGCCGAAGCCCGCGCCCACGCGCGCCAGCGATGCGAGCACGTTCCAACCCACGCCCTGGTCATTTGGGCCATTGCGATAGAACGGATCGGCAAACAGCGCGACCGCTGCTTTCCACGTCACCGCTGGTGTCGGCAATGCGGAGATGGCCGTGGCAATGCCCTGCCACGCCAGCACAAACAGAACCAAGCCCAGCACCGGCGGAAAGCCGCGCACCACGGCAGCGACAAACCAGTCGCGCGCAACGAACCGGCGACGTTCAGGGGCGGCGTCGGACTGCACGCCGGACAACGTTTTGACGAGCGTGTTCATGTCGGGCTCCATCGAGGTGAGGGACCGCAATCAGAAATTCGGAAGGCCGGAGGCGTCAGGCTTTCAGCTTGAAGCCGTCCGCATAGGCGGCGGGGTTCTTCGCATCCCACACCACGCCGTCGATCAACTTGGCCGTGCGCATGTCGCTCTTGGGCAGTGGCGTGCCGGTGGCGGTTGCCGCCTGCTTGAAGATGTCGATGCGGTTGACCTGCTTGGCGACGGCCAGGTAATCCGGATGCGCCTTCAGCAGACCCCAGCGCTTGTGCTGCGTGAGGAACCACATGCCGTCCGACAGGTACGGGAAGTTGACCGCGCCGTCGTGGTAGAAGCGCATCGGGTCCGGGTCGTCCCACGTCTTGCCGAGGCCATTGGTGTAGCGGCCGAGCATGCGGTCGAGAATGATGTCCATGTCGGTGTTGACGTAGGACTTGGCGGCGACGGTCTCGGCCGTCTTGCGGCGGTTCGACGCCGACGCATCGATGAACTTGCTTGCCTCCAGCACTGCCGCGGTGAGGGCACGCGCGGTGTTCGGATACTTCTGCACGAACTCGGCCGTGGTGCCGAGCACCTTCTCGGGGTGGTCTTTCCAGATGGCCTGTGTTGTCTCGGCGGTAAAGCCGATGTTGTCTGCAATCGCGCGGGCACCCCACGGCTCGCCCACGCAGTAGCCATCCATGTTGCCCACGCGCATGTTCGCGACCATCTGCGGCGGCGGCACGGTGATCGCCTTCGCCTCCTGCAGCGGGTGGATGCCGTGCGCGGCCAGCCAGTAATACAGCCACATCGCATGCGTGCCGGTCGGGAAGGTCTGCGCGAACACATATTCGCGCTTGTCTTTCGCCATGACGGCCTTCAACGACGCGCCATCCTTGACGCCCGCGTCCTTGAGCTTGGACGACAGCGTGATGGCCTGGCCGTTGTTGTTGAGCGTCATCAGCACGGCCATGTCTTTCTTGGGGCCGCCAATGCCGAGCTGCACGCCGTAGATCAGGCCGTACAGCACGTGCGCCGCATCCAGGTCGCCCGATACCAGCTTGTCGCGCACGCCCGCCCACGAGGCTTCTTTCGACGGCGTGATCTTGATGCCGTATTTCTTGTCGATGCCCAGCGTGGACGCCATGACCACCGAGGCGCAGTCCGTGAGCGGGATAAAGCCCACCTTCAGCTCCGTCTTCTCGGGCGCATCGGAACCGGCGGCCCAGGCGCCGGCGCGCACCAGCGGATCGATCAATGCCACGGCACTGCCTCCTGCAATCGTCGCCGCGGCTTTCATGATGCTGCGGCGCTTCGGGTTGATCGGGTTGACGAGAGCGTCGGTCTTGTCTGGCGCGGCCATCCATGGCTCCAAAGAAAAAGCGTCCCGACGCGCGACCGCCGCCCATCCGGAAGAGGGGCGCGCTGCCGTGCATCGGGACGCCGTTGTCCCGTGCCGGTACCCACGTTGGCACCGGCTTCGCAGCGACACTTGCAAGGGGTATGCCAACTTTGAGCGATGCATGCTGGCGTTCCGACTTCCGATCTTCGCGCGCCGAGCTTTTTTCTCGGCGTTCCGAGCTCAGAGCTCGGCGCATGAGGCTTTTAGCTCGGCGGTCGAGGCTCAGAGCTCGGCGCGTGAGGCTTTTAGCTCGGCGGTCGAGGCTCAGAGCTCGGCGCGTGAGGCTTTTAGCTCGGCGGTTGAGGCTCGGAACTCGGCGGTTGAGGCTCGGAACTCGGCGCGCGAGGCTTTTAGCTCGGCGGTTGAGGTTCGGAACTCGGCGCGCGAGGCTTTTAGCTCGGCAATTGAGGTTCGGAACGCCACGTGTGAGGTGCGGAACGCCGCGCGCGACTGGTGCGTTTCCAGCGCCGGAGTTGTGCGACGCACCAAAACTGGGCGGTGGTCTGACCGCTCAGCCGGCCATCACGTCGATCACGCGTTGGGCGGCTTCCACCAGCTTGATGTTGCGATCCATCGCCATCTTGCGCAGGCGCTTGAAGGCGTCGTCTTCCGACAGGTTCATCTGCTTCATCAACAGGCCCTTGGCGCGCTCGAGCACCTTGCGCTCGGCGAGTTGCGTCTTGGCGGTGTCCAGCTCGGCCCGCAATTCACGCTCGTGTTCGAAGCGGGCATAGGCGACGTCCAGCACGGCTTTCACACGCGTGGGCTTGATCCCGTCGACGATGTAGGCGGTGATGCCGGCGGCAAACGCCGTCTTGATGCGCGTGGCGTCGTCGTTGTCGGTGAAGAGCACGATCGGGCGGGGTGCATGCTGCGTGGCCACGCAGACGTGCTCGATGGTGTCCCGCGCGGCGGATTCGGACGCAACGATCACCATGTCGGGCTGTGTCTCGGCAATGCGCTCGGGCAGCGTCAGGTCGGCGTCCGCCAAGCCGACGTCCACAAAGCCAGCCTCCGCCAGCCCGGCGCGGATCAGCTCGAGATTGATCTGCTCAGCGTCGAGCGGATCACGCACCAGCAGCACGCGCATGGGCGCTGCGGCGGGTGGGGCGGTTGGAATGGGCGGCTTCGTTTGCATGGCGCAAAGTGGGGCAGGGTGCACGGTGCTCATGCAAGAACCGCGCCGACCCGGTGCGGGTGTATCCTCGCAAACTCGTCGGTCGCCGGGGGGCGGTGGCCGCAGTTTCCCACCTGTTCCAATCCGCTTAGTCAGAGGAGACCCGCATGACCGATTTCGTCGTCACCCCGCCCGCCGTCAATGGCATTCCCGTGCGTGGCGGGCAAGGCCAGTTTCCGGTGCGCCGCGTGTATTGCGTCGGCCGCAACTACGCCGCCCATGCACGCGAGATGGGTTCCGACCCCGACCGCGAACCGCCGTTCTTCTTCTGCAAGCCGGCCGACGCCGTGCGCTACATCGCAGACGGCGAGACCGGCCAGTTCGTCTACCCGACTGAAACGAAGGATTGCCACTACGAGATCGAACTCGTGGTCGCCATCGGCACGGGCGGGCGCGACATCGCCGTGGAAACGGCAGCCAACCATATCTACGGTTACGCCATCGGCCTGGACATGACGCGCCGCGACCTGCAGAACGCGGCAAAGAAGGGCGGCCGCCCCTGGGAGACCGGCAAGGCTTTCGACGGCTCGGCGCCCATTGGCCCGATCGTGCCGGCCAAGGATGTGGCGCATCCGGACAAGGGCGCCATCACGCTGTCGGTCAACGGCCGCGAACACCAGCGCGGTGACCTGTCGGACCTGATCTGGTCGGTGCCGGAAACCATTGCGTATCTGTCGCGCCTGTTCGAACTGCGCCCCGGCGACCTGATCTACACCGGCACGCCCGAAGGCGTCGGCCCGGTGGTCGTCGGCGACTTGATGGTTGGCAAGATCGAGGGCGTGGGCGAGCTGCACGTGAAGGTCATCTGATAGACCCGATAGAAGAGTCAGAAGCCATGTCGATCAAGCTGTACAACTATTTCCGCAGCTCGGCGTCGTTCCGTGTGCGCATTGCCCTGGAGATCAAGGGCCTGCCGTACGACTACGCCCCGGTGCACCTGCTCAAGGGCGAGCAACTCGCGCCGGACTTCGTCAAACTGAACCCTGATGCGTTGGTGCCTGTGCTGTGCGACGGCAACGACGTGCTGAACCAGTCGTTGGCGATCGTCGAATACCTGGAAGAGACGCATCCCGAGCCCACGCTGCTGCCGGGCTCGCCGAGCAACCGCGCCCACATCCGTGCGATTGCGCTGGCCATCGCCTGCGAGATCCATCCGCTGAACAATCCGCGCGTGCTGAAGTATCTGAAGAACACGTTCAACGTGGAAGAAGAAGCGCGCAACGACTGGTATCGCCACTGGGTGAAGCTGGGGTTTGCGGCGCTTGAGGCGCGGCTCTCACAGTCGCCGCTGACGGGCGCCTACTGTGTTGGCGACACGCCGACGCTGGCCGACGCGTGCCTCGTGCCGCAGGTGTTCAACGGCAAGCGGTTTGATGTGGCGGTGGAGGATTACCCGACGCTGGCGCGCATCTTTGAGCACTGCATGGCGCAGCAGGCGTTTCAGAGGGCGGCGCCTGCGGCGCAGCCGGATGCGGCGTGATTGAGATGTGGGGCGTCGCGGTGGCGGCGCCTTTTTTTTCCATCGGACATCCAACCCTAGGAACAAAAGTCGGTTCGCTAGTTGTTGATGGAGATGATCTTGATCGTCGGCTTACTTCGGCCTCGTTCCGTGATGCCGCTGATCCAAACCTCGCCGTTCCCGATCATGATGCCCCGGTAGCTCACGAACACATCCTCAAATCGTTGTGCTTCGATCGCGTCCTTCACGCGTTGGTTGAAGATCGACGGGTACTCCTTTCTAAATGCTGCCGGCGTCGCGATGGTGCTTGCTCGGTCTAGAGCATGGACGCGCAAGGGGTATTGGACGAGCCGACTGAGGGCATTCTTGTCATCGCGCTTGGTCGCGTCCTTCAAGCAGTCAAAGAATAGTTTTGCCTCGTCAAAGTCCAAGCCAGCTTGTTCGCTCAATGCTCTACGAAACACATTTTCTGCCGAACGCGATGAAACAGAGAGTGACGTTTCAGCTTGATAGCTCGGCTTGCCGGTGATCACGTGCGGGCAGTTGGCGTACGTTGTGCCGGGTGGCATTGCAAAAGACAGGGCTGTGATTGCTTGCAAATAGAACAAGGGATCGGTGCGCAGTGCCATAGCCACGTTTGGAGGGGGCGTCTTCAGAATTAGTCCGTTGACGACGACGTGGAGTGCTGCTCAGCCCCAGATCTGATACGGGCTGGCTGGATATCAAAATTCTGCCTGTCGATGATCCAGCCACGCCCGTTCTTGCACTGAATCTCGGTGTGGAGATAGACCTTCATGACCACGCTGCGCAGTGGGGTGCATGTGTCGCCGGGCACCAAGGTGAACAAGACCCGGTCTTCGGTGTCCTCTTCTGAGGCATAGACGGAGGTACTTTGCTTCGCTGTCCACACTGCAGCTGCATGTTCTCTTGAGCATGCGGTGGCTACGAGGGCATTCAGTAGAAGCATTGGGACAGAAATCCTCATGGACTCTCCTTGGCGTAAAACCGTTTTTCCTTGACCCGCTTCGAGCGAGACAAACCAACAGCAATGTCTTCGGGGCTCACCATGCCAAAGGCTGACCAACGGGGGTCATAGGCAGCGATCCCCACCAAGTTCAGCACGTCAGCCACATTCGACGAGCAGCTGTTGTCAAGAAGGCTATAACCGTGCTTGACCGGATCTCGACTGGTCACCGCGACTCTGCGTTTGAGTTCGACTTCGATCTTGCTCTTTTCGTCTGGCGATACGCGAAGAACGTAGCCTACGGAGTCGCGAAAGCTCTGTTGGGTGGTCACATATTGTGCATAGGTCTTTTTGGAGTCATAGCCATCGTGCGCACGAGAATATGTAACTCCATTAACGATGATCGCAACATGGCCGAACTGTGATCCGCGACTGATCAGTCTGGAGTCACTTACGATCACCTCAACGCTAGCGGTTTGAGCAAGGACGACAGCTTTGCCCGAAACCTGATGGCGCGCGTCGTGGGGATGATTGGAGCGTTATCGATGGTGCCGCACGGCGTTTCGATCCCGGTCGACACGCAGAGCTTTCCGAAGATCTGTTGCCCCTCACGGTAAAGATCAAGGCTATACCCCTCAGTATGTGGGTCGTCGCTACTCCCCATAGTGCGCTGGTGAGGGAGGAAACCGAGGTGCTGAGCGATCGGCTGCGCTGCAGCTGAAGATGCGCCCATGAAAAAAACGCGGCAAGTAGAAGCCAGCGCATTTAGTGTTGGATCTTATTCGTTGGCCTGGATTCGTATCGCGGTTTGTTTGACTCGTCCTCCAGATTTCGCCTCGAGAAGCCATAACTCCTAAATCTCGAATTGAGAAGAAAGAAAAATCCCGCTGAGAACGTATTTTGCTTTTATATCTGTTTTTTATTCTGCCTCTTTTTTACCATTGCGACATTTCTAAGAGACTTTTAAGGAATGAATTTTGTGCCTTCCTGAGTCCATAGAGGCATTCCTCATAAATCGCAGGATACATAGTTCCATCGGAACTCTTTTCCCATTTTGCGCCCGCGTCTCGTTGTAGCTCGCAAAATTTTTCAGCGTGCGATTGCGAAGTCATGTACTCGTCCAATAGTCGAGCATGAGAATTTCCGTGGGGAATTGATTTAGAAACACTCTTGTAAATTATATCGTTCTCTTTGGTGAGATTAATTCTTGATGCTTGGTAACATTGCGCATCCCCATATCCGCCTCCAAGATGTTTCAGGCAATCGGATTTGTTATCCGAAGCGGAAAAGGCGAAGCCCGATACGGTTACCAAGATTGGCGCGATTATTTTAGTGAGATGCATCATAAACGCCGGTTGTGAAAAGTCGTGCCTCCGAAGCGCGCCTTGCCTGCACACCTCTATTGGTCCCAACGCGATAGCTTGGCAGGAACTTCGCCGTTGCAGGGTAGTCGCCTGTATTGACTTTCTGAATCAACGAGTTTGCTCCTTGCCCGGCGCCGGTATTGTAAACAATGCTAACAAGGGCGTCATATTCATATTGTAGAAGTGGAACATGTACGTCGTTATTGATTCGACGTTCTGCAATTGAAATATCTTTCCTCTTAAATTGTCTGGCTCGCTCTAGGGAAATGATTTGGCCGGCGGATATGTTGTCGGATTCAAGAGCTCTATGTCCGCATCCAACGGTCAAGATTCCCACGTTATCGTAATATGCCTTCAATATGAAACCGTCCGTAACAACGTGTCCTTGAAAGTTAACCCCGTTCAGCACTCCTGATTCCCACACGGCGGTGAAAGATAGTCCTTCATCTGATACTTTCCATGGCTTCGATAATCTCGTTACAGTAACGGGGACGCAGGAATCTGAGGTGTTGTTGGTTATGGAAATGCAAATTGCGTCCGGCATTAAACGCTCTCCCGATGTCCAATGTAAACGGCAATTTTTAGTGAATTATTGGTCTGAATGCGTTCAGTGCGGCCGAACTGATCAGTGGTCCCGTGTTTGATTTTTCCGTTGGGTAGCTTGGCTGTGTAGTACGTATTCGATAGCGGATTGCCCTGGCGATCCTTCAGTAGGAATTGCTCATCGAAGATCGGGAAGTGGGTGCTTGATTGGGGTTGGGCATAGGATGCACTCGTCCGATTCACCGCAACCCGAAACTGATCCGTCGAAGCAATCGCGCGAGGGGGACTGGCGCATTTGCAGAAGATCCACGCACCTTGAATGGCGAGCTGACGGCCGCCCGGAAGCCCAAACGCTGGGTAGGCGTCGTTGACTAGGTAGCCCACGGATTTGCAGGCTGGGCAAGTTGCCAGATCACCTTCCGCAGCCACCTCTTTGCCGTGGAACCGCATTCTGCCGGTGGCAATGATGGCGCCCCCCGTCGTTGTTAAGTCACCATGTCTGAGGCCGGGGCGCATGTCTTCCATGATCGGCCCCCTCAGATCACGCTGTCGGTCGCCGGTTCCGGACGGTACGCCGGGTCAAGCAGGCCGATGATGGGGGCGTCCGCCGGTTCATCGAAAGTCAGGGCCCTGATTGGTGACGAAGCAATGGTGTCGCGGTTGCTCTGTGGGCTGCCAATGATTGCAGCAGGCCGGTCATCGTCCACTAGTGCAATGCCTGCACCCGCAGTAATGACGGCCGTGCTGCCGTCTGGGTAGACAGCTTCATCGCCTACAAGCAAGAGCGTGTGTCCGCCATCACGAATGCTGCTGGAGCCCTGAGCGATTTCGCCGCCGTTGGCTGTCTTCGCGCCGTTGAACGCCGCAACGTAGACCTTACCGGATTGTGTGTCTTGCATCTGCCATCTCCACATGAGAGCACTTCGCTGAAGTGCTTCATTGGAGCAGCGCCAAGCACTGAATCTCAATCAGACAATTCCAATTCGGTGGGTGTTTGAAATCAGCGCAGGGGGCATGCTGATCGGAGGGCTACCAGTTGAGCTTTAATACACGCGATGTGCTGGTAAATGCTGAGCGCCGATAAGTTCGACCGCAAATAGAAACGCCTTGAGCAATTGAGGGCGTTTCTGTGCAACAAAGTTTCCAGGACGTTATCCCAACAACGCGTCAGCAAATTCCCGCGCAGAAAACGGCTGCAGGTCTTCCACCTGCTCACCCACGCCGATGAAATACACCGGCACCGGCCGCTGCCGTGCGATGGCGGCCAGGATGCCACCTTTGGCAGTGCCATCCAGCTTGGTGACGATCAGGCCCGTGAGGCCTAGTGCTTCGTCAAAGGCTTTGACTTGTGCGAGGGCGTTCTGCCCCGTGTTGCCGTCGATCACCAGCAGCGTTTCGTGCGGCGCGGTGGCCATCGCCTTGGCGGTCACGCGGCGCACTTTCTTGAGTTCTTCCATCAGGTGCAACTGCGTCGGCAGGCGGCCGGCGGTGTCGGCCATGACGATGTCGATGCCGCGTGCGCGTGCGGCATTTACTGCATCGAAGATCACCGCGGCGGGGTCGCCCGATTCCTGCGCTACCACCGTGACGTTGTTGCGCTGACCCCAGACCACGAGTTGCTCTCGCGCGGCGGCGCGGAACGTGTCACCCGCGGCCAGCAGCACAGATTGACCGTAGGTCTGGAAGTGCTTGCACAGCTTGCCGATGCTGGTGGTCTTACCGGCGCCGTTCACGCCCGCGATCATGATCACCATCGGCTGTTCGCGGCCGAGCACCATGGTCTTTTCCAAGGGGTGCAGCAGCTCGACCAGCAAGTCGCGCAGGGCGGTCTTCACGCCTTCGGCAGTTTCGATGCGCTGAGCCTTGATGCGGCGGCGCAGTTCGCCCAGCAGGTATTCGGTGGCGTCGACCCCGGCGTCGGCCATCAGCAGCGCGGTCTCCAGTTCTTCGAACAGCGCTTCGTCGACCTTCACGCCAACGAACAGCGTGGTCAGGCCTTTGCTCGTCTTCGACAGTCCGGAGCGCAGGCGTGACATCCAGCCCTTGCGGGCCTGTTCGATCACGGCGGGCGTGGGCACGGTCTCGACATCGTCGGCTTGCACGTCGAATGCAGGCTGCACGGCAGGCGCGTCCGGCACGGCAATGTGAGCCGGGAGGGCAACAGGTACGGGAGCAGGTGCAGCGACGGGCTGGGGGGCCGCAACCGGGGCGGGTACGGGCGCGGGGGTAGGGATCGCAGCCGGGGCAGGTGCCTGCGCGGCTTCAGGCGCCGCTGCGGGCGTGGGTTCGGCGGCCGGTTGGGGCTCTGCCTTGCGCTTCTTCCAGAAACTAAACATCGTAAAAAGGCAGTCTATTTCGCCGTTAGAATCAAGCGTCGAATTTTATCAGACAGCCCTTATGCGCTCTTCCATGCGAATCGTTTCAAACCGGGCTCGGTCGCGAGTCTGGCAATTGGCTGCGGCGGCCCTGGCGGCAGGCCTGCTGGCCGGCCATGTTGGCGCGCAGGAACTTGCTGCTGCGCCCGGGCGCCCGGTGGCTACCGCCAGCGGCGCCAAAATGGGCGCCAGCCAGTCCGACACGCACGAATACAAGCTGCCCAACGGGCTGCAACTGATCGTCAAGGAAGACCACCGTGCTCCCACCGTGGCGCACATGGTCTGGTATCACGCCGGCAGCATCGACGAGCACAACGGCACCACGGGTGTCGCCCACATGCTTGAACACATGATGTTCAAGGGCACGAAAGCTGTTGGCCCCGGCGAGTTCTCCCGCCGCGTGGCAGCGCTGGGCGGCCGTGAAAACGCCATGACCACGCGCGACTTCACGATGTACTTCCAGCAGATCGAGAAGTCGCACTTGGCCGATGTGATGGGGCTTGAAGCCGATCGCATGGCCAATCTCCAGCTGACCGACAAGGAGTTCAAGCCGGAGATGAACGTGGTGAAGGAGGAGCGCCGCATGCGCATCGACGACTCCGCCCGTTCCACCGTCTACGAGCAGATGCTCGCCACGCTGTTCAACGCCGCGCCGTACCGGAACCCGACCATCGGCTGGCCGGGCGACCTCGACACGATGACGGTGCAGGACGCGCAGAACTGGTACCACGCCTGGTACACGCCCAACAACGTCACCGTGATCGTCGCAGGCGATGTGAAACCCGACGAAGTCTTCCGCCTCGCACAGCGTACCTACGGCAAGCTCAAGCCGCATGCACTGCCGCGGCGCTATGCGCAGGAGGAGCCCAAGCAGATCGGCGTGAAGCGCATCTGGGTGAAGGCGCCCGCCGAGAACCCGTACGTTGTGCTGGCATACAAGGTGCCGCGCCTGAACGATGTGGAAAAGGACGTCGATCCGTATGCGCTGGAAGTCCTGTCGGCCGTGCTCGATGGCTATGACAATGCGCGCCTGTCGAGCCAGCTCGTCAAGGGCGAAAAGCGCATCGCCGACGACGTCAATGCCGGCTACGACGGCCTGAACCGCGGCCCCTCGATCTTCCTGATGGACGGCACGCCTGCCGACGGCCATACCACCGCCGAGATCGAACAGGCGCTGCGCGCGCAGATCGAGCGCATCGCCAAGGAGGGCGTGACCGATGCCGAACTGAAGCGGGTGAAGGCGCAAGTTGTGGCCGCGCAGATCTACAAGCGCGACTCGGTCTTCGGTCAGGGCATGGAGATCGGCATGAACGAGATGAGCGGCCTGTCGTGGCGCTCCATCGATCGCCAGCTCGAGAAGATCAAGGCCGTGACGTCGGCGCAGATCCAGCACGTGGCGCAGACGTACTTCAGCGAAGACAACCTCGTCGTCGCCACGCTGCTGCCTCAACCGATCGATCCCAACAAACCGGCGCGCAAGCCTGTTCCGGGCATGCGCGATGAAGGAGGGCTGCGTTGATGCGCGCCATGTCTCTGACCCTGAAGACGGCGCTGGTCGCCATTGTTGCGGCGGCGGCGCAGAGTGCTCTGGCCGCGCTGCCTATCGAGCACTGGACGGCGCCGACCGGCGCGCGCGTGTTCTTCGTGCCGAGCCCGTCGATTCCGATGCTCGATATCAATCTCGACGTGGATGCGGGTTCGCGCTATGAGCCGGCAGCCAAGGTGGGCCTGGCCTCGCTCACAGCGGGCATGCTCGACAAGGGCGTCGCGGCGCAGGGCAACGCGCCCGCCCGCGATGAAGCGGCGATTGCAGATGCGTTCGCCGATGTGGGCGCGAGCTTTGGCGGTGGCGCCGGTGGTGATCGCACGAGCCTGCGCCTGCGCACGCTGTCCGACCCCGTTGAGCGCGGCCCGGCCATCGCGCTGATGACGCAGATCATCTCAGCGCCGACCTTCCCCGACACCGTGCTCGCGCGGGACAAGCAGCGGCTGGTCGCGGCCATCCGCGAATCGCTGACCAAGCCGTCTGTGCTGGCCGAGCGCGCGTTCGGCAAGGCCATCTACGGCACGCATCCATACGGGCAGACCGCTTCGCCGGAAACGGTGGAGAGCATCACGCGTGACGACATCGTGCGCTACTACCAGGCCAACTACACGGCCAAGCGCGCAGTGGTAACGCTGATCGGCGCGATCAGCCGCAAGGAAGCCGAGGCCATCGCCGAGCAGATCACGCGTGGCCTGCCCGCTGACGGTGCCACGCCGCCGGCGCTGCCCGACGTGAAGATGCCGCTGGCGAAGGCGGAGACGATCCGCATACCGCACCCGGCGCAGCAGGCGACGATCATCCTCGGGCAACCGGGCATTGCGCGCGGCGACAAGGATTATTTTCCGCTGCTGGTCGGTAATTACGTGCTCGGTGGTGGCGGTTTCAGTGCGCGCCTGACTAACGAAGTCCGCGAGAAGCGCGGTCTGACGTACAGCATCGGCAGCTACTTTGCGCCGGCCGCGCAGCCCGGTCCGTTCGAGCTGGCGCTGCAGACGCGCAAGGACCAGACCGAAGAAGCGTTGGGCGTCGTGCGTGACACCGTTGCCAAGTTCGTCGCTGACGGCCCGACCGACGCGGAACTGAAGGCCGCCAAGGACAACCTCGTCAACGGTTTCCCGCTGCGCCTGGACAGCAACCGCAAGCTGCTGGACAACGTGGCCAACATCGGCTGGTACAACCTGCCGCTCGACTACCTGGACACGTGGACGCAGCGCATCGCGGCTGTCACGCGTGACCAGGTGCGTGCGGCATTCCAGCGCGCGCTGCAACCGCAGACCATGGCTACGATCGTGGTGGGCGGTCCGGGGAACGTCGCTGCGAACTGACGCACGGTGGCTGAATCCGAAAAACCGGCGGCATCTCCCGCCGGTTTTTGTTTGCGCTGGCACTACAATCGCGCCCATGGCACCTCGTACTTCCAAAGGCCCCAAGGCCAAGACCACCACGTCGCATGCGCGCGCACCGCAGCAGGTGCGCATCATCGGCGGGCAATACAAGCGCACGCCGCTCCCGGTGGTCGACGCCGACGGCTTGCGCCCGACCAGCGACCGCGTCCGCGAAACCGTCTTCAACTGGCTCGGTCAGGATCTGACGGGCTGGCGCTGCGCCGACATCTTTGCCGGCACCGGCGCGCTCGGCTTTGAGGCGGCTTCGCGCGGCGCCGCGCACGTGACGCTCATCGAAAACCATGCCCCGGCCGTGCGCGCGTTGCATGCGATTCGCGACAAGCTCGGCGCACGCATGGTCGACATCGTCTCCGGCGATGCCTTCGCCTGGCTCGCTCGCCAGCCCGATGCCGCGCTCGATGCGGTTTTCATCGATCCGCCGTTTGCACAGGACTGGACGGTGCGCGCACTGGAAGCCGCAACCCGGGTGGTCAAGCCAGGAGGCGTGATCTACGTTGAAGCGTCGCAGCCGTTAGTGGATGTGAGTACTGATTCACATGGCGATCAGCCGGCCGCCGGCATCGCGCTGCCTGCCGATATGGTGCTTCACAAACACCTGCGCGCCGGTGCGGTGCATGCGCATTTGCTGCTCCGCAAAAACGGTTAAACTACGCCGCTCGCAACCGATGCATGAGCATCGAGCGGCACCTGCAACGCGGGTGCGCTCGGCCCGCATCGGTGGCACAGGCGGCAGGCTCGGGACCTGCCGTGCTCGATAACGCAACGGTGTCCGAATGCAGTACCGGCGCGGCCATGTCCCACGCCGACGCTTGCGGATGCTCTTTTCCCCTTGGTGGAGGAACCATGGTGATCGCGGTTTATCCCGGCACTTTCGATCCGTTCACGCGCGGCCACGAAGACCTCGTGCGGCGGGCGTCCAACATCTTCGACGAGCTGATCGTCGGGGTGGCGCAGAGTCCGAACAAGCGGCCATTCTTTGCGCTGGAAGAGCGCATCGAGATCGCCCGTGAAGTGCTCGGCCATTACCCGAACGTGCGGGTCGAAGGCTTTTCTGGTCTTTTGAAGGATTTCGTGCGCAAGAACGGCGCGCGCGTCATCGTGCGGGGCCTGCGTGCCGTGTCGGACTTCGAGTACGAATTCCAGATGGCCGGCATGAACCGCTACCTGCTGCCGGACGTAGAAACCATGTTCCTCACGCCGTCGGATCAATACCAGTTCATCTCGGGCACGTTCGTGCGCGAAATCGCCGTGCTTGGCGGCGATGTGAGCAAATTCGTGTTCCCCTCGGTCGAAAAGTGGCTCAAGGAAAAGACCGGCAAGACGGAAGGGTCGGGGAAATCGGAATAAAATGACGTTTTGGCGAGCGCGGGCTCGCTGGCCATTTCAAGGAAGGCATCATGGCGCTCATAATCACCGATGAGTGCATCAATTGCGACGTATGCGAGCCTGAGTGCCCCAACGGCGCGATTTCGATGGGCCCGGAGATCTACGTGATTGACCCGGGCAAATGTACCGAATGCGTCGGCCACTTTGACGAACCTCAGTGCCAGCAGGTCTGTCCGGTGGATTGCATCCCCAAGGACCCGGCCCATGAGGAAACGCACGAGCAGTTGATGCAGAAGTACACCCAGCTCACCTCAGCACCACCACGGGCGGCGTGAGGAAAAAAAAGAGACGGCTTTGGCCGTCTCTTTGCATTGGTGCCTACCGTTTCGTTGGCAGCCCGTTTACTGGATTGGCAGCAGGTCTTCCGGCCCTTCGTACGCATAGCCCGGCTCGCAGACGATGCGGTAGTGCGGGTAATGCGGACGTGGCGGGCGCGGCACGATGGGTGCGGGCGCCACCGGCGCTTGTGCGAACGGCTTCGGGCCATTGCTAGGTTGGCGCAGCGCGCCAGCGGGCGGTGCGGGAGGTTGGCGAATTACCGGCATCGGCGTCGGATAGGGTTGCGGGTAAGGCGCCGGATACGGCAACGGCCCCACGTAGATGCGATGGCAGTAGCGCACGCCTTCCTGCGCAACCACCACTTTCTGCCGTTGCTCGCGGCGTGCCTGTTCGGCCGCCTGCGCCGCCATCTGGGCTTGGCGAGCGTCTTCCGCCGCCTGCGCTTTGCGGCGCGCGGTTTCCATCTGCTGCACTTCGGCGGCTTCGGCGCTGGCGCGTTCGCGGGCAGCCTTTTGATCGGCGGCGCTGGGCGTGTTGTCGATCATGGGCACGGGCTGCGCGCGCGTACCGCAGGGATGGTCGGAATAGGTCGTCTGGCCGTTCTCGCTGCAGCGATACACCTGCGCTTGCGCCGGCGGGCTGGCCGCCAGGCCGAGCGCCAGACCCGCCAGCACGGCGGCGCGAGAGATCAGTTTGGCAAACGGTGTCATGGCAGTGCCGTCAGTGTCGGCGGATCAGCGCGCTGTGTGCAGGCGCATCATGGCTTTCTCGGCGTTGCCGGCGATCAGCTCGGGTAGCGCATCCAGGCTCTGATCGATGGCGCGGTCGATTAGGTCCTGCTCTTCCTTGCGAGGCGCTTTGAGCACGAAGTTGGCAACGTCATGCTGGCCGGATGGTGACGAGCCCGGCGGCAGCAGATTGCGCGGGTGGCCGATGCCCAGCCGCAGCCGCCAGAACTGTTGCGTGGTCAGGTGTGCGGCAATGTCCTTCAGGCCGTTATGCCCGCCGGAACCGCCACCGAGCTTGAGCTTGACAGCGCCGGGTGGCAAATCCAGTTCGTCATGCACGACTAGGATTTCATCGGGCATTACTTTGTAGAAGCGGGCCAGCGCTACGGTGGCCAGGCCGGAGCGGTTCATGAAGGTTTGCGGCTGCAGCAGCCACACCTCGTTGCCCCAAAGGTTGGCGCGGGCTGCATAGCCGTGAAAGCGCGTCTCGCTGCGCAGCGTCACGTTGCCGATGCGCGCGAGTTGGTCGACCAGCCAGAAGCCGGCGTTGTGTCGTGTCGCCGCATATTCGGCGCCCGGATTGCCGAGGCCGACGATGAGTTTGATCATGCGATTCGTATCAGGTTGAGGTGCAGGAAGCGCCCCTCGATCGTACAAGCATAGCTGCTTTCCGCAGCCTGAAAGCGGTACGGCTCGTCCCGCTCAGGCAGAAAAAAAGCCCGGCGAGACAGGCTCGGCGGGCTTTTTTCGCTCGCACCGAAGTGCGAGGTGCGGCAACTTAGGCTGCCGGCTTGTCTTCGCCTGCAGCAGCAGCGCCTTCTTCGGCGGCAGCGGACTTCTCGCCAGCCGGCACGCTGATGTTGGCAACAGCCGGGTTCTCATCGCCACCGTGGGTGAGGATGGTCACGCCCTTCGGCAGCTTCAGGTCAGCGATGTGCAGGGTCTGGCCGATTTCCAGCGTACCCAGATCCACTTCGATGAACTCCGGCAGGTCGGCCGGCAGGCACGACACTTCAACGTCGTTCAGGATGTGGTTCACGATGCCGTGGCCCAGCTTCACGCCCGGTGCGGTTTCCTGGTTCAGGAAGTGCAGCGGCACCTTGACGTGGATCTTTTCCTTGGCCGACACGCGCTGGAAGTCGACGTGCAGAACCAGTTGCTTGAACGGGTGCAGTTGGAAGTCACGCAGCAGCGCCTTTTCCACCTTGCCAGCCACTTCGATGTCGAGGATCGACGAGTGGAAGGCTTCCTTCTTCAGCGCGTGGTACAGCGCGTTGTGATCGAGTTCGATCAGCTTCGGCTCGGCGCCAGCGCCGTAAATGATGGCCGGGGTTTTGCCGGAATTGCGCAGGCGGCGGCTCGCACCAGTGCCCTGAACGCTACGCTCGAAAGCGACAACTTTCATGATTGCTCCAAACGAAAAAGACGACTCGCGACCAAGCCGTCTGGTGAACGGGGCGCCATATTGCGCCCCGCAGACACCGCAGAAGTGCCGTCTAACCGACGTTTTCTGCAGTAAAGCCTTGAATTATAACAGTAAGCCGCTCGGGTACCGAATTATTCAGCAAACAGCGACATGATCGAATCACCGCGCACGATGCGGGTGAAGGTCTCGGCCAGCAGCGGCGCGGTCGAGAGTTGGCGGATCTTGCCGCACTTGATGGCGTCTTCGCGCAGCGGGATGGTGTCGGTCACGACCACTTCGTCAAGCGCTGAGTCTGCAATGCGGGCAGCTGCGCCGCCCGACAGCACCGGATGCGTGCAATACGAAAACACTTGCTTGGCACCGCGCTCTTTGAGCACCTGCGCGGCTTTGCACAGCGTGCCGCCGGTGTCGATCATGTCGTCCATGATCACGCAGTTGCGGCCGTCGACTTCACCGATGATGTTCATCACCTCAGCCACGTTGGCCTTCGGGCGACGCTTGTCGATGATCGCCAGATCCACGCCGAGTTGCTTGGCTAGTGCACGTGCGCGCACCACGCCACCGACGTCAGGCGACACCACCAGCAGGTCTTCGTAGTTCTTCTTGCGCAGGTCTTCGAGCAGGATCGGCGACGCGTAGATGTTGTCGACCGGGATATCGAAGAAGCCTTGAATTTGGTCAGCGTGGAGGTCCATCGTCAGCACGCGCTCGACGCCGGCGACTTCCAGCATGTTGGCCACGACCTTGGCCGTGATCGCCACACGCGCCGAACGCGGGCGACGGTCCTGGCGGGCATAGCCGAAGTAGGGGATGGCGGCCGTGATGCGGCGGGCAGACGCGCGCTTGAGCGCATCGACCATCACCATCAGTTCCATCAGGTTGTCGTTGGTCGGGGCGCAGGTGGATTGCAAGATGAACACGTGCTTGCCGCGCACGTTCTCCTGGATCTCGACCTGGACTTCACCATCGGAGAATCGGCCGACGAGGGCCTTGCCTAGGGGAATGCCTAGGTGCTTGACGACAGCTTCGGCGAGTTTCGGGTTGGCGTTGCCGGTAAAAACCATCAAGCCTTCGCTGCTCATCGGGGCACCTGTTTTTCGACTTCAGACGCGCCGGTCAGTTAAAGCACCAACCGGGCTATTGCTGGGAACATGAGGAAGAAAATGGCAGGGGCGGAAGGATTCGAACCTACGCATGCCGGAATCAAAATCCGGTGCCTTAACCAGCTTGGCGACGCCCCTACACAACCTATTGGTTACCGCCTCCATTGCAGAAGCGATAACTGCAAACCTTACACAGCAAATCCTGCGAGCGGGTGATGCGTCAGACCTGCCGCATACCGACCTTCCCATTCGGAAGGCACCTGATCCGCTACCGCTTGCGCATGCTCGACGTTGTCGAACGGAGCAAACACGCAGGCACCGGATCCGGTCATTCTTGCCAGAGGGCTGAATTGACGCAGCCAGACAAGTGCTCGGGCGATTTCGCCGTATTTCCTTTCCGCCACCGCTTGCAGATCGTTGCGACCGTAAGCGAAAACAATTTGTTGGTCAGGAAAGTCCGTAATTATGGTGAGTGGCGTATCGCGTGTCAACCCTTCATCGGAAAAAATTGCGGGGGTGGGCACATGCACACGTGGGTGAATCACCACGAAGGCAGCCGGCGGCAGCGTGACGGGCGTGAGTTCTTCGCCGATGCCCTCGGCGAAGGCGTTCTGGCCGAACACAAAGAAGGGCACGTCGGCGCCAAGTTTGAGGCCGATCGCCATCAGTTGCGTGCGTGGCAGATCAAGGCCCCAGAGGCGATTGAGCGCGAGCAGCGTGGTGGCGGCATCAGACGAGCCACCGCCAATGCCACCGCCCATCGGCAGACGTTTTTCGATGGCGATGTCGACGCCGTAGGTGCAGCCCGTTTCCGCTTGCAACAGGCGCGCGGCGCGGATCACGAGGTCATCATCGGCGGGCACGCCCGGAATATCGGTGATGCGCACGAGACGGCCGTCGGTGCGGCGCATGAAATGCAGCGTGTCGCACCAGTCGATCAACTGGAAGACGGTTTGCAGCAGGTGGTAGCCATCGGGCCGGCGGCCGACCACGTGCAGGAAAAGGTTGAGCTTGGCGGGCGCTGGGCAATCACGCAGCTCGAAGGGTGCGGAAGACATGACGAAGCGAGGCGTTACTGGTCGAGCACGAGCCGCACCGAGAGCGGGCCATTGGTGCCCTGCGGGCGGTCAAGATCGAGTCGGCGGATGCTGACCTTGGCGCCGTCGGCGTTATTGCCGTCGTCAGTCCAGGCGACGTAGTGGACAGTCCAGCCGTTCTGCTCGATGGTTTCGGGGCGCGATTGCGCATCACGTGCGACGCGTGCCGGTGTGCCGGGGGCAGGGCGAGCGCGTAGCCAGTCGCGCAGGCCCGAGACCGGCAGCGAAAAGCCGAGCGCATCCTGCATCAGCGTGTCGACTTCGGCGGCGCGGCGCGGCGGCTGGTTCGGCAGTTCGAGCGTGGCGCCCTCGTTGCTCTGGCTGACGATGGCCAGCGTCTGGCCCAGCGGCGACATCAATTCAAGCTGCACGTCGGGCCCGCGCTCACGCCAGAGGAAGCTGCCGACGGCGCTTTGCTCGGCGTTGTTCTGCGTGTAACGGGCGGAGAAGCGACCCTGATAGCGTGTGATGGTGGCATCGGCGTCTTGCGTGCCGGCAAAGAGATCGTTGGCTGGCCGCAAGCTTGTGCAGCCGCTGAAGAGCGCGCAGCCGGCGCCGAGCATCAGCGCGCCAAGCGCGCGCGTGAACCGCATCGCCATCAATTTGCACTCACGGGAACATTGGGCACCGGCTGACCGAAACGGCGCAGCGTGTCGCGCAGCGTGGTGTCGTTCACGTCGAGCTTGGATGCTTCGGTCCAGATCTGGCGCGCGTCGTCCTGCTTGCCCGATTGCCACAGCACTTCGCCCAGGTGCGCGCCGATTTCGGCTTGCGGGGCGGCGGCCCACGCCTTGCGCAGGATGTCTGTGGCGGCGGGCAGATCGCCGCGACGGTATTTGACCCAGCCCAGGCTGTCGGCGATGTAGGGATCATCCGGCGCCAGCGACACGGCTTTCTCCAGCAGCTCCTGCGCTTCCTGCAGGCGCACGTTGCGATCGGCCAGCGAATAGCCGAGCGCGTTGTAGCCGATGGCCTGGCCGGGGCGCAGGTCGATCACCTTGCGCAGCAGCGTTTCCATGTTGTCGTAGTGGCCGTCGTGCTCTTCGAGCATTGCCAGTTGGTACGTGTATTCGACGTTGTCCGGATCGCTCTTGAGCAGCTCGTTGACGCGGGCGCGGGCACGGCCGTAGGCCTTGGCGTCCATCAGCATGCCGATTTCGGCCTGGCGGATGCCATCCATCAGGGCCTGGCGGCGCGGGCCGTCGGGCACGTCTTCGGAATCGGCAACGAGCTCGTCGAAGGTCTGTTGTGCCTCGTCAATGCGACGCAGCTTGCCGAGCAACTGACCTCGCTTGATGCCGGCTGCCAGTGCGGTCTGGCCATCGGCGTCGCCATTGGCGGAACCGGTGATCTTGTCGACCCAGCCCAGCGCGCCAGCGTAGTCGCGCTTTTCCTCGGCCAACTGAGCAAGGCCCTGGTAGCCGGGTTCGGGGCTCAGCGTGGGCGACTTGGCGGTGGCGGCGACGTATTCCTTCAGGTAACGCTCGGCGTCGTCGTACTGGCGCTGTTGCAGGTTCAGCAGGCCCAGGGCAAGCGTGATGCGCGCATCGTTGGGCGCGATCTTCTTGAGCGTTTCGAATTCAGCGCGCGCCTTGTCCTGCTGATTGCGCACGAGGTACATGCGGGCGAGTGCCAAGTGGCCGTCGATGGAGGCTGGTGCTGCTTTCAGGAAGCTGCGCAAGCCGGCGATGGCGGCATCCGGATCGCCGTCGGCACGTAGTTCGGCGGCGAGGATGGCGGCGTCTTCATAACCTGGGCGCAGCTTGAGCGCGGTGTCCAGTTCCGTCAGCGCGCCGGGAACATCCTTGGCGGCAACCTTCGCGCGAGCCAAGGCCAGATGCGTTTCGGGGCGCTGCATGTCATGCGAGGCGATGCGCTGCAGCGCGCCTACGGCGCCCGCCGGATCGCTGCTCTTGGACATCTGTTGCTGCAATTGCAGCAGGGCATCGGCACGCTGGCCGGGCGAGACCTTGTTCAACTGCGCCTGCAGCATCGGCTCGACGTCCGACCACTGGCCCGTCGCCACCAGCAAGAGCTGCTGCACCTGGCGTGCCGGCATGGACGTGGGCGACAGTTCCACCCACAGGCGCGACGCGGTCAGCGCTTGCGCGGGGGAGCGCGTCAGAAACGCGATTTCCGTGGCGCGCTGGGCAAAGCGGGGGTCGCGCGTGTCCTGCGCGAGCGCGAGGTAGGTTCGATATGCCGGCTCGACCAGCCCACGCTGCAGCGACACTTCCGACGCCAGCACGCGGTACATGATGTCTTCAGTGAGCGCGACGCGCGGCAGATCGGTGCGCTCCGAATTTAGCAGGCCGGTGCGCGGGCGCGAGCGTTCAATCTGGATGGCTGCGCGGCCGCCCGTACCGCCTTCCTGTGCCGCCTGGGCAAGGAGCGGGGTGCTGGCAACCGACTGCGACGACCAGGCCGGCAGGCTCGTCAGCCCTCCCGCCACCAGCGCGGCCAGAAGGGCCGTTCGGCTGCGCAGGAATCGCCGCGGGCGTTGCGTCGCGGGCGAACGGGAGAGGGCGTGAGGCATGGTCTCGAAGCTCCGGATGGGGGTTCGGGGCATTGTAGCCTGACCGCTACAATCGCCCGCATCGTAAAAAAGGTTGGAGCAGCACATGGGATGGAGGTTCGATGCCTGAGTTGCCGGAGGTCGAGGTCACTCGCCTGGGTTTGCTACCGCATATTACGGGGCGACGTATCGTGCGCGCGGTGGTGCGCCATCACGGCTTGCGCTGGCCGATCGATCCGGCGTTGCCGGAGTTGCTCGCGGGCCTCACTGTCACGCGCTTGCTGCGCCGGGGTAAATACCTGCTCATCGAATGCATGCCCGCGGTAAGCCAATCCGCAAGCCACGCCGATGCCGAGGCCACAGGCGGCTGGCTGTTGATCCACCTGGGCATGACCGGCACGTTGCGCGTGCTGGAGGCGCCCGTGCCGCCCGGCCCGCACGATCACGTCGATATCGAACTCGCCGACGCAACTGGCGTACCCATCACACTGCGCTATCGGGACCCGCGCCGCTTTGGCGCCGTGCTCTGGCACGCCGGCGACGAAGCCGGCTTGGCCGAACACCCGCTGCTGCGTAATCTCGGCATTGAGCCGTTCGATGCGCGATTCGACGGCGACTGGATGTTTGCCCGCACGCGCGGGCGCCGGGTTGCCATCAAGTCGGCGCTGCTGGCAGGCGATATCGTGGTCGGCGTCGGCAATATCTATTGTTCGGAGAGTCTGTTTCGCGCCGGTATCCGGCCGACCACGGCGGCGGGCCGCATCAGCCGGCCACGCTATGCGGCGCTGGTCGATGCCATTCGCGCCACGCTGGCCGATGCCATCGCACGGGGCGGCAGCACGCTGCGCGATTTTGTCGGGTCAGACGGACAAAGCGGCTACTTCCAGCTCGAAGCCTTCGTGTACGACCGCGCTGGTCTGCCGTGCCGAGTGTGCGGCACGCCGATCCGCCAGATCGTCCAGGGGCAGCGCTCCACTTTCTACTGCCCCACCTGCCAGCGCTGACCGCCCTGCCAGGGGCATCGAAAGCCGCCTGGAGACGTCGCGCTGGAGCGATCTGGTCGTCATTTCGCAAGGTTTTTGAAGTGGGGTGTCTGGCCGCCGATGGCATCCCGCAACACTTGTCTGCCCGGGCTGGAGAACCTTGCGGAAAGTTCGCCCGGAAGCTGGCGGTTCCCTGTATCGTTCCACCTAAATTTGTGCATTTCTGTGCCGTAATTGAGCGGAACAGCGATGTCGAGGGGCGCGCGCATTTTGTTGCGGTCGGGTCGCGCACACAATAAGACAGAACGATGAACAACACACTGAGCACACAGTTCGAGCAGTACAGCGCCTGGCGCGCTTCGGTACTGCAGTCGGTGGGGGAATTCCAAGACTGGCTGCAAGCCCAGGAGCTGTACGACGCGCAGGCTGACATGCGCGCGCAGCGCATCCGCGGCGTCTTGCGCAGCGACAAGCTCAAAGTCGCCTTCATTGCCGAGTTCTCTCGCGGCAAGAGTGAGCTGATCAACGCCATCTTCTTTGCGGACTTTGGCCGCCGCATCTTGCCGTCGTCGGCGGGCCGGACCACGATGTGTCCGACCGAGCTGATGTACGACGAAAGCTATCCGCCGTCGATCCGCCTGCTGCCGATCGAGACGCGTCTGCATGATGCATCGACGGCCGATTTTCGCGATGCGGGCAGCCACTGGTTGTCAGTGCCGCTCGATCCGTCGTCGCCCGAAGGCATGCTCGAAGCGTTCCGCCACGTGGTGGAAACCGTGCGCGTGCCCAAGGAAGAAGCCGAGCAGTTGGGTCTATATAACGACGCCGATCCCGACGCTGCGTTCTCGGTGGATGCCGCAGGCACGGTCGAAGTGTCGAAGTGGCGTCACGCGATCATCAATTTCCCGCACCCGATGCTCAAGCAGGGCCTGGTGATCCTGGATACGCCGGGCCTGAACGCGATTGGTACCGAGCCGGAGCTGACGCTGCGCCTGATTCCGGATGCGCACGTCGTCGTGTTCGTGCTGGCAGCGGATGCCGGCGTGACCAAGAGCGATCTGGAGCTGTGGCGCTCGCACGTGGGCGGTGGCCAGCGCAAAGGCTGCATCGCGGTGCTCAACAAGGTCGATGGCCTGTGGGATCCGCTCAAGTCCGAAGAGGAAGTCGAGAACGAAGTCAGCCGCCAGATTATGACGACGGCGCAGGTGCTCGATATCGATGTCGAGCGCGTGTATCCAGTGTCGGCGCAGAAGGGTCTGGTGGCCAAGGTCAGCCATGACCATGAGTTGCTGGCCAAGAGCCGGCTGCCGGAGCTGGAGTCGGTGCTGTCGGATCAGTTGATTCCGCAGCGTCGCGAGATTGTGACCGAGCAGGTTCAACTGGCGGTGAAGGACATGGCCACCGGCGCGCAGCAACTGCTGCAGATGCGCCGCCGCGACATCGTCGAGCAGTTGTTCGAGTTGCGCGGCCTGCGCGGCAAGAACCACACGATGGTCAAGCACATGCTGATGCGCGTGCAGGGCGAGAAGGAAGAGTTCGAGCAGAGCATCGCCAAGTTCCAGGCGCTGCGTACGGTGTTCGGCCGCCACAGCGCGGAGATCATCAAGAGTGTGCAACTCAAGCAGATTCGCTCGACGATGCGTGAGGCGCGCGAGAAGATGAAGGAGCGCGTGTTCTCGCGCGGCCTGCGCGACGACATGGACAAGCTGTTCGGCCACCTGACCGGCCTTGTGCGCGACGCGGCCAACCGCATCGACCAACTGCACCAGATGGTTGACGGCATGTACAAGAAGTTCAACGCCGAGCACGGTTTCACGCTGTCGCCGCCGCTGCGTTTCCTGGGCACGCGCTACGACGCCGATCTGAAAGAAACGCTGATGCTCGCGCACAACCACTTTGGCGCGTTCAGCTTCCTGACCCGTCCGAAGCCGCAACTCGTGCATGGAGCGTTCTCGACGGTGGCCAGCCGCGTGCTGGATACCTTTCAGGACATGAACCGTGACATCGAGATCTGGCTGAAGTCCGTCATGACACCGCTGGAAGCTCAGGTGCGCGATCACCAGAAGCAACTGCGCAAGCGCGTGGATTCGATCGAGCGCATTCACGAGGCGACCGATACGCTGGAAGCGCGAATCACCGAACTCGAGGCGCTGCTCAATACGCTGGATGAGCGCAGCGGCATGATCGCCCAGTACACCGACCGCATTCTCGCGGCCGGGACGATTCTGGAGCGGCAGTCCGTCGCGGCCTGACGCGTATCGTTGGTCACGGAGAAGGCGCCTGCGGGCGCTTTTTTCGTTCTGGTAGGATCGCCGCCAGCGCGCATCTTCAGCTCGCCGTTTCCTCATCACACGCATGACCGCCACCCCCCGCCGCACGCGCCGCGCCGCGCAACCTGCTGCCGTTCTGCCTTCGCTACCCGATGATTTCGCCGTGCGCGTCGTCGCTTGGCAGCAGCGTCATGGCCGTCACCATTTGCCGTGGCAGAACACGGGCGATGCATATCGCACGTGGCTCTCAGAGATCATGCTGCAGCAGACGCAGGTGAGCGCGGTGCTGGGCTACTACGCACGCTTCATCGAGCGCTTCCCGACCGTGCAGGCGCTGGCCGCTGCGCCGGCAGACGACGTGATGGCAGCGTGGGCCGGCCTCGGCTATTACACGCGCGCGCGCAACTTGCATCGCTGCGCGCAGATCGTGGTGGCGGAGCACGGCGGCATCTTCCCGCGCGATCCCGACGTGCTTGCGACGCTGCCGGGCATCGGCCGCTCGACTGCGGCGGCCATCGCCGCGTTTTCGTACGGCGTGCGCGCGGCCATTCTGGACGGCAACGTCAAACGCGTGTTTGCCCGTGTGTTCGGCATCGACGGTTTTCCTGGCGACAAGCGCGTGGAAGACACCATGTGGCGCGTCGCTGAAACCGTGCTGCCGCCAGCCGAAGGTATTCAGCCGTACACGCAGGGTTTGATGGACCTAGGGGCCACCGTCTGCACGCGTGGCAAACCGGCATGCCTGACGGGCGAACGCGCCTGTCCACTCGAATCGCTATGCGAAGCGCGCAGTACCGATCGCGTGATGGAATTGCCCGTGCCGCGCCCGCGTAAGGCGATACCCGAGCGTGCCGCGACGCTCGTCATCGCGCTGCACGCCGACGCGGTCCTGCTGCAGCGTCGTCCGCAACGCGGTATCTGGGGCGGGTTGTGGTCTTTGCCGCTGGTGGGCGAGATGGACGACGCGCTGGATGAGCATCCGCTGGATGTGGGCACCGTGCGTCGCGCCGCGCAGGTATATGGCGCGGTCTCGACCGTGGAAATGGCAGGCGCGCTCACGCACACCTTCACGCACTTCCGCCTGCATATGCACTTGCTGCGCGCAGAGATCGGCACGCCCGCCGAGCTCGACGACGACTGGCGCTGGGTACCGCTTGCCCAACTCAATTCAGTGGGATTGCCCGCGCCGGTGAAGTTGGCGCTGGAGACGCTGGTGCAGCCAAGCCTGATCTAGCCAACCCGGCCCGGGTTGGCTGATACGGCATCACAGAATGTGATGCTGCTTCATGTAGCGATGGACGATCTCGATGCGCATGCCGGCGTCCATCAGTTCCATCAGCTTCTGCTTGGCCTTGAGTGGCACCGGTAGCAGTTCGCAGAGCCGATTCGCGACCCAGCTCGGGCTGGTCCACTCATAGGGTTCCGCCATCGGGACGTTGCCATCTTCGCGTGATCCGAGTGTGGTGATGATGCGGCGCAGGGCACCCACGCAGTCGTCGAAAAGTTCGCCCTTGCAGTCTTCCACGTCTGCGCCGATGGGCTCGACCGTACCGCGCATGAGGCCGTCGGGCGTAGTCTCGAACGACAGTACCTTGAAGCGCTGCGAGCCGCGCACCTTGATCATCAACAGGCCGAGCTGCTCCATGTCGCATTCGACGATGTGGGCGATGCAGCCCACGTCGACTGGTACGGTCGTGCCGTCTGTGGTGGCCACTTCGTTGCCGCGCTCAATCAGGCAGACGCCGAACGGCGTCTTGTCGCGCAGGCACGTGCGCACCATATCGATGTAGCGGGCTTCGAAAATGCGCAGGGGGAGAAGGCCGCCGGGAAACAGCACCGTATGCAGCGGAAACAGCGACAGCTCGGTGGGCAGCGGCGGCAACGGCGAGAACGGTGAGAGAGCGATGTCTTCTTGCATGGACGGGCTTTCAGCAGACGGCGGCAAGACTTTCGCGTGGCGCCGCGCAAGAAGCCGCATCCAAATGAGGCTGGCCGGCGCGGTGAATGTGTCTGGCGCGCGGTTCAGCCGTCTACGGCCAATTCGCGGTGGCGGACCAACACATTACCATGCGCACGGAAGTACGTGGCAAGCCGTTCTGCGATGTACACGGAACGATGCTGACCGCCCGTGCAGCCGATCGCGACGGTCAAATAGCTGCGGTTGTCGGCGATGAAACTCGGCAGCCACTTTTCGACGTAGGCGCGGATGTCCTCTGCCATCGCAAGCACCATCGGTTGGCTTTGCAGGAAATCGATGACGGGCTGGTCGCGCCCGGTGAGGGGGCGCAGTTGCGTGTCGTAGTACGGGTTGGGCAGCGAACGCACGTCGAAGACGAGATCGGCATCGGTCGGTACGCCATGCTTGAAGCCGAACGATTCGAACATCAACGTGATGTCATGCGGCTCGTCGCTGATGAACTCTTTGATGTACGCGCGCAGGGCGTTCGTGCGCAGCGTGCTGGTGTCGATGCGATGCGCCGGATCGGCCAGCGGGCTGAGCAGCTCCCGCTCCATTTCGATTGCTTCGATGAGCGAGGTGTCTAGGCCCTTGGCGGCCGCTTGCACGTTGGCAGCGGTATCGGGGCGGCCGTTACGGATCGACAGCGGATGCCGGCGGCGCGTCTCGGAATAGCGCTGCACCAGGGCATTCGTGCTTGCTGTCAGAAACAGCATGCGCACGTCGTGTTCCTTGCGCAGCACGGTGACCGTCTCGGGCACCTTGCGCAGCGATTCCCGGCTGCGGATGTCGGTGGCCACGCCCAGATGCGTATAACCCTGGTCCGCCAGATAGCGCGCCAGTTCGGGGATGAACTGCGCGGGCAGGTTGTCGACGCAGTAGTAACCTGCGTCTTCGAGCACGTTCAGGGCGACCGATTTCCCTGAACCCGACATACCGGTGATGAGAATGATCCGCATGCCGCGAGGATAGCATCCCTGTGTTGCAAAGCAGCGACCAACAAAAAAGGCGACCGATCCGGCCGCCTTTTTTCGAGCGAGGTTAAGGGAATGCTCAGCCCTTCGAGAGGCACGCTTTCTGGGCGTTCTTGTACTCGTCGCCCTTCTTGCCCTTGTTGGCCTTGGAGCAGGCTGCCATCTTTTCCTGCTGCGTCATCGGCTTGGCGGCCGCGGCCGGTTTGTCCGACAGGCAGCCTTTCATGAAAGCCTTGCGCTCGTCGCCCTTCTTGCCAGCGGCGTCCATGTTGCATTGCTTCATCTTGTCTTGCTGCGAATTCTTGGCTGCCGGGGCGGCAGCAGGTGCCGCCGGCGCGGCTGCGGGTGCGCTGCCTTGGGCGAAAGCTTGGCCGGCCAGGAACGGGAGCGCCAGGGCGCAAGCGGCAATCAGTTGTTTCATCGTCGTATTCTCCTTGGTACCGTCAGAAGAGCGGGCGAAAACAAGCCGCCGCGCTCGCGATGAACGCCGCCGCGTTGTGTGCTCGGCGCATTCCCTCCCACAACGGGGCGGCCGCACGTCGGGTTGACGTTTCGCAGCGAAAACTAGGGTAAACCGGTCTGAATACGAAACTTTGTGGCGGCTTTGTTAAAGCAGACGACCCTGAGGCGAGTGGGAAGCGGCTTCGGCTTGCATGGCGGCGCGCTGGCGGTCCATGAAGTCGCGCAACGTATCGATGCCGCGCAAGCGCAGGATCGTGTTGCGCACGGCCGCCTCGACCAGCACGGCCAAGTTGCGGCCCGCTGCCACCTGGATCTTCACCATGTGGATCGGCAGACCGAGGACATCGAGGTATTGTGAATCGAGCGGCAGACGCTCGAACTCGCCATCGTTGCGGCGCACGAGCTGCACGATCAGCTTGATCTTCATCTTCCGGCGCACCGCCGTCTCACCGAAGATCGTCTTGATATCGAGCAGGCCCAGCCCGCGCACTTCCAGCAGATTCTGCAGCAGCGGCGGGCAGCGGCCTTCGATAAAGTCCGGCCCGAGGCGAACGAAATCGACCGCGTCATCGGCCACCAGACCGTGACCGCGCGAGATCAGCTCCAGGCCCAATTCGCTTTTGCCCAGGCCCGAATCGCCCATGATCAGCACGCCCATGCCGAGGATGTCGAGAAACACCCCGTGCATCGTCACGCGCGGTGCCGAGATGCGAGACAGATACAAGCGCAGATGGTCAATGACCGCGGCCGATGAAATCGGCGACGTGAACAGCGGCGTGGACGAGCGTGTGCAGCGCAGCTCCAGATCGGGCGGCGGATCCACGCCGTCGGCCACCACCAGAAAGGGTGGCTCCAGCAGGATCAACTCGCCCATCTGGCGCTTGCGGTTTTCTTCCGACAAGCGCTGGTAGTAGGTGATCTCGGGCTTGCCGAGCACCTGTATGCGATTCGGGTGGATGAGGTTCAAGTGCCCGACTAAGTCAGCTGCAGATGTCGCCTCCTTGGCGAAATCCACATCGAACGCGCGGTCCGCGCCCTCCAGGCCGGCGACCCACGACAGCTTTAGATCAGCTGCGTTGTCGTCAAAGATCGATTGGGCGATGACGCCGGTCAGTTCCATAGCAGGGCACAGTGGTGCCGACGGGGCATAGCGCGTTCGCAATCGGTTGCGCTTGCCACCGATCGCGCCGCGATCAGGGCCGCCAGTCGGTCAGTAGCTGATGAATCGCCTCGGGCGACGGCAGGGTGGCGAGGCCTTCGCGCATGTCACGGTCGGACAGCAGCTGGGCGATTTCAGAGAGGATTTCCAGATGCTGCTGGGTGGCCTGTTCGGGCACCAGCAGAAAGATCAGCAGTGAGACAGGTTTGCCGTCCGGCGACTCAAAAGGCACCGGTTCGGATAGGCGCATGAAGGCTGCCAGCGGTTGTTTGAGCCCCTTGATGCGGCCATGCGGGATCGCCACGCCGGCGCCCAGACCCGTGGATCCAAGCGACTCGCGCGCGAACAGGTTGTCGGTGACGACTGCGCGCGTCACGCCGTGGTTGTTCTCGAACAGCAGGCCAGCCTGTTCAAATACCCGCTTCTTGCTGGTTACGCTGACGTCGAGGGCAATGTTCCCGGGCGGCAGCAGTTTGGCCAAGCGATTCATGTGCAATGCGTGAAATGAGCGGCGTCCTTCTGCACCAAAATGGCGCGCGGACAATGAGGTCATTATAGACCACGTGCCGCGCAGCTTTGTGCGGTGCACCAGCGGTGCACCACGCAGGGCAGAGAGGCGAATCCCCCAGGGCTGCGATCAGCCGGTGCCGGCACTGTGCGCACGGCATCGACCCTGTTTTAGCCAGCATCGCGCCAAAAGCCGCGCCACGCCAGCATTCATACTTTCGTCAGATTTTAGCCCGACTTAAATCCGTTGCAATCGGATTCGTCACGAATGCACCACGGCATAAAAAAACCGCGCCAACTCGGGGCGCGGTTTTTGCGGTGCCGTCCTGCTATTGCTGCATCTGCACGGCCTGGAAGGCTTGGTGCTTCATGCTGTCACGATCGTGCCCCTGCACGCGGTCCTTGTACTTGATCACTTGCCTGTCCAGTTTATCGACGAGTAGGTCGATGGCCGCATAAAGATCTTCATGGTGTGATTCGACGAAGACGTCCTTACCCTTGAGGTGCAAGTTGATTTCCGCGTACTGACGCCGATCCTTCTCCTTGTGGTTATCGACCGATAGCAACACGCTGACGCCAATCACCTGATCGAAGTGCCTGATCACACGCTCCAGTTTCGTTTCCACGTACTCACGCAAAGCGGGCGTGATGTCCAGGTGGTGTCCACTGAGTTTGAAGTTCATAGCGGTTCTCCTTCTCAAGATGAGCCGCACCGGAACTGCCCGCGATGCGGCTATAAAGACTTGCGCAAATTCACTGCAGGGATCTTGAGGGCTTCGCGGTATTTGGCCACCGTCCGACGGGCCACCACGAATCCTTGTTCGCCTAACAGCTCGGCAATTCTGCTATCGGACAGAGGATTCTTCGGGTCTTCGGCTCCTACAAGTTGCTTGATGAGCGCGCGTATCGCAGTGGATGACGCGGCCCCGCCGGTTTCCGTCGATACATGGCTGCCGAAGAAGTACTTCAACTCGAACGTCCCCATCGGGGTCGCCATGTATTTGTTGGTCGTCACACGGGAGATCGTGGACTCGTGTAGACCCAGTGTATCGGCTATTTCCCGCAAAACCAAGGGGCGCATGGCGATTTCGCCGTGCGTGAAGAAGCTCTTTTGACGCTCGACAATGGCTTGCGAGACACGCAGGATCGTATCGAAGCGCTGCTGAATGTTCTTGATCAGCCAACGTGCTTCCTGCAGCTTCTGCTGCAGATTGGCGGCGCCCGATTCACCGCGGCTGCTGCGCAGGATTTGCGCGTACATGTCGTTGATGCGCAGGCGCGGCATGACGTCGGGGTTCAGTTGCGCCATCCAGCCTGCGCTGGTCTTGCGCACGATCACGTCGGGCACCACGAAATCCGCTTCAGCACGCCCGAATGCATGACCCGGAAACGGTGCCAGCGAACGAATCAGCTCATGCGCTGCCTTCAGCGCGGGCTCGTCGACGGACAGCGCTTTCTTCAGGCGTGTGTAGTCTCGCGCGGCCAGCAGTTCGAGATGCTGATTGACGATGGTGAGCGCCAGCGCCTTCGCGGGCGAATCGAGCCGATGCAATTGCAGTGACAGGCATTCAGCAGCTGAACGCGCGCCGACGCCAGGCGGGTCGAAGCTCTGCAGCATGCGCAGCGTGGCTTGCAGTTCGTCGAGTTCGACTTCAAGTTCGGCAGGCAGATCGGCGAGGATTTCGTCGAGCGTGCCAGAGAGGTAGCCTTCGTCGTCGAGGGATTCGATCAGGAAGATGACGAGGCCCTTGTCTCGCATGGACAGCTTGAGCGGCGCGAGTTGTTCCATGAGGAATTCGCGCAGACTTTGCTCGGCCTCACGTAACTGCAGCGGGGCGCGGTCGTCTTCGTCGGATTGCGGTTTGCGGGCGAAGTCGTCAAGGCTCCAGTCGGAGCGGTCGGAGCCGTAATCGCTGTCGAAATCGGCGCCGCTGTCGTGACCGTTTTCGTAGCTGTTTTCCGAGCTGTCGCCGCTGTCGGCACCGTTGGGTACGGGCGGGGGTGATTCGGTGGGCAGGGGTGTGGCGCTGTTGCTTTGCAGCGCGTTCACGGAGCCGTCTGCTCCAATGCGCGCAGAGGTGTCGAGCCACTCGTTTTCCCGCTCCAGCAGCGGGTTTTCGGTCAAGGCCTGCTCAACTTCCTGCTGCAGTTCGATGGTCGACAACTGCAGCAGTCTGATCGATTGCTGCAACTGCGGCGTAAGCGCGAGATGCTGAGAGAGGCGGAGCTGGAGCGACTGTTTCATGCGGGCTATTCTATGCCCAACACTCGGCCGATGGAACGGATTTTGCTTTAAGGTGCGGCTTTGCCACGTCCTTAAGGCGTAAGCGTGCGTCGTGGCTTACATCCGGAAGTTATCGCCCAGATACACCTTGCGTACATCCTCGTTTTCGATAATCTGCTCCGGCATGCCCGCGGCCAGCACGGTGCCTTCGCTGATGATGTAGGCGTGATCGCAGATGCCCAGCGTTTCTCGCACGTTGTGATCGGTAATCAGCACGCCGATGTTGCGGTCTTTCAAGAAGCTGACGATGCGTTGAATCTCGCCTACCGCGATTGGATCGACACCGGCAAACGGTTCATCGAGCAGGATGAAGCGTGGCGATGAGGCCAGCGCGCGGGCAATCTCCACACGGCGGCGTTCACCACCCGAGAGCGACAGTGCGGGGTTGTCGCGCAGGTGGGCGATCTGCAAGTCGTCGAGCAGGCCGTCGAGGCGACGGTTGACTTCGTCTTGCGAAAGCTTCCTGCCGTCCTGCTCCTGCAGCTCGAGCACCGCGCGGATGTTTTCCTGCACGTTGAGCTTGCGGAACACCGACGCTTCCTGCGGCAAATACGACAGGCCCATGCGCGCGCGCTGGTGGATCGGCAGGCGGCTGATGTGTTCGCCGTCGAGCACGATGTCGCCGGCGTCCAGCGCCACCAGGCCGACGATCATGTAAAACGAAGTCGTCTTACCCGCTCCGTTGGGGCCGAGCAGGCCGACCACCTCGCCGCTTTTCACGTCAAGCGACACGTCCTTGACCACCGTGCGCGTGCCGTAGCGCTTCTTCAGATGGCGGACGACCAGCGTGCTGGAAGTCGTGGCCTGCGGCGCTGCAGTTTTGGGGGCGAGGGTGGTGGCAGACATAAGCGAAACAGAAAAGACAGGCGGTGCGGATCAGGGCTTGGCGGCCGGGGTAGATGCTGGCGCGGCAGGCGTGCTTGTGCGCGGTGCGAGAACGGCGCGCACGCGGCCCGACGGGTTGGCCGAGGTGGCGTTTTCCGCGCCGCCGGAGGCCGTGTAGAACTCCTTCTGACCGTCGTACGTGATGACGGCGCCGCGGATCTCGTCGAGCTGCGTTGCGCCTTGCAGGCGCTCCATGCGTGCACGGGTGATCAGCTTGGAAATCTCTTGTTTGCCGTCGTATTCGATGCGCTCGCCCCAACCCTGGATGTATTCGTCGACGTTGTCGCGCTTCTGGCGAATGAAGGCGAGATTGCCGGGCTTGGACGTGGCGACGGCGTAGTTGTAGCCCTCGGGGTCGGTGCGCAGATCGGCCTGATCGGAGCGCAGCACCATGGTGCCCTTGGTCAGCACCACGTTGCCGGTCAAGTGATAGACCTGCTTCAGATCGTCGTAGCTGGCGTTGTCGGCTTCAAGGACGAGCGGCTTGTCGCGGTCGGCGCGCTCAGCGTGCGCGGGCAGGGCCGGGAGCAGCAGCGCAGCGACAACGGCGAGGCCGGCAGCACGGAGGGAATCAGTCATGGGGATCACGTCGGAGAAGGGCGCGGTCGGTGGGCGTTGTCAGGTGTCGGGGGCAGAGTTTACTGCTTCGGCGCCCCCAGCCCTTCGATTCGGCCGCGCACATTGCCCAGCAATTGTACTTGCCGCGTCACGTTATTGAAGGTGAGGCCGTTGGCGTTCATGATCGACGGCCCACGGTGCAGCTCGACGGGCTTGTCGGTGCGCACGATGTCGTCGTTGAGCAGCACCTGGAAGTAGGTCGAATCGGCCGTCATCAGTGGGTCCTGGCGGGCGTCGGGTCCCTGCGCGCGGATGACCTTGGCGTTGTTGTAGAGATCGATGATGGTGCCGTCGCCGTTCATCTTGCCCAGGTCCGCACGGGCGGTGACCTGGGGGCGGTCGGGCGCATATACGCGCAGCGCGGGATACGTGACGTCGTAGGTCAGGTCGTCCTCATAGTGATTCATGTGGACGCCGGTGAAGCGGTACTTGGTCGTGCCGGTCTCGTCCAGCGCCGTAGCCGAGATGCCGTCCATGGTGTAGTCGGCGATGTGGCGTTTGGGCTGGGTGGCGGTTTCGTCGGTTTGTGGCGTGTTGACCTGCACGAGCAGGAACGTGACGCCACAGACAATCGCCATCAGCAGGATCGGCAGCCCGCGCAGCATGACTTGCAGCACGGTGGAGACGAGGCGTTGGGAGCGTTCGCTGGCCATGGAGTCAGAAGGTTTGCGGGGCTTGCAGCAATTGCGCGAGCAGGGCGTCGTAGGCGCCTTGGGCCTTGAGGATCAGGTCGGCGACTTCACGCACGGCGCCTCGCCCGCCCGTAGCCTGGGCCACGTAATGGGCGCGGCTGCGCAGTTCGGCATGGGCCTGGGCGGGGCAGGCGGTAAAGCCCACCATCGTCATCACCGGCAGGTCGGGCCAGTCGTCGCCCATGTAGCCGGCGTCTGTGGCCTCAAGTTGCGTGGCCGCCAACAGGTGGGCAAACGCCTCGCGCTTGTCGGCTACGCCTTGGTACAGATGTTCGATGCCGAGTTCCCCGGCGCGCCAGGCGACGATTTCGGATTGCCGTCCGGTAATGATGGCCGGCGTGACGCCGGCCTGTGCCAGAAGCTTGATGCCGTGGCCGTCGAGCGTGTCGAACGCCTTGCTGATTTCTCCCTCGGGGCCCACGAGCAGGCGGCCGTCGGTCAGCACGCCATCCACATCGAACACCATCAGGCGCACACGCGCGGCACGTTCCATTGCCTGCGGAAAGCGTGCGTCGATGTTGCTGTGGACAGGATCGGCCGGGGTGGTCATCAGTGGCGTGGGCGGGTCAGATGACCTTGGCCCGCGTCAGGTCGTGGATGTGCAGCGCGCCGACCAGCAGGCCGGCGGCATCGACCACCAGCAACTGGTTGATGCGGTGCGTTTCCATGACTTCGACGGCTTCGACGGCGAGCTGGTCGGGGCCGACCGAGCGCGGGTTGCGGTGCATGACCTCGTGGATGGGCACCGTGCGCCAGTCGCGCGGGGTTTCGAGCAGGCGGCGCAGGTCGCCGTCGGTGAAGACGCCCACGGCGTGGCCATCGGCATCGACCACGGCGGTCATCGCCATGCCCTTGCGGGTGATTTCCATCAGCGCCTGCGACAGCGGCGTGTCTTGGTCCACGCGGGGGATGGCGTCGCCGGCGCGCATGACGTCACGCACGTGCGTTAGCAGCTTGCGGCCAAGCGATCCGCCCGGATGCGAGCGTGCGAAGTCTTCTGCACCGAAGCCGCGTGCGTCGAGCACGGCCACGGCCAGCGCATCGCCCAGCGCGATCTGCGCCGTGGTGCTGGCGGTGGGAGCAAGGTTCAGCGGGCAGGCTTCGACATCGACATGCGAGTTGAGCACCACGTCGGCGTGCTTGCCGAGCGAGGACTCCGGGTTGCCCGTGACGGCGATCAGCTTGGCGCCCATCCGCTTGACCAGCGGCAGGATGACGTTCAGCTCCGACACTTCGCCGGAATTGGAAAAGCCGATGAAAACGTCGTCGCGGGTGACCATGCCGAGATCGCCATGGCTGGCTTCGGCCGGGTGCACGAAGAACGCCGGCGTGCCGGTCGAGGCCAGCGTGGCGGCAATCTTGCGCGCCACGTGGCCCGATTTGCCCATGCCAGACACGACGACGCGGCCGGTGCAGCCGAGCACCATTTCGACCGCGCGCGCAAAGTCGGCGGACACCTGGGTTTTGAGACCGAGTACGGCTTGCGCTTCGATGTCGAAGGTTTGCTGCGCCAGCGCAAGCGCTCGGTCCGGATTGAAATTCGCTATCATGGCGGCGAAGTATAACAACGATTGACATAGTCCTCGGCCGCTGGTGGCGCATTGGGACTTGACTTGCGGGGAGTGGGCGGAGCGTGCGGGCGCTCCGTTTTGCTGCGCCGCGGCATTCGGCTTCCAAATCACTTTCTTCCCGTCGCCACGCCGTCATTTTTTGCTCTGCGGCGTCTCGCGTATCGCGTTCTTCGTTTACATCCTGGCATCGGTCTTGCAGCGCCTGCGTGCTCGCTTGCGCACGCACCGTCTTGATGCGCGGCATCCGGCCCTCCTGTCCAACCCCTTTCGATTGGTTTTTTCGCGTCGCATGCATTCGCCGCTGGAACTCACCCTCGTGTTGTTGGCCGCCGCCGTGATCGGCGTGGTGCTGTTCCGCATGCTGCAGTTGCCGCCGATGCTGGCCTACCTGGTGGTGGGTGTGCTGATTGGGCCGAAGGCGACGGGGCTGGAGTCCGATTCTGCTCAGACCCGCTACCTGGCTGAGTTCGGGGTGGTGTTCTTGATGTTCTCGATCGGCCTGGAGTTCAACCTCTCCAAGCTTCGTTCGATGCGACGGCTGGTGCTGGGCCTTGGCGCGTCACAGGTGGTGCTGACCGTGCTGCTGACGATTCCGGTATCGATGCTGCTTTCGCGCTGGTACCCGCTGTCGTGGCAGGCGGGGCTGGCGCTGGGCGGCGCGTTGGCGATGTCGTCCACGGCCATCGTGTCGAAAATGCTGGCCGAGCGCCTGCAACTGGAAACCGAGCACGGCCGCAACATCATCAGCGTGCTACTGTTCCAGGATCTGGCTGTGGTGCTGCTGCTCATCGTGGTGCCGTCATTGGGCAAGAATCCGAGCGACCTGGTTCTGACGCTGTCGATTGCAGCTCTGAAGATCACCGTTGCGCTGGTGCTGATCCTGTTCCTGGGGCAGAAGCTGCTGTCGCGCTGGTTCCACCTGGTGGCGGCGCGGCGCTCGCAGGAGCTGTTCATGCTGAACCTGCTGCTGGTCACGCTGGGCATGGCGGCGCTGACCGAGCGGCTGGGCTTGTCGATGGCGCTGGGGGCATTTCTGGCCGGCATGCTGGTGTCGGAAACGCCGTACAAGCTGCAGGTGGAAGAAGACATCAAGCCGTTCCGGGATGTGCTGCTGGGGCTGTTCTTCGTGACGGTCGGCATGCTGCTGGACCCGCGCGTGGTCTTCGAGCACTGGGCGCTGGTGCTGGGCCTGGTGATGGCGCCGGTGCTGTTCAAATTCGTGCTGATTGCGCTGCTGGCGCGGGCCTTCGGTTCCGGTGGCGGTGCGGCGATCCGTACGGCTCTCGGGCTGGCGCAGGCCGGTGAATTCGGCTTCGTGCTGCTCAACCAGATTGACGGGATGAAACTGATCGACCCGTTGCTCGGCCAAGCGATCCTGGCGGCGATGCTGCTGTCGATGCTGCTGGCGCCGTTCCTGATTCAGTACAGCGACGTGATTGCCATGCGGCTGTCGCGCACGGACTGGCTGATGCAATCGCTGGCAATGACGAAGATTGCCGCGCAGAGCATCGCCACCGAGCGCCACGTCATCATCTGCGGCTACGGGCGCAGCGGGCAGAACCTGGCGCACATGGTGGAGCAGGAAGGCATCGGCTATGTCGCGCTCGACCTGGACCCCGACCGCGTGCGCGAGGCTGCGGCCGCGGGCGAGCATGTCGTCTATGGCGATGCGGCGCGGCGCGAGTCGCTGGTGGCTGCCGGTATCCACCGTGCAGCGGCGGTCGCCATTACGTATGCCGATACGGCGTCCGCGTTGAAGGTGCTGCACCACGTGCAGGCGCTGGAGCCGACCCTGCCCGTGATTGTGCGCACCATCGACGATGCCGACCTGGATCGCCTGCAGCAAGCCGGCGCCACCGAGGTTGTCCCCGAGATCATTGAAGGTAGCCTGATGCTGGCCTCGCATGCGCTGGTGCTGCTGGGCGTGCCGCTGCGCCGCGTGGTGCGCCGCGCGCAGGAGATGCGTGACGCACGTTACAGCCTGCTGCGCGGCTACTTCCATGGTCAGGACGACGAGGAAGACATGCTGGAGCGCGACGCCGTGCGCCTGCATTCGGTGCCTTTGGCCAAAGGCTCGCCTGCCATCGGCCACAAGCTCGGCACGATGGGGCTGGAGACGTTCAAGACCTCGGTCACGGCGATCCGGCGCCAGGGCATTCGCGCGCTCGATCCTGATCCAGACACCGTGCTGGAGCTGGGCGATATCGTTGTGCTGCGCGGCACCCCCGAGGGGCTGCAGATGGCGGAGGAGCGGCTCTCGCCGCGTTGATGCCAGCGCTTATTTGATGAACGTTTCCAGCAGCGGCCCGCGCGAGCGGCGCGGCGGCGGGGCATCCGCCATGTTGGCCGGCAGGCCGTCCAGCACCGCCGCGGCATCGAGCGAGCTGATCGACACCCGTGTATCAGCCGGAATGCGCCCTTCCTGCTGCAGCATCAGATAGCGCAGGCAGCAGACGCGCAGGAACGACGCGAAGTTCGCCACCTCGCCGCGACGCTCAAACAACTCGTCATAGAGCTTGCTGATGAGCTGGTTGACCGTCAGGCCATCACGCTGGCCAATCTCTTCGAGCACCTCCCAGAACAGGCACTCCAGCCGCACGCTGGTCGCCACGCCGTGCAGGCGTAGCGAACGCGCGAGGCTGTCGTAGGAATGGGGATTGGCGCGGATGAAGATTTCGCACATGGCCGGGGGCTCCTGGGGCGCCCGGCGTGCGGGCAACCGGATCAGTGTAGAACCCGCGTGCCCAGGACTTCAAGAAACTGTGCCAACCACGCCGGATGTGCCGGCCACGCGGGCGCTGTGACCAGCTTGCCGTCGGTGTGGGCCTGGTCGACGGGGATGTCCTGGAACGTGCCGCCTGCCGCCGTGACTTCCGGTCCACATGCCGGATATGCCGAGCACGCCTTGCCTTCCAGCACACCCGCCGCCGACAGCAACTGCGCACCGTGGCAGATGGCCGCGATGGGTTTGTCCGCATGGGCGAAGTGCCGCACGACGTCGAGCACGCGGGCGTTCAGCCGCAGGTATTCGGGCGCGCGGCCGCCGGGCACGACAAGTGCGTCATACGTTGCCGGGTCGATGTCGGCGAAGGTGGCGTTGACCGTGAACCGATGGCCGGGTTTTTCGGAGTACGTCTGCGCGCCTTCGAAATCGTGAACGGCGGTCGCGACGGAATCGCCAGCGCGCTTGTCCGGACAGACGGCGTGCACCGTGTGGCCGACCATCTGCAGCGCCTGGAAGGGGACCATGACTTCGTAGTCCTCCACGTAGTCGCCGACCAGCATCAGAATTTTCTTTGCCATCGCCGTGTCTCCTGTATGGTTTGGGTTTGCCCATTGTGGTTCGGCGCCATTCGGCCCGGGTGGTAGCCCATTACCGCAGACCACGTTCCTGCTTTCCTGTTTTTGCCATGAACCAAGTTCCTCCTCACCAGGCGGCACTGCTCACGCCGTCGTCCATTCCCGCTTCCACCGAACTGGGCGATGTATCGCGCTACCTGCGCGACCGCATCCGCACGGTGCCGGATTGGCCGCAGGCCGGGGTGATGTTTCGCGACATCACGCCGCTGCTGCAGGACCCGAAGAGCCTGCGCGTGCTGGTGGATGTGTTCGTCCATCGCTACATGGGGCAGGGGCTGAATCTGGTGGCAGGCATCGATGCGCGTGGATTCATCCTTGGCTCGATCGTGGCGTATGAGCTGAACCTCGGCTTTGTGCCGATCCGCAAGAAAGGCAAACTGCCCTTCAACACGGTGGCCGAGGAGTACATGCTCGAATACGGCAGCGCGACGGTGGAAATCCATGCCGATGCCTGCAAGCCAGGCGATCGCGTCCTGTTGATCGACGACCTGATTGCCACCGGCGGCACCATGATGGCCGGCAAGCGCCTGCTTGAACGGCTGGGCGCGACGGTGGTGGAGGGCGCGGCGATTGTCGACCTGCCCGAGCTGGGCGGCTCACAACTGCTGATCGAGGGCGGGCTGCCGCTCTTCACGGTCTGCCGCTTTGATGGACACTGAGCGGCCACCCGCTGCCTATGCGTGATGCGCCAGTCGCATACACTCATGTGACAAAAATATGACGCACTACTGCCACGCGCAGTAGCATGATCCTTTCCACTTCCCCTGCGCCCCCCGGGAGACGTCGATGCCTCACGTATTGCTCTTCCTGCTGACTTCGATTGCCATCACGGTGATGCCCGGGCCGGACAACCTGCAAGTGATTGCGCGCGGCGCAAGCCAGGGCCGTAAAGCGGGTCTGTCGGCGGCGGCGGGATTTGCGTCGGGCTGCCTGTTTCATACGACGCTGGCGGCCCTTGGGCTGGCTGCAGTGCTGCAATCGTCCCCTGTGGCGTTCCAGGCGATCCGCTGGCTGGGCGCGGCGTATCTGATCTGGCTGGGCATTCAGGCACTGCGCAGCAAGGGAGGCATCGGCCTGAATCATGCTGGCGCGCAGGCGGCGCCCGACCTGTGGCAGGTATATCGCCAGAGCGTTTTTGCCAATTTGCTCAACCCGAAGGTGACGTTGTTCTTCGTGGTGTTCCTGCCGCAGTTTGTCGATGCGCAGGCCGGCCATGCGGCGCTGCAGATGTTGCTGCTGGGCGGCGTGTTCATGGCGCAGACCATCGTTGTGTTCAGCATCTACGGTTGGTGCGCGGCCGCGCTGGGCGGTTGGATGCGCCGCACGCCGCGTGCCTCGCTGTGGCTCGACCGGGTGAGCGGCTGCATTTTCATCGGGCTGGGCCTGCGGGTGGCTCTGACTAAATAAGCAAGACTGCACGGCAACAATGATCACCCTGCTTAAGCTGCTTTCTGGCGTCGCCCTGTTGGTATGGGGCACGCAGACCGTCAAAGTTGGCATGTTGCGCCTCTACGGCGCGGACTTGCGCCGCCTGTTGTCACGCAGCGTGTCGAATCGGTTCTCTGCGCTGCTGGCCGGCATTGGCGTGACGTGTCTGGTGCAGAGCAGTAACGCGACGGCCACCATCGTCGGCGCCTTTGTTGCGCAAGGGCTGATGGGTGTGTCGTCGGCGCTGGCGATCCTGCTGGGTGCCAACGTGGGCACCGCCATCATGGCGCAGATATTTGCGCTGGATTTGTCGTGGCTGTCGCCGCTGCTGATCTTCTTTGGCGTGATCCTGCATCTGTCGCGCAAGGGCAGTGCAGTGGGGCATTTTGGGCGGGTGCTGATCGGCCTGGGCCTGATCATGATGGCGCTGGAGCTGATCTCGATCGCGTCGAGCCCGATGGTGGAAGCCAATGCGCTGCGTGTGCTGCTGGGCTCCATCTCGTCAGACACCGGCCTGAACATGCTGATTGGCGCGGTGCTCACGCTGCTGTGCTATTCGAGTCTGGCTGTCGTGCTGTTCTGCGCGACGCTGGCAGCGTCGGCTGCGGTGTCGGTCAAGGTGGCCTTTGCGATTGTGCTGGGCGCAAACATCGGCAGTGCCGTGGCCGCGTTGGCGACCACGCCGTCATCGAGTCAGGCCGCGCGCCGCGCAACGCTCGGAAACCTGCTTTCGCGCATGCTGGGCGCCGCGCTGGCGCTGCCGTTCCTGGACAAGCTGGCGGAGTGGGCGCCGCACGCGGGCGTCGCGCCACAGCACGTGGTCGTGGCGTTTCATGTGGTGTTCAACGTGGCGCTGGCGGTGCTGCTGATCGGTTTTACCGATACGATGGCGCGCCTGTGCGCGCGCATCCTGCCGGGCGGCGCGCATATCGACGATCTCGTTGCGCCGCGCTACCTCGATCCTTCTGCGCTGGCCACGCCAACGTTGGCGTTGGGCAATGCGTCGCGCGAGGTGCTGCGCATCGGCGATCGCGTTGAGCACATGCTCGACAACACCCTGCGCGTGCTCAAAACCAACGACGTGCGCCTGTTGCAAACCACCCGCGCCATCGACGACGAGGTCGATGCGCTCTACACCGCCATCAAGCTTTATCTCACGCAGCTGAGCCACGAAGCCCTGGACGCGCGCGAGGGAAAACGCTGGGCCGACATCATCTCGCTCACCATCAATCTGGAGCACGCCGGCGACATTCTCGACCGCATGCTGCAGGACGTGCGCGAGAAGAAGATCGCACACAAGCTGGCCTTTTCCGAGGCCGGCATGGAAGAGCTGGAAGACATGCACGGGCGCCTGGTCACGAACCTCAAGCTGGCGTTGTCGGTGTTCCTGACGGGCGACCTGCGCAGCGCGCAGAAGCTGATGCTGGAAAAGGCGCACTTCCGCGATCTAGAGAAACGCTACTCGCGCAGTCACCTCACGCGGGTGTCCGCGCAGACGGCCGAGAGCATCGAGACCAGTTCGCTGCATCTGGACATCATCAGCGATTTCAAGCGGTTGAACTCGTTGTTCTGCGCGGCCGCATATCCGGTGCTGGATGAAGCGGGCGCGTTGAATCGCAGCCGTATGAAACACGCAGATGAAGTGGAAACCGAGACAGCGCCTGCGGGCCACTGACGCCCCGCATTGCCGAAAAAAAGCGCAGCCGAAACTGCGCTTCTTTGTTGCCGAATGATGTCGCTTACTTCCGCTTGAGCAGCGGCGCAAGGTATTTGCCGGTAAAGCTAGCCTTGCTCTTCGCCACATCCTCGGGGGTGCCCTTGGCGATGATCTGCCCGCCGCCGGCGCCGCCTTCGGGCCCGAGATCGAGCAGCCAGTCTGCCGTTTTGATCACGTCGAGGTTGTGCTCGATGATGACGATCGTATTGCCGTGGTCGCGCAGCTTGTAAATGACCTTCAGCAGCAGCTCGATATCGTGGAAGTGTAGGCCAGTGGTCGGCTCATCCAGGATGTAGAGCGTGCGGCCTGTGTCGCGCTTCGATAGCTCCAGCGACAGCTTTACGCGCTGCGCCTCGCCGCCCGACAGCGTGGTCGCCGATTGCCCAAGGCGGATGTAGCCCAGGCCCACGTCCAGCAGCGTCTGCAGCTTGCGGCGTACCACCGGCACCGGCGCGAAGAACTCGTGCGCCTGCTCCACCGTCATCTCCAGCACTTCGGTGATGTTCTTGCCCTTGTAGAGCACTTCCAGCGTTTCGCGGTTGTAGCGCTTGCCGTGGCATACGTCGCACGGCACGTACACGTCGGGCAGGAAGTGCATCTCGACCTTCAGCACGCCGTCGCCCTGGCATGCCTCGCAGCGGCCACCCTTGACGTTGAACGAGAAGCGGCCGGGGTCATACCCGCGCTCCTTGGCCGACGGCACGCCGGCAAACAGCTCGCGGATCGGCGTGAACAGGCCCGTGTAGGTGGCCGGGTTCGAACGCGGCGTGCGGCCAATCGGAGATTGGTCGACGTTGATGACCTTGTCGAAATGCTCCAGGCCGTCGATGCGATCGTGCGCAGCCGGTTCCGGCGTCGAGCCATACAGATGGCGCGCCACCGCGTGGTAAAGCGTGTCGTTGATCAGCGTCGACTTGCCGGAACCCGACACACCCGTGATGCAGGTGAGCAGCCCGATCGGAATATCGGCCGACACGTTCTTCAGGTTATTGCCGCTGGCGTTGATGATGCGCAGCCAGCGCTCTTCGTCTGGCGCCGTGCGTTGCTTGGGCACCTCGATGCGGCGCTTGCCCGACAGGTAATCGCCCGTCAGCGACGCCGGCGATTGCTCGACTTGCTGGGGCGTGCCCTCCGCGATGATCTGGCCGCCGTGCACGCCGGCGCCGGGGCCGATGTCGACCACGTAGTCCGACGCGCGGATCATGTCTTCATCGTGCTCCACCACCAGCACCGAGTTGCCGAGGTCGCGCAGGTGCTTGAGCGTGCCGATCAGCCGATCGTTGTCGCGCTGGTGCAGGCCGATGGACGGCTCGTCCAGCACGTACATCACGCCGGTCAGCCCCGAGCCGATCTGCGACGCCAGGCGGATGCGCTGCGCCTCGCCGCCCGAGAGCGTATCGGCACTGCGCTCCAGCGACAGGTAATCGAGCCCGACGTTGTTCAGGAAGTTCAGGCGCGCGGTGATCTCCTTGACGATCTTGTCGGCAATCTCGCGCTTGGCGCCGTGCATGTTCAGCGTCAGGAAATACGTAAGCGCATCGCGCAGCGGCCAGCCGTTGATCTCGTAGATGCCGCGTGCCTGGTCGGCTTCTCCAATCTTGACGAAGCGCGCTTCGCGGCGCAGGCGGGTGCCGTGGCACTCCGGGCACTGCTGGTTGTTCTGGTACTTGGCCAGCTCCTCGCGCACGGCGATGGAGTCGGTCTCTTTGTAGCGCCGCTCCAGGTTGGGGATGATCCCCTCGAACGCGTGCTCTCGCACCGTGGTCTTGCCGCGCTCGTTGATGTACGTGAACGGGATCTGCTGCTTGCCCGAGCCATGCAGCACGATCTGCTGGGTCTCGGGCGGCAGGTCTTCAAACGCGACATCGATGTCGACGTCGTAGAACGCCGCCAGGCTCTGCAGCATCTGGAAGTAAAACTGATTGCGGCGGTCCCAGCCCTTGATCGCGCCGGACGCCAGCGACAGATTCGGAAAGGCCACCACGCGCTTCGGATCGAAGAACGTGATCTGGCCCAGCCCGTCGCAGTGCGGGCAGGCGCCCATCGGGTTGTTGAACGAGAACAGCCGCGGCTCCAGCTCCTGCAGCGAGTACGAGCAGATCGGGCAGGCGAACTTTGAGCTGAAGCCGTGCTCCTTGCCCGTGTCCATTTCCAGCGCGATGGCGCGGCCGTCTGCCAGGCGCAGCGCGGTTTCGAACGACTCGGCCAAGCGCTGCTTGAGTTCCGGGTTGACCTTCACGCGGTCGACGACGACCTCGATCGAATGTTTGTCGTTCTTCTTCAGCTTGGGCAGGTTGTCGACTTCGTAGACCTTGGCTTCAGCCTCGTGCGCGGTACCGCCGCCCGAGCGGATGCGAAAGCGCACGAAACCCTGCGCCTGCATCGCTTCAAACAGATCGACGTGCTCGCCCTTGCGATTGGCCACCACGGGCGCCAGGATCATCAGCTTGGTATCGGCCGGCAACGCGAGCACGGCATCCACCATTTGCGACACGCTTTGCGCTTCCAGCGGCTGGCCGTGATCGGGGCAGTAAGGCGTACCGGCGCGCGCATACAGCAGGCGCAGGTAGTCGTGGATCTCGGTCACGGTGCCGACTGTGGAGCGAGGGTTGTGGCTGGTGGCCTTCTGCTCGATGGAAATAGCCGGCGACAGACCTTCGATCAGGTCAACGTCGGGTTTTTCCATCAGTTGCAGGAATTGCCGGGCATACGCCGACAGCGATTCCACGTAGCGCCGCTGTCCCTCCGCATACAGCGTGTCGAACGCGAGCGACGACTTGCCCGACCCCGAAAGCCCGGTGATCACGATCAGCTGGTTGCGCGGCAGATCGAGGTTGATGTTCTTCAGGTTGTGGGTGCGGGCCCCACGAATCTTGATTTCGTCCATGTGCGGCTGAGTGCTGCTGAATGCGGCGTCGGAGTGCGGACCGCCTGCGGCAATCGGCGGGAGGGTGGAAAAGGGTAAGCCTGCTAATATACCGAACTTCGGTTTTGCTGGTATCTGCTCCCAGATGGGGCAATCCGTGAAACCGTTCAAGTGTTCTTGTCGCCGCTTTTCTTCCTGGTTTTCGCGGCGGTTTCCGCACCATGTCCTCCGCTTCCCCATCCATGACTTCCGCCTCCGGCCGTATGAATGGCCTTGAGCTGCGCGCGGCTGCCTCGCTGGCCGGCATCTTCGCGCTGCGCATGTTGGGTTTGTTCATGATCATGCCGGTCTTCGCGGTGTTCGCGAAAACGCTGCCCGATGGCAACAACACCCAACTCGTCGCTTTCGCCATCGGTGTGTATGGCCTCACGCAGGCGCTGCTCTATATCCCTTACGGCTGGCTATCGGACCGCTTCGGACGCAAGCCGGTCATCGTCACGGGTCTGGTGATCTTTGCGGTGGGCAGCCTGGTGGCGGCTTTTTCGCACAGCGTCGCGGGCATTGCCGTGGGGCGGGCCATCCAGGGCGCGGGGGCGATCTCGTCGGCGGTGATCGCCTTCGTGGCCGACCTCACGCGCGAGGAGCATCGCACGAAGGCCATGGCCATGATCGGCGGAAGCATCGGCCTGTCGTTTGCCGTGGCCATCGTGAGTGCGCCGGTCATCTTCCGCTGGGTCGGCATGCCGGGCATGTTCACGGCGATTGGCGTGCTGGCCATCGTCGCCATCGGCGTGGTGCTGTGGGTTGTGCCCAACCCTCCGCGTCCGCCCGAGCATATGAAGGCACCGTTCCGTGAAGTCCTGCGCAACCCCGAACTGCTGCGCCTGAACTTTGGCGTGTTCGCCCTGCATGCCACGCAGACGGCGTTGTTCGTCGTGCTGCCGCACATGCTGGAAGCCGCAGGCCTGCCCGTCGATTCGCACTGGAAGATCTACCTGCCGGTGATGGGCGTGTCGTTCGTGCTGATGGTGCCGGCCATCATTGCCGCCGAGAAGCGCGGCAAGATGAAGATCGTGCTGCTGTCGGCTGTGGCGCTGGTGATGGTGGCGCAACTGGCGCTGGGCGAGATGAATCCGACGCTCGCCGCGCTGGCGATTGCGCTGCTGGTCTACTTCCTCGGATTCAACGTGCTGGAGGCGTCGCAGCCGTCGCTGGTATCGAAGTACGCGCCGGGCGTGCGCAAGGGCGCGGCCATGGGCGTGTACAACACGACGCAGGCGCTGGGCCTGTTTGCAGGCGGGGCGGGCGGCGGCTGGATTCTGCTGCATGCGGGGCAGCATGCCGTATTCCTAACCTGCGCCGCGCTGGCTTTTGCCTGGCTTATAATTGCGAGCCCCATGCAGATGCCGGCATTGCGCCGACACTAATCCGGGCAACACGGCGGCATCACTTCATTTTTTACCTTCGGAAACTCATCATGGCGTCCGTCAACAAAGTCATCATCGTCGGCAATCTCGGCGCCGATCCTGAAACGCGTTACATGCCCAGCGGCGACGCTGTCACCAACATTCGCGTGGCAACCACCGACCGCTACAAGGACAAGGCCAGCGGCGAAATGAAGGAAGCCACCGAGTGGCACCGCATCGCCTTCTTCGGCCGCCTGGCTGAAATCGCCGGCGAATACCTGAAGAAAGGCTCTTCGGTCTACATCGAAGGTCGCCTGAAGACCCGCCAATGGGAAAAGGACGGCCAGAAGCAATACAGCACCGAAATCGTCGCAGAACAAATGCAGATGCTCGGCGGCCGCGGTGGTGAGGGTGGTGGCGGTGGTGGTGGCGGTGCTGGCTACTCGCGCGGCGGTGAAGGCGGCGGCGGTGGTGGTGGTGGCTACGGCGGTGGCCGCAGCCAAGGTCAAAGCCAAGGCCAAGGCGGCGGCTACTCGCGCGGCGGTGAAGGTGGTGGTCAGGGCGGCGGTGCACGTCGCCAGCCGGCACCGTCGAATGGTTTTGAGGATATGGACGACGATATTCCGTTTTAAGTCCATCTCGCCCGACAACAAAAACCCGGCAGTCCGCCCAGGACGCCGGGTTTTTTGTTGCCTTCAGCGGGCAGACCTGCCGCCGTTCTAGTCACTCTCACACGGCTTCTTGAAGACGTGCTTCACCCCGCATTTGGTCGCGTGCGCCGCGTTCTTCACACCATGCCCCACGGCTCGTGCAGCGTTGGCCGTCGCATGCCCAGCTTCCTTCGCCGCATGGCCGGTCTTGCGCGCCGCTTCCTTCGTGTCCTGCTTGATGTTCTCCTTGGTCTCAGACAAATCGGCATGGGCCAGGGGGCTGAGCAGCGCCAGCAGCAGCGCAGGGATCAAAAGTAGACGACCTTTCACGGCGGGAATCCTCACAAACAGGTTCATGCAACGGACGCGTCGAGCACCACAGCGGCGCGGCCGGTCAACAGGATGCGTGCGCCGCTGTGCACGGTGAATCGGTACAGCACGTTGTTGCCGTCGCCACCGATGCGTTCGGCTTCGATGTCGAGCGGCGAGTCGATGGTGTCGAGCCGGGGGACGTGGGCTTCAACGCTGCGCACGCTGGCGAGAAAGCCGGCGCGTGGGCGGGCTTGCGCAGCATCGCACAGAGCGCCATGCACGGCCATCGCCTGAGCGGCGTATTCGATGCCACAGACCGCGGCCAATTGACCGTGCGAGCGCAACGGGTTGGCAGTGTCACGATGGCTCGTGGCGCTGCAATGGATGTGTGCGTCGTCCCATGCGACGACCGCGTCCAGCAGGCACATCGTGCCGCTGTGCGGAATGCGCGCTGCGATCCAGTTGCGGTCGAGCGGCGGAGATGGCTGCGCGCTTGACGTCATGGCGTGCCGAAGGTGATGTCGACCTGCACGCGGGTCTCGGGCAGATAGTCGAGCGCGATGTTGGCTGCGCGCCGTGCCGCCAACGCTTCCAGCAGCGGCAGCGCGCGCGCCGCTGCGTTGCCCTGCCACAGCGCTCCGAGCCCGGGTTGTGCCAATGCAGTCGACGCCGCGTCGGTCAGCGCGACGTCAATGCGCGCGAGCGTGCGCGGGCCAGCTTCGGGCGCAAGGACCATCGCCACCGCAAACGTATCGGGCACGGGCCGCACCGCGTTCAACGGTTCCGGGTACTCGCCGTCATATGCGATCAGCAGGGTGGGCGTGGCGTCAATCGCGACCTGACAGAGGCTGTCCAGCAGCCCAGCGGCAAAACTGCCGTCGTACGCGCACAGCACATTGGACGGCGCCATCGCGTGTGTGGCGATGCTCCAGTAGCCGGCCGGCGCGTTGTGCACGGAGTTGTGGAAGCGCGTGGGCGAAAGCTTGCGATCGTCGCCCGCCAGGGTTTCGCAGATGGCGTGGCAGTTCTGGCCATCGCCGCCGGACGAACTGAAGACCGTGGCCAGCGTGGCGGCATCGCGTCCGCTGGCTGCGACGGCCTCGTGGCCGACTGCCAGCGCCAGCTTGACTACGGGCCCCGTGCGGCGGCGCTCGACCGCCGGCAGCCCGGCCGGCGGCGGCAACTCGGTCGGTGCGTGCGCGTATGGTGTTCGACCGGTGAGCACGTCAGCGGTGTGCGGCCAATCCCGCAGACCGGGGCCCAGCACGCCGATGCTCTCGATGAAGGCGCTTAGTCGGGTCATGATGACAGGCCCACGTGGTCTGCGCGGCCGAAGACCAGGCTGCAATTCGTGCCACCAAATCCAAAGGCGTTGCTGAGCGCTGTGCGAACAGGAGCATGGCGGCTCGACGTCAGGTAGTTGATGGCCAAGGTCGGGTCCGGCTGCGTGGTGTTGATGCCGGCCGGCATCAATTGATGGCGCAGCGCCAGCGCTGCGATTACCGCTTCCAATGCACCCGCCGCGCCCAGTGTGTGGCCGGTCGCACCCTTGGTCGAGCTGCACGCCGTGCCGTCGAACATCGCCTGGATGGCGCGCGCCTCCGCTGCGTCATTGCTGGGCGTGCCAGTGCCGTGCAGGTTGATGTAGTCGATGTCCGTGGCGGCCAAGCCGCTTGTGGCCAGCGCTTGCATCATGGCAGCACGTGCGCCCAGCCCTTCTGGATGCGGCGATGACATGTGATGCGCGTCGCTCGATTCGCCAATGCCGAGCAGCAGGATTGCATGGTCGTCCAGCGCGTTCCTGGCGTCGGGGGCGCGCTCCAGCAGCGCAAAGGCCGCGGCCTCGCCGATGGAGATGCCATCGCGCGCCGCATCGTACGGCCGGCACGGTTGCCGCGACAGCAGTTCCAGCGAGTTGAACCCGTACAGCGCAGTCAGGCACAGCGAATCGACGCCGCCCACCACCGCCGCATCGATCAGGCCCGCGGCCAGCATGCGCCGCGCCGAGGCAAACACCTTGGCCCCCGACGAACACGCCGACGAGATCACCATGGCCGGTCCGCTCAATCCAAAGTACGCCCGCACAAACGCGGCGGACGAATAAATGTTGTGCGTCTGCGCGTAGTGAAAGCTCGCCGGCAGGGCGCCCGTTTGCGGATCGCGCTGCTGGTAGGCGCGTTCGGTTTCGAGAATGCCCGACGTGCTGGTGCCAAGGAACACGCCGACGCGTGCGGCGCCATGGCGTGCCTTGGCGGCTTCAACAGCTTCGGCAAAACCGTCTTGTGTGAGGCCGATCTGCGCAAGCCGGTTGTTGCGGCAGTCGAACTCGCGCAGGTCTGCACGCACGGGCGTGGCATCCGCGCCAGGCACTTCGCCGATCCACGTGTCGAGTTCGGCGCGCGGGAAGTGACACGGCGCGAGCCCGCCACGTTGCCCGCGCAACGCGTCGAGCGTGGCGTCAAGGCCACGTCCGAGGCAGCTTGTGGCGGTGAAATGTGTGAGCAGGACGGGCTTCACTGGAGAGATTGTCGCGGCAATTGTGGGGTGAGCTGACGGAGCAGACGGGGCGCCAATCGTTGACAAATTTTATCAAATGGCCATTTGCGAGCGGGTGGCCTGCGCGGGCTCCTGCGCGAGGGCAGCTCGCAAGGTCGTGCACTGCAATCGCGCGCGGGCGGCGGCTTCGAGCACCTTCGGCAATACAGTCAATATGACGGGCGTGCCGTGTGCATCGCGCGCCGCATGCCCATCGTGGAGCAGCAGGATGTCTTGCGGCGCCAGACCGTGCAGCAGGCGCTCGGCGATGGCGTCGGCGTTATGCGAGCGGGTGTCGAAGCCGCGGCGCGTCCAGCTCGCCAGCTGCAAGCCAAGCTGACACAGCACCGGTTCGAGAAACGGATTGCGCAGTCCGGCCGGCGCCCGAAAAAACAGCGGGCGCGTGCCGGTGATCTGCGCGAGCGTGTCCTGCGCGGCGGCAATCTCGCGCCGCAACGCGCCCGGCCCCTGCAGCGAGAACGTATGCCGATGGCGCTGACTGTGGTTTTCCACCGCATGCCCACGCGCGACGATGGCCTCGATGCAGCGCGGGTGTCGCTGCGCCAATTCGCCGATGCAGAAGAAGGTGGCTTTGGCGCCGTGCTGGTCGAGCACGTCCAGCACGCGTGGCGTGACATCGGGGTCAGGACCGTCGTCGATAGTCAACGCGATCTGCTGGCCGGCCGTGGCGGGCAGATGCGTCCAGTTCGGGCCGAGCCAGCTGCTGCGCGGCCACAGACCGCCGGCCATCAGCACCAGATGCGAGGCGATGACGCTGCAGCCCGCCCATGGCCATGTTGAGGGGGCGGCCGCAACGGCAACCGCCACGCCCGCGTGCAGCGCCAGGGCGCCGCTGATCAGCGGCGTCGGCGTCCAGCGGCGGGCGGTGCCAAGTGGTGGGGTGATCGGCGTGTTCATGCTGCAGCGTGCTGTTCGTGATTGGTGCGTGGCGCGAGGATGGCAGCAAACACCAGCGCGAGCATGGCGCCGGGCCCGACGGTCAACCCGAACGTTTCCAACATCGGCACCCGCGAGAATGCCAGCAGGCCGAAGCCGGCCACCGTCGCCAGATTGGCCACCAGCAATGACACCAGCGTCTGCGGCGCAATGGTCTGCGTGCGTTGATTGAAGAACAGCGCGTAGTTCGATCCCACCGCCACGATCAGCAGCATGCCCACCAGGTGCAGGATGGTCAGCGGCACGCGTGCCAGCGCAAAGCCGGCCGTCACCACCAGCACCGCCGCCACCAGGGGCGCCAACGCGCGGAGCGTCCGCTGCGTTGAGCGCAACGCCACGAGCAGCAGCAAGGCGATCGCCGCGAAACCGGCCAGCGACAGGCGAAGGTCTTCCCGCACGTAGTTCACGTACAGCCGATCAGCCTCGGCCTTCATGTCGACGAAGAGCGCGCCCGGCACGGCTGCATGCTCGACGGCGGCACGAATCGGCGCGGCATCCAGGCTGGATGAGTTGGGTGCGTTCTTCGTGGCGGCCGGCGCGGCTGATGGTGCGCGCAATGGCAGCATGGCGCTCCATTGGCCGGCGCGTTCTGTCAGCAGTGCGTCCACCGCCAATGCCATCGATGTGCCCTTCAGGTCTGCGCGCCGCAATAGGGGCTGGGTGCGTGCCGCGTCCACATCGGCGATAAACGGGGCGAAGAGATCAGGCTTCACGCGGATCGGCTGATCTTCAACGGCGCTGCGCATGCGGGCGGCCAGTGCATCCGCAGGGGGCAGGCTTGCGAGGCGCGCGCGCTGCGTAGCATCGCTCGGCAGATAGCGCGCAGGGTTCTCGACGCCGGCCAGCACGCCGCTGTCCACCAACGGTTGCAGTTGCGCGGCGACCTTTTCGGCGCCTTCAAGCGCGGCCTGCTCGGTCGCGGCCGGAATCACCACCAGATAGCGCACGTCGGGCGCCCCCACGTCGGCGCGCAGACTGGCGTCGAGCGCCTGGCTTTTCGCGGGCACGGGGCTCAGCGCAGCGAGTTCGCGGCTCCACAGGCCATCGCGATGCAGCGCGAGCGCCGCACATGCGCCCACGAGCACCATCGCCAACACCCAGCGCAGACGTGGCGCAGCATGTGTGGCCCGTGCGAGCCACGCCCCCACACGCGACACATCCCGCGTCGCCACTTCTGCACCACGCAGATGCGGCAGCACGTAGCGCGTGACAAGTGCCGCCGTCACCAACCCGACAATCGAATACAGCCCTAACTGCACGAGCCCCGGAAAGCCTGAGAACAGCATCGACGCAAAGCCGCATACCGAGGTCAGCACACCCAGGCGGATGGTCGGCCAGTACGTGGTGATCCATGCTCGCAGACTGTCGTCGGGGGTGGCGCCACGCAGGCGGGAAGATTGCACGAAAAGGTAGATCGAATAGTCGACTGCCTCGCCGATGAGCGTGGTGCCGAATCCGAGAGTGAGCCCGTGCACGGCCCCAAACGTGAGGCTGACCGCTGCCACGCCGGCCGCCACGCCGGACAGCACCGGCAGCAATCCCAGCACCACCGTGCGCGGCGAGCGGTACACCGTCAGCAGCAGCGCCACCACGAGCACGAGGCTGACGGTGGAAAGCCGTTCGACGTCGCGCTTGATGGTGTCGCGCGATTCAACGGAAAACACGCCTGGGCCGGTCAGGAGGATGCGCGCGGATGCGGCGTTCGGCACCGTGCGTGCAACCGCATCGAACGCGCGGTGCACGGTATCGATGGCCTGCGCCTGAGCGTCGGTGTCGGACCCGGCGGCCGTTGTCTGCACGACCAGCACGGCACGCTGGCCATCGCGCGACGCCCACACGCCATGCTTGGACGAGGGTAGCGCGGTGTTGTCCAACTGGCTGACGAGCGCCGCCACCTCGCCGGTCGGATCGCGCGGCAGCATGTTCTTGGCAAATAGCCCGGCTGACGAACTGAGCAGGTCCAGGCTCTCGCCCAGCGCCGCGTGCAGACCTTCGGCGGAAAAGCGCTGCGGCGTGACAGCGGGACTGAGCACGTAGCGGTGGTCGAAGACGAACTGCCGGTCGCGCGCTTCGCTCACGGGCTCCCCGTTGTTGACGGCGCTGAACTGCGGGTCCGCGCGCAGCGTGGAAGCGAGCTGTTTCGACAGTGTCGCGCGGGTGGTCGCATCACCACCCTCGATGCCGACGAGGATGAGCCGTGACACCAGCCCCTCGCGCAACTGGTCGACCAGCACGCGTTGCTCGGCACTCGGCGAGCGCGGAAGAAACGCCGACAGGTCCGCTGTAAAGCTTGTACGCCCGATCACGATCGCGCACAGCAGCAGGCCGGTCAACCAAACCAGCAGAGCGGGCCGTCGCAGGGCGTGCAAGCGTTTCATGTGCGCGGCGTCCTTAGTTGCCCGGCACGCGTTGAAGGCGCATCAGCGAATGATCGCCATCGGCCTGGCGGATGGCGACGCTGCGCAGCACATCGCGCGTGCCCTCCAGCGTGATGGTGCGGACCACCTGCTGCATGCGCGTGTCGATGGGCGAAAGCGTGAGCGTCCAGTCATCGCCGTGGCCAGCGATGGCGACCTTGTAGATCGCTTCGAGCGCGTAGCGGTTACCGGCCAGCGTGGCGCGGATGCTTTCGATGAAGGCGCCCAGTTCCGGGTATTGCGACAGCGGCATCGTGAACTTGCGCTGGTTGCGCTCGACGGTCAGCTTGTCGCCGTCAATCACGAGGTGTTCTGGCTTGGGAGCCAGCGTGTGCTTTTCCAGATGATCGGGCGCCACGAACACCAGCTCGCCGGACGATTCAATGGGCTGTGCCGCGATCGACAGCGTCTTTGTTTCCGTGAATGTGGCGCGCCCCGACTTGTTGCGTGCGAGCGTGGACATGAGGCGGTCAAGCGTCCAGGCGGTATCCGCGGCGTGGGCGGTCGCGGCCAACATGCTGGCTGCGAGCAGGGCCAAAAGGGCGCGTAGGAAGGGGCGCGTTGCAGTCATGGCGTTTGGGTGGTCTGGCGCTCGGCCGGGGTGGGATTCTGCGCGCCGGCCGCGTCGGCATCCTGCCAGAAGTCGAAGTAATTGAACCAGTTGTATGGCGCGGCGCGGCAGTAATGTTCAACGCGTTCCACATAGCGGCCGAGCGCGGCTTGCACGGCGGCGGCGCGATCTTCGCGGCGCACATCAGTGAAATCCGCCAACGGATCGAAATGCACGGCGTAGCGATTGCCGCCCAGGTGCAGCCCCGTCATGAATAGCACGGGGCGCTTCAGCATGGCGGCCATGTGCAGCGGCCCGAGCGGAAACGCTGCCGGGCTGCCGAGAAAATCCCTGCGCTGGATGGATGGCCCCGCGTCGCGCAACAGCGTGCGATCGGCCAGCATGCCGACCAGCCGGTTGTCGTCCAGCGCCTCGCGCACTTGCAGCATGGCGTCTACACGCCCCAGCGGAATGACCTCCGGCGCCGCCGCCGGGTTGATGGCGGCAACCGCGGCGTTGATGTTGCGCGCGTTCTCTTCATACATGGCGACGGCCACGCGCAGGTTTGGCACCGTACGGCCAAGCGCGCGCACCACCTCGAAGCTGCCCAGGTGCGCGCCGAGCAGGAATGCACCGCGCCCCCGCGCCAGCACGTCGTGTATGTGCTGCTGGCCCTGCAACTCGACGTCGAACAGGTCGAAGCGCCCGCTGATCAGGTAAATGCGGTCGTGGATGGTCGTGCCAAAGGTGAACATGTGATGGAATACGTCGCGCAGCGTTGCCGGCCGGCCGAGCGCGCGGCGCAGATAGTCACGCGAGGCGCGCCGCGCCGCCGGCGAGGCCGCCACGAAATACACCGCAATCAGCCACAGCAGAGCCCTGCCGAATGGCCGCCCAAGCCGCAGCGAAAGCCACGTCATCACGCGCAGCAGCGCGAGGTTGCTGCGCTCCGGACGCTCGGCCCAGTCGGTGCGCTTCATGCAGCAACGCCCTCCGGCGCTGATGCGGACAGTACGCCGCTGGCCACTTCGCGCTCGCCCGCGCGGATCGTGAAGCGGACGGCGTTGCTCGCCGTCGTCTCGAACGCGAGGTCGAGCAACTCCCCGGGTGCCGCAGGGCTGAGAAACTTGGCCGCACTGATCTTGCAAGCATCAAGCGAGCGGCCCAGCGCCGCACCGATCGTGTGGAGCGCGTGGTCAAGCAGCACCACCCCCGGCACGATTGGGTGGCCGGGAAAGTGCCCCGGCAGCGCCGGGTGATCAGCAGGAATGGTGAAACGCATGGCGGGCATTTGTGCGTTGCGGTGCGAATGTTGTGCGACCAGCGCGGCTAGCACATCGCGCGCCAGTTTGCCGGTTTCGTTGCGCGGCAGCGCGTCTACCAGCAGCAGCGGGCGGGGCAGGAATGCTGCATCGATGCGGTCATGCAGGGCACGCAGTACGTCCGCCGCGCTAAGGCTCGGCGCCACAACCAGCGCCACCAGGCGCGTGACTGCGGCGCTGCCCTGCGTATGCGGGGCGGCAGGCGCATCGTCCGGCATGTAGAACACGCCGTCCTCCACACCTGCGATCGCGTTGAGCTGATGGTGCAGATACGCCAGCGACGAGCGCTTGCCGGCAATGTTGATCAGATCGGTCTTACGGCCGTGCAGCAGAAAGTGCGTGTCGTCGATCAGTTCAATCACATCGCTCATCGGCACCGCGGTTTCGACGTGCCCACCCTGGACCCACACCGTTGGGCCGTCGTCTTCCGGCGTGCCGGCGCGCGATTCCATGCGGACGCCGGGGTATAGATGCCACCCGGTTTCCTGCGCGGTACGGCGCGTCGCGACCTGGCCGGTTTCGGTGCTGCCGTAGATTTCCAGGAGCGGCGCAGACAGGCGCGTCTCGGCCTCCCGCGCCAGCGCCTCCGACAGCGGCGCAGTGGCCGACAGCACGAGCGATGCGCTTGGCAACGCGGGTTCTGATGCCAGCAGCGCCCGCAGATGCACCGGCGAGGTCACCAGCACGCGCGGTTGCGGCACGGCCTGCAGCGCCTCGCGAATGTCCGCCGGATAGAACGGCCGCTGGTTGCTGACGGCCAGACCGCCCTGCAGCGCGAGCAGTACCGTCACCTCAAAGCCATACATGTGCTGCGGCGGCACGGTGCCGACCAGCGTGAAGGCGCGCCCATCGTCCAGGCCAAGGTGTGCGACTGCCGCGCGCATGCAACGCACCAGCGCGCCCCATGTCTTGCGATGCGGCACCGGCGTGCCGGTTGATCCGGACGTGAACAACACCGCCATGACTTGCGACGCGTCGATCTGCGGCACGTCGATGAGCGTTGTGTCGGCCGTCAACGCATCGGGGTAACGGAAGCCCGGCAGGTCGACCGGGCAGGCGGGCGCATCGTGCAGGCAAAACACATCGGGCGCGAACGCCGAAAGCTGGCGCACCATTTGCGGCGTCTGCATGGGCGGCAGCAGGCTGACTTTGCCGGCCACCAGCGTCGCGCACAGCGCGACGGCAAAGCGGTAACGGTCTGAACAGGCGTTGAACACGTGACCGCCCGGCGGCAGCATCGCGGCCAGCGCCATCACATCGGCCAGGAACGCACGTGCGGAGACGGGTGCGCCGTCACGCCAGGCGAGCGTGTGGTCGAGTGTTGGATGGGAGACCAGCGGGTAAGTCGGCATGACGCAAATCGTGGAGGCGTGTGGGCTCAGCGGGAGCGTTCTGTGGCGGGGCGCGTGGATTGCTGCGACGGCCCCGATTGTCGATACGCGCGCACCGCATCGAACAGGCTGGAATGTGGCTCGCCGCGCAGCACGACGCGTCGGCAGAGGTATTCCGCCACAAACATCACGCCCACCAGCGGCAGCGACAGGTAGTTCGCAAACGTCGACCACGTTACGGTCGATGCCGTGGCAAACAACAGGGTGGATACGACGGCGGTTGCCAGAAAAAACAGCGTCCATGCCAGCGTGACCTGCCGCGAATAACGCGTAATGCGCGGCGTGAGCGTGCCGTGCACCATGTGGGCAAAGCGTGTGCACAGTGGCTCGCGGCCCGCCACCAACGTGCGGCCGAATACGTAGGCCATCATCAGGTTGAAGCTTGCATGTTCGAGGTACAGGCCCCAGTCAAAATGCGCGGCGAGCGGTGCGCGCGCCATCCACAGCACTCCACAGACGAGCAGCCACAGTGGCAACAGCCATGCACGATGCTTGGAACGTGTGGCCGCGACCAGCGCAACTGCCAACGGCGGCACCAGAGCCATCGCCAAGCCCACGCCATGCGCGCCTAGCGTGGCCGCTGCGTAATGCGCACCCACCTGATACGCTACGACCGCACCCACCCCCGCTGCGCCCCGCGCAAAGCTGGTCAGTCGCTGCATGGCAGAGCAAGTTGGGGGGAGCGGCGCTGCATGGTGTCGTAGGAGGGGCCGGGCAGTTTCATCATAGGGCGGGGGCACATTCTAGGGCCCCGCGCCTGTCTCGCCTGATCCGGCGGCGGCGTGTTTGTAACCGGATGTACGGCGCCCGGGCAGCCCTGTTGTGGCGCCCCTTGCCGCTTTGCGGCGCCCCACAAGCCGTTGAATCGTTTGCGTCACTTCGTCCATGCGCCGCGACATGCGGTCTTTGTCACGGTTTCGCGCTATACGGGGTGTAACCCTTCGTCTAGAATCCGCGTAGCTTAAACGACCCCCTTCACAGGCTGGGCTGGACAAGGCAGGAGCTTCGGGCAAGGAGAACGTCGTTGGCTCTGGCCGCAATCCCCGCTGTACGCCGCCTGTGGTTGCAAGACCGATGAACGACCTGGAAAAAGAGCTCGCCGCGCTCATGATCGGCGAACTGAATCTCGAAGACATTCAACTCGATACCCTGACCGCCGACACACCGCTGTATGGCAAAGGGTTCGGGCTCGATTCCATCGATATCCTCGAAGTTGCGCTGCTGATCTCCAAGAAATACGGCTTCGAGCTGCGCTCGGGCGATCCCGACAACCAGAAGATCTTCGCCTCGCTTGGCTCGCTCGCAGCCTACGTGGCAGAACACCGCACGCGATAGGCTCGCGCCAGCGCCCAACGCATTCCGCTTTCAACGTTTGGCCGGACCGACGCCATGCCGATGACCGGCGCTTCCACCTCGCACCTCGTTCTGATTCCAAGCTACAACCCTGGCTCCAAGGTTGACGACACCGTGCGCAGCGCGCGCGCGCAGTGGAACCCGGTCTGGGTCGTGGCGGACGGCAGCACCGACGGCAGCACCGAACGCTTGCAGGCCATGGCAGCGCAAGACCCAGGGCTGCGCGTGATTGTGCTGCCGCGCAATCGCGGCAAGGGTGTGGCCGTGCTGACCGGCCTGGAAGCCGCTGCCGCAGCAGGTTTTACCTACGTGCTGACCATGGACGCCGACGGCCAGCATCCGGCAGAGCTCATCCCCGAATTCATGGCGGCCTCACAGGCTGCGCCCGACGCGATGATCCTCGGCCAGCCGGTGTTTGATGCAACGGCGCCGCAGGTGCGCGTGCAGGGCCGGCGCCTGTCCAACGGCTGTGCGGACATCGAAACCCTGTGGGCCGGAATTGGCGATACGTTGTTCGGTTTTCGCGTCTACCCGATTGCGCCGCTGGCCGAGATCATGCGCCGGCAGACTTGGATGCGCGGTTTCGACTTCGACCCGGAAGCGGCGGTGCGCCTGTGCTGGGCCGGTGTGCGTCCGATCCGGCTGGCGGCGCCGGTGCGCTACTTCCGCGCGCACGAGGGCGGCGTGTCGCATTTCCGGTATCTGCGAGACAACATCCTGCTGGTTGGGATGCATCTGCGCCTAGCGGCCGAGGGCATGCTGCGCTTGCCTTCGATGATTGCGCGGCGGGTGCAGCGCGGTTGGTAGGCTGCGGCGGCTGGGTTCAGGCAGCTTCGGTGGCGGCCCTGGCCTGATTCAGAAGGGTTTCTGCGGCGTGCCAGGCCTGTGACGCGGCGGACGGATCGCCAATTGCGCGGGCGTCGGCCGTGGCGCCCGACAGCAGCATCACGTACACCCCGGCAAGCTGCCGCGCCGTATTGGCAGGCACCACATCCTTGAGCAGCGTTTCCATCATGGCGAGCAGATCGTCGCGGTAGCGCACCGCCACGTCGGTCACCTTGGGGCAGGTGGCGCCAAACTCAGCCAGCGCGCGCTCGAACAGGCAGCCCGCAAATTCGGGAGTGCGGAACCATGCGCCGTACCACTCGAAGATGCCCTTGAGGCGGGCGGTGGCGTCGTGCATGGGGCTGAGCTTTTCGGCAATGCTGCCCATGACGAAGGTATAGCGCTGCTCGAGCACTTCCTTGATCAGATCTTCCTTGCCGGCAAAGTGCCGGTACAGCGTCATACGGGCGACGCCGGATTCGTCGATGATCCAATCGACGCCCACGGGGTGAAAGCCGTGCTTGGAAAACAGTTCGCCGGCCTTGTCCACCACCTGTTGGCGCTTGCTTGCGCGCATTGCCACCTCTCCTGATTGCTGAGCCGCATCTTAGCATCGGCCCCTTATTGCGGCCTGGGGATTGGGCCCAAACACGGTCGGTTGCAGAGTGTTGTTGCCGCGTCAGCTTTACGCTTTGATAACACAACGGCACGCGCTTCCCGCTAAAGTAGACCGATCTATATCATGTGCCCGCAAATCCTATGGGCACGCGGAAGAGAAAGCGTTGTGCAGCCAATATTGGGGGCGCCGGTTTTGCGGACGGGATCGCAAAAACTACCGGCACTGACCAGGTTGTCAGCGGAGTTTCTCTCGATCAACAGCAACAATAAAAGAAAGGGTCAGGCGAATGCGGAATCGTTTGCTGATGTTGGGAGTCGTGTCACTGCTGGCAGCGTGTGCCCAGCCGCAGCCGCCCAGCGATGTGGTACGGGTGTGCGACGACCGTGGCTGTGCCGATCGGCCGAAAGCCCAGGTGGCGTTTGACCAGGCGAATATCCCTGACGAAGATCCGCGCATTACTGCGCTCAAGGAAGTTGCCAAGCGAGAGCCCAAGGCCGCTTACGACCTGGGTCTGCGCTATTTCCGCGGTGACGGCGTCCGCCAGGACAGCTACCAGGCACTGAACTGGATGCGCGAGGCGGCCGAGCACGGCAACCTGCAGGCGCAGAAGGCGCTCGGCGCGTTCTACCTGTTCGGGCTGGAAGAGATGGGCTCCGACCCGCGCGAAGCCGAAAAATGGCTCTCGATTGCCGTGAGCCGTGGCGACAAGGAATCCAAGAAGCTGCTTGAGCAAGCACGCGCCGCCAAGAAATCCGACGAAGACGACTACAAGTGGCGCGCGCAATGGCGCAGCACCTACTACGGCTATTGGTATTCCGGTTATCCGTACCTCGGCGTCTGGCGCCAGACGAGCTGGTACTGGTACTGAGAGAGGCGCCGCAGTCATCCGTTTCAAAGCGTTTCAAGGCAGTTCGGGGAGGGGGAAAGCCTGTTGCACACCTCGCACGCCTGATCAAGGGGGGCTTATTGAGTCGCAGGACGCATAAGCCGAACATCGACTCAATGTGAGCCACACAACAATATGAACACCAATCTTCTTAGCCGCACTGCCAAGGCCGCAGGCGTGGCATTGATCACCGCTTCCCTGGCTGCGTGCGCAGGCGGCGGCATGGTGACGCCGGGCGGCCAGAACGCCGGCGTGAGCGGTGCTGCGGCCGGCGGCTCCAGCGTGGGTGCAGACCCGACGCTCGAGCGTTGCGCCTCGCCGCTGGGCACCATCGCCATGGATGATGGCCGCAACGCCGACTGGTACGGCCAGTTTGGCAGCGCCACCAAGGTGACGACCATCGACCCGCTGCTGCGCATGGCCGTGCAGCAATCGAACTGCTTCGTGATCACGTCGATCGGCAACCAGAAGACCGACGCACGCCTGTCGCGCATCACCGATCTGCAGCGCAACTCCGGTGAATACCGTGCTGGCTCGAAGCAGCAGAAGGGCCAGCGTGTGGCGGCTGACTACTACATGGAGCCGCAGATCATCATCAACGACTCGCCGATCGGCGGCGTGGCGGGTGCCGTGGGCGGCCTGCTGGGCAACAGCGCCATCGCCGCGTTGGCTGGCAGCGTGAAGTCAAAGGCTTCGGTCGTGACGCTGACCCTATTCGACGTGCGCTCGGCCGTGCAGATCGCAGCCGCCGAAGGCAGCTCGACCGCCACGAACTACGGTGCGGTGCTGGCCGGCTTTGGCGGTGGCGTGGGCGGCGGTCTGGCCGGCTTCTCCAGCACGCCGGAAGGCAAGGCCACGGTGGTCGCCTTTATCGACGCTTGGAACAAGATGGTCGTCGCGCTGCGCAGCTACAAGGCGCAAGACGTCAAGGGCGGCCTGGGCCGTGGCGGTCAGCTCAAGGTCAACTGATCGCGTTCAGCGCTCCGAAGTGCGAAACCAAAAAAGCCTGCGGCGGTTGCGTCGCAGGCTTTTTGCTTTTGAGGCGGGAGGCGCTCAGCGCGCGTCTTTCGGCTTGTCGCCCTTGGGCCAGTCCTTGGCGCGCGCGGCATAGTCCGGGCGCGGCTGTTGGGTAAAGAAGGCGGCCACGTCCACTGCCTCCTGTGCGGTGAGCGTGCCGCCCTGGCCCAGCGGCATGTTGTGCTTCACGAAGGCAGCGGCGGTGTACATGCGCGCCATGCCCGCTCCCACGTTGAACGAATCCTTGCCCCACAACGGGGGCATCAGGTAACCCCCTTGCGGGTTGGGCAGCCCCTGGCCTTCGGCGCCATGGCAGGCTGCGCAGCGCTGGGCGTAGACGGCTTTGCCGTTCTCGCGGTTGGGCGCGAGGGACGTGTCGATCTTCTCGAAACCGCGTCCCGTCACGTTGGTGCCAACGGGTACGCCGCTGGAGAGCCATTTCATGTAGGCGAGGATGGCATTCATGTCTTCGCCATCGAAGGCGATGGGCTTGCCGTTCATCGACCGCTGGAAGCAATCATTCACGCGCTGCTGCAGCGAAATGACCGCACCGCTGCGCGATCTGTATTCCGGGAACGCGGCGGTCAGCCCGACCCATGGCGATGCGTAGGGCGTCGTGCCGCCGTTCAGGTGGCAGCTCGTGCAATTCAGGCCGTTGCCGACGTTGTGCGGCAGCTGGCGCTTGGTGTCGGTGAGGATCAGCTTGCCGCGCTTGATGGCGTCACCCATGGGCCCAGCGGGGATGGTGGCCTCGTCCGGCACTGGCAGCGTTGCCGGGGCGGTTTGTGCGAATGCGGATGTGCCAATGACCAGCGCCAATGCGCCACCGAGCTTGTGGAGCGTCATGTTGTCCCCTGTAGGTTCGTTATCGGTTTATATGCGCCGGTTCCGCCCCGCTAGCGCTTGCGTTGCGCCCAATTGAAGGTGGCCATGCCCGCCAGCATGGCGGCGACAAAGCCGGCGGCCTTTGGCACGCCTGCGCCCAGCGCCACCAGTGCCGGCCCTGGGCAGAAACCGGCCAGTCCCCAGCCGATGCCGAACACGGCACTGCCCAGCACGAGCCGCATCGTCACGCCCGTGGCCGACGGCAATTGGATCAGCGTGCCAAGCCACGAGTGGCCGCGCCGCCGCGCCACGAAGAAGGCGACCACGCCGACGGCAATCGCCCCGGCCATCACGAACGCCAGTGAAGGGTCCCATTGGCCAAACAGATCGAGAAAGCCGAGCACCTTGGCCGGATTGGCCATGCCCGACACGATGAGCCCCGCGCCAAACAGCAGGCCCGCAACGAGTGCGATCACGATGGCCATGTCAGCCTCCCACCACGTGGCGTACGACGAACACGGTGACGATGCCAGCGGTCATGAAGGTGACCGTGGCCACCAGCGAGCGAACCGAGCCGCGCGACAACCCGCAGACGCCGTGGCCGCTCGTGCAGCCACCTGCGTAGCGTGTGCCGATGCCGACCAGGAAGCCTGCCGCCAGCACCTCGCCCCAGCCGGCGGCGATGTCAGGAACCACAGGGCGACCAAGCAGTGCGGCAATCACCGGCGCCCCCATCAGGCCGATCAGGAACGCGATGCGCCAATCCATATCGCCCTGCGGACGCAACAACAGCCCGCCGAGGATGCCGCTGATGCCGGCAATGCGGCCCATGCCCAGTATCAGCACGGCCGCCGCCAGCCCGATGATGAGGCCGCCGACGAGGGCTGCGCCCGGGGTGAAATGTGCGAAATCGATCGACATGGGAAAGGGGTGGGGCAGAGAACAATCTAGATTCCAATAATATATAAATTTATAGATTGTTTGTCATGTGCCGGGGCAAGGAAATGCCAAGCTCGACCTTGGCGCGATGGCAGGGCGGCCTCAAAGTCGGATGACATAACCCTCGCGTGGGTGTGTGCGGCCGGCATGCAGTGCGGCAATGCGCGCCTGAGCTGCGGGCATGCCGTGCTCCTGGATCAGCGTGAGCCAACCGTGCTTTGGGTCACGTACGTGGCGGATGAAGCGCCGCTGCGCGGCGTTGAACTTTTCGGTGACGACGGCAGGCCCCCAGTCGGCGTTGCGCTTGCGGATTTGCACGGGCGCGAAGTAGAACTGCGGCGCGGGGCCAGGCAAGTCGGCGGCCTGGATGAAATCCGTGTTTTGCGCCGATCCCGCAAAGCAGTCGTAGACGAGCGCGTCGCCAAAGTGTTCATGCACGCGCCGGCGCAACGCCGTGTCGCCGGAGAAATCGACGTAGAGTGTGGGAACGTCAGTTGTGAGCGTGTTGAGTGCATCGTACGTGACGCTATCGTGGTAGCAGCCAAGGCCATCGACAAACGCGCGATTGCCGCCAGAAGTGAGCGCGGTGAGCGTGAGCCCTTGGGTGTCTTGCAGGCAGAACGCGGTGCCGTACGCCGTTTTGCTCGATGCGCTGGAAAAGACCAGGCGCCGCGCGCCGAAGAAAGCGTTGTCCACCAGGAAATCCGCCAGCATGAACGACGTGATGAACAACGGCCGATAGAGGATCTGGTAGTCCTCCAGCGCTGCCTCGTAGGCGGCGTCTTGCGACACGCGCGTGTATTGGTTGTAGGCGGAGACGAGCGCCTGACGATGTGCGGCGCCGTCGTAGAAGCCGCGTGGCGTGACGCGTTCGGGCTGCATGCGCAGATGTGTGGCGATCGGGAAGTAGCCGTAGAAGCGCTCGCCGACGTCGACGCCTTCCACGGTGGAGCTGACCACATCGGCAAAGCCCCACACAGGCATATGGCCCCAGCCATCGTGGCCGGTGGGAAAAAACGACCAGTACTGCATGGCGTCGCCAAAGGCTGCGTAGGTGATGTTGTTGGTAGTGAGGGCAAAGCGGTCCAGGCGCAGCACGACTTCGCCGGGCGCCGCGGCGGGCGCGGTGTCGGCGCTTTCCAGGCGGCTTTCGTTTAGGGCATCCTTGCGCGTGAAGAGCCGCTGGTACGGGGCGTTCATGGTGTCTTCTCCATTCTCGGGATTGATGGGCTGATGGCTTCACTCTATCGCCGGCAGGCGGGCGCCGGGTTCGGAAACGGGCAGGCCGAAAGCGCCCGCGCCAAACCGCTGAAGCGGCCGTCGCAGCGCCGCGCCAAGTTCACCGTGCAGGCCATCTACGAGGCATTTGTTCGGATTTGGCGGCGCGGCGGCGCACAGGCAGCGACCACGCGGGCGGTGGCATTGGAAGCCGGTTGCTCGGTCGGCACGCTGTATGAGTACTTCCCGAACAAGGAGGCGCTGCTCTCAGGCTACGTCCGGCACACCATCGAGGTGCTGCTGGCCCGCATTCAGAGCGAGGTGACGGAACGCATCGATGCCTCCTGGACAGCCCGCGTGCGTCACCTCGTGAGGCTGAGTTGCGGCGATCCGGCGCTCGATCCGCCGTACTTTGATCACGCCATGCTGATGCGTGAAGACCGCATTGCCGAGCCCAAGCATCATTTGCGCTTCTTCGATGAACTGAGCGCAGCCTGGCGCCAAGCGCTGGACGCGTGCCCCGATCTGCCTGCCCGGCCAGACGACGCACTCGTGCAGACGATGCTGCAAGCCATCTGGGGCGCACGTCGCTACCGCGTGCTGCTGCAGGACGGGCCGCCCGCAACCGAGGTATGGATCAGCGAGATGGAGCGCCTGTGCCTGCGTGCCCTGGCTGCGAACCCTGACGTGGTTTGACGCTACGGCCTGCGCGATGGCGTTGCCATATGGGGACACCCGCGTTCCAGCAGGGTGTGAACCGATTGTCTGGGCAGCGCATCCTCGCTAGGCTGGGACTTTGCAGCGGAGGGTTGCGCGATGAGCTGGCAGAACTGGGTCGTCTCGAGGATGGTTCGCAACCAGGTCAAGAAGCCGACCGAGCGGGAGCCGTTCGATCCCATCGCCACGCGCCTGCATGCCGAGAAGCGCAAGATGCCTTCGCCCGTGGAATTGCCGCCGGATTGGCGCATCGTGCCGGCCCTTGGGACCCACGACGATGGCCTCACCGGCGAATGGATCGAACCCGCTGATCCGGACCTGCATGAAGACGCGCCCGTCGTCCTTTATCTGCATGGCGGAGGCTATTTTTTCTGCAGCCCCCGCACACATCGCCCGATCACCATTGGTCTTGCCACCCATGCGCAGGCCCGTGTGTGCGTGCCGGACTACCGGTTGGCACCTGAGCATCCATTTCCCGCGCCGGTGGAAGATGCGCTCTTTACGTATCGCACGCTGCTGGCGCAGGGCGTGGCGCCATCGCGCATTGTGGTGGCGGGCGATTCTGCGGGGGGAGGGCTGGCGTTGGCGCTGCTGGTGGCCTTGCGCGATGCGGCGGACCCGCTGCCGGCCGGCGCGGTGCTGTATTCGCCGTGGACGGACCTGGCAGCCACCGGCCAGAGCCTGATCGACAACGATGAATCCGACGTGATGTTTCGCGGCGCGTGGATGGCGCATGGTGCGGCGTTGTACCTTGGCGATTCGGGCGCACCGACGGACCATCCGCTCGCCTCGCCGCTGTACGCCGATTTCACGGGCCTGCCCACACTGCACTGCTATGTCAGCACCAGCGAGGTGCTACGCGACGATACCCTCCGAATGGCCGAGCGCGCGCGGGCGGCCGGGGTATCCGTTTCGGTAGAAATGGGGCGGCGGCTTCCGCACGTGTGGCCGATCTTCTATCCTTTCCTTCCAGAGGCGCGCGTAGCGCTCAAACGATCGGGCGAGCAGATCAGACGACTGGTTGCCGCCCAACATGAGAATCGAGAACCGGTGGCACTGACACCGGCATGACCTGACCTGCGGCGCCCCTGCGTAGCCCAGTCGGGATGCGCAAACGGGGAGCCCAGCATGCGTCGGGTGGTGGTATTGGGTGTGGTGCTGGCCGTGGCGGTCGGCGCCTGGCAGTGGAGTCGGCTGCATCGGCTGAGGCTCGCCGACGTGCGTTTTGCGCCGATCGAAAATGTCGCCGCCGCAACCGGCGCGGCGGGCGCATCCGCACTCAATGCCAACAAATCGCACTGGCTCAAGGCATGCGACCAGGCGCTCGGCCCGATGCGCGTGGAGGTGCGTGCCATCGAAACGCCGCTGTCCTTCTCCAACGATCGCTCGGTGGAACAACTCACCGCCGAGGCACCGCCGTACGACCGCTCAGCGCGCGTGCTGGGCAAGACGTACGCGACGCTGGTCGCGCGCTTCGACGTCAACAGCCGCTACATGGCCATCGCCACCCAGCCAGCCACGACCTGCCTGCGGCCGTCTATCTCAGTCGAGCTGTTGCTGAACAATTTTCGGGTCACCGTGGCGCGCGAATTCGCGCCGGGCACATGTGCATACAACGCTATCCGCGAGCACGAATTGCGGCACGTCGCTGTGAACCGCGCGGTGCTGCCGCACGCCGCCGAGGTGATCCGCAAGGAGATCGAGAGCGAATACGGCGGCCGGCTCTACTTTGGAGACCCGGACCGCATTGCCGCAGATTTGCAGGCAGCGCTCACGCGCCATTGGCTGCCCCGCGCGCAATCGCTGATCGAACTCGGCTTACAAGCGCACGAACAGATCGACACGCCGCGTGAGCAGGAGCGCATGAGTCGCGTGTGCAATGGCGAGGTGCAGGCCGTATTGCAACAACTCACGCGCAGCTAGCGCGCGAACACGTGCGAGTTCAGGCGGCCGGGCGGTGCGCGGCGCGTGCCTGCAGTTGCGTGATGGCCTCGTCGACGATGGCTTCGGGCGGCAGCGCGATGTCGACGATGACGGCGTCGGTCGGCTCTTCCAGCGCCTCAAACTGGCTGCGCAGCAGGTTCGGGTTGAAGAAGTGGTCTTTCCGTGCGGCGAGGCGGCCCTGCAGCAGATCGAAGTCGCCCTTCAGGTAGACGAACTCGGCATTGCCGGCCGGGCCGCGTAGCACGTCGCGATAGCGCTGCTTGAGAGCAGAGCAGGCCACCACCAGCGATTGCCCGGTGCTCGTCTTCTCGTCCATGTAGGCGCGGATGGATTCGAGCCAGGGTTTGCGGTCGTCATCGTTCAGGGGGATGCCGGCGTGCATCTTGGCGCGGTTGGCCTCGGAGTGGAACTCGTCGCCATCACGGAAAGCGCAGCCCAGCCGCTCGGCAATCTTCTGGCCCACCGTGGATTTGCCGCAACCCGAAACACCCATCACTACTACGATCATCGTCATTCCCTACGTGCAAGAAAGCGCAAAACATCAGGCCGGCATGTTAGCGCGTTGATGACGGCGCCCGCCGATTTTTGCTGCTGCAGCGCAGCAATTGTTCCGCGTCATTGTTCGTCCGGCAACGGATTGCCAAATACGTCAAGCTGCGTCAAATTGCGGTGGAAGCAGCGGTTACAAATCATTCAGAACAAGGCCCCAAAAAGGCCAACGTTGATTGGAGGAGACATCCATGGCTGGTGAGGTTTTCGACGCGCGACCGCGCAACGGTGCGTCGTATGTGGTGGGCGACACGGCGGTGCCGCTGGCACACGTGACGGTCTCGGCGCTGCTCGCGGAAACCGTGCGCCGCTGGCCCAACGACGAGGCGGTCGTGTTTCGCGAACAGAACGTGCGCTGGACGTGGCGTGCCTTTGCCGAACAGATCGATGCGCTGGCCGCCGGCCTGCACGCGCTGGGGCTCGAGCGGGGCGACCGCATCGGCATCTGGTCGCCCAACCGCGTCGAATGGGTGCTCACCCAGTTCGCGACGGCGCGCCTGGGGCTCATCCTCGTCAACATCAATCCGGCGTATCGGCTGTCGGAACTGGAATACGCGCTCAACAAGGTCGGCTGCAAGGCCATCGTGGCGGCTGAGGCCTTCAAGACCTCGCGCTATCTGGAAATGTTGCAGACGCTCGCGCCCGAACTGGCGACCGCGCAGCCCGGCGCATTGAATGCCGCCAAGCTGCCGGCGCTGCGCTGGGTCATCCGCATGGGCGAGGCCGAAACGCCTGGCATGCTCAACTTTGCCCACGTCATTGCGCGCGGAAAAAGCGTACCCATTGATGCGCTGGATGCCATCACGGCCACGCTGTCGCCCGACGACGCCATCAATATTCAATTCACCAGCGGCACGACCGGCGCACCCAAGGGCGCCACGCTCACGCACATGAACGTCGTCAACAACGCCCGCTTCGTTGCCATGGCGATGAATCTGCAAGAGGGCGATCGGCTGTGCATTCCCGTGCCGCTGTATCACTGCTTCGGCATGGTCATGTCGGTGCTCACCTGCACGGCCACCGGCGCTTGCATGGTGTTCCCGGGCGAGGCGTTCGATCCGCTGGCCACGCTGCGCACGGTGGCGGAAGAACGCTGCACGCAACTGCACGGCGTGCCGACGATGTTCATCGCGCAGCTCGATCATCCGGATTTCAAGAGCTTTGACGTATCGACGCTGCGCGGCGGCATCATGGCCGGATCGCCGTGCCCCATCGAGGTGATGAAGCGCGTCGTGTCGGAGCTGAACCTGCGCGAAGTCACCATCGCGTACGGCATGACCGAGACGAGCCCGGTGTCTTTCCAGAGCGCCGTGACCGACCCGCTCGACAAGCGCGTGACCACCGTCGGCCGCATCCAGCCGCATTTGCAGGTCAAGCTGGTGGACGGCGCGGGAGAGGTGGTGCCCGTGGGCGAGAAGGGCGAGCTGTGCACCAAGGGCTATTCCGTCATGCTCGGCTACTGGGACGACGAAGCCAAGACCGCCGATTCCATCCATGACGGCTGGATGCGCACGGGCGATCTGGCAACGTTCGACGCCGAGGGCTACTGCAACATCGTCGGCCGCGTGAAGGACATGCTTATTCGCGGCGGCGAGAATGTCTACCCGCGCGAGATCGAAGAATTCCTCTTCCGGCATCCGAAGGTGCAGGCCGTCAACGTATTTGGCGTGCCCGACCCGAAGTACGGCGAAGAGGTCTGCGCGTGGATCGTCCTCAAGCCCGGCCAGCAGGCCACGGAAGATGAGATCCGTACGTTCTGCCAGGGCCAGATCGCGCACTACAAGATTCCGCGCTACATCCGCTTCGTCACCGAGATGCCGATGACGGTGACGGGCAAGGTGCAGAAGTTCGTCATGCGCGATCGCATGATCGAAGAACTCAAGCTGACGGTGGCTGCCACGGCGTGAGTTTGAGCGCGCGGTTTCGCGATTGAAATGCGAACGGGTTGCGCGCGGCTTTTCGTTGCCATGACGATGCTTGCCGCGCGCAGTTTTTTTCGCCTGCCTGGGCAACGCCCGACGTAGAAATCGAGACGCGTTTCCCGCATGCGTCTTGCCGATAGGGGGCGCTCGCAATCCGGCCGCCACGCGCGGCTGCGTGTCAGCGGTGCGTACGCCCTCAAGGCGCGCAACCCGAGGGGACGTGCGCCGCGGCATGCTTGCCCAACGCGACCAACCGCTCACGCAATGTGAGCGACGATGCGCCGATGTATCACGCCTGAAACACCCAACCAATCGCTCCTCTCAAACACCCACACTGAGCGCATGCGTGCGCGTGGTTTGCGTCTTGGCGAGAAGGCCTTGCATGCCATGGTTGCCCGCGCGTCACGACGGTGTATCAGCGCTGTAACCGAAGGGCCGCAAACAGACCTCCAAAAGTTGCATGTCCCGCCACGATTGCCCGGCATGGCGAGCGCTTGTGTACGCGCGTGCCGGCGAAACTTTTGCGTTTTCAAACGCTTAGAACAGTTCTGTCGAGCGGGCCCGGAAGTTGGCACCGTTTATGCGAACGAGCCGCCCCGGGGTGGGTCACGTTTTTCCCACAGGCAGAGCGCGCCGGCCTTACTGGCTGCGTTTCCAGCCGTCCCTCTCACCTTTATGGAGTGCGTTATGAAGAAGACCTTACTGGCCACCGCGATCGCCATGGGATTGGGGGTCTCTGGCGTGGCATTGGCCGACATCGGGAATACGGCGTCTGGGGCGGGTGACAAGACCCAAACCAACACGTCGACTATCACCAGAACCAACACCAGCACAGACACGACGACGAATACCGCAACGACCACAACCACAACGGCAACGGATAACTCGAATCAACACAACAACCAAAGCCAGGGCAGCAACCGCGACAACAGCGGCTGGGCCAACGCTGACGGCTATGGCACCGCCGCTGCCAACAATGGCGGCATGGCAACGGCAACATTCACCAACTCCTTCAACACAAGCAAGGCAATTGCTGTCTCCAAGCTGGATGGCACCGTCACCAACATCAGCGTGTCGGGCATCGGCAACGTCGCCACCAACAATGGCGGCTCGGCCAATGGCGGCGCGGGCGGGCGTGGCGGATACGGCTACGGCGGCGCTGGCGCTGGCGGCAACGGTGGCGCTGGCGGCGCAGGTGGCAGTGGTGGCGCGGGCGGTAGCTCCGGCAGCGTCACGCACGGCAGCGCGACCAACGGTGGCGCGATGGCCGGCAACGGCGGCAATGGCGGAGCCGCTGGCGGCAATGCGGGCGGCGGCGGTACCGGCGGCAGCTCCGGCACGCTGTCGGCGAGCCTGGGTGCAGGCCTTGGCGGCGCAGCGGGCAGCACGAGCGCAGCCGGCGGCGGTGGCGGCGGTGCGGGCGGTACGTCCAGCGCCAGCGGTGGCGATGCGAACCGCCATCAGGGCAGCGGCGCAGCCACGGGCGGCGGCAGTGCCTCGGCAGGCGGTGCAGGCGGCGCTGGCGGCTCCACCACCAGCGGTACGTCAACGGCATCGGCCGGTGCGGGCACGGGCACGAGCAGTGCCACCGGCACCAGCACGGGCGGCGCGGCAGGCGCGGGCGGTGCAGCTACCAATGTGGCAGGCAATGGCGGCGCAGGCGGTAGCGCCACCAACGGCAGCGCCACCAACGGCGCAGCATCGTCCACGGCAGGCAATGGCGCCGTGGGTGCAGTCGGTGCGGCCGGCGGTGCAGGCGGCGTGGGCAATGGCGGTGTCGGCAATGGTGCGGTGGGCGGCACGGGCGGTGCGGGCGGTACGGTCATGGTGGACGCAGGTACGTTCAACATGTCCAACGCCATGACCAGCGTCGGCCAGTCTGCAGCAGGCGTGATGGTGGCGAACCAGAACAGCGGCTTTGCTTCCCTCATCCAGCAAAGCATCAACGTGCAGGCGAACCTGAATGTGGGCAAATAGCCCGGTATGGGCATGAGCGGGGAAGTGCCGCGGCGCAAGCGATGAAGCTTCGCGCATGACGGTGGATGGGGCCGGACTGCATCGGTGGTCCGGCCCGCAGTTGGAGCGTAGAGGAGATATTCGATGCGATCCGACAGAAGAACCACAGCAGGATGGGCGGCATGGTGGTTGGCATGCGGCCTGGCAGTGTGGCCAGCGGCAGCGGCGATGGCGGCGGACGATGCGTCAATCGCAGACGGTGCTCAGACAGCCAATACGGAAGCGGTGCGTCCCCCGGTCGCCGCGGCCGTGTCGGTGCCTGGGTTCGGTCATGCGGTGGGAGCAGATCGGCTCGACAGCTTTCGCGGCGGCACGCAGGATCTCTACCAGACCGTCAATGACGCGCGCCTGTCGGGCACCGTGAGCGACAACGCCGCCGTGAATGTGGCGACGGGGTCGAACATCGTGCGCGACGGCTCGTTTGCCAATGCCAGCGGGATCCCCACGGTCATCCAGAACAGCGGAGCGAACGTGCTGATCCAGAACGCCACCATCGTCAACGTGCAGTTCCGGCCTTGAGCTTGCGAAGGACGGAATGATGCACAAGACGTGCGGCGCAGTGCTGATGGCACTGATGTGCGGGCCCGCGTTGGCGGGCGCGATCGACATGCTCGGCACGGGCGGGGGCACCTATGCCGTGCCGGTGACGAGCATGAAGGCCGAGCGCTATCTGCGTACCGTGCATCAGCGTTTCGACTTCAGTTGCGGGTCGGCCGCGGTGGCGACGCTGCTCACGTATCAGTACGGCTATCCGGTGAGCGAGCAGACCGTGTTCCAGGCCATGTACGAACATGGCAACCAGGAGAAGATCCGGCGAGAAGGCTTTTCGCTGCTCGACATCAAACGCTATCTGGCTTCTCTGGGCTTTGAGGCCGATGGTTTCGAGCAGCCGCTGGATGCATTGAAGGACGCGCACTTGCCGGCCATCGTGCTGTTGACCGAGAACGGCTATCACCACTTCGTGGTGGTCAAGGGTGTGCAAGAAGGGCGTGTGCTGGTGGGCGATCCGGCCATGGGCACGCGTGCGATTCCGCGTGCGAGTTTCGAGAGCATGTGGGACAACCATTTGCTGTTCGTCGTCCACAACCGCGAGTCGGGGGCGACGTTCAACGCTTCATCGGACTGGCGCGTGGCACCGCGTGCGCCGCTGGAGGAAGGCATGGACCGCAGCGGCCTCGGGAATATCGTCGTTCCCAAGCATGGTCCGTCCGACTTCTGAGCGTCGTCTGCGTGGCGGCCCGATAGTTCGGCAGGAGGGCATCATGAAGCGGTTTGGCAAGGTGGCGCGGGCTGTTGGATGGTTCGCGCTCGCTGCGGCTGGGCATGCGTGTGCGGCTGGCATGGATGGCTTGGATAACAATCCCGTCCATGCTTGGCACGCCGTGTCCGAAGACAAGCTCGACGACATGCGCGGCGGCTTCGATGTGCCCTCGCTTGCGGGGCTGCACATCTCGTTCGGCATCGACCGAGCGGTCTACGTCAACGGCGATCTGGTGGCGAGCGCATCGGTGAACATCCCCGATGTGGCACGCATGACGGCCACGCAGGCGCAGCAACTGGCCTCGGTGGTCAACACGGTCAATCTTGTGCAGAACGGCCCGAACAATGTTGCGCCGCCCGATGTGGCGGCGGGGGCGGCAGCGGCGGCCACGGTCATCCAGAACAGTCTGAACAACCAGACGCTGCAAGCGGTGACGACCATCAACGCGGCGGTCAACAGCCTGCCGCAGTTCCGTCAGCTGAATCTCTCCAACGTGCTGCAGGGCGCCCTGGCTAACGTCGTCACCCTGCTGCACTGAGCTAGAACTGGATCGGCAGACGCAGCGTGACGGTCAGGTCCGGCGTGTCGCGCGTCAGGCCTGCCCCCACCGAAAGGTTCAGCGTCATTTTGGGCGAGAGCCGGTACGAATAGCCAACCAGCAACGTGCCGAGAATCGTGCGCACCGAGCCAGGCACGCGCTGGCCGTTCTGCGTGGTCGGCGCGATGATGCTCTGGTCGTAGCCAATCGAGAACGATGCCTTCTCGTTCAGCGCCAGCCCCATGCCGAAGTTCAGGCCGATGATGTCGCCGGCCTTTACGTTCCCCAGGAACTGCTTCGAGCCGTCCACCAGGTTCAGGCTCACGTCCTTGCGCTCGAAATTGTGCAGGTAGCTGATGCTGCCGAAGAACACAGCCGGGTCTGTCGGGAACAGCCACGTCAGCCCCGGCTGAACGGCGAAGAAGCCCGAGCCCGTGGGCTGCTGCAGAGGCAGGCCGGTGCCCGTGGTATTGCTCACGCAGCGCGTCACGCAATCGGTGGTGACGTCAAACGGATCCTTGCCGGTGCGCGTCTTGAAGCGCAGCCAGCCGATGTAGAACGGCTTGTCGACGCCGCCCGCATTGATCTGGTAGCGCGCGGTCAGTTCCACATCGCCGATGCCGCGCCCGTGCGAGCTGAAGGCGTTGTCCGTGGCCGTGCCGGTGAACAATTCGCGGCTGACGGTGTCGCTCGCGCTGTAAACATAGGGCACGCGCGCTTCCAGTTCCCAGCGCCGTGCCAGGCCATAGCGCACCGCCACCGTGCCGGTGAGCGTGGTGGTCTTGACCTGCCGTACGTCGATCAGCCCGATCAGCAGCGCGGGGATGATGGTGTAGCCCACCAGCGCCACGCGGTCGGACGACGAATACGCCATCTGCAATGACGGCTCGACGACCACCTTGCCCGGCGGTGTGAGTGCGCTGGGCTCATCGAAGATCTGCGCGATGCGTGGCGGGCGGTCAGGCGGCTCCGGCGGTTTGCCGACTGGCGTGGTGCCGGTGTCGTCGTTCTGCGCAATTTGCGATGCATCGCCCGCCGCGCCGGGAGCGCCGGCACCGCGCACGGTGTCGAGTCGGCCCTCGCTCATGCCGAGCGCGCGCCGCATGCGCCGCAGGTGCGTTTCCTGTTGCTGGATCGAGCGCTTGAGTTCCTGCAGGCGCGCCTGCGTATCGGCAAGCTCGCGCTGCAGCGCTTCCAGGCTGGGTGGCTTGTCGTCCACCGGCTCGTTGGTCTGTGCGAGGACCGGCCCGCCGCAGAGCAGCAGGCATGCGCACGTAACCGCGTGGGTTGACCCACCTTGCGGCTTCCATGGCGTTTTCGTCATGGTATGTCCCCCGTCGAGAGCGCCCTGTCCACCAAAAGTGGATGGGCCCTTCACGATTTCCCCCGGGTGGCGTACTGCGGATACCACTATAGGCGAGCGAACGTGAAACGACAGGGCGTTGGCGTCCACAAAATGGACGAGGGGCGTATGCCCGTTTGGCGGATCGCCCAGGCAAGAAAAAAGGCGCCCGAAGGCGCCTCGTATGTCTTGCGTAGCGTCAGCGCTTACTGACGTGCATTGCGCAGGTTATCTGGCCACGGCGTGTTGTAGTTGGTGCGGAACGGGTTGATGTCCAGCCCGCCGCGCCGCGTGTAGCGCGCATACACGGCCAGCTTGACGGGCCGGCACTGGCGCAGGATGTCGGTAAAGATCCGCTCCACGCATTGTTCGTGAAACTCGTTGTGCTCGCGGAACGAGATCAGATACTTCAGCAGCCCTTCCTGATTGATCGGCGCACCCACATAGCGGATTTGCACGCTGCCCCAGTCCGGCTGACCCGTCACAAGGCAATTGGACTTCAGCAGGTGCGACACCAGCGTTTCTTCGACCGGGCTTTCTTCCTCGTCGGCATGCAGCAGCTCGGGCGTGGGCTGGTAGACGTCGGTTTCGATGTCCAGGCGATCGAGCAGCAGGCCGTCGAGTTCGCCCATGCGTTGCCGGGCAAATTCTTCGTGCGTGACGATGCGGACCTGCACCGGCGCGCCGCACGCTTCCGACAGATCGTGGTGGATCAACTGCTGCAGCGCTTCGTGCGACGCCACCTTCGTCTGGTTGAACGAATTCAGATACAGCTTGAACGACTTCGATTCAACGATGTTGGGCGAATCGGCCGGCACGATCACGGTGCCAAGCGCCACCTGCGGCTTGCCGCGCAGGTTCAGCCACGACAGCTCGTACAGGTTCCAGAGGTCCACGCCGAAAAAGGGCAGAGGCGTGCCGGCGGCCAGGCCGATCTCGTCGCGCTTGCCCTGGCGCGGGATCGGAAACAGCAGGCTCGGGTCGTACTCCGTTTTGTACGCGGAAGTCTTTCCCAGCGGCGAATGTTCGGGTTGGTTGCTCATCACAAAAACAGGCTGTAGACGGGGTTCTCGCTTTCGTCCCAATAGGTATAGCCCAGCGTGGCGAGGAACGCCTTGAACTCGCGCTTCTCGTTCTTCGGTACCTGGATGCCGACGAGGATGTTGCTCGAATCCGCGCCCTGATTCCGGTAGTGGAACAGACTGATGTTCCAGTTCGGGCTCATGCTCGAGAGGAACTTCATCAGCGCGCCGGGCCGCTCTGGAAATTCGAAGCGGTAGAGATGCTCGTTTTCCGCCAGCGGCGAGCGGCCGCCCACCATGTAGCGGATGTGCTGCTTGGCCAGTTCGTCGTTCGACAGGTCGAGCGTGGGGAAACCGTGCTTGCGGAAGTTCTCGGCAATCTTGTCGCCCTCTGCGCGCGACGCAATTTGCACGCCCACGAAGATGTGCGCGGCGTCCTTGCTGGCAATGCGGTAGTTGAACTCCGTCACGTTGCGCGACCAGCCGACCAGTTCGCAGAAGCGCTTGAAGCTGCCGCGCTCTTCCGGAATCGTCACGGCAAACACGGCTTCACGCGCCTCGCCCACTTCGGCGCGTTCGGCCACGAAGCGCAGGCGGTCGAAGTTCATGTTCGCGCCGCTGGCCACGGCCACGAGCGATTCGTTCTTCAGCTTGTGGGTCTCGGCATACTGCTTGAGGCCGGCCAGCGCCAGCGCGCCCGACGGCTCCAGCAGGCTGCGCGTGTCCTGGAACACGTCCTTGAGCGCCGCGCAGATGGCATCTGTATCCACGGTGATGATCTCGTCGACGAGTTCCCGTGTCAGGCGGAACGTCTCCTTGCCGACCAGCTTCACCGCCGTGCCGTCCGCAAACAGTCCGACCTCCTTCAGTTCGACGCGTTTGCCGGCGGCCACCGAGCGCGCCATCGCGTCGGAATCCACGCTCTGCACGCCGATGACCTTGACGTCCGGCCGCACGGCCTTCACGTAGGCCGCAACACCCGAGATCAACCCGCCGCCGCCGATCGAGCAGAAGATGGCATGCAGGGGCTGCGGATGCTGACGCAGGATTTCCATGGCGATGGTGCCCTGGCCGGCAATCACGTCGGGATCGTCGAACGGGTGCACGAAGGTGTAGCCGTGCTTTTCCTGCAGCTTGGCGGCGTGGCTGTACGCGTCGGAATAGCTCTCGCCGTGCAGCACGACATCGACCCATTCGCCGCCGCGGGAGCGCACGCCGTCGATCTTCAGCTGCGGCGTCGTCACCGGCATGCAGATCACGGCCTTGCACTCCATTCGGGCCGCGCTGAAGGCCACGCCCTGCGCGTGGTTGCCCGCCGATGCCGTAATCACCCCGCGCTTGCGCTCGGCCGCCGTGAGCGAGGCCATCTTGTTGTAGGCGCCGCGCAGCTTGAACGAGAACACCGGCTGGTCATCCTCGCGCTTGAGGTAGACGCGGTTGCCGGTGCGCGCCGACAGGTTAGGCGCGAACTTCAGCTCGGTTTCCACCGCGACGTCATAGACCTTCGCGGTCAGGATTTTCTTGAGGTAATCGATGGCCATGGTGCGGACCGGGTTGGACGTGAACAGAGCCCGTAAGCCTATCACGCGGCGTCTTTTGCACTGGTGCGCCCGCTGTTGGTGCGGCTCAGGGGCTGACGGGTGCGAGCCGAAGACGGCCGCGTCGGCAATGTCATGCCTGTGTCGTGCGCGGTCGTCCAAGCGCACGCGCTGCGATTGGCGTCGACATCATGATCGAGGTGCGTGTTTCACCATACAGGTTGATCCGTTCGATCAACCGCTCCAGATCCGCGACGCTCCTCGCTGCAAGCCGCATCACGTAGGAATCTGCGCCGGTCACATGGTGGCATTCCAATACTTCGGGAATCGTCTCGAGCAGCTTGAGGAACTTGGCCTTCGCGGGTTGCGCAACGGTGATACCAATTAGCGCGCTGACCGGGTAGCCCGCGGCAACGGGATTCACACGCGCCACGTAGCCTTCAATCACGCCGGCGTCTTCCAGACGCTTCACGCGCTCCGTGACGGTCGGCACCGACAGCTTCACGTGTCTCGCAAGCTCTGTATACGTCATGCGGCCGTTGTGCTGCAGCAGCTCTAGCAGCTTCCAGTCCAGATCGTCCATTGTGGTTGCAATTTTTAAGGGGAATGGGCGATTTTGCCTTAAAAACATGATTCCGCCAGGATGCCGCGGTGCCTACGATGAGACCTACACAACAAACCACTGTGGGAGGGCGTGCAAGTGCTGTTCATCAAGGCCACCATGATCGGGTTCTGTATTGCCGCGCCGGTCGGCCCGATCGGTATGCTGTGCATCCAGCGCAGCCTGAACCGTGGGTTCCGCTCGGGACTGGCGACGGGCCTCGGCGCCGCGTGCGCAGATGCCCTGTACGGACTGCTTGGTGCGCTCGGTGTCGCCGGCATCGTTGCTGCGCTCCCTGCGCTGACGCTGGTGCTCAAAATAGCAGGCGGTGCGTTTCTCGTATGGCTGGCGTGGTCGACCGCGCGCGCATCCTCCACCGGGCCTGCTGCGACGGATGCCGCAGGTGATACGCAGGCCGTCGCCAATGCGCGCGAATTCCTGACGACATTCGTACTGACCCTGTCGAACCCGCTGACGATCCTATCGTTCGTGGCGATCTTCGCAGCGCTCGGGCCGTCGGCCGAGGCACATGCGTCGGCCGAAGGTGCGGGATGGCTCACCGTTGCGCAGATGGTCGTCGGCGTCTTCGCCGGCTCGGCTGCATGGTGGCTTTGCCTGAGTGGCGCGACCGCGGCGCTGCGCGTGAGGATGCCAGCGTCATTCATCCCCGGCATCACGCGGCTGTCCGCGCTCGCCATCGCGGGGTTCGGCGCCGTGCAGGTCATCGCGGGACTGCGCAGCGTTGTCCAGGTGGTGTAAGCCCCAGTCAAGCCATCGGCCATCGCGCAGGCGCACGTCATACCGGTCGCCTCGGCCAAGGCCAGGCGATTCTTGATCGAGACCTGGGGTGATCTGTACACTTGCCCGGCACTGTCAGCGGCGCCGACGATGTCGATAGCGGACGCAGCTAAAAGCACACTCGGGCGAGAGGCCACCATGAACACCCCGTCGTCTTCCTCCGAGCGTGCCGGACGCGCGCGTCGGGGCCGAAAAGTCTGGTCCGGCACCCAGCACGTCATTGCCTACGGCATGCCGCCGCTAGGCTGGCGTGACCTCTATCACCACGCGCTTGAAGTCAACTGGCCGACCTTCTTCGCGCTGCTGGCCACGCTGTTCCTGGCGCTCAATGCGGTATTCGCGGGGTTGTATTCGTTGGGTGACGGCGCGATTGCGAACCAGTCGCCGCCCGGCTTCGTGGGGGCATTCTTCTTCAGCGTCGAGACCCTGGCCACGGTCGGTTACGGCGACATGCACCCGCAAACGCTCTACGCCCACGTCATCGCCACACTGGAGATCTTCATCGGCATGTCGGGCATTGCCATGGCGACGGGGCTGGTATTTGCGCGCTTCTCGCGCCCGCGCGCCAAGATCATGTTTGCGCGCAATGTTGTCGTGCGGCCGCTCAACGGCAGATCCACGCTGATGCTGCGGGCGGCCAATGCGCGCCAGAATGTCATCGCAGAGGCCACCGCCCGGCTGCGCCTGATGCAGGACGAGGTTTCGCCCGAGGGCTACTCGATCTACAAGATTCACGACCTGAAGCTTGAGCGCAGCGAGCATCCGATCTTCCTGCTGGGCTGGGTGATGATGCACGTGATCGACGAAGCCAGCCCGCTGCATGGCGCCACAGCAGAATCGCTCGCGGCGGGTGATGCCTTGCTTCTGCTCACCATCGAGGGCGCCGACGAAACCGCCGCGCAAACCGTGCAGGCGCGCTATTCCTGGCGGCATGACGAGATCCGCTGGAACTATCGCTATGCCGACCTGATCCGCGACGAGGGCGGCGTCACGTCAGTCGACTACGACAACTTCCACCTGATCCATCCGATCGAGACGCCGCCGCAGGCACAATGACCGGCTTGTCCGATTCCAACGCGCAACCTCCGTGGCCCTGAACCTCGTCTGGCTCGCCTTCTTCCTCGTTGCCTTCGTTACCGCATGCGTGCAGGTCGTGCAGGGCGACATGGAGGTTTTCTCCCGCATGCTGACCGGCATGTTCGATGCCGCGCGCACCGGCTTCGAAATTGCGATCGGCCTGACCGGCATGATGGCGTTGTGGCTGGGCATCATGCGCGTGGGCGAGCGCGCTGGCGTGGTCGATCTGTTCGCGCGGCTCGTGAACCCGCTGATGCGGCACCTGTTTCCTTCCGTGCCGGCCGGCCACCCCGCCAACGGCGCGATGATGATGAACGTGTCGGCCAACGTGCTCGGCCTGGACAACGCCGCCACGCCGCTCGGCCTGCAGGCCATGCGCGAGTTGCAGCAGATCAACCCACAGCCGCAGCGCGCCAGCGATGCGCAGTTGATGTTCGTGGTGCTCAACACGGCGGGGGTGACGCTGGTGCCGACGTCCGTCATCGCCATCCGGCAGGCCATGGCAGTCAAGCAGGGCCTGGTCGGTTTCAACGCGGCAGACATCTTTCTGCCGACCTTGCTGTCCACGTTCATCGGCTTCTGCGCGGGCATTGCGGCGGTGGCGTGGTATCAGCGCATCAACCTGTTCAGACCAGCCCTGCTGGCGTATTTCGGGGGCTTCGTCGCGCTGATGGGGCTGCTGTTTGCCTGGCTGCGCCAGTTTCCGCCGCAGCAGATGGCCGCCTGGATCGGCTTGATCGGCGCGGGCGCCATCCTCACCATCGTGGTGGCGTTCCTGGTATGCGGGGCAATTCGTCGCATCAACGTTTACGAAACCTTTGTCGATGGCGCCAAGGACGGCTTCCAGGTGGCGATCGGCATCGTCCCGTATCTGGTGGCGGTGCTCGTGGGCATCGCCGTGTTTCGCGCAGCGGGTTGCATGGATTTTCTGATGCAAGGGCTTTCTGCGCTGTTCGCGCACCTGGGCATCGACACGCGGTTTGTGCCCGCGCTGCCCGTGGGGCTGATGAAGACGCTGTCCGGTGCCGGTGCGCGCGGCCTGATGGTTGACGTGATGACCACTTACGGCGTCGATTCCTTCCAGGGCAAGCTGGCCGCCATCATCCAGGGCTCGACCGAGACCACGTTCTACGTGCTGGCCGTGTACTTCGGCAGCGTCGGCATCAAGGACACCCGTTACGCACTGGTCTGCGGGCTGTGGGCCGACTTGGTCGGTCTGATCGGCGCCGTGCTTGTCGCCTATCTGTTCTTCGCCTGAGCGGCTAGGGCGGCCCCCAAGCGACGCCGCGGCCGCTCGCCCTCTACAATCGATTGCATGGAACAGTGGATTGACACGCTTTTTGCCACGCTCGCCCTGCCAAAGGTCGGGCTACCTGCCATCTTCGTCGTCAGTTTCGTCTCGGCGACCCTCTTGCCGCTGGGCTCCGAACCGGCGGTTTTTGCGTACATCAAGCTCAATCCGGACATGTTCTGGCCGGCCATCGTAGTGGCCACGCTCGGCAACACGCTGGGCGGCGTGGTCGACTGGTGGATGGGCTACGCGGCCAAGCTGGCGCTGGTGCGCTACCACCTTGCGCGCCGCCGCCGTGAGCACAACGCCGAGCACGCCCAGCACGTGCCGCATCCCAAGCGCCACCGTGAGCCCCCGCTCGACAAAAAATACTTCCGCTGGATGCGCCGCATCGGGCCGATGTCGCTGCTGGTGTCGTGGCTGCCAGGCATCGGCGACCCGCTCTGCACGCTGGCCGGCTGGCTGCGCCTGAAGTTCTGGCCCAGCGTCATGTACATGGCGATCGGCAAATTCCTACGCTATCTGGCCATGACTGCGGCCCTGATGACGCTGCCCGACGGCTTCTGGCACGGCATCCTGGGCTGGATCAAGAGCGTGATGATGTGACGTTTGCGTGGTGCTTGCATCACTTTTGCTGTCTTGTGCTTTTCGCAAGCCATTGAAAACGCGATGGTTTTGCCGCCCATATCACTGGCAGGGATACCGTTGCTGCGACGCATCAACGACGCGCGTTGCAGTACAATCGCCCTTTAAAGACCGCGCGGCTTGGGTCCTCTTTGCCGCGCCCTCCCTCCCCAGCGGCACGCCATGAATGCCCCACTTCTGATCGACGCCAAACTCACGGCGCAGGACGCTGCGCCCCGGCTGCGCGAGATTCCCTACAACTACACCTCGTTCTCGGATCGGGAAATCGTCATCCGTTTGCTGGGCGAGTCTGCGTGGCAGATCCTGGACGAACTGCGCGCCGAGCGTCGCACCGGCCGATCGGCACGCATGCTGTACGAAGTGCTGGGCGACGTCTGGGTGGTGCGCCGCAACCCGTATCTGCAGGACGACCTGCTCGACAACCCGAAGCGCCGGCAGATGCTGATCGACGCACTCAATCACCGCTTGGCGGAGATCGAGAAGCGCCGCGTGGCCGATCACGATTCGCACCACGACCCGGTGGGCGACGAGCGCGCCAGCAAGGTCGAGCAACTGGTTGTGCACGCCCGCCGCGCCGTCAAGGCATTCCAGGAAGAATTCGCCCAGGTGTATGACCTGCGCCGCCGCGCCCAGAAAGTGCTCGGCCGCGTCACCGCCAAGGACAACATCAAGTTCGACGGCCTGTCGCGCGTGTCGCACGTGACCGACGCCACCGACTGGCGGGTCGAATATCCGTTCGTCGTGCTCACGCCCGATACGGAAGAAGAGATTGCCGGCATCGTCAAGGGCTGCTTCGAGCTGGGTCTGACCATCATCCCGCGCGGAGGCGGCACCGGCTACACCGGCGGCGCCGTGCCGCTCACGCCGTTCTCGGCCGTCATCAATACGGAAAAGCTGGAGCGTCTGGATGCGGTCGAGATGACCGACCTCCCTGGCGTTGACCATCCCGTGGCGACCATCTATTCGGGCGCCGGCGTGGTGACGCGCCGCGTGGCGGATGCGGCGGAGAAGGCCGGCCTCGTTTTCGCCGTGGATCCGACTTCGATCGACGCGTCGTGCATTGGCGGCAACGTTGCCATGAACGCGGGCGGCAAGAAGGCTGTGCTGTGGGGCACCGCGCTGGACAACCTCGCCTGGTGGCGCATGGTTGACCCGGACGGCAACTGGCTGGAAGTCCAGCGCCTCAATCACAACCTCGGCAAGATCCACGATGCGCCGGTCGTCACCTTCGAGCTGAAGTGGTTCGACGGCAACGCGCCGGTCGGTGCCAAGCTGCTGCGCACCGAGACGCTGACCATCGAAGGCCGCAAGTTCCGCAAGGAAGGGCTCGGCAAGGACGTCACCGACAAGTTCCTCGCCGGCCTGCCCGGCGTGCAGAAGGAAGGCTGCGACGGCATCATCACGAGCGCGCGCTGGATTCTGCACCGCATGCCCAAGTCGATTCGCACGGTGTGCCTGGAGTTCTTCGGCCAGGCGCGTGACGCGATCCCGAGCATCGTCGAGATCAAGGATTACCTCGACGCCGAGACCAAGAAGCCCGGCGGCGCGATCCTCGCGGGTCTGGAGCACCTGGACGAGCGCTATCTGCGCGCGGTCGGCTACGCCACCAAGAGCAAGCGCAACGCGTTTCCGAAGATGGTGCTGATCGGTGACATCGTCGGCGACGACGATGATGCCGTGGCGCGCGCCACGTCGGAGGTGATCCGCCTGGCCAACGGCAAGAGCGGCGAAGGTTTCGTGGCCGTGAGCCCCGAGGCACGCAAGAAATTCTGGCTGGACCGCTCGCGTACGGCGGCGATTGCGAAGCACACCAACGCCTTCAAGATCAACGAAGACGTGGTGATTCCGCTCAATCGCATGGGCGAGTACACCGACGGAATCGAGCGCATCAACATCGAGCTGTCGATCAAGAACAAGCTCAAGCTGACCGACGCGCTGCTCGATTTCTTTGCTGGCAGCAACCTGCCGCTAGGCCGCACCGACGACGCCAACGAGATCCCCAGCGCAGAACTGCTGGAAGACCGCGTGCAACAGGCGCAGCAACTGCTGCGTGCCACGCGTGCGCGTTGGCAATATCTGCTGGACCATCTCGACACGCCGGTCACCACGGCGCGCGCCAGCCTCATTGGCCTCGGCCTGGGTTACCTCGCGCAGACCATCGATGACCGTCTGGTGAATCAGCCCGAGGCGAACCTGTTCCACCTACTGCAGGATCGTACGATCCGCGTGTCGTGGAAAGCGGAGATTCGCGCCGAGCTGCGCAAGATCTTCAACGGCGGCGAGTTCAAGCCGATCCTCGACGAGGCCCAGGCGATCCACAAGAAAGTGCTGCGCGGCCGCGTGTTCGTGGCGCTGCACATGCACGCCGGTGACGGCAACGTGCACACCAACATCCCCGTCAACTCGGATGACTACGACATGCTGCAGGACGCCCACAAGGCGGTGGCCCGCATCATGACGCTGGCGCGTTCGCTGGACGGCGTGATCTCCGGCGAGCACGGGATCGGCATTACCAAGCTGGAATTCCTGACCGACGAAGAAATCGCCGACTTTGCTGCCTACAAGCGCCGTGTCGACCCGAATGGGCGCTTCAACAAGGGCAAGCTGCTGCGCGACATCAACGACCCGCAAGGTCTGGCTGCTGATCTGCGCAACGCCTATACGCCGTCGTTCGGCCTAATGGGGCACGAGTCGATCATCATGCAGCAGAGCGACATCGGCGCCATCTCGGAGTCGATCAAGGACTGCCTGCGCTGCGGCAAGTGCAAGCCGGTGTGCGCCACGCACGTGCCGCGCGCCAACTTGCTGTACAGCCCGCGCAACAAGATCCTCGCCACGTCGCTGCTCATCGAGGCCTTCCTGTACGAAGAACAGACGCGCCGCGGCGTGTCGGTCAAGCACTGGGAAGAGTTTGCCGACGTGGGCGACCACTGTACGGTGTGCCACAAGTGCGTGACGCCGTGCCCGGTCAAGATCGACTTCGGCGATGTGTCGATGAACATGCGCAACCTGCTGCGCAAGATGGGGCAGAAGAAGTTCAATCCCGGCACCGCAGCAGCGATGTTCTATTTGAACGCGACCAACCCCGAGACGATCAACTTCACGCGCAAGGTGATGTTTGACTGGGGCTACAAGGCGCAGCGTCTGGGCAACGACATCCTGAAGAAGTTCGCCAAGAAGCAGACCGCTCGTCCGCCCGCCACGGTGGGCAAGCCGCCGGTGCGCGAGCAGGTGATTCACTTCATCAACAAGAAGATGCCGGGCAACCTGCCCAAGAAGACCGCGCGCGCGTTGCTGGATATCGAGGACAACGAGATCGTCCCGATCATCCGCAACCCCAAGGCGACCACGCCGGATAGCGAGGCGGTTTTCTACTTCCCGGGCTGCGGCTCGGAGCGCTTGTTCTCGCAGGTGGGCTTGGCCACGCAGGCAATGCTGTGGCACGCCGGCGTGCAAACGGTGCTGCCGCCGGGCTACCTGTGCTGCGGTTATCCGCAGCGCGGCACCGGTCAGTTCGACAAGGCCGAGAAGATCGTCACCGACAACCGCGTGCTGTTCCATCGCGTGGCCAACACGCTCAACTACCTCGACATCAAGACGGTGGTGGTGAGCTGCGGCACTTGCTACGACCAGCTGGCCGGGTATGAATTCGACAAGATATTCCCGGGCTGCCGGATCATCGACATTCACGAATACCTGCTGGAGAAGGGCGTGAAGATCGACGGTGTGCAGGGCACGCGGTACATGTACCACGACCCCTGCCACACCCCGATCAAGACCATGGACCCCACCAAGCTGGTCAACCAGCTGATGGGCGGCAACATCGGTGCCGATGGCCAGACCCGCGCGATCGAGAAGAACGATCGCTGCTGCGGCGAGTCGGGCACGCTGGCGATTTCGCGCCCCGACATTTCCACGCAGGTCCGCTTCCGCAAGGAAGAGGAGATGCAGAAGGGCGCGGACAAGCTGCGCAGTCTCGGCCAGACCAGCGGCCAGAGCGGCGAGGCATTCAACGGCGACGTAAAGATCCTCACGAGCTGCCCGGCATGTCTGCAGGGCCTGTCGCGCTACACCGAGGATGTCTCGGTGCAGGCTGACTACATCGTGGTCGAGATGGCGCGTCACGTGCTCGGCGAAACCTGGCTGCAGGACTACGTTGCCCAGGCCAACGCCGGCGGCATCGAACGAGTGCTGGTTTGACGATGAGCGAGCGGACGCCCGGCTGCGCGCTGTGCAAGGCGGACGGCGGTGAGCCCGTCTGGCGTAATGTCAAGGCGCGCGTGGTGCTGGTCGAGCACGCGCGCTTTCCGGGCTTCTGCCGCGTTATCTGGAACGACCACGTGGCCGAGCAGACCGATTTGTCCGATGCCGATCGGTACTGGCTGATGGACCTCGTCACCAAGGTCGAGCGCGTGCTGCGCGCCGAACTGGCGCCGGACAAGATCAACCTCGCCAGCTTCGGCAATTTCGTGCCGCATCTGCACTGGCACGTCATCCCGCGCTATCGGTGGGATACGCATTTTCCAGAAGCCGTGTGGGGCCCCGAGCAGCGCTCGCCCGATACCGCGCGCATGGCCGAGATCACGGCCAAGTTGCCGGCACTGTCGTACGCGCTGCAGGCGGCGCTGGCTGACGCTTGAGCCCATCGGCCGTCGCTCCGGGTAACGCTCGGTAACGCATCGCCACGTCGTGCGCGGAACCCCTGTGGCGCGCACGACGTCTGATTCTCTTTCTGTTGCGCCAACGCCCTCGCCATGACGACACCGCGCACCGCCGCCACGCCCGATTCTCACAAGGATTCCATCTCCGAACTGACCGTCCACCATGGGCGGTTGAATCTCTCGGAGACTTGGCAACTGATTCGCCCGTACTGGTTTTCGGAAGATCGCCACAAGGCCTGGGGGCTGCTGGCGCTGGTGATTGGCCTGAACCTGTTCCTGGTGTTCATGAACGTGTTGTTCACCGATTGGAACCGGCTTTTCTACAACGCGCTCGAGCAGAAAAACTACGCCGAGTTTTGGGCGCAGTTGCTGCGTTTCTCATGGATTGCCGCGCTGCTGATCATTGGTTCGATCATGCGGCTGTACTACTCGATGATGTTGCAGATGCGCTGGCGGACGTGGATTACCGGCAGCTTTCTCGACGACTGGCTTGGCAAGCAGGCGTTCTACCGCCTGGAACAGACGCACAGCGCTGACAACCCCGACCAGCGGATTGCCGACGACCTGCGTACCTTCACCGATGCGACGCTCACCTTGGCGCTGGGCTTCCTGAATTCGGCTGTTACGCTGGTGTCGTTCTTCGGCATCCTGTGGGCGGTGTCGGGGCCCCTGGCGTTCAGCCTGGGCGGGCACGACTTTGTGATTCCTGGCTACATGGTGTGGTTTGCGCTGCTGTACTCGATCGTGGGCTCGGTCATCATCCACTTCGTGGGGCGGCCGCTGATCGGGCTGTCGTTCCAGCAGGAACGTTACGAAGCGTACTTCCGCTTCCTGCTCGTGCGCGTGCGCGAAAATAGCGAGAGCATCGCCCTGTACCGCGGCGAGCCCACCGAGAAAGCCATCCTGCGGGGCCGTTTCGAACGCATTCGCACCAACTGGAATCAGTTGATGGATTACACGCGGCGCCTGACCTTCGCCAGTTCCGGCTACGCGCAGTTCGCCATCATCTTCCCGTTTCTGGTGTCGGCGCCGCGCTACTTTGGTGGCACGCTCACGCTGGGTGGGATGATGCAGGTCGCGACGGCCTTCGGACAGGTGCAGGACGCGATGTCGTGGTTTGTCACGAACTACCGCACGCTGGTGACCTGGAAAGCCTCCACCAACCGTCTGATCGAATTCCAGCGCGCCATCCGTGCAGCCGAGCGTGAAGAAGAGCACCGCGCCGGCGTGCGCGACGTCGAGGTCGAGATCGCAGCCGTACCCGCCATCGAAGCCCGCGCCCTTGCGCTGAACCTCCCAAACCGCAAGCCCGAAGATTTGCTGGTCGAGCCCTTCGACATGACGCTCGCACGCGGTGAGCGTGTGCTTGTCAGCGGTCCGTCCGGTTGCGGCAAAAGCACGCTGGTGCGCGCCGTGGCCGGTATCTGGCCCTATGGCAGCGGCCGCATCGAGGTCCCCGACGATGCCCGCGTGCTGTTCTTGCCGCAGCGCAGCTATCTCCCCTCCGGCACGCTGGCCGATGCGCTGTCGTATCCGGATTTGGCCACTCAATACACCGCAGAGCGTCTGACCCAGGTCCTGACCGCCTGTCGCTTGCCGGCGCTCGCCGGCCTCTTGGACGAGGTGAGCAACTGGAGCCTGCGCCTGTCCCCCGGCGAGCAGCAGCGCCTGGCTTTTGCGCGGGCTTTGCTGCAGCGCCCCGACTACCTCTTCCTCGACGAGGCTACCAGCGCACTCGACGAAGATACCGAGGCGTTCATGTACAGCCTGATGCTCGAATCGATGCCTGATGTGACCATCGTCAGCGTGGCACACCGCAGCACCGTGGCACGATTCCACCATCGCCGCCTGCGCTACATCCCCGAGGGCGATCCGTTGACTGCGGTAAGCTATCGGGTGGTGGAAGAGCCTGCGCATATGGCGCTGGCGGCTTCCTGAAACGCAGTTTTTTGACTCGACGAGACGTTTTCCATGGCCGGACTTTCCGCCGACACCCCGCACCCGACCGGCATCACCGTGCACACGCAATCGCGTGTGCTGGAGATCGCCTTTGCCGATGGCAAGCAGTTCAGCCTGCCGTTCGAATACTTGCGCGTGCTGTCGCCGTCGGCCGAAGTGCAGGGGCATGGGCCTGGTCAGGAGGTTCTGCAGACCGGCAAGCGCGAGGTGGGCATCGTCGGCGTCGAGCCGGTGGGCAACTACGCGATCCGGCCGCTGTTCTCCGACGGCCACGATTCCGGCATCTTCGATTGGGCCTACCTGTACCGCCTCGGCGTTGAGCAAGCCACGCTCTGGCAGGCGTATCTCGATCGTCTGGCCGCAGCCGGCGTCGACCGTGACGCCCCGATGGCAGAGAACGCCGGCCACGCCTGCGGCCACAGCCACTGATTCCCGATTCACTTTGCGGCGCCTGTGCGCTGCATCCGTATCCCTTTCTGTCATGAGCCAAACCCACTTCGGATTCCAGCAGGTCGATGAGCAGGAGAAGGCCGGCAAGGTCGCCGGTGTGTTCCATTCCGTCGCCAGCAAGTACGACGTGATGAACGACCTGATGTCCGGCGGCCTGCACCGCGTGTGGAAAATGTTCACCATCGCCCAGGCAGCGGTGCGCCCCGGCTACAAAGTCCTCGACATTGCCGGCGGCACAGGTGATCTGGCCAAGGCCTTTGCGCGCCAGGCCGGCCCCACCGGCGAGGTGTGGTTGACCGACATCAACGAGTCGATGCTGCGCGTCGGCCGTGACCGCCTGCTCGATGCCGGGGTGCTCACCCCCACCGCGCTGTGCGACGCCGAGCACATTCCCTTTCCGAATGCTTACTTCGATGTGGTGACAGTGGCATTCGGCTTGCGCAACATGACGCACAAGGATCGCGCGCTCGCAGAAATGCGTCGCGTAGTGAAGCCAGGCGGCAAGGTCATGGTGCTGGAGTTCTCCAAGGTGTGGCAGCCGCTGGAGAAGGCCTACGATGTGTACTCATTCAAGGTGCTGCCGTGGCTGGGAAGCAAAGTGGCGGGCGACCCCGAGAGCTACCGCTACCTGGCCGAGTCCATCCGCATGCACCCGGATCAGGAAACGCTCAAGCAGATGATGGAACAGGCCGGATTGGACTCGGTCGAATACTTCAATCTGACAGCGGGTGTCGTGGCGCTGCACGTTGGCCGTCGCCTCTAAGTGTTTCGGTCGTTCCACCAGATGGGCGATGTAGTGCGCTGCGGCGATATGCCACGATCCTTCACATTGAATTTCCGCATTGACGTCTTCATCTAATGGCGTCACTGCCATTGGAGAGAAGACAGCGATGAGTTTGCATTGGGGTGGAAAATTGATGGCGGGCGCGCTGGTCGCGACGCTCGCACTGGGCACGGCGATTGACGCCAACGCCAAACGCATAGGCGGCAGTCGCAGCGTCGGCAAACAGTCGTCCACCGTGACGCAACGCCAACAGACGCCGCCGGCCACAACGCCGTCGCCGACACAGCAGGCCGCACCGGCTGCGCAACCTTCGCCGGCCGCACCGGCTCCGGCCGCGCCGGCGGCAAAGCCTGGACGTAACTGGGGCGGCATGCTGGGCGGCCTGGCAGCCGGTCTAGGTATCGGTTATCTGCTGTCGAAGTTCGGTCTGGGCGCGGGCCTTGCCTCGCTGCTGTCGAACCTGATCCTGATCGCGCTCGTCGCTTTCGTGGTGATGTGGATCATCCGCAAGGTGCGCGGCAGCCGTCCGCAGGGTCCTGCCTACGCCACGGGTGGCCCGTCGCTGGGCGGCGACCGTGAGCCGTACGTGCCGCAACCTGCCGCACCGGCCCCGCAGGCTTCCGCACCGGCAGCCGCATCGGTCAATACCGGCAACACGTCCGGCCTGGGCGCTGGCGCGGCAACCGCTGCGCAGTCATGGAACCTGGGTGGTCCGGCCGCTTCTGGCGCGCAGGCCGTCAACGCTCAACCTGCCGCGGCCGCACCGCAGCAGCCGTGGGGCGTGCCGGCAGATTTTGATACGCAAGCTTTCCTGCGCAACGCGAAGGTCTACTTCATTCGCCTGCAGGCAGCCTGGGATGCCGGCAATCTCAACGACATTCGCGAGTTCACCACGCCGGAGATGTTTGCCGAGATCAAGATGGACCTGGCTGATCGCGGCACGTCGCCCAACAAGACCGACGTGGTCTCGGTCGAAGCCGAAATGCTGGGCATCGAAACGCAGGCCGCCGAGTACTTGGCGAGCGTGCGCTTCTCCGGCATGATCCGCGAAGAAGCCAATGCGCCCGCACAGCCGTTTGCCGAGGTGTGGAACCTGACCAAGCCGACGCAGGGTGCGGGTGGTTGGGTGCTGGCGGGTATCCAGCAGTTGCAGTGATGCTGTAACAACTTGAAGCGCCGCAAAACGGCCGTTTCAGCATTCCCCGTAAAATAGGGCCCGACCGTCTGGTTCGGGCCCTTTTTGCTGCCCGCCGCCAGCCCGCTTCTTGCTGCTTCCTTGCTGTTTTTGCGCACCATCACCGCATGTCTTCGACAGCCTCTTCGTCTCCGTTTCCGCTTGTGCTGATGCAGCCGCTGCTGCTCGCACTCAACCATCTGCTGCGCCAGGAGCCCTGGGCGCAGGAGACACTGCGGCCGTTCGCGGGTCGCGTCGCACGCTTTAACTTGGCGCCCATGTCGATGACGTTGCAGGTGGATGCCACCGGCTTGGTGACCGCTCCCGACCCTGGTGTTGAACCGGCCGTGACTGTTGTCGTGCCGCTGGCGGCCGCTGCCAGCGATTACGCAACGGGCGGACAGGCCGCCGTGCTCAAGCACGTGCGTATCGAGGGCGAGGCAGAGTTCGCCAACGTGCTGTCCACGCTGCTGCGCAATCTGCGCTGGGATGCGGCGGAAGACCTCTCGCGCGTGTTTGGCGACGTCATCGCGCAGCGTATGGTGAGCGGCGCGCAGGCCGCCCGCACAGAGGCCACGCGCGTCAGCCGTTCGCTGGCGGAATCTGTGGCGTCGTATCTGACCGATGAGCAACCGACGCTCGTACGCCATGCGCGTCTCGCGCAGTTCGCCGCCGATGTGGCGGCACTGCGTGATGCCGAAGCGCGTCTGACCAAGCGGCTGGAGCGGCTCGAAAAATCCCAACGACCGGCCGTCCGGACCGTCCGTCAGGGTGACTCGGCATGACGCGCTTATTCCGGCTGGGCAAGATCGTTTTCGTCATCCTCTATTACGGGCTGGATCAGCTCGTGTTGTCGGGCTTCAAGAGCCGCCGCATTCGCGCGCTGGTCTGGCTGCTGACGTTGGGTCGCAAGCCGAAGCTGCCCCGCGGCGAGCGCCTGCGCCTGGCGCTGGAGCAGCTTGGGCCCATCTTCGTGAAGTTCGGGCAGGTGCTGTCGACGCGGCGCGATCTGCTGCCGCCCGATGTGGCTGACGAACTGGCCAAGCTGCAGGATCGCGTGCCGCCGTTCGACCCGAAGGTGGCGGCAGCCATCGTAGAGAAATCGCTCGGCAAGCCGCTGTCGGCGCTGTTCCATCGTTTTGACCATCATCCTGTGGCGAGTGCGTCGATTGCTCAGGTGCATTTCGCCACGCTGCGCGGCGGCCCGGACGACGGCCGCGAGGTGGCAGTCAAGGTTCTGCGCCCGGGCATGCTGCCCGTGATCGACAGCGACCTCGCGCTCATGCGGGACCTCGCTACCTGGATGGAAAAACTGTGGGCCGACGCCAAGCGCCTGAAGCCGCGCGAGGTGGTCGCCGAGTTCGACAAGTACCTGCACGACGAGCTTGACCTGATGCGCGAGGCAGCCAACGCCAGCCAGTTGCGCCGCAATTTCGCCAAGTCCGACCTGCTGCTGGTGCCCGAGGTTTTCTGGGATTGGTGCACGTCTGAGGTGTTCGTGATGGAGCGCATGCACGGTATGCGGATCTCGCACACCGAAGAACTGCGCGCCGCCGGCGTCGACATGCACAAGCTCGCGCGCGACGGCGTGGAGATTTTCTTCACACAGGTCTTCCGCGACGGCTTTTTCCATGCCGACATGCACCCCGGCAACATCCTCGTGAGCGTGGCACCCGAGACGCTGGGCCGCTATATCGCGCTGGATTTCGGCATCGTCGGGGCGCTCTCGGAGTTCGATAAGAACTACTTGGCGCAGAACTTCCTGGCATTTTTCCAGCGCGACTACCACCGCGTGGCGGTGCTTCACATCGAGTCTGGCTGGGCGCCGGAAGAGACGCGCGTGGAAGAGCTGGAAGGCGCCATCCGTGCGTGCTGCGAGCCGTATTTCGATCGGCCGCTGGGTGAAATTTCGCTGGGTCTGGTGCTGATGCGGCTGTTCCAGACCTCGCGCCGCTTCAACGTGGAAGTGCAGCCGCAGCTCGTCCTGCTGCAGAAGACCCTGTTGAACGTGGAAGGCCTTGGCCGCCAGCTCGATCCGGATCTGGACCTGTGGAAGACGGCCAAGCCATTCCTCGAACGCTGGATGCACGAGCAGATCGGCTGGCGCGGCTTTGTCGAACGCCTGAAGGTCGAGGCACCGCAATGGGCCAACAAGCTGCCGGACTTCCCGCGCCTGGTGTACCAGATTCTGGATCGCCGCTCCCGCGAGGACGGCAACGCGCAGACCGCGGCGCTCACTGCGCTGCTTGCCGAGCAAAAGCGCACGAACCGGCTGTTGTCTGCCGCGCTGTTGTTCGTCGGTGGTTTCGCGGTCGGCATCGTCGCGACGCATGTTCTGGCCTGGATGGCCCGCTACTGATCCGTTTTCACCCTCCGACTGTCATGGCCCAACCGCCCGTCTTCCAATCCCGTGACGCCGCCGATCCCGCCTTCTGGGACGAGCGGTTCAGCCGCGAGCACACCCCCTGGGATGCCGCCGGTGTGCCAGCGGCGTTCCGGCAATTCTGCGAAGCGCAGCCCGCGCCGCTTTCCACGCTGATTCCCGGTTGCGGCAACGCCTACGAAGCCGGCTGGCTGGCGGACCGCGGTTGGCCGGTCACGGCCATCGACTTCGCGCCCAGTGCCGTGGCGTCGGCCAAGGCCCTGCTGGGCCCGCATGCCGATGTGGTGCAGTTGGCGGATTTCTTTCGTTTTTCGCCGCCGCGTCCGGTGCAATGGATCTACGAACGCGCATTTCTGTGTGCGATGCCGCGTCGTCTGTGGCCCGACTACGCCGTGCAGGTGGCGAAACTGCTTTCGCCAGGCGGGTTGCTGGCTGGCTTCTTTGCCGTGGTGGAAGGCAGGGAGGCGGTCCCCAAAGGGCCGCCGTTCGAGACCACGCAAACCGAGCTGGATGGGCTGCTGTCGCCCGCGTTTGAGCGCATCAGCGATATGCCCATCGCCGAAGCCGATTCGATTCCGGTGTTCGCCGGGCGCGAGCGTTGGCAAGTCTGGCGCCGCCGCGCCGATTGATCCGTTTTCCCGGCCAGTGTTGGTGCGAAGCAACATGGGCCGTGGTCAACGAAAAGCCTGCCGGCGCCCGTTGTGGGCCGTCGCCCAGAAATCTGGCAAACGGGGCGGCATTCGTGGTCGTACCGATGCCCCGGCGCGCGGTCCCATCGCTATAATCCGGCCACTTTGCCCGGCGCCCCGGGGCCCAAAACCGGGCCGCCATGGGGTTTTCCAGCTTCTTTCCGCGCTGCCATGCTGATCTGGTTTGTCATTGTTTACTGGGTGATTTCGGTCGGGATCGGCCTGTGGGCTGCACTGCGGGTGCGCAGTACCGCCGATTTCGCCGTGGCTGGCCGCAGCCTGCCGTTCTACGTCGTGACGGCAACGGTGTTCGCGACCTGGTTCGGTTCCGAGGCGGTGCTCGGGATTCCCGCAGAATTTCTCAAGGACGGCCTGCACGGTGTGGTGGCCGATCCGTTCGGTTCGTCGCTGTGCCTGATCCTGGTGGGTCTGTTCTTCGCCAAGCCGCTGTACCGGATGAATCTGCTCACCATTGGTGACTTCTATCGCAACCGCTTTGGCCGCGCTGCCGAAACGCTGACGACCCTGTGCATCGTCGTGTCGTACCTGGGCTGGGTGGCGGCGCAGATCAAGGCGCTGGGCTTGGTGTTCTACACCGTATCTGACGGCGCGGTTTCGCAAGACCTCGGGATGATGATCGGCGCGGGCAGCGTGCTCGTCTACACGCTGTTCGGCGGCATGTGGTCGGTGGCGGTGACGGACTTCATCCAGATGATCATCATCGTGATCGGCATGCTGTACATCGGCTGGGAGGTGTCGGGTCAGGCCGGTGGCGTGGGCACGGTGGTGGCGCACGCGGCAGCTTCGGGCAAGTTCTCGTTTTGGCCGGCGTTCAACCCGATCGAGGTCATCGGCTTTGTGACGGCGTGGATCACCATGATGCTCGGCTCGATCCCGCAACAGGACGTGTTCCAGCGGGTGACCTCATCGCGCACCGAGCGCATCGCCGGTACGGCATCGGTGCTGGGCGGCGTGCTGTATTTCATGTTTGCGTTCGTGCCGATGTTCCTGGCGTATTCCGCCACGCTCATTGACCCGGAGATGGTCGCAAAGTACATCGATACCGATTCGCAGATGATCTTGCCGAACCTGGTGCTCCAGCATGCGCCGATCTTCGCGCAGGTGATGTTCTTCGGCGCGCTGCTCTCGGCCATCAAGAGCTGCGCGAGCGCGACGCTGCTGGCGCCGTCCGTGACGTTTGCCGAAAACGTGCTGCGCCCGCTGTTGCCGAACATGGACGACAAGCGTTTCCTGCGCGTCATGCAGGCAGTGGTGCTGACATTCACAGTGCTGGTGACGCTGTTTGCGCTGAACTCGCACCTGTCGATCTTCCATATGGTCGAAAGTGCTTACAAGGTCACGTTGGTGGCCGCGTTCGTGCCGCTGGCCTTCGGTCTGTTCTGGAAGCGCGCGACGAAGCAGGGTGGTCTGCTGGCCATCATCCTGGGCCTCGCGGCATGGATCTGGTGCGAAGTGTTCCTGCCCGGTGCGATGCTTCCGCCACAATTGGTTGGCCTCTTGGCAAGCTTCGGTGCGATGGTCCTGGGCTCGCTCGGACCGCAGTGGATCGCGAACCGCACGCCGACCACCAAGGCGGCCACGCAAGCTTGAGCGTCTCGCTGCAGGCGTGCGCGGTGTGCCACTTTGTCGCGCATCGCCATCGCCCGCCCCGAATCTGCGGTCGGGAATTCCCCTAAAAGGGTTTATAATTCAAGGCTTTGCGCGCCAGCACTTGTATGGCGCGCGGCTGCCCCAATCTTGCGTGAGCCCATGTGCGTATTTCCCGCACCGCGCTCTCGGGATGCGCGGGCAATCCAATCGCTTTCTTGTCATTTGTTTGTTTCAGGGTGAGGACACCATGCCGATCTATGCTTATCGATGCGACGCCTGCGGCCACGCCAAAGATGTGCTGCAGAAGATGAGCGACGCCCCGCTGACGGATTGCCCCGCATGCGGCGCGCCGGCGTTCAAGAAGCAGCTCACCGCTGCCGGCTTCCAGCTCAAGGGTTCGGGCTGGTATGTGACGGATTTCCGCGGCGGCTCGGGCGGCGCATCGGCTGCAGCAGCCGGAACCGGTACGGCGGCCAAGGCAGATGCCGCAGCACCAGCCGCTGCTGCCGCGCCCGCCGCGTCGTCGGACAGCGCGTCGTCCAGCGCCAGCACGCCGGCGGCGTCCGGTGGCTGCGGCACGTCGTGCGCTTGCCACTGATCGCATCGCTTACCTTTCGGCCCATCGCCCCATGAAACAGAAAACCAGCGCACTCAAGACATGGTTCCTGACCGGTCTTCTGGTGCTTGTCCCGCTTGCGATCACGCTGTGGGTGCTGTCGCTCATCATCGGCACGATGGACCAGAGCCTGGCGCTGCTGCCGTCGGCATGGCAGCCGGATCAGCTATTTGGCCGGCGCATTCCTGGCGTGGGCGCGATTCTCACGCTGGCGTTCATCCTCATTGTGGGCGTGCTGGCGCACAACTTCATCGGCCAGAAGCTGGTGCTGTGGTGGGAGGCGCTCGTGGGCCGCATTCCTGTGGTCGGCCCGATCTATTCGAGCGTGAAGCAGGTGTCGGACACACTGCTGTCGTCCAACGGCAATGCATTCCGCAAGGCGTTGCTGGTGCAATACCCGCGCGAAGGCTCGTGGACGATCGCCTTCCTGACCGGCCGCCCCGGCGGTGATGTCGAGAACCACCTGCAGGGCGAGTACGTCAGCGTGTACGTGCCGACCACGCCCAATCCGACGTCGGGCTTCTTCCTGATGATGCCCAAGGCTGACACCATCGAGCTGGACATGACGGTGGACGCGGCGCTCAAGTACATCGTGTCGATGGGTGTGGTGGCGCCTGAAGCGCTGCCGCGCCGCATGGACCCGCCCGACGCCTCGCCACAGACGGAGGACCGGTCGCCGGCTCAAGGGCCGCGCGACCCTTCGAATCCGACCGCGCTGCCTGCAGAGGGCGGCGCCATCGCGGCACCCTGAGCCGGCGATACGAACGAAGTCGAATCGACCCCGGCCCCCCAATCAACTTTCATGCGCGACGTTTTCTTGGCGGCGCGCTTCGCGGAAAACCACAACATGCAAATGCGTACTCAATACTGCGGTCAGGTCACCGAACAACTGCTCGGCCAGAGCGTCACGCTGTCGGGCTGGGCCCATCGTCGTCGTGACCACGGTGGCGTGATCTTCATCGATTTGCGCGACCGTGAAGGCCTGGTGCAGGTCGTGTGCGACCCGGACCGCCCAGAGATGTTCAAGGTGGCCGAAGGTGTGCGCAACGAGTTCTGCCTGCAGGTAAAGGGCGTCGTGCGTGCCCGCCCGGAAGGCACCACTAACGCCAACCTGACCAGCGGCAAGGTCGAAGTGCTGTGCCACGAGCTGACGGTGCTCAACGCCTCCGTCACGCCTCCGTTCCAGCTGGATGACGACAACCTGTCGGAAACCACGCGCCTGACGCATCGCGTGCTGGACCTGCGTCGCCCGCAGATGCAGTACAACCTGCGCCTGCGCTACAAGGTCGCGATGGAAGTGCGCAAGTATCTGGACGACAAGGGCTTCATCGACATCGAAACGCCGATGCTGACCAAGAGCACGCCGGAAGGCGCGCGCGATTACCTCGTGCCGTCGCGCGTGAACGCTGGCCAGTTCTTCGCGCTGCCGCAATCGCCGCAGCTCTTCAAGCAGATGCTGATGGTGTCGGGCTTCGACCGCTACTACCAGATCACCAAATGCTTCCGCGACGAAGACCTGCGTGCTGACCGCCAGCCCGAATTCACCCAGATCGACTGCGAAACGTCGTTCCTGAGCGAGCAGGAAATCCGAGACCTGTTTGAAGAGATGATCCGCACGGTGTTCAAGAACACCATGTCGGTCGAGCTGGATGCCAAGTTCCCGGTGATGGAATTCCGTGAGGCGATGGCCCGCTTCGGTTCGGACAAGCCCGACCTGCGCGTCAAGCTGGAATTCACCGAGCTGACCGACGCCATGAAGGACGTTGACTTCAAGGTGTTCTCGAGCCCGGCCAACGCTGAAGGCGGTCGCGTCGTGGCACTGCGCGTGCCGGGTGGTGCTTCCCTGTCGCGTGGCGATATCGACGCCTACACGAAGTTCGTCGAAATCTACGGTGCCAAGGGCCTGGCCTGGATCAAGGTCAACGAAGTGGCCAAGGGCCGCGACGGCCTGCAATCGCCGATCGTGAAGAACCTGCACGACGCGGCGATCGCCGAGATTCTGAAGCGCAGCGGCGCACAGGACGGCGACATCCTGTTCTTCGGTGCCGACCGCGCCAAGGTGGTCAACGATGCGATGGGTGCGCTGCGCCTGAAGGTCGGCCATTCGGACTTTGCGAAGAGCAACGGGCTGTTCGAAGACGCCTGGAAGCCGCTGTGGGTGATCGACTTCCCGATGTTCGAGTACGACGAGGAAGACGCGCGCTGGGTAGCCATGCACCACCCGTTCACGAGCCCGAAGGACGAGCACCTGGAATACCTGGAAACCGATCCGGGCAAGTGCATCGCCAAGGCTTACGACATGGTGCTCAACGGCTGGGAAATTGGCGGCGGCTCGGTACGGATTTACCGCGAAGAAGTGCAGAGCAAGGTGTTCCGCGCGCTGAAGATCAACGATGAAGAAGCGCGTGCCAAGTTCGGCTTCCTGCTCGACGCACTGCAGTACGGTGCGCCTCCGCACGGCGGCATCGCGTTTGGTCTGGACCGCGTCGTCACGATGATGGCCGGTGCGGATTCGATTCGCGACGTGATCGCCTTCCCGAAGACGCAGCGTGCGCAGGATCTGCTCACGCAGGCACCGAGCCCGGTCGACGAAAAGCAATTGCGCGAACTGCACATCCGCCTGCGCGCCGCCGAGGCCAAGGTAACTGCCCCGACGGCTGCAACGACCGCCTAAGCACCTGCGCTGAAGCTCCCCAACGAACCGCGCCGCCTTACAAGGGCGGCGCGGTTTGTTTTTGGGCGGCCGCCGGGCAACATGCGGCAATCGGGAACATTGCGTGCTAAACCGAATCTTTCGTTTCTGTCACGTTGGGTGACAACGAAGGAGGAGTGTTTAGATGGACTACGTCGACTTTGCGCGCACATGGATCGCCGCACATGCCGAGTTCCTGTTGACTTGGCTGATCGCCGCGCTAGTGGTGATGCTGCTGGCCTGGATCGAAATCCGCCGCGCCACGCGGCGTGCAGCCATGGCCATGACCGAGGCCGTAGCCACCACGGTTGCGGCTTGCGTGCCTGAAATCGCGGCTGCGGCGCAGAGCGCACATCCACCGGGGCCCGCCTCGGCGTCGCCTCCGGGTTTGGCCGAGGGGATGCGCGCGTTGGGTCACCTTGCGGCGGAGCGGATGCATTGGCTGCACGCGGTCGCCAACCTGCGTCTGCCCGAAACGGCGTTGCCGCCAGCCGCACCAGGCATGCCCGTGCATCCGCTCGTATATGACACACCGCGCTCGCTGGCCGAAGCGCATTTGGCGGCAGAACTCCGCTTTGCCGATCACGCGCGTGTCTTGCAGGTCGAGCGCCGCGCCCTGCAAGCGTTGGAGACCGCTGAGCGCGAAGGCACCAGCGAACTGCATCGCATCGAGCGTGAGACCTCGGCCATCGTTGAACGCTTCGACCAGGCCAACGCGCAATCCGAACAGACCGATGTGCAGCGCTTCCTCATTCAGAAATTCAACACGCTGGGCAACCGCGAACGCGAGTTGACCGCACAGCTCGCTGCGCTGCGCCAACAGCTCGGCGAGCGCACAGAGGCGTTGTGGGCGCAATCACAGCGCGCGGCCGATGACTATGCTGCGATGCTCGATCCGCTCCTGGCCGTCGCCCGCCGCGAGTTTGGTCACGAAACGGCGACGGATGAGACGGCGCTGTGGCTTGCCCGCACGCGCACAGGCCAAGGGCCATTGCGCGCTGCCTGATCGCTGCCACGGCATGGCAGCACGCTGAGCGTCGCGGTGGCACGCTTCTGGCTGCGGTAAGCTATTGCCTTGCAGCGCGATCGCGCCGCCCATCGAAGCACGCAGCAACCGCACCCATGTCGCACAAGATTCCCGTCTCCGTCCTCGTCGTCATTCACACGCCTGATTTGCACGTGTTGGTGATGGAGCGGGCAGACCATCCGGGTTTTTGGCAATCCGTGACCGGCAGTTGCGATGCGCTCGACGAACCCTTGGTCGATACGGCCGCCCGGGAGGTGCTGGAAGAAACCGGCATCGACGCGGCCCAGCATCATCTGATCGACTGGGGCCACCACATCGAATACGAAATCTACCCACACTGGCGGCACCGCTACGCGCCGGGCATCACGCGCAACACCGAGCATTGGTTCGGCCTGCTGGTGAGCGGCAAGGTACCGGTGCGGATGTCCCCGCGCGAGCATGTGCAGGCCGAGTGGTTGCCTTACCGAGAGGCCGCCGCGCGGTGCTTCTCGCGCAGCAATGCCGAGGCCATCCTCCAGTTGCCCGAACGCCTCGCTGCCTATCACGCGCGTCACGCGGCACTGACAAAGGACCAAGCCTGACATGCTGCGTTTGCGCGTTGCCACCTACAACATCCACAAGGGCGTGACGGGCATTGCGCGGCGCGTGCGCGTGCATGACGTGCGGCAGGGCCTGCACACCATGGACGCCGACATCGTCTTCCTGCAGGAAGTGCAGGACCGCAACGATCACCTCGTCGCCGCCGAGCTGTTCGACCCGAACTACACGCAGCTGCGCTACCTCGCGACCGACGTCTATCCGCACACGGTTTATGGCCGCAATGCTGTTTACGAGCACGGGCACCACGGCAACGCCATCCTGTCGCGGTATCCGATCCTGCTGTCGGAAAACCTCGATATCTCTGATCACCGTTTCGAGCAGCGCGGCCTGCTGCACGCCGTGACGGATCTCGGCTTCGGCGAGGTGCATCTGCTGTGCGCGCACTTCGGCCTGTTTGCACGCAGCCGGCAACGGCAGGCGGAGGCGCTCGTTGACCGCGTGCGTTCGGTCGTGCCACCGGATGCGCCGCTCGTGGTGGCAGGGGATTTCAACGATTGGAACAACCGGCTTGACCGCATGATCTGTCAGGCGCTCGGTGCGACCGAAGTGGCTGACAAGGCTGCGGATGCACGCCCGGTGCGCACCTTCCCGAGCCATATGCCTTGGTTGCGACTAGACCGCATCTACGTGCGCGGTTTCGACATCGAACGTGCGCACGCGCTGACTGGCCGCGAATGGGCGCAGCGCTCCGATCACGTGCCCCTCCTGGCGGAACTGGCGCATCCATGAGGGTCGCGCGCGATGCAGGTCCGCTGCGCTCCGAGTGGCGGCGGGGTAAGCCCCTGCCGGGCAACGACGTCGACCTGCTGTGCGGCGGTGCTGAGTTCTTCCCAGCCTTGATCGAGGCCATCGATGCCGCGCAACGCCGCGTCGCGCTCGAAACCTACATCTACACCGACGACGCTGCCGCCCGCAGCGTGACCGAGGCGCTCGCCCGCGCGGCCCGCCGCGGTGTGGATGTCCACCTGACCATCGACGGCTTCGGCACCGGCCTGCTGCCTGCCAACATCGCCGCGATGCTCGAGACGGCGGGCGTGATCTTGCGCATCTATCGTCCGGTGCGCGGTTTTCGTCTGCAACGCCGCTACCTGCGACGGCTGCATCGGAAGATCGTTGTCATCGATGACGACGTCGCGTTCGTGGGCGGCATCAACATCATTGATGACCTGAACCACGCGCCATTTCACGATGTTGCGCTGGGACCGCGTTACGACTTTGCCGTGCGAGTACGCGGGCCGCTGGTCGCGCAGATTGCGCTGACCGTCGACCGGCTCTGGTGGCAGATGGGCGTGCGCGCCGGCATGCGGGAGGTGGGCGTCACGGGCGTCGCCGCCGAGTTTCCGGTGATGACCGATACGCCGCGACCACGGCATCGCGGCGCGTCCGGACGAGAAAGTGAGCGCGCACCGGGCACCGTGTTGGCTTCGTTGGTGCTGCGTGACAACGTCCGCAACCGGCGTGCGATCGAACGAGAATATCTGCGCGCGCTGGGTGCGGCGCGGCACGAGGTGATCATCGCCAATGCGTACTTCCTGCCGGGCGTGCGTTTCATGCGGGCCCTGGCAGCATGCCGACGGCGCGGTGTGCGCGTTCGCCTGTTGTTGCAGGGGCAGGTCGAATACCGGCTGCAGCACTACGCGACGCGCTCGCTGTACCACATGCTGCTGCGCGACAACGTCGAGATCCACGAATACACGGCCAGCTTCCTGCACGCCAAGGTGGCTGTGGTGGACGACCGATGGGCCACGGTCGGCTCCAGCAATATCGACCCATTCAGCCTGCTGCTGGCACGCGAAGCCAACGTCGTCGCATGGGATGCGACCGTAGCCAACGAACTGCGCACGGCCCTCGAAGACGCCATCGCCCATCACGCACGCCGCGTTCTGGCCGATGCGCACGCCGCGCGCCGCTGGTGGTGGCGCCTGGCAGATTGGTGCGCCTACCGGCTGGTGCGCCTTGGCGTCGTCATCAGCGGGCGCGCAGCACAGTATTAGCGGTACAAGACATCTGCAAAAACATAACAAGAGGGAGGAGACATGCAAGTCATCACAGCCGATGAGGCCGCACGGTTGGTACAGCCGGAGTGGACGGTCGCATGCGCGGGGTTTGTCGGCGCGGGCCATGCAGAGGCCGTCACGCATGCGCTGGAGCACCGCTTTCTGGCCACCGGCGAGCCGCATGATCTGACGCTGGTCTATTCCGCCGGCCAGGGCGATCGCGCCACGCGCGGCGTCAACCACTTCGGCAATCCCGGGATGACGCGCTGTGTGGTCGGCGGGCATTGGCGCTCCGCCACGCGGCTGGCGGACCTGGCGCTTGCCGAGCAATGCGATGCGTTCAACCTGCCCCAAGGCGTGCTCACGCATCTGTACCGCGCCATCGCGGGTGGCAAGCCGGGCGTGCTGACCAAGATGGGGCTGCACACGTTCGTCGACCCGCGCACGGAGCTTGACGCGCGTTACCACGGCGGCGCCATCAATGCCCGCGCCAAGGCGGCGCGCGCTGCAGGCACGGCCTCGTGGGTCGAGTACGAACGCTTTCGCGGCGAAGACTATCTCTTCTACCCCAGTTTTCCGCTGCACTGCGTCTTCCTGCGCGGCACGTCCGCCGACCCGCGCGGCAATATCAGCACGCACGAAGAAGCCTTTCATCACGAACTGCTGGCCATGGCGCAGGCCGCACGCAACTCGGGTGGCATCGTCATCGCGCAAGTGCGTCGGCTCGTCGATCGGCACGACAACCTGCAGGCGATCCACGTGCCGGGCATCCTCGTCGATTACGTGGTCGTTGCTGACGATGAAGCCGAACATCAGATGACCTTCGGCGAGGCGTTCAACCCGACCTACATTCGCCCCTGGCAAGGCGAGGCGATCCAGCTCAAGCAAGACGTCATCGAATCGAGCGAGGCGCTGGAGGCGAATCAGCACGGAGCGCTCGACGCCCGCACGCTGGTGCAGCGCCGCGCCGTGCTGGAACTGATCGCGCAGCAGCCGCGCGTCGTGAATCTGGGAGTGGGCATGCCTGCGGCGGTCGGCGCCCTGGCAGAACAGGAAGGCGCGCGTGGCTTTACGCTCACCGTGGAGGCCGGCCCAATCGGCGGCACGCCGGCAGATGGCCTCAGCTTCGGCGCCTCGGCCTATCCTGAAGCCGTGGTGGACCAGCCAGCGCAGTTCGACTTCTACGAAGGTGGCGGCATCGATCTCGCCATCCTCGGCCTGGCAGAACTGGACGGCGCCGGCAACGTCAACGTCAGCCTGTTTGGCGAGGGCGGCGACACCGTCGTCGCGGGCGTTGGCGGCTTCATCAACATCACGCAAAGCGCACGCTCGGTCGTGTTCATGGGCACGCTCACCGCTGGCGGCCTGCAGGTCGAAGCCGAAGACGGCAAGCTGCGCATCGTGCGCGAAGGGCGGCTCAAGAAGATCGTGCCCGCCGTGTCCCATCTGACCTTCAACGGTGAGTATGCGGCGCAATCGGGCATTCCCGTGCGCTACGTGACCGAGCGCGCTGTCTTCGAAATGCGTGACGATGGCCACGGCGCACGGCGCCTCACGCTGACTGAAATCGCTCCTGGTATCGACCTGCAGCGCGATGTACTGGACCAGTGTGCCGCAGAGGTTGCCGTGGCAGCCGACCTGCGTGAAATGGACGCCCGCATCTTCCGCCGTGGTGCCATGTGCTCAGGCATCACGCCGGTCTGATTTTCGGGCTGTTTATTTACTGATGGGTAGCACTAGAAAATCCATCCGCTATGCTGTGGCGCACCCGTTTTATAGGTGCGGCGCATACCCTGCAAAGCCTTTCATATAAGGGGTTTGCGGGATTCGCGCTGCACCGCGGAAGGTTGCAAATCGGGGCCGCCATTTAGACGCCGCTTTCTAATAAAACACTTGCCGCTCCAAGTGCCCCTGTAAATAATTGAACGACCGTTCGATTTTGGGCTAGAGTGTTCGCGCAGGCTGGTTTACAGTCCTGCCCGGCACGCGAAAGGCGCCCTGCAAGAAGCCAATTTTCTCGCGTGTCACGCCCCAGAAAAGAACGGAGAGAAATCATCATGCGTCACCCGACCGCTCGTCTCGAATCAAATCACGCAGCAGCCACGCCGATGCGCAAGGGCGAACTGACGCGTGCAGCGATTCTCGATGCCGCGCTGGAATTGGCTTCGCGCGACGGACTGGAAGGATTGACGATCGGTGTGCTCGCGGAGCGCATGCAGATGAGCAAGAGCGGGGTGTTCGCGCACTTCGGCTCGCGTGAGGATCTGCAGGTGGAAGTGGTTCGCGAGTATCACAGAAGGTTCGAGCAGGAAGTCTTCTACCCGAGCTTGACGGAACCGCGCGGTCTGCCGCGCCTGTGGAGCATGGTGCGACGCTGGATGGAGCGTCGCATTCAGGAAGTGACCACGGGCTGCATCTACATCAGCGGCGCGGTGGAGTACGACGATCGTGCCGAAAGCCCGGTGCGCGACGAACTCGTCAAGAGCGTGACGATCTGGCGTGCAGCATTGGCTCGCGCGATTGCACAGGCAAAGGAAGAAGGCCACCTGCGTGCAGAAGCGGACCCGCAATTGATGCTCTTCGAGATGTACAGCCTGGAGCTGGGTCTGCATCACGATGCGCGTTTCCTGCGGTTGCCGAACAGTGCCGAACTGGCCATGGTGGCGCTTAACAAACTCATTCAGTCTTACCGAACCTGACGCGGCATCGCACACCTAGCGGTCGCGCAGTACACACCAAGGAGTTGCAAGATGGGTCAATACACCGCACCGCTGCGTGACATGCAGTTTGTTCTCCACGAGCTTCTCGGCGTGGAGGACCACCTGAAGCAAATGCCGCAGCACGCGGAGATCGATGCAGACACCATCAATCAGGTGATCGAGGAAGCCGGCAAGTTCTGCTCCGAAGTCATCTTCCCGCTTAATCAGTCCGGCGATCGCGAAGGCTGCACCTACCACGGCGACGGCGTGGTGACGGCTCCCAAGGGTTTCAAGGAAGCGTATCAGCAGTACGTCGAGGCTGGCTGGCCCTCACTCGGCTGCGATCCCGAGTACGGTGGCCAGGGTCTGCCCATCCTGATCAACAACGCGCTGTACGAGATGCTGAACTCGGCCAACCAGGCGTGGACGATGTATCCGGGGCTGTCGCACGGCGCGTACGAAGCCCTGCACGCACACGGCACGGACGAACTCAAGCAGCGCTATCTGCCCAAGCTGGTGTCGGGCGTGTGGACCGGCACGATGTGCCTGACCGAGCCACATTGCGGCACCGACCTCGGCATCCTGCGCACCAAGGCTGAGCCGCTGGCCGATGGCTCGTACGCCATCACCGGCACGAAGATTTTCATCTCGGCGGGCGAGCACGACTTGGCCGAAAACATCATCCACCTTGTGCTGGCACGCCTGCCGGACGCGCCGGGCGGCACGAAGGGCATCTCGCTGTTCGTGGTGCCGAAGTTCATTCCCGATGCCAACGGCAACCCGGGCGAGCGCAACGGCGTGAAGTGCGGCTCCATCGAACACAAGATGGGCATCCACGGCAACGCCACCTGTGTGATCAATCTGGACGGCGCACGCGGTTGGATGGTCGGCGAGCCGAACAAGGGCCTGAACGCCATGTTCGTGATGATGAACGCCGCCCGCCTGGGTGTCGGCATGCAGAGCCTGGGCCTGACCGAAGTCGCTTACCAGAACTCGGCGGCCTACGCCAAGGAACGCCTGCAGATGCGCAGTCTGTCGGGCCCGAAGGCGCCGGACAAGCCGGCTGATCCGATCATCGTGCACCCGGATGTGCGCCGCATGTTGCTGACGCAGCGTGCCTTTGCCGAAGGCGGCCGCGCATTCAGCTACTGGATCGCCCTGCAGATCGACCGCGAGCTGTCGCACGAAGACGAGTCCGTGCGCAAGGACGCGGCTGATCTGGTCGCGCTGCTGACGCCGATCGCCAAGGCCTTCCTGAGCGACAACGCATTCATCTCCACCAACGAAGGCATGCAGGTGTTCGGTGGCCATGGCTACATCGCCGAGTGGGGCATGGAGCAGTACGTGCGCGATGCCCGCATCAACATGATCTACGAAGGCACGAACACCGTGCAGTCGCTGGACCTGCTGGGCCGCAAGATCCTCGGCGACATGGGCGCCAAGATGAAGAAGTTCGGCAAGCTGGTCCAGGACTTTGTGGAAGCCGAAGGCACCAACGAAGCCATGCAGGAGTTCATCAATCCGCTGGCCGACATTGGTGACAAGGTTCAGAAGCTGACCATGGAAATCGGCATGAAGGCCATGGCCAACCCGGACGAAGTGGGCGCCGCCGCTGTGCCGTACCTGCGCGTGGTCGGTCACCTGGTGTTCTCGTACTTCTGGGCCCGCATGGCCAAGATCGCTCTGGAAAAGCAAGACAGCGGCGACACCTTCTACAAGGTCAAGCTGGCAACGGCGCGCTTCTACTTCGCCAAGCTGCTGCCCGAAACGGCTTCGCAGATCCGCATGGCACGTGCCGGCGGCGCGACGCTGATGGCACTCGAAGCGGATCTGTTCTAAACAGCCGCATTCTCTTGGGGCGACGTGTGCAAGCGTCGCCCCCTCGTCTCTTCCTCTCTCCCCGCGAGGACACCATGACCCGCACTGAACTCTCCACCAGCGCGCAGCCGCAGGCCGGCCAGCGCTCCAACTTCCTCGTCCGGCGTGTTGCTGTGCTGGGCGCCGGCGTGATGGGCGCGCAGATCGCCGCGCACTTGGTCAACGCCAAGGTTCCCGTCACGCTGTTCGATCTTCCGGCCAAGGAAGGCCCGAAGAACGGCATCGTGCTCAAGGCCATTGAAAACCTGAAGAAGCTGTCGCCGGCGCCGCTGGGCATCAAGGACGACGCGAACCTGATCCAGGCTGCCAACTACGAAGACGACATCGAGCGCCTGCGCGACTGCGACCTCGTCATCGAGGCCATTGCAGAGCGCATGGACTGGAAGCATGACCTGTACAAGAAGGTCGCGCCGCACATTGCTCCGCACGCGATCTTCGCATCGAACACCTCGGGCCTGTCGATTACCGAACTGTCAGACGGCTTTGATGCCGAGTTGAAGTCGCGCTTCTGCGGCGTGCACTTCTTCAACCCGCCGCGGTACATGCATCTGGTCGAGCTGATCCCGACCGCGCACACGCGCGGCGACATCCTCGACAAGCTGGAAACGTTCCTGACCTCCGCGCTCGGCAAAGGCGTGGTGCGCGCGAAGGACACGCCCAACTTCATCGCCAACCGCGTCGGCATCTTCTCGATCCTGGCCGTGTTTGCGGAATCGGCCAAGTACGGCATTCCGTTTGACGTGGTGGACGACCTGACGGGCTCGAAGCTGGGCCGCGCCAAGTCGGCGACGTTCCGCACGGCCGACGTGGTGGGTCTGGACACCATGGCGCACGTCATCAAGACGATGCAGGACAACCTGAAGGACGATCCGTTCGCCCCGGTCTACGCCACGCCGCCCGTGCTGGCCAAGCTGGTGGAAGCGGGTGCCCTGGGCCAGAAGGCAGGCGCCGGTTTCTACAAGAAAGAAGGCAAGGAAATCAAGGTGCTGGACCCGCAAAGCGGCCAGTACGGCCCGAGTGGCAAGAAGGCGGATGACATCGTCGTGCGCATCCTGAAGAAGGAGCCCGCCGAGCGCCTGAAGCTGCTGCGCGAATCGACCAACCCGCAGGCGCAATTTCTGTGGGCCGTCTTCCGCGACGTGTTCCATTACATCGCTGTGTATCTGGAGCAGATTGCGGATTCCGCTGCGGAAGTTGATCTGGCGATCCGCTGGGGCTTCGGCTGGAACAGCGGCCCGTTTGAAGACTGGCAAGAGGCCGGCTGGAAGCAAGTCGCCGAGTGGGTGAAGGAAGATATCGAAGCCGGCAAGGCGTTGTCGAACGCGGTGCTGCCGCAGTGGGTGTTCTCCGGCCCGGTGGCGGACAACGGCGGTGTGCATTCGGCAGAGGGGTCGTGGTCGGCCAACCAGAGCACGTTCCTCTCGCGTAGCACGCTGCCGGTGTACGGCCGCCAGGTATTCCGTGCGCCGATCAAGGGTGCGACGACGGTCAACCCGCTCACGTATGGCAAGACCATCGAAGAGACCGACGCCGTGCGCATCTGGGTGGACGACGCAGCAGGGCAGGACGACGTGCTGATCGTCTCGTTCAAGAGCAAGATGAACACGATCGGACCGAGCGTCATCGATGGTCTGACGCGTGCAGTTGATCTGGCGGAAGCTGGCTACAAGGGCCTGGTGGTGTGGCAGCCGACGTCGCTCAAGCTGGGTGCGCCGGGTGGTCCGTTCTCCGCCGGCGCCAACCTGGAAGAAGCCATGCCGGCCTTCATGATGGGCGGCGCCAAGGGTATCGAGCCGTTCGTCAAGAAATTCCAGGACGGCATGATGCGCGTGAAGTACGCCGGCGTGCCGGTTGTGTCCGCTGCGTCGGGCATCGCACTGGGTGGCGGCTGCGAGCTGCTGCTGCACTCGGCCAAGCGTGTGGCTGCGCTGGAAACGTACATCGGTCTGGTGGAAGTGGGCGTGGGCCTCGTGCCGGCAGGTGGTGGCCTGAAGGAGGCGGCTCTGGCGGCAGCCAAGGCTGCACAGGCAGCAGGCAGCACCAACATCCTGCAGTTCCTGACCAACCGCTTCCAGGCGGCGGCCATGGCCAAGGTGTCGTCGTCTGCGCTGGACGCGCAGAAGATCGGCTACCTGCAGCCGACCGACACCATCGTCTTCAATGTGCATGAATTGCTGCACGTTGCACGCAACGAAGTGCGTGCGCTGTCCGATTCTGGCTACCGCGCACCGCTGCGTCCGGTGGGCATTCCGGTGGCGGGCCGTTCGGGCATCGCCACGATCAAGGCTTCGCTGGTGAACATGCGTGATGGCGGCTTTATCTCGCAGCACGACTTCACGATCGCCTCGCGCATCGCTGAAGCCGTGTGCGGCGGTGATGTCGAAGCCGGCGCGCTGGTGGACGAAGAATGGCTGCTGGCGCTGGAGCGCAAGGCCTTCGTGGATCTGCTGGGCAGCTCCAAGACCCAGGAACGCATCATGGGCATGCTGCAGACCGGCAAGCCGGTGCGCAACTAATTGCCGCGACGACAGAGAGACAGGAGTTTCATCATGACCAAGCAACTGCAAGACGCCTACATCGTCGCCGCGACGCGTTCCCCGATCGGCAAGGCGCCGAAGGGCACGCTCAAGAACCTGCGCCCGGACGACCTGCTGGCGACCATCCTCAAGAGCGCGGTCGCCCAGGTGCCGAACCTGGACCCCGCGCTGATCGAAGACGCCATCGTCGGCTGCGCGATCCCCGAAGCGCAGCAGGGCCTGAACGTGGCGCGTATCGGCGCGCTGCTGGCCGGCCTGCCCAACACCGTGGGCGGCGTGACCGTCAACCGTTTCTGCGCCTCGGGACTGACCGCCGTGGCGATGGCTGCCGACCGCATCCGCGTGGGCGAATCCGACGTGATGATCGCCGCCGGTGTGGAATCGATGAGCATGGTGCCGATGATGGGCAACTCGCCGTCGATGTCGCCCGAGATCTTCACGCGTGACGAGAACGTCGGCATCGCCTATGGCATGGGCTTGACGGCCGAGAAGGTCGCCCAGCAGTGGAAGATTTCGCGCGAGGCGCAGGATGCCTTCTCACTGGCTTCGCACCAGAAGGCACTGGCCGCACAGCAAGCCGGCGAGTTCAAGGACGAGATCACCCCGATCGAGATCATCGAGAAGTTCCCGAACCTGGGCACGGGCGCGATCGACATCAAGACGCGCACGATGTCGCTGGATGAAGGCCCGCGTGCCGATACGTCGGTTGAAGGCCTGGGCAAGCTGCGCGCCGTGTTCGCCAACAAGGGCAGCGTGACCGCCGGCAACAGCTCGCAGACCTCGGACGGGTCGGGCGCGCTGATCCTCGTGTCGGAAAAGATCCTGAAGCAGTTCAACCTGGTGCCGCTGGCGCGCTTCGTATCGTTTGCAGTGCGCGGCGTCCCGCCGGAAATCATGGGTATCGGCCCGAAGGAAGCGATTCCTGCCGCGCTGAAGGCTGGCGGCCTGACGCAAGATCAGATCGACTGGATCGAACTGAACGAAGCGTTTGCTGCGCAGTCGCTGGCCGTGATCCAGGACCTGGGCCTGGATACCAGCAAAATCAACCCGCTGGGCGGCGCGATTGCGCTGGGCCACCCGCTTGGTGCGACCGGTGCCATTCGTGCGGCTACGGTGGTGCATGGCCTGCGCCGTCGCAACCAGAAGTACGGCATGGTGACGATGTGCGTCGGCACCGGCATGGGTGCTGCAGGCATTTTCGAACGCATGTGACCCCACGCAAGGGGGAAGGCTCAGGTAGCTTTTTAGGGCCTTCCCCTGCTTGCTAATCGCCCGTCTCACCACGCATAGTTGCGCAGGCGCGCAGTCGTTCCAGACAAACGCGCCGAAGAATGCGGCCGGCACCAAGCCGGTATCGCAATAGAAGCGGAGCCACGATTCCGCAACAGAGGAGACACACCACCGGGCCACCGGCGGTGCACCAAGAGGAGGGCGCGCGATGGGCAACGCTATCGGCGACACAATCGTATTGACCGACGCGGCATGCGACATGCCACGCTCGATGATCGATCAGCTGGGGTTGGGCGTGGTGCCGTTCCGCATTCGTGCGGGCGAATTGTTTGTGGAAGACCGCCGCGATGAGGCGGCCCTGCCGCAGCTCTATCGCAAGTACCTCGTCGACAAACAGGATCACTATGCCGAATCGATTCCGCTGCTTGAACGCGAGATCGAAGACTACCTGCTCAAGCACGTGGTCACGCAGCACGACCGCGCCTTGCTGCTGACGATTGCCAGTTCGCGCAGCCATTTCTACAGCCACGCAACCGGCGCGGTGGTGGGCACCACCGCCAAGAGTTTCAAGCCACGCAAGGATGCCGGCCGCTCCGGCCTGTTCGAGTTGACGGTGGTGGACACCGGCGCCATTGGCCCCGGCCAGGCGCTGATGGTGCACGAAGCCGCGCGCATGCTGCGTGAAGGCGCGGAGGTGCGTGACGTCGTGCATGTGATCGAGAGCCGCCTGCGCGACGCTTCGCACGTCTACCTCGTCCCCGACGAGTTGCTGTACATGTACACGCGCGCCAAGCAGAAAGGCGAGAAGAGCATCACTTGGGGCCGCTACATGATGGGCACGGCGTTCAACGTGCGTCCGCTCATCCATATGCACCGAGGCGAGACAGAAGCCATTGCCAAGGTGCGCGGTTCCGACGAGGGGATTCGCCGCCTGCTTGCGCATACCGAAACCATGATCGCCGAGGAGCGTCTGGCCACACCCGTGGTGGCGATCACGTATTCCGGTTCGCTCGACACCGTGCGCCGCATGGAGCCGGTACAAGCGTTGATGCGAACCGCACAGGATCACGGCGTGGAAGTGCTGCTCGCGCCGATGAGCCTGACCGTGGCGTTGAACGTGGGGGCCAACGCGTTCTCCGTCGGTTATCTATCTGACTCTCCTGTGCCGATCTAGCAGCGCAGGTTTCACCTGGAGTTTTCATGTCGATTCGTACCGAGACCGCAGACGGCGTCCTGACGCTCACGTTTGACCGCCTAGACCGCAAGAACGCCATCACGGCCGCGATGTATCAAACGCTGGCCGATGCGCTGGTGGCCGCCGAAACCGATCCTGCCATACGCGTGATCGTGCTGGCCGGCCACGAGAGCGTGTTCACCGCGGGCAACGATCTCGAAGACTTCATGAAGAATCCGCCCCAGGACGAGAGCGCCCCCGTGCACCAGTTCCTGAAGGCGATCAGCACCGAGACCAAGCCGCTGATCGCCTCGGTGAGCGGCGCGGCTGTCGGCGTGGGCACGACGATGCTGCTGCACTGCGACTTGGTCTATGCATCCGAGACGGCCAAGTTGTCGATGCCATTCGCGCAGCTGGGCCTTTGCCCGGAAGCCGCATCAAGCTTGCTGTTGCCGCAACTGGCCGGCTATCACCGCGCGGCGGACAAGCTGCTCTTCGGTGAGCCATTTGACGCGCACGAAGCGCGCGAACTGGGCCTGGTTAACCGCGTGCTGCCGGCCGGGGAGCTGGATGCCTTCGTGCGTACGCAGGCGCGTAAGCTGACGCTGCTGCCGCCCGCATCGCTGCGCGCCACCAAGCGTTTGATGAAGGAAGGTGCCACGCCGCAGATCGCCGAGCGCATGTCGATGGAGGGCAAGCAGTTTGGCGAGATGCTGCGTGCGCCGGAAGCGCGCGAGGCGTTCACGGCGTTCTTCGAAAAGCGCCGCCCAGACTTTTCCAAGTTCAACTGAGCGAGGCGTTCATACGCAAAAGAAAACCCGGCGCGAGGCCGGGTTTTTTGTTGAGCGTTGCCGGTTCAGAGCGGCGGCAGCACGCGCGGCTTGCGCGTCTCGTCGGTGGCCACGTAGGTGAGGGTGGCTTCCGTCACCTTGACGGTGGCGTGGCTGCCATTGGCGTGCATGCGCTGCGCGTAGACCTCCACGTCCACGGTAATCGACGTGCGCCCCGTCTTGACCACGTTGGCGTAGAAGCTCACCAGATCGCCCACGTACACGGGCTGCTTGAAGACGAAGGAGTTGACCGCGATTGTGGCCACGCGGCCGTTGGCGCGCACCACGGCGGGAATCGACCCGGCGATGTCCACCTGCGACATGATCCAGCCGCCAAACACATCGCCGTGGACGTTAGCGTCGGAGGGCATGGGCATCACGCGCACGGCGGGCTGCTTGTCGGCGGGCAGCGTGACGGTTTCAGTGGTGGCTTGGGTATCGGACATGATGATGCAGGGCAGCATTGAAGCGGAGGGAGGGCCCACCAGCGAGCCCAGGGCGCGCGCAGGTGATCGGTGGGAGAATACACAATCCGCCATTTTATTGCACCGCACATGCGCCGCTTTCCCGCCTCTTCCGAACCGCCTCCGCCGGGGGCTGCCCGCGGCGACTGGCGCACCATCAAGAGCCTGCTGCCGTATCTGATGGCCTACAGGTGGCGTGTGGCACTGGCGCTGTCGTTCCTGATCGCGGCCAAGGTGGCAAACCTTGGTGTGCCGATGGTCATGAAACGGCTGATCGATTCGATGAACGTGTCGCCGTCCGATCCACGCGCTCTGCTGGTGGTGCCGGTGGGCATCATCCTCGGCTACGGGCTGCTGCGGCTGTCGACGTCGCTGTTCTCGGAGCTGCGCGAAATCCTGTTTGCGAAGGTCACAGAGAGTTCGGTGCGCACGCTCGCACTGCAGGTGTTCCGCCATCTGCATGCGCTGTCGCTGCGCTTCCATTTGGAGCGCCAGACCGGTGGCATGAGCCGCGACATCGAGCGCGGCACGCGCGGCATCCAGTCGCTCATTTCGTATTCGCTGTACAGCATCCTGCCGACGCTGGTGGAAGTCGGCCTTGTCATCACGTATTTCTTCGTGAAGTACGACGTGTGGTTCGCGCTCATCACGTTCTGCGCGCTGGTCAGCTACATCGTCTTTACGGTGACGGTGACGAACTGGCGCACGCACTTCCGCCGCAAGATGAACGAGCTGGATTCGCGCGCCAACCAGAAGGCAATCGATTCGCTGCTCAACTTCGAGACGGTCAAGTACTTTGGCAACGAAGACTACGAAGCACGTCGCTACGACGAGAACCTGAAGCACTACCGCGCCGCGGCCATCCGCTCACAGAACTCGTTGTCGGTGCTGAACTTCGGCCAACAGTTCATCGTCGCCACGGCGCTCATCCTGATTCTGTATCGCGCCACGCAAGGGGTGGCGGCGGGGCACATGACGCTTGGGGACCTTGTGCTCGTCAACACGCTGATGCTGCAGATCTACATTCCGCTCAACTTCCTGGGCGTGATCTATCGTGAGCTGAAGCAAGCCGTGACCGACATGGACCGCATGTTCCACCTGCTGCAGACCAATCGCGAGGTTGCCGACAAGCCCGACGCCAAACCGCTGGCGGTGCGCGCGGGCGAAGTCCGCTTCGCGCATGTCGACTTCAGCTACGAGGCCAATCGCCAGATTCTGTTCGACGTGGATTTCACGATTCCGGCCGGCACAACCACCGCCGTCGTTGGGCAGAGCGGCTCGGGCAAGTCGACGCTGGCGCGCCTGCTGTTCCGTTTCTATGACGTGAAGTCGGGCGCTATCCAGATCGACGGTCAGGACCTGCGCGATGTCACGCAATCCAGCGTGCGCGCCGCCATCGGCATCGTTCCGCAAGACACGGTGCTCTTCAACGACAGCATCTACTACAACATCGCCTACGGCCGCCCCGATGCGAGCCGCGAAGAGGTGATCGAAGCCGCCCGCGCGGCGCAGATCCACCACTTTGTCGAATCGCTGCCTGATGGCTACGAGACGCAAGTCGGCGAGCGCGGCCTGAAGCTCTCCGGCGGCGAGAAGCAGCGTGTGGCGATCGCACGTACCTTGCTCAAGCGCCCGCCAATCCTTGTGTTTGATGAAGCGACGTCGGCACTCGACTCGCGCACCGAGCACGCCATCCAAGAAGAGCTGATGCGGCTTGCGCAGAACCACACCACGCTGGTCGTTGCACATCGGTTGTCGACCATCGTGCGTGCGCACCAGATTCTGGTGATGGAACACGGCCGCATCATCGAGCGCGGCACGCATGAATCGTTGTTGCGTGCGGAAGGCCGTTACGCGCAGATGTGGCGCATGCAGGCACGCGAGCCCGAACGCGTCGCCGAAGAAACAGAAGACACCCGAGCAGGTTGAGGGAGAGACAACGCGATGGAACTCAAATGGCTGGAAGACTTCATCAGCCTGGCCGAGACGCGCAGCTTTTCGCGCTCGGCCGAATTAAGGCACGTGACGCAGCCGGCGTTTTCGCGACGCATTCAATCGCTTGAGGCGTGGCTCGGCAACGAGCTGATCGACCGATCAAGCTACCCCACACGCCTCACGCCCGCCGGCGAAGTGTTCTACGAACAGGCGTTGGCGATGCTCGCCCAAGTGAGTGAGACGCGCGCGCTGATGCGCGGCCAGCGCCCGGCCAGCGCGTCGACGATCGACTTTGCTGTGCCGCATACGCTCTCGCTGACGTTCTTCCCTGGCTGGCTCGCGCAGGTGGAAGAGAAGATCGGCAAGCTGCAATGTCGGCTGCGCGCGCTCAACGTGCACGATGCGGTGATGACGCTGGTGGAGGGCGGCTGCGATCTCGTGATGGTTTATCACCACGCGCGGCAGATGATCCAGCTTGACCCCACGCGCTACGACATGCTGGTGCTGGGCACCGAGCGGCTTTCGCCGTTTTCCAAGCCTGATGCAAGCGGGCGGCCGATTTATCGGCTCGTTCCCACGGCGCGCAAGCCGATCGCCTACCTTAGCTACACGCCCAATGCCTTTCTGGGCCGCATGGTGGATGTGCTGCTGGAAAACTCGCCCGTGGCACCGTTGCTCGACAAGTGCTACGAAACCGACATGGCCGAGGCGCTCAAGGTGATGGCGCTGGCTGGCCATGGCGTGGCCTTTCTGCCGGAGAGCGCGGTGCGGGAGGACGTGGCCGCCGGACGCCTCGTGCGCGCGGAAGGCAAGGGCGGCGGTACGTTGTCGATCGAGATGGAAATCCGGCTCTATCGTGAGCACCCACAAAGCGGCGCACACGACCGCCGGCACCCCCAGTCCAAGCGGAAACGCGAGCTGATCGACACGTTATGGAGCGCGTTGGCCGGCTGAACGGCGCCTCGGATTCTGGTAGGGGGTTATGCGTTCAATGCATAACCCGATGTAAAAACGGCATTGGATTTCGTTCTGGGCGGTCCCTAAGCTGGCGGGCATTTTGTGGGACTTGAAGGGCCTTACCAAGGCCCAAAAAAGGAAGACAGCCATGTCCAATGTCGCATCTCCGTCGACACTCCAGCACGCCATCCCGTCCTATCTGCCGGCCGACAATCTCGGCCCGTGGGGCATCTATCTGCAGCAGGTCGATCGGGTCACCCCCTATCTCGGCTCGCTCGCACGTTGGGTTGAAACGCTCAAGCGCCCCAAGCGCGCGCTGATCGTCGATGTGCCGATCCAGATGGACGACGGCCGCATCGCCCACTTCGAGGGCTACCGCGTGCAGCACAACACGTCGCGCGGCCCGGGCAAGGGCGGCGTGCGCTTCCACCAGGACGTGACGCTGTCGGAAGTGATGGCGCTGTCTGCATGGATGTCGGTGAAGAACGCGGCCGTGAACGTGCCGTACGGCGGTGCCAAGGGCGGTATCCGCGTCGACCCACGCAAGCTGTCTTCCGGTGAACTCGAACGCCTGACCCGCCGCTACACCAGCGAGATCGGCATCATCATCGGCCCGAACAAGGACATTCCGGCCCCGGACGTGAACACCAACGCGCAGATCATGGCGTGGATGATGGACACGTACTCCATGAATGAAGGCTCCACGGCCACCGGCGTGGTGACCGGCAAGCCGATCGCCCTGGGCGGCAGCCTGGGCCGTCGCGAAGCCACTGGCCGCGGCGTGTTCGTGGTCGGCAGCGAAGCCGCGCGCAACCTCGGTATCGACGTCAAGGGCGCGCGCGTGGTGGTGCAGGGCTTCGGCAATGTGGGCAGCGTGGCCGCCAAGCTGTTCCACGACGCCGGCGCCAAGGTCATTGCCGTGCAAGATCACAAGGGCATCGTGTTCAATGGCAACGGCCTGGACGTCGACGCGCTCATCAAGCACGTTGACCACAATGGCAGCGTGGCCGGCTTTGCTGCAGAGACCGTCTCGCAAGACGATTTCTGGGCTCTGGACTGCGAATTCCTGATTCCGGCTGCACTGGAAGGCCAGATCACTGCGAAGAACGCGCCCCATATCAAGGCAAAGATTGTCGTGGAAGGTGCAAATGGCCCCACGACGCCTGAGGCGGACGACATCCTGCGCGACCGCGGCATCCTGGTCTGCCCGGACGTGATTGCCAACGCCGGCGGCGTGACGGTCAGCTATTTCGAATGGGTGCAGGATTTCTCGAGCTTCTTCTGGACCGAAGACGAGATCAATCAGCGCCTGGTACGGATCATGCAAGACGCCTTCCGTGGCGTCTGGCAAGTGGCGCAGGACAACAAGGTTACTCTGCGTACGGCGGCGTTCATCATCGCCTGTACGCGGATTCTGCAGGCCCGCCAAGAGCGCGGTCTGTACCCCTGATCGGCAACGCGCTGGTCAATACCGGCGCGGTGCTCCAACAGGGCGCCGCTCTGGTCTATCGCGTTGCTGCCGATCAGGCGGCCATGCGCGACGGTTGAAGAAAGCCGGTGCTCATGGGACGAACCATAACGTTCCGCAGCGCCGCACCATGAGAAGGGCGATAGCATCATCGTCGTCCTTCCCATCCTCAAGTCGGGTTCGTTAAGCGACAGAGAGCGCACATCGGGCGGGCTTTATTTCCCCTTGTTTTCCTTAGCAATTGGCGGTCGTCCGCTCAAGCAATCTGGCATGCGTGCCGATGTTGCAAAGCGTTGCCGTGTCTGGTGCTGCGTGTCTTTTCCGGATTTTCGGAAAAGCACAACGTAAGGTATCCGGTTGCTTGGAAAGCGCGGTTGCGGCAGGGTCCGCGCCAGAGGAAAAACTCCGTTGGATTCAACGATTTAGTGGCAACACCAATACTGTCGCCAAACGTTTTTTGGTACAGTCCCGTCTTTCTCTTTCATGGTCAAAAGGAGACTTTCATGAACCTCGCCAAGCTGGCAACCGTGGTTGCAGCCGTTGGTGTCGCCGTTGGTGCCTTCGGCAGCGTTGCCCACGCAGAAGAGCTGACTGGTACGCTCAAGAAGATCAAAGACACCGGCACCATCACGCTGGGCGTGCGCGATTCGTCGATTCCGTTCAGCTACAACGTCGGCGGTGTCCGCACGATCGGCTATTCGTATGACGTCGCCACCAAGATTGCTGAGGACGTGAAGAAGCAGCTCGGCCTGAAGGATCTGAAGATCAACGAGATTCCGGTCACTTCGCAAAACCGCATCACGCTACTGCAGAACGGCACCATCGATCTGGAGTGCGGTTCGACCACGAACAACCTCGAGCGCCAGAAGCAAGCATCGTTCACGAACACCATCTTCATCATCGGCACGCGCATCATGGTGAAGAAGGATTCGGGCATCAGCGATTGGGCACAGCTCAAGGGCAAGAACGTTGTGACCACCGCTGGCACGACGTCGGAACGCCTGCTGCGCAAGATGAATGATGACAAGCAGATGGGCATGAACATCATCAGCACGAAGGACCACGGCCAGTCGTTCCTGACGCTGGAATCGGGCCGCGCTGTTGCGTTCATGATGGACGACGCCCTGCTGTACGGCGAGCGTGCCAAGGCCAAGAACCCGGCTGACTGGGTGGTCGTGGCCAAGCCGCAATCGCGCGAAGCCTACGGCTGTATGGTTCGCAAGGACGACAAGCCGTTCAAGACCCTGGCCGACAAGACCATCGCCGGCATGATGAAGGATGGCTCGATCGCAGCCGAGTACAAGAAGTGGTTCGAGCAGCCGGTTCCGCCCAAGGGCGTGAACATGGAGTTCCCGCTGTCGGACGACATGAAGGCGCTGATCAAGAACCCGAACGACAAGGCTCTTGACTGATCGGCTCCCTCAACGGGCCTGATACAAGCGTCACGAAACGGAAGGCAAAGGCCGGTTAACAGGTCTTCTCCCTTCCGTTTCTTTTTGAGGGAACCATCATGAATTACCACTGGAACTGGGGCGTCTTCTTTTCGGAAGCCGCCCAGAATCAGACCTATCTGGACTGGCTGCTGGCGGGGTTGAAGACCACCGTCGTGCTCGGCCTGTCTTCCTGGATCATCGCGCTCGTCATCGGCTCCGTGCTGGGCGTGCTCCGTACGGTGCCGAACAAGTGGCTGTCGGGCCTTGCCGCAGCGTACGTGGAGCTGTTCCGCAACATTCCGCTGATCGTGCAGCTCTTCATCTGGTACTTCGTCATGCCCGAGCTCGTGCCGGGTGGCGACTACATCAAGCAGATGAACCCCAATACGGCGATGTTCCTGTGCGCGATGCTGTGTCTCGGTACCTTTACCGCGGCGCGTGTCTGCGAGCAGGTGCGCTCGGGTATCAATTCGCTGCCGCGCGGGCAGCGCAACGCCGGGCTGGCCATGGGCTTCACGCTGGCGCAGACGTACCGCTACGTGATGCTGCCGATGTCGTTCCGCATCATCGTGCCGCCGCTCACGTCGGAGTTCCTGAACATCTTCAAGAACTCGGCCGTGGCATCGACCATCGGTTTGCTGGAGCTTGCCGCACAGGGCCGCCAGCTGGTTGACTACACCGCGCAGCCGTACGAATCGTTCATCGCCGTGACGCTGATGTACATGCTGATCAACCTGACCGTAATGGGCTTGATGCGCTGGGTGGAAGCACGTTCCCGGTTGCCTGGCTTCATCGGTGGCAAGTAATCGGACGAGGACTCTTCATGGCTTATCAATTCGATTTCTCGTCCATCAATGTCGACAACATGCGCGTGCTCGGCGAGGGGATGGTTCTCTCGCTCGAGATCACGGGTACGGCCATCCTGGTCGGCATCGTCTGGGGCACGCTGCTCGCGATGATGCGCCTCTCTGGCATCAAGCCGCTGCAGTGGTTCGGGCAGGCGTACGTGAACCTCTTCCGGTCCATCCCGCTGGTGATGGTGCTGCTGTGGTTCTTCCTGATCGTGCCGCAGGTGCTGCAGCGGATCTTCGATCTGTCGCCGGCAACCGACATGCGCATGACGTCTGCGCTGGTCGCTTTCGCGCTGTTTGAAGCGGCGTATTACTCGGAAATCATCCGCGCCGGTATCCAGAGCGTGTCGCGCGGACAGATGTTCGCGGCCTACGCGATGGGCATGACGTATGGCCAGGCCATGCGTCTGGTGATCCTGCCGCAGGCATTCCGCAACATGATTCCGCTGCTGCTCACCCAGGCCATCGTCCTGTTCCAGGATACGTCGCTGGTGTATGTGAGCGCGCTGTCGGACTTCTTTACCCAGGCATACAACATCGGTGAGCGCGACGGCCGTATCGTCGAGCTGCTGCTGTTTGCCGGCTTGTGCTATTTCGTGATCTGCTTCGGCGCCTCCGTGCTGGTGAAGCGACTTCAGAAGAAGGTGACCCAATGATCGAGATCAAGAACGTTTCCAAGTGGTACGGCCAGTTCCAGGTGCTGACCGACTGCACCACCAGCGTGAAGAAGAGCGAGGTGGTGGTGGTGTGCGGCCCGTCGGGTTCGGGCAAGTCCACGCTCATCAAGACTGTCAATGCGCTGGAGCCGTTCCAGAAGGGCGACATCCTCGTCGACGGCACCTCGGTGGGCGCCAAGAGCACTAACCTGCCGAAGCTGCGTTCGCGCGTGGGCATGGTGTTCCAGAACTTCGAGTTGTTCCCGCACCTGTCGATTACCGAAAACCTGACGATCGCACAGCAAAAGGTGCTGGGCCGCTCGAAAGAAGAAGCCATGGCCAAGGGCCTGAAGTATCTGGACCGCGTGGGCCTGAAGGCGCACGCGGCCAAGTACCCGGGCCAACTGTCGGGCGGTCAGCAGCAGCGCGTGGCAATCGCACGCGCGCTGTCGATGGACCCGATCTGCATGCTGTTCGACGAGCCGACCTCCGCGCTGGACCCGGAAATGGTCAACGAAGTGCTCGACGTGATGGTGGAACTGGCCAAGGAAGGCATGACGATGATGTGCGTGACCCACGAAATGGGCTTCGCGCGGAAGGTTGCCAACCGCGTGATCTTCATGGACCAGGGCCGCATCGTTGAAGACTGCGAGAAGGAAGAGTTTTTCGGCAACATCGATGCTCGTTCCGACCGCGCCAAGCAGTTCCTGTCGAAGATCCTGTCGCATTGATCGACGGTTCCCGGCAACAAAAGCCGCTCTTTCGAGAGCGGCTTTTTTTTGTGGGCGACGCGGCGTCAGGTGCAGGCGGTGTTGGCAGCGTTGGCGATTTGCACGGCTTCCGGAATCGGCACCTTGGTTGCCATCGTGGCCTGACCCGATTCGAACATCAGCAGCTCGCCCGGCACGAACTGCGTCCAGACTTCGTTGTCGGTGAGCGGCGCGGTGGCAATGACAGCCACGCGGTCGGCAGGCGTCGTGTATTTGGCGAAGTCGATCGTCATGTCGGCATCGATCAAATGCGCCGTCGAGAACGGCCACTGCCGCACGATGTAATACAGCCGCGTCGAGCAATGCGCGAACTGCGCCTGCCCGTTACACAGCAGGAAATTGAACACGCCGTAGCGGGTAATTTCCTTGGTGATGTCAGACAGCGCGTAGAACAGCTCGTTGAGCGGCGGCTGCGAACCCGGAAAGCGCTTGCGCAGCGCCTGCATGATGAAACAGAAGGCGAGTTCGCTGTCGGTATCGCCCACGGGCTGGTAGACGCCGGAGAGGAACGGCGAGAAGTTCTTCAGGTCGCCGTTGTGGGCAAAGATCCAGTGCCTGCCCCACAGCTCGCGCATAAAGGGGTGGCAGTTTTCCAGCCGCACCGTGCCCTGCGTCGCCTTGCGAATGTGCGAGATGACGTTCTTGGACTTGATCGGGTAGCGCTTGACCAGTTCCGCTACCGGCGAGGTACCGGCAGACTGGTTGTCGATGAACAGGCGGCATGCCTTGTCTTCGAAGAAGGCGACGCCGAAGCCGTCGGCATGGTGGTCGGTCACGCCACCGCGCGCGGCGAACCCCGTGAACGAGAACGTCACATCGGTCGGTTCAGCGCAGTTCATGCCCAGCAGCTGGCACATGGTGGGGGAAAAGTCGGATGCAATAAAATAATCATTATCCTGCCGGCCGCCGGGGGTGCCAAGCGCCTTCGTCTTCACCGCGCCGCGCCTGGGGGCGGGCGTTGCGCACATGCTGCACGCAACCGCCTTCAGACTGCCTTAACCGGAAGCCATTCCCATGAAGCTTGACCGCACCGCCGCCCGCGCCCTCCTGCTGGAGAGCTATGCCGCCGCCGTGGACGCGGCCGATCCGCTAAAAATCGTCGCAAACTTCCTCCCGCCGCCGCATGCCGGCGGCAAAACCCTGGTGGTTGGCGCCGGAAAGGCGGCCGCGTCGATGGCGCTGGCTGTCGAGCAGGCCTATGCTGGCCGCGCACAGATCGAGGGCGTGGTCGTCACGCGCTATGCGCATGGGCTGCCGACCGAGCATATCCGCGTCATCGAGGCTGGGCACCCGGTGCCGGACGAGGCGGGCGAACAAGCCGCGCGGGAAATCCTGGATCGCGTTTGCGCGCTTACTGAAAACGACCGCCTCATCGTGCTGGTCTCGGGCGGCGGCTCCAGTCTGCTGTCCCTGCCCGCCGAGGGCATCCCGATGATCGACCTGAAAGCCGTGACGCGCGAGCTGCTGCGCTGCGGCGCGCCCATCACCGACATGAACATCGTGCGCAAGCACCTGTCGCGTATTCAAGGCGGGCGGCTTGCTGCTGCATCACGGGCGTCGGTCACGACGCTGATCGTCTCGGACGTGGCTGGCGACGATCCGAGCGCCATTGCCAGCGGCCCGACCGTGCCGGATGCGAGCACTTATGCCGATGCGCTTGCCATTTTGAAACGCTGGGGCGCCCACATGCCCGATACCGTGCGCGCACACCTGGAATGTGGAGCACGCGGCGAGATTGCCGAAATGCCCAAGCCGGGCGACGCCTGCTTTGCACGCGTGACCAATCACGTCATCGCCACTGCGCAACAGAGCCTCCAGGCCGGTGCGCGGGTATTTGCGGCGCGCGGTATCCACACGGCCATCCTTGGCGACACGGTGACTGGCGAGGCGCGCGAAGTCGCCCAGGTATACGGTGCGCTGGCGCGGCAGGTTCGCCAGCATGGCGCCCCGTTTGTGGCGCCGGTAGCACTCATCTCCGGCGGCGAATGCACGGTGACGATTCCGCCGGGCCTGACCGGCGGCCGCGGCGGGCGCTGCGCGGAGTTCCTGCTCTCGCTCGGCATCTCGCTCGAAGACATGGGCGATGTGTATGCGCTCGCTGCCGATACAGACGGCATCGACGGATCGGAGGACAATGCGGGTGCGCTGCTTGACCCCGACTCCATCGCCCGCGCCGCCGCTAAGGGCATCGCCGCCCGCGCCGCGCTCGACGCCCACGACGCCTACGGTTTCTTTGCCGCTGCCGATGACCTGATCGTCACGGGCCCGACGCGCACCAACGTCAACGACTACCGCGTCATCCTCATTCTCTGATTCACGTTTTTGCTGACCGCTTCCGCACGCACCATGACTGACACTCTTACGATCGTCCGCCCCGATGACTGGCACCTGCACCTGCGCGACGGCGATGCCCTCGCCGATGTGGTGTGCGACACCGCGCGCCAGTTCGGCCGGGCGATCATCATGCCCAACCTCAAGCCGCCGGTGACCACCACTGCACAGGCGCGCGCCTACCGCGAGCGTATTCTCGCCGCGTTGCCAGCCGGCACGCAGTTCGAGCCGCTGATGACGCTGTACCTGACTGATAACACGTCGCCCGACGTCATTCGCGAGGCCAAAGCCAGCGGCTTCGTGCACGGTGTCAAGCTGTACCCCGCCGGCGCCACCACCAACAGCGATGCCGGCGTCACCGACCTGCGCCGCTGCGCCAAGACGCTGGAAGCCATGCAGGAAGTCGGTATGCCGCTGCTCGTGCACGGCGAAGTGACCGACCCGACCGTCGACATCTTCGACCGCGAGGCCGTCTTCATCGACACGGTGATGCTGCCGCTGCGCCGCGACTTCCCCGCGCTGAAGGTCGTGTTCGAGCACATCACCACCAAACACGCGGCCGAATACGTGCGCGATGCGGAAGGCCCGGTCGGCGCGACCATCACCGCGCATCATCTGCTGTACAACCGCAACGCCCTGTTTGTCGGCGGCATCCGCCCGCATTACTACTGCCTGCCGGTGCTCAAACGCGAAACACACCGCCTAGCGCTCGTGGCCGCGGCTACCTCGGGCCACCCTCGCTTCTTCCTCGGTACCGACAGCGCGCCGCATGCCAAGGGTGTGAAGGAACACGCCTGCGGTTGCGCCGGCTGCTACACCGCGTTGCACGCCATGGAGCTGTACGCCGAGGCCTTTGAAGACGCCAACGCGCTCGACAAGCTCGAAGGCTTTGCGAGCCTGCACGGGCCGGACTTCTACGGCCTGCCACGCAACGCCGGCACGCTCACGCTCACGCGCTCGCAATGGCAGCTTCCCGCCGAAGTCCCGTTCGGCGAGCAGATGCTGGTGCCGTTGCGCGGCGGCGAGATGCTGCGCTGGAAGTCTGTCTGAGTTGCTGGCCGCTGATCTCGGGGCGATCGACTGGGGCCATCCGGCGTTCGCACCGCTGGCAGCGGTCGGCGCCCCAATTGCACGCGCGATTGAGGGCGGCGCCGATCTTCGAGACGCCCTGAACGCGCATCCGGCTGCGCAGGCAATTCGCACCTCCGGCGGCCATACGCTGCGCTTCATCCCGCAAGATGCGCTACCGGCCGGCACGGCCTATGAAGCACACGTCGCCGCCACCGGCCGGGTGCCGACGCGGGACAATCTCCACGATTTCTTCAACGCACTGATCTGGCTGCATTGGCCGCTTGCCAAGGCAGCGCTCAATGCGCGCCAGGCGCGGGCGATTACGCGGGACGGAATTGGCGCGGCACGCGGCACCGTCCGCGATGCCGCCACGCTGTTCGACGAGAACGCCCTCATCTTCCTGCACACCAAAGACGCACCCGAGCGAAGCCTGTCCGGGTTCGATTGGCGTGGCTTGTTCGTCGAGGGCAGGGCAGCGTGGGGCACAACCTGCGCCGTTCTGCCGTTCGGCCATGCGCTGCTGGAAAAGTTGGTTGCGCCGTACAAGGCGATCACTGCACATGCGTGGCCGCTGCACGTGGCTGCGTTACCAGCGGATCGTACTTCGCTCGATGGTGCGCTGGCAGAGATGCTCTTGCACATCGATCTGGCACCCAGCAGCTTCCGTCCGTTGCCTGTCATGGGCATTCCGGGGTGGTGCGATGCCAATGAGGACGCCGGCTTCTATCTGGATACGACCGTCTTTCGCCCGGGCCGGCGGCGATTTTTGCCGGAACAGTGCTAGACTCGCGCCTCGCGAAGCGGACCAGACAACCGCTGCTTCCGCCGCCTCGTGCGAGTGGAAGGGGAGGAAAGTCCGGACTCCATAGAGCAGGGTGATGGCTAACGACCATCCACGGTGACGTGCGGAATAGGGCCACAGAGACGAGTCTTCGCCCCGGCTTCGGTCAGGGCGAAGGGTGAAACGCGGTAACCTCCACCCGGAGCAATCCCAAGTAAGCAGGCGATGAAGCGGCTCGCTGAGCCTGCGGGTAGGGAGCTTGAGCCGGCTGGCAACAGCCGGTCTAGAGGAATGGTTGTCACGCCGCTGGTTTCGGCCACGCGGCGCACAGAATCCGGCTTATCGGTCTGCTTCGCTTCTTATTCCGATGCCGTCGGCTGCGTGGCCAAGTCCACCAGTTCCAACGAGTGCGTGATCTCGGCCGTCTTGGCCAGCATGATCGACGCTGAGCAGTACTTCTCGTGCGAAAGCTGCACGGCGCGTTCGACCGTTTCCCGCTTCAGCTTGCGCCCCGTCACCGTGAAGGTGAAGTGGATGCGCGTGAAGACCTTCGGATCGGTCTCGGCGCGGTCGGCATGCAGCTTGACGCTGCAACCTTGCACGTCCTGGCGGCCTCGCTTGAGAATCAGCACCACGTCATAGGCGGTGCAGCCACCGGTGCCTAGCAAGACCATTTCCATCGGGCGCGGTGCAAGGTTGCGGCCGCCGCCGTCGGGTGCGCCATCCATCGTGACGAGATGGCCGCTGCCGGTTTCCGCCAAAAAGGCCATCCCATCCGGGCCAGTCCAGCTCACTGTGCAATCCATGTCCAATCCTTGTGCAGAGGGTCGACGATCGCCGACGAAAAGCCACATTGTAGTCATCGGTCCTCGCGCGCGTTGACACCTTAGGGTCAACGCGGCTTGACAGTGACACCCGCCCGAAAAGGTGCAACCCGACTTTCTTGCACCGAAATCGCGCGGAAATTCGAGGAATATCTCTAGCGGAAAGCAAGCGGTTGAGTACAGGAGATGCGTAAGTAATTGATTTGAAAATGGATATCGTGATTTTTCGGTCCTTGACTTTCTTTCCGTATTACGAAATGAGATTTCGTAGTGCAAATTTCCTTGCGTGTGCCCCAGAAATGGGTATAATTTGCACCATTGGATCGGCTGATGCGGTGCAACCCACCAAGTCAACGATCAGCAGGTGTCTCCTCCACCCTCCTCCTTTGGTGGATTCAAACCCAAGCTTGATGGCTTGGGTTTTTTTTCGCTTGTAAAGCCCGCTCGCGCCTTTTTCCTTGTGTCAAGGAGTCTGTGCGGGGTACAATCGAAATCTTTTCCGGATTGCCCGCGGAAAAGAAATCCAGAGAGCCCGCACCAACAAGCGGGAAGGCGGGCCGGCGATGACCTCGCATGGGGTTGCGCAGGCGTCCGCAAGACGATCCGTTCGTGATCAGTTTGAACGCAAGTTCTCAGCGCGATACGGGTCCACTCGGGCACTGACTCAATATTTGGAAAAATCATGAAGACCTTTTCCGCAAAGCCCCATGAGGTGAAGCGCGATTGGTACGTGATTGACGCGACGGACAAGGTCCTCGGGCGTGTCGCCAGCGAAGTGGCACACCGACTGCGCGGCAAGCACAAGCCCGAATTCACTCCGCACGTCGATACCGGCGATTTCATCATCGTTATCAACGCAGCCAAGCTGCGTGTGACGGGCGCCAAGACGACCGACAAGAAGTACTATCGCCACTCGGGTTACCCGGGCGGTATCTACGAAACGACGTTTGGCAAGATGCAGCAGCGTTTCCCGGGCCGCGCCCTGGAGAAGGCTGTGAAGGGCATGCTGCCGAAGGGTCCGCTGGGCTACGCGATGATCAAGAAGCTGAAGGTTTACGCCGAAGGCTCGCATCCGCACGAAGCTCAGCAGCCGAAAGCGCTGGAAATCTAAGGGGCCTAATCCATGATCGGAAACTGGAACTATGGCACCGGCCGCCGCAAGAGCGCTGTGGCACGTGTCTTCATCAAGTCCGGCAAGGGCGACATCATCGTCAACGGCAAGGCCATCAACGAGTACTTCGCTCGTGAAACCTCGCTGATGATCGTGCGTCAGCCGCTGGAACTGACCAACCACGCAGCTACGTTCGACATCAAGGTGAACGTGGTCGGCGGCGGTGAAACCGGCCAAGCCGGTGCGGTGCGTCACGGCATCACCCGTGCCCTGATCGATTACGATGCAACGCTCAAGCCCGCCCTGTCGAAGGCCGGTCTGGTGACGCGCGATGCACGTGAAGTCGAGCGTAAGAAGGTTGGTCTGCGCAAGGCCCGCCGCGCCAAGCAGTTCTCGAAGCGTTAATTCGTTTCCTGCTGCTTCAGCAAAAAGCCACACCCTTGGGTGTGGTTTTTTGTTTTGAGGGTTCGAACCAAACGGTGTGATGTCTTCAGCGCCTCGCTTACCCTTTGCAACAGCTCCGACATGTCTGCGAGACTACAATTCACATTTCGTTAGCGTTCGGTCCGTATGATGCAATCCACTGTTTCTCCTAATCCGATTCTGATTCGCCACGCGGATCAGGAGGCGGGCGCATGAAGGCGCGTCGCTTGTTGCGTCGTGCTTCCCTGCTTGCCCCGAACGTCACCGTACGTTCGCGCCTGCCTTGGCCGGTCACGGTGTTGTTGATTGCGGTGGTATTTGGGCTTGCGGCAGCTGCCGCGCTGTGGGCCTTTGAAGAAGGGCGCCGCCTGACGGGCCCGCACGACGCCGATTTGCGTGCTATGAATCGCGAGTTGACTGCCAAGTTGGCCGCCGTGCAGGCCGAGCGAGACAAGCTTTCCGCATCGGCCGGCACGGTGGATGCCCGTCTCGGGATTGCCGAAGGTGCACAGGCGCAGATGGCCGAGCAACTCAAGGCGCTGGAAACCGAGAACGCACAGCTGAAAGAGGACTTGGCCTTCTTTGACAGTTTGTTGCCTGCACCTACCAATTCCGCCGGTATCTACGTGCGCAGCTTCCGCATCGCACCGGACGAGGCACAGCCGACACGCATGCGGTTCCGTGTTCTGCTGATGCAAGGCGGCGGCAAAGCCTTTGCACCGGTCTCCGAATTCGAGGGGCAACTGGCGCTCACGCTGAACGTGGTGCAGGGTGGCAAAGCTGCTACGATCGATTTCCCGGGCACGGCGGCCAGCGGATCACCTGTTACCAGCGCCCGCGTCAAGCTCACGCACTACCAGCGCCTCGAGGGCTGGGTGGACGTGCCCCCCGGCACCACGGTGCAATCGGTGATGGTGAAAGTGATGCAGAACGGCAAGATCAAAGCGAGCCAGAGTTTTTCCATCTGACGGGCGTTGTCCTGTCGAGGATCCGTACACAGAGGAGTCGACGATGCTGTTTGGCAAGAAGAAAGGGCTGGCGATCGAAACGCTACTGGGCGCCCGCACCAAGCTGGAGGGGGATCTGCGCTTCTCAGGCGGTCTGCGGATCGACGGCGAGATTAAGGGCAACATTTACGGCGATCCCGACAAGCCCAGCATGCTGGTGATTACCGATAGCGCACGCGTCGAGGGCGAGGTGCATGTCGGGCATCTGATCCTGAACGGCACCGTGGTTGGCCCGGTGCATGTGGCGGAGCTGCTGGAGTTGCAGCCGAAGGCACGCATTGAGGGCAATGTGCAATATGCGGCGTTGGAAATGCACCAGGGCGCGGTCGTCATGGGCACGCTGACGCACGCGGCACCTGGCGATGTGAAGTTGCTGCCCAATCTGAAGCTGGCGTCCAATCAGGATTGATCACATCGCGCGCTGGCCGTTGCTGCCGCACCGCACAATGCCCACTTGAAATGCAAGGCTTCGGCACGATTTGCGGCTTGCGCTTAAAATACAAGCAAGTTTCAGACGTTCCCACAGGAGATTTTCATGAACGCAGTCGCGCAGGCGGCCACGCCCGATGTGAACGAGGTTCCGGCTCCGCTGGTCTTTACCGACAGCGCTGCGGACAAGGTCAAGCAACTGATTGAAGAAGAAGGCAACCCGGAGTTGAAGCTGCGCGTGTTCGTGCAAGGCGGCGGGTGCTCGGGCTTCCAGTACGGCTTCACCTTTGACGAAGAGACCAACGAAGACGATACGACCATGACCAAGAATGGCGTGTCGCTCTTGATCGACTCGATGAGCTACCAATACCTGGTGGGCGCCGAGATCGACTATAAGGAAGACATCAACGGCGCGCAGTTCGTCATCAAGAACCCGAATGCTTCGACCACGTGTGGTTGCGGCTCGTCGTTCTCGGTCTGACGCCGCATCGATGTCAAATAAAAAGCGCACTTCGGTGCGCTTTTTTGTTGCCTGCAAATTGTGCGCTCAAGCGGGGTAGATCGCGCCGAGGATGCGACCGCCCGATGCGCCGGTCGCGGTGTGCAGATTGCCGTGGGCACGGAGCACGCACTGGCGCGCGAGCCATGCGAAAGCGAGGGCCTCCACCTGATGCGCGGGCACGCCGAAGTCATCTGTCGGGGCGACTCGCACGGCCGGCAATTGCTGCGCGATACGTGCCATGAGTGCGCCATTGCGGGCACCGCCGCCGCAGACCAGCAGTGACGCGGCCTGCGGCGCATGGGCACGTACGGCATCAGTGATGGTGTCAGCGGTGAGGGCGAGCAGCGTGGCTTGAACATCTTCGGGGCGAGCCGTGTTCAGCGCATCGCCGAGGGTTTGTTGCAGCCACGCAGGGTTGAACAGGTCGCGGCCGGTGCTCTTGGGCGGCGGCGCGGCAAAGAACGGCTCGGCCTTCAAACGAGCGAGTCGGGCTTCGTCGACGCGTCCAGTGCGAGCCCAGACGCCGTCGGCGTCGTAGCGGGTATCGCGGTGCGTGTGGACCCAGTAGTCCATCAACGCGTTGCCGGGGCCACAGTCGAAGCCGAGTACAGCGTCGCGCGCGTCGGAGGCCTGCGGCGGCAAGACGGTGAGGTTGGCGATGCCCCCGATGTTGCAGACCACACGCCATGCATCAGGCAGGCCGAACAGCGCGCGATGCAGCGCCGGGACGAGCGGCGCCCCTTGGCCTCCGGCGGCGATGTCGCGGCTGCGGAAATCGGCAATGACGTCGATGCCAGTGCGTTCAGCCAACACCGCCGGGTGCTGGGTTTGGCGCGTGTAACCGATGCCATCGTGCGTGCCGGGCTGATGGCGAATCGTCTGCCCATGGGCGCCGATGGCCTGCACGTCGCGCGCTGCCAGACCGGCGGCAGCAAGCAGCTGGGCAACGCAGTCGGCGTAGGCCATGGCCAGGGCATTGGCGGCCAGCGCCTCGCGATGGATCTCGTCGTGGCCGGCGTGTTGCAGGTCTAGAAAGCGCTGGCGCAGTTCGGGCGAGAAGGGCATGTAGGCGTCGGCGAGGACGGCCGGGTGTTCGCCGGAAAAGTCCGCCAGCACGCCATCGACGCCGTCCAGGCTGGTGCCCGACATCAAGCCGATGTAGCGGTCGCTGGGGAGTGCGGTGTGGTTGGGATAGCTCATGCGCGACAGCTTACCAGCGCAATGGCGGGCCAAATGGACACATCACGGTAAAATCCCCCGATTGCGCGGCCGGCACGGTTCAATCGATGTCGGTCATCGCGCATGCACCGTTTCCCTGATTGTTGATCCGTTCGCGCCGTTTTCCAATGTGCGGCGCGGTGACCTTTCTTTTTGCCATGACTGCACCTGACACTTCCGCCGCTTCCGATAACGCCACGCCGGCCAAACCCAAGTACCCGGTGACCCCGGAGGTGGCGCACGCGATGGAAGTGTCGCTGCGCGGCTGCGACGAACTGTTGATTGCTGCCGAGTGGGAGCAGAAGCTGGCCAAGAGCGCTGCGACCGGCGTGCCGCTGCGCATCAAGCTGGGCCTGGATCCGACGGCGCCTGATATCCACATCGGCCACACCGTGGTGCTCAATAAGATGCGTCAGTTGCAGGACCTGGGGCACCAAGTGATCTTCCTGATCGGCGATTTCACCTCGACGATCGGTGACCCGTCTGGCCGCAATGCCACGCGCCCGCCGCTCACGCGCGAGCAGATCGAGACCAACGCGCAGACTTATTACCGTCAGGCCAGCATGGTGCTGGATCCGAGCAAGACTGAAATTCGCTACAACAGCGAATGGTGCGACCCGCTGGGCGCGCGCGGCATCATCCAGCTTGCCGCCAAGTACACCGTCGCCCGCATGATGGAACGCGACGATTTCACCAAGCGCTACAAGGCCGGCGTGCCGATTTCGGTGCACGAATTCCTCTACCCGCTGATGCAGGGCTACGACTCGGTCGCGCTCAAATCCGACCTGGAGCTGGGCGGCACCGATCAGAAATTCAACCTGCTGGTCGGCCGCGAATTGCAGAAGGAATACGGCCAGGAGCCGCAGTGCATTTTGACGATGCCGTTGCTGGTTGGCCTGGACGGCGTGGAGAAGATGTCCAAGTCCAAGGGCAACTACGTTGGTATCAGCGAGGCGCCGAACGAGATGTTCGGCAAGCTGATGAGCATTTCCGACGACCTGATGTGGACGTACTACACGCTGCTGTCGTTCCGCCCGCTGGCCGAGATCGATTTGATGAAGCAAGAGATTGCGCTGGGCCGCAACCCGCGCGATTGCAAGGTGCTGCTGGCGCAGGAGATCGTTGCCCGCTTCCACAGTCAGGCCGATGCCGAACGCGCGCTCGAAGATTTCAACCACCGCGCGCGCGGTGGTGTGCCGGACGATATTCCGCAGATCGAGCTGGCAGGCGCGCCGCTGGGCATTGCGCAGCTGCTCAAGCAGGCTGGCCTTTGCCCGTCCACCTCAGATGCCAACCGCAATATCGAGCAGGGCGGTGTGAAGATCGACGGCACCGTCGTCAGCGACAAGGGCCTGAAGGTGGAAGCCGGCACCTTCGTGATGCAGGTCGGCAAGCGTCGCTTTGCGCGCGTGGTGTTGAAGTGATTGGACTGATCCAGCGTGTGTCTGAAGCGGCTGTCCGTGTGGACGGCCGCGTCGTCGGCGAGATTGGCCCCGGGCTGCTGGCGCTTGTCTGTGCCGAACGCGGTGACACCGCCGCCGAGGCCGATCGTCTGCTGGAGAAGCTGCTCAACTACCGCGTGTTCTCCGACGCGCAAGGCAAGATGAACCTGCCCGTGCGCAACATCGACGGCAACGGGCAGGCAGGTGGCTTGCTGGTGGTATCGCAGTTCACGCTGGCGGCTGACACCAAGTCTGGCACGCGGCCGAGCTTCACGCCCGCTGCTGCGCCGGAAGATGGCCGCCGCCTGTACGAACACTTCGTGGCGCGCGCCCGTGCACAGCACCCCATCGTGGCGACCGGCGAGTTTGGCGCCGACATGAAGGTGTCGCTAGTCAACGATGGCCCGGTCACATTCTGGCTTCAGGTGGCGCCGCAAGCCGCTGCGTCTGTTGCCAAGACTGCCACGCCGGAAGCGGCCAAATCTGTCTGATTCGATCGGGAACCCTGTGATGCCACGCGCCGCCGCCATCCCCCTGCCGATGCCGCAGATCACGCACATCGTGCTGATCCGCCACGGCGAGACCGACTGGAACCGTGAACGCCGCCTGCAAGGCCAGCTCGACGTACCGCTGAACATGCAAGGGCTCGAGCAAGCGGCGCAGTTGGGCAAGGCACTCGCGCGCGAGCAGTTCGATGCGGTCTATGCGAGCGATCTGTCGCGGGCCAAGCAGACGGCGCAGGCCCTGGCAGATGAAGTGGGTGTGACCGTGCGCGACGACGCCGGTTTGCGCGAGCGCTGCTACGGCGAGTTTGAAGGCCTGACCTACGCTGAAGTCGCCGCACAGCATCCAGCAGACTTTGATGCCTGGCAAAATCGTGTGCCCGAATTTGCCCCGCCCGGCGGCGAGACCCTCACTGAATTCCACGAACGTGCGGTCGAGACTGCGCTTCGCCTGATCCGTCGCCACCCCGGCGAGCGCATCGCGTTGGTCAGCCACGGCGGCGTGCTGGATTGCCTGTATCGCCACGCCAACGCCATGACGCTCACCGAGCCGCGCCGGCATGAGCTACGCAACGCGAGCATCAACCGCCTTTCATCCGATGGCCATCAACTGACCGTGCTGCAATGGGGGGATGTGGCGCACCTCGATTTGCTGGTGCTCGACGAGGTGGACCGCCGCGTCCCTTAAACCTTCAGCCGGAACGGCGTGAAGTTCGTATCGCGGTCGTAGTAATCCTCATTTTCAGTGCGCTTGAGGAAGGCGACGACGCGGTAGGTGAGCGGCGTTGCGACAATCTCCCAGCCGGTCTTGAGGATGTATTGCGCGATGGCCACGCGCAGCACCTGTTCGTGCGGCCAGATGCCGTAGAAGGCGATCACGTAGAACAGCGAAGAGTCGACCGCCTCGCCCACCACCGTGGACCCGACAATGCGCGTCCACAGCCATTTTCCTTCCGTAGCGATCTTCATCTTCGCCAACGTGTAGCTGTTGGCAAAGCTGCCACACCAGAACGCAATCAGCGACCCGGCGACGATGCGGGGTGTGTTGCCGAACACGTCGTTCAGGCTCTTCTGGTAGTCCGCCATGAATGGCGCTACCGGTAGCGCCAGCACGACCAGCGACATGAACGACGCGAAGATCAGTGCGGCAAAGCCCGCCCACACCACGCGCCGGTCGCGCCCGTAGCCGTACACCTCGGTAAGGATGTCGCCAAAGATGTACGAGATCGGGAAGAACAGCACACCAGCGCCAAACGTGACCGGCCCGATGATCGGCAGTGTGACCTGCGCCGCCTTGGCCGCGCCGATCAGGTTCGAGCACAGCAGCACCGTGACAAAGGCTGCCATGACGAAGTCGTAGTAGCGGAACGTGCGGTTCGGGTGGTGCGGGGCGGCGGACATGTCGGGGCGGGCGGCGCTGGTGGAAGCTTATTGATTGTCGTCCCAGAGCTCTCGCACCGGCCCGCTCTTGGGGGCACCCAGCCCGAAGTGCTGGTATGCCGAGGCTGTTGCCACGCGTCCGCGTGGCGTGCGCTGCAGGTAGCCTTGCTGGATCAGATAGGGCTCGAGCACGTCTTCAATCGTGTCGCGCTCCTCGCCGATGGCGGCCGCCAGGTTGTCGATACCGACCGGGCCGCCGTTGAACTTGTGCAGGATCGCTTCGAGCAGCTTGCGATCCATCAGGTCGAAGCCGACTGCATCCACATCGAGCATCGCCAGCGCGGCATCGGCGACTTCTCGTGTGATGATGCCGTCGGCCTTGACCTCGGCATAATCGCGCACGCGGCGCAGCAGGCGGTTGGCGATACGCGGGGTGCCGCGTGAGCGTTTGGCGATTTCCAGCGCGCCCTCGTCGACGATGTGGGCGTTTAGCAGGCCCGACGAGCGCATGACGATCTTCGCCAGCTCGGCGGGCGTATAAAACTCCAGCCGGGCAACGATACCGAAACGGTCGCGCAGCGGATTGGTCAGCATGCCGGCGCGGGTGGTGGCGCCCACCAGCGTGAACGGCTGCAGATCGAGCTTGACCGAGCGCGCCGCCGGGCCCTCGCCGATCATGATGTCGATCTGGTAGTCCTCCAGCGCCGGGTACAGGATTTCTTCCACCACGGGCGAGAGCCGGTGAATCTCGTCGATGAAGAGGACGTCGTTGGCTTCGAGGTTCGTGAGCAGCGCGGCCAAGTCGCCCGGGCGCTCCAGGACGGGGCCCGAGGTCTGGCGCAGGTTGACGCCCATCTCGCGCGCGATGATGTGCGCCAGCGTCGTCTTGCCGAGACCCGGCGGGCCGAACAGCAGCACGTGGTCCAGCGCTTCGCTGCGGTTCTTGGCCGCGGTCATGAAAATGTCGAGCTGGCCGCGCACCTTTTCCTGGCCGACGTATTCGTCGAGCAGCTTGGGGCGCAGTGCGCGCTCGAACGCCTCCTCGTTGGGGGAGGCGGGGGAGGCTGAGATGATGCGCTCAGCAGAGACAGCCTTGGCGGCGAGCTTGTCGGTTTCGATCATGACGGGCAGACGGCGCCGGGAAGGCGCGAGCAGGCCATTCTACCGTCTCGCCGCGCCCGGAGCGTCAGCCTTTGGACAGCGCCTTGAGCGCCAGCTTGATGCCTTCGGAGACACCCGTGCCGGCCGGCACTTGCTTGATGGCCAGTGCCGCTTCCTTGTCGGAATAGCCCAGGGCGAGCAGGGCATTGAGCACGTCGACCGCGTCGTCCGACACAGCTGGGCCGCCCGGCACTGCGCCCAGGTCGGCGCCAAGTTTGCCCTTGAGTTCAAGCAGCAGCCGCTCGGCCGTCTTCTTGCCAATGCCCGGAATGCGCGTCAGCCGCCCGGCTTCCTGCAGCGTCACGGCTTGCGCGAGTTCGGCCACCGACATGCCCGACAACACCGCCAGCGCGATGCGGGCGCCGATGCCCGAAATCTTGATGAGCTGACGGAAGGTTTCACGCTCGGCCGCGGTGCCGAAACCGTAGAGCAGGTGGGCGTCCTCACGCACGATCTGCTGCGTGAGCAGGACGACCTTTTCGCCGGTGGCGGGCAGGTTATAGAACGTGCTCATCGGCACGTCAATCTCATAGCCGACGCCGTGGCAATCGACCAGCAGGTGCGGCGGGTTCTTTTCGATCAGCGTCCCGGCGATGCGTCCGATCATGGGTGGGGTTCCTCCTCCAAAACGGGACGCAGTGTAGCCCAAACCTACCGCGCGGCCGATCCGGGTTCAGCCGCTCGCTACGGTTCCGATGCGCAACAACTAGCGCTTGAAGGTCGACACGGCTTGCCGTCCCACCGCCGGATCATCGGTAAAGAAGCCATCGACGCCCGCGCGCAAGAATGCCTGAATCTCCGTAATCGAGCCGTTGACGTTGCGTGTGTTGTCCGCACCGCTGCGCAGCGACGGCGGTAGGAACGTGTTCTCGGGGCGGAAGGTGTACGGATGGACGACCAGCCCAGCGTTGTGCGCGTTGCGGATCAGGTCCGTCGGGTCGGTCAGCTTGCCGTTCGCGTCGAGGCCCATGATGCTGCCCTTGTCCGGGCCGACGCCATTGGCGTATGCGGCAATGTCGCGCATGCCCTGGCTCGTCATCATGTCGCCGAAGGTGCGGCTGTCTTTGGCGACCACAAAGTCGTAGGGCTGTCGTCCGGATGTGCCCATCAGCTGCACGAGCTTCCAGTTTGGCTGGCTGCTGCCGATCTTGTTGCGGATGGCCTTGAGGTTGGCGACCTCGAACGACTGGATGTAGACCGTCGTGCGGCTGGCCGTGAAGGCATCGCGGCGCAGGCCGTCGATCAACCTGTCTTCCAGCGGCAGGCCGATCGACTGGAAGTACGTCGGGTGTTTCGTCTCCGGATAGATGCCGATGTTGCGGCCGAGCCTGGCGGATTGGTCACGCGCCAGCGCGATGATCTCGTCGAGTGTGGGGATGTCGAACTGATCGTTGTAAGCGACGTTGTCGGGGCGGATGTTCGGGATGCGTTCGCGTGCGCGCAGCGTTTTCAATTCACCCAGCGTGAAGTCTTCGGTGAACCAGCCGGTGACGCTCTGGCCATCGATCGTCTTGGTGGTCTTGCGGCCGGCAAACGTGGCGACGTCGGCCACATTGGTCGTGCCAGAGATTTCGTTCTCGTGGCGCGCAACCAGCACGCCGTCTTTGGTGGAGACGAGATCCGGCTCGATGATGTCCGCGCCGTCGTCGATGGCCTTCTGGTACGAGGCCAGCGTGTGCTCAGGCCGCAACGCAGGCGCACCGCGGTGGCCGATCACCTGGACGGTGGCGATGGGTGTGGTGTTGCCACCGCCGTTGCCGCCACCGTGGTTGTATTCCAGCCGGCAGGCGGACAAGGCCAGCGAGGCAATCAAGACGAACGGGCTCAGCAGGACGAGACGGCGCAGCATCGGGGGCTCCTGAGGACGGGTACCTCGCATGGTAGTCGCCGCGTGTGGGTGCAGCTACCCGCCGTCTTTAAGAATCCTGTCAGCCGACGAGGCGCCCGCGCCGCACGCGCAAGCCCTTTTGCGCAAGCTGCGGCGCCAGCCCGGCCATGGCAGCCAGCGTCTCGCCGCCGTGCGCATGGCAGATCGCCACGCCCAGCGCGTCAGATGCATCCGCCCCGGGTTTGCCCTCGAGGTTGAGCAAGCGCACGACCATTTCCTGCACCTGATCCTTGTTGGCGCGGCCGTAGCCAACCACGGCCTGCTTCAATTGCAGCGCCGTGTATTCGAATACGGGCAGGTCGCCGCTCATCAGGCCGCAGATCACCGCGCCGCGGGCCTGGCCCAGCAGCAGGGTCGATTGAGGGTTGACGTTGACGAACACCTTTTCGATGGAAGCGCAGTCCGGCCGGTATGTGCTCACCAGTTCAGAGACGCCGTCGTACAGCGTCTTCAGGCGACTGGGCAGGTCGGCATTGCCGTTGCTCTTGATCGTGCCCGAGGCCACGTAGACGAGCTTGTGGCCGTGCCGTTCGAGCACGCCGAAACCCGTGGTGCGAAGGCCGGGGTCGATGCCGAGGATGCGCATGAAATGGAGCTGAGCAGAAAAGAAAAACGGGGCAGGCGCCAGTCTACGCCTTGCCCCGCTGATCGGTCGAACGACCGTGCCGTTTAGTGGCGGAAGTGGCGAGTGCCAGTGAAGATCATCGCCACGTTGCGCTCGTCCGCAGCGGCGATCACTTCATCGTCGCGCACCGAGCCGCCCGGCTGGATCACGCACGAGGCGCCCGCATCGACCACCACATCCAGACCGTCGCGGAACGGGAAGAACGCATCGGACGCCACGGCCGAACCGGCCAGCGTCAGGCCCGCGTTCTGCGCCTTGATGCTGGCGATGCGTGCGGAGTCCACACGGCTCATCTGGCCGGCGCCCACGCCCAGCGTCATGCCGCCGCCGCAGAACACGATGGCGTTCGACTTGACGAACTTGGCCACGCGCCAGGCAAACATCAGGTCGTCCATTTCCTTCGGCGTCGGGTGGCGCTTGGTGACAACGCGCAGCTCGCTCGGCTGCACGTTCTTGGCATCCGGGCTCTGCACCAGAAGGCCGCCGCCAACGCGCTTGAAGTCGTACGCGTTCACGCCCTTTCCCAGCGGAATCTCCAGCACACGCACGTTCTGCTTGCCTGCGAACACGGCACGTGCGCCTTCCGAGAAGCCCGGGGCGATCAGCACTTCGACGAACTGCTTGGCGACGATGTGCGCCGCGGCTTCATCCAGCGGCACGTTGAAGGCGATGATGCCGCCGAAGGCCGAGGTCGAGTCGGTCTTGAAGGCCTTCTCATACGCCTCTTGCGCGGTGCCGCCGATGGCCACGCCGCACGGGTTGGCGTGCTTGATGATCACGCATGCCGCGCCCTTGGCCGGGTCGAACGACTTCACGCATTCCCACGCGGCGTCGGCGTCGGCGATGTTGTTGTACGACAGCTCCTTGCCCTGCAGCTGCTTGTAGGCTGCCAGCGCGCCGTCCGTGGCCTTGAGGTCGCGGTAGAAAGCGGCGGATTGGTGCGGGTTCTCGCCGTAGCGCATTTCCTGCACCTTCTCGAAGGCCAGGTTCAGCGTTTGCGGATAGGCGCTGCGCGTGCTGTGCGACCTGTCGGCGCCGAGGCTCGTCAGGTAATTTGTGATGGCGCCGTCGTATTGCGCGGTGTGCGCGAACACCTTCTTCGCCAGCATGAAGTTGGTTTCGTAGCCGACCGTGTTGTTGTTGGCCTGCATTTCGGCCAGCACGGTGGCGTAGTCGGCCGGGTCAACGATGACCGTCACGTCGCGATGGTTCTTGGCCGCCGAGCGCAGCATGGTCGGGCCGCCGATGTCGATGTTCTCGATGGCGTCGGCCAGAGTGCATTCGTCCTTGGCGACCGTCTGCTGGAACGGGTACAGGTTCACCACCAGCAGGTCGATGGTCGGGATGCCGTGCTCGGACAGCGCGGCCATGTGCTCGGGCAGGTCGCGGCGGGCCAGGATGCCGCCGTGCACCTTCGGGTGCAGCGTCTTGACGCGGCCGTCGAGCATTTCCGGAAAGCCGGTGTAGTCCGCCACTTCCGTCACGGGCAGGCCGGACTCGGCGAGCAGCTTGGCGGTGCCGCCGGTGGAGAGGAGCTTGACGCCGCGCTCGTGCAGGGCACGGGCAAAGTCGACGATGCCGGTCTTGTCGGAAACGGAAAGCAGGGCTTGCTGGATCATGGTGGAAACGCCGGTGGGCGGGTGTGGCGCTGGGTTTGCCGAGTTGGCAGGAGGCGCCGTCAGAAAGGAAATCGGTTCAAAGGCCGGCCTGCGACCTCAGATGAGGCCGTGCTGCTGCAACTTCTTGCGCAGCGTGTTTCGGTTGATGCCGAGGTAGTCGGCCGCCTGCGACTGGTTGTTGGAAGCCCATCCCATCACGGTTTCCAGGAGCGGCCGTTCAATGGCCTGCAGCACCATGTCGTAGACATTGGACGGGTTCTCGCCGTCCAGGTCACGGTAATACGCATCCAGGCTGTCGCGGATGCAACGTTCGATCGGATTGCGGCTCATGCGGCAAGCAGTTCCTTGTTATTGTCGTTGTTGCCCGTCGTGGGGTGGTCGCCACCGGCGGCCTGATCTTCGTAGACCAGGCGATCGGACAGCGCACGCTGCTCGTCGAAGAACGCGTTGACGGCGGCTAACTGGGCCGCGGTGTCCTCGATGGTGTTCATGCGGTGGCGGAACAGGTTGGCCCCCGCCAACCCGCGCGTGTACCAGGCGATGTGCTTGCGTGCGGTGCGCACGCCGGTGTATTCGCCATAGAACGCGTAGTGCTCTTCCAGATGCGCATTCATGATGCCGCGAATCTCTTCCACTTCCGGCGCCGGCAGCAGCGTGCCGGTCTGTAGGAAATGCTCGATCTCGCGGAACAGCCACGGGCGCCCCTGCGCCGCGCGGCCGATCATGATGGCGTCCGCTCCGGTCACGGCCAGCACGTGCTTGGCCTTGGCCGGCGTGGTGATATCGCCGTTGGCGACCACCGGAATGCGCACCGACGTCTTGACCGCGGCGATGGTGTCGTATTCAGCATCACCGTGATACAGATCGGCGCGCGTGCGGCCGTGCACGGTCAGCATGCTGATACCGGCATTCTCCGCAATGCGCGCCACGCTCAATGCGTTGCGGTGTTCGCGGTCCCACCCGGTGCGGATCTTCAGCGTCACAGGCACGCGATCGCCGACTGCGCCGACCACGGCCTCGACAATGCGCTGGACCAGCGGCTCGTTCTGCAGCAGGGCAGAACCGGCGGCCACGTTGCACACCTTCTTGGCCGGGCAGCCCATGTTGATATCGATGATCTGCGCGCCGCGATCGACGTTGTAGCGCGCGGCTTCGGCCATCATCATCGGCTCGGCGCCGGCAATCTGCACGGCGATCGGCTCGACCTCGCCCGTGTGGTTGGCGCGCCGCATCGTCTTCTCGCTTTTCCACAGCTGCGCGTTGGACGCGACCATTTCCGACACCGCATAGCCCGCGCCCAGCCGTTTGCACAGCTGACGGAACGGGCGGTCCGTCACGCCCGCCATGGGGGCGACGAACAGGTTGTTGCGGAGGATATGCGGTCCGATCTGCAAGGCTGGCGAGGAGAAGCGGCTGAAAGAAACGAAAAATCACCCCTTCCGCCCAGCGTCGGATGACGATCGGGCGGAGCGACGGGAGTGAAAAATGCGAGGACGGGATTTTACCGCCAAACCGCCGGATTGCCTAAATGTTGTGCACAAACTATGCGGCAGTGCGGTCGGCGGCCGGGTTCTTGCCGTGGCTGGCGCTAGCGGAACCGTTGCAGGCCGTAGGCGCGTGCGTCGATGAAGGGCCGGCGCTCGCTGACTAGATCGGCGATGAGTCGGGCGGTGCCCGGCGCGCCCGTCATGCCCAAATGGCCGTGCCCGAACGCGAAAAACACGTTGCGGTGGCGCTCCGAGCGGTCGATCACGGGCAGGCTGTCGGGTAGAGAGGGCCGATGGCCCATCCACTGGCTGTCATCCGAGAATCTGAGGCCCGGAAAGAGCTGCTGGCCCTGTTGCATAAGGATGCGCGCGCGGCGATAGTCGGGCGGCGCGTCCAAGCCGCCGATCTCCACGGTGCCGGCAATGCGCAAACCGCCTTCCATGGGCGTGGCGATGAACTTGCGCTCGCAATCCATGATCGGCCGCGAGGGTTGCACGGTGGGGGCGCGCAGCGTGGCGTGATAGCCGCGTTCGGTGTCGAGCGGAATGCGGATGCTGGTGAGCTTCGCGCCCAGCCGCATCGACCACGCGCCCGCGCACAGCACCAGTTTCGACACGGGCAGCGTGCCGCAATCGGTGTGCAGCCTCGTTGGGCCGCCGTAGTCGCTTCGGCCGAATTCCACGTCCAACACCTTGCGGCGCAGGAAGGTGCCGCCCGCCGCCATGAAGTTGGCTGCCAGCGTCTTGACCAGCCGTTCCGGGTTCACCGTGAAGCCGTTGTCGGGCAGCAGCAGACCGGATTGGATGTCGGCGGCCAGCACCGGTTCCAGTTCGCGTGTTTCACCGGCGCTCAGGGCTTGCGAGCGTACGCCGGTGGCATCGCGAATGGCTTGCGCCAGCACATCGCCCGACGAGCGCGCCAGTGTGCGCCACACATACAGATGGCCGCTCTGACGGATCAGGCCGTCGTATTGCGCGGCGTCGAGCAGGTCGCGATAACCGGGGAAGGTCGCGCTGAAAAGACTCGCCAGAGGCTGCGCCGTCGCACGGGCCTGCGCCTCATTGCCTGCGAGTACCCATTGCAGCAGCCAGGGCAACGCGCGCGGCAGATAGGGCCAACGCACCGTCAGCGGACCCATCGGATCGGCCAGCCACTTGGGCACCTGCTTGAGCATGCCGGGCAGCGCCATCGGCACGACCGACGCCACGCTCAGGCAGCCGGCGTTGCCGAACGAGCATCCTTCGCCAATGCCGGCCTGATCGAGCAGCGTGACGTGGTGGCCCTCCCGCTGCAGCTGCAGCGCGCAGGCCGTGCCGACAATGCCGGCGCCCACCACCGTGATCTGCTGGCGATCGCCAGCAACGCTGACCTCGGGAGTTGCCACGCGTTAGCCCCGCTGCCCGAACATCATCTGTCGGGCCAGTCCGTGCTTGAGCGGCGGCAGACATTCCAGCAGCGTCAGCGCCGCGCCGCGCAGGTGGCCAAAGGGCCGGCCCGGCACGGCAAACGCGCGCGGCAGCAAATCGGTCAGGCCGATGGTGACGGCGCGGTCAAACGCGCGTTCGCGGGCGAAACGGGCGAGGGCGGCTGCCGTTGCCCCATCCCGAAGCGCACGTGCCATTTCGAACGCATCGCGCAGGCCGAGGTTGAAGCCCTGGCCCGCCACGGGGTGGATCGTCTGCGCGGCATTGCCGATGGCGGCGACGCGGCGGTCGACCGGAATGCGCTGTGCGTGCAGCCCGAGCGCGAACGTATGGCGCGGGCTGGCGTGCGTGAAGCGGCCCATGCGCTCGCCAAAGGCAGCGCCCAGTTCAGCGAGGAAGGCGTCGTCAGGCAACGTTGCGCGTCGGCGTGCTTCGTCGGGCGCGCAGCACCAGACGAGCGCATAGCCGGGACCTTGCGCGTCATCCTGCGGCAGCAATGCGAGTGGGCCTTGGGGTGTGAAGCGCTCCCAGGCCCAGCCTTCCAGCGGCGCGCTGCAGCGCACGTGCGCGACGATGGCGGTCTGGCCGTAATCGCGGCGCCGCGCGTGGCCGATACCGCCTTGCTGCTTGCGTGCGTCGTCGAACAAGCCGCCTTCGGCCTGGATGACGACTTCCGTTTCGATGGCCAGCGGATGACGCCCTTCGCGTAGCGCGCGCACGCGGGCGGGCGCGACGGTGCCGTCAGCACGTGGCAGTTGCTCGACGCGCTCCACGGGCGTGTGGTCGTAGCGGGTGAGGCGATTCGGGTAGCGCGCCATCTGCGTGGCAAGTGCGGCGTTGAGCGCGGCGCTCAGGTCGCCGTATTGCACGACGTGGCCGAGCGCGGGGACATCGTAGTCTTCACGGCAGATATGCGCCTGCCCGAAGTGACCGCGCTGCGAGACATGGATGTGCGTGATCGGCGTGGCGCGCGTGGGCCAGCCGCCAATCTCCTGCAGCAGCACGCGCGAGCCATGCGAGAGCGCCAGCGAGCGCGGGTCTCGCGCGGCGGCTTCAGCATCGCGCGCATCGAACAGGGCGATGCGCCAGTCGGTGTCGCGCAGCAGCCAGTTCGCCAGCGCCAGCCCGACAGGCCCCGCGCCGACGATGGCGACGTCGCAGTCCGGCGCCGCGCTGTTCGCTGTGATGCTGTCGGTCATGCCTGGCTCCGCATCACCAGTTCGATTTCGTCCGGGGCCACGGGCACGTCGCGCGTGATGATTTCGCAGCCTTCGGGCGTGACGATGGCGTCGTCTTCAATGCGGATACCGATGTGCCAATATTTTTCCGGCACGCCGGGCGCGGGGCGCACGTAGATGCCGGGTTCGACGGTCAGCACCATGCCGGCTTCCAGCGGGCGCCACGGGCGTTCGCCTTCGGCCGGTGCGGCGGTGCCGGGCGTACGGTATTCGCCCACGTCGTGCACGTCCATGCCGAGCCAGTGGCCTGTGCGGTGCATGTAGAACTGACGGTATTGGCCGCCGGCGATCACGTCGTCGAGCGTGCCGACCTCGTTGGCGTCGAGCAGGCCGGTGTCGAGCATGCCTTGCGCCAGCACGCGCGTGGCAGCATCGTGCGGCACGTTGTACGGCACGCCCGGGCGCGTTTCGGCAAGGGCCGCTTCCTGCGCCGCAACCACAAGCTCATACAGCTCGCGTTGCGGGCCGGTAAAGCGGCCATTGACGGGGAACGTGCGGGTGATGTCCGACGCGTAGCCGTCCAGCTCGCAGCCGGCATCGATCAGGCAAAGATCGCCGTCGCGCAGTTCGGCGTTGCCGGCGCGGTAGTGCAACACGCACGCGTTGGGGCCAGTGGCAACGATGGAGTTGTAGGCGACGCTTTGCGCACCATGGCGGCGGAATTCGTACAGCAGCTCGGCTTCGAGATGGTATTCACGCAGGCCTGCACGTGACGCCTGCATGGCGCGCACATGCGCTTCCGCAGAGATTCGCCCGGCGCGGCGCATGATGTCGAGTTCGCTTGCGTCCTTGAACAGCCGCATCTCATCGAGGATTGCGCGCACGTCCAGCGCCTGGTGCGGCGACGACACCCCGGCGCGGCCCTGCATGCGCACCGCGTCGAGCCAGCGGCGCATGCGGCGGTCGAACGTGCCGCTTTCAGCCAGCGGATACGCCACGGCACCGGCGTTGGCGAGCAGCTTGGGCAGCGTCGCGTCGATGTCTTCCACGGAGTGCCCCTCGTCCAGCCCGAAGGCGTCCTTCGCGGCTTCCGGGCCGAAGCGGAAGCCGTCCCAGATTTCGCGCTCTTCATGCTTCGGGCGACAGAACAGCACGCTGCGCGCGGGCGCGCTGGCTGCGGGGACCACGATGGCGAGCACCGCTTCGGGCTCGGTAAAGCCGGTCAGGTAATAGAAGTAACTGTCGTGCCGGTAGGGGTAGTCGCTGTCGCGGTTGCGCATCGCTTCGGGCGCGGTCGGCACGATGGCGACCCCGCCCCCCGCCGCGCGCAGCCACTGCACGACGCGCTCGCGGCGCTGGCGATAGGTCTGGAGGAAAGCGAGTTCGGTGGCGGACATGGCGTGTTTTCCAGCGGCAGAAAGGATGCGTGGATTGTAACGCCGCGCTTGGTGGGCATTCGGGGAGGGGCATGGCCACACCCAAAAGGAGACTTGTGCGGTGCGGACGGCCTCTCCTAAAGTCTCGGGCGGCGGCCGCCGTTAATACTGACCTGTTTTGTATCCCGGTTGCGACCTCCGCCTGCAGTGGATTGGCCGCATTGGATCGGCCTGCCCAGGAGAACCGATGCTCGCCAGCAGTTACAACCCTCTTCTCGTCCTGCTTTCCCTCTTCGTGGCCATCCTAGCGTCGTATACGGCGCTGGATATGGCGGGACGTGTCGTCACCGCACACGGCCGCGCGGCGTTGTCGTGGCTCATCGGCGGCGCCTTGGCCATGGGGCTGGGCATCTGGTCGATGCACTTTGTCGGCATGCTGGCGCTGAACCTGCCGATTCCGGTTGGATATGACGTCGGAATCACGCTCACCTCGCTCGCCATCGGTATTGGGGCGTCGATGTTTGCGTTGTGGCTGGTCAGCCGGCGTGAATTGCCGTGGCCGCGTCTGGCGGGCGGCGCGCTGCTCATGGGCGCGGGCGTCGCGGGCATGCACTACACCGGCATGGCCGCGCTGCGCATGAACCCCGGCATCCAATATGACCCCGCGAGGTTTGCGCTGTCGATCGTGATTGCGGTGCTGGCCTCTGGCGTGGCGCTGTGGATCGCCTTTCGCCTGAGGCGGCAGTCGCGACGCGTTCGTGCACTGCGTGCCGGTTCGGCGGTGGTGATGGGCGTGGCCATCGTCGGCATGCATTACATGGGCATGTCGGCGGCATCGTTTCCATTCGGCAGTGTGTGCGGGGCTGCGCATACCGGTGCGAGTGCCGAATGGCTGGCGCTGGTCATCATCATCGTGACGCTGGCGGTGCTGGCCATCGCGCTGATCATCTCGGTGCTGGACTTGCGCATGGAAGCGCGCACCGCCTTACTGGCGAACTCACTGGCCGCGGCCAACAAGGAGCTGGCCTACCTTGCGCTGCACGACAACCTGACCAAGCTTTCCAACCGCGTGCTGCTGGAAGACCGCCTGAGCCAGGCGATCCGCACGGCTGAACGCGAGAAGCGCCGCTTCGCTCTCATGTTCATGGACCTGGATGGCTTCAAGGCCGTCAACGATGTCTATGGCCACCATGTGGGCGATCTGCTGCTGATCGACGTCGCACAGCGCATCGGTGCACGGGTGCGCCAGCAGGACACCGTGGCGCGTGTCGGCGGCGATGAATTTGTTGTGCTCGCCTACGTGGACGATCCGGAAGACGCCGGCACCCTGGCCGACGCGGTGCTGGAAGTGGTGCGCGAGCCCTTCATGGCTGGCGGTCACGAGTTGCGTGTTTCTACCAGCATCGGCATCGCGATCTACCCCGGCAACGGCGACAACCAACACGATCTGCTCACCAATGCCGATGCGGCGATGTATCACGCGAAGGGTTTGGGCCGGAACGCCTACAGTTTCTTCGAGCCCTCGATGAACGCCGACGTGCATCACCAGTTGCAGCTCGTGCAGGACTTGCGCCGCGCGGTCGAGCGCAACGAACTCGTGCTGCATTACCAGCCCAAGTTCAACGCGCCCAATGGGCCGATCATGGGTGTCGAGGCGCTGGTGCGCTGGCAGCATCCGCAGCACGGTTTGGTGCCCGCCGACGAGTTCATCCCGCTGGCCGAAAAGACGGGTCTGATCGTGCCGCTGGGCGCGTGGGTGCTGGACGAAGCCTGTCGCCAGATGGCGCAATGGCACCGCGAGGGGCGCACCGGCTGGACCGTCGCAGTGAATCTCTCCGCGCTGCAGTTTGGTCATGCCGCACTCATCGACACCGTGCGCGACACGCTCGCGCGCCATGCGCTGGACCCGCGCAGCCTGACGCTGGAGATTACGGAGTCGACCGCCATGCGCGATGTCGATGCGAGCCTGCAGATCCTGCAGCAGCTCGACGCGATGGGCGTGCGGATTTCGATCGACGATTTTGGCACCGGCTATTCCAGCCTGCTGTATCTCAAGCGTCTGCCTGCCAGCGAGCTGAAGATCGACCGCGGTTTCGTGCGCGACCTGGCGCACGACACGGAAGACGCAGCCATCGTCTCGGCCATCGTGGCGCTGGGCCAGACGCTGAACCTGCGCATCGTCGCAGAAGGTGTGGAGACGGCCGAGCAGCAGGCGTTCCTGACGCGGCTCGGTTGTCACTCGCTGCAGGGTTACCTGCTTGGCCGCCCGATGACGGCGGAATCATTGAGCGCGGCGATGGCGTAAGCGCTTAGCGCGCCGCGAGTTCTGCGTCGAGTGCGGCCAGCTGGGCGGCCGTGCCGACGTTTTCCCAGCGGCCGTCGAAGCGTTCACCGGTGGCGCGACCTTCGGCGATGGCTTGGTGGTAGAGCGGCGTCATCGCCAGTCGCGTGCCGGGCGTGATGCCGGCAAATAGGCGCGTGTCGTACAAGCCGATGTTGCCGAACGTGAGGCGCTCGGGGCCGTCCGCGTGGAGCACGCCTTCGTTATCCAGGGCGAAATCGCCGCGAAGGTGGTAGGGCGGGTTCGGCACCATCACCAGGTGCATGCTGGGCGCGGCCTGCGCAGCCATTGCGGGCGCTCGGTCGCGCAGTGCGGCGTAATCGTAATCGCAGAACACGTCGCCGCTGACGGCAATGAATACGCTGTGCCCATCGCCGGCATGCAGCAGCGGCATGGCCTGGGCGACACCGCCTGCCGTTTCCAACGCTTGCCCTTCCGGTGAATACGCGAGGCGCACGCCCCACGTGCTGCCATCCCCGAGCGTGGCTTCGATCTGCGCGCCGAGCCACGCGTGGTTGATGACAATGTCGCGCACGCCTGCCGCAGCCAGGCGCTCGATCTGCCAGACGATCAGCGGTTTACCGCCCACGTTGAGCAGGGGCTTGGGCGTGTGGTCGGTCAGCGGGCGCATGCGGTCGCCGCGGCCCGCCGCAAAAATCATGGCACGCGTCGTGGAATTCAAGTCATTACCTTCATGAGAATCAGCAGCACAGCCATGCCACCGACGATGGTCCACATCGCACTCTTCGTCACCCGTGCGATGACGATGGCGACGATGCCCGCAAGCAGGCGCGGGTTGTCGACCGACACCGCGAGCGCGCCGTCGCGCATCAGCAGGTCGGGCGCGATCAGCGCGGTCAGCATCGCGGCCGGCACGTAGGGCAGGGCGTTGCGGAACCACATCGGCAGGTTCATGCGCCCTTCCAGCGCGATAAACGATAGGCGGATCAGGTAGGTCGCCGCGCCGGCAATCAGCAGCACGCCGAAGAGGATCAGGGCTTTCATGCAGCAGCCCCCTTGTTGGACGGCCGAGCCAGCAAGCGCTCAATCAGCGCGCCGACGGCAATGCCGACACACGCCGCGCTCATCAGCCCCAGCTTGTGCGGCCAGCCCGTCCACGCCACGGCCAGCGCGGCGCCGGCCAACGCTGCAGCCAGTTGTGCGCGCGTGCGCAGCGCCGGCACCACGATGGCGATGAACGTGAGCGGCAGGAAGAAATCGAGCGGCCACGAGGTCGGCACCTGGGCCCCCAGCACCACGCCAACGATCGTCGACGCCTGCCAGCTCGACCACAGGGCCACGCCAGCGCCAAGGAAATACCAATGGCGGTAGGCTGCTTCCTCGCTGCCGGGTTGCGCTGCGACAACGCGGCGGTTCATGGCGGCGAAGGCTTCGTCGGTCAGCAGATAGGCGATCAGCCATTTCCAGCGGCGCGGCAGGTGCGCCAGCGCCGGCGCAATGCTGGCCGAATACAGCGCGTGCCGCAGATTCACCATCGAGACCGTCGCCGCAATCACCAGCGCCGGCGCGCCACCGGCCCACAGCTGGACAAGAATCATCTGCGAGGCGCCACCGAAAACGATGGCGCTCATCGCGACGGCAAGCCACGCCGGCATGCCCGCGGACGTGGCCAGCACGCCGTAGATCATGCCGAACGGCACCACGCCGAGCAGCATGGGCGCGAGTGCCAGCATGCCGGCGCGAAACTCGACGGCGCGGGGGGAAGCCATCAGAACGTGTAGCCGATTTTCTGTGCGCGATCTTCGAGTTGATCGAGCAGGCGGGCCAGCGGTGCCAGCGCGTTGTAGCGGCTGCACACGCGGCGCAGGTAGGCGATGAAGCGCGGGGTGTCTTCCACGTAGCCGGTCTTGCCGTCGCGGTAGCGCAGGCGCGCGAAGATGCCCGCCACCTTCAGATGGCGTTGCGCGCCCATCCATTCGAGGGCGCGGTAGAACTCGCCGAAGTCTTCATCCACCGGCAGCTTGGCGGCGCGGGCCGCTTCCCAATAGCGCACGGCCCAATCCAGCTCCTGCTCTTCATCCCACGACAGGAAGGCGTCGCGCAGCAGCGAGGCGGCGTCGTAGGTGATCGGGCCGTAGACGGCGTCCTGGAAATCCAGCACGCCCGGCTGCGACGGGTCGGCCGCGTTGATCATCAGGTTGCGCGGCATGTAGTCACGATGGACGTACACGCGCGGCTGGGCCAGGGCGCTGTCGACCAGCAGCTTGAACACCTTGTCGAGCGATTCGCGCTGCGTGGCGTCCAAGGGCCGTTGCAGGTGGCGATCGACATACCAGTCGGGAAACAGCGACAGCTCGCGGCGCAGCAGCGCTTCGTCGTACGGCGGCAGCTCTCCTTCACGTGAGGCCAACTGCCAGCGCACCAGGGTATGGATGGCCGGGCGGAACAGCGTGTTGGCGTAGGCGAGGTCGAAATCGCGTTCGCGCAGCGATTGCAGATACGTTTGCGGGCCCAGATCGGTCAGCAGGAGGAAGCCCTGCGCGAGATCCTGCTCCAGCACCTGAGGTGCATGCACGCCGGCACCATTCAGCAGGCCCGCCACATGGACGAACGGGCGGCAGTCTTCCTGCGGCGGCGGGGCGTCCATGACGACCAGCGTGCCGTGGGCGCTGTCCAGGCGGAAATAACGGCGGAAGCTGGCATCGGCCGAAGCGGGCTGCAGCGTGTCGATGCGCAGGCCGCGGGCGGCGGGCAATGTGCCGAGCCAGTCGCGCAGTTGACTGAGACGTGCGTCGGTTGCGCCTGCTGCGGCGCCAGGGGTCGAAGCCATGCTGAGAGAATGCTGGAATGAGGCTGGAAGGAAGCCCCGTATAATACCCGACCGAGTTTCGCCGCGAGCGAGCGCCGGCCCTGTCCAGGCCGCGTCCGGCGGCGGGATTGACCGCAGTACTGACTGATTTTGTGCCTGTGCGTGCCGTTGCGCGTGCGGCCCTGTTTCCGATCTGCATGACCGAACCGAACCGAGCCAGGAAAAACCGGCAGCGCGCTGCTGTTGCCGCGCCCGATCAGCGGCCCGCCGACTTGGCCACCATCAGGCGTGGCACGCTGGCATTGCGCCCGCTGGTGTTCGCGGTGGCCGGTGTCTGGACGGCGACGTCCGCGGCGCAGAGCGCGGACACCACGCAGGCGACGGCGCCTGCCGTTACCCCGGCCTCGTCGGTGACAGCGCTGGCCACGTCCGGCCCGACCACGCCTGGCGGCAGTCCGCTGGTGCCCAAGATGGCCGAGCCCGTCCAGCGACCGGACAACACTGTCCCCACATTTACCGCGGCCGACAAGATGGACGGCCGCACCAACGAAGACATCCACCTGCGCGGCAATGGCGAATTGCGCCGCAACGGTTCGGTGCTCAAGGGCGATACGCTCGACTACAACCAGGACACCGATCTAGCGACCGCCACCGGCAACGTGCGTCTGTTCAAGGGCGGCACGCTCGTCACCGGCCCGGATGCCAAGCTCAAAGTCACCGCCAACGAAGGCACCATCAGCACACCGACCTACGAGTTCCACTCGACCGGTGGCCGCGGCACCGCAGACCGCATCGACTTTATCGACAAGGACAACAGCCGCATCACGCGCGGTACGTACACCACGTGCTCGCCCGACAACGTCGACTGGTACTTCAGCGCGAGCCGCATCGACATCGACAGCGATCGCCAAGTCGGCACTGGCCGCAACGGCGTACTGCACTTCTTCGGCGTGCCGGTGTTTGCCGCGCCGATCATGGACTTCCCGCTCAATGACGATCGCCGCAGCGGTTTCCTGGCACCGGTCTTCGGCTACAACAGCCGCAGCGGGGCCGACGTCACACTGCCGTACTACTTCAACATCGCGCCGAATCGCGATCTGACGTTGTATCCGCGTCTGCTCAGTACGCGTGGCCTGCAGCTGGGCGCTGAATACCGCTATCTCGATACGTCGTACAGCGGCGTCCTGCGCGGCGAATTCCTGCCCGATGATCGTGAAGCAGGTCGCAACCGTTGGTCGATTTCGGCGGTGCACACGCAGCGCCTGGCGCCTGGGCTGACCGGCTACATCAACTACAACAAAGTTTCGGATAACACCTATCCGGATGACCTTGGCCGCAGCATCGTCACGGCAACGCAGCGCCAGTACATCCAGGAAGGCGGCGTCACGTACTCAATCGGCGACTGGGTTGCGCTGGCGCGTGTGCAGAAGTTCCAGACGCTGTCGACCGCCACTACGCCCCTGGCAGCGCCCTATGAGCGTTTGCCGCAGTTGAGCCTGACGTATAACCGGTACGATGTTGGTGGCTTTGACATCAATTTCCTGACCGACTACACGCGGTTCTCGATCCCCACGGCCAACACCGTCCAGGGCGAGCGTTTGTTCATGCAGCCGACGATCAGCTACCCGATCATCCGCCCCGGCTGGTACGTCACGCCGAAGTTCATCCTGAATACCACCGCATATCGCCTGGACCGCCCGGCGGGTGATACGCAGGATACGCAGATCAATCGCACGCTGCCCACGTTCTCGCTCGATTCGGGCATGACCTTTGAGCGCGATGCGCCACTGGTCACCAAACTGTTTGGCGTGAGTTACATCCAGACGCTGGAGCCGCGCGTGTTCTACGTCTACACGCCGTATCGTGATCAGTCGCAAATTCCGTTGTTCGATACCGGTCAGTCGGACTACAACCTCGGCCAGATCTTTACCGAAAATCCGTACACGGGTTATGACCGCATTGCCGACAACAACAAACTGACGGCGGGCGTGACCACGCGCTTTATTGAAGCAGAATCGGGCATTGAACGCCTGCGTGCCACGATCGCCCAGCGTATCGATTTCGAAGGCCAGCGCGTGACACTGGCGGGTGCGGCACCGACGTCGGTGCGCCGCTATTCCGACCTTCTGGGCGCGACCACGATCCAGATGTTCCGTGGCATCTTTTTCGATACGAACCTTCAGTACAATCAGGACATCGATCGCATCATGCGCTCGACCGTCGCATTCAGCTGGAAGCCGGAAGCCAACAAGGTGATCAACCTCGGCTACCGCTATTACCGGCAAGACGCGAATACCGGTCAGCTTCCGCTGGAACAGGCCGATATCTCAACGCAGTGGCCGATCACACGGCGCCTGTACGGCCTGGGCCGCATCGGTTATGACCTGGATGCGCGTAAGCCGTCGGATATGCTGCTTGGCCTGGAATATGTGGCGGACTGCTGGGTCGGCCGACTGGCGGTACAGCGCTACAGCAATGCGGTTTCGGGCTATACGACGCATATCTTTGCCCAGATCGAGTTCAAGGGTTTGTCGAAGGTGGGGAACAATCCGATCGACGTGATTCGTCTGAACGTGCCCGGCTACCAGCCGGTGACCGCGCAGCCGATCACGCCGTCCGTGCTGGATCAATATGAATAACGACATCATGGCTTTCCAATCGACCGCTTTCGCCACGCGTGTGGCTCCTCTGGGCCGCCTGCGTGTCGCCACCAGCGTGCTGGTCGCGCTGATGGCGGGGACCACGCTGGCACCAGCCGTCCACGCGCAGCAGGCGCAATCGGCAAAAAAGAGCGCTCCTGTGCGTGGCATCTTCGCCAACCCGGGTTCGTCGCCGAGCCAGCCGTTGCTGCAAGGCACGTTGCCGGAGCCGACGGCACCGGGCGCACCGCGTAGCCAGCTCGTCGACGAGGTGGTGGCCGTGGTCAACACCGACGTCATCACACGCCGCGAACTGCTCAACCGCGCCGACTTGGTCGAACGCACGTTCCGTGCGCAGAACCGTCCGCTGCCACCGCGTGCGGATTTGCTCGGTGAAGTGCTTGAGCAGCTGATCCTGGAGCGCGTGCAGGCGCAGACCGCCAAGGAAAGCGGCATCCGCGTGTCCGACGCCGATGTGGATCGTGCGGTGGAAAGCGTGGCCCAGCGCAACAACCTGTCCGTCCCGCAGCTCAAGAGCAAGCTGAAGGACGCCGGCATGACGTACGACAAGTACCGCGACGACCTGCGTCAGGAAATCCTGCTGGCGCGCCTGCGCGAGCGCGAGGTCGACTCCAAGGTGCAGGTCTACGACGGCGAGATCGATAACTATCTGGCGCAGCAGGGTGGCGGCACGGCTCCGGCTGGCGAGCAGCAATACAACGTCGCGCAGATTCTCGTGCCGGTCGCCGAAAGCGCCACGGATGCCGAGAAGGCCGCAGCACGCAGCAAGGCCGAAGCCCTGCTCAAACAAGCACAGGGCGGTGCGGATTTCGCCAAGCTGGCGCGTGACAATTCGGGCGCCCAGGATGCCTCGCAAGGCGGCGAACTTGGGCTGCGTCCGATCGGTCGCTTGCCGGCTGTGTTTGCCAACGCCGTGGTCGACATGAAGGCCGGCCAGGTGGCGAGCCAAGTGGTCGAAAGCCCGGCTGGTTATCACGTGATCAAGCTGTTGGAGAAGCGCGCGCCGAGTACGGCGATTGCCGCCAAGGTGCAGCAGACGCAAGTGCGCCACATTCTGATCAAGACCGGTCCGACGATGTCGGCAGAAGACGCGCGCCGCCAGTTGGCGGGCCTGCGCGATCGGATCGTGCACGGCTATGACTTTGGCGACGCGGCTCGCCGGTATTCACAGGACGGTTCGGCCGGTGCGGGCGGCGAGCTGGGCTGGGTGTCGCCGGGCCAGTTGGTGCCGGAATTCGAGCAGGCGATGAACCAGCTCAAGCCCGGTGATGTGTCGCAGCCGGTGCAGAGCCAGTTCGGCGTGCATCTGATCCAGGTGGAAGGTCGTCGTGAGGCAGAGGTGTCGGGAGACCGCCAGCGCGACTACGCACGTTCGGTGATCCGCGAGCAGAAGGTGCAGGCCGCCTATGAAGATTGGCTGCGTGAGCTGCGCGACTCGGCCCACGTGGAATACCGGGTGAACCGTCAGCAGTAAGCTACGGACATCCGCATCGCTCACGGCCGCCTGCGGGCGGCCGTGGCGTTTCTAGACCAACGGGAAACCATCGCAGGAAAGCGCTGCATGCTGAACATTGCCATCACCACTGGAGAACCTGCCGGTATCGGCCCCGATATCACCGTGGCTGCGTTGCTGCACCTGGCGCGTCAGGCGTCGCCGCATTACGCCGATGTGCAGTGGCACGTGATTGGCGATACGGCATTGCTACAGGCGCGCGCTGACGCGATCGGGCAGGGCGATTTCTGGCGTGTTGCCTCCACGGCGCTGACTATTGTGGAGCGCCCGCTGGGTACGCCGGTGCGCGCTGGCGTGCTCGATGCCGCCAACGGCCGCTATGTGCTTGGCCTGCTCGACGCAGCCATCGATGGCTGCCAGATTGGCACGGCGGACGGCGTCCGTTACGACGCGATGGTCACAGCGCCGGTGCAGAAGAGCACGATCAACGACGCAGGCGTGCCGTTTACCGGCCATACCGAATACTTGGCAGAGCGCAGCCACACGCCGCGCGTGGTGATGATGCTCGCTGGCCCGCAGCCGGCACACGACAACACCATGCTGCGCGTGGCGTTGGCCACGACGCATTTGCCGTTGCGCGAGGTGCCGGACGCTATCACACCCGCAGTGCTCGAGGAAACGCTCGACATCGTGCAACGTGATTTGCGCACGCGCTTCGGCTTGACCGCACCGTGCATTCTCGTGACGGGGCTGAATCCACATGCGGGTGAATCAGGTCATCTCGGCCGCGAAGAGATCGAGGTGATCGAGCCGGCCATCGCGCGTGCACGTGCGCGCGGAATCGATGCGCGCGGTCCGTATCCGGCCGACACGCTGTTCCAGCCGCGGCTTCTTGCCGAGGCCGATTGCGTGCTGGCGATGTACCACGACCAAGGTCTGGCGCCGCTCAAGTACGGCACCTTCGGGCATGGCGTGAACATCACGCTAGGCCTGCCGTTCGTGCGCACGTCGGTGGACCACGGTACGGCGCTGGACTTGGCGGGCACGGGTCGCGCCGAGTTCGGCAGCATGATCGAGGCGATCGATACCGCCATCGCCATGGCGCGGCACACGGCACGTTCCTGAGTTTCTTCACCTTTTCGATTTCGAGTTCGCAATGGCACGATCCACGACCGGCGTTCACCAGGGGCACCAAGCCCGCAAGCGCTTCGGCCAGAACTTTCTGGTCGATGACGGCGTGATCCACGCCATCGTTGCCGCCATTGATCCAAAGCCCGACGACGTGCTCGTCGAAATTGGCCCAGGCCTCGGCGCGCTCACCGTGCCGCTCATGGAGCGCGTGCGCACGCTGCAGGTGGTCGAGTTGGACCGTGACCTCGTCGCGCGCTTGCAGAAGCGTTTCGGCGATCGGCTGATCGTGCATGCAGGCGATGCGCTGGCGTTCGATTTCGGTTCGCTGGTGGAGGTTGGGCGGCCGCTGCGCATTGTTGGCAACCTGCCGTACAACATCTCCAGCCCGCTGCTGTTTCACCTCGCCACGTTCGCCGACCGCGTGCGCGATCAGCATTTCATGCTCCAGAAAGAAGTGGTCGACCGCATGGTGGCCGCGCCGGGCAGCAAGGCGTTCAGCCGCCTGTCGGTGATGCTGCAGGTGCGCTATTACATGGAGCTGGTGCTGGATGTGCCGCCGGGCTCGTTCAACCCGCCGCCCAAGGTGGATTCGGCGGTGGTGCGGATGATTCCGTGGCCGGCTGATAAGTCGCCGTATGCGCCGGTCGACATGCGAGCGCTGGGCACAGTGGTGACGATGGCGTTTTCGCAGCGGCGCAAGGTGCTGCGCAACACGCTGGGCGCACTGCGCGATGTGATTGATTTCGAGGCGCTTGGCTTTGACCTGGGCCGCCGCGCAGAAGAAGTGCCGGTGGAAGACTTCGTGGCCGTGGCGAACGCGCTGCCGGCCAACCGCATCGCCGGCAGCGTTTCCGACCTTAGCGAAGATTGACGAGCAGGATGCCCGACAGCACGAGCGTTGCCGCCAGCGCAAACCGCAGCCCCACCGGCTCGTGCAACAGCAGCACGCCAAACGCCACGCCAAACAGCGGCGTCAGGAACGAGAACACAGACAACCGCGACGCCAGGTAACGGCGCAGCAGCCAGAACCACGTCAGGTAACTGGCAAACGCAATCAGCACGGACTGGTAGGCGAGGCTCGCCAGCGCTGTGGGCGTGAGGTTCGCGGTAAAGGCCTGTCCGGTGCCGGCAGCCATCAACAGCAGTAGCACGGCCGAGACGGCCAATTGGTACAGCAGCGTCTTCGCCGCCGGTGCTTCGGAAAGCTTGCTTGCCCGCACGACGATGGTCGTCGCGCCCCACAGCGCGCCCGCCACCACGCCCAGCGCGTCACCCAACGAGGTCGACGGCCCGGCCGCCGGGTGCAGGACACCATCGGCAAACGCCAGCACGATCCCCGCAAATGCAATGCCGATGCCCGTCCACTGCCGCGGGCGCAGGTGCTCGCCTGGCACAAAGAAATGCAGGCCGAGCGCGGTGAAGATGGGCGCGGTGTAGAGGAACACCGCCATGCGCGAAGCGGTCGTGTAGCCCAGCCCGATGAAGATACACAGGAACTCGACGCCGAACAGCACGCCGGCCATCAGGCCGCCGGCCAGCGTGCCGTCGCGCAACGAGAGGCACGTGCCGCGCCAGAGCGCAAATGCGAACACCAGGACTGACGCAATTGCCGAACGCACGCCAGCCTGCATGACGGGGCCCACGTCGTGCGCGGCCACCTTGATGGCGACCTGCTGAAAGCCCCAGCACATGCACAGCACCACCATCAGGCCGATGGCGGTGCCGTCCAGCGGCCGGCGGATCGCGTCAGTGGCGGTTGCCATCGGGCATCGAGCGCGCCTGAATCAGCTCGATCTTGTAGCCGTCCGGATCTTCCACAAACGCAATGATGGTGCTGCCGCCCTTGACCGGGCCCGCCTCACGCGTGACCTTGCCGCCGGCGTTGCGGATCTGGTCGCAGGCCTGCGCGGCATTGTCGACCTCGATGGCCAGGTGCCCAAATGCCGTGCCGAGTTCGTACTCGCTCACGCCGTAGTTGTAGGTCAGTTCGATGACCGTGTTGCCGGCTTCCGGGCCGTAACCGACGAACGCAAGCGAGTACTTGTATTCGGGGTTGTCGCTCGTGCGCAGCAGCTGCATGCCGAGCACGTTCGTGTAGAAGTCGATCGAGCGCTGCAAGTCGCCAACGCGCAGCATGGTGTGGAGCATTCGCATGGAGGTTTCCTTCCTGGAGAACTGCGGGAAGGCAATATTGTAGGGGGGTGTGGCGGAGCCTGCAGGGCAGGCATGTTTTGCCGCCGACGCATCCGTCGCAGCGGCGTCGGCGGGGCGAATCAGAACGCTGGCAAGTATTCCGGCGGATGCGAGCGCAGTTGCTCCCGCGCCTCGCGAAACTCAGGAAAGATCGACTCCACGGTGTCCCAGAAGCGCGGGCTGTGGTTCATCTCCTTGAGATGCGCCAGCTCGTGCGCAACCACGTAGTCGATCAAGCTCAGCGGGAAATGCACGAGGCGCCAGTTCAGGCGGATCTTGCCGTCAGCGGTGCAGCTTCCCCAGCGCGTGGCGGCGGAGGACAGCGCATACGCGCTATGCCGCACGCCCAGGCGCTCGGCATACACCTCAAGGCGCTCGCCGAAAAGGCGTCGAGCCTGCGTCTGCAGCCAGCCTTGCACGCGGTCCTTGATCTGCTGCTCCGTGGTGGTGGGCGGCAGGCCCAGGTGCAGCACGCTGGTGTCGGCATCAAACATCAATGCGCCGATGGGCGATTCCAGCTTGAGCGTGATCGTCTTGCCGAGGAACGGCAGCGCGGCGCCGTCCTGCCACTCCATCGGCGGCAGCATGCGGCGTGCGGCGCTCGTGCGCCACTCGGCCAGCTTGGCGAAGATCCACTTCTGCTTTTCGGCGATGGCGTGTTCGATCTCGGCGAGCGTCACCCAGCGCGGAGCCGTGATCGACAAGCCGCGGTCATCGATGACAAAGCCGATGGTGCGCCGCGACGAACGCTTGAGGTTATAGATCAGCGCGCGCTCGCCGAGCGTCAGCCGGCGCTGGTTGGGGCCGAGCGGTGCGGTGGAAAAATCGAGTGCGGGTGGGGCGAGGAGGGATGCGTCAGGCGGCTGCGAAGGCGACGGGCCCTCAGGCGCGAGCAGCGGCAACTCAAGCTGGACGCTGTCGGCGGGGGTGGGCGAAGTCGGTGGGCGCAGCAGTTTCATGCGTGCTCGCGGTAGCTATCGGCGTCGATTCTACGCATTTCTGTTTCGATCCACGCTTCGACTTCGCGGTTGAGCTCGTCGCTGGTCTTGCCAGCGCTCGGAATGGCCGGCCCGACCGACAGGGTGATCAAGCCCGGATGCTTCAGGAACGAATTGCGCGGCCACACGCGGCCGGAGTTGTGTGCGATGGGGATGACCCATGCGCCGGTATCCACGGCAAAGCGCGCGCCGCCGCTCTTGTAGCGCGGTTTCGGGTCGCCCGAGCGCGTGCGCGTGCCCTCCGGAAACATGATCACCCATGCGCCGTCTGCAAGGCGCTCTTTGCCCTGGCGCGCGACCGAGGTGAACGCATTGGCGCCGTCCTTGCGGTTGATGTGCACCATTTTGAGCATGCCGAGCGCCCATCCAAAGAACGGCACATACAGCAGTTCGCGCTTGAAGACGTAGCACAGCGGGCGCGGCATGGTCGCGACAAAGGCCATGGTTTCCCACGCTGACTGATGCTTGGAAAGCAGAACCACCTGCTTGTTGGTGGCGACGGCTTCCTCGATGTGCTCCCAGCCCTGGTATTGCCAGCGGATGCCGAGCAGCCAGCGCGCCATCCAGATTGCAGACTTCGTCCAGCCGGACACCATCCAGAAACGGCGGTGCGGGTTCATGAACGGAAAGACGATGAAGCAGGCCACCGCGTAAATCGGTGTCCATACGATCAGGAAAACCAGGTACAGCAGCGAACGGATAAAAGTCATTGGGGGCGAATTCAAGGGGCGCGCGTGGGCGTGCCCTGGGGCGCAGGGGATAGCAGCGCACGCGCAAACGCACGCAAGTCCTGATGAATCTGGGTGCCTCGGGGCAGGTCACCGGCATCGCGGGTCTTGGCGCCCTTGCCGGTCAGTACGAGGTGAGGTACGGCACCAACTTCGACACCGGCTTGCAGGTCGCGCAGTGAGTCACCCACGACCGGCACGCCCGTCAGGTCCATGTCGAAGCGGCGTGCTATCTCGCGGAGCATGCCGGACTTGGGCTTGCGGCACTCGCACGCATCGGCGGCGGTGTGCGGGCAGAAGAAGACAGCGTCGACGCGCCCACCATAGGTGGCCAGCGCCTTGTACATCTTCTCGTGCATGGCGTTGAGCGCGGCGGCCTCGAACAGGCCGCGTCCGATGCCCGACTGGTTAGTTGCCACCACCACTTGGTAGCCGGCCTGATTCAGCTCGGCAATGGCTTCCAGGCTGCCGTCGAGGGCGATCCACTCGTCAGGCGACTTGATGAACTGGTCGCTGTCGTGGTTGATGACGCCATCGCGGTCGAGAATCACCAGTTTGGGAACGTGGGGCATGGTGGGCTCCGAACGGTGCTTGGGGTGCCGATCAGGCGGCCAGCTTGGAGATGTCCGCCACGCGGTTCATCAGTCCGTGCAGTTCAGCCAGCAGCGCGAGGCGGTTGTCGCGCAGCGCGGTGTCGTCGGCCATCACCATCACGCCGTCGAAGAACGTGTCGACCGCTTCGCGCAGGCCGGCCAACGTCTTGAGCGCGGTGGTGAAATCGCCGCGTGCGAAGGCATCGTGCACCTGCGGCTCCGACAAGGCCACGGCCTGGTGCAGGGCACGCTCGGCGTCTTCCTTGAGCAGTTGCGGCTGCACGGCACCAATGGCCACGTCGGTTTTCTTCAGGATGTTGGTGATGCGCTTGTTGGCGGCGGCCAGCGCTTCTGCCTGCGGCAGGGCAGCAAAGGCGCGCACGGCTTCGAGGCGCGCGACGATGTCGTCCAGGCGCTGCGGCCGCTGGCTCACCACGGCTTCCACCTCGTTGGTGCTGTAGCCCTTGTCCTTCAGGTAGCCGCGCAGGCGGTCGTACAGGAAGTCGGAGATGGCGGCCAGGTCCGGTTTGACAGCGGCGATGCCGTCGAAGCTGGCAGCGGCAATCTGCAGGGCATCGTCGATCGTGAGCGCGAGCGGCTTTTCGATCAGCATGCGCAGGATGCCCAGGGCGTGGCGGCGCAGCGCGAACGGGTCTTTCTCCCCCGTGGGTTGCAGGCCGATGCCCCAGATGCCAACCAGCGTTTCCAGCTTGTCGGCCAATGCCACCGCCGTACCGGTGGCGGTGCTGGGCAGCGCGTCGCCGGCAAAGCGCGGTTGGTAGTGTTCGGAGCAGGCCAGCGCCACGTCGTCGGGTTCGCCGTCGTGGCGGGCGTAGTAGGTGCCCATCGTGCCCTGCAGCTCCGGGAACTCGCCCACCATGTCGGTCAGCAGATCGGCCTTGGCCAGCAACGCGCCGCGCGAGGCGTGTGTTACATCCGCACCGAGCTTCTCCGCGAGTTGGCCCGCGATGGCTTGCAGGCGCGACACGCGCTCAAGCTGCGTGCCGATCTTGTTGTGATAGACCACGCGCGAGAGCAGCGGCACGCGGTCTGCCAGCGGCTTTTTCTTGTCCTGTTCGAAGAAGAAGCGCGCGTCGGCCAGGCGTGGGCGGACCACACGTTCGTTGCCTTGAATGATGGCCTCGGGCGTACCCGTGGCGATGTTCGAGACGATCAGGAAGCGGTTGCGCAGGTGCCCTTGTGCATCGGTCAGTGCAAAGTACTTCTGGTTGGTCTGCATGGTCAGGATCAGGCACTCCTGCGGCACGGCGAGGAACGCTTCCTCGAAATGGCAGGGGTAGACCACGGGCCATTCGACCAGCGCGTTCACTTCATCCAGCAGCGCTTCGGGCATGACCACCGTATCGGCGCCGGCCGTCTTAAGCAGCTCGGCGCGGATGGCTTCCTTGCGCTTGCCATAGCCGGCAATGACTTTGCCCTGCGACTCCAGCGTGCTCGCATACGACGTGGCGTTTTGGATGACGATTTCGCCGGCCGACAGGAAACGGTGGCCCAGCGTCACGTTGCTAGCTTGCAGGCCAAATGCGCTGACAGGGATGACTTCGCTGTCGAGCAGCGCGATCAGCTTGTGTGCGGGGCGCACGAACTGAACGTTCTCGCCGTTCGGGCGCTGATACGTCATCACCTTCGGGATCGGAAGGTTGGCGATGGTCTGCGACAGTGCCGTCTGCAGCCCGTCGGCCAGCACGGCGCCGCGCGCGGTATAGCGATAGAACAGCGCTTCGGCCTTGCCGTCAGGCGCGCGTTCGAGCGATTCAGGGGCGATGGCGTCCACGCCCACGGTCTTGGCCAGTGCAGCCAGCTTCTTGACGAGCGGCGCGGCCGGCTTGCCCTCGGCATCGAAGGCGATGGTCACGGGCAGCACCTTCTCGCGCAGTTCGCGATCGGGCGCGGTGCGGCGCACGCCGGTGATCGATGCGGCCAGGCGGCGCGGCGTGGCAAAACCTTCCACGGCGGCGCCCTCTTCGAGCAGGCCTTGTGCCGACAGACCGTCAAACAGGCCGCGCGCAAACGCCTCGCCCAGGCGGGCCAGTGCCTTGGGCGGCAGTTCTTCGGTCAGCAGTTCGATCAGGAGGGTGGACATAGCGTTTGAATCGGTGACGTCGTTGTTCTGCGCCGCTTGGTGTTCAGATCAGTTGCGGCGGTACGTTGTGTTGTTCGGTTCAGTGATCAGCAGGGCGAGCCGGGCACGGGCTCCACACCCGACAGCAGCCACACGCCGTTCTGCTGCTGGAACTGCAATTGCGTGCTGGCGCACTGGCCCGGCGGCGGTGGCGGTGCAATCGGCGCGGGGGTGGTGCCGGGCGCGGCAGCGTCGCGGCGCAGGAAGCGGGCCGACAGCAAGCCGCGTCGCGCGTCGTAACGCACCTCTTGCAGCGTGCCGGACACGTTGAATTCCAGACGGCTCGGCAGTTGCCCCGCCGAGCGGAACACGCGCGCACGGCGCTGTGCCTTTGCGCCGGTGCCTTGCCACTCCACCCACGTGAGCGGGAAGCGCAGGGCCGTCGCATACGTGCGCAACGGCACGCGATGCCAGCCGAGGTCACGCGCGCCGGACAGGTCGCAGGCCATCGTGCGCACCAGGCTCGTCCATTGATCGATCGACGGCGGCGGTGGCGTCCACGCTGTGCTCAGCGCTTGCTGAAGCGGCTTGGAATCGGCCACGCAAAGCTGCGTCAGGGTGCTGGGCACGACAAAAACCTTCTCCGTCGATGCCGCCTTGGACGTGCGATGCCGCGCCGCTTGCGCGACGCTCGCCGGTAGCGCCAGCGCGGCGATGGACGCTGCCGTCAGCAGCGCCAGGCCACGCCGTGCTCGGTTGGCCGTCATGCGGCCTCCGTGGTCTTGGCGGCGGCAGCGGCCGTGCCGCACATCGGGAAGCCGAGGCGCTCGCGCGAGTCGTAGTAAGCCTGCGCGACCAGACGCGACAGGTTGCGGATGCGGCCGATGTAGGCGGCGCGCTCCGTTACTGAAATGGCGCCGCGCGCGTCCAGCAGGTTGAAGGTGTGGCCGGCCTTGAGCACTTGCTCGTAGGCGGGCAGGGCCAGTTGCACGACAGGTGCGTCGCCCTCGGCAGCGGCATCACCTTCTGCGCGCACGCCCATCAGGCGCTTGGCTTCGGCTTCGTGCTCGGCAAAGCGGCGGAACAGCACAGTCGTGTCGGCCTGCTCGAAGTTGTAGGTCGATTGCTCGACCTCGTTCTGGTGATAGACGTCGCCGTAGGTCAGGCGGCGCTTCACGGGACCATTCGGGCCCGGCTCTTCCCACTCCGTCCAGACCAGGTCGTAGATGTTCTCCACCTGCTGCAGGTACATCGCCAGACGTTCGATGCCGTAGGTGATCTCACCGGTCACAGGCTTGCAGTCGAGGCCGCCAACTTGCTGGAAGTACGTGAATTGCGTGACTTCCATGCCGTTGAGCCACACCTCCCAGCCCAGGCCCCAGGCGCCGAGCGTGGGGTTCTCCCAGTCGTCTTCCACAAAGCGGACGTCGTTCTGCTTCAGGTCCAGGCCCAGCGCTTCCAGCGAACCGAGGTACAGATCGAGGATGTTTTCCGGCGCCGGCTTGAGCACCACTTGGTACTGGTAGTAATGCTGCAGGCGGTTTGGGTTCTCGCCGTAGCGGCCGTCCTTGGGGCGGCGCGACGGTTGCACGTAGGCGGCACGCCACGGCTCCGGGCCGATCGCGCGCAGGAAGGTGTGCACGTGCGACGTGCCGGCGCCGACTTCGAGGTCGATCGGTTGCAGCAGGGCGCAGCCCTGGGCGTCCCAGTACGACTGCAGCTTGAGAATGAGTTGCTGGAAGGTAAGCATGGTGGTACCCGTTGGTCCGCGGCGGCACGGAACGTGCGTTGCGCCGCGCGACGGTGGAATGCAGCGGCGGGCACGGGAAGCGCCTGGCTCCCTGCCCGCCGTAAAACGTTGAATTTTAGCGTTTTTTGTCGGCGACTCCGGAAAGTGGCTCGAAAGCCCTCCGGACGCTGAACGATCAATCTGCCGAAGCCCGGCGGCGGCGCACGAATGCCACGAGCAGAACCAGCGCGCCCAGGCCCAGCGCGGGCGCGTTGCCGGTCCGCACGAATGGCGTCAGGCCTTGCGTGCCTTGCACGTCGGTCTGCAATGTGCCAAGCGTGAAGACGGGCAGACGGGCCTGTACGCTGCCGTCGGGCTGCACCACGGCGGTCGCCCCCGTGTTGGTGGCGCGCAGCATCGGACGGCCCGTTTCCAGTGCGCGCATGCGCGAGATCTGCAGGTGCTGGTCCAACGCGATCGTGTCGCCAAACCACGCAAGATTCGTCACGTTCGCGAGCATCGTGGCGGGCTGATCCGCATGCCGCAGCGAGGCGGCAATTTCCTCGCCAAACAAATCTTCGTAGCAGATGTTGGGCGCGACACGCTGGTCGGCCACCGCCATGGGCGGCTGCACGGGCAGGCCGCGCCGGAAGTCGCCCAGCGGCATGTTCATCATGTTGACGAACCAGTGGAAACCGAAGGGGATGAACTCGCCGAAGGGCACGAGGTGGTGCTTGTTGTAGCGGTAGACGCCTTGGAATTGCGGGCCGACGCCGAACACGCTGTTGGTGTAGTCGACACGCGAGTCCTCGCTGGCGGCTCCAAAGAGCACGCTGGAGCCGGTGGTATCGACGTAGGTACGGATGGCCAGCGCGATCTCCTGCGGCATCTCCTGAATCATGATCGGGAAGGCCGTCTCGGGCGTGACCACGAGTTGCGCGGGCTTCGCGGTGACCATCTTGGTGTACAGCTCCAGCGAGCGCTCGATGCCGGTCTGCTGGAACTTCACGTCCTGCGGCACATTGCCCTGCAAGAGGCGTACGGAAATGGGTTTGCCCACGGGTTGTGTCCACGCAATGCCGTGCAGGGGCAAGCCCGCTACCAGCACAAGCGCACCCGCGATGCCTGCCAGCCAATGCAGGCGGCGCTCGGCCGCGACGCACAGCAGACCCGCCAGCACGGCAGCGATCAGCACGATGCCGTAGACGCCCACCAGCGGTGCATAACCGGCCAGTGGGCCATCGGTGTGCGCGTAGCCGCCGTTGATCCAGGGAAAGCCTGTCCAGACCGTGCCGCGCAGCCACTCCGTGACGGCCCATGCCGCGCCAAATACCAGCGCGGATGCGGTGCCGGACCACCGTCCGCGTCGTGTTAGCCACTGCCATGCCCACACCGCCAGCGCCGGATGCAGCGCCAGATAGCCAGCGAACAGCAGCACGGCCAGCGCGGCCATCCATGCCGGCATGTCGCCGTAGACGTGCATGCTGATATAGAGCCACCAGACGCCCGACAGGAACCAGCCGAGCCCGAACGCATAGCCAACCCATGCTGCATCACGCAAACGCGGGGCGCGCTGCACGAGCGCGGCCAGCCCCGTCAGCGAGAGGATCTGCAGCCACCACCAGTGGTTCGGCGCGAACGACAGCGTATGCATGACGCCAAGCAGCGCTGCCAGCGGCATCGCAAAACGCAGCCGCGCGAGCGGCACAGCTTGGGCGTCCTGCCGACGGGACGGTGCGGCAGGGGAAGAGAACTGAGCGGGCACGGAAGGATCAGGCGGGGTGAGAACCAGAGGTGTCGGCCGTGGCATTGCCGCCGGCTGGTGTGGTGAGGCGGCGCACGAGCAGCACCTGCACCTGGCGCGCATCGGCGCGCAGCACGTCGAACTGCAGCGTGCCCATGACGATCTTCTCGCCCCGGTGTGGCACGCGGCCCAGGTGGTTGGACAGCAGTCCGCCCACGGTATCGACGTCTTCGTCGGAGAAATGTGTGCCGAAGGCTTCGTTGAACTGGCTGATTTCGGTCAGTCCGCGCACGCGCATGTGGCCATCGGCGGTCGGCAGGATGTTGTCTTCTTCCTGGTCGAAGTCGTATTCGTCCTCGATGTCGCCGACGATCTGCTCGAGCACATCTTCGATGGTGATGAGGCCGGCCACGCCGCCATATTCGTCAACGACGATGGCGATGTGGTTGCGATTGACGCGGAAGTCGCGCAGCAGCACGTTCAGTCGCTTGGATTCGGGGATGAACACGGCCGGGCGCAGCATGTCGCGCACATCGAAGCCTTCGTCGGTGTAGAAGCGCAGCAGGTCCTTGGCGAGCAGGATGCCGATGATGTTGTCGCGGCTGCCCTCGTAGACGGGGAAGCGCGAATGCGCGGCTTCCTGCACGAACGGGATGAATTCTGACGGCGCGTCGGCGATGTTGAGCGCATCCATCTGCGCGCGCGGGATCATGATGTCGCGCGCGCACAGGTCTGAGACCTGGAAGACGCCTTCGATCATCGACAAGGAGTCGGCGTCGATCAGGTTGCGCGCATGGGCGTCTTGGAGGATTTCGAGCAGCTCGGCCCGCGATTCGGGCTCGGGCGAGATGAGGTCGGTCAGGCGTTCCAGCAGCGTACGGGGTTTGTCGGCTGGCTTCGGACTGGGATACGGATCATTCATGGCGCGGTCGCGCGTCGTTAAACATCGGCCCAGCATACACCAAAAGCCCTGCCGCCCCGATGACGCGGGGTGGCCGCCCAGCCTCCGGAAGTGCTTCTTGTTTCACATATGGAGGCCGGGTTCGGGCGCGTCAACGATGGGCGATCTGCCGAAGGGGTAGCGGTCAGTCGTGCCCGCCATCACCGCCGCGTTGCTGGTCGTTGTCGTGCGTATTGCTGCCTTCGCTGCCTTGATGATTGTCGTTCTGGCCGCGGTCTCCATCGTCCTGACCGTGATGCTGACCGTGCCTGCCTGAGTCGTCACCCTCGCCGCCGTGGTTGCCATTCTCGCCATGGTCGTGGTCACCACCGTGGTTGCCATCGCCGCCATGGTCGTGATGACCGCCGTGGTTGCCATCGCCGCCATGGTCGTGATGACCGCCGTGGTTGCCATCGCCGCCATGGTCGTGATCGCCGCCGTGATTGCCATTGCCACCATGATCGTGGTCACCGCCGTGGTTGCCATCGCCGCCGTGGTCGTGATCGCCACCGTGATGTCCGCCGTGGTCATGATCGTGGTCGTGATCATGGTGGTGCCCGTGATGGTGGCCGCCTCCGTGGCAGCTTCCGCACGGCGATGGGACCGGCGATGGGCTCGGCGTCGGCGTCGGGGCTGGTGTCGGTGTCGGTGTCGGTGTTGGGCTGGGAGTCGGACTCGGCGTCGGCGACGGGCTTGGCCCGGGGCTCGGTGTTGGGGCCGGCGTGGGGCCCGGGCTGGGCGACGCGCCCGGTGCCGGGGCCGGTGTGGGACTGGGCTTGGACGGCGGCGTGTTGTTGCCGCTGGGTGGCGGCGCGTCGTTGTTGCTGGTCGGCGTGGTTGCCGCCGGTGCCGGGTCTGCAGGACGCGAATTGCTGTGATACCGGCCCAGCGTGCTCGCGCCACCGTAGGCCGTCCAGCGTCCGGCGATTTCCATGTCAACGCCCGCGAGCCAATGGTTGCCCGTGGCGCCGACGCCCACCAGTGCCTTGCTGCTCGCGAAGTCGTAGCCGCCGCCAATGAGCGCCTGCACGCTCGTGCTGCCCACCACCGCCTGCACACGCGGCCGGATGGTGCCTTGCGCGACCATCAGGTTCACCTCGGCGCCGACCACGTTGTTGCTGTCGGAGATGTTGACCGTGCGGCAACCGACCACCGCGCCTGGATGCCACGCGCCGTCGAACACGACCACGATGCCCGCATAGCACGATTGCTTGTGATCAGCGTGTGCGATGCGCGGCGTGACCGCCAGCGCCGTGCCGACACCCACGCCAACCAACAGCGTGGCCCACGGAATGCTGTCCATGAAGCGTTGACGCATGATGACCTCCCCGCGGTGGCCTCGCCCGTCTGTGCCCGGGCTGGCCGATGGCGCTCGTTTGCGCCGAATTCGTGAAGCGCGCTCGAGCGGCGGCTTATGCGTGGAGGATAGAAATCGCTACGGCAAAACCCATGCGCCATACGGAGAGCGGCGAGGGTTCCGGATGGCCGACGGCCTGTGCGACGTGTATGCGCGATTCGAACGGCGCGAGCATGCGCCGAATGGCGGAGGAAAACCCGTAAACCGTTGTCGGAGCTGGGTTTGCGTCAATGCGGGTTGATTCAGTGTTGAAACAGCACGCTACAAGAATGGAACATGCAAAAGCAAAACGCCGGCGCGAGGCCGGCGTTTGAACATCAAGCGCGTTGCGCTTTAACGAGCTGCGTACGGATCGGCAAAACCGAGGTCGCGAAGGATCTCCGTTTCGATGCCTTCCATTTCCTTTGCATCGGCCGCGTCTTCGTGGTCGTAGCCCTGGGCGTGCAGCGCGCCGTGCACGATCAGATGCGCGTAGTGCGCGAGCAGCGGCTTCTTCTGTTCCTTCGCTTCCTTTTCGACCACCGCGCAGCAGAGCACGATGTCGGCGTAGACCGGGTCTTCCTCGCTCTCTGCGTACGAGAAGGTCAGCACGTTGGTCGCGTAGTCCTTGCCGCGGTAGGTGCGGTTGAGCGTGCGACCTTCTTCTTCGCCGACAAAGCGCACGTTGAGTTGCGCATCGGCAAACAGCGCGGGGGCGATCCACGCTTCGATGTCTTGCTCCTTGGGCAGCGCCTTGCGTGCGGCGGCCTTGAGTTCGTCGCCGTACTGCACCGTCAGGTCGAGCGTGAGCATCTCGGCGCCGGCAGTGTCGTCATCGAAGGCTTCTTCCTTGGAGTCGGCCAACTCAGCGGCCTGGGTTTCGATGCGCAACGTGATGCTGTCGTGGTGCTCGGGGCGCAGCGAGAGCATGGCGTGCATGTCGGCGTCGGCGTGCTCGGCAACCAGGGTGATTGGCCCGTCCACGGTATTCGGCAGACCGAGGATCAGGCTGCGACCATCGGCAAATGCGATGCGCAGCGCGCTGGCGTCGACCGTCTTGGGTTTGCCTTGGGCGTCGAATACGTCGACGCGTGGGCCGAATGACTCGGCCGCCGTGGGTTGGGTCTTCTTGGGTTTTGCTTTGGTATCGGTCTTTGCTTTAGCCACGTTCAGGTGTCCTTATGCATCTTTATGCTGGGCATGGAATTCGTCATAGGCCTCGACGATGCGGGCCACCAGCGGGTGCCGCACCACGTCAACGCTGGTAAAGCGCGTCATCGCTACGCCGCGCACGTCACGCAGCACATGCTGCGCTTCGATCAGGCCGCTCTTCTGGCCGCGCGGCAGATCGATCTGCGTTGTATCGCCGGTGATCACCGCCTTGGAGCCGAAGCCGATCCGCGTGAGGAACATCTTCATCTGTTCAGGCGTGGTGTTCTGGGCTTCGTCCAGGATGATGAAGGCGTGATTGAGCGTGCGCCCGCGCATGTACGCCAGCGGCGCGATCTCGATCATCTGGCGCTCGAACATCTTCTGCGTCTTGTCGAAGCCGAGCAGATCGTACAGCGCGTCGTACAGCGGGCGCAGGTACGGGTCCACCTTTTGTGCAAGATCGCCGGGCAGGAAGCCCAGGCGTTCGCCGGCTTCCACGGCGGGGCGTGTCAGCACGATGCGCTTGATGGCGTCGCGCTCCAGCGCATCCACCGCACAGGCCACCGCCAGATACGTCTTGCCCGTACCCGCGGGGCCGATGCCGAATGACAGGTCGTGCGAGAGGATGCTACGCAGGTACTCGCGCTGCATCGGTGTGCGGCCATGCAGATCGGTGCGCCGCGTATGCAGCACCGGCGACAGATCATTGCCATCCGGCACGTCGGCGCTCGATTCCGGCAGGTACGCCCCGTGTGCGGCCACCTGGCGGGTTTCCACCAGGCCGAGCTGGATGTCGTCCACCGACAGCGGCTCACGCGCGGCGTTGTAGAACGTCTCTAGCGCGTTGGCCGCGCCTTGTGCATTGGCGCCACGCACGGTGAACTTGCTGCCGCGCCGGTTGATGGTCACGTCCAGCGCTTGCTCGATCTGGCGCAGGTTCTCGTCCAGCGGCCCGCACAGGTTCTGCAGGCGCGTGTTGTCGTTCTTCGGCGCTGTGAATTCTGCGGTGGTGGGTTTCATCAAGTCAGGTCGTGTTGACGATCAGTGAGTCGCGCTGGCCGTACGCTGTTCCGCCACTTCGCCGCGCAGCGAATGCGGGAAGGCGTGCACGATGCGCACGTCGAGCATCTGGCCGATCAGCTGTTCGCGGCGCGCCTGCGGCAGATCGGGCAGCGCGAAGTTGACGACGCGGTTGTTCTCGGTGCGGCCGTGCAGTTCCGTCGGATCCTTGCGCGACGGGCCTTCCACCAGAATGCGCTGCACGCTGCCGACCATGCCCTGGCTGATGCGCGCCACGTTCTCTTCGATGGTCGCCTGCAAATGTTTCAGGCGTTCGAGCTTGACGGCCTGCGGCGTGTCGTCGTGCAGGTTGGCGGCCGGCGTGCCAGGGCGCGGGCTGTAGATGAAGCTGAACGACGTGTCGTAGCCGATCTCGTGGATCAGGTCCATCGTCTTGGCGAAATCCGCATCGGTCTCGCCCGGGAAACCGACGATGAAGTCGGTGGCGATCGAGATGTTCGGCCGGATCGCGCGCAGCTTGCGGATGCTGCTCTTGTATTCGAGCACCGTGTAGCCACGCTTCATCGCCATCAGGATGCGGTCGGAGCCATGCTGCACGGGCAGGTGCAGGTGGTCGACGAGCTTCGGGTTGGTGGCATAGGCCTCGATCAGGCGCGAGCTGAATTCCTTCGGGTGGCTGGTCGTGTAGCGGATGCGCTCGATGCCCGGGATCTCGGCGACGTATTCCAGCAGCAGCGCGAAGTCCGCACGCTCGCTGGTATCGCCCATCTTGCCGATGTAGGCGTTGACGTTCTGGCCCAGCAGCGTGACTTCACGCACACCCTGCTCGGCCAAGCCAGCCACTTCGGCCAGCACGTCGTCGAACGGGCGCGAGACTTCTTCGCCGCGCGTGTACGGCACCACGCAGTAGCTGCAGTATTTCGAGCAGCCTTCCATGATCGACACGAAGGCGGTGGCGCCATCCACGCGCGCGGGGGGAAGGTGGTCGAACTTTTCGATTTCGGGGAACGACACGTCGACCTGCGAGCGGCCCGTACGGCGGCGCGCTGCGATCAGCTCCGGCAGGCGGTGCAGCGTCTGCGGGCCGAACACCACGTCCACGTAAGGTGCGCGCGCCACGATGGACGCGCCTTCCTGACTGGCCACGCAGCCACCTACGCCGACCACGAGATCCGGCTTGAGCGCCTTGAGTGCCTTGACGCGGCCGAGCTCGGAAAACACCTTTTCCTGCGCCTTCTCGCGCACGGAGCATGTGTTGAAGAGGATCACGTCCGCATCTTCGGGCGTGTCGGTGGGGACGAGGCCTTCAGCCGCGTTGAGCACGTCGGACATCTTGTCCGAGTCGTACTCGTTCATCTGGCAGCCGTAGGTTTTGATGAAGACTTTTTTCATGTGCCGTTCACAGTGGTTGACCTGGGGGCACGTGCTTCGTGGAGGGCTCTGACTACTGGGACTGCGCTTGCGCCTGACTTTGTGCCGCCACCGCAGCCTTGTAATCGTCATCGCTGACAACCCAGGCTGTCAGCAACTGCTGATACAGATCGAGCTGATAGCGCACCTTGAACGTCTGGCCGACCACCGAACCCGGTGGAAGCAGCCGCCCATCCAGCGACAGGATCCGCACGCCCGGGGCGAAGCGGATATCGGCGCTGGTGCTCCCAAAGCCCAACAGCAGGATGCGGACGATCCCGGTGCTGCCGGTACTCAGCGTGCCGGAGTTGGCCGAATTGATGGTCAACTGGGCTGCCGGAGCCGCCGCCGGAATGTTACGCAGCACTTGCGCATGGGACAGCAGCGGCGCTGATGCCGCAGCAACGGCAGCAAAGGCGAGGGCGAGGACTTGGCGTCGGGTGCGCATGGCGTCGTCAGGAGAAAGCCACCGCCGGGTGAGCGACCCGGCACACGAAACACGAGACAACCCGATATTGTAGCGTTCCGGGGCGAAGTCTTATAGCGCTTCGGCAATCTTGGCGGCCAAGGCCACGCCGCTCAGGAACGCGGCTTCCACGCGCGGGCCTTCGCACCAATCACCGCAGGCACCCAGGCGGGCGGCGGCGTCCCAGTGGCAGGGCATGCCGGCGGACTGCTCCACCAGTGCGTGCGGCCACAGGTGCGCGGCCATCACATCAGGCTGCGGCGTGCCCGGGAAGGCTTCGGCAAAGCGGGCGTGCATGGCGTGGAGCGCCTGTTCGGGCGTGTCCTGAGCATGTGCGGCCGACCAGCCCGGCGATGCATGCACCACCCAGGATTCATCGACCATGACGCGGCCCGGCTTGGTGTTGTCACGGGCGGCCCAGGCGAGCATGTCGTCGTCGATCCGGATGCCGTCATACGGCAGGTCCAGCGGTTGCACAAAACCCATCATCAGCGCCCAGCACGGGGCGTAGTGCACCGGGGCAATGGCTTCCTGCAGCGACGCCGGCGTGGCGCCATGAAACAACGCCGGCAGTTCGGGCGCAGGCAGGGCCAGCGCGATGATGTCGGCGTGCGCGGTCTCTGTGCCGTCGCGCTCGATCGTCCAGCGCCGGCCATCGTGCGCCACACGTGTAACGGCGTGGCCGAAACGCACATCCAGTGGCGTCGCCAGGCTGCGCACCAGCGCGCCCATGCCGGGCAGGCCGACGTAGCGGGCTTCGTCGCGTGAATCGGCTTCCAGCCCATCGGCCGTGCGATGGCCCCAGCGCGCAGGCCACGGCAGCACCGAGCCCTGACGGCCGGCGGCATCCACCGCGCGGCGGAAGGCCTCGCTGCGCACGTTGAATGACTGCGCGCCGTGGTCGAACGCATACGCCGGTGCGGCTTCGGGCAGCACCGTGGTGGCTAACCGGCCCCCCACACCGCCCGCGCGCTCATAGACCGTGGTGGCAATGCCTTCTGCGGCAAGCGCGTTGGCACAGGCAACACCGGCAATGCCGGCTCCGACGATGGCGATGGAAGGCTGGCTCATGGATGAGAGATGGGTGTGGGGCGGGGGAATCCGGAAATCGGCGCGTCAATCAGCGCGTAATAGTCCGCCATGATATCGGGTCGCGCCCCAATGAAAAACGCCACCCGGAGGTGGCGTTTGCCATGGCGCAATTCTGCGGGTTAGAACTTGTAACCCACGGCCAGCCCGAACACGACCGGGTCGACCTTGATGTCGGTCTTATTGACAGCCAGCACCTGGCCTTGCTGGCTGCGGATCGTGATGGTGGAGGTCGTCTTCAGCGGCAGATACGACACCGTGCCGATGGCGGTCCAGTTCTTGGCGAACTCATACGACACGCCCACGTTGGCGACGGGCGTCCACGAGCTGGACGTTTCCGCCGTCACCTTGGCCGGGCCCGTCGGAACCTGGCCCATGCCGAGCTGCAGCACCTGCCCCAGATTTTGCAGGCCGTTGACGAAGTTTTGATTCAGCTTCAGGTTGGTAAAGAAGTTGTAGCTGACGCCTGCGCCGACAAACGGGCGCAGCTTGCTTTCCTTGGTGCCGAAGTAGTACTGCGCGACGATCGCCGGGCTCCATTCACGCACGGTGGCGACCGGGTTGTTTTGCGGCAGGCCCAGGTTGATCAGCGTCAGCGGTCCGACAACCGGCACCGGCGCGATCACATTGCCGCTGCCATACAGGTTGAACTTGGGAGGCACGCCACCCACGAACGTACCGGCGATGTTGTCGGTAAAGAAGTGCGTGAACGTGAGCGACAGCGTATTCGCGTTACTGACTTTCACGTCAGTTCCTGGCGACTGGTAGGTGCCCAGGCCCAGCGCGCTGGTGGTGGTGGTCAGCGGCGTGGCCGAATCCATCGGGCGAATGTAGAACCAGCCCAGTGCCATGACGTTACGGCCCCAGACGTAGTTGTCCATGAAACCGCTGAAGCCGCCACCGCTGCTAGTGCCACTGCCGCTACCGCTGCTGGCGCTTGCGGCCACATTGGCCTCTGCGGTGGATTGGGCGTGAGCCAGGGGGGCAGCAAGTGTGCTGGCGGCAGCGCAGGCAAGGGCTGCAGCAAGGCGGCGGGCGGTGCGGTTCATGTGGTTGTCTCTCTGGATTGGATTGTTATCACGCCTTGGTGTGGCGATTTGTGTTTCCGCAGCATAACGCAGCGCTTTTGTTCGGTTGCGCCGCGATGATCGAAGTTTTCCTCTAGCGTGTACGCACGCAACAAGGGGTTTCCCCTAGTCTCGTTTCATACTCTCCACCGGTCGGCGGAGCCTTGGCCCACAACGGTCTCCGGGCGGCCGTCTAAAATTTGTATTCCGGATTTTTAGGGTTGAAAGTCTGGTCGTTCCAGGTCTTGCGCGTCACGCTCTCAATAACGATTTTCTCGAGCTGATTTCCTGATTCGTCCCACGCTTCTTCAATGCGCACCCACGGGTTTTTCAGGTCGAAATACAGGCGCACGCGCTTGGCGTAGAACGTGGGCGGGCCGCTTGGCGCATCCCAGGTCAGCCGCAACATGCGCTCGCCGTCTTCGGTCACCATCTTGGCTTCGTTGAACTTGCCGCTGCCGCCGGCTGCCACGTGGGCGCGTCCGTCGCGCTCGACCGTGTCGACGATGAACTGCAGCCCCAGCTCACGCGCCGTGTGGTTCGACTGCGATTTGGCCAGCGAGCCATCCAGCGCACTCCAGATCGCGACGAAACCGACGAGCCCGCCAAGGTGGCCGTACATCTCGTCCTTGCGCACGGTTTCGTCGTAGATGATCTCCTGGCCGGCGTGCGCACCGCCCTTAAGCCAGCGCGCATAGACCTGGCGTGGTGCGTTGCGGTAGCGGATCAGCATGAGCGCCGGTTGGCTTTGCCACTGGTCTTTCACGCGTTCCTGGCGGCGCATGCGGTATTCATACTCGGGCAGCTTGGCCACTTCGGCCTTGAGCCAACGCACCAGCGTTTCGGGCTTCATGGCCTGCGCCATGGCCAGTACGTCTTCGTCGGACCAGCCCGCAAACGCGTTGGCGTTGACCTGGCTGGTGAGCCACGCCGTCTGCCTGGCGATGTCCATGGCGGCAAAGCTGCCGATGGCCGCCGATTGCGGTGCGGCGGTCGGTGCGGTGGTCTGTGCGGCCGCGGCAGGCGCAGGAGCTTCCGGCGCTGCAGGCTGGGCCCAGGCGTGTGCGGCGCCGGCCAGCACCGTGGCCAGGGCGAGGGTACGCAACTGCATACAGTTCTCCGGTGTTGGCGTTATTGCTGCGTCTGCGCGCGGGCGCGCTTGATGTCCGGATCGGCATCGCGCAGTTCGCGGCGCAGGATCTTGCCTACCGTCGACTTGGGCAGTTCTTCGTGGCGGAACTCGACGATGCGCGGCATCTTGTAGCCGGTCAGATGGGCGCGGCAGTGTTCGAGCAGCGCGGGCTCGGTCAGCGCGCCGGTGCGCGGCACCACGATGATCTTCACGCGCTCGCCAGCCACCGGGTCGGGCACGCCAATGGCCGCCACCTCCAGCACTTCGGGGTGCAGCGCCACCACGTCTTCGATCTCGTTCGGGTACACGTTGAAACCCGAGACCAGGATCATGTCCTTCTTGCGGTCGATCAGGCGGATGTAGCCGTTGGCGTCCATCACGCCGATGTCGCCGGTGGAGAACCAGCCCTCGGCATCGATGGATTTGGTGGTTTCATCGGGGCGCTGCCAGTAGCCGCGCATGACTTGCGGCCCACGCACTTGCAGTTCGCCGGGTTCGCCCAGCGGTGCGATCGTGCCGTCGTCGCGCTTGAAGCGCACTTCGGTGGACGGCGCGGGCAGCCCGATCGTGCCGCTGAACTCTGTCACGTGCGGCGGGTTCATCGACACGACTGGCGAGCACTCCGTCAGCCCGTAGCCTTCAACGATGGTATGGCCCGTCACCTCTTTCCAGCGCTGCGCGATCGCCCGCTGCACCGCCATGCCACCACCGATGGTGATCTTCATGGCCGAGAAATCGCGCTTGGCAAAGTCGGGATCTTCCAGCAGTGCATTGAACAACGTGTTCACGCCCGCAATGCCCGAGAAGCGCTCGTTGCGCAGGATGAAAATCACGCGCTTGGTGTCACGCGGATTGGCGATCAGGATATTGCGCCCACCCAGCGTCATGAACATCAGCAGGTTCACCGTGAGCGAGAAGATGTGATACAGCGGCAACAGCGTGACATTGGTTTCCACGCCGCCGTTGAGCATGCTCTTGGACCACTCTTCGGCCTGCAGCAGGTTGGCGATGATGTTGCGGTGAGTAAGCATCGCGCCCTTGGCCACACCCGTAGTGCCGCCGGTGTATTGCAGGAAGGCGATGTCTTCCGGCGCCAGTTGTACTGGTTGCATTGCGCGTGAGCTGCCCCCGGCCAACGCATCGCGCAGCCAGACCGGCGAAGGCAGTTTGTAGGGCGGCACTTGCTTCTGCACGTGGCGCATCACGAAGTTCAGCGCGCGGCCCTTGAGGTTGAGTGCACCGCCCATCAGGTCGCCAATGCCGGTAATGACGATGTTGCGGATCTCGCTGCCGGGCAGCGCCTGCTCCAGCGTGCGTGCGAAGTTCTCCAGCACGACGATCGTCTGCGCGCCGGAATCGCGCAGCTGGTGCGTCAGTTCCGGCACCGTGTACAGCGGGTTGACGTTGACGACGATGGCGCCGGCCAGCAGCGTGCCGAACAGGCACACGGGGTACTGCAGGCTGTTGGGCAACATGATCGCTACGCGGTCGCCCTTCTTCACGCCGCGCGATTGCAGCCACGCCGCAAACTGCTTGGCCTGGCGTTCGCATTCGTCGTAGGTCATCTCGGTGCCGACGCTCACGTAGGCGACGCGGGTGCGGTACTTCTCCACCGATTCGCGAAACACCTCGACCAGCGAGTGATAGCGATCGGGATTGATTTCGGCGGGTACGCCCTCGGGGTACGACTTCAGCCAGATGCGGTCGGTAAGGCTGTTGCGGTCGGCAACGGTGTTCATGGTGTCTCCGTCCATGAAAAACGCGGCGTGGTTTTGTTATGTGCCGCGCGGGTTCTCGGGTCGGGCCGTTCCCGTATTGGCCCGAAGGTTCAATGCGACATCGTTTCGGGGCGCTCCAGAATGGCGACGACACCTTGTCCGCCAGCGGCACAGATCGACACCAGCCCGCGCCCGCTGCCGCGCTGTGCCAGCATCTTGGCCAGCGTGGCGACAATGCGGCCGCCCGTGGCGGCAAACGGATGACCCGTGCCCAGCGAGCTGCCGTTCACGTTGAGCTTGCTGCGGTCGATGCTGCCCATGGGGCCGCTGCGGCCGAGCTTCTCGCGGCAGTATTCCGGCGACTCCCATGCCGCCAGTGTGCACAGCACTTGTGCGGCAAAGGCTTCGTGGATCTCGTAGTAGTCGAAATCCTGCAGCGTGAGCCCCGCGCGTTGCAGCATGCGCGACACGGCGTAGGCCGGCGCCATCAGCAGCCCCTCGTTTTGCTCGGGCGTGCCGCTGAAGAAATCGACGGCGGCCGTATCCGCGCAGGTCATGTAGGCGAGCACGGGCAGGTTGTGCGCGCGGGCCCAGTCCTCGCTCGCGAGCAGCACGCACGATGCGCCGTCGGTGAGCGGCGTGGAGTTGCCGGCGGTCATGGTGCCGGCCGCGCTGCGGTCGAATACCGGCTGCAGCTTCGCCAGTTGCTCGATGGTCAGGTTGCTGCGCAGGTTGTTGTCGCGATCGAGCCCCAGGTGGGCGGTCATCAGGTCGGTGAAGAAACCGCGCTCGTAAGCGGCCGTGAGGTTGTGGTGGCTGCGCAGGGCCAGCGCGTCCTGATCTTCGCGGCGGATACCCCAGCGCTTGGCCATCAACTCGCAGTGTTCGCCCATTGACAGGCCGGTGCGCGGTTCGCTGTTGCGCGGCAGCAAGGGGCGCACAAACATCGACGGCCGCAGCCCGGCCAGCGCCTTGACGCGCGCGCTGGTGGATTTGGCGCGGTTGGCCTCCAGCAGGATCTTGCGCATCTTCTCGTTGAGCCCAACGGGCGCATCGGACGTGGTATCCGTGCCGCCGGCAATGCCCACATCGATCTGCCCCAGCGCGATCTTGTTGGCGACGAGGATGGCGGCTTCCAGACCCGTGCCGCATGCCTGCTGGATGTCGTACGCGGGTGTCTGCTTGGCAAGCGTGGTTGAGAGCACCGTTTCGCGCGTGAGGTTGAAATCGCGCGCGTGCTTGATGACGGCGCCAGCCACGACTTCATCCAGGCGCTGGCCGTGCAGGTTGAAGCGGTCGATCAGACCCTGCAGGGCGGCGGTCAGCATCTGCTGATTCGATGCCGTGGCGTAGGCCGTATTGGAGCGCGCGAACGGAATGCGGTTACCCCCGAGGATGGCGACGCGGCGTACCTGCGCGTTGACGAGCATGAATTCAGTCTCCCGTGTTTTCTTGTGGTGCTTGCGGCAGCGTCAGCATGCCGCGCAGATAAGGTTTGTCGCCCGTGGCGTTGCGCACTTCAAACGCGCGGCCGGGAGTGGCTTCGTTGGCTTGCCACAGCGTCGCTGCCCCGGGCAGCGATAGCGGCGTTTTGAACTCGGCCACCACCTCGCCCTGGGTGAGCGGTGCCGCCGGCAGCAGCGCGGCCAGCGCGCGGGCCTTCGTCCACATGCCGTGGGCGATGGGGTGCGCAAAGCCGAACAGCTTCGCGCCGATGTTGGATACGTGGATGGGGTTCCAGTCGCCCGACACATCAGCGTAGCGTCGGCCGGTATCGGCAGGCACATCCCAGTGGCCGATGGGCGACAACTCCTGCGCATTTGGCAGTGCAATCAATGGCGCGCCCTGCGGCGATGGCACACCCACGCGCAGGTAGGTCGACAGCGATTCCCACACCACTGCGCCGGCCTTGATGATGGCGGTTTCGATGCCGAACGCCTGCCCGCGTGCATGGTGGAACAACCGGCGCGGGCGTACTTCCACGCGCACCCGCTCACCTGCCTGCAGAGGCTGGTGCTGGCGGATCGTGTTGCACAGGTGCACCAGGCCGATCACCGGATAGGGAAACGCCGATTCCGTCATCAGCATGAGCTGCAGCGGAAAGCCCAGAAGATGCGGATACGTCATCGGCACGCCATGCGCGGAGGAGAAGCCGCACACCGCTGCGTACTGCGCGATGTGTTCGGCCGCAAGCGGCACTTCCTGGCGTACCAGCGTGTGGCGCGGCAACGGCCCGCCGCGCTTGCCCTTGCGTTGCGAAAGCAGCGCGCGCCAGGCCAATGCACCCGGCGACGGCGGCTCGGTCACCAGCGTCTGGGTCGCGATCATCGGATAGGGCAGGGCTAGCGAGCGCATGGTTGCGTCAGGCTCCCAGCAGGCTTTGCCCGCATACGCGCACGATGTTGCCTGTCACACCGTTCGACGCGGGGTTGGCGAACCACGCAATCGTCTCGGCCACGTCGACCGGCTGGCCGCCCTGGCTCATCGCGTTCATGCGGCGGCCGGCTTCGCGGATGGCAAACGGCACGGCCGCTGTCATCTGCGTTTCGATAAAGCCTGGCGCAACGGCGTTGATGGTGATGCCGCGTTCGGCCAGCAACGGTGCGCCGGCCTGCACGAGGCCAATTACGCCAGCCTTGGACGTTGCATAGTTGGTCTGCCCCAGGTTGCCCGCAATGCCGCTGATGGACGACACGCATACGATGGCCCCGCCCGCATGCAGCGCATTGGCCGCGAGCAGCGCGTCGTTGATGCGCAACTGCGCGGTGAGGTTGATATCCAGCACGCTGCGCCACGCGGGTTCGGTCATGCGGGCGATGGTCTTGTCGCGCGTGATGCCCGCGTTGTGCACCAGGATGTCGATGCCGCCCAATGCGGCAAGTTGCTGCGCGAGCAGGGCGGGCGTTTCGGGCGCAGCAATGTCGTACGCCATGGCTTCACCGCCGATTTCCTGCGCGACCGCGTTCAGCGCTTCCTGCGCGGGGGGCACATCCAGACAAAGTACGCGCGCACCGTCACGCGCCAGCACGTGCGCAATGGCCGCACCGATGCCGCGCGACGCGCCTGTCACCAGCGCGGTGCGCCCGGCCAACGGCTTCTGCCAATCCACCGAGACCGCTGCGGCGCGATGCACGCGCACCACTTGCCCCGACACATACGCCGAGCGCGCCGACAGCAGAAAGCGCAGCGTCGACGCGGCTACGTTTTCCGCACCCTCCGCTACGTAGACGAGCTGCGCCGTGCAGCCGCGCCGGACTTCCTTGCCGAGCGAGCGCGTCAGCCCTTCCAGCGCGCGCTGCGCGATCGCCGCCTCGGGCGTCTTGCAGCCCTCCGGTGGACGCCCGATCACCACTACGCGCCCACAACGGCCGATGGCCCGGACGCCATCGTGGAACACTTGATACAGCGCATCGAGGCCTTCGACCGTCGCAATGCCCGTGGCATCGAAGACGATGCCGCCAATGCGATCGAACGCGTCGCCGTCCTTGCCCGTGGGCGCGACAAAGCGTCCGGTGATCTGCCCGTGCCGGTTGGCAGCGCCAAGCCATTCCGGATCGCTTTCATGAAAGCGCGTGGGTACGCCGGCCTCCGCAAACAGCGCGGCGAGCGTCTCACGCATGGAGCCGCCCGGCGCCGCGCCCACCAGGAACGGCCCGACAAATTCCGGTTCGCCGGGCACATAACGGCGCAACGGCACGGGCTGCGGCAGGCCGAGGTTGGCCGACAGCCACTTGCCGAAACCGGAACCGACGAAATCGAGGTACTTGTCTTGCATCGTTGTTGTTGTCGTTGGTCAGGCCCGGACCTTCAGGCTGCGCGGCGCTCAGCGGCCTGCAGGGCATCGAGCGCATCCTTGCGGCGCTGCAGGTCGGCCATCAGGTTGAAGTCGGGCGGGAAGTCGTCCACGGCGACTGCGTGCTCACCGTAGCGCGCGTAGTCGCACAACTGCTTGCGTTCGCTCTCGTCGATGAGGTTTTGTGCCACGGCTTGTGCGGTCCAGGCTTCGAAGTCGGGCAGGCTCTGCGGCACGGGCGGCAGCTTGCCTGCGCGGATGGCCGGTTTCAAGCGTTGCTCGATTGCGTCCACGGCCGGTTGGAGGCGGAAGGCCGCTTCGCCGTAGGCAATCGGGTCGACCTCGGGCGACGGGCAGTACGAGTCGGCCAGCAGGCGATCGCGCACGGCGCCCGGCGTTTGCATCAGCTCGGCAACCTGCGCAGCCAGCGCATCCGACGGCTTGCGATACGGCGTGCCGAACGGGAAGATCAGCGCACGCAGCAGCGCCGCGATGCCCGCGTTCGGGAAGTTGGCCAGCACGCCGTCGAGCGCATCGTGTGCCTTCACCAGCGCGTCCTGCACGGACCAATGCACGAGCGGCGCGTCTTCTGCAGGGCGGCCCTCATCTTCAAAGCGCTTGAGCGTGGAAGAGATCAGATACATCTGCGAGAGGATGTCGCCCAGCCGCCCGGTGATGCTTTCGCGGCGCTTGAGTGTGCCGCCCAGCGTGAACATCGACACATCGGACAGCAGCGCCAGCGCGGTCGAGAAGCGGTTCACGGCTTGGTAGTAGCGCTGCATTTCCGGTGCGGCATTGCCCGGTGCCGGCGCCACGCGGCCGCCGGAGAGCGCGTGCAGGAACGCACGCACCAGGTTGCCTGCGATGAACGCGCCGTGGCCGAACAGCGCCGTATCGAACGCCTGCAGCGTCTCGGGTGAATCGGCACCTTGCGCGGCCGTCATCTCACGCAGCACATACGGATGGCAGCGGATCACGCCCTGTCCGAAGATGATCAGGCAGCGCGTCATGATGTTCGCGCCTTCCACCGTGATGGCAATCGGCACTTGCTGATATGCACGCGCAAGGAAGTTGTTCGGCCCCATGCAGATGCCCTTGCCGCCGACGATGTCCATCGCATCGGTCACCACATCGCGCGCACGTTCGGTGACGTGGTATTTGGCAATGGCGGAGATGACCGAAGGTTTCTCGCCCAGGTCCACGGCCAGCGCAGACAAACGCCGCGCCGCATCCATCATGTACAGATTGCCGCCCATGCGGCCGAGCGCTTCCTGAATGCCTTCGAACTTGCCGATGGGGGTGCGGAACTGCCGCCGCACCGCGGCATACGCGCCGGTGCTGCGCACGGCCAGCTTGGCCATGCCCACGTTGGACGACGGCAGCGAGATCGCACGGCCCGCTGCCAGGCACTCCATCAACATGCGCCAGCCGCAGCCGACCTGCGCCTGGCCGCCGATGACCCAGTCGATGGGAATGAATACGTCTTTGCCCCAGTTGGGGCCGTTCTGGAACACTGCGTTGAGCGGCCAATGGCGGCGCCCGATGTTCACACCTGGATGCTTCGTCGGGATGAGCGCGCAGGTGATGCCGGGCTCCTTGTCGCTACCGAGCAAGCCATCCGGATCGACCGCGCGAAACGCCAGCCCCAGCACCGTTGCGATGGGGCCGAGGGTGATGTAGCGCTTGCTCCACGTCACGCGAAAGCCCAGCGTCTCACGGCCTTCATGCATGCCGTGGCAGACCACGCCCACGTCGGGAATGGCTGCTGCGTCAGAGCCGGCATACGCGTTGGTCAGCGCAAAACACGGGATTTCTTCGCCGCGTGCGAGGCGCGGCAGGTAGTGGTTCTTTTGCGCTTCGGTGCCGTAGTGCAAAAGCAGCTCGGCGGGCCCCAGCGAGTTCGGCACCATGACCGACACGGCTGCGGCGGAGCAGCGCGTCGACAGTTTCATGATGACCTGCGAATGCGCGTACGCCGAGAAGCCTTTGCCGCCGTATTCCTTCGGGATGATCATGCCCAGGAAGCCGGCGCGCTTCGCATAGGCCCACGCCTCGGGCGACAGGTCCTGCCAGATCTGCGTGCTTTCCCAATCGTTGGCTAGGTCGCAGAGCTTTTCGGTTTCCACATCGAGGAAAGATTGCTCTTCCGCCGACAGGCGCGGCGGCGGCGAGGAGAGCAGTCGCGACCAGTTGGGTCGGCCGGAGAACAGTTCCGCATCCCACCAGACGGTGCCAGCTTCAATGGCGTCGCGCTCCGTTTGCGACATCTCCGGCATGATCTTGCGGAACATCGCCAGCACAGGGCGCGTGATGAGTGCCCGGCGCAGCGGCTTGAGCGCGAGCACCAGCGCCGGCAGCACAAAGACGATGGCGAGTACCGTGGTCAGTACCGGGCCCACCAGGCCCAGCCAGACGCCGGCCACCAGCCACACGGCGGTCGCGACCAGCCAGGCGAATGCCGAGGCTTCCATGCTGGCGAGCCCGAGCACGCCGATGCAAAGCAGGACGATCCAGATCGTCGTCATGAGGGTCTCCATTCGATGCGTCTATGTGCCGGATGTCTCGAACAGGCGGCGGCACCTGTCGAATGCCCGAGCGACTCCCGTGCCAGCACACGGGAGATCGGCGCCGGGCCTGGGTTGTCAGGCGTTAGGGCTGCGCCAAGGGCGCATCGGGTTGGCCGGGAAGATCGCGCGAGCTGCATTGCTGCGGCGAATGGCCAATGCCCGGGTGCGCGCAGAGGGCGTGGGGCCGTCGCCATCGTTGTTGTCACCGTGATGATCATCGTGCTCATCGGCGCCGAGATCATCGTGATCGTCTGCGGCATCGTCAGCGCGGGCGCGTGCGGCGGGTGTGCGGCCGAACAGGTCACCGGCGAAGGGCGAGGCGGCGGTGGGTGACGAGCTGCGTTCGCTGCTGCGGCCATTGCCGTGCCCTGCGTGTCGACCGGAGCCGCTATTGCCGCTGTCGTTGCCGTTGGGCGCATCGTCTGCTTGCGCGACGGGCGTGGGCACCTGTGCTTCGGCCAGTTCGACCACCTGATCGAGCGCGCCGGCCTCACCTGGCAACGGGGCGTTGAGCGTAGCCACCACCAGCGCCGTGAGGCGTGCCAGCAGCGAGGCGTCATTCATCGTCTTGCCCTGCGTGAACAGCGGGAGCAGGTTGTTAAGGTCGTCGCCGGCCAGCACGCCGGCGAGTGCCTTGAGCGCAAAGTGCAGGCGCCAGCCCAGTTCTGCGCGCGGCAGGTGCGGCAGCGCACGCGAAAAGGCTTCGAAGAAGCGATCGAACACCAGCGCGTAGTGGCCGAGCAGATAGTTCTGCACGAACGGCGAGGTATCGGAATACACGCGTCCCATCAGCCGCAGGAACGCAGGGCCGCCGGTGTCGGGGTTGCGCGCCATCTGGAGCGCCGGCACAAACAGCGCGCCCAGCACGTGGTCGCAGGTCAACTGCTCCTTCGTCCAGCGTTCTTCGCACGCATCCAGCAGCGCCAGCCGGCGCGTGTTGAGCGGGTCGAGCCGGCGCCCAAGCACCGACTGCATCAACGCTTCCTTGCTGCCGAAGTGATAGTTGACCGCGGCCAGATTGACCTTGGCGCGCGCCGTGATCTGCCGCAACGACATCGCCTCGTAACCGAACTCGATGAACAGCAGTTCGGTCGCTTCCAGAATGCGGCCCTTGGTGTCTCCTGCTCCAGGACGTCCCATGTCTCCTACCTCGTTTTTTTAGGCCTGATATCGGGCTCGATTGCTGCAGTGCAGCGCTCGAACGTACGATTCAAACATGTGTATGGGGTTGCCCGGGCATGTTAGGAACAGACGTTTGAAAACGCCAAGCGTCCAATTCGAGCGGGCACTCTAGAGGAGGGAAGGTTGCCAAGCCAACGTATGAAACACATGGCTTGGAAAGTAAGTGGGCGCAAACGTCAAAAAAGCTAAAGGGAGGTCAGCGCCCCGATTGGCGGGTCAGCCGGCCGGCTGATGGAGCGAGGTCAGGCCGCCCAAGAATGCGGCAGCGTTTTGTGCAAGGGCGGGGAGGTGATAGCCGCCTTCCTGGACGACCAGCGTCGGCAACCCGATCACGCCGCCGGCCTGGCCAAGCCGGTCGAAACCCTGCGTCGAGACATCCACCTGCGATTGCGGGTCTTCGCCATAGACGGAGCGGCGTCTGTCAGCAGCCGAAGGCGCATTCCTCGCGCATTTCCGGCGGTATTCGTTGGCGGAGCGGTTGGGGATGTGGTGAATGTGCCGTTGGCGGCTTTGCGGGCGCCGGTGGGGTAAACACCGTCACCTGTTAAACTAGCGCCCTTCTTGCAGTCCCCGGGGTCCAGTCGCCCCGTCACCTACCCAGGCTTTGTCCACGATTGGCGCACGAACGAATGCGCGGGACACGCCGGTCCAATCGCTTTTCCATGTCGTTTTCCGAACTCGGCTTGTCAGACAAGCTGGTACGCGCCGTGGCCGAACTCGGCTACGCAGAACCCACTCCGATTCAACGCCAGGCCATCCCCGCCATCCTCAAGGGCGGTGACCTGCTCGCCGGTGCACAGACCGGCACCGGCAAGACCGCCGGTTTCACGCTGCCGCTGCTGCACCGCCTGTCTGCATCGCAGCCCAACAAGGTGCAAACGCCGCAGGGCATGCGCTTTCCGATCCGTGCGCTGGTGCTGACGCCCACGCGCGAACTCGCCGCGCAGGTGGAAGAAAGCGTGCGCGCCTATGGCAAATACCTGCCGCTGAAGTCGATGGTGATGTTCGGCGGCGTCGGCATCAACCCGCAGATCGATGCGCTCAAGCGCGGTGTCGATATCGTCGTGGCAACGCCGGGCCGTCTGCTGGACCACGTCGGTCAGCGCACCATCGATCTGTCGCACATTGAACTGCTGGTGCTGGACGAAGCCGATCGCATGCTCGACATGGGCTTCATCCACGACATCCGCAAGATCCTCAACATCCTGCCGCCGAAGCGTCAGAACCTGCTGTTCTCGGCAACGTTCTCAGATGACATTCGCGAACTGGCCGACCGTCTGCTCGACAAGCCGGCGCTGATCGAAGTCGCGCGCCGCAACACGACGGCCGAGACGGTCGAACAACGCATCTATCCGGTCGATCGCGAGCGCAAGCGCGAACTGCTGGCCAAGCTCGTGCGCGACAACGACTGGCATCAGGTGCTGGTCTTCACGCGCACCAAGCACGGCGCGAACCGCCTGGCCGAGCAGCTCACGCGCGACGGCATTCCCGCGCTGGCCATCCACGGCAACAAGAGCCAATCGGCACGCACGCGCGCGCTGACGGAGTTCAAGGCCGGGACGCTGCGCGTGCTGGTTGCCACCGACATCGCCGCGCGCGGTATCGACATCGACCAACTGCCGCACGTGGTCAACTTCGATCTGCCGAACGTGCCGGAGGACTACGTGCACCGTATCGGCCGCACGGGCCGTGCGGGTGCGCAAGGCGAGGCGATCTCGCTGGTCTGCGTGGACGAGCACGGTTTGCTGCGTGACATTGAGCGCCTCATCAAGCGCGAACTGCCGCGTACCGTGCTGGAAGGTTTCGAGCCGGACCCGACCATCGTGGCAGAGCCGATTCCGAACGGGCGCAACTCGGCGGGCCGTGGCGGCAACGCGCGCGGCGGCCGCCCTGGCGGTGGCCGCAGCCAGCAGCCTCGTCAGGCCAGCGCCAACGCTGCGCCACGCGAGCCGCGGGCGCCGCGTGAACCTCGCGAACCGCGCCGTGAGTCGAGCGCTAACGGTAATAGTCAAGGTCAGGGTCAGGGGCAGAATCAGGGCCAAGGCCAGGGTCGCAATGGCGCCGGCGGCCGCCAACGTCAGGCGCAAGGTCAGCAGGGTCAACGTGACGGCCAAGCTGCGCCGAAACCGCGCAATGGCCAATCGCAAGCACGCGGCCAACGCCAAGGCAATGGTCAAAGTCAGGGCCAGGGCAATGGGCAAGGCGCGCAGGGCGGCCAACAACGTCGCGCATCCAACACGCAGGCCGCGCAGCCAGCCCACAAGGGGCAGCCGGCCAAGCAGCCGTTCAACGGCCTGTTCGCCAAGGCTGCAGCGCTGCTCGGCGGCCGTAAAGCCTGACGTTCATGCACGACGACGGTCAGCCCGCATCAGCTGAAGCGCCCTACGACGGCCTGACGCCCGACAGCATCCTCGATGCGCTGGCGCAGGTCGGGCTGATGCCGGACGGCCGCATGTTCGCGCTCAACAGTTACGAAAACCGCGTCTACCAGGCCGGCGTGGAAGACAGCGCGCCAGTGGTGGTCAAGTTCTACCGCCCGGGCCGCTGGTCCGACACGCAGATCGTCGAAGAGCACAGCTTTACGGCCGAACTGGCAGCGGCGGAAATCCCCGTGATCGCGCCGCTGGAAATCGATGGCCGTACGCTGCACGCGTTCGAACGCTGGCACTTCGCGGTCTTCCCGCGTTGCGCCGGCCGCGTGCCAGCCATCGACCAGGACGACACGCTCGAATGGATGGGCCGCTTCCTTGGCCGCATCCACGCTGTCGGGGCGCAGCGACCGTTCATGGCCCGTCCGGCGCTCGACATCGACACCTTCGGCGTGCAATCGCGCGATTGGCTGCTTGAACACGATTTCATCCCGACCGATTTGTTGCCGGCGTGGCGCAGCGTGGCCGATGCCGCACTCGACGGCGTGCGCCGCTGCTACGACCGCGCGGGCGACGTCTCGCTGCTGCGCCTGCACGGCGATTGCCACGCCTCGAACGTGCTCTGGATCGAAGAGGCCGACGCCAAGCAAGACGATCCGCTGCGCAGCGCCGGCCCACATTTCGTCGACTTCGACGACAGCCGCACCGGCCCCGCCGTGCAGGATTTGTGGATGCTGCTCTCGGGCGATCGCGCATCGATGCAATCGCAGCTCGCCAGCCTGCTCGCCGGCTATGAAGACTTTTGCGAGTTCGACACGCGCGAGCTGTATCTGGTGGAAGCGTTACGCACGCTGCGCTTGCTGCATTACAGCGCATGGTTGGCGCGTCGCTGGAACGATCCGGCGTTTCCTGCAGCGTTTCCGTGGTTCAACACGCAACGCTACTGGCAGGACCGGGTGTTGGAATTGCGCGAGCAGATCGCGCTGTTGGACGAACCGCCGCTCTGGTGAAATCGAGCGGCGGTTTTTCTTTGCGACTGCTCAGACGCTTTACGCGAACTTGCCGGCTTGGAAGTCACGCACGGCCTGGAAGATTTCTTCCTGCGTGTTCATCACGAACGGGCCGTATTGCGCGATCGACTCGTTCAGCGGTTTGCCAGCCACCAGCAGCACGCGCGCCTCAGCGTTGCCTGCACGGATGACCACACCGTCGCTGCCTTCCGTGTTGGCGAGGATGGCCATCTGCTTGTCTTCCACGCGCTGCAGCCCAGCGTTGCCAGATGCGTCGGCGTCGCCCACCAGCGCGTTGCCACGGAACACGTAGACGAACGCGTTGTGCCCGGCCGGCAGCACCTGCGCAAACGACGCACCCGCCGGCAGCGTGATGTCCAGATACAACGGCTGCGTCGCTTCACGCGTCATCGCACCTTGCACGCCTTGCGATTCTCCGGCGATCACGCGCACGGCCACGCCGTCTTTCGTCGTGAACTCGGGAATCTCGTTCGACGGGATGTCGCGGTACCACGGCGTCGTCATCTTGTCGCTGGCGGGCAGGTTCAGCCACAGCTGGAAGCCTTCCATCACGCCGTCTTCCTGTTCCGGCATTTCAGAGTGCACCACGCCGCTGCCGGCTGTCATCCACTGCACGCCGCCGTGTTGCAGCAGGCCTTCGTGGCCGGCGCTGTCGCGGTGGCGCATGCGGCCAGCGATCATGTACGTCACCGTTTCAAAGCCGCGGTGCGGGTGGTCGGGAAAGCCGGCCAGATAGTCGTTCGGGTCGTCACTACGAAAGGCGTCCAGCATCAGGAACGGGTCCAGCCGACGTTGCAGGTTGTTTGTCAGGACGCGCGTGAGCTTCACGCCCGCGCCGTCCGAAGTGGGGCGGCCCGTGATGATGCGCTCCACGCGGCGGCCACGCTGCACTTGCGGTTGCACGAGGGTTTCCATGTTGTTCTCCTGAAATCGGGCGTTTGTCATATGCCAAATGTAGGGTGGTTGCCCGGTTTGCACTAGTCGGTTATTTTGGGAAAAAATGTTGCTACCGGCGAGACAATCACAATCCCAGGCCGGCACGCATCACGATAAAAGGAGGAAAACCATGGATCTGAACCAATTGGCGCTGTTCGTGCGCGTGGTCGAAGCGGGGAGCTTCACGGCAGCGGCAACGCGGCTCGATCTGCCCAAATCGTCAGTCAGCCGGGGCATTGCGGCGCTTGAACAGGATTTGAACGTACGACTGTTACAGCGCACCACACGCACGCTGCATCTGACCGACGCGGGCCAGAGTCTCTATCAGGTGGCGTCGCATGCACTGGAAGACATCGAGCGCGCCACGACGTGCGCCGGCGAGCTGCAGGACCTGCCACGCGGCAAGGTGCGGATCACATCTTCCGAAGACGTCGGGCGCCTGCTGGTGGCACCGGTGGCCGCACGCTTCATGCAGCAGTATCCGGAGATCGACCTGGACGTGGTGCTGACGCCGCGCAATGTCGATCTGGTGCAGGAAGGATTTGACCTTGCTGTCCGCGTCGGACGCTTGGCCGACAGTTCTCTCGTGGCGCGATCGCTTGGCGTGTTGCGCATCGGCTTGTTCGCCTCACCCGATTACCTTCAGCGCCGCGGTGCTCCAGACACCGTGCAAGGGCTGGCCGACCATTGCTGCCTCGATTTTCGCGGCACCGGCCGCGGCGAAACGCAATGGCGCCTCGTTGGCCCCGATGGCCTGAAAACGGTGGCCGTGCGCGCCCGCCTGAACTCCGACAGCCTTATCTATCTGGAAACGTTGATCGCGTCGGGCGCTGGCATCGGCCCGCTGCCGCTGTACGCGAGTGCCGTAGCGCGCGCCAACGCTCCGCTGCCTCGCCTCGTGCGCGTGCTGCCCGATTATGCGACCAGCGGAGAGCCGATCAACCTCGTCACGCCATCCGCCCGGTTCGTTCCCAAACGCGTTCGATTGCTGATCGACATGCTGACCGAGTCGATTCGGCAAGAGCTGGAAAACGCGGATCCCACCTGAGGCGTGGCGGCCCAGAAGCGGGCGCGTCAAATGTTGTCACGACTGCTCCGACAGCGCGTATCGCACGGCATCATGCGCTTCGCGTGTGCCGACCAGTACGTCTGACCCTTCTTGACGTTATCCCCCGTAAGCGTTGCAGTGTGTCCCCCCGGTGCACAGCGACGCAGTCTGGCACATGCGACCCTTGGGTGTTTCCGATCCCGTCACATTGTGGGAAATACCGCCGCCCGGACCTCGTTGTCCGGGCTTTTTTTTTCCAGATTTCGTGGAATGGATGCGGCACCGGATGATTCAAGGCGCTTCACAAATTAGGACTCTTCTCATGGTTCGTAGCAAACCTCGCCACGAAAATTGCAAACACGTAACACATGCAACGGATCGCGCTGAACGCGACGGTTCGGGCGCGATCAACGCTCGCTCCATCCGGCACGCATGTGCGCAATTTTCATGGAGTCGAACATGCGTATCGCCTTGCTTGAAGACGATCCCTTCCAAAGCGAAGTCATCGTCCAGATCCTGTCCCAGTCTGGCCACGACGTGACGCCCTACAGCGATGGAGCGACGTTGCTGCGCATGCTGGGCCGCTCGTCGTACGACATGCTGATCCTCGACTGGCACACGCCGGGCATGCTCGGTATCGATGTGCTGAGCGTGGTGCGCAGCCGTCACAGGGACGTGCTTCCCATCCTGTTCGTCACAGCCGAAGAAGGTGAAAAGAGCATCGTGCGCGCACTGACCCAAGGCGCCGATGACTACATCGCGAAGCCGTTCCGCATTGCCGAGCTTCGTGCCCGCGTCGATGCGTTGCTGCGCCGTGCGTACCCGATCCCGTATGGCCGCCTGCCGTTCTCGGTAGGTCCGTACCACTTCAACCCACAACGCCAGCAGATCACACTGCACGGCGAGCCCGTTACGCTGACGGGCATCGAATTTCAGCTGGCGCTGCTGCTGTTCTCGAACGTGGGCCGCACGCTGTCGCGCGACCATATTTTCGGACAGGTGTGGGGCCGCAACTCATCGGAGTACACGCGCACAATCGATAGCCACGTGTCGCGCATCCGCATGAAGCTGAACATCGAACCGGTGAACGAAGTGCGCTTGGTGGCGGTGTACAAACACGGTTACCGCGTGGACCACCTGAGGCCTGCGGATGACATGAATGCGCTGTCCGAGATGGACCTCGCATCCTACGACGCTTAAGCGCGCGCCGACTGCCACGTAGTAAGGGCGCCCAGCAGCAATGCGGGCGCCCTTTCTTGTTATCCATCGGCTGGTATGCTCGGCGCTTCCTTTTCCTTGGGCGAGGTCGGCGTGCCGTTTTTCAATCTCAATGCAGAGGCCGATGCGTTGCCGCGCGCATGGTCGTCTCGCGTGCTGGAGCGCTTTGGTGGCGGCAACTTCAAGGTGCTGCGCATGGACCGCACGCCGTATCCCGACGAAGTGCACGACTATGCCGAAGGCCTGCTGGTGATCGATGGCGAGTTGCGCCTGCGCATCGACGGCGAGGCGGTCACGGTGTCGCGCGGCGAGTTGTATGTCGTGCCCGCCGGCGTGCCGCACAGCGTGGATGCCGGCAGCACGGGCACGTTGGTTATTCTGGACGTGGAAGCGGGGCGTCGTGTGCCTCCGCCGCTTGCTTGATCCGGTGCAGCATCATCCGCCGGATCAGCCCGCTTGGTATGCGGATCAGCACCCAGTAAGGCGTGAAGTGGCGGCGCGCCGCTGTGCCCGAGCAATGCACGCACGTGCGAGTAGTCAGCAGCGTACCGGTGCCGTCGGATTCGGCAACGAACGTCATGACCAGCTTGGCGATATAGGGTTCGGAGAACGTGCGAAACGCGCTGGCTTCAACGTGGACGAGCCCGCCGTCGGATTCCCAGAAGCGGCCGACGAGGCCGAGCGCGAATTCGCGATCTCCATCGCGGCCGAGTACCGTGAAATCGTGCAGGCCGAATCCGGCATCGATACGTCGCGCACTGGGCTTGCCCATCGCGGCGGCGATGCGCGCCGGGATGGCGCGCAAGTGCAGGAACAGCCTGGCCAGCGGGAAATCACTGACGTCCAGTTGCGAAACCACGTCGAGCACGCGCCCGGGTGCGGCATTGACGCGTATGTGGTGCTGCTCGCTGAACTGATGCTCGGGAAGGAAGGTGTGCAACAGGCTCATGCTGATGGATGGCGTGGTGTCATGCTTGGGGCTTTTCGCTCGTAGACGTGGAAGCCGCAGCTGGAGCGAATGCGGCATCGCGCGCGGGCGGCTCTGCCAGGCTGCGTTTCATCAGCCATGCGACACCGGGTACGCGCAAGCCGGTGGCAAACACTACGTCTCGCATCCAACCGCCGTATTGCGCCTGGAAGCATGGCGTGAGCGCACGGCTCAGCGTCTGGTAGGCCTGCACGGTGCGCAGACGACGGGCGTGGTAGGCGAGCGCGCCATGGGTGGGGCCATGCACTTGCACGCACGCGGCAAGTGCCAGGGCATCTTGCGCGGCCAGCGTGGTCCCCAAACCGAGCTGCGGGCTCATGGCATGCGCGGCATCGCCGATGACGCAGTAAGGTGGTTTGGCCAGCGCGCGCGGCCATGTGTGCCGATAGACGGCAAAAGGCATATCGTCGTGCGAGCCGATCTGCTCGACCATGGGCGCGGCTTGCGGCCACAGGCTCAGCACATGCGCCTTCCACTGCGTGATGTCGATCTGCCGCCAGGCGTCCACGGCATCACCGGGCAGACTCCAGAACATCGACAGGCGAGTGCGGGTGCTGTCCACTTCGGTGGGCAGCAAGCCCATCATCTCGCGTGTGCCGCGAAAGCGCTGCTGCAGCACGCGCGGGTTCCAGCCATCCACCCACCCTTGGAACCAAAGCGTGCCCCATCGGTAGGTGCTCGACGGGCCCGCCAGGCCTGCGGGCTCACGCAGCGCAGAGGCCGCGCCATCGGCAATCACAAACAGATCGAAGATTGATTCGCCCTGCGTGTGCGCGACCTGCGCGCGCGGTCCATCAACAAGCAATTGCTGGATCGCGCAACCAAAGTGGAATGCTGCGCCCGCGTGCAAGGCGGCGTCGTACAGCATGGACGACAGCGCATGCCGCGTGACGGCGCGGCCGGGCGTCTCGGCGTAGTCGATGTCGAGCAGACGCCAGCCGCGATGGCTCAGGCCGATCAGCCGATCGATCGGCGCGCCGATGCCTTCCAGCTCGCGGCCCACGCCGAGTGCCTCCAGCGCGCGGATACCCTGCGGCTGGATCAGCAGGCCCGCGCCCATGGCGGTCAGCTGCGGATGCTTTTCGAAGACGTGCACGTTGTGCCCCTGGCGGGCAAACGCGATGGCAGCGGCAAGTCCGGCGTTACCGGCGCCGGCGATGCCGATGGACAGCGGGCGGGGTGCGGTCATGAAGGTGTGGCGGATCGTTTGCTCAAGATGATAACGATACGGCACGCACGTTAAGCCCGTTCGTGCAGGCTGCGGAGATAATGCGCAGACCACACGCTCACCATCCCACCCGGACGCGCCATGCAGATCAAATGGCTGGAAGACTTCAAGGAACTCGCCAAGACGCGCAGCTTCAGCCGCGCCGCCGAGAACCGCAACGTCACGCACCCCGCATTCGGCCGGCGGATCAAGGCGCTCGAAGAGTGGGTGGGCACCGCGCTGGTCGAGCGCAGCGAGCATCCCGTCACGCTCACGGCGGCGGGGCGCTTGTTTCTGGATGCCGCGGCCAATGCCGTCGACGGCCTGAACGATGCGCGCTTGCTGCTGCGCGAGGCGCAACTGCCGGTGGCGCTCAAGATCGGCACAGGGCGCACGCTGGCGCGCACCTTTGTCCCGGGCTGGTATGAAACGCTGGCGCGCCGGCGCGGCGTGTTTCCGCTCAGCGTGACGACGGGCGGCACGCAGGAAGGCGTCCTGGCACTTGCCGATGGCACCGTCGATCTGCTGATCGCCTACGCCAGCCCGCAGGCCGATGCTCTACTCGATCCGCGTAAGTACGACCATTGCCTGCTGGGCAGCGAGACGCTGGTGCCGGTGAGTGTGCCTGACAAGCGCGGCCGCGCACGCTTTACGCTGCCGGGCTCGGCCGCCGCACCGCTACCGTGGCTGGCCTTTGCGCGCGGCCTGACGTTGCGGCAGATGCTCGACAGCCACCTTGCCGCCGCCGATCGCAAGGCGCATCTGCAGCCCGTGTTCCAGGCGGATTTCTACGAGGCGGTAGAAGAGATGGCCCTACGGGGATTCGGCATGGCGTGGTTGCCATATCGCCTGGCCAAGCCGCACCTGAATGCGGGTGAACTTCGCCCCGCCGGCGATGACGCCTGGCACATCCACGTCAACATCCGCATGATGCGGGTGCGCAGCAACCAGAGCGCACTGCTTGACGAGGTATGGCAACTGGCCGTTGATAGCGCCAGCGGCAACTCTCGCGCCGACCTCGCCTGAGGCGCATCGCAAAAAGCCCAACCTTGTGCCGAAACGGCACAAGCCGCCTGGGCACGGCACCTAGACTCCTCCGCAACCTTCGCCCGCCAGCGCTATTCAGCAAAACCGGCGGATCGGCACAGACCACGGGGAGACAACCATGCCAGCCCACACCCTCAATGCGAGCGGCGCATCCGCACGCGCTACCGACACCCATCGACATCCCTCGCCCTGGCGTGCCGTACTGGCGGCCAGTGTCGGCAACGCGCTCGAATACTACGATCTGCTGATCTACGGCTATTTCGCCATCACCATCGGCAAGCTGTTCTTCCCCACGGGCGATGCGTGGAGTTCGCTGATGCTCTCTGTCGGCACGTTTGGCGTGTCGTTCATCATGCGGCCGCTGGGCTCGATGGTGCTGGGCAGCTATGCAGACCGCGTCGGGCGCAAGGCTGCGCTGACGTGGTCGATCCTGCTGATGATGCTGGGCACCGCGATGATCGCGTTTGCACCGACGTATGCGTCGATCGGGCTGTGGTCGCCGGCCATCGTGATCGTGGCGCGCCTGTTGCAGGGCTTTTCGGCCGGCGGAGAATTCGGTTCAGCCACGGCGTTCATGATCGAGCACGCCAACGGCAAGCGCATGGGATACAACGCGAGCTGGCAGGCCGCCACGCAGGGTCTTGCCACATTGTTGGCCGCGGGCTTGAGCGCATGGCTGACTTACGCGCTGACCACCGAGCAAGTGGAGTCATGGGGCTGGCGCGTGGCGTTCCTGTTCGGCTTGCTGATCGGTCCCATTGGCGTCTACATTCGTCGACATACGCCTGAGACGCCCGAGTTCGTCGCCATGCAGGCCGAGGCGCAGGACGCGCCGCAAACGCATTCGCCGCTGCGCGATACGCTCACGCAAGGCTTGCCGGGGCTGCTGCTGGGCGCCGGCGTGGTCGTGGCCGTCACCGCATTCAACTACGTGCAGAAGGTCTACATGCCGACCTATGCCATCAACCAACTCCACATCGCAACCAGCGCCTCGCTGGTCTGCACGATGATCACCGGCGCGATGCTGATGGTGATGGCGCCCGCATTCGGCTTGCTGGCAGATCGCTTCGGCAGCATCCGCGTGGTGTCGATTGCAATGGTGGTGATTGCGCTGTCGACGTATCCGATGTTTGCCACGCTGGTCGCGCAACCGACGTTCTGGACGCTGCTGGTGATGCAGGCGATTGTGGGCGTGCTTTTGGCCGCCATCCTCGCGCCGTTGCCGGCGCTCTTGGCTGACATCTTCCCAACGCGTACGCGCGGCACGGGCCTGGCGCTGAGCTACAACCTGTCGGTAACGATCTTCGGTGGGTTCTCGCCGCTGATCGTCACGTGGCTGATTGGCGTGACGCACATCAAGACGTCGCCGAGCTTCTATGTGTTTGCGACCACACTGATCAGCCTGGCCTCGCTGTGGATGCTGCGCGGACGTGCGCGTGCGCACTGAACCTGAACAGAACTTCTCGTAACACCGAAGGATTTCGCATGATGACCCTGGAGGCGCTGCGCGCCACGCTGCCGGTGTACCCAATTGAGTTGCAGAAGCCCGATATCCGCCGCTGGAAGACGGGCACGCACGGCATTGATTACGTCCATACGTTCGATAGCGGCATGCCTGGGCCGCATGTCATGATCAACGCGCTCACGCATGGCAATGAGCTGTGCGGCGCGATTGCGGTGGATGCGCTGCTGGCTGCCGGCGTGCGCCCCACACATGGTCGGCTCACGTTGTCATTTGCAAACATCGAGGCGTACGAGCGCTTTGACATCAACGACCCGGATGCCACGCGCTTTATCGACGAAGACTTGAACCGCGTGTGGTCTGCCGACAAGCTTGACGGCCCGGGGAACACGCTGGAACTGCGCCGCGCGCGTGAGCTGCGCCCGGTGATCGATACGGTCGATTACCTGCTCGATATTCACTCGATGCATGAAAAGGCCGAACCGTTGATGCTGACGGGTCCGCATGCGAAAGGCGTCGAGCTGGGCCGGCAGGTCGGCGCGCCTTCGCATCTGATGATCGATGCCGGCCACGCTGCTGGCCGCCGCTTGCGCGACTACGGCGGCTTTGGCGATGCCGCGAGCCCGAAGAATGCGCTGCTCATCGAATGCGGCCAGCATTTCGAGCGCGTGAGCCGCGATGTGGCGCTGGATGCGTGCGCGCGTTTCCTGGCGGCGCTGGGCACCGTCGATGCATCGACGGTATCGGAATGGCTGGGGATTGCGCCCGCGCTGGAGGTGCGTTGCATTCGGGTGACCGATCCGGTCGTCGCTAAATCCACCACGTTCCGCTTCGTGGACGACTATCGCGGTATGGAGACCATCGCGCGAGCTGGCACCATCATCGCCACCGATGGAGACCTGCAGATCGTCACGCCGTACGACAACTGCGTGCTGCTGCAGCCGTCGTTACGGCATCTGGCGCAGGGTGTGACCGTGGTCCGGCTGGGCAAGCCGGAAGGCACGGCCTAAGTGCTCAGCATGGTGCGCAATGTGCCGAGCACGACCTGCCGACAGTTGCGCACCATCTTTTCTTCGGGATCTCGATAGCCGGTCAGCAGCCACGCTGCACCGACGTTTGTCAGGGCACCGACGAGCGCAAGACCGATGATGCGTTGATCGGCGCGCAGCTCGGCATCGTCGTCATTGTGGGCGCCTGGCAGTTGGGCATTCGCCATGACCTGCTTGCCGAACTCCAGTAGGTTGCGCTGGTAGGTCGCGTCCGTTTCCGGGCTCACGCCCATCACTTCGAGTAGCAGCACGCGCGCCGCGCATGGGTCTCGCAGGAACGCGAAAAACGCGTGGAGACCGGCATCGACACGTGCCTCCAGCGTGTTGCCGACGGCGGCGGTGGCGTCCGACACCCGTGTGCGCAAGTCTTCGGCATGTTGCTGGTAGGTCGCACGCAGCAAGGCTTCGGTGCTGTCGAACGCGGCGTAAAAGTACCGATCGTTGAGCTTCGCTTCCTGGCAGATCGCGCGCACGGTGGCCTTGCGAAAGCCCACCGTGCCGAACACGCGCGTGCCAGCGCGGATCAACGCATCGCGGCGTTCTGCTGCACGTGCCTCCGGCGCCACGCCGCCATACGGGCGGCCTTTCTTGGCGGGCGCGTTGGCTGTTTCAAATGTTTTCTCCATTTCGCTATTTGACGTCAGGACGTCCAAAAATTAAAGTGGTGACGAATCACACCACATTTAGTGCGAAATTTGCCACGCCTTCCCCCAAGGCTGCAAACAGGAGACCGCATGGATACGACGATGGAGCGAAGCGCCAGCCCGGGTGCGCCCCGCAATCGGGCAACTGCACCGGATACAGACCTCGACGTACTCATCGTCGGCGCGGGGCTTTCGGGTATTGGCGCGGCGTATCACCTGCGCGAGCGTTGCCCGTCGGCGCGCTTTGCCATCCTGGAAGGGCGCGAAACCATCGGCGGCACGTGGGACCTGTTCCGCTATCCCGGCATCCGTTCCGACTCCGACATGTTCACGCTCGGCTACAGCTTCCGGCCGTGGCATAGCAGCAAAGCCATTTCGGACGGCCAGACGATCCTCGATTACATCCGCGACACCGCACGCGTGTTCGGCATCGACAAGTCGATCCGCTTCCGTCACAAGGTGACGGGCGCGAGCTGGGATTCCGCCACGGCACGCTGGACCGTGCAAGCGTTGCGCAGCGATGGCGCGCGCGAGGAACCGGTGCAATTCACCTGCAAGTTCCTCTACATGTGCAGCGGCTACTACGACTACGAAGAAGGCCACGCGCCGACGTGGCCCGACATGGATCAGTTCCGGGGGCGCATCGTCCATCCGCAGCATTGGCCGAGCGATCTGTCGTACGCCGGCAAGCGCGTGGTGGTGATCGGCAGCGGCGCCACGGCCGTCACGCTGGTGCCTGCGATGGCCGGCACCGCGCAGCACGTGACGATGCTGCAGCGCTCGCCCACGTACATCGTCTCGCGGCCGGAGCAGGATGCCGTGGCCAACACATTGCGTCGCTGGTTGCCGTCGGGCCTTGCTCACCGGCTGGTGCGCACGAAGAACGTGTTGCTGACGATGTACTTCTACAGCCTCGCGCGTCGCAAGCCCAAGGCATTCAAAGATTTCATCATCCGCATGGCGGGCAAGCAGATCGGCCCAGGGTTCGACGTGCGCAAACACCTCACGCCGCGCTACAACCCGTGGGACCAGCGCCTGTGCCTCGTGCCGGACGGCGATCTGTTCAAGACGATCCGCGCGGGCAAGGCCTCGATTGCGACCGACGAGATTGCATGCTTCACGCCAACCGGCCTGCAGCTCAAGAGCGGTGAGCATCTAGATGCCGACGTGATCGTCACAGCCACAGGGCTCAAGTTGAAGGTGCTGGGCGGGGCGGCCATCACCGTCGATGGGCGTGCCGTGAATCTGGCCGAGACGGTGTCGTACAAGGGCATGATGTATAGCGGCGTGCCGAACCTCGCGTCGTCGTTCGGCTATACGAATGCGTCGTGGACGCTGAAGGCCGAGTTGATCGCGCAGTACGTCTGCCGGCTACTCAACCACATGCAGTCCAACGGCTTCGATACCTGCGTGCCGCGTCTCGATGACGAAGCCATGAGCCGCGAGCCCGCCGTTGATCTGACATCCGGCTACATCCAACGCGCGGCGGCCATCCTGCCCAAACAGGGCGACAAGCAGCCGTGGAAGTCGTATCAGAACTACGCGCGTGATCTGATGATGCTGAAGTTCGGCACACTGGCCGACAGCGCCATGCAGTTCGAACGTCGCGCGCAGCCGATCGGCGCGGCACAGCCCGCTTAACTGCCTCCCGTATCGTGGACACTATGACCAGCACCATTCTTGGCGTCATCGCGCTTGCCATCCTCGCGCCCGTTGCGTTCACCTTCTTCATCGCACGCCGCGTCACAAAAGGATTCCCGCCCGAAGGCAAGTTCCTCGATGTCGGGGCCGACCGCGTGCATTACACCGATCGCGGCACGGGTCCCGCCATCGTGTTCGTGCATGGCCTGTGCGGCAACCTGCACAACTTCGCGTATCTGGATATGAATCGGCTTGCGCGCTCGCATCGCGTGATCGTGATCGACCGGCCGGGCGCAGGCAGGTCCGTGCGGGGCGCGGATTCGCCGGCCAACATCTATGCGCAGGCGCGCATGGTCGCGCAGTGCATCGAGAAGCTCGGGCTCGACAAGCCCGTGCTGGTGGGGCATTCGCTTGGCGGAGCGATTTCACTGGCGGTGGGGCTGAATCATCCGCAAGTCATTCGCCGGCTCGCGTTGATCGCGCCGCTCACGCATGCAGAGAGCGCGCCGCCCGGTGCGTTCGGGGGCTTGGTGTTGCCGTCGCCGCTGGTGCGCAGGCTGGTGTCATGGACGCTCGCGATTCCCCTGTCGATCATCAATTCTCGGAAGGCCATCGCGGCGGTGTTCGCGCCCGAGACCATGCCGAAGGATTTCCCGTTCAAGGGCGGCGGTTTGCTGGGGCTGCGTCCGCACGTGTTCTATGCGGCATCGTCGGATCTGGTCGCTGCGCCGGAAGATCTGCCTGACATGGAACGCCGCTATGCCTCGATGACGGTGCCGGTCGACGTGCTGTACGGCCGCGGTGACCGCATCTTGAACGTCAAGCGCCAGGGCGAAGCGCTCAAGCAGAAGCTTGATCGTGTGAATCTGCGCATCATCGACGGCGGCCATATGCTGCCCGTGACGCAACCGGCGTTGACGACGGACTGGGTGTTGGCGGTGGCCGCCGAGGTGCCTGTGCAAGCCGAGGCGCTTGCGTAATGTGATTGCCCTGGCGGTCGCCAGGGATGCAGCAGAAAAGCAAAAAGCCCTGCCGAAGCAGGGCTTTTTGGTATTTGGTGGCGAATCAGGGACTCGAACCCCGGACCTGCGGATTATGATTCCGTCGCTCTAACCGACTGAGCTAATTCGCCGAAGAAGCGGGATTCTACCGTCTTCGGCGAATATGTCAACCCCCTGCCTCAATCATTGCGATAGATATCCACATCCTTGGTTTCGCGTACGAACAGCACACCAATCACGAAGGTGATGGCCGCGATCCAGATCGGGTACCACAAACCGTGATAGATATTGCCGTTCTGGGCCACCAGTGCGAACGAGATGGTCGGCAGCAGGCCCCCAAACCAGCCGTTGCCGATGTGATACGGCAGCGACATCGACGAGTAGCGGATGCGTGTCGGGAACATCTCGACCAGCATTGCTGCGATCGGGCCGTAGACCATGGTGACGTAGATCACCAGAATCACCAGGATCACCAGCACCATGATCGTGTTCATCTGGGCCGGATCGGCCTTGGCCGGGTAGTTGGCCGCCTTGAGCGACTCGCTCACCTGCTTCTTGAAGTCGGCGATTTTGGCCTTGCTGTCCGCGTCGAAGTTCTGGCCGTCTGCCGTGCGGGTGGCGTTGAGCGAGGTGATCTGCTTGCCCGCAATCGACACCGTCGCGACCGTGCCGGCCGGGCCGTCAACCGTCTCGTAGCTGGCCGACGATTGCGCCAGCGTGCGCTTGGCGATGTCACACGAAGAGCGGAAGTCCACTTCGCGGGCGATTGGGCTGCCCTGGAACGAGCACTCCTTCGGGTCGACCGTGATCGTGATCTGCGCGGTCTGCTGGGCGCGCTCCAGCGCCGGGTTGGCGTAGTGCGTGAGCGCCTTGAACAGCGGGAAGTACGTCAGCACCGCCAGCAGGCAGCCGGCCATGATGATCTTCTTGCGACCGATGCGGTCAGACAGCGACCCGAAGAACACGAAGAACGGCGTGCCGATGGCAAGCGCCACCGCAATCAGCACGTTGGCCGTGAAGGCGTCGACCTTCAGCACCTGCGTGAGGAAGAACAGCGCGTAGAACTGGCCCGTGTACCACACCACAGCCTGGCCAGCGGTCAGGCCGAGCAGCGCCAGGATCACGATCTTCAGGTTGCGCCATTGGCCGAAAGCTTCCGTCAGCGGGGCCTTGGAGGTCTTCCCCTCAGCCTTCATCTTCTGGAATGCCGGCGATTCGCTCATCGACAGACGGATGTACACCGACGTTGCCAGCAGCAGGATCGACACCAGGAACGGGATGCGCCAGCCCCAGTCGTCGAATGCCTTGCCGGTCAGTTCGCGCACGGCCAGGATGACGACCAGCGAGAGGAACAGGCCCAGCGTGGCCGTCGTCTGGATCCACGACGTGTAGGCACCGCGGCGGCCGTGCGGGGCATGCTCGGCGACATACGTGGCGGCGCCACCATATTCACCGCCCAGCGCCAGACCTTGCAGCATGCGCAGCGCGATCAGAATGATCGGCGCGGCTACGCCAATCGTGCCGTACGACGGAAGCAGACCGACGATGAACGTTGACGTACCCATGATGACGATGGTCACCAGGAACGTGTATTTGCGGCCAATCATGTCGCCCAGACGGCCGAAGACCAGCGCGCCGAACGGGCGCACCAGGAAGCCGGCAGCAAACGCCAGCAGTGCAAAGATGAAGCCCGCCGTGGGGTCCAGGCCCGAGAAGAACTGCTTGGCGATGATGGCCGCCAACGAGCCGTAGAGATAAAAGTCGTACCACTCGAACACCGTTCCCAGCGACGAGGCGAAGATGACTTTCTTCTCCTCCTTCGTCATGGGCGCGGGCTGCACGCGCCCGACGGGCGCGTTCGGTGCACTTTGCACGGTTGCCATGTTGTCTCCTGTTTTTTTTCGTAGGTCGTCCCGCTGGGCATGGACATGACAACGCAAACGCTTTTCGCCCGCGGAAGTGTCAACGATTGTGGGAGCCGAAACTTACGGCGTTCTGACAAGCATGTGCCTTTCAATGCATGCGATCGATGGCCGGGATTTCAAGAAAATCAAGCACTTGGGCGCGCTCGGGTCGAGTGGCGGTGCATCGGTCGAGCCCTTGCGGCGATGCGTGCGCTGCATCATCCAACCCCTGCTTTGAGCCGGCAGTGCCAGACGGTATATGCACCTCTTGCGAATGTGCATGCGCACAATATGCCCGCGCTTGCCAGCGTCAATTTGGGCGAGGGAAGCCGTTCAGCGGCTCATTTGCGGCCGGATGTCTTGCAGTGTTTCTTATGTTGTTCTGCAGCGCTAGGGAAAACCACTATCGCAGTAAACCGCCACAGACGGCGTGAGTAAGAGTTCAGTCAGTTTCGCTATCCAGAATCGCCGCACACATTCCAAGAGCAAACCAGGAGACAGGCGATGCAGGATGGATTGGTAGGAAAAATCGAGGCGCATCCGAAATATGCGCAGCTCAAACAGCGACGCAACAAGCTCGGACTCGTTCTGACAGTGCTGATGCTGGCCGTGTACTACGGCTACATCGCGCTGATCGCGTTCGATAAGGCGTTTCTCGCCAAGCCGGTGGGTACAGGCGTGATGAGCGTGGGCGTGCCCGTCGGTATGGCGGTCATCATCTTCACCGTCGTCATTACCGGCATCTACGTGCGCCGGGCCAACAGCGAATACGACCAACTGACGCAGGACATCCTGAAGGACGTCGCCAAATGAAGAAGATGCTTTCGATCCTGCTGGTGGCGCTATTGGCCGCTGGCGCCTGCGGAGCAGCTCTGGCTGCCGGCGGCGATGTCGGACAGACCGCCAAGCAGGAAACCAACACCACGGCCATCGTGCTGTTTGCGCTGTTTGTGGCCGGCACGCTGTGGATTACGAAGTGGGCAGCCAAGCGTACGCGCTCCGCGGCAGATTTTTATACGGCGGGCGGCGGCATCACCGGTTTCCAGAATGGCCTGGCCATCTCGGGCGACTACATGTCGGCAGCGTCCTTCCTGGGCATTTCGGCGGCCGTGATGACCTCCGGCTACGACGGTCTGATCTACTCCATCGGCTTTCTGGTCGGCTGGCCGATCATCACGTTCCTGATGGCCGAGCGGTTGCGCAACCTCGGCAAGTTCACCTTTGCGGACGTGGCGGGCTACCGGTTTGAGCAAGGGCCCATCCGCAGCTTTGCCGCCGTTGGCACGCTGGTGGTGGTGGCGTTCTATCTGATCGCTCAGATGGTCGGCGCAGGGCAGCTCATCAAGCTCCTGTTCGGGCTGGATTACTGGATCGCGGTGGTCATCGTCGGCGCGTTGATGATGGTCTACGTGCTCTTTGGCGGCATGACCGCAACCACCTGGGTGCAGATCATCAAGGCGTGCCTGCTGCTCGCCGGCGTGACGTTCATGGCCATCATGGTGCTGGCGCAATACGGTTTCAGCCTGGAGGCGCTGTTCGCCAAGGCAGTGCAAGTCAAGACGGCCATTGCGGTCAATGCTGGCAAATCGCCCGATGAGGCCGCCAAGATCGGTCTGTCTGTGATGGCGCCGGGCGGCTTCATCAAGGATCCGATCTCGGCCATCTCGTTCGGCATGGCGCTGATGTTCGGTACCGCTGGTCTGCCGCACATCCTGATGCGTTTCTTCACGGTGCCCGACGCCAAGGAGGCACGCAAATCGGTCTTCTGGGCAACCACCTGGATCGGCTACTTCTACATCCTGATCTTCATCATCGGCTTTGGTGCGATCACGCTGGTCTTGACGAACCCCGAACTGTCCGACGTTGCCAAGGGTGTCATCAAGGGCGGCGCCGGCACGGCCAACATGGCAGCCGTGCTGGTGGCCAAGACGGTCGGCGGCGATGTGTTTTACGGCTTCATTTCGGCCGTGGCATTCGCAACGATCCTTGCGGTGGTGGCCGGTCTCACGCTGTCGGGCGCCTCAGCGGTGTCGCATGATCTCTACGCCACGGTCTTCAAGAACGGCAAGGCCAACAGCGCAGATGAGCTGCGGGTGTCGCGCATCACCACGCTGGTGCTCGGTGTGATCGCCGTGTTGCTCGGCATCGCTTTCGAGAAGCAGAACATCGCGTTCATGGTGTCGCTGGCGTTTGCGGTGGCGGCGTCTGCCAACTTCCCGGTGTTGTTCCTCTCGATGCTGTGGAAGGGCTGCACCACGCGCGGCGCGGTCATTGGCGGGTTCCTGGGGCTGATCTCGTCGGTGGGTCTGACGATCGTTTCGCCGTCGGTGTGGGAAGCCACGCTCGGTTATCCGAAGGGCTCGGCGTGGTTCCCATACACGTCGCCCGCACTGTTCTCAATGACGATCGGCTTCGTGGGCGTGTGGCTGTTCTCGGTGCTGGACAGCAGTGTTCGCGCCAAGAACGAGAAGGCGTCGTTTGCCGCGCAGCAGGTTCGTTCGGAAACGGGCCTCGGTGCGGCTGGCGCATCGGGCCACTGATCGGCTATTCGCCACGCTGATGGGAGGCGGGTGACGCGATTGCATCGCCCGCCGTCAAGGCAACCATGCCCAGCGCTTTCAACTTCGCGGTCTGGCCGTTCGATTGCCTCAATCAGGACGAGCAGCGCCTGGTGCGCGATGCCGTCGACATCGGCTACTACCCGGAAGGGCAGACCATCCTCGATATGGGTGCTGCACCGCTGCACCTGTTCCTGATCATCAAAGGGCACGTCGCCCAGTACGACGGCGACGAGCTGATTGCCACCTATGGCCCCGACGATTGCTTTGACGGCCGAGCGCTGGTGGCCGGCAAGGCAAGCAGCCGCTTCGTCGCGGCTGAAGAAGTGGTGGTCTATCAGGTGGCACGTCAGGCGGTGCGTGACCTCATTGCCGCCAACGCCACCTTCGGTGCGCTGCTTTTTTCCGACCTCGGCAGCAAGCTCAGCGCTATTGCACAGCGGCAGAGCATGGAGACGATGCAGTCGCTGGCCGTCTCTCGCGTGAGCGATGCCTTCATCCGGCCCGCCCATTTTGTGGATGCCGACACGGACGTGGTGTCCGTGGTCAAGCTGTTCCAGACACATAACACCTCGAACGTGCTCGTGCGTGATGGCACCAGCAGCCCGCCGCGCGTGGGCATCTTCACACGCAGTTCCTTGCAGCGCGCCGTTCTGCAGGGCACACCGCTGGATCGTCTGGCGGTAGGGCAGATGAGCCAGTTCTCGCTCATCACCGTGCCGGCCTCCGCGCAGATCGGTGACGCCCTGACGCTGATGTTGCGCCATCGCGTGCACCGACTGGTCGTCACGCACGGAGATGAGATTCTCGGTTTGCTGGAATCACTGGATGTGTTCAGCTTCCTGGCCAACCATTCGTATCTGCTGACGGTGCAGATCAACCTGGCTCAGGACTTGGACGCCCTCGCGCAGGTGGCCGCGCAGATCACGCGGATGGTCGCGTTGCTTACACGTGGCGGTTCGCGCATTGATCACGTCGCCAGCCTCGTGCGCGAAATCAACGCACGCCTGTTTGAACGGGCCTGGCAGATGATCGCGCCGCCCGAGCTCGTGGAGAACAGTTGCCTGTTTGTCATGGGCAGTGAGGGGCGTGGCGAGCAGTTGCTCAAGACCGATCAGGACAATGCGCTGGTGCTGCGCGATGGTTACGTGCCACCTGCGGACCTGCAGCGCATCGTCACGCGCTTCTCCGATGCATTGGCCGCGTTCGGCTACCCGCCGTGCCCCGGCGGCATCATGCTCAGCCGGCCCGAGTGGTGCATGACCGCGAGCGACTTTGCGCGGCGCATCCGCGAATGGCTCATCCTGCCCAGCCCCGAGGGCTTGATGCATCTGGCAATCTTTTTTGATGCGCATGCGGTGTGCGGCGATGCCGCCTTACTCAAACAACTGCGGCGGACGTTGCTGGAGCTGACCATCGACAATGACGCCGTACTTGGCCGCTTTGCCGCTGCTATTGAGGCTTTCAGTGCCGCGCCGGGTTGGCGCGATCGCATCCTCGGGTTTGGCGATCCCGATCCCGTGCTCGACGTGAAGAAGGAGGGCATCTTCCCAATCGTCCACGGGGTGCGTAGCCTTGCGCTGTCCCACCGCGTACTCGACGAGACTGGCACTGTGCCGCGCCTGGATGCACTGGTGCGCGCCGAGGCCCTCGACGCGCACATGGCCGCCGAGTTGAGCGAGAGCCTGCACTTCCTGATGACCCTGCGGCTCAAGGCCGGGCTGGCGGAGATCGATGCGCATCAGCTGGTATCGTGCGACGTGCATCTGGCGCGCCTGTCATCGTTGGAGCGTGATCTGCTCAAGGATGCGTTGAGCGCCGTCAAACGATTCAAGGCGCTCCTGCGGCAGCGCTGGCGGACCGAGTGGATGTGAATATGAGCGAGCAGTCATGAACGGACGGCTCTCCGACTGGCTGCAGGCACTGCAAAGGCGGCGCCAGTTGCGCAAGTTGCGCGATCCGGCGTTTCGCTTCCTGTTCGAGGCCCCGCCCCCAGATGAGTGGGTCGCGCTCGATTGCGAGACCACCGGCTTGAACGTGCGCACCGACGAGATCGTCTCCATCGGTGCTGTCCGCATCGTCGGCAATCGCATTTTGACCAGCCAGCGCCTGGACTTGCTCATCAGGCCGCGAGGGGAAATGCGCGCAGAAAGCATTTGCGTGCATCGTCTGCGCAATCGTGATCTGGACAGCGGTATATCGATCGAGCAAGCCGTCCATGCACTGCTGCACTTTATCGGCAGCAGGCCATTGGTGGGTTACTACCTTGAGTTCGACGTGGCGATGCTCAATCGGGTGGCGGTGCCCCTGCTCGGCATCGGCTTGCCGCAGCCCAAGATTGAAGTCTCCGCCCTGTACTACGACTACCAGTTCCGACAACTGCCGCCGTATCGGCAGCAGGGCGACCCCGATCTGGATCTGCGCTTCGCCACTGTCATGAAGGGATTGGACTTGCCGACCTGGGACGCGCACGACGCGCTTAACGACGCGGTGATGGCGGCGTTGGCCTTCGTGAAGCTGCGTCATCTGGGTGCCGCGTAACGTGCCAGTGTCAGATGGAGGGCGGAGGAGATGACTCCGGCGCATCGTGCTGCGCCGTTTCGTCGTGTTGCGCGGCCGCATCCGCAGCGCGGTTGGTGCGCCACGCATAGAGCACGGTAATCAGCACATAAACGATGGGCGCACCCTGGGCACCGACCCAATAGGCGAACGTCCAGTCCGAGTTGAAAAAGTGCGTCGACAGGTCACGCGCAAAGAACGCGATCACGAATGTCACCACAAACCACACCGCGAGCAGCGCCGCGATCCAACGCATGTTGGCGATCCAGCGGCGGCGTGCAGGGGTTCCGGGCGTGATGCTCATGCGTTGGCTTCCTCGCCGAGGGAGGCGCGATGCAGCGTGATGCGAAAGCGCGCCCCCGCCAGCCGCGGAGATGCCTGATACACGTTGTCGAGCACCTCGATGTCGCCGCCGTGCTGCTGCACGATTTCGCGCACGATGGCCAGGCCCAACCCGCTGCCCTCGGCCTGTGTGCCAAGAATGCGGTAGAAGCGCTGCATCACGCGTTCGCGCTCGGCCACGGGGATACCGGGACCGGTGTCATCCACGTCGATGAAGACGAACGGTTCAAACGGTGCGGTGGTCACGCGCACGGTGACATGTCCGCCGTCGGGCGTGTAGCGGATCGCGTTGTCCAGCAGATTGTTGAGCATCTCGGCGAGCATCGTCGCATTGCCCGAAATCGTGACCGGCGGCCCAGGCTCCTCAAAACCGAGGTCGATCTGCTTGGCCCAAGCCTTTGGCAGCCACTCTGCCACCACCTGGCGTGACAGCGCGCAGATATCCAGCGGCACCAGACCGTCAGTGGCGCCCATGTTTTCCATGCGCGCCAGAGAAAGCAACTGCTTGACGAGGTGCGCGGTGCGATCCGAGCTGTCGGCGATATGCGCGAGCGTGCGACGCAGCTCGTCGGGCGATTGTTCGCGCTGTGCCAACTCCGCTTGCATGCGCAGACCCGCCAGCGGCGTCTTCATCTGATGCGCGGCATCTGCGATGAAGCGCTTCTGCGTATGCACTGATTGCTCCAGCCGCCCCAGCAGATCATTGAACGACGCCACGAGCGGCGTCAGCTCCTGCGGCGCGGCGCCTTCGTCGATGGGGCTGGTGTCGCCGGGGTTGCGCGCGCGGATGCGCTCCTGAATCGCATTGAGCGGCGCCAGCCCGCGCGTGAGGCCAAACCACACCAGGATCACCGCCAACGGCAGGATCACGAACTGCGGCAGGATCACGCCCTTGATGATCTCGTTCGCGAGTTGCGCGCGCTTGTCGAGCGTCTCCGCCACCTGCACCAGCGCGGGCTTGTCGCCCGAGCCCGGCCGCTGCACGAAGGTATACGCGACCCTGATCTCAGCGCCGTGGATGTGGTCGTCGCGCAGTTGCACAAGGCCACCCGCGGTGGCGTCTTCTTCGGGCGGCAGCGGGAGGTCGCGGTCCCCGGAGACAAACTCGCCGTTGGTGCCGAGCACCTGGTAGTAAATGTTGTCGGTTTCGTCGGCACGCAAAATCTCGCGCGCCGAGATCGGCAGTTGCAGCGTCACGCGGCCATTCACCTCGCGCAGTTGCTGGCTGAGCACGATCGCGCTCGATTCCAGCGCGCGGTCATATGGCGCGTTCGCAATCGACTTGGCCACCAGATACGTCACCGCAATGCTCATCGGCCACAGCAAGAGCAGCGGCGCGAGCATCCAGTCGAGAATTTCACCGAAGAGGGATCGGGCGACGGGCCGCGTGGCGTCGTCTTCGAGGTGGGGGAGGGTGTCGATGAGATCGCCGCCGTCATCGCGGCCATCAGTCCCGGGAGTCGTGTCGTCACGGTCGCGCAGCGACGCGCGATGCCGACGCCACGGCCAGGCCAACCGATCACCCATGGGCAGCCGTCGCGGTTGTCGTCGGGGTGGCCATGCGTTCCAGGCAATAGCCCAGCCCGCGCACGGTGGCGATGCGGATGCCTTCCACCTCGATCTTCTTGCGCAGCCGGTGGATGTACACCTCGATGGCGTTGTTGCTGACTTCTTCGCCCCAGCCGCACAGGTGGTCAACCAGCTGCTCTTTCGACACCAGGCGGCCGACGCGCGCCAGCAGAATCTCCAGCAGCCCGATCTCGCGTGCCGACAGTTCCACCACCTGATCATGGATATAGGCGATGCGCCCGACCTGATCAAACGCCAGCGGCCCATGGCGGACAAGCGTGGCGCCACCGCCCGTACCGCGCCGCACCAGCGCGCGCACGCGCGCTTCCAGCTCGGACAGCGCGAAGGGTTTGGCCATGTAGTCGTCCGCGCCAAGATCCAGGCCCTTGACGCGTTCTTCCACACTGTCTGCGGCGGTCAGGATCAACACCGGCAGCATGGCCCCGCGCGAGCGCAGGCGCTTTAGGACCTCCAGCCCAGACATGCGCGGCAGGCCCACGTCGAGAATCAGCAGGTCATAGGTTTGGGCCGTTTGCGCGGACAGCGCCGCGTCGGCAGTCGCCCCATCGGAGGCTTGGTCGACGGCATAACCTGCTTGGCGTAGCGAGCGTGTGAGTCCGTCAGCCAGCGTGGCGTCGTCTTCGGCAATCAGAATGCGCATGCGTGTCTCCCCGCGATGCCGGGCAAGATGTCTTGCCCATCCCGCCCGCTACATTGTTTTCGCGCGATATGTGTTCTGGAGACTTGTCAAAACCACTGGTTTTTTATACAGTACTCCGAATTCGCGGTGCTGTAGTCTTGGCGGCGCTAAAGTCATGAAATGGGTCGTGTCGGGGGCAATCACGCTGCGGCCCGTTATTGCAGGCAACCGCTGGAATCGCAAGCCCTTGCGGCCCATTTATACACCAATTTGCACGAAGGACGACCATGGAAGACGGTAAGAAGGCAGCCGCAATGAGCGCAGAAAAGCAGAAGGCGCTGGCTGCCGCGCTCGCGCAGATCGAAAAGCAGTTCGGCAAAGGCTCCATCATGAAGATGGGCGACGCCGAGGTCGAGCCGGTCCAAGTCGTGTCGACAGGTTCGTTGGGGTTGGACGTGGCGCTGGGCGTTGGCGGCTTGCCGCGTGGCCGCGTGGTGGAAATTTACGGTCCGGAATCGTCGGGTAAAACCACCCTGACACTGCAGGTGGTTGCCGAGATGCAGAAGCTGGGCGGCACTTGCGCCTTTATCGATGCGGAACATGCGCTTGACGTCACTTATGCCGACAAGATTGGCGTTAGCGTGCCGGACCTGCTGATTTCCCAGCCGGACACGGGTGAACAAGCTCTAGAAATTGCTGATGCGCTGGTGCGCTCGGGCTCGGTTGACCTGATCGTCATCGATTCTGTGGCTGCCCTGGTGCCAAAGGCTGAAATTGAAGGCGAAATGGGCGACGCGTTGCCCGGCCTCCAGGCCCGTCTAATGAGCCAGGCACTGCGCAAGCTGACCGGCACCATCAAGAAGACCAATTGCATGGTCATCTTCATCAACCAGATCCGCATGAAGATCGGCGTGATGTTTGGCTCGCCGGAAACGACCACGGGTGGTAACGCACTCAAGTTCTACGCTTCGGTGCGTCTGGACATCCGCCGCATTGGCTCGATCAAGAAGGGCGACGACGTGGTCGGCAACGAGACCAAGGTCAAGGTCGTCAAGAACAAGGTGGCGCCGCCGTTCCGCGAAGCCATCTTCGACATCCTTTACGGCCAGGGCGTGTCGCGCGAAGGCGAAATCATCGACCTCGGTGTGGAAGCCAAGATCGTCGAAAAGTCCGGCGCCTGGTATAGCTATGGCGGCGAACGCATCGGCCAAGGCCGCGACAACTGCCGTGAATACCTGCGCGAGAACCCCGACCTCGCCCGCGACATCGAGAACAAGGTCCGCGAAGCACTGGGCGTGACGCCGATGGGCGCCATCGCCGTGGCCGAGGAAGTCGGAGAAGAGTAATTGGGTTGGCCGTCGGCGCAGATCGACGGCTCTATCGAGCTTCATACGCCTGCCGTCCCCCAACGGTGGGCGTTTTCTTTTTGAGCCTGAAACCGTATGCCGTTGCCGCGCCCACCGTTATCGCTGAAGGCACGTGCGCTGGGCTATCTGTCTCGACGCGAGCACAGCCGGGTCGAATTGCGCCGTAAGTTGGTGCCGCACGCCGAATCCGTCGAAGAGGTCGATACGCTGCTGGATTGGCTGGAAGGCGAAAACTGGCTCTCCAATACGCGCTTTGCCGAGAGCATGGTGCACCGCCGCGCGGGCCGTTACGGTACGGCTCGCCTGATGCAGGAGTTGAAAACACATCAGCTTGGCGCAGAGACGCTGGGCGAGGTCAAGGCGCAACTGCAAAGCACGGAAGCAGCGCGCGCCAAGGCTCTGTGGAAAAAGCGCTTCGGCCGCCCACCAGCCGATCTAGCCGAACGGGCCAAGCAGGTGCGATACATGATGGCGCGTGGATTCTCCCGGTCGGTGGTGTCGCGCGTCATCGCGGGGGCCGATGAACTGCTCGAAGATGGCGACGAGTCGGACTGAACGCCGTCGATCTAGCAACAATTCGGCCGGACAATCCTCTTGTGTGCGGATCGCGGCCGTTGCGCCTCACCCGGGTGTTGCAACCGCTTTCACACTGCGTTGCAGCACGCGACCAGTCTGGTCGTGACGACGTGTTAAAATTCAAGTCTTTGGTACCGTCCTTCATCTCAATTGCCGGACGGTAGTGTTCGTGTGTGGCGGCTGATGCGCTGCTGCATATGTCCCGTGGGCGATGCGCGAGATCCGCGTGCGCCGCCTCCATCGGTCCTATCAGTCTGTCTGGTCCATGCCTCTGTCTGCTCCCGTCCCGCGCGTCATGCGCCACCGCCGTGCCATCACGGTGGAGGCCTATTTGCGGGAAGACGGCCTGTGGGACATCGAAGCGCGCCTGACCGACACCAAACCACGTGACATCCCCCTGGCCAGCGGCGGCGTGCGCCCCGAAGGCCAGCCGCTGCATGACCTGTGGCTGCGCGTGACAATCGATACCCGCATGAACGTTGTGGATGCCGAAGCGTGTTCCGACTGGGTGCCGTATCCCACACATTGCGACACGATCGGCCCGGCCTATCGAAAGCTCATCGGCCTGAATCTGATGAAGGGATTTCGAAAGGCCTCGCGTGAGAGACTTGGCGGCGTAGCGGGTTGTACGCACCTGACCGAGCTGTGTGGTGTGCTGCCGACCGCCGCCATCCAGGCCTTCGCGGGCGACGTCTTCCCGGTGCGTGATAACTCTAACGACCTCCGGCCTGTCGAGCCCGGCGAAAAGCCGCCTTATCAACTCCACGGCTGCCATGCCCTGCATCTTGAGGGCGAGGTGGTTCGCAAGCATTACCCGCGCTGGTTTGCATATCAGCCCGAAGCCAAGATCCAACCGCCACCCACCGAACTGTCGCCTGAGCCCTCGTCCTGAAGGGCACCGCGCTGTTCGCGTTTTCAATACTCATCACACTCACTCTGCCTAGCAAAGGAAACACGCATGAATATCCATGAGTACCAAGGCAAGGAAATCCTGCGCAAATACAATGTGCCGGTTCCGCGCGGCATTCCGGCCTTCTCGGTCGACGAGGCTATCAAAGCTGCAGAAACCCTGGGCGGCCCGGTGTGGGTCGTGAAGGCACAGATTCATGCGGGTGGCCGTGGCAAGGGCGGCGGCGTGAAGGTTGCCAAGAGCATGGAGCAGGTCAAGGAATACGCCAGCAGCATCCTGGGCATGACGCTGGTGACGCACCAGACTGGTCCGGAAGGCAAGCTGGTCAAGCGCCTGCTGATCGAAGAGGGCGCGGACATCAAGAAGGAACTGTACGTGTCGCTGGTGGTGGACCGTGTCTCGCAGCAGGTCGCGCTGATGGCCTCGAGCGAAGGCGGCATGGACATCGAAGAAGTCGCTGAATCGCACCCGGAAAAGATCCACACGCTGCTGATCGATCCGCAAGCTGGCCTGCAAGACGCCCAGGCTGACGACATCGCCCGCAAGATCGGTGTGCCGGATGCTTCGGTCGCGCAAGCCCGCCAAGCCCTGCAAGGCCTGTACAAAGCATTCTGGGAAACCGACGCATCGCAAGCTGAAATCAACCCGCTGATCCTGACCGGCGACGGCAAGGTCATCGCGCTGGACGCCAAGTTCAACTTCGACTCGAACGCGCTGTTCCGTCACCCGGAAATCGTGGCGTACCGCGATCTGGATGAAGAAGACCCGGCCGAAATCGAAGCCTCGAAGTTCGACCTGGCCTACATCTCGCTCGACGGCAACATCGGCTGCCTGGTGAACGGCGCCGGTCTGGCCATGGCCACGATGGACACCATCAAGCTGTTCGGCGGCGAGCCGGCCAACTTCCTCGACGTGGGCGGCGGTGCCACCACCGAGAAGGTGACCGAAGCCTTCAAGCTGATGCTGAAGAACCCGGACGTGAAGGCCATCCTGGTCAACATCTTCGGCGGCATCATGCGTTGCGACGTGATCGCCGAAGGCGTGATCGCGGCGGCGAAGGCTGTGTCGCTGTCGGTGCCGCTGGTCGTGCGCATGAAGGGCACCAACGAAGACCTCGGCAAGAAGATGCTGGCCGACTCGGGCCTGCCCATCATTGCCGCAGACACGATGGCAGAGGCCGCCGAGAAGGTCGTGGCCGCAGCCGCCGGCAAGTAAGCCGCCCGCTGACCCAACCATACGCGAACGCGAGTTGCGCCCGCTGCTGAGTACGTCGGCGCGGCTCGCTGCATAAAAGGATTACAGCATGTCGATTCTGATCAACAAAGATACCAAGGTCATCACCCAGGGGATCACCGGTAAGACCGGCCAGTTCCACACCCGCGGCTGCCGCGACTACGCCAACGGCAAGAACTGCTTCGTCGCCGGCGTGAACCCGAAGAAGGCCGGCGAAGACTTCGAAGGCATTCCCATCTACGCAACCGTCAAGGACGCCAAGGCGCAAACCGGCGCAACCGTGTCGGTGATCTACGTGCCGCCCGCAGGCGCCGCTGACGCCATCTGGGAAGCGGTCGAAGCCGAACTGGACCTGGTGGTTTGCATCACCGAAGGCATCCCCGTGCGCGACATGATGATGGTCAAGGACAAGATGCGTAAGGCCGGCAGCAAGACGCTGCTGCTGGGCCCGAACTGCCCGGGCCTGATCACGCCGGACGAAATCAAGATCGGCATCATGCCGGGCCACATCCACCGCAAGGGCCGCATCGGCGTGGTGTCGCGCTCGGGCACGCTGACGTACGAAGCCGTGGGCCAATTGACTGCGCTGGGCCTGGGCCAATCGTCGGCTGTCGGTATCGGCGGCGACCCGATCAACGGTCTGAAGCATATCGACGTGATGAAGATGTTCAACGACGATCCGGAAACGGACGCCGTGGTCATGATCGGTGAGATCGGCGGTCCGGACGAAGCCAACGCGGCTTACTGGATCAAGGACAACATGAAGAAGCCGGTGGTTGGCTTCATCGCTGGCGTGACCGCGCCTCCGGGCAAGCGCATGGGCCACGCCGGCGCGCTGATCTCGGGCGGTGCCGACACCGCGCAAGCCAAGCTCGACATCATGGAAGAGTGCGGTATCAAGACCACCAAGAACCCGTCGGAAATGGCACGTCTGCTGAAGGCGATGCTGTAATCGGCAAGGTTTGAGGTTGTGCGAGAACGGGAGGCCAGGCCTCCCGTTTTTGTTTGGTCGCGTTGCAGCATGCGATCCAGGCACGACATGTGTATAAGCAGACAAGATGCTGCAAACCGGCTCACTGCAAGCCAACCCCAGGGACATCTTCGAGAACACTATGGCGCTCACCTCAAGCGCATTCTGGTTCGCACTTGGCTCCATCATCCTGACCAACATCGTGCTGTCGGGCGACAACGCGGTGGTCATCGCGCTGGCCGCGCGCAATCTGCCCAAGCACCAGCAGAAGCAGGCCATTTTCTGGGGCAGCGCCTGCGCCATTGTGCTGCGCGTGGTGTTGACCGTGCTGGCCGTCAAGCTGCTTGCGCTGCCGTATCTGAAAACGATTGGCGCGCTGCTGTTGCTCTATATCGGCGTGAAGCTGCTGACTGAAGCTGAAAACGAAGCTTCCGGAGACCACCGCCAGCGAGTTGGCCTATGGCCTGCCATCCAGACCATCCTCATCGCCGACTTTGTGATGTCGCTTGATAACGTCGTCGCCGTGGCCGCCGCGGCGGAGAAGGGCCCGCCAGGCACGACGTTTCTGCTGCTGGTGCTGGGGCTTGGTTTGTCGGTGCCGTTGATCGTGTTTGGCAGCACGCTGCTGGTGGGGGTCATGGCCCGCTTTCCGGTGATCATCACGCTGGGGGCGGCGCTACTTGGATACCTTGCCGGCGACATGCTCGTCACTGATCCGATCGATGCGGCGTGGTTTGAGCGCGCGGTGCCGTATGCGGATGTGGTGGTTGGGTGTGTTGGGGCGCTGCTGGTGGTGTGTGTGGGCTGGTGGCTCAGCCGGCGCGCGTTGCGCCAAGCCTAGTTCGAACGATTCCCCACGAAAGTAGGTGATGACGGGTTCTGTCCGAAATTCTGTCAAGAACGGTCAGATTTGCGCCTGAATTCCCACCAAAGTGCGCCAGTTTTTGCCCAGATACACAATGTGTGCCTTGGCATAGTCCCTGCACGGTGGCCTCCCAACAACAAAATGCTTTTTGGGGAGAGGTCATGGTTTTCAAGCACAGCAAGGGAACAAGGCGTCGGGCGGGCGGCTTTACGCTGATCGAACTGATGATTGTGGTGGCGATCGTTGGGATTCTGGCGGCGTTGGCGATTCCGGCGTATCAGGACTATACGATTCGGTCGCGGGTGACTGAAGGGTTGGTGCTTGCAGCACAGGCGAAGGCGCTGGTCGTGGAAAACGCGGCAAACGCGCAAAGCAGTTTGGCGCTGGGCGCTGCTTCGCTGCCTGCAACCAAGAATGTGAGTGCGCTGAACATTGATGCGACAACGGGCGAAATTACTGTGTCGTTTGCTCCGACGGTAGCGGCTTCAGGGGCCAACGTTTTGGTGTTGACGCCATATTCCGGCACTTCTTCAGCGACCGTTGCCAACTTGCAGGCGGGCTCTGCCCCTCCGGCGGTAGTGGCATGGGTATGCTCGGCAGTAGGCAAGCAGATGCCGGCTGCAACCGTCACGCAAAAGACAGCGCCAACCCTGCTGCCGCAATATGCGCCATCTGAATGTCGTTGATGGTTCGGGTAAGACAAAAGCGCCTTCGGGCGCTTTTTTTGTTTGTGATGGTAGTTGGCATGCATAGTGATTGAAAAGTCACTAAATTGACCAACTCCGTCAATGCGTGTCAAAAAATGTCAACGAGGCGCGGTTCCCCCTGCGAATCGCGTCAGTTTTTGGCCGACAATTTCGGCATTTTGGCTGGCACGGTCCCTGCTCTATTCCCCCTGCATCATCCTTAACCAAAATTTTTCCGGGGGAAAATTCATGAAGTCGATGCGTCGTCTGAACAAGCGTGTCCAAAAGGGTTTCACGCTGATCGAACTGATGATCGTGGTCGCGATCGTCGGTATTCTGGCTGCTATCGCCATTCCGGCTTATCAGGACTACACGATCCGTGCTCGCGTGACGGAAGGTCTGTCGCTGGCTGCTCAAGCTAAAGTGCTGGTGGCGGAAAATGCTGCAAATGCGGCGAGCGATCTTTCCACAGGTGCGTCGACCTTTGTGGCGACGAAGAACGTGACCGGCTTGGCGGTTGCCTCCAATAATGGTGTGATCACTCTGACGTATGGGTCTAACGTTACCGCCGGTGCCACTCTGACCCTGATCCCGACCTCGCAGGGCGCTGCGCTGGCAACGGCTTCGGCTCCTGGCGCTGCGATCGTGTGGACATGTGCAGCTTCGGGAAAGACTCCCCCGGTGGCTGGCCTCCCGGTTGGTACCCTGGCGGCGAAGTACGCTCCGGCAGAGTGCCGCTAAGCTAGTAGACTCGTAGCCTGTACGGAAAGAGCGCCTTTGGGCGCTCTTTCTTTTGGTAGTACCTCTCCTCCATGTCCGGCCGCATGACTCTTCCCCGTTTGGTGCAATACCTCCTATGGATTTTCGTTGGCCTTGGCTGGTCGATTCCATTCCTGGTAGCGCCGCATACCTATCCAATTCCAACGTTTTACGGTGAGGTGGCCGCAGCGGTAATCTGGTCAGTTTTCGCGCTGTCCCTCCTCTTTACAACCTGGCGTAGCAACCAGGGTTTGCCTGCCGTCGCGCTCGCGCCGGCTGGCTTGGCGCTTGTTGTGCTGATGCAGTTGGTGATCGCGCCGCCGCTGAATCCGATCTTCTCGTTTGGCGGAATCATCGCGCTGCTGGCCGCTGCCGGCATTGTCGGTATCGCTGCGCGCTGCAAGGATGTGCGAGGTGTTGTGGAGGCCATTGCTGTCGGCGTGATCGTCGGTGCATTGCTGACGGTCATGATTGAGCTACTGCAACTGTTTAACGTCAGATCGATCTCACCCGATTTGATGTCTCAGTCTCCGCAACCGCCTGACCGCCGGATGTGGGGCAATCTCAACCAGCCAAATCAGGTTGCCTCCTATTTGGCGATGGGCTTGGCGGCATGCATGTTCCTGATGTACCGGCTGGCTCGAGGAAAGTGGCTGGTCTTGCCGATTGTCGTGGCGCTTCTCGTGGGCATGGCGCTGACGTTCTCTCGCACTGCCTGGATTCACATCGCAATCATTGGCGTGCTGTCGGGTTTGCTGCAAAAAGGGGAGCGGCGTGGGCTTCGGAGTTGGTTGAGCGCTGTGTTACCGCTGATTGGCTTGGTGCTCAGCTATCAACTCTGCAATGTGCTCATCGCGTACGCCAACCAGATCATGCATCTGGATTTGCCTACGTCGCTGGGCGAGCGCATGGTGCATGGCATATCCGACCGTACCCCAATGTGGAATCATGCTTGGCACATGTTTTTGGCACATCCTTGGATTGGAGCGGGGTGGGGCGACTACGCCTATAACCAGTACGTCCAAACGGATGTACTGGGCAATGTGATCATGTCGATGAATGCTCACAACATCGTGCTTGATCTTCTAGCCAAGGTCGGTCTCGCGGGGTTGTTGGCGGTTGTGCTGCCTTGCGTAGGGTTGCTTGTTGCGTCCTGGAAACGAAGGTTGACCCCTGAACACGCATTCTTCTATGCGGTCATCCTGATCCTGGGCGCGCACTCGATGCTGGAATATCCGCTCCACTACGTCTACTTTCTTTTCCCCTTTGCTTTTGCCCTAGGGTGGGTGGACGAACGCACGTTGCGCAAACCAAGCCCGAAGATGGTGTGGACATTGACAACGACTTTTATCGCCTGTGGCGCCGCATTGCTGCTCCAGCTTTGGCCGGACTACAGAATTTCAGAGGGTCTTTACTATTCTCTCGGTAACTCTCAGGAGGCATTGAAGGCCTATGAGAAGAACCGTCTCACACTGCTCACGCCGTACGCCACGCTCGCAGTCGCAATGAACACTGGGGTTTCTGCAGATATGGCGCCTGTCATAGCGGCGATTGAGCGACAGGCAGTGCAATTCTATCCGGGGCCGGGAACCGTACAGCGCTATGCGGTTGCCCTCGCTTTCCAGGGGAAGACTGACGACGCAGTTACGCAAATGCGTCGGTTGCGCCATCAATACTGGGAAAGCTACGCCGCACAATCGACATTTGTGCAGTCGAGATGTTCGGGCAAGCCTGAGGGTCTAGCGCTCTTCTGTTCTCGGTTGGTGGCGGAGGGGCTGCTTCCGAAGGGAAAATAAGAAAGATTTCTCAAATCGATCCTGACCCAACAAATAAGAACGACGGTCAATATTGGTTGCGTCCGTACGGATTATGTCGATTTTCCGCTAGCCTCGTTCCTCCGGTTATGCGTACGCATTCGGCGTGCGCCATCGGGATTGAATTCAGACCAGTTGGAGGATCGATGTACTTCCGTAAGGCTTTTTTAAAGAGGTCGCAGCACGGTTTCACCCTGATCGAACTGATGATCGTCGTCGCCATCGTTGGCATTCTGGCGGCGATTGCTGTGCCGGCGTATCAAAACTACGTCACCCGCTCGCGGGTAACCGATGCTCGCGGCATCAGCCAAGACAACGGTGGCTGAAAACGCCCTCGCAGGCGTGCCCTTCGACCAAGGCTATGCTTCCGATACGAAAGCTACGCGCTATGTGCAAGCGAGGGGTATCGTCATTAGCCAAGAGACTGGCGAGATTCATATCAAATACACGGACGCAGTGGCAAAAGACAAGGAAAATATTTTGGTTCTTAAACCGACTACCGATGACGTAGCCTTGAGCGGCACAAGTACCAGCAGTGTTCGTCCAACTGGTCCGATCCGTTGGGACTGCTATGCGGAAGGCGCGACAGTCCGTGTTGGGACAAGCGAGCTTGAAACGACTCCGTCGTTGGCGGCAAACGTTGCTCCTTCGGAGTGCCGCTGATTTAGTGTTCAAGTTAAAGAGCGCTCCAGCGCTCTTTTATCAATTCCCGACTAACCAATCCCCCGACTTCCCCCCATGCTTTTCCAATAGCCGCACATCCCCAATCACCATCCCCCGATCCACAGCCTTACACATATCGTAGATCGTCAGCAGCCCCACCTGCACCGCAGTCAGCGCTTCCATTTCCACGCCGGTTTGCCCACGCGTCTCGGCACGAACGGTGCAGCGGACGGTTTGCTCAGCCTCATCCAGCACAAACTCCACCCCCACCTTCGTCAACGCCAGCGGATGACACAATGGAATCAAATCCGACGTCCGCTTGGATCCTTGGATGGCTGCAACGCGCGCAATCCCCAGCACATCGCCTTTCTTGGCGTTGCCATCGCGTACCAGCGCAAACGTCTCGGGCAGCATGCGGATCGTACCGGTGGCGACAGCCACGCGGTGGGTGACAGCCTTGTCGCCGACGTCGACCATATGGGCTTGTCCGGCGGAATCGAAGTGGGTGAGTTGCGACATGAGTGACGGCGCGTTTTGCGGGGCAGGGTACGAAGCGTTTTATGATAGCAAGCACCCGGCTTGCGGCGATGTGGCCGCGCTGATTCCGCTCACCGTGCTTTCCGTATGACGCTTTCACTTTTTCGGCCGCGCGCCCGCAAGCTGACGGCTGCAGTGTTGTTGTCGACGTGGCTTGCGCCATTGCCGCTGCCCGTGCTGGCGCAGGCGGTGGCGTCCGCGCCGGCGGCCTCGGTCAACCCGGGGTTGGGTTCCCCCGCGGCGGCCGATCAGGTGCAGAGCAACCTGAATCGCAGCGTGCAGATCGGACGGCAGTCGCCGTACTTGCCGAAGGAGCCGACCGTCATTGACGCGCCGACGTACGAGTTGCCCGATATGGGCGATCCGTCGACGGCGTCGCTGTCGCCCGAGATGGAGCGACGTTTGGGTGACCGCGTGATGCGCCAGATCCGCCGCGATCCGGATTTCGTGCCCGATCCGCTCGTCACCGACTACCTCAACACCATCGGTTACAAGCTGATCGAAGCGGCGCGCCGTCAGCATGTGGCGGGCAGCACCTCGGCGTCGAGCTTCGAGTTGTTTGCGGTGCGGGATCCGGGCATCAACGCGTTCGCGTTGCCGGGCGGCTACATCGGCGTGAACACGGGTACGTTGGTCGCGACCGAAAGTGAATCTGAGCTGGCCTCGGTGCTCGGCCACGAAATCGGACACGTGCTGCAGCGGCATATCGCACGCGGCATCGATAAATCCGGCGAGTCGATGTGGATTGCACTGGCGTCGATTCTGCTGGCCGGTCTGGCGGCTACCAAGAGCGGTGACGCCGCGCAGGCGCTGGCGATGGGCGGGCAGGCGGCGGCAGTGTCGAACCAGCTCGCCTTCTCGCGCGGCGCGGAGCGCGAGGCAGATCGCGTCGGTTTCACGCTGCTCACGGGCGCGGGCTACAACCCAGACGGCATGCCGGACTTCTTCCGTCGTCTGCAGCGCGTGACGAACATTGCCGATACCGGCGTGATTCCCGGCTATGCGCGCACCCACCCGTTGACCGGGGAGCGCATCGCCGACATGGAAGACCGTGCGCGCGGCTTGCCGCATCCACGCCAGCCGCGCCGGCCAGAATTCGGTTTTGCGAAGGCGCGTGCGCGCGTGCTGCAGGAAACGTCGACAAGCGCCTATATCGACGTGCGCAATGCGATGCGGTCGCAATTGTCGTCGGCGCCGGATGCGCCTGTCGAGAAGCGCGCGGCGCTCTGGTACGGCGTGGCCGTCGCCAACCAGATGGCGGGGCGGCTGGATGACGCCGAGCAGGCGCTGCAGGAGGCGCGACGCCTGTACGGCAACATTCCCGGCATGACGTCGGGCAGCGTCGAGCTGGACGTGACAGCCATCGAGCTGGCGCGCGCGCGTGCCCGTGGTTCCGAGGCATTGACATTGGCACGCGCTGCGCTTACTGCGTACCCGCTGTCACGCGCGGTCGGCATCACTTATGCGCAAACACTGCTGACGGCCGGCCGGCCCGACGATGCGATTCCGTATCTGAAAGACAAGACCCGCGAAGACACCACTCAGCCAATCTGGTGGGACATGCTCGCGCGGGCCTACGCCGACAAGGGCAAGCGCGTTGAGCAGCATCGCGCGCTGGCGGAGAAATACGCGCGGGATGGGGCGTGGGGATCGGCCGTGGAGCAACTGAAGCTCGCCCGCGATGCGGGGGATGCGGATTTCTACACGCTATCCGAAGTCGATGCGCGCTTGCACCAGATGGAGCGGCAATACCGGGAAGAGAAGGCGGAAGACAAGGCGCTGCCGAAGTAGGGCGCGCAGTCGATGCTATTCCGCTGGCTGGGTCACAAAGCCATAGCGCTTTGCTACTTCCGCGCGCGCAATCGGTTCAATGTCGAATGTCCGATCACCCAGCGTCAACGTACCCAGCGCGGCTTCACACGCGTCTCCGTGCCATTTGGCTAACGAGGAGAAGGGCTCCAGATCATGATCATGCAGCAGGGCAATGATCTCTTCTGCTTCGCATCCGCCCACGCGGCCCGAGAGCAGCACGTTGCCTTGTTCATCGACAAAACAGCCGCTTGGCGAGAATGTGGCGCCGGTGGTTGTCGTGAATGCGGGCGGCGCGCCGTCGGCTGACAGCCGCGCCACCCACGGCGTGTAATCGAGTTCGACAAACACCCGCTGCGGCCCATTCTGGAAGAACCAGCGCCCTGCATCGTCATGCGCGTAGTTGCGCACGATGAAGTCGACGAGCGCCGCGTGGCGGATCGGCTCACCGGATAGATTATTGGCCTGTGCATATTCGTTGCGCATGCGCCATTGGCCACGCCGATCCAGCGCCAGCCAGCCAAAGCAATTCGGCACGTTCGGCCACTTGGCCATGGCCTGGCGGACGATGTCATCCATGGGCGTCTTCCGTCTTGGCTTGGCGGCCCAGCACGTCATCGAAAAAGCGTAGGACGCGTGCAGGCATCCAATCGACGCGGCCAGTCTTGCCATGGCGCAGCAGGAAGCCGACATGGCCGCCGTGCAGCGGTTGGTCCAGCGTGATGTCGGGTGACACTTCGGCCGAGCCGGGCAGGTGCTGTCCGGGCAAGAACGGATCGTTGCGCGCGTTCAGCACCAGCGCGGGGACGCGCACCTCGCGCAGCACGGGTTTGGACGAAGCGCGTGTCCAGTAGTCGAGCACGTCGCGAAAACCGTGCAGCGGCGCGGTGACAAGATTGTCGAACTGCCCCAGCGTGCGCGTGGCCATCATGGCGGCGCGGTCGTACAGACCTGGGTGCTGATCGAGCTTGGCGTTGGCTTTGTCTTTGAGCGTACGCAGGAACATGCGCGTGTAGACCATGTTGAAGCCCTTTGACAACGCTGCGCCGCCCGCTCGCATGTCCAGCGGTGCAGACACCGTTGCAGCCGCGCTCACGTAGCGCGCATCGGTACCGTGTTCGCCCAGGTAGCGCAGCAGCGCATTGCCGCCCAGCGAGATGCCGACGACCAGCAGCTTGCGGCCCTGCGGCTGGCAAACCGTCCGATAAAGGCGTTCGAGGATCCACGCGATCTCGGCGCCGTCGCCGCAGTGGTACATGCGCGGCGCGAGGTTCATCTCGCCCGAGCAACCGCGAAAGTGCGGAATGACCCCCAGCCAGCGGCGCCCGCGCAGCGCGTCCATCAGCAGCCGCGCGTAATGGCTGCGCGAATCGCCTTCCAGACCATGAAACATGACGACGAGCGGCGCGTGCTCATCCGTTTCATGCGTGGTCCAGTCGAGGTCGATGAAGTCGTGGTCGGGCGTGTCCCAGCGTTCGCGCCGATACGCAATGCGCGGAAAGCGCCACAGGCGCGCGGGCACGATCGTCTGCGCATTGCCGCCGACCAGCCACCACGGCGAACGGAACGCATGCGGCTCGAACGGCCCTGCAAGCAGGGCGCCCAGATTCAGTTCAAGGGAGGTGGCGTGGCGAGACGGATGGGTCATCGAAAGAGACGGCGGCCACGCCCGGCGCGGCAGCTTAGTGCAGAGAGTGCGTGACGCTGGCGATGGACGCGGCCACGCGTTCTTCGGCGGCCTGGCTGGAATGCACGTGGGCGATACGCCAGCCTTCGTGGTTCTGCATCAGTACGTACGTCGTATGCACGTACAGGTCGGCCTCGGTGGCGGTGGCCGAGAAGCGCAGCGCTTCCGTGGCTTCGAAGATCGATACGCCCAGCGACGAATGCACCTGCTGCGAGAGGCATTCGATCCAGACCGGGTTCTTCTCGACCAGCGCATCAAGGCAGCCGCGCAGTTGCTCGTGGCCGTTCAGGCGCTGACCGTCCGGCAGGATGAAGCTCACCGAGTCCTCATCGAGCCACAGCTTGAGCGCGCCATCGGCGTCGCGGCGCTTGAGCGCATCGCGATAGGCTTCGAGGATGTCCTCGGCGGCTTCGAACAGGCGGGCAAATCGTGGCATGGCGATGAACGTTAAGGAGAGCGTGTTACTGCGGCTGCAGCAGCCGGCGCAATTCATGAAACACCATCTCGGGGCCGATGTCGCGCAGGCAGCGCAAGTGGCCCAGCGGGCATTCGCGTGCAAAGCACGGGCTGCACTCCAGATGGAGCCACATGATACTCGCAGCGGGCGACAGCGGCGGCGTGTGGCGGGGGTCGCTGGAGCCGAATACGGCCACCTGCGGGCGCCCCAGGGCAGCGGTCACGTGCATCAGGCCGGAATCGTTGCAGATGGCGGCTTCGGCGCGGGCAAGCAGTTCGATGGCCTCGTCCAGCGAGGTCTCCCCGCACAGGTTGCGCACGAACGGCGCACGCTCGACGATGGCGTTGGCCATGTCGCGGTCTTTGCCCGAACCCAGCGCAACGATCTGCGCATACGGGAACGAGCGGCGCAGCATCTGCGCCAGCTCTGCGAAGTGCTCGGCGGGCCAGCGCTTTGCCGGGCCGTATTCCGCGCCGGGACAGAAGGCAATCAGCCGCGCGTTGCCCGGAATGCCGAACTTGGCGGACGTGGCGGCCACGCGCTGTACATCAACGTCCAGCTTCGGATCAGGCAGCGTGTCGGGCAGCTTGGCGTGCGGTTTGAAAGCCAGCGCCGCGTAGTGCTGCACCATCGGCGGACGCGCGTTCTTGGGCGGATTCGGGTAGCGCACGTTCAGCACGCCCAGGCGCGACTCGCCCTTGTAGCCGATACGCAGCGGAATGCCGGCCAGCCACGGGATCAGCGCGCTCTTGAACGAATTCGGCAGCACGTACGCTGCGTCAAAGGTTTCGCCTTTGAGCTGCTGGGCGAACATCGTGCGGCTACCGAGTTGCAGCTTGCCGTGGGCGAGTTCGGTCGGCAGCACGCGCGCGATCTCGGGCATGCGCGCGAGCACGGGCGCGACCCATTTTGGGGCGATGGCGTGGATCTGCGCGCGCGGGTGCCGCGCCTTGAGTTGCGCGAACAGCGGCTGCGCCATCAGCGCATCACCGATCCAATTGGGGGCGACGACGAGAATCTTGCGCATCATCGAATCGCCAAGCGAGTGTGGCGACCGGTGTACTGCAGGTGAATCGGGCTCAATGGTGGCCCTTCAGTTCAACGCCGGGGGCCAGCTTGTAGACGGTGCCGCAGTATGGGCACTTGGCTTCGCCGGTGTCGGCGATGTCGAGGAACACGCGCGGGTGGTAGTTCCAGGCCGGCGTTTTGGCGGTCGGGCAATGCAGCGGCAGGTCGTCTGCGCCGATTTCGATCGTGGGTGCGGTTTGCGTGGTCATGGTCAGTGAGGAATGCCGGCGCGGTCTGAGCAGGTCAGCCACGCCGTGATATGGGCCGCAGGTTCAAGAACCGACAAAGGCGAAATTGTAAGGGGTGGGCGCAGGCGCGCCAACGCCGATTGTTGCAGTGCGTGGCGCCCGGCATGAATCGTTCGATCGGTGGGACGCGCGCGCTTTGCCGTTAAGCGGATGCTTAACATCAAAAGTATAATCGTGTGTTTCCTACGAGCCACCCATGTCGCCCCCGACGTTCCTGCGCGCCCGCGCTGCCGGCTGCCCCTGCCCGGCTCATCAAAAAGAGTCTGATTCGCCACTTTTGGGGGCGCCATGGCGCTAGTCCGCTGGGCGGCGGCGTTGCAGCGCCGCTGGGAGGCCATCGATCCGGCTGAACGGGCGGGCTTCTTTGCCGGCGTGCGAGCCTATATGCCGTCGATGCCGCCGGTGCTCGCCTGGGGGCTGGTGACCGGCGTGGCGATGAGCAAATCGGTGCTGACCATCCCGCAAGCCATCGGCATGACGATCTTCGTGTATGCGGGGTCGTCGCAGTTGGCGGTGCTGCCGCTGCTGGCGGCGGGCTTGCCGATCTGGACGGCGCTGCTGACGGCGTTCATCGTCAACGTTCGCTTCATCATCTTCAGCGCCGGGCTGATGCAGCATTTCGGGCACTTGCCGTTCATGCGACGCGTGGTCCTTGGTGTGTTCAACGGCGATCTGCCGTTCGTGCTGTTCACTCAGCAGTACCCCTCGGCCGCGCCGCAGGCGGGCAAGGAGGGCTATTACTGGGGCATGGTCCTGCTGAGCTTCGTGGGCTGGCAGGTGTCTTCCATCGTAGGCATCGTCGCGGCGAGCCTGTTTCCTGACGCGTGGGGCCTGGCGCTGGCCGGGACGCTTGCGCTCATTCCTGTCATGGTGTCGACCATTCGTAGCCGTGCCACGCTCATGGCGGTGGCTGTGGCGGCGGTGCTGGCGCTGGTTGCCTTCAAGCTGCCGTATCGATTGAGCCTCGTGATTGCCGTCACTGGCGCGATGGCTGCCGGCCTGGCCGCCGACGAAGCTGCCGCGCGTCTGCAGTGGCAGCGCCGCCGTGCTGCGCAGGCGGCAGCTGACGAGGACGATGCATGACAGCGCTCGAAATCTGGCTGGTGATTGCCGGGATGACCGTGGTGACGATCGTCACGCGTTCGTTGTTCCTGATCGTGGGCAACCGCATGACTCTGCCCACCCGCGTGCAGCACGCGCTGCGCTTTGCGCCCGCTGCCGCGCTCGTCGCCATCGTCTTGCCCGACCTGCTCTGGAACCAGGGGCACTTTGACGCAAGCTGGACCAACCCGCGCCTGATGGCTGGCATTGCCGCCACCGCGTTCTATGTAGCGACGCGGCGCATGCTCGGCATGATCTTCGTCGGCATGGGCGTCTTTACCGTGCTGCGTCTCTGGGGATGAACATGCCGGGCTCCAATCGCAACGGCGCGATCTTCGCGTTTCTGGCCTACACGATGTGGGGCCTGTTTCCGCTGTACTTCAAGCTGCTCAAGGCGGTGTCGCCGGTGGAGATTCTCTCGCACCGGGTGATCTGGTCGTTGGCGGTGATGGTATTGATTCTGCTCGTGAAGCGGCACTGGGTGTGGCTTTGGGCGCTGCGCACGCAGCCGCGTGTGGTGGGGCGCTACGCGGCCAGCACGAGCCTGTTGGCCGCCAACTGGCTGACCTACATCTGGGCCGTCAACCACGACCACGTGATCGACGCCAGCTTGGGCTACTTCATCAACCCGCTGGTGGTGGTAATGCTGGCGCTGCTGGTGCTTGGCGAGCGGCTGCGGCCAGTACAGTGGGTGTCGGTAGCCCTGGCGGCGGCAGGCGTGGCGTGGCTGACCTGGCAGGCCGGCACGCTGCCTTGGATTGCTCTGGCGCTGGCATTTTCGTTTGGGTTCTACGGCTTGCTGCGCAAGACATCGCCGCTGGGCGCGCTGGAAGGGCTGACGCTGGAGACGCTGCTGCTGTTTCCGCTGGCGCTGGCCTATCTCGGCTGGCTGGCTTCACAGCATCAGAATGCCTTCCTGGCCGCGTCGCCGGGCACCCAGTTGCTGCTGGCGCTGGCCGGCCCGCTGACGGCGCTGCCGCTGCTGCTGTTTGGCGCCGGCGCCCGGCGTATTCCGCTCTCGCTGCTGGGTTTGCTGCAATACGTGAGCCCGACGCTGCAGCTGCTGCTGGGCGTTTGGCTCTACAACGAGCCGTTTGCCGGCCCCAAAGTGGCGGGCTATGTGCTGATCTGGGTGGGTCTCGCCGTGTATTCGGCCGAAGGCTGGATGCGGCTGCGCCGTCGCACGCCGCTGCCGGCATAGTCCCCGCCAATCGGTCTCGGCAAGACGGTCGAGCCCGGAAGGTTCGGCCGAGAAACGCACGTTTTGACCAGGCGCATCGGGTAAAATCGTCGTTTTCCGCGATTTCTTCCGTAGCTGCCATGCCTCACGTCCTGCGTCTGTCCGATCTCATCTCCGAAGGAAAGCTTGCCGGTAAGCGCGTGTTCATCCGCGCCGACCTCAACGTGCCGCAAGACGATGCCGGCAACATCACTGAAGACACGCGCATCCGCGCATCCGTGCCCGCCGTCAAGGCCGCGCTGGACGCGGGTGCCGCCGTCATGGTCACTTCGCACCTGGGCCGCCCGACCGAGGGCGAATTCAAGCCCGAAGATTCGCTGGCGCCGGTTGCCAAGCGCCTGTCAGAACTGCTGGGCCGTGATGTGAAACTCGTCCAGAACTGGGTTGACGGCGTGGATGTCGCGCCCGGCCAGGTTGTGCTGCTGGAAAACTGCCGCGTGAACAAGGGCGAGAAGAAGAACAGCGACGAACTGGCCCAGAAGATGGCCAAGCTGTGCGACGTCTACGTCAACGACGCCTTCGGCACTGCCCACCGCGCGGAAGCCACCACCCACGGTATCGCCAAGTTTGCACCGGTCGTCTGCGCCGGCCCGCTGCTGGCCGCCGAGCTGGATGCGCTGGGCAAGGCGCTGGGTCAGCCGGCACGCCCGCTGGTCGCCATCGTGGCCGGCTCGAAGGTTTCGACCAAGCTGACCATCCTGAAGTCGCTGGCCGACAAGGTGGACAACCTGATCGTCGGTGGCGGCATTGCCAACACGTTCATGCTGGCTGCCGGCCTGAAGATCGGCAAATCGCTGGCGGAAGCTGACTTGGTGGGCGATGCAAAGGCCATCATTGAGATGCTGGCAGCACGTGGCGCGTCGGTGCCCATTCCCGTCGATGTCGTGTGCGCCAAGGAATTCAGCGCCACCGCGGCCGCCACCGTCAAGGATGTGGCGGATGTGGCGGACGACGACATGATCCTCGATATCGGCCCGAAGACGGCTGCCCAACTGGCTGAACAACTAAAAACCGCCGGCACCATCGTCTGGAACGGCCCGGTCGGCGTGTTCGAGTTCGACCAGTTCGGCAATGGCACCAAGGTGCTGGCCGAGGCGATTGCTGCCTCGTCGGGTTTCTCGATTGCGGGCGGCGGCGACACGCTGGCTGCCATCGCCAAGTACAACATTGCCGACAAGGTGGGCTATATCTCCACCGGCGGTGGTGCGTTCCTCGAATTCCTGGAAGGCAAGACGCTGCCGGCCGTCGAAATCCTGGAACAACGCGCTGCCTGAGCGTAAGCGCCGCGAATACCCCCACCACAACAACGAGACACCGCCGCCCATGACCCGTGCTACCAAGATCGTCGCAACGCTCGGCCCCGCGTCCAGCACGCAGGAAGTCCTGACCCGCATGATCGCCGCGGGGGTGGACGTGGTGCGGCTGAACTTCTCGCACGGCGCGGCGCAAGATCACATCGATCGTGCGCAGCTCGTGCGCGAAGTGGCGCGTTCGGTGGGTCGCGAGGTGGCCATCATGGCAGACCTGCAGGGTCCGAAGATCCGCGTCGGCAAGTTCGAGAACGGCAAGATCACGCTCGAACCCGGTGATCGCTTCACGCTCGACGCCCGCTGCGAACTTGGTAACCAGGAGCGCGTCGGCCTCGACTACAAGGAACTGCCGCGCGACGTGGGCCCCGGCGATCTGCTGCTGATCAACGACGGCTTGATCGTTCTGCAAGTCGAGCGCGTGGTGGGTGAAGAGATCGAGACCATCGTCAAGATCGGCGGCGATTTGTCCAACAACAAGGGCATCAACCGCCAGGGCGGCGGGCTGTCGGCGCCGGCGCTGACCGCCAAGGACATGGAAGACATCAAGACCGCGATGGCGCTCGGTGCTGATTATGTCGCGGTCAGCTTCCCCAAGAACGCGACCGACATGGAAATGGCGCGCCAACTGGCCGCCGTGGCAGGCGCGCCGCATAACCACAAGACCCGCATGATCGCCAAGATCGAGCGCGCCGAGGCCATCCGCCCGGGCGTGCTCGAAGAGATCCTGGCGGCGTCCGACGGCATCATGGTCGCGCGTGGCGACCTGGCAGTGGAAGTGGGCAACGCGGCCGTGCCGGCGCTGCAGAAGCGCATGATCAAGCTGGCCCGCGAAAACAACAAGCTGGCCATCACCGCCACGCAGATGATGGAATCGATGATCGTCAACCCGGTGCCGACGCGCGCCGAGGTGTCGGACGTTGCCAACGCCGTGCTCGACGGCACCGATGCGGTGATGCTGTCGGCGGAAACCGCCGCCGGCCGCTATCCGGTCGAGACCATCGAAGCCATGGCTGCCATCTGCGTGGAAGCCGAGAAGTCGCAAACCGTGCATCTGGATGCAGACTTTCTTGACCAGACCTTCAGCCGTATCGACCAGTCGATCGCCATGGGGGCGCTGTTCACGGCGCACCACCTGCAGGTCAAGGCAATTGCCGCGCTCACCGATTCCGGCGCCACGGCGCTGTGGATGAGCCGACACGGCATCAATATTCCCATTTATGCGATGACGCCCAATGTGGCCTCGCAGCGCAAGATGGCCCTGTACCGCAACGTGCAGTCGCTGCCACTGGCCAACAGCGCCGACCGCGACGAAGCGTTGCAGCAGGCCGAAGAACTGCTGGTCGCGCGTGGCGTCGTGCAGCGCGGCGACTTCATTGTCCTGACCGTCGGCGAGCCGATGGGCCAGGCCGGCGGCACCAACACGCTCAAGATTGTTCGCGTCGGCATGCACTGACGCCCACGACGGAACGCCGTTTGCTACGTCTACCAGACGCCCACGCGTTCCTGAGACCGAATACAGATCGATCCATAGGAGAAAACCATGCCACTCGTCTCGATGCGCCAACTGCTGGACCACGCCGCTGAAAACGGCTACGGCCTGCCGGCATTCAACGTGAACAACCTGGAGCAAGTCCAGGCCGTGATGGAAGCTGCCAAGGAAGCTGGCGCACCGGTCATCCTGCAGGCCAGCGCAGGCGCCCGAAAATACGCCGGCGAATCGTTTATCAAGCACCTGATCCAGGCCGCGGTCGAGGCTTATCCGGAGATTCCGCTGGTCATGCACCAGGATCACGGTCAAAGCCCGGCAATCTGCCAGGGCGCCATCGACCTGGGCTTCGGCTCGGTCATGATGGACGGCTCGCTGCGCGAAGACGGCAAGACCCCGGCCGATTTCGATTACAACGTCGACGTGACGCGCCGCGTGGTCGAGATGGCGCACAAGGTTGGTGTGACCGTGGAAGGCGAACTCGGCTGCCTGGGCTCGCTCGAGACCGGTATGGCCGGCGAGGAAGATGGCCACGGCGCGGAAGGGAAGCTCGACCACTCGTCGCTGCTGACCGACCCCGAAGAGGCTGCCCAGTTCGTCAAGGCGACCCAACTGGACGCGCTGGCCATCGCCATCGGCACCAGCCACGGCGCCTACAAGTTCACGCGCAAGCCCACCGGCGACATCCTCGCCATCAGCCGCGTGAAGGAAATCCACGCCCGCATCCCGAACACCCACTTGGTGATGCACGGCTCGTCGAGCGTGCCGCAAGAGTTGCTGGCCATCATCAACCAGTACGGCGGCAAGATGAAGGAAACCTACGGCGTGCCCGTCGAGGAAATCCAGGAAGCCATCAAGTACGGTGTGCGCAAGATCAACATCGACACCGACATTCGTCTGGCAATGACGGGCGCGGTGCGTAAGTTCCTGGCCGAAAACCCGGACAAGTTCGACGCCCGCGAATGGCTCAAGCCCGCCCGCGAGGCCGCCAAGCAAATCTGCAAGGCGCGCTATATCGAGTTCGGCTGCGAAGGCCAGGCTGGCAAGATCAAGCCGATCGGCCTGTCGGTGATGGCGCAGAAGTACCAAAGCGGCGATCTGGCGCAAGTGGTGCAATAAGCATTTCGCGTCACATTTAGCAAACGGCTGGCACTGCGCCAGCCGTTTTGCATTGCATGGGCCACGTATAATGCTGGCCTTCCACGTTTTCTTATTTCCTCTCGGGTTCCGCCGTGTCCGCCACCCCTGCATCCTCCGCCCTTTACGAATCGTCGATCACCAGCCTGCCGTTGCTCGGCCGTGGCAAGGTGCGCGAGAACTACGCTGTCGGCGACGACAAGCTGCTGATGGTCACCACCGACCGCCTCTCGGCGTTTGACGTGATTCTCGGCCAGCCGATTCCGGACAAGGGCCGTGTGCTCGCGCAAATGTCGGATTTCTGGTTCAACAGGCTGCGCCACATCGTGCCGACGCACGAGACGGGCATCGCCCCGGAAACCGTGGTGGCCCCGAACGAAGTCGACCAGGTGCGCGGCCGCGCCATCGTGGTCAAGCGCCTGAAGCCGATCCTGGTGGAAGCCGTGGTGCGCGGCTACCTGGCCGGCAGCGGCTGGAAGGATTACCAGGCCACCGGCGCCGTCTGCGGCGTGCATCTGGCCCCCGGCCTGCAGAACGCGCAGAAGCTGCCCGAGCCGATCTTCACCCCCGCCGCCAAGGCAGAGATGGGCGAGCACGACGAGAACATCTCCTTCGATGAAGTCGAACGCCGCATCGGTCCGGACCTCGCCGCGCAGATCCGCGACGTGAGCATCCGCCTGTACAAGGAAGCCTCCGACTTTGCCGCCACGCGCGGCATCATCATCGCCGACACCAAGTTCGAGTTCGGTCTGGATGAGAACGGCACGCTCACGCTGATGGACGAGGCGCTCACCGCCGATTCGTCGCGCTTCTGGCCGGCCGATTCGTACCAGGTCGGCACGAACCCGCCGTCGTTCGACAAGCAGTTCGTGCGCGATTGGCTCGAAGCGGTGCGCATTGACGGCAAGCCGTGGCCAAAGACAGCGCCGGCGCCGCAACTGCCTGCCGACGTGATCGAAAAAACCGCTGACAAATACCGCGAAGCGCTGACCCGCCTGACCGGTGAGTCCCTGCGTTAAACCGGAGCGATGACGATGACCGCACAGCAATCCGCTCCGCTCGTTGGCGTGGTGATGGGCTCCAGCTCCGACTGGGAAGTGATGCGCCACGCCGTCGATATGCTCACGCAGTTCGGCATTCCGTTCGAGGCGCAGGTTGTCTCGGCGCACCGCATGCCGGACGACATGTTCCGCTACGCCGAAACCGCACGCAGCCGTGGTTTGCGCGCCATCATTGCTGGCGCGGGCGGCGCAGCGCACCTGCCGGGCATGATCGCCGCCAAGACAATCGTGCCGGTGTTCGGCGTGCCGGTGCCGTCCAAATACCTGCGCGGCGAAGACTCGCTGCTCTCCATCGTGCAGATGCCCAAGGGCATTCCGGTGTCGACGTTCGCCATTGGAGAGGCCGGTGCGGCCAACGCAGCGCTGGCTGCCATCGCGACGATCGCCACCACCGACTCGGCCCTTGCCGACAAGCTCGAAGCCTTCCGCGCGCAGCAGACAGAAGTCGCGCGCGGCATGAAGCTCCCTGTGCACGGCGCTTAAGTAACCTACGACCCGATTCATGGCCGACGACCTGAACCCGCGCCTGGCGCAAGCCCACACCGCGGAATCCCGCGCGCTGAACGTTCCCAACGCGATCCTGCCCGATGCCTGGCTTGGCATGCTCGGCGGCGGCCAGCTCGGCCGCATGTTCACGCACGCCGCGCAGGCGATGGGTTACAAGGTCTGCGTGCTCGACCCGGACCCGAACAGCCCGGCCGGCACCATTGCCGAGCGCCATCTGTGCGCGGGCTATACCGATGAAGCCGCACTGGCCGAGATGGCCGCGCTGTGCCCGGCCGTCACGACCGAGTTCGAGAACGTGCCGGCCGTGGCGCTCGATCGCCTGGAGCAACTCGGCGCGTTCGTTGCGCCGCGTGCCAACTGCGTGTCGATCGCGCAGAACCGCATCGCCGAGAAAAAATTCTTCGCGCTGTGTGCGGCACGCACCGGCATCCACCCCGCACCGAGCTGGGTGATCGAGCACGAAGCCGATATCGAACAACTGCCCGCCGACCTGCTGCCCGGCATCCTGAAGATTGCCCGCATGGGCTACGACGGCAAGGGCCAGGCACGTGTCTCGACGGTTGAAGAGCTGCGCGCCGCCTGGGGCGCCATGCAGCACGTGCCGTGCGTGCTGGAGAAGATGCTGCCGCTAGCGTACGAAGTGTCGGTGTTGGCCGCGCGCGGCGCTGATGGCACGACCGCCACTTGGCCGCTCGCCGAGAACGAACACCGTGACGGCATTCTGTTTTCAACGACCATGCCCTCGCGCAGCGTGTCGGACGACATTGCCACGCGCACTCGCGCCGCCGCTGCGATGATCGCCGAAGAAATGGGCTACGTCGGCGTGCTGTGTATCGAGTTCTTCGTGCTGCAGGACGGCTCTCTGGTCGCCAATGAAATGGCGCCGCGTCCGCACAATTCTGGCCACATCACCATGGACGTGTGCGAGACCAGCCAGTTCGAGCAGCAGGTGCGCGCCATGGCTCGCCTGCCGCTGGGCAGCACGCGCCAGCATTCACCGGGGCGCATGCTGAATGTGCTGGGCGACGTGTGGTTCGAATACGGTTTGGAACGCACGCCCGCGTGGCACGAAGTGATGGGCCACAGCGGTGCGAAGGTGCATCTGTATGGCAAGGCCGACGCCCGCCCAGGCCGCAAGATGGGCCACGTGAATTGTGTCGGCACCTCGCCGGAAGTGGTGGACGAAGCGTTCCGCCATGCCGCGCACGTGCTGGGCCTGCAGCCCGCCTAAAGACGAGTCGCCCATGCCGCATCGGACCAAAACGCCCTACACCATGCCTTCCGCCGAACGCCTTGATGAGGCTGCGCGCAGGCTGGAGGCGGGCGAGCTGGTCGCCTTCCCGACCGAGACCGTGTACGGACTGGGCGCCGATGCCGAAAACCCGCAGGCCATCGCCAAGATCTACGCGGCCAAGGGCCGGCCGTCCAATCACCCCGTGATCGTGCATGTGGTGGATGGCGCCGATATTTCCTACTGGTCCGACGATGTGCCCGGCATCGCGTTGCAGCTCATTGAAGCGTTCTGGCCAGGGCCGCTGACGCTGATCCTGAAGCGTGCGCCGCACATTCCGGCCGCTGTGGCAGGCGGGCAGGACAGCATCGGGCTGCGTTGCCCCTCGCACCCGGTGGCGCAGGCGTTGCTGTCGCGCTTCAAGCGTGGGCGCGGCGGTATTGCGGCGCCGTCGGCCAACAAGTTCGGCCAGGTCAGCCCGACCACCGCGCAGCATGTGCGCGATGAATTTAGCGATGCCGTGTTCGTGCTCGAAGGTGACGGCGTGGACGTGGGCATCGAATCGACCATCATCGATCTTTCGCGGCTGGATCAGGGCATTGGCCCCGTGCTGCTGCGCCCGGGCGCCATCACGCCCGAAGACATTGAACGCGTGACCGGCGAAGTGCCTGCCCTGCCGGACGCTGCTGCGCCGCGTGCTTCCGGCACGTTGAAAGCACATTACGCGCCGCGCACGCCGTTGTATCTGCTATCGGCCGCCGATGTGCCTGCACGCCTGGCAGCACTGCCTGCGGACAAGCGCATCGTGTGGCTCGGTGCCCCCGTGGCACTGCGTGACGACTGCGATCAGCGCGTCGCTCCGGCCACACCCGCCGCCTATGCCAATGCGCTCTACGCGCTATTGCGCGAACTCGACCGCGGCGGTTACGACGCCATCTGGGTGGAAACCCTAGCCGACACGCCCGCCTGGGCGGCCGTCAACGATCGCCTGCGTCGCGCGGCCGCCGCGTTCGAGACGGACCTCTAATTCTTACGGGGCGCGCGTTCTCCGTGCGCCCGGCAACCTCGCTACACTTGGGCGTTGTGTCGTTCCGCGTGCTTCAAACGCGCACGGCGAGGTTACGCACCGCGGCACCACAGACCAAAAAAATTCCACACGGGAGACAGACATCATGAAGTTGCGTCAATGGATGGGCGTCGTCGCATCGGCGACCCTGGCCTTGAGCCTAGCCGCTTGCGGCGGCGGTGAAAGCGATCAGAGCGGCAACCCCAACGTCGCCAAGGTGCAGCGCATGGTGGTATTCGGCGACAGCCTGAGCGATGCCGGTACCTACACGCCGGCAGCCGCTGCCGTGGGCGGCGGCAAGTTCACCACCAACCCCGGCCCGATCTGGGCGGAAACCGTGGCTGCGCAACTCGGTGTGACGCTCACGCCAGCCGTGATGGGTTACGCGACCTCGGTGCAGAACTGCCCGAAACCGGGTTGCTTCGACTACGCGCAAGGCGGCTCGCGCGTGACCGACCCGAACGGCATCGGCCACAACGGTGGTGCTGGCGCGCTCACGTATCCGGTCAAACAGCAACTCGCCAACTTCTACACGGCCAGCAACAACACGTTCAACGGCGACAACGACGTGGTGTTCGTGTTCGGTGGCAACAACGACATCTTCTACTGGGCTGCCGCTGTGGCGACACCCAACTCGGGTGTGACGCCTGCCATCGCCACCGCGCAGGTGCAACAGGCGGCGACCGATCTGGTCGGTTACGTCAAGGACATGATCAGCAAGAACGCGACGCAGCTCTACGTGTTCAACCTGCCCGACAGCAGCCTGACGCCGCAGGGCGTGGCGGGTGGCGCGGCAGGCCAGGCGCTGCTGCATGCGCTGGTGGGCGCGTTCAACGCTACGCTGCAAGCCGGTCTGGCTGGTACCAACGCTCGCGTGATCGACTTCAACTCGCAGTTGACGGCTGTGATCCAGAACGGCGCGACGTTCGGCTTCAGCAATACCAGCGTGCCGGCGTGCGATGCAACCAAGATCAACGCACTCGTGCCGGGAGCGGGCGGCAGCTCGCTGTTCTGCTCCGCCAACACGTTGGTGACGGCAGGTGCCGACACGTCGTACCTGTTTGCTGACGGCGTGCACCCCACCACGGGTGGTCATCGCCTGATCTCGAGCAACGTGCTGCAACGCCTGCTGGCTGACGGCGTGACGCACTGATCGAGCACCACTGAGCAAAACGCCCGCGTGAAGCGGGCGTTTTCGTTTGTGGCGATGTTTTCCTACTTGGCGTCGGCGGTCGGCAATGTCACGGCCAGGCGGGCCAGCGTAGCCTTGAGCACATCGTTCTGCGGCGACATGGCGAGGCCCTGCTTGAAGCAATCGTGCGCTTCGTCGGCGCGGCCCAGCTTCCACAGCACTTCGCCCTTGTGTGCAAGGCCTTCCGCGCGTGCTTCGCGTACCGCTTCGTCGTCTGCGTCGTAGTCGCCGTCGGGTTGCGTGAAGACGGCGATGGAGCGGTCGAACCACGTCAGCGCTTCGTCGTTGCGGCCGAGCCGGTATAGCGCCCAGCCCTTGCTGTCGAGGGCGAATGGGTCGTCCGGGTGCTTGGCCAGATAGGCATCGATCATCGACAAGCCGCGCTCCATGCGCAGGCCCGCGTCAACAAGCTCGTAGCCGTAGCTGTTGAGGCGGTCTTCCGGCACCGGCTGCAGATCGAGGGCGAGGTCGATGCGGGCCTCATCGCGTGCGGCAATTGCCAGTGACATCAACTTGCGCGCGATGCGGCTCTGCAGGTCATCGCTGAGTGTCGCTGCGTTGGCCGTGAGCGTGCCGAGATACTGCGAATAGAGATCGGGTGCGCCCTGCGAGTTGCTGCTATCGGCGATCGCACGGCCTTCGCCGGCGCACCAGGCATCGTCGGCCGGCGTGAGGATCACCGTATTTTCAAGGTGCACGGTGCGGGACTCGCGCGACTGCACGTAGGCGGTATAACCGCCGGCGCTGGAGTGCCCGCAGACCAGGTATTCGCCCACCACATCGATCAGATAGGGGTGGCCCGCGATCGGTGCGCCGCCGAGCGAATCGACCAAGCGGAACGATTCGCCGAGGTCGCCATTGCCGACGACGGGATTGAGCACCCAGCGTGCCGCCGCATAATGTTTTGGCAACCGGATTTTGGCCGTATGCCCGGCGCCGTCGGTGGTGCCAAAGATCACGCTGTCGGTTTCGCCTACCTGCGGCGGCCTGCCGACGATGGTGTGGCCGGGCAGGAACAGGCGGTAGCGCGCGTTGGGCATCGGGCGCCCGGTCGCAGAATCGATGAGCACGAATTGGTGAATCTGCGCACCGCGCCCGAGGGTGGTGTTCGGGGCGACCCAATCACGTGCAGTGGCTGGCAGGGCCGAGCAAAAAAATGCCGCGCCAAGCAGCGCGGCCGATAGACGGGAAAGCATGTTGTTAGGAGGGGGGGCTGGCAGAAAACTGGACGGCCCCATCATAGCCAAGCTGCTTCGCCCGGATGTTAAGAGTGCTTCATATGGATGCGTTGGCCAGTTGCCGCACGGCAAACCGGTACACCGCATCGACGTCGTTCAAGTCCAGCACAGTCAGGCCTTCCGGGGTTTGCACGGCGTCAGGTGAGTCGGTGGCCACCGCTACCACGCCACCAATTTCTGGCCAAAGCGGCGGCCGTCCCAGCGACGGCCGGAAGACTTCGATCTTCGGGAAGGTGCTGCGCTTATAGCCTTCTACGATGACGAGGTCGGTGGCGGGCGAGAGCAACGCCAGCACGTCATCAAGTTCGGGTTCCAAAGCGTTGGCGTATTCGCGCATCAGCACGAGGCGTTCACCGCCCACCAGCACGACTTCGGCGCTGCCGGCTTCGCGCATACGGTATGAATCTTTGCCCGGCGAATCGAGATCAAAGCCGTGATGCGTGTGCTTGATGGCCGCCACGCGCCGTCCGTCGCGCACGAAACGGGCGATGAGCTGCTCGACGAGCGTGGTTTTTCCGCTGCCCGACGTGCCGGTAATGCCCAGTAATGCCTTGCGTGAAGTCATCGCGGCGCGCCCTGGTAAATCCATTGCAGCAGCGCGTCGTGCGCGGCCTGGCCGCCGCTGGCGTTCGGGTGGTTGATCATGCTGACCACCACGAAGCGCTGGCCGTCTTCGCCTTCCACGTACCCGGCAATGGCGCGCACATCGTTGAGCGTGCCGGTCTTGATCTCGGCGTTGCCGGCCACCCCGGCACGTGTCAGACGGTTGCGCATGGTGCCGTCCACGCCGACGACGGGCAGCGCATCGCGCAGCACGCCGCCGTTCGGGTTGGCGTCGGCCTGTTGCAGCAGGCGTCCCATGTTGCGTGCGCTGATGCGCTCGATGCGTGACAGGCCCGAGCCGTTCTCCAGCACCAATTCCGGCATCGTCAGGTTCTGTTTAGCGAGCCAGCGGTTGATGACCTCGGTCGATTGGCGCACCGATGCCGGCTTGCGGCCGATTTCCGCGCCGATGGTCAGGAAGAGCTGGCGTGCCATCACATTGTTCGAATACTTGTCGATGTCATGCACAACCTCCGACAGCGGCGGGCCGTAGTGCGTGGCCAGCAGAATGGCCTGGCGCGGCACCTTGCCCTCGCGCAGGCCCGGCGTGAAGCGCGTCGTGCCGCCGGCTTGCTGCCACAGCGCCAGGAAGCCGCCCCAGATGAAATCGGCATGCGTAAGTGCGGCGATATTGAAGACGCGTTCGCCGCACGCGGCGGCATAGCGGCCGTCAAAGCTGGCAAGCACATGGCCGTCGGTTTGCGTGGAGATGTTGGCGCCGGAGGTTGTCTTCCAGTCGCCGCAGCCGCCGCGCGTGGTGCGCAACTGGTTGTCGATCTGCAATTGGGCCAGCGGCGGCGATACATCAATGTTGACCGCGCCGTTACCGGCATCCGGCGACAGCGTGAACGTAAGCGTCTTGAATGAATACAGCAGGGCGTCGGGCGCGACGTTGTAGGCGCGCGCGCTGTCGCCGTCCAGAGGCGGGGCTTCTGACAGGCCGCCTTCGAAGTAGGTGCGATCGAGCACGATGTTGCCGGCCAGTTCATCCACGCCGGCGCGGCGCACATCGGTCACCAGCTTGACGAGTTCTTCTGGAATCAGCTTCGGATCGCCCTGGCCGCGCAGGTACAGGTTGCCGTTGAGCGTGCCGTTGACGGGCTGGCTGTCGGCATAGGCTGTCGTCTTCCAGCGAAAGTCCGGGCCGAGCATGTCCAGCCCTGCGAAGGTGGTCAGCAGCTTCATGGTCGACGCCGGGTTCATTCCGGCGTCTGCATTCCATTGCAGGATGGGTGTGGCGGTGCCGGTGCGGATCACGAACACGCTCACCGCATCCAGCGGGATATGCGCGCGCGCAAAGGCCAGCGCCACGTTGGCGGGCAATCCGGCGGGGTTGTGCGCGGCCTGGCGAGCTTGCACGGCGGTGGCGTGCGGTGCGGCGTGGGCCTTGGCCTTCTTGGCGTGGGCCAGCGGCGAGGCCGCAATGGTCAAAAGCGCGGCGCAGGCAAGCGCACTGCGCGACAGATTCAGCAAACGGGTCGGACGAATTCGGGCCATCGGTGGGGCAGAGTGGGGCGCACACGCGTGCGCCAAGTGCAGACGCAGGCATGTTAACGCAGCGACCCCACACTTCGGCCGACAAGCAATGGGGCGTTCACCGCCCAATTCTTTGGGAATCCCGCAGGTGTGACGGTTCAGTCATTGGCGCCGATGCGCTTGCGCATGTCGGCCGTCACCGATTGGCGCGTGCCGGCATAGTCGGCCCACGGGTCGCCCTTGAGCTTGGCGAGCCGATCTGGCAGCGTACGCAGCGTCCACTGGGCAGACGACTGCAGCCCTTCGAGTTCGTCATGGCGGATCGGCACCGACACCGGCAATCCCGTCCGCGCACGCACCGAATAGGCGGCCACCGTGCTCGCGCCGCGGTTGTTGCGCAGATAGTCGATGAAGATTCTCCCCACGCGGTTCTGCGGACCCATCTTGGCGACAAAGCGGTCGGGGAAGGTCGCGGCCATGTGCTGCACCACGGCTTGCGCGAAGGCTTTGAGCGTGTCCCAGCCGGAGGTTTCGCGGCGCGTAAGCGGCACCACCACGTGCATGCCGTGGCCGCCGCTGGTTTTCAGGAACGCTTTCAGGCCAAGTTCATCGAGCATGGCCAGCATGAGTTGCGTGGCCTCGATCACGCGCGCAAAAGGCAGCGCCGGGTCCGGGTCGATATCGAAGACGATGCGGTCGGGCTGTTCGATGCGGTCGGCCAGCGCATTCCACGTGTGAAACTCCACCGTGCCCATCTGCACTGCGCCGACCAGCGCCTCGGCCGAGTTGATCGCCAGCAGCGACGGATGCCCCGGGTCAAGCGACGGGTCCAGCTGCGTGATGCCCTGCAGCTTGAGCGCCGCGGAATGCTTCTGGAAGAAGCGCTCGCCGTCGATGCCGTCGGGCGCGCGCACTAGCGACGTCGGCCGGTTGCGCAGATGCGGCAGCATCCATTCGGCCACGCCTGCGTAATAGCGCGCCAGGTCGGCCTTGGTGGTGCCGCTGGCTTTCTCGATTACGCGATCCGGATGCGTGACATCCACACCCGCGATGCGCTCCGCACCGGGGCGCACCTTGCGTTCAGGGGCATTCACGGCGCGGGTCTCCTTACGGGTGGCGGCACTGGGCGGTTTGGCTTGTTCACGCACGATGTTGCGCGCTGGTTTGTCGTCGCGCAAACCTTGAAACACCGCCTGCCGCACGATGCTTTCGCGCGTCCATTCGGCAAAGGCGATTTCCGCCACGCGCTCGGGTTTCACCCATTGCACGTCACGCGCATCGCTGCCGGTGGGCGGGTCGGCGAAGGGCGGCGTGTCGACGGCCAGACCGGTCAGCTCGTGATGCAAAGCGTGCAGACTCGTCTCGTTGAACCCGGTGCCGACGCGGCCCGCATAGCGCAGCGTGCCCGCGTCCTCATACACACCGAGCAGCAGGGCGCCAAAGCCGCTGCGGCTGCCCTTGGGGGCGCTGTAACCGCCGATCACGAATTCCTGCCGCTGCCCACATTTGAGCTTGATCCATGCTGGGCTTCGGCCGGCGCGGTACGGCGCATCGGCGCGCTTGCCGATCACACCTTCGAGCGACATGCTGCACGCCGAAGACAGTAAGTCTTCGGGCGCCGCGTTGAACGTGCCTGAGAACAGCACCGCATCGCGGTCCAGATCGCCCGGGGCGGCCTCGAGAATGCGTTGCAGCAGCGCCCGCCGCTCGCGCAACGGCACACCGCGCAAGTCCATGCCGTTGCAGAACGGGATGTCGAACAGGTAGTAGGCAATGTGTTCGGCATGCGCGGTTTCGAAGGCGTTCTGCAGCGCCTGGAAGTCGGGCACGCCACGCTCGCCCATCACTACGACTTCGCCGTCGAGCCACGCCTCACGCAGGCCCAGCGCCGGCAGCGTGCGAGCCTGACGGGGCAGCTTCGCCGTCCAGTCGCGGCCGTTGCGGCTGAACAGACGCACGGTGTTGCCCTCGATGCGCGCGAGGATGCGGTAGCCGTCGAATTTCACTTCGTAGTCCCACTCGCCTTGCGTGGGCGGCCCATCGACGAGCGTGGCGAGTTGGGGCTCCAGCGTTCTGGGCAATGTGGCGGGCACGGCGCCGGCGGGCGGTTGGACTTGCGCCGGTTTGGAGCGCTCGGCCTTGCCTCCATCGGCTTTGGCCCTTCCTTTGGCCTTGGGTTTCGCGCCGACGTTCTCTCCGGTGATCACACTCGCGGGCAAGGCCTGCGTCACGTCGTAGTCGCTGGATGGCCGGACCTGATCGTCGCGCTCCTTGATCAGCAGCCACTGTTCTTTCGGATGTCTGCCCGTGCCGTGCAAGTGCGTGCGCACCAGCGCCCACGCACCGTGGAGCTTCTCGCCGTCGAGATCGAATTTGAGCTTACCGTCGCGGTACGCCTTACGCGGATCGCCATGCGGGCGCCATGTCCCGCGATCCCACACGATCACGTCGCCACCACCGTATTGGCCTTCGGGGATATGGCCTTCGAAATCTGCGTAGTCCAACGGATGGTCTTCAACATGCACGGCGAGACGTTTGTCGGCCGGGTCCAGGCTCGGGCCTTTCGGGACGGCCCAACTCTTGAGCGTGCCGTCGAGTTCAAGCCGGAAGTCGTAGTGCAGCCGCGTGGCGTCGTGCTTCTGGATCACGAAGTGCAGGGCGCCATCGTCATGCCGCTCGTCGGCTTTGCGGCGTGCGCCCGCGGGTTCCTGTGTCTGCGTGAAATCACGCTTGCGGCGGTAGTCGGCGAGATGGCGTGGCATGGCGTCGGCTCCGTCGTGTCATGCGCGCTTGCGCGCGGCCGTCTTGCGCGCCGTTTTGACGGCGGCCTTGCGTGGTGCACGCTTGCGCGGGGCGGGTTCGTCTTCCACTTCGTCATTTGACGCACCTTTGCCCTTGCCGCGCTTGGCAAGGCTTTGGCGCAGCAGGTCGGTCAGGTCGATCACGTTGCCGGAGCGCGGTGCAGCGGTTTCGGTCTCCATCGGCTCGACGGACTCCGTGCGGCCTTCGCGCACCTTGCGGTCGACCAGCGCGAGAATGTCGTCGCGGAAGGTGTCGTGGTACTCGGCAGGGTCCCACTTACCGCTCATGTCGTCGATCAGCTTTTCGGCCATGTCGATTTCCTTGGCCGTGAGCTTGGCAGCCTTGGCACCTTCCTCCGGCACGTCGAGTTCGGACCAGTCGCGCACCTCGTTGGACCAGCGCAGCGTATGCAGCACAAGCACGGGCCCCATCGGAATCAACGCCGCCAGATGCTGCTTGGTGTGCAGCACCACGTTGGCGACGCCGATCTTTTGCGAGCGCGTCAACGCTTCTCGCAGCAGTGCATAGACTTTTTCACCCCGCCGGTCCGGCGCGAGAAAGTAGGGCGTATCGAGATAAAGAAACGGGATCTCCGCCGCATCGACGAAGGCCAGCAGATCCACCGTTTGCGTCGAAACCGGGTTGGCCGCGCGGATGTCCTCGTCGGTCAGGATCACGTAGCGGTCTTTCTCGTAGGCGTAGCCGCGCACGATCTGCTCGCGCGGCACCTCTTTGCCGGTGGTTTTGTTGATGCGCTTGTAGCCGACGCGGTCCATCGTGCGACGGTCGAGCCAGTCGAAATCAAGATCGTCGCTGCGGGTGGCCGGATACAGCGCAACGGGAATGTGAACGAGGCCGAAGCTCACGGCGCCCTTCCAGATCACGCGGGGCATGGCAGGTCTCCCGATGCGGTGGATTCGAGCGTGGTGACGCAAGCCGCATACCTGCCTGGTGCGGGGCGGCGTCATACGCTTATCAGCCCGGCGCGGTAGCATGGTGCTTTTGCGGCGCAGCACGTTTGCGCCGCGCGTTTTTCCCAGCAGTCCTTCATGTCTTCCGAATACGTCCAATCTACCGGCGCGTTGCAGCCCCGCCGGCTTCCCCTGTCGGCCCGCGCGGCGACGATGGCTCTCTTTTTCGCCAACGGTGCAACGTTTGCGACCTGGGGCATTCACATTCCTACGGTGAAGGCGCGGTTCGGCTTGTCCGAGGCGTCGCTGTCGCTGGCGATGTTCATGGTGGCCGCCGGTGCCATCATTGCGATGAAGTTTGCGGGCAAGTGGGCGGCACGCGTCGGAACCCGCCGCGCGAGCGTGCAGGGCGGCGTGGCATTTGGTGCCATGACCGCGCTCATCATGCTAATGCCGAGTTACCCCGCGCTGCTGGCCGTGCTGCTGCTGTTCGGCATCACCAACGCGGGTTTCGACGTGGCCATGAATGCGCAGGCCGCCACCGTGGAGGCCAATCACCACAAGCCGATCATCTCGTCGCTGCACGGTATGTTCAGCCTGGGCGGCATGGCAGGTGCGGCGGTGGGTGGCGTGCTGCTGGAACTGGGCGTTCCGCCAGCGGTGCACTGCGGCGGCATGGCGCTCGTCACCATGGCGGCTGCGCTGTGTGCGGGCCCTTTCATGCTGCCTGACCACGTGCATGCAGAAGGCGAATCCGCACATCCGACCACGGGCCGCACGCTGTTCTTGCTCGGCGTGCTGGCCTTCCTGGGGCTGGTAGGCGAAGGCGCGATGTACGACTGGACGACCGTGTACATGCGCGAGATCGCGCAATCGCCCGAGGCCATTGCCAGCGCGGGTTATGCGGCGTTTTCGGGCGGCATGGCACTGGCGCGTTTCGGCGGCGATTTCGCACGCGGGCGCTGGGGCAACATGCGCGTGCTTTGCGGCAGTGGCGTGCTGGCAACGGGCGGAATCCTGCTTGCTCTGTTGTGGCCCGCGCCGATTGCTGTCTTGACAGGCTTTGCGTTGATGGGCGTGGGCGCTGCCAACATGGTGCCGATCTTCTTCATTACCGCGTCGCGCCTGCCGGGCGTGCCGGCAGCCGAAGGCATTGCCGCCGTGGCGCGCTTTGCCTACGTGGGCTTGCTGATCGGTCCAGTCATCATCGGGTTGATTGCGCATCGCTCCGACCTGCGCTGGGGGCTGTCGGTGGTGGCGCTCACCATGGCGTTGATTGCGGTGACGGGCCCACGTGCGATCCGCCAGCCGGAACGCCGCTGATCGGCCTCCGCTTCAGCTCGCAACTGCCCAAAAAATATGCAGTTCCTGTGCGTTGACTTTCCTGTGCGCTTGCCATAGCTTACGACGAGGAGAGGGGGTTTCCCGGTGCCGGCGCCAACGTGCCAGTTGCGCATGACATCGGGATGCGTTCAAAACGAGGCTGCACCATTTGATTTGATCAGCCCAAACGACCCATAGGAAAGGAGCTTCAGATGCCGTACAAACGTCTTACCCTCGTGGCAGCGGTAGCTGTCGTAGCAGCCATCGGCACCGTGGCCCACGCGCAGACTGACCAGAAGAAGTTCGACCCCTATAGCCAAGGCGCAAAAGTCGGCGACAAGTTCGATCCGTACCAACAGGGTGCGAAGGCCGGCGACAAGTTCGACCCGTATTCGCAAGGCGCCAACAAGAACGACAGCACCGCCAGCGCACTCAATCCCGGCGCCCAGCCGGCCAATGTCGAGAAGGGCAAGTACGACACGTACACCCAAGGCGCCAAGGCCGGTGAGAAGTTCGACCCGTATAGCCAGGGCGCCAAGGCCGGCGGCAAGTTTGACCCGTACAGCGAGGGCGCCAACAAGAAGGACGCGCCCAAGCAGTAAGCCCGTGCCCATCGGGTTCATGAAAACGCTGATGCATCGCCCGATGCATCGGCGTTTTTCTTTGTGGCACGCCGCCGCGGCTGTGGCGGCGATTGCGTTGGCGCTACCCGCGCATGCGGCGGGGCTATGCACGGCGCCGTGGGTGCACGACGGCAGCCGCGTCCGCCTGGACGGCAACGGCAAGACGCCGATGATCGTCGAGTTCACCTTGCACGACGTCAATCGCGACATGCAGGACGGCTGTGAAATCGGTCTGCACATCTACGCCAAATCGGGCCTCGTGGCGCTGGGTGGCCGGCCGATCGAGACGGTGCAGGAGCACCAGCTGCTGGTGGACGAGGCTGGCGTGGTCACGCGCATCGTCAGCATCAACGGCCGGGTGTTTGCGCAGAGTGAACATGCTGATCTCATCGGCACCGTGAGCACTGCCATTTCCGGCATGTTCCTGTATGGCGCTGGCCTGGCGCCCGAAGCCGAGATGCTGCCCGGCGATACGTATGAGTCCAGCTTCGATTTCGATGTGGTGTCACCGCGGCTGGGGATTTCGGTCGGGCGCATGCGGGCCGAGCGCGCCAAGGTGGAGGTGTCGGAGCGCGAGGTCGGGCCGCCGCAGCCGATGAACACCGTGGTCGGCGAGTTGCAGTGCCGGCCGATCCGCTACACGCGCACGGCGCGCCTCGGTGTGCTGCGGCTGGGCAATGAAACGCTTGAGCCCGACCCGACGGTGGCGCACATCACCGATTGGTACTGCCCCGAAGCGGCCGTCGTGATGCGCCAGGAGGTTGAGCAGCACGGCCAGACGGAGGTGATCGACGTGGTCGAACTCAAGCGCTGAGCGCGCTCTGCGCAGCGTCGAAGTCTTCCGTGCTCCCATCAAACCGGTACACACGTGCCACCGTGAACGGCGCTTCCGGCGCGGGCTGCGAGAACAACGCGATGTGATCGATGGGCATGGCAGCTGGCAGCACCACGCGCGTGGCTTCCAATGCGCGATAACACGCAAGCTGCTCGGCATGGTCGAGCCGGCCGGTCAGCGTGATGTGGAATGTGAACGTACCAAACACATACGGATAGCCCCAGCGCTGCAGATGGCGCTCTTGCGCATCGGACAGGCCCGCACGACGACGGCGCGCTAATTCAGTGGGCGGAGGCGGCGCGCGAAAGGCATCGAACTCGGCGACGCACGCATCGGCGAATTGGTGGAGCGTGTCGCGCGCAGGGTCGCCATGACGCAGCCGCCAAGCGAGAAAGCCTCGCAACGTCTGCAAGGCCGGTTCGATTACGAAGGCTTGCTGCTGCTGCGCGAAGCGGCGCAGCGCGGCGTCCAGCTCATTGACGGTGCGATCGCTTGCCAGGCGGAACGGCGGCTTGAACGTGGCATGCAGGCCGTATTGGCGTGGCGCTTCCGTCCAGCTGTCGAGCGTGGCGAGGTCGATGCCCGCTTCGCGGACAAACGCCTCGCGCTCATCAGCAGCGATGGCGGTGTCGGAGCGGGCGCAGCGGCCGAGCCAGCGCGTGCCCAGTCCGTACCAGGGCTCGGGCGGCAGCAGGTAGAGCGCATACCGCCAGGCTGACGGTAAAGGTGCCAGCGCTTGCTCCATGGCGTGGTTCAGCCGATCAGCGGCAACTGCCCGGCAGCATGGCGCAGCCGTCCACCCACCACGGCCGCCACCACACGCGGCAGGCCCGGGCGGCGATCATCCACCACGATGGCATCGGCGCGCAGGCCAGTCGCCAGCACGCCGCGATCCGCCAGCCCCGCGGCTTCTGCCGGGTTGGCTGCCACCAGCGCCCAGGCCTCCGCCAGCGGTACCACGCCGCGCTCGGCCAGTTTGAACGGCGCGGCCAGCAGCGCGGGGTAGTAATAGTCGGATGCCAGCACGGTGCCCAGGCCCGCGGCCACCATGGCCGCCGCATTCGGTGCGCCGTTGTGGCTGCCGCCGCGCACCACGTTGGGCGCGCCGAAGACGATATGTCCGCCATGCGCGCGCGCCGCCTGCGCAACCTCCTCGGTCAACGGAAATTCGCTGACGGTGCAGCCGTGCGCGTGGAACGTGTTGCGCGTGGCAATGTCGGGCTCGTCGTGTGAAGCCATGCAGATGCCGCGTTGCTGCGCTGCCCGCGCCAGCGTGCCAGTCACTTCGGCGAGCCTCGTGGCGTTGACGGCGGCGGCATGCAACCGGGCGAGGAACGTGTCGATGTCGCACTCGGCGCGATCGGCGTATTGTGCGAGCTTGCGCGCGTCGTCCAGCTTGTCGCGCATTCCTGGCAGGTGATCGTTGAACGACAGGAAGTGCACGCGGCCGGCCTCCATCCAGGCCAGCGCGTCGGCAACGCCGTCGGCGTGGTGCAGTTCGAAGCGCAGGTGCATCAAATGCTGGGCCCCCAGATGCGGGCGCATGGCGTCGAGGGTGTCCAGCATGCGCACGGCGTAGGCGCGGCCACGCAAGCCACCCTCCCAGGAATACGTCACGCCGTGGAATTCGGTGGTGATGCCACTGGCAAGTAATTGGCCGTCAACGTCGGCCAGCGCGGTTTCATAGGGAAAGGCCACGCCGGGGCGGGGCATGACGGCGCGTTCGAAGGCATCGCCGTGCAGGTCGACGATCCCGGGCAGCACGAGCAGGTCGCCGCAGTCGATCATGCCGCGCGTCGAGTTGGCATCACAGCTGGCGATCTGTCCGTCGCGAAATTGCACGGCAGCTTCCGCCAGCCCGTCGGCCAGCAGGGAACGTCGCGAAAACAGGCCGGCCACGTGGCCGACGGAAGACGAAAACGATTGCATAAGGCAAAGGTGCGAACAGTTGCGCAAGAACGCCGTGCGGGCATTGTGCCGCAACTGGCGTGCCGCTTAACCGCACATCCGCCATTTGCCCCACCCTGAAGTGGGGAAAGGCAGCCAAACGCCTTAACTTTCCCGACACGTTGGTCGATATCTTGAAAAACAACCCAGATATGGACGCCACCTCTGCTGAGCGGCCTGACCGTCCCGAACCGGATGTGATCGACCAGGACAGCCCCAGGCCGTTGCCGCTTGCTGATGACCGTTACGAGGCGCTCGTCCGGCAAATGCCGGACGCGCTGTACATCGTGGCGGACGACATTATCGTTTTCGTCAACGAGGCGGGCGTTCGGCTGTTTGGGGCGGAAACGGCCCGCGACATCGTCGGTCGCGAACTGGATGAGTTCGTCCACGACAATTCGACGCACCTTGCCCGGCAACGCCGCGAGTGGATGGTCACGCACGGCGCCGGCTTGCCGCCTGTTGAGCAGACCTTGCTGCGTTGCGATGGCACCCCAGTGGAAGTCGAGGTGCTTTCCGCGCCGGTGCAGCTTGGTTGGCGCACCGCCATCCAGGTGGTGGCACGCGACATCACCCAGCGCAAGCAGGCCGAACAAGCCCTGCGCGAATCCGAAGCCAATTACCGGGCACTGGCCGCTGAAACCGCGCGCGCCAAGGAATTGCTGCGCTGCGAAAAAACCGTCCTTGAACTCAGCTCGCGCAACGTGCCGCTGCCTGACCTGCTGGCCGAGGTATGCCGGCTGGTGGAGGCGCTGCTCGATGACGGCGCGATGTGTTCTGTGTTGCTGAGCAGCGACGGCGAGCACATCACACAAGCCATAGCACCGTCGCTGCCTTTCCTGCTCTCGCAGTTGCTGGTCGGGATCGCGATTGGTCCTTCGGTCGGTTCGTGCGGCACGGCCATGTTCCTGAACAAGACCGTGGTGGTGGAAGACATCGACGCCGATCCGCTTTGGGATGGCTACCGCGACATCGTTGCGCCGCTGGGCCTGCGAGCGTGCTGGTCCACGCCCATCCGCGGCGACAACGCGCAGATGATCGGCGCGATGGGCATCTACTACGACACCCCGCGTGCGCCCACGCGCGACGCCATGGGGCTGCTCGATGGCATTACCGACATCATCGGCGTGGCGGTGCAGAAAGCACATATCGCGCGCGATCTGCAGGAGAGCGAAGAACGCTACCGCCTGGCCGTCGACAACCTGACCGAAGGCATCGTTGTGCAGGCGGCCGACGGCACCATCCTCGCGTGCAACCCGAGCGCGCGGCGCATTCTCCGGGCGGGCAACCTGTCGCCGGTGGGCACCAGCCACCTGGCGCTGATGCGCCGTTCGTTGCGCGAAGACGGCAGCGAGATCCCGCTCAATGAGCGTCCCACGCGCGTGGTCTTGACCACCGGCCGGCCGCTGCTCGGCTTGACCGTCGGCCTGGAACTGGTGGACGGCGACATTGTGTGGGTGCACGAAAACGTGCTGCCCATCGTGCGCCCCGGCGACGATGCCCCCTCGGCCGTGCTCATCTCGTTCAACGATATCGGGCCCGCGCGCGCGGCCCAGCAGCAGCTCACTTTCCTCGCGCAGCGTGATGCGCTCACCGGCTTGTACAACCGCGCCTATTTCTCTCAGCGCATGCAGGCAGTGATGGAGCGGGCCGCCAGCGAGCCCAGCGAGGCACGCCAGGTCGCCGTGCTGTTCCTCGATCTGGATGGCTTCAAGAAGGTGAACGACACAGCCGGCCACGAAGCCGGTGACCACCTGCTGCGCATCGTCGCGCAACGCCTGTCGGCCTGCGTGCGCCAGAGCGATACGCTGGCGCGCCTGGGCGGAGACGAGTTTGTCGTGCTGCTCGACAACGTGCGCTCGTTGGGTGAGGCGGAGCGCTTGGCCAAGCGCATCGTCCATTCAATCGCGCAGCCGTTCTCGACGAGTGGCACGGAGTATTACCTGGGCGCGTCGATCGGCATCGCGGTGTACCCAGAGCATGGCAACGATGCCGCCACACTGCTGCGTTGCGCGGATGCCGCCATGTACAACGCCAAGCAGAACGGCCGCAACCAGCATCGCGTGTACACCGCGCGCCTGTCGCAGCGCGCGCAACGGCGCTTCCAGCTGGAATACCACCTGCGCCGCGCACTGTCAGCGGGCGAGCTGTCGCTGCGCTTCCAGCCCATCGTCGATGCCACGTCGATGGACATCGTCGGCGCTGAAGTGCTGCTGCGCTGGCACAGCACCGAGCTGGGCGAAGTGTCGCCCGCCGAATTCATTCCGGTGGCTGAAGACTCCGGGCTCATCGGCGACATCGGCGAATGGGTGCTGGCGCAGGCGTGCCGCCAGGCGGCGCATTGGCGTGCCACGTGCATGCCGGAGTTCTTTGTCGCCGTGAACCTGTCGCCGCGCCAGTTTGGCGAGGGGCTCGTGCCGACCATCTCGCGCTGCCTGACCGAAGCGGGTTTGCCCGCGAGCGCGCTGGAGATGGAGATTACCGAGGGTCTGCTCATGCGCGACACCGCCGCGGTGATGCCGATGCTCGACGCACTCACGGCGCTGGGTATTCGCATCTCGATCGACGATTTCGGCACGGGGTATTCGTCGCTGTCGTATCTGCAGCGCTTCCCGATCGACAACCTGAAAGTGGATCGCTCGTTCGTCTCGGGCATTCCGCGCCACCGCGATTCGGTGGTGATCTCGCGCGCCGTGGTCGCGATGGCCGCGTCGCTGGACATGACCGTCACGGCAGAGGGTGTCGAGACGCTGGAGCAGGCCGAGTTCCTGCAAGCCGCGGGGTGCGACAAGTTGCAGGGCTTCCTGTTCGGCCCCCCAATGACGGCCGCCGCCTACGAGGCCCGGCTGCGTCGCGACCGTTCCGCCCAGGCGTAGTGCTGCGCAAGGCGCATGTAATGCCCGCGTAAGCCGGGGCGGGTAGCGTGGCTCAAGCGCGGACCGCCCGCGCCGATACTTCCCACAGAGGGTTGCTTCGCCATCAGCGCGAGCGCACACACAACAACGACATCTGGAGACCACCGCACGTGAAGCCATTTGCCTGGGGCCGCGGCCCGAAAGCCCCTCCCGAACTTGTCGCCCGTATTGCGGAAGAGGCCGGCCGCGTGGGCATGGGCATCTGCGAGGTATCCGGCAATGTGGAAGACGTGGCCGTGCGGCTGCGCCGGCAGGCGGATGTGTTCGATCAGTTGCGCAATGCTGCCGACGTCACCATGCGCGGCAACCACGACATCGCCGTGGCGGCGCGGCATGCGCGCGAAGTCGCCTCGCATGCCAGTGAGGAGGTGAGCGGCTCGCGTGCAACGGTCGATGCATCGCTGCGCGACATTCGCGAGCTTGCCGTTGGCGTGGCGAGCATGGAGCAGCAGATTGCTGCGCTGCGTGAAGCGCTGGTCCAGGTGGCGCAGGCATCCGAGCAGATTTCGCAGATTGCCAGGCAAACGAATCTGCTGGCGATCAATGCTGCGATTGAAGCTGCACGTGCGGGCGAATCGGGCCGCAGCTTTGCAGTGGTGGCCGGTGCGGTGAAGCAGCTCGCGGGGCAGACCGCCGAAGCGACGCAGCGGATCGAAACCACCTTGGCGGATTTGTCCGGCCAGACCGACAAGCTGATCGGCGACAGCAGCGCGAACGTGGCACGCGCCCAGCGTGTGGATACCGGCACGCAGGCGATTGGCGCGGTGATTGGCGTGGCGGGCGAGGCCATCGCGCGCTTTGACGTTGAGGCGACGAGCATTGCGGAATCCACCGCCGCCATCGAAGGCGAATGCGCATCGCTTGCGCGGGAGGTGGATGCGATGGCCGAGGGTGTGAAGCAATCGAGCCACAACATCGACAACGCGCAACGGCAGCTTTCGGGCTTGCTTGGGGCGTCGGAAACGTTGATCCGGTTGACGGCTTCAACGGGCGTGCAGAGCGCCGATACGCCGTTTATCGAAGCGGTGCAGGGCGCGGCCGGCAAGATCAGTGCATTGTTTGAATCGGCCCTGGCGCGGGGTGATATCAGCGAAGGCGATTTGTTCGACCGCGCTTATGCGCCGGTGCCGAATACCGATCCGCCGCAGCATTTGACGCGGTTTACGGCGTTCACTGATCGTGTATTGCCTGCTGTGCAGGAGCCTTTGCTCCAGTTGGATCCTCGCGTGGTGTTTTGTGCGGCGGTCGACACCAATGGCTATCTGCCGACGCACAACCTGAAGTTCTCGCAGCCGCAGGGCAGCGATCCGGCCTGGAACGCTGCCAACAGCCGCAACCGCCGGCTGTTCACCGATCGCACGGGGCTGGGGGCGGCGCGCAATACCGAGGCGTTCCTGTTGCAGACCTATCGTCGCGATATGGGGAACGGGGCGTTCGCGATGATGAAGGATGTGTCGGCGCCGATTTACGTCAAGGGTCGCCACTGGGGTGGTGTTCGGATGGGCTACAAGGTGGCCGGTTAAGGTCCGTAACGGCGGGGGTGGGGTTTGGGACCTTGCTGGCGGGGTTTTTTTGTTGATGGTGCATCCCTTGTTTCGTCCCCTGCCGGGGCCGACTTACTTTCTTTGTCTTGCCAAAGAAAGGTAAGCAAAGAAAGGCGCGCCCGAGATGGCGATCCCCTCCTTGAATTTCTGTCGCAGGGAGGGGAAGGAGGCAAACTCGCTGCGCTCAGACAGGCCTCCTTCCTTTTTCCTCCCTGCAACAGAAATTCAAGGCGCCATCTAGGGCAGGGTACGGCCAAACCATCGCGGCGCTACGGTGTGCGCTGCGATGGCGTCTTTCATGGATTTGCTTAGTGTCTACGCGTGCCTAGGATGACTAGGACGGCGGCGCCCAGCTCCAACGCGGCCACGAAGTAGAGGCCGGCGGAGAGGTGGCCTGTGCTCGTCTTCAGCCAGCCGATCATGTACGGCGCGACGAAGCCGGCCAGGTTGCCGATGGAGTTGATGAGGGCGATGCCGCCTGCGGCTGCAGTGCCGGCCAGGAACACGGCCGGGATGGACCAGAACACCGGGAACGCGGCGAGGATGCCGACGGCGGCGACCGTCAGCGAGATTAGCGCAAGCACTGGCGAGCCCAGCATTGCGCCAGTTGCCACCAGACCGGCGGCTGCGATGACGGCTGCGATTGCGCAGTGCATGCGGCGTTCGCCCGTGCGATCGGAATGCGCACCGTTCCACACCATCGCAATCGTGCCTGCGATGAACGGAATGGCCGAGATCAGGCCGATGCGGAAATTGCCCTGTACGCCCAGCTCCTTGATGATCGACGGCGTCCAGAAAGCAATGGTGGCGTTGCCGCTGACCACGCAGAAGTAGATGGCTGCGCAGATCCAAACGCGAGCATTGGCCAGTGCCGCACCAAACGAGGCATGCTTGGCAGGGTCGCGGTTTTCCTCTTCAACGGCGCGCACCACGGCATCTTGTTCTGCAGCGGAAAGCCATTTGGCCTGACGAGGCGTTTCGGGCAGCCACGCAAGCACGGCAAAGCCGGCGAGCACCGACGGAATGCCCTCGAGCAGGAACAGCCATTGCCAGTTGGCGAGGTGGCCCACGCCTTCCATGCGGCTCATGATGAAACCGGCAATCGGGCCGCCCACCACGCCCGCAATCGCAAACGAGGTCATGAACAGGCCGTTGATGCGCGCACGGTGTGCGGAGGGAAACCAGTACGTCAGGTACAGCACCACGCCCGGGAAGAAGCCGGCTTCAAAAATGCCCAGCAGAAAGCGCATCACGTAGAACGAGGTCGGCGTCTTCACGTAGATCATCGCCATCGACGCCAGGCCCCACAGGATGGTGATGCGCGCCAACGTCTTGCGTGCACCGATCTTTTCCAGCAGCAGGTTGCTCGGCACTTCAAACAGGAAGTAGCCGATGAAGAAGATGCCGGCGCCCAGGCCGTACACCGCTTCGCTGAACTGCAGGTCCTGCAACATCGACAACTTGGCGAAGCCGACGTTGACGCGGTCGATCCACGCGAGGATGAACAGCACCACCAGGAACGGCACCAGGCGGTACGCAATGCGGCGGTAGGTGGCGTCCAGCTCGGTGCTGGGGAGTGGGCGGCTGGCCGGGTCCGTTGGGGTGGCCGCCAGGGCTTGGGTTTGCGACATGGTTTCCTCCAATAGCGTGTGAGGGCGCCGGCGCTTCGTGTGCTGCTGTGTTGCACGAAACGCAGGCATGAGTTGGGCCCGGCGCGTCTGCAGCGCACCTTTTTTCTTGGCTTGGGATACCGCCTGCGCGGCCCGGGCGCAGGCGGGGAATGTTCTGGCTAGTCGATCAACGCCGCAGGGCAGCCTCCACCGCCCGGCCAACGCGCAGGATGCGCGCGTCGTCGTTGGCGAGACCGCAGAGCGACAGGCCGACCGGCAGTTCGCCGGCGGCGTGTACCGGCAGCGTCAGCGCGCAGCCATCCAGGAAATTGATCACGCTCGGATTGCGCAGCGTGAGTGCGTTGGTGCGAAAGAACTGCGCGTCATCCGCTTCGAGCGGTGCGACCTCGGGTGGCACGATGGCAACCGTCGGCATCAGCCATGCATCGAGGTTGCCCAGACGCTTGCGTGCGGCGGCGATCATGCGGGCGCGTGCGTTGATCACGTCGATGTATGCGGCCGCACTCATTTGTTCGCCACGGCGGATACGCGTGGCGACGCGCGGGTCGTACTGGGCTTCTGCACGTGCGAGCAGCGAGCGATGCCATGCCCACGACTCCGCCGCCGAGAATCCGCCGCCGCCGTTGATCTCGGGCAATTGCAGCAGCTCGGGAAATTCAAAACGCACGATGTGTGCGCCGGCACGTTCGAGCTGTTCAACAGCGCGGTTGAATGCAACGGCGACCGTGTTGTCGAGGTCTGCGCCGACAAAGTCCTGTGTGATGCCAAAACGCAACCCAGCCAGTGGTACAGCTGAGGTGTCGAATGCGTCGTTGCCCGACTCGCCGCTCAGCACGGCATCGACGATGGCGCAGCAGTCGACCGAATTGGCGAGAGGGCCGCCCGAATCGAGCGACGTGGACAGCGGCACGGCGCCTGTCATCGGCACGCGGCGCGCGGTCGGCTTGAAGCCCGTCAGGCTGCAGAATGCGGACGGAATGCGGATGGAGCCGCCGGTGTCCGTACCCAGTGCCGCCACAGCCATGCCACCCGCAACGGAGACGGCGCCGCCCGATGTGGAGCCGCCCGCCGCGCGCGCGCCATCGGCCGGTGTGCGCGGTGTGCCGTAGTGCGGGTTCAGGCCCAGGCCCGAGAACGCAAATTCGCTCATGTTGGTGCGGCCGAGCAGCACGGCGCCGGCTGCACGCAGGCGCGCCACCGCGGCTGCATCGGCAGTGGCGCACGGCTGGCCAGCCAGGGCGCGCGAACCGGCTGCCGTCACCTGGCCGGCCACGTCAAACAGATCCTTGATCGACACCGGCAACCCCGCCAGCAGCGAGGGCACGTTGCCTGCCGCACGCGCGGCATCGGCGGCGCGCGCCATGGCCAGTGCGGCTTGCACGTCGATGCTCACATAGGCGGCACCGCCAGCGGCGCGGTGCGATTCGGCGCGCTCCAGTGCGGCTTCGGTCAGCGCGACGCTGGTGGTGCGGCCGGCGGCCAGGTCAGCGGCCAGTGCGCGGATCATGTTCGGGCGGGGCGTCATCATGCGGTGGTCTCCGTTGGGTGGTGCGCTTCAGCCTTCAACAGGCAGCGTGTCAACAGCATAGCGATGGCGCAGCTCGGTGCCCGACACCGGGTCGATCAGGGCCATGTCGAATGCCTCGCCAAAACCGAGTTCGCCGATGATGGGCTGCGTGCCGCAGAACATGGCCGTGCCGACCGGCAGCGTGTCGTTGCCGGTGTAGCGGCGGATGAGGTCGCGCGGGTCGAGCATGCGCGTCACGCCGCCTTCCTGGTACAGCGCGGTCTGGCCGTCGCGGGTGCGCCAGGTCTTCATCTGCAGGCTGTCCCAATGATCGGCCAGCGCTTCGAAGCGCCACACATCGCGGCTCACGGGCTTGGCGCACATCTGCTTGGAGACGGTCACGCCATAGGCTTCGACCTTGCGGTCGGTATGGTCCGAACCGATACCGACCAGCAGGCCCATCGGCGTGGAATACAGCACGAACTCCGCTTCGCCGGACGAATCGGCGCCAGGAATCTCCACGGTGGCGTCGGTGGTCAGCAGCGAGGCCGACACGCGGTAGAAGCACGGCACGCGCGCCGGACGCGCCACGCCGATCGCTTCAAGCTCAGCGATGTGGTGTTCAACGGCTTCGGCATCGCGGCCGGTCCAGCCGGCAATGACAAGGTGGTCCACGGTCACGTCGATGGGGCCGTGGCCAATCAGGTTCAGGTGCAGCGTGGTCATGCGGAATCCGGAAGAGGCGGAAAAAACAAACGGGGGAAATCGGGGTCAGAGCGTGCGGATGATCGTGCGGCGGAACTCGTCGATGTGCTCGCGAATGGCTTCACGCGCTGCGGGCACGTCGCGGCGCTCCAGCGCATCGAGCACGGCGAGGTGCTCGTCGTACACGTTCTGCAGGTGTTGCGGCTCAGACAGCGAGAGGAACCAGAAGCGCGCCTGCTTCTCGTGCAGGCCGCGCAGCAGTTCGGCCAGCACGCGGTTGCGCGAGGCAGCGGAAATGGCGAGGTGGAACTTGAGGTCCAGCGCGGCCAGCGCGGCAATGTCACGGTGCTCGATCAGCGCGGGCGATGCATCGACGATGGCGCGCATGGCCTCGAAATCTGCGGGGTGGGCGCGTTCGGCGGCCAGCGTTACGCACAGGATCTCGTTGGTGGCGCGCACCTCGATCATGTCGAGCACGTCGTTGAGCGACAGCGGCGTCACCAGCACGCCCTTGCGCGGCAGGATCTGCACCAGCCCCTCCACCTCCAGACGATGCAGCGCCTGGTGAATCGGCGTGCGGCCCAGACCCAGAATCGTGCCGAGCTGCGCTTCGTTGAGCGGCTCGCCGGGGCGGAATTCGCACGCCATGATGCGGCGCTTGATCTCGTTGTAGGCGAGTTCACGCATGGCGGCGCCCTTGGGCGCATGCGCGTCGGGTTCAACGGCAAACGGTGCAGATGCAGACGCGGGTTTGGCAGAACCGGAAACCAGCTTGATCGGACGCGACATCGCGGCGGCCTCGAATTTCGTAAAAGTCGAGTGATGGTATTGTGATATCTCACAGAGCGTCAAGCGAGCAACGCGCCGCATTCAGCTGCGTTCGTCTAGGTATTTGCCCTGATATGTCGCTGGCAGGAGGCCGTTGAGATTCGTTATAGACTGCAACAAATTTCAGGGAGACAGCCATGAAGATCGCCATCATCGGGGCGGGCATTGGTGGCCTGACGCTCGCGTTGATGGCGGAGCGGCAAGGTTTCGAGGTGGAGGTGTGGGAGGCCGTACAGACGCTGCGGCCCCTGGGCGTTGGCATCAACCTGCTGCCGCACGCCGCGCGCCAGCTGTGCGAACTGGGGCTGGAAGACACGCTGAGTGCGCTGGCGATTCGTACCTCCGCACTGGCTTATTACAACCGGTTCGGCCAGCCGATCTGGCACGAGCCGCGCGGGCTAGCCGCAGGCTACGACTGGCCGCAGTTCTCCATTCATCGTGGCGAATTCCAGATGGCGCTGGCCGATGCCGTGACCGAGCGGCTCGGCGCGGGGTGCATCCGCCTCGGGCACAGCTTCGAGGCGGTTCAATCGATGGGCGAGAAGGGCGGCCCCGTGCGCTTCACGCTGCGTGATCGCGCCAACGACACCGTTGTCGAATCCTCGGCCGACGTGCTGGTCGGCGCAGATGGCATCCACTCCGCCGTACGCCGGCACTTTTACCCGAGCGGCGATGCGCCGCGTTTTGCGGGCCGCATGCTGTGGCGTGCAGTGACTGAAGCCGAGCCGTATCTGGATGGCCGCACCATGTTCATGGCGGGCCACCAAGACCAGAAGTTCGTCGCCTATCCGATCTCCGAACCGCTGCGCCAGCAGGGCCGCTCACGCATCAACTGGATTGCCGAGCTGCGCGTGCCCGACGAGGCACCGCCGCGCAGCGACTGGAACCGCGAGGTCGACCGCGCGATCTTCCGCAGCGCCTTCGCCGACTGGAAATGGAGCTGGATCGACATCCCGGCTTTGATCGACGGCGCGCAGGCCGTGTACGAATTCCCGCTCGTCGATAAAGACCCGCTGCCACGCTGGACCTTCGGCCGCGCTACGCTGCTGGGCGACGCGGCACACCCGATGTATCCGATCGGCTCGAACGGCAGCGCCCAGGCGATTCTCGATGCGCGCGCGTTGGTCGATTGCCTGCTCGCCACGCGCGACACCGGCGTTGCCCTGCGCGAGTACGAGGCCGATCGCCTGCCGCGCACGGCGGGCATCGTGCTGCGCAACCGCCTCAATGGGCCGGAGCAGGTCATGCAACTCGCGCATGAGCGCGCGCCCCAAGGCTTCGCGCGCATCGATGACGTGATCCCGCGCGCCGAGCTGGAAGGGATTGCGATGCGCTACAAAAAGCTGGCCGGCTTCGATCCGCAATCGCTGCGCGATCAGCCGCCCATGCCGCGCCGCGCCTGAAACACCGAGCCGTTCAAACGCCAGAAAAAATGAGGGGACCCATGATCATCCGCCGCACCATCTGCGCCGCTGCTGCGCTGTTGCTCGCCACCGCTGCCCATGCCGAAATCGTCGTTGGCGTGAGCCTGTCGACGACAGGGCCGTCGGCATCGCTCGGCATCACGCAGAAGAATTCGCTGGCGTTCTATCCGGATACCATCGGCGGCGAAAAGCTGCGCCTCGTGGTCGTGGATGACGCCTCAGACCCAAGCACCGGCACGCGCCTGGCGCGCAAGCTCGTGACGGAAGAGCACGTCGACATCATCGTTGGCTCGTCGGCGGTGGCACCGTCGATTGCGATTGCCGAAGTCGCCACCGAATCGCACACGCCGCAACTGGCGTTGGCGCCGGTCGAGCTGAAGCCGGGCAAGGGCGATTGGACCTACCGGCTTGCGCAGCCCATCTCGCTGATGGCCGAGGCGATTGCCACGCGCATGGCGGCGTCCGGCATCAAGAACGTCGGCTTCATCGGCTTTGCCGATGCGTACGGCGAGAGCTGGCTCAAGGACTTCACCGCCGCCGCCACGCCGCGCGGCATCAAGATCGTTGACGTAGAACGCTATGCCCGCGCAGACACCAGCGTGACAGGGCAGGTCGCCAAGCTGGTCAGCATCAAGCCCGATGCGATCCTCGTGGCCGGCGCGGGCACCGGCGCAGCGCTGCCGCACACCGCGTTGCGCGACCGCGGTTATGCGGGGCCGATCTATCAGACCCACGGCGCGGCCACGAAAGACCTGATCCGCATCGGCGGCAAGGCGGTCGACGGGGCCATCCTGCCGGCAGGCCCCGTGATCGTGGCCGAGCAATTGCCCGACAGCCACCCGAGCAAGAAGACCGCCGTCGAATACGTGACGCGCTATGAAAAGGCCAACGGCCCCGACACGCGCACGCAGTTCGGCGCCCACACGTGGGATGCGCTGCAGGTGCTCCAGCGCATCGTGCCGGTGGCGCTCAAGAAGGCCAAGCCGGGTACGCCGGAGTTCCGCCAGGCGCTGAAGAGCGCGCTGGAATCGGAGCACGACATTGTTGTTTCGCATGGCGTGCTCAACTACACGGCCACGGATCATTTCGGCTTTGACGCCCGCGGCCGCGTGCTGTTGACCATCGACCACGGCAAATGGAAATTGTTGAACTGAAACGCGCGCGGGTGCGTGGCCGGCGGGCGCATCGCCGACGATAATCGAGGGGTCTTTCCCCATCGACACCGCCATGCCGCGCACCCCCAAAGCAGACGACCTGTATCCCGCCGTGGCCCCTTCGGGGCACTTCAACCCGCATCTGGCGGACGTGGAGTATGGCGCGCTCGACGGGCTGGTTGGCTATGCCGTGCGCCGCGCACAACTGCACATCTACGAAGATTTCGTGCGCTCGCTGCACGCATGGAACATCACGCCGCCGCGCTTCTCGGCCATGACCGTGATTGCGCATAACCCGAACCTCAAGCTGACGGAGCTGGCCAACATCCTGGGCGTGGCGCGCTCCGGCGCGGTGCTGCTGGTCGACACGCTGGAAGACATGGGCATGGTTGAGCGCCAGCCCTCGCCCAAGGACAAGCGCGCGTTCCGGCTCGTGTTGACCGCCAAGGGGGCGACCACTCTTGACGAAATCACCCGCGCCGTTACCGCACACGACGCCCGCGTGACGGCGCATCTTTCTAAGGATGAGCGGAACACGCTGCTGGCGCTGCTCAACAAGCTGGCATCGGGGCCGGATTCCGCTTCCTGATCTGCAGCCTGCCCGTGCAAATGACAAGCGGCCCGAATGTGGGCCGCTTTGCTTTGGTGGAGGTGCCGGCGCGTCAGCGCTTGTTGGCGTCGATGGCCTTCTGCCAGAGGTCCTTGTCCGGCGGATACAGCGAGTCGAAGTACTCGCGCAGCGTGCAGATTTCCTGGACGATCTCGAACGGAAATCCCTGGCGGCCGCCACGGTCGTCGATCTGCAGACTGTTCAGGTAGCGGCGGCAGCCGATGAAATCCGCCCACTTGGCGGCGATGGTGTTGATGATGCGCGGAAACTTCCGGCCGAGTTCGATCGGCCGCACCTCGTCGGGCAGGGACGCGAGCCACCGGATGGCGTCGCGGTTGAGCGCGAAGTCATCGGCGTTCTGCTGCTTGCGTTGAGAGGTGGGATCTTGAGTCATGTCGGATGCGCATCCTTGAAGTCTAGTGTACCCCTCCCGCGTCGGCCTGCCAGCCCGACAGGCGAGGGTCTTGACGCATCACCTGTTTGATTCGACCGCCGCCACAGCCGGTGTTGCGGCGTTTGCTTGCCAAGGCTGCGGTATGCCACGCGCCGCCCAATCCACATTCGCCTCAAGTTTTGCTCAGGCTTGCCGATAAGCCAAGCGCGGTTTGGCGCGCTGAAGGACCAGAGCATCCACCAGCTTAAAACGCCTAGACTGCGAAACACGAGCCAGTGTCGGCTGGCACGCCGCTCCCCTAATTCAATCAAAAAACCGGACTTCGAGCCGAGGTAGGCAGGGTATGAAGCGAATCGATGCGAGCCAATTGCGTGTCGGCATGTTTGTGATGAAGCTGGGCGGTTCCTGGCTCAAGCATCCGTTCTGGCGTGCGCAATTCCAGTTGTCGCACCAGGGCCAGATTGACGACATCCGCAAGGCGGGTATCACCGAGATCTGGATCGACCCCGAGCGCGGCGAAGACGTCATGTCAGAGACGCTGATGCCTGCACCGGCCCCGGCGCCCGCGCCCGAGCCGCTCACGCGGGAGACCGTGGCCGCGCGGCCGCCGATCACGCCGACGTCGCTCAAGGAAGAGTGGAAGCACGCCCAGCAGCTGATGCAGAACGGCAAGGCGACGCTTGGCCACATGTTTTCCGAAGCCCGCATGGGCCGGGCGCTGGAAACCGAAAAGGCGCTGCTGCTGGTGGATGACGTGTCGAACTCGCTGGCACGCAATTCGTATGCGCTGATTGCGCTGGCGCGGCTGAAGAACAAGGACGACTACACCTATCTGCATTCGTTTGCCGTTTGCGCGCTGATGGTTGCGCTGGCCAAGACGCTGGGCTTGCCTGAAGACGAGATCCGCGAATGCGGGCTGGGCGGGCTGGTGCACGACATCGGCAAATCGGCCATGCCGCGCACGCTGCTCGATAAGAGCACCGCGCTGACCAAGGACGAACTGGCGCTGCTGCAGACCCACGCCGTGGGCGGCCATCACCTGCTGCAGGGTACCGGCCAGTTCAGCGAGATTGCCCGCGAAATCTGCCTGCACCATCACGAGCGCATTGACGGCAGTGGTTACCCTGACGCTCAGAAGGCCGAGGCTATTAGCCTGTGGGCCAAGATGGGCGCCATCTGCGACGTGTACGACACGCTCACGTCGAGCAGTCCGTACCACCATGCATGGTCGCCCGCGCAGGCGCTGAAATACATGATGGCACGCACCGACACGCAGTTCGATCGCACCGTGTTTCAGGCCTTCACGCGCAGCGTAGGCATCTACCCTGTCGGCACGCTGGTCAAACTGCGCACCAACCGATTGGGCGTGGTGGTTCACCAGAACGAGGCGTCTGCGCTCAAGCCGGACGTGGTCGTTTTCTATTCGGGCAACACCAAGACACGCGTGCGCCCGGAGCGCATCAGCCTGGGCAAGTCCGACGATTCCATCGTCACCGTGGAAGACGCCACCACCTGGGGTTTGTCGGACGAGGAAGTCTCCGACATGTGCCTGGTCTGAGGTGCAGGCCCTCGGGCTCACACGTTTTCGACGGGCGGCTCATTCTGCTCGGCTGGATTCGGGCGGGTATCGCGTGGCACCAGCGGGTCGCCGGGCTTGCGCTTGGCAGGCTCGGGCTGGGCTTTCGGACTGGCGGGCTGTGTCGTATCGGTTTCTGAACGGCCTGGCTGGGTGGGCATTGCGGTCTCCTGATCTGCGGATGCCCCTCTTCCAGCATGTCGCGCGCCCGACAAGTCCCCACGTTTCATGTGTATTTTTCTTAACACGGACTTCAACAAACTTCATGGCACACCCCTCTAAAGTGGGGTACGTTTGAGTCGTTGGTTTTTACATTGCTGAACAATCGCCACACATTCAGAGCGACGTCGGCAATCCGCAAACAAACGATTCAGTCTTCCGGGGGGTGACATGAACGTTTCCAATCTGCTGCATGCAGCGTCGAACTGGGTCGTCCAGTCGCGCGCTTTCAATGTCACGCAATCGGTGGCACACCATCGCACGCCTAGCGATGCGTTGTCGCACTGGAAACTCGATATCTGGCACAAGAGCGTGCCGTTCCTGTTCGAGGGTGGCCTTGCCGAACCCGCGCACCAACTGTTTCCCAAGCATCTGGCGCATGCTGAATGGGTGGACGAGTTGCACCACCATCTGGGTCAGCTTGTGGGCGTGCGCCGGGAGCATTGCAAGATCGACATTCGCGCGGTGACGGGGCTGGCGCAGTCGCCGTGCTCGGTGCATTCCTTTCCGAGCATGCTGGTGTTTGCGCATCAGCATTGCCGCCGCATTCCGCACAGCACGGACGCCGACTTTGCCGCCAACCGGCGCCACGTATTCCGCTACGCGGATCAGGCCAATGTGTTCCGCGCCTACGACTTTGCCGGCGGCGAGCTGTTCTACATGAACGAGTGGGGCGCGCACCATTTTGCTGCGCTGGCGTTGCAGGCGCGTACGCAGAACCGTGAGCTGCTGGTCGATGCCGAAGTGCGTCATGCACGTTCTGCGCTGGGGCTGCGGCGGTTGCTTGACGGCTTCTACGTGATCGGCGCGCGACGGCAAGGGCAGCAGCGCTACGGCACGCGTTTGTCGGAAGCGCTGGCCAGCCACCAGGTGCCACACCGCTGGATGCATGGCCGCCGCGAGGCCGAAGGCTTTGAGCTGTGCTTCCTGCCCAAGTCGGATCGCTTTGCCAATTGTGTGGGCGAACAGCTTGTGCGCGACGGCTGGTTCGACTACGGTGCCTGGCTGGCCAGCCTGCACGATGCCACCGAGGTGGGTGCCCCCGCGCAGCGCGCCGAGGCCGCCCGCAAGACGCGCCCGAACTGGAAGCGCGTGCAGGTGCCGAGCCTGGGCGTGCCGACGGGTCTCATGCCGGGTTTTGCGCACACGCGCTTGTAATACAAGGGCGCTACGCTCGCAGGTTGTTCTGCCCTCCACCTGACGGATTGCTGAATCAGGCGGCTGGTGTCAGAATTCGCAACTTAGTTGCATTGGGGCGCGCAATGTCGGGTGACATTGCGCGCCAGCACCTGCGCCCGACTTTGCGTTCCTTCCGCTCCTCCTTCTTCCATCTGCGTTGGCTGGCTTGCCTGCTGACCGTGTTCCTGCTGTTTGGTCAGCAGGGCGCGCTGCGGCATGCGCTGTCGCATTGGAGCGAACTGAGCGAAGGGACTGCGGCCGTATTCAACACTGCCGCCACGGCCAAGCCTGCCGGCGCCGAGCGCAGCCAGCCCGCGCAGGAGCACGCCGCGTGCTTGCAGTGCGCTGCCTATGCCGCGCTGGCGGCTGCCTTGCCGATGTTGGTGGCGCTGCGCCTGGCGCATACGCGACGCTGGCACTTTCCGCGAATCGGCTTTCATGCTGGCGCCCCGGTCTTTCCGGTGGCCGTCTGCTCGCGCGATCCTCCATTCCGCCTTTGATCCTGCATTGCCCGTCTGCTCGCGCGTTGTGTTGACGCATGCGCGAGCCGCTGCTTAACGCATCCGCTCGATTCAAAGGTCTTTCATGATTCCGTTCCAGCCCCGCAAGCTGGTGACGGCGCTTGCCGCCGTCTTGCCATCTATCGCCTCGGTATCCGCTCTGGCTCAGGAAGCCGCGACGCCGGCCTCCCCACCCGCCACGCCCACCACGATGGCGCCCGCTGCACAGCCCAAGCCGGCCGCCACCAACGTGCGCGACCTCAGCGAAACGCGCGTCACGGCCAAGCGGCTAGACGCTGCACGCAATGCGCTGTCGCCGGACACCGGCAGTTCGGTCTACAAGTTCGATACCGATGACATCGCCCGCCTGCCGCTGGGCGATGCTACGCCGCTCAACCAGGTGCTGCTGCAGGCGCCGGGCGTGGTGCAGGATTCGTATGGGCAATTGCACGTGCGCGGGGACCACTCGAACCTCCAGTACCGCATCAATGGCGTGATCGTCCCTGAGCCGATCAGCGGTTTCGGGCAGATGCTCGATACGCGCTTCGCCAACCAGATCAATGTGCTGACCGGCGCGTTGCCGGCGCAGTACGGTTACCGCACGGCCGGCATCGTCGATATCACGACCAAGGGTGCCTCCACCGACGAGGATGGCGAGCCCAAGGCATTTGGCGGCGAGATCGGCACCGTGCTGGGCAGCAATGCCACGCATGAGGTCAACGCGCAGATCCAGGGCACGAAAGACCGCTTCAGCTATTACCTCTCGGGCGTGTTTGCCGAGAACAACCTCGGCATTGAAAACCCCACGGGCAACCGCAACGCCACGCACGATCACACTACGCAGAACAAGTCGTTCGGCATGCTGTCGTACCTGCTTGATAACGATAGCCGCGTGAGCTTCATGTTCGGCACGTCGAACGGCCGTTTCCAGATCCCGACGCGCCCCGGCCTGACGCCGCAATTCACGCTCGACGGCGCAGTGCCGCCTGCCTCTGAAGCGCTTAACGCCAATCAACGTGAGAAGACCGACTTCCAGATCCTGACGTATCAGCAGAAGGTGTCACCCAAGCTGGACTACCAGGTGTCGGTGTTCCGCCGTGCAAGCCGTATCGACTACATGCCCGATCCGATTGGCGATCTGGTCTACAACGGCGTGGCTGCCGACATCACGCGCCGCAACGAGGCCTATGGGGTGCAGGGCGACGCAAGCTACAAGCTCACCGACAAGCACACGCTGCGTGCCGGCGTATTCGTGCAGCGCGAGCGCTACGTGGCCGACAACACCGCCAACGTGTTCGCCGCCGATAGCTCCGGCGCCCAGACCAGCACCACGCCGTTCACCATTGTCGACAACCACAGCGGCAACGGGACGACCCTGGGCGTCTACCTGCAGGACGAGTGGAAGCCTACCGACAAGCTCACTGTCAACTACGGCGCGCGCTACGACCGCGTCAACACCATCGTCAGCGAGCAGCAACTGAGCCCGCGCCTGGGCGTGACGTATGACCTGACGCCGCGCACCCGTGTGCATGCCGGCTACGCGCGCTACTTCACGCCGCCGCCCACGGAGAAGTTCGATACCACGTCGGTGCAGGCCTTTGCCGGTACGACCAATGCGCTGCCGTCCGACGCCAACACGGCCGTCAAGTCGGAGCGTTCGAACTACTTTGACCTGGGGGTTTCGCACCAGCTCACGCCGCATCTGACGCTGGGTCTGGATGCGTATTACCGCGACGTGCGCCATCTGCAAGACGAAGGGCAGTTCGGCAATGCGCTGCTGTATTCGGCGTTCAACTACGAGCGTGGCCGGATCTACGGGCTGGAAGGCAGCGCGAACTATCGCAACGGCAACTTCGGGGCGTACCTGAACCTGGCCGTGTCGCGCGCGCAGGGCAAGGGCATCGAGACCGGCCAGTTCAACTTTGGTGCCGACGAGCTGGCCTACATCAACAACCATTGGGTCAACCTTGATCACGACCAGCGCCTGACTGCGTCGGCCGGCGTGTCGTATCGGTATTCCGGCACCACCTATACGAGCGATGTGCTGTTCGGTACGGGCTTGCGCAACGGCTTCGCCAATACCGAGCACCTGCCGGCCTACTGGCAGATGAACGTGGGCGCCGCACGCGACTTCAACCTGCCGACCCTGGGCAAGTTCAAGACGCGTCTGACCGTGCTGAATATCTTCGACCGGAGCTACCAGTTGCGCGACGGCACGGGCATCGGCGTAGGCGCACCGCAGTTTGCGCTGCGCCGCACGTTCCTCTTGTCGGTCAGCAAGCCGTTCTAAGCAAATCGGGCCAGCGCATGAGGCTGGCCCGATTCTTCTTCCGTCACATCGTCATCACATCGGCGGGACCATGCCGTCCTTGCCGACCAGCACGCGCTGCGCGACCAGCGTGCCTTGCGCATCGGCGCGCACGAACATGACAACGTGCGCGCCGGCCTTCAGGTCATCGCGCCGACCCGGCTCGAAGGTGACGATCGGTACTTGCGGCGGCACCACGATGCGCTGCTCGCCATCCTTGTATTTGACCGACAGCGTGCGGCCCTGAGCCCCGGTAACGGCGCCTGCCTGTTCGACGGTGCCGTTGGTCATGCTGCTGTTTGGGCCCATGTCGTAGGCGCGGTGGCCGTCGCCGGTGCCGCGCATGGCTTCCGGAAACACGTGGACTTCGAGCGCACGCAATGTGCCGTCCGGCTGCTTGACTGCCGCCGTGCCGATATAGCTGCCGGCGCGAATGGCCGACGGTTCAATCGGCGCGACCTGGGTGACGTTGAGGTCCACCGGCAGCGTCACAGTGGCCTTGTTGCCGGAGGCATCGGTCACATCGACAGCCGTGCTGTGGACGGCATTGATGGTGGCGCGCACCCGCGTGGGCGCAGCGGTACTTTGCGCGGACGCGGCCAGCGGGAAGAGCGCTGTCACGACGGTGACAACTGCAGCGGTACGGGCTGAGAGACGTAGTCGGGTCATTGGGTAGGGGACGTGAAGTTCGCTCAAGGTGAGCCGGACGGCCGGCGCAACTCACATGGGCTGCGAGGGCGGTTCACCAGTCTAGACCGGACCGCGCTGGCGTGCAGGCGCGGTCCGTTCATCCGATGCGGCTTAGCCGCGATGCTGGCCCGGCACGCGCTTGCCCTTGTACGTCGGGCGGCTGCGGCGCATGTTGTCAGACCAATCCGTGCCGCCACCGGTGGGCGAGTGCACCGGTACATCGCGGCTGCCGGGCTCCGGGTCGATTGGCGCTTCGTCCAGGTCGACCGCATCCGGAGCATCAGCGTCGTCGTTTTCACCGGCGAGGCCCGTGGCGTGTTCAAAATCCTCGTCGTCGATGGGTGTGTCGACTTCGGGATGGTTTATGTCGTGTATGGCGTCAGGCATCAGGTCGCTGCCTTCGCGTATGACGGGTTCGTGCCCGGCCGCGCGACGCTCGCCGGTCCCGGTGGAATCGGTGTCGCTGTCGAGGTTCACATCTCCCAGGTCTGCGCCGGCCGTGCGGTTGGCTGCATTGCCGTGCGGGTGCACGGCGGGATCCTCGTCAAATCGATCTTCAACGTCGCTCCCCAGGCCCGGGCCGCCGACCACGTCGCTGCCCGAGTCCGAACTGTCGGAGGGGCCGAGTGCGTCGGTTCCGTGACCTTTGCCGGTCTGTGCAGGGGCTTCACCGGTGCGATACAGGTTGCTGGTTGCCATGTGGTTTCTCCATGCGTGCTTGTGCGCCAACGCGCGACACTGCACGTGCAGCAAGGTGGATACCTGCGCCGGGCGCCGCAGGCGTACGCCTGCGCACTGGTGCGGCGGCACGCAGGTTGCGACGCAATTCGCACGGGCGATTCGTCCGTAAACCGAACCAGGAGGCTGACGATGAAGCAACACGCACAGCAACCGCACAAGCCCGCCGCCCACGCGGCGGAAAAAGCGGGGGAACGAAAGAGCGAAGGCAAGAAGGGTGAGCGCAGCGACCAAGCCCGGCAAGAACGGGGTGCCGCCAAGGACCGCGCTGAATCCGACCGTGCCGAGCGCACATCAATGCAGCACGGTACGGACCAGTCGGCGAAACGTCCGATGCAGGCGCCTACCGAGGATGGCCGCGCCGCCGCACAGGAAGGGCAATTGCCGCAGAACCAGCAGCGTCTGGGGCAGCATCAGAACAGTCGGAAGCAGCCATGACCGCCACCCAGAAGCCTCGTGGCGATGACAAAGCCAGAGCGCCTGCGGGCGAAACCGCTCGGCCCGTGGCGCCGGCCATCCCAAGTGAAAGCGGCGTAGGCGAGGAAGACCCGGGTGATTTCGAAAACGCGTCTATCCGGTCGGACGACGGGAAACGCCCCGACGTGCCTCGGGACAAGCCAGACGCGCGGCGGTAACACGTCACATCGTCATTTCAGCCGCGAGAGGTCTGGCGCGGCTGAATGACGTTCGCAAGCCAACGCCATATCGCCGGCCGTGCCGGGCGTCGTGTGCCAGCGGCCGCAGCCACGATGTGCACATGCGCGCCGTTGTGCCTGTCGGCATGCAGGTGCCACCACCCGGACGTTTCCACAACATGCGCGTGGCCGGTGCCAAGGGTGTGCCGCGCTGTTGCAATTGAGCGCGATGGAGGTGTCAGGTGCAAGCTGCCCTCCAGTGCTACCAGTGTGGCTCCAGCGGGGAGCCAGTGCAGGCCGGCTTGTCCGGGGCGAAGCGTCAGCCTTTCTGGTTCGGATGCGGGTGTCGTTGCAGTCATGTCGATCTCCTGAACATGGCTCCAGCGTAGGCACACGACCCTACTCTCAATAGAGACAGAACCGGCAAAGTGCGGGGCAACAGCCGTGCCTTGTGACAATCTGTTGCGGTACAGTTTGACGTCGTCTGTATCTGTTGCGGTGGCGGTCTTGCCGGCATGATGTGCTGAACCCTCCTTGCCGCCTGTCGCCGCCCCCTCGCCGCCATGTCCGTCACCGAGTTGACTTCCCCGCCCGCGCAGCCGCTATACCGGACGCTTGCCGATCATTACCTTGGCGCGATCCGCAGCGGAGTGCTGGCACCGGGTGAGCGCATGCCGTCGGTGCGCATGCTGATGCGCACGCACGCGGTGAGTCTCTCGACTGCGCTGCAGGTGTGCCGGCATCTGGAGACGGAAGGCTGGCTCGAGGCGCGCGAACGCTCGGGCTACTTCGTGCGCCAGCCGCGCCGCGCCTTGCTCGCACCGGTCAAGGAGCCCGAAGTCTCCACGCCCGATCCTGCCGCCTACGTGGGCGTGCATGCGCGCGTGTCGGCCATCGTGGCGCGTGGGCAGCAGGCCGCGGTGCACGTCGATCTGTCGGGGGCAAGCGGGGCGGCCGCGCTGTACCCGGCGGCGGCGCTCAACCGGATTGCCTCGCAGGTGCTGCGACGGTATCCGCTGCTGCTGACGCAGTCGGTCATTCCAAACGGCCATCCCGAATTGCAGACGGCCGTGGCGCGCCGTGCGCTCGATATGGGCGTGCGGGTTGCCCCAGACGACGTGATCGTCACCCACGGCTGTATCGAGGCGGTGAACCTGGCCCTGCGCGCGGTGGCGCAGCCAGGCGATACGGTGGCAGTGGAATCGCCCACCTACTACGGGCTGCTGCAGGTGCTGGAAAGCCTGGGCATGCGCGCGGTGGAAATTCCTACCAGCCCTCGCACCGGCATGTCGCTCGAAGCGCTGGAGATGGCGGTGCAGGCCTATGGAAATATCCGCGCCGTGGTGGTGGTGCCCAACCTGCAGAATCCGCTCGGCAGCATCATGCCGGACTCGGCCAAGCGCCGGATGGCGGCTTTTTGCGACGCTAATCGCATCGCCCTCATTGAAGACGATACCTACAGCGCACTGGGCGACAGTCCCACGCCGCTCAAGGCCCTCAAGGCGTGGGACCGCACAGGCAACGTCATCTATTGCGCGTCATTGAGCAAGGTGCTGGCACCCGGCCTGCGCCTGGGCTGGATGGCGGCCGGCCGCTGGCAGGGCCGCGTGCAGATGCTGAAGTTTGCGCAGTCGCGGCCTAACGATTCGTGGTCGCAGGTGCTGGCGGGGCGCTTTATCGCGTCGGGGGCGTATGACCGGCACCTGCGCACGCTGCGCCAGACGTTGCGCGAGCAGCGCGAACGCATGGCCGAATCGATTGCGGGATGCTTTCCCGCCGGCACGCGGTTGTCGGTGCCCTCGGGCGGGCTGGCGATGTGGGTGGAACTGCCCGCCAACGTGTCGTCGGTGGAACTGTTCGATGCGGCGCTGGCGCAGGGCATCCGGATTGCACCGGGGACAATGTTCTCGAACCTGAACCGCTTCGATCATTACTTCCGCATCTGCTTCGGGCTGCCGCCTTCGGCCAACCTTGAAGCGGCGCTTGCCACGCTCGGCCGGCTCACGCAGGAACTGGCCGAGCGCTGATCGATCGACCTACCGGCACCACGCCGGCACAGCGGAAGGCGATTCAAGACCCTGCACGCTCTGCGCAATCTGTTGCGACCACTGCTGCACGAGGCGTTGCGTGGAGGACACCACCGCATTGACGCCTGCATTCGCATCCGTACCGGCAGGTTGCGCATTCACGGGCATGGCCAGCGTCGTCTGGCAGGTGAGCGCGACGGGGCTCGCGCCTTGGGTGGCCGCATCGCGCGATACGCGCCACGTCACCAGTGCCGTCACGCCCTGGCCGGGCCGCGCGTCATAGCTGCGCATTTCGGCGCCGATGCGGAAGAGCGGCACGCCTGCCGGCGCGGCGGCACTTCCCACGTCAACCGCAGACAGCGTCGTCGCCAGGTTCGCAGACAGCGCATCGCGCAGTTCCGAACCGAACGGCGCGGCCCAGCGTTGCTGCTCAAGCGCCACCACTTCGCTGTCGGACGTACGCAGCACGATCTGCGGCTTGTCCAGGCGATCGGGTACCCGCACACCCGAGAGGCGGAAGGCGCGCTGGAAACGGCCGGTCTTCTCCGCTGCTTCGGGGCGCGCCGACAGCGTATGCAAGGTCGGCTCGGGCGACGCGCATGCCGCCATCAGGACAGCCACGGCGGCGGCGCCGCTCCGGCGAAGAGAAGAAACCAACATGGTGGGTTGCATCGGCATCATTGCGCGTCCTTTGCCTTGCCGCGGATCAGCGCTTCCGGGTGGCGGTCCAGATAATCGGTCAGCACGCGCACGGACGCGGCGGCCTTGGCCACTTGTTCCAGCGTGTCGCGCGCGTTGCGTTGCAGCGGGGCATCGTCGGAGAAGACCTGGCGCGCAGAATCGAGCGTGCGGCGCGCCTCGGCCAGCGTTTCCTTCATCTGCGGCGCGAGGTCGCTGTTGACAGTCTTGGCCAGTTGCTCGGTCTGCTTGAGCGTGGCGTCGAGCGTCGTCAGCGTGCGGTGGACATCCTGTCCGATCTGCTCGAACGGTACCTTGTTGAGCTTCTTGACGATGCCGGCGATCTGCGCCTCGATGTCGTCGGTGGGATTGTCTGCGGTCGGGAACACATACGCGCCGTCACGATCGCGCATGCCGAAGCGCGGCGGGGTCTTGTCGCGTTCGGCCGCGTCGATGAAGTCGAGGTTCACGAACTGCTGGCCCGTCAGCAGGCTCGCGCTCTTCAACTGTGCGCGCATGCCGTTCTTCACCAGCACATCGAACTGCGTGCGGACGTCTTCGGCGGCGTGCTGCGGGTTGTCGTCGCGGATGTCCATGCCGAAGCGCGTGGGGTACAGCGTGGCCGTCACGGGCAGCACGAACTCGTGGCGCTTCTTGCTGTAGTGGATGCCGATCGACTTGATCTCGCCCACGTTGATGCCCTTGAACTCCACCGGTGCGCCCACGTTGAGGCCCCGCAGCGAGCGGTGGAAGTACATCACCACGGTCTGCGAGAGGTGTTCCGGGTCTTTCAGCGCCGCGGTTTCGTTGCGCACGAGCTGGAACTCGGCGTCGGAGGCGGCCGGTTGGTGATCGGCTTCTTCGGGTGTCTGGAACGCGATGCCGCCAAGCGCCACGGTCAGCAGCGATTGCGTATCGACCTTCAACCCGCTGGCGTCGAGCTTCAGGTCGATGCCGCTGGCATTCCAGAACCGCGTGCCGCGTGCCACAAACTTGTCGAACGGCGCGTTGACGAAGATGTGCAACGTCACGCCCTTGCCGTCTGCGTCGATGTCATAGGCGGTGACCTGGCCCACGCGCACGCGGCGGAAATACACCGGCGCACCGATATCGAGCGAGCCCAAATCGGGTGCATGCAACGTGAACTGTTTGCCGGGTGCATCAGCGGAGATCGCCGGCGGTGTGTCGAGGCCTTTGAAGCTGGATTTCTTCTCCTGCGAGCGGCCGCCATCCACGCCGATGTACGCCCCGGAGAGCAGCGTGCCGAGCCCCGAGATGCTGCCGGCTGCAACGCGCGGGCGCACCACCCAGAAGCGCGTATCCGACGCGGCGAACGCCTTGCCGTCATGGGTGAGTTCGATCAGTACCACGGCACCCGACCGGTCGTCGGTGAGGCCCACTGCCTTGACCACGCCAATATCGACACTCTTGAACTTCACGCGCGTCTTGCCTGCTTCGATGCCCTCGGCCGAGCTGAATGTGACGGTCACTTGCGCGCCGCGCGCCAGGATCACGCGCGCCATGAGCGTGGCGCCCACCATCAGCGCCACGATCGGCACCAGCCAGATCAGTGAGGGCAGCCAGCGCTTGCGCTTCGTGCGGCGCGGCGCGGGAATGTTTTCGTTATCGACGGGGTCGGTCATACATCGGTCTCTTCGGGATCGGGCTCGTCGATGACGTCCCAGATCAGGCGGGGATCAAAACAGCGGGCGGCGAACATGGTCAGCACCACCACGGCGGCAAAAGGGCCGACACCAGGGCCGGGTTTGATGATGGCCAGCGTCGACAGATGCACAAGCCCTGCGAGCAGCGTCACCACAAACACATCGAGCATCGACCACCGGCCGATGATCTCGACCAGCGCATACAGGCGCGTGCGCAGTCGCGGATTCCAGCGCCAGCGTTGCTGCACCGAGAGGCACAGCACCGCCAGGATGCCGAGCTTGGCCAGCGGCACCAGAAAGCTTGCGATGAACACGATGATGGCCAGGTGCCACGAGCCTGACGTCCAGAGATAGACGATCCCGCTCATGATGGTGTCCTGCTGCGTGCCGAGCAGGGTGTCGGTAATCATCACGGGCAGCAGGTTGGCGGGCAGGTACATGGCGGCAGCCGCAAGCAGGAGTGCCCAGCAGCGCGCCAGGCTGTCGGGCTTGCGCACGTGCATGGGCGACATGCAGCGCGGGCAGACCGGCGCTGCGATGGTCTCGTCAGGTGCGTCTTCGTGCGTGAGCACCGCTTGGGTGGCGGCCGACGCGTGGGGCATGCGCGCCAGCAGGCCGCAGCGCTCGCATGTCACCAGGCCTTGTGCGGCGGCCCGCAGCGGGCGAGCCTCTTGAGCCGGCTGGGCCGGTGCAGGGGTGGTGACGCTGGTCATGGGCGGTCCTCGCCGGGGCGGGCGGCGGCGTCCATGCCGGTGGGAGCGTCGACTTGCGAACCCGGTGGCAGCGTCAACCCAATCTCGCGCCAGAACGGTCGCAGGTCGATCGACAACGCCACAGTCAGGAACACGGTGAGCGCGGCAAACGCCCACAAGCCCGCATCGGCTTCAAGCGACACCATGCGCGCCACTTTGATGAGCGCCACCACTACGCCCAGCATGAAGATCTCGACCATCGCCCACGGGCGGATCAGCGCTGCGGTGCGCAGCACCAGCGCCGCGGCCGGATGCTGCCGCCCACGCAATCGCGCAATGAGCAGCGGCGCCAGCACTGACATGTACATCAGCGGGAAGAAGACCGTGGTGAGTGCCACCAGTACGGCAGCGAAGAGCATGTCGTAGTCGTACAGCGCCACGATGGCGCCCCACAGCGTGGTGGCGTGCCGGTTGCCGCCGCCGTTCATCTCGGCAATCGGGAAGATGTTGGCGACGATGTAGACGATGAGGCCCGTCAGCACCAGCGGCAGCAGTACCGAGAGCCGCTCGCTCTGGTTGCGGTACAGCTTGACGCCGCAGCGCGTGCAATGCGCTTCTTCATCCAATGCAATGACTTCGTGGCGATGCAGGGTGTCGCAGTGCTCGCATGCGATCCAGGCATCTGGATCGCCAGGAAGGGGCTGCGCGACCGGGGCGGCCTTGGCGTCGGGGGTGTCGCCCGCTGCACGCCATGACGGGGGCAGCGGGAAGGGGAGTTTCACGGTTTACAGCTCCATCGTCGGGCTGAAGGTGGGCCGGCAGCGTTGCAGACGCATGCGGCGGCGCACCGACAGTGGGGCAGGCGATTATACATACACCGTTGAATGTATAGCTGAGTGCGGGCTTCCTCATTTTGACGCACGGTCACAAGCAAATATCCCGCCAATCGACACACTCGATATTGCATGGCGTGACGGCGGAACGGGCCTTGCTGACGTGGAAGGGCACATTCCCAATCTGAAAGGAGCATTTCATGACGTATCTCCGTGCATCTTCTCTAGTCATCGCGTTGGCGTTGGCGGGCGGTACCGCAGCGGCGTATGCCCAAACGGGGGCAGCCCAATCCAACAGCACGGCTGGCAGCAGCATGTCTCCGGCGGGTGGTACCGACACCGGCACAACTGCAACGGGCACGGGGAGTACCGCTGTCAACGGCAGTTCGGCCAACGGCGGTCGGGATGCCACCCGCAACCGCAACGCCACCGGCAAGCAAGGGCGGGCCGGCAATATGCGCTCGGGTTCGAGCGGTGGCTATGGCGGCAGTGCCAACGATTCAACCGGCAGTGCAACCGGCGGCGGTTCGGGTGGAGTGGGTGTAGGCGCACCAGGCACGGGCGGGTCGATGGGGGCGCCGGGCGGCGGTAGTGGCGGTGGTGCTGCGGGTTCGGGGGGCGCTGGTGCCGGTACCGGAGGCGCCGGTGGGGCGGCGGGCGGCAGTGCCGGTGGCGGCAGCCGCTAGCCTGGCCCCGCATTTACCTGCTGCTAACGCAGTTGTGCTGCGTGATGCAGCAGGTGGTCTTCGATGAAGGTCTCGATGAAGTAGTAGCCGTGGTCGTAGCCCGGGTGGCGGCGCAGTTGTACCGGCTGCCCGGCTGCAGCGCACGCGGCGGCAAAGTCATCCGGGTACAGCTGCTCTGCGAGGAATTTGTCGGCCTCGCCCTGATCGACCAGGATGCCGCCCGGGAACGGGCAAGACGCCTGCCGCATCAACGCCGTGGCGTCGTGCGCTGCCCAGGCGGTGCGATCGTCCCCGAGATACCCGGTGAACGCCTTGATGCCCCACGGGCACACCGACGGATGCGCGATGGGCGCAAACGCGGAGACCGAAGCAAAGCGTTCCCGATGACGCAAGGCCAGCGTCAACGCGCCGTGGCCGCCCATCGAATGCCCGAAGATGCCGATGCGCCCCGGCGCCACCGGAAAAGCCACGCGGGCGATGTGGTGCAGCTCGTCGGCAATGTAGCTTTCCATGCGGTAGTGCTCGCGCCACGGCGCCTGCGTGGCGTCCAGGTAGAAGCCGGCGGCGATGCCGAAATCCCAGCTGTCGGTTTCACCGGGGATGTTCGCGTCGCGAGGGCTGGTGTCGGGCGCGATGAGGATGAGGCCTTCGCGTGCTGCCACACGTTGCGCACCGGCCTTGATGGCAAACGTCTCTTCCGTGCACGTCAGACCCGCCAGATAGAACAGCGCGGGGCAGCGCGTGCCTTCCAACGCCTGCGGCGGCAGGTAGACCGAGAAGCGCATCGGCAGCCCGATCGCCGTCGAGGCATGCCGATAGAAACGCTGCACGCCACCAAAGCAGGCATGCTCGGAAAGCAGTTCAAGTGCCGGTACCGGGATCGTCATTGCGTGGCTCCATCCTCGAGATTCAATACAGCACGACCGAACGGATCGACTCACCGCGCTTCATCAGCTCGAAGCCCTCGTTGATGCGCTCCAGCGGCAGCGTGTGCGTGATGAGGTCGTCGATGTTGAGCTTGCCTTCCATGTACCAG